>JAEEGJ010002414.1_pt1 | contig 98148 bp, 86 predicted proteins | sample 8958761 | NCBI WGS metagenome assembly JAEEGJ01 (sample SAMN16246546, study PRJNA631951) | gut metagenome | biome: gut microbiome; feature: rumen; material: RS-attached | host: Bos | place: Iran: Karaj | collected 2018-10 | reverse complement strand
TTAATCCATTTTTCTCTTCCTGATTTCGATTTTGCTTGATAATCTATGAAATCAGCCCCTCTGCTCAGTTAGCAGAGGGGCTTTTTGGACAGACTGAACAATGGGCGCTACGAAAGTAACGCCCATTGTTTTTTGGATACAAAACGTTCATATCATTGTAATCGCTATTTATACTATGAAAATTATTAAGGCTCGGTAAAAGAGATGTGCTTTACCGAGCCTTTTATCATGTATGATCAGATATTTTGTAAAGAGTCTTGAACTCTGTTGGAGTACAGTTTTTTGCCTTTTTGAATGCGCGGTTGAAGGTTGTGAGACTTGCAAAACCTGCGCGCATTGCAACTTCGGTTACAGAGAGATTCGGATCTATAAGCAGTCTTTCGGCTGCCTTGATACGCTTGCTGTTTATATACTGTATATATGAAACATTATTGTATTTCTTGAAAAGACGTGAGAAGTGGTACTTGCTGTATCCTGCGATATATGCTATCTTCTCGAGCGGAATCTCCTCCATATAGTTTTGATTTATATACTTCATCACCATTCCGAACTTCCTTGTGTCATCACGGCCGGTTGCTTCAGTTGAAAAAGCGTCAGCTGCAATAGTAAGCTGATATTCCCTGACAGCTGCAAGAATATTGACAAAAGAGAGGTATATTCTTACATCGGCTAGTGTTGACTTTGAATAGTACTCGGAATAGATATCGAGTATATTTTTACGGGCGAGAACGTAAAGTTCCTTACTCAGTGCCGGAGTAATGTGGAACGGGTAGGAAAAAACAGGTATAAGCGCTTCAAGTGCTGGAACGTCGCTTATAATATTGTTTTCACACTGGAAAATTATACGTCTGCCTTCCTGAGCAGGCATAGAATGAAGCTCACCAGGGGGGATTATTATTATCTCTTTTTCGTTCAGATGATAATTCGTTCCGCCAATAGTGACTGTGAAGCCATTATGAAGAGGGATAATGACTTCGACGGCGTTATGCCAGTGAGTAGGATACTCTTCCACCTCGTCATTGTCGTAAAGCATGACGAAGCGTTGATTTTCGTACTCTACGGTCTCATAATCGCCTGACAGATTTTTGATCATGACTGACCTCCTAACTCCTTAATAAATGGTAACCAAAAAAATGTTGAAAGATGCATATTTTTCCGTTCAATCGGTTTGATTCCTGGAAACAAACCTCCATTTTTCAGCTATATTATACACTATAATTATGTCATTTGTAAAGTGGGTTGGGTAAAAAACTGAAAATGTTAGCAATTCATGAGCAAAAACTATAAAAAAAGTAGCAATATTTGATTAGTATTAATTGCTTGAGTGTATTATAATTATTTACAGAGTAAACGAAAGGTGATAAACGATGTCTATTAACTACAAAGAAATTGACTTTAAAAATTACGGGAAATGCGCTTGCCTTGATAATGGGAAGATAAAGCTCATTGCTACTTTAGAAGTCGGACCGAGAATCGTATTTTTTGGGGCGTCTGATGGTGCAAATATGCTTTTTGAGGACATCGATCGAAATTTCTATGAAATGAATAACGGCTATGGAGTATGGTACGCTTACGGCGGCCACAGGATGTGGCTCGCACCTGAAGTAATGCCTGAGACCTACCTGCCAGATAATGACAGGATTGAGTCGTTTTTTGATAAAGGTGTACTTACCCTTAGACCTGCAATGACAAAATTTGGTAAGCAGTTCGAGATAGCTGTGACTATGGGTGAGGAAAACTCTGTAATTATAGACAATAGAATAACCAATTGTTCTGATAAACCTGCTGAATTCGCTCCATGGTCTGTTACCGGACTAGTAACAGGAGGAACAGAGATAATTCCTCTTTGTAAGGATGATAACGGTTTCCTTCCGAATAGGACTATGGCGCTATGGAGCTATTCTGATATTAAAGATGAACGATTTGAGCTTAAAAACGGTTATGCTTTACTGAAACAGGATCCGACTAAAAAGCGTTCGTTCAAGGCAGGTTTCAATGTTACAGGAAAACAGATAGTTTACATAAAAGATCAACAGGTACTTAAAGTTACATTTGATGATTACAAGAAAATAGATTATCCTGATTTCTGCTGCAATTTTGAGACATTTACAAATGATCTTTTCCTTGAATGCGAGATACTTGGTGAACTTAGAAGCTATCAGCCAGGTGAGACAGCTTCTATAAAGGAAGTATGGGAGATATCAGGTATAGAAGGTTCTCCTGAAAAATTTGTAGACGATTTTGTAGGCAAATTATAATGAAAGGAGAATGCTAGTGGAAAAGTATATGAATGAAGCATTATCCGCACTTGAAAGAGCCGAGGACATTACTGACAGGCTTTCGGTTGAAGAACAAGCTGAACAGCTCAAGTATGATGCTCCTAAGGTCGACAGACTGGGGATACCTGCTTACAATTGGTGGAGTGAAGGACTTCATGGCGTTGCCAGAGCTGGAACAGCTACAATGTTTCCTCAGACAATAGGAATGGCAGCTATGTTTGACGAGGAGGCAGTGCACAAGGCAGGAGAGATAACTTCTATTGAGGCACGTGCCAAGTATAATGAGTATTCGGCTCACGGTGATCGTGATATCTATAAGGGACTTACCCTTTGGTCACCGAATGTAAATATATTCAGAGATCCGAGATGGGGAAGAGGTCAGGAGACCTATGGTGAGGATCCGTTCCTTACTTCCAGACTCGGAGTTGCTTATGCTAAGGGCCTTCAGGGCGACGGCAAGGTTCTCAGAACAGCTGCATGTGCCAAGCACTTTGCAGTTCATAGTGGTCCTGAAGCTACAAGACACGAATTTAATGCAAAGTCCGATATGAAGGACATGACAGAGACATATATAGCAGCATTTGAGGCGCTTGTCAAGGAAGCTAAAGTTGAAAGTGTAATGGGCGCTTATAATCGTGTAAACGGTGAGCCTGCCTGTGCGAGTCGTTTCCTTATGGGCAAACTCAAGGAATGGGGCTTCGACGGACATTTTGTTTCCGACTGCTGGGCATTAAGAGATTTCCACACTAATCATGGTGTAACAAAGACCGCACCCGAGTCAGCAGCAATGGCTCTCAAGGCAGGTTGTGACCTCAATTGCGGTAATACATATCTTCACCTTCTTATTGCATATAATGAAGGGCTTATCACTAAAGAGGATCTTAGAAGATCCTGTGTAAAATTGATGAGAACAAGAGTAAGGCTCGGTATGTTTGACAAGTCCACGGAATTTGACGGACTTAATTATGATATCGTTGCCTGTGATGAGCACAAGGCGTTTTCACTCAAATGTTCAGAACGTTCAATGGTGCTACTCAAGAATAACGGTATTTTACCTCTTGCAGAGGGGAAATATAAAACAATAGGAGTCATCGGTCCAAATGCTGACAGTATTCCTGCACTCGAGGGCAACTACAACGGCAAGGCTGACGAATACATCACTTTCCTCAGAGGAATTCGTGAAGCGTTCGATGGCAGAGTCATTTTCTCAGAAGGTTGTCACCTCTACAAGGACAGATGTATGAATCTTGGTCTTCCGGACGATAGACTTGCTGAGGCAGAGATTATTGCTGAGCATTCTGATCTTGTTGTGCTTTGTGTCGGACTTGACGCTACTATTGAGGGCGAAGAGGGCGATACAGGAAACGAGTTTTCATCCGGTGACAAGAACGATCTGAGGCTTCCTGAGTCACAGAGAAAGCTTGTTAAGACAGTTATGGCTAAAGGAAAGCCGGTTATTATCGTTACTGCAGCGGGCAGTGCGATAAATGTCGAGGCAGACTGCGACGCCATTATCCAGGCTTGGTATCCAGGACAGTTAGGTGGAAGAGCTCTTGCCAATATTCTTTTCGGCAAAGTATCTCCTTCTGGCAAGCTTCCTGTTACATTCTATGAGGACGCTTCAAAGCTGCCTGATTTCTCAGACTACAGCATGAAGGGGCGTACATACAGATATGCGAAGGGCAATATTCTATATCCCTTCGGATTCGGACTGACCTACTCGGAGACAGAATGCTCCGATCTTAAGTTTGAAAACGGCGTTGCTTCCGTAAAGATTACAAATACTGGCAGCCGCGCTACAGAAGACGTAGTTCAGTTCTATATTAAAGGTTATTCGGAGAACGCAGTTCCCAACCACAGCCTCTGCGGCTTCAAGAGGGTCGCACTTGATGCGGGCGAGAGTCAGGTCGTACAGATCACTCTTCCCGAAAGGTCTACAATGGCAGTCAATGAAAAGGGCGAGTGGGTAAAGGAAGGCAGTGAGTTCACCCTCTTTGCAGGAACTTCACAGCCTGACGAGCTCAGTGAAAAACTGACAGGTAAGAAATGCACCACTCTGAAAATAAATTTATAACATATGATGGAGGATAAAATGGAATTTTTCAGCAACATTGGAAAAATCGAGTACAAGGGTAAGGATAGTACTGATCCACTTTCATTTAAGTACTACAACCCTGATGAAATGATCAACGGAAAGAAGATGCGCGATCACCTTAAGTTCGCACTTTCTTGGTGGCACACAATGGGCGGCGACGGAACAGATATGTTCGGCTGCGGCACAACTGACAAGTCTTGGGGACAGAGCGATCCCGCTGCAAGAGCAAAAGCTAAGGTAGACGCTGCATTTGAGATCATGGACAAGCTCTCAATCGACTACTACTGCTTCCACGATCGTGATCTTTCACCTGAGTACGGCAATCTTAAGGAAACAAACGCTCAGCTCGATATCGTTACAGACTATATCAAGGCTAACGCTGGCGACAAGTTTAAGTGCCTCTGGGGTACAGCAAAGTGCTTCGATCATCCAAGATTCATGCACGGTGCAGGCACATCTCCTTCTGCAGATGTATTTGCATTCTCAGCTGCACAGATCAAGAAGGCTCTTGAGTCTACAGTAAAGCTTGGCGGTAACGGATATGTATTCTGGGGCGGCCGTGAGGGTTATGAGACTCTCCTGAACACAAATATGGGCCTTGAGCTTGACAATATGGCTCGTCTCATGAAGATGGCTGTTGAGTACGGACGTTCAATCGGCTTCAAGGGTGATTTCTATATTGAGCCAAAGCCAAAGGAGCCTACAAAGCATCAGTATGATTTTGATACTGCAACTGTTCTCGGATTCCTGAGAAAGTACGGTCTCGAAAAGGACTTCAAGATGAACATTGAGGCAAACCATGCTACACTTGCTCAGCATACATTCCAGCATGAGCTCCGTGTTTCAAGAGACAATGGTGTATTTGGTTCAATCGATGCTAACCAGGGCGATATGCTCCTTGGATGGGATACAGACCAGTTCCCAACAAATATTTATGATACAACAATGTGTATGTACGAAGTTATCAAGGCTGGCGGCTTTACAAACGGTGGTCTTAACTTCGACGCTAAGGCAAGAAGAGGCAGCTTCACACCTGAAGATATTTTCTACAGCTACATTGCAGGTATGGATGCATTTGCACTCGGATTCAGAGCAGCTCTCAAGCTCATCGACGACGGTCGTATCGACAAGTTCGTTGCTGACAGATATGCTTCATGGAACACAGGTATCGGTGCAGATATCATCTCTGGTAAGGCAGATTTCGCAGCACTTGAAAAGTATGCTCTTGAAAAGGGCGAAGTTACTGCTTCACTTTCAAGCGGCAGACAGGAAATGCTCGAATCTATCGTAAACAATGTTCTTTTCAACCTTTAATTAAGGTTGCTAGAAGATAAAGAAATTCTATTTTTCTAATGGAGGTCAAGAATATGAAAAAAGTATTATCGGTCATTTCAGCACTTGCAATCCTTGCATCTTTCACAGCTTGTGGTGATAACACAAACGATCAGAAGGATGATCAGAGCAACAAGACAACAACTGCTGCTAAGGATGATGCTGATGCAACAACTGAGGCTAAGGATGACGGCGACAAGGGCGACGGCAAGAAGGAAATAATCAATGTTTGGTCATTCACTAACGAAGTTCCAGGCATGGTTCAGAAGTTCTGTTCACTCAACCCTGATTTCGATGCTAAGTATCAGATTGAGATTACTAACATTCCTACAACAAACAACGAGTATACACCTGCACTTGATAAGGCACTTATGGCTGGCGGCAAAGATGCTCCAGACCTTTACTGTGCAGAGGCTGCTTTCGTTCTTAAGTATACACAGGGCGAAATGGCTAAGTATGCAACACCTTACAAGGATCTCGGACTTGATGTTGATTCTAAGATTGCTGAGGCTAAGATTGCAGATTATGCTGTAAAGATCGGTACAAACCCAAGCGGTGATGTAGTTGGTCTTGGTTACCAGGCTACTGGTGGTGCTTACATCTACAGACGTTCAATTGCTAAGAAAGTATTCGGTTCTGACGAGCAGAGCGTAGTAGAGGAAAAGATCGGTGCTGGTTCAAACGGCTGGGATAAGTTCCTTGAAGCTGCTAAGGAACTTAAGGCTCAGAACTGTGCTATCCTCTCAGGCGACGGTGACCTCTGGCACGCTGTTGAGAACAGCTCTGATCAGGGTTGGATCGTTGACGATAAGCTCCACATTGATCCTAAGCGTGAGATCTTCATGGATCTTTCAAAGACTATGAAGGATGAAGGATATATCAACTGCACAACAGACTGGACAGATTCCTGGTTTGCTGATATGAGAAGCGAAGGCGAGAAGGACGTACTCGGATTCTTCGGACCAGCTTGGCTCATCAGCTACACACTCAGTGAGAACTGCGGTTCTTGGGATGAGACAGATGAGAAGGATGCAGACGGTAACGTTATCAAGAAGCTCAATACCGAAAAGGGTACATGGGGCGACTGGGCTGTTTGTAAGCCACCTGTAGGATTCTTCTGGGGCGGTACATGGCTCCTTTGCAATAATGAAAGCACTAAGAAGGATGCAGTTGCACAGATCATCGATTGGGTAACTCTTGATTGCTCTAAGGATGGTCTCCAGTACATGTGGGCTAACGGTACATATAATCCTGATAAGCCTGTTAAGGACTGCGTAGCTTCTGAGACAGTTATCAATATGTCTGATGGTACAATGGACTTCCTCGGCGGTCAGGATATGCTTCCTGTATTCCTCGCTGGTAACAAGTTTGCTAATGGTTCAAACCTTACTCCTTATGATGAGCACATCAACAAGGCTTGGCGTGATCAGGTTACTCAGTATGTAGAGGGTAACAAGTCCAAGGAAGAGGCTATCAAGGCATTCAAGACAACAGTAGAGGAAACTCTCGATTTTGAGGCAGAATAATCAATTAGTTTGCTGTACCGCATTAAATGCGGTACAGCACTCTTTAAAAAATAAAGGAGGCTCACGGCTTTGAAAACGAAGCTCAAGGGTATTAGTTATTCGAAATACGGATATCTATTCAGTATTCCTTTTGTTGTTGCTTTTTTGATTTTTACGCTGTATCCTACTATTTATACAGCTATCCTCGGCTTTACCGACTGTAAGGGTATCGACGGACCAGAGAATTATCATTTCCTGGAGCATCCGTTTGAGGTCTTCCAGAAGGTATTAAGTATGGAATCCTTTAAAATATCTATTAAAAACACGATACTTATCTGGATAATGAACTTTATCCCGCAGATAACTCTCGCACTTCTTCTTACTGCGTGGTTTACCTCACACAGTAATGAGATAAAAGGTAAAGGTTTCTTTAAAGTCGTTTTCTATATGCCGAACATTATCACAGCTGCAACAGTTGCGATCTTATTTAATGCACTTTTTAGTTATCCGAGAGGACCTGTCAATGATTTCCTTATTAGCACAGGTCTCAGAGATGCAGGTTATAATTTCATTGCAAATAAAACGCCTACCAGACTGATAGTTGCATTTATCCAGTTCTGGACATGGTACGGAAATACAATGATAGTTCTTATATCAGGTGTCCTTGGTATAAGCCCGGATATCTATGAAGCAGCTCAGATCGACGGTGCAAATGGTGTTCAGACCTTCTTCCGTATTACTATACCTAATTTAAAGACAGTTTTACTGTATACACTCGTTACCAGCCTTGTCGGCGGTCTTAATATGTACGATATTCCTAAGTGCTTCAACGATGGCGGACCTGATAATGCAACACTCACGACCAGTGTGTTCATATTCAAGCAAGCCTTCTCGGGCAAATGGATTTACAACAGAGCTGCCGCTGCAAGTATGATCATGTGGGTAATCATCGCAATATGTTCAGCAGTATTGTTCTTCTTAATGCGTGATAAGGAACAGATCAAGATTGATAAGGAAATAAAGAAGGCAAAGAAGGAAGCCATGAGGGCTTCTAAGGGAGGAATAGATCAATGGCAGTTGTAAAAAAGAGTGCAGGTAACTATGCATTCAGAATAGTTGCTTATGCAGTATGTATTCTTCTCACATTTCTGAGTTTATTTCCTTTCGTTATCATGCTCGTAAATGCAACAAGAAGCTCAGCTCAGATTCAGCAGCACGCTCTTTCTCTTATTCCTGGACACAATCTTAAGATGAACTGGAGCTACTTTGCAAGTCAGTCATTCAATCCTTTCACTGGTTTCAAGAACTCAATCATAGTAGCTGTTTGTACAACTCTATGTACGGTTTATTTCTCAACTATGACTGCTTTTGCTATAGTTGCATATGAATGGAAACTCAAAAAGCCATTCTTCACATTTATTATGGCTGTACTTATGATTCCTGCACAGGTATCTAGTATCGGTTTCTACAACATGATGTATAAGTGGCACTGGACTAACTCTCTGTTACCACTTATTCTACCTGCGATAGCTGCGCCAACGGTTGTATTCTTTATGAGGCAATACATGATTCCGTCCCTTCCGATGGAGATTCTTCAGTCGGCAAGAATTGACGGTGCTGGTGAGTTCAGAATCTTCAATCAGATAGTTATACCTATGATGAAGCCTGCAATGGCTACACAGGCAATATTTGCCTTCGTAACCAGCTGGAACTCACTGTTCATGCCTTCAATACTCAATACAAAGACTGAGAAGTTCACAATGCCTCAGATGGTAGCATTGCTTAACGGTGACTCCTATAAGACAGAGTATGGTACTGTTTATTTAGGACTGTTACTGACAGTAGTACCTATCCTGATAGCATACTTCTTCCTTTCTAAGTACATCATCGAAGGCGTTGCACTTGGCGGTGTAAAGGGTTAATCAAATTTAGACGTTATCACATTTTCTTTCTTAAATCATTGAAGGCTGCACATCTTTCGTGCAGCCTTCTTTGTGCATATAAGGAGCCATTATTTTGCCGCATTGCTTGCAATTGATGAAAAAATGTGGTATAATAAATTTATTAATACAGACACGGAGGACCTTGATATGTTATCAGATATCGAAATCGCCCAGAGCGCTGATATGAAGCGTATTACCGAGATCGCTGCTGGTCTTGGCATCGACGAAGAGGACATCGAACCATACGGCCACTATAAAGCCAAGCTTTCTGAAGCACTTTTCTCAAAGCTTGCAGATAAAGAAAACGGTAAGCTCATACTTGTTACTGCTATAAATCCAACTCCCGCAGGTGAGGGAAAGACTACAATAAGTGTTGGATTATCTGACGCTCTCAGAAAAATAGGAAAAAAATCTGTTCTTGCACTTCGCGAACCTTCTCTCGGACCTGTTTTCGGAATGAAGGGCGGAGCTGCTGGCGGAGGATATGCACAGGTAGTTCCGATGGAGGATATCAATCTCCATTTTACTGGTGATATGCATGCTATCACAGCTGCTAACAATCTTCTCTGTGCAATGATAGACAATCACTTACAGCAGGGAAACGAGCTTAAAATAGATCAGCGCAGAATATTATTCAAGCGCTGCATGGATATGAACGATCGTGCACTGAGAAATATCCTTATCGGACTTGGCGGCAAAGCCAACGGTGTTCCACGTGAGGACGGTTTTAATATAACTGTTGCTTCCGAAGTAATGGCTATACTCTGTCTCGCTTCTGACATTTCAGACCTTAAGGAAAGACTTGGAAATATTCTTGTTGCTTACAATTTAAGCGGTGAGCCTGTATATGCAAAGGAAATCGGTTGTACCGGTGCTATGACAGCTCTTCTTAAGGATGCTCTCAAGCCTAATCTTGTACAGACTCTGGAGAATACACCTGCGTTCATACACGGCGGACCATTTGCGAATATCGCTCACGGCTGTAACTCAATGCGTGCAACGAAGCTCGCACTTAAGCTCGGCGACTATGTAGTTACCGAGGCTGGTTTCGGCTCAGATCTTGGAGCTGAAAAATTTATGGATATCAAGTGCCGTGTAGGCGGACTTGCACCATCATGCGTAGTTCTTGTAGCTACAATAAAGGCTCTCAAGTATAACGGTGGTGTTCAGAAGCAGGATCTTGGAAAAGAAAACATGTGGGCTCTTGAAAAGGGCATAGAGAATCTGAGAACACACATAGAGAATATTCATAAGTATCATGTTCCGGTAGTTGTGGCAATAAACAGATTTGCAACAGACACTGACGAAGAAGTAAAATTTGTCGAGAACTTCTGCTCTGACATGGGAGTTGAGGTTTCTATGTGCGAGGTTTTCGCAAAAGGCGGCGAAGGCGGAACAGACCTTGCAAAGAAGGTCTGCGATACTATCGATCTCTGCAGTGAAAACAAGTTCAAGCCTCTTTATGACACTCACGCTACCATAAAGGATAAGGTTGAAAAGATAGCAAAGGAGATATACCGTGCAGACGGTGTAACATTTACAGCTCAGGCTGAAAAGGCAATCAAGGAGATTGAAAATATCGGTTTCTGGGATCTTCCGATATGTGTTGCAAAGACACAGTATTCGCTTTCGGATAACCCGAATCTTCTTGGAAAGCCAAAGAATTTCAAGATAACAGTACGCGATGCGCGACTTTCTGCAGGCGCAGGTTTCGTTGTTATTTATACTGGTGATATCCTTACAATGCCCGGTCTTCCAAAAGCACCAGCGGCGCTTAATATTGACTGCGACGAAAACGGCAGTATCACAGGACTTTTCTGATTGAATATGAAGATAATAACTCATTCTCCTCAGGAGACAATCAAGGCTGCCGAGAAACTTGGCGGGCTCCTCAGGGCAGGGGATATGATCGCCTATAAGGGTGGACTCGGCGCAGGAAAGACGACTTTTACACGCGGTATTGCTATTGGCATGGGATTAGGTGACAGTGTTACCTCACCCACATTTGCACTGGTGAACGAGTACCGCGGGGAGAAAATAACTCTTTATCATTTTGATATGTATCGTATCGGTTCCGAGGAGGACCTTGAGTCCACAGGATTTTACGATTATCCATTTGAGGATAACGTGGCTGCTGTGGAATGGTCTGAAAATATAGCGGAATTTCTCCCTGAGAACACAATATTTGTGACTATAAGCAGTCTGGGAGAAAATGACAGGGAAATATTAATCGAGGACGGTGGAAGATTTGCTGCTGCTTGGGATTGATACGTCAGGAAAGACAGCTTCTGCAGCGATTTTTGATTCGGAAAATGAGCTTTTTCTGGCTCAGACTACAGTTTATACGCAAAAGACGCACTCACAGGTAATAATGCCTATAGTTAAGGACATTATGGCTCAGGCCGGTAAGGAACTATCCGACTTAGGCGGGATAGCTGTTGCCAACGGTCCGGGTTCATATACGGGACTTCGAATAGGTGTAGCGGCAGTTAAGGCTCTCTGTTTCGGACTTGGTATTAAATGCTGCGGAGTATCAACACTTTTGGGACTTGCCTGCAACAATCTTGCTTACAAGGGGCATATATGTGCCATAATGAAGGCAAGGGGAGAGCTTGTTTACACATGTACCTACAGAAGTGACGGCTATTGTGTTGAACAGGTCACCGACGAGCAGATAATCTCCCGTGACGAGCTTGCTGAGTATCTTGCATTCAATGTTAAGGAAGCAATGCTCTGCGGTGATGGAGCTGCTGATTTTTACAACGCATACAGTTCGCCTGCATTCATAATTGCCCCACCTCAGGGAAGACTGCAAAGCGCAGTCGGAGTATGTCTGGCAGGCATATCTAAAAAGCTTTCAGAGCCCGATCAGCTTGAAGTTTCTTATCTGCAGAAGGTAAAGGCTGAAAAGGACTTAGAGAATAAAAACAAATAATATGGAGATGTTTAACATGATAGCAATAGGCTGCGACCACGCTGGTGTGGAAATGAAAAAGGCGATAATAGAGGCTCTTTCGGAAAAGGGCTTTGAATTTATGGATTTAGGAACAGACGGTGAGCCGTGCGATTATCCTGATATGGCTGAAAAACTCTGTAAGGAAGTTAAAGCCGGCACTTGTGAAAAGGGCATCCTAATCTGTGGAACAGGTATAGGAATGTCTATAGCTGCAAATAAGATCAAAGGTATCCGCGCTGCACTTTGTTCGGACTCTTTTTCTACACGCTTTACACGTTTGCACAACAATTCTAACGTAATGTGTATGGGCGCAAGAACTCTCGGACATGGACTTGCCTGCGAGCTTGCCGAGATATTCCTCACAACTGAATTTGAGGGCGGACGTCATCAAAGACGTATCGATCTCATATCAGCTATAGAGGCAAAAAATTGAAAGGGGCTGTTAAAATATGGCAGAGCTTCACATTATAGATCATCCACTGGTACAGCATAAGATTTCACTGCTGAGAGACAAGAATACAGGAACAAAAGAGTTCCGTGAACTAGTTTCCGAAATAGCAATGTTTATCTGCTATGAGGCAACCAGAGATCTTCCTCTCAAGGAGATAGAGCTTGAAACTCCTCTTGCTGTGGCAAAAACAAAAATCATTTCGGGAAGAAAGCTTGCCTTTATCCCGATACTCCGTGCAGGACTTGGTATGGTAGAGGGCGTTACAACTCTTGTGCCTGCCGCAAAGATAGGCCATATCGGTCTTTTCCGCGATCCGGTCACAAAAGAGCCTGTAAAGTACTATGCAAAAATGCCTGATGATATCCAGGAGCGAGATGCTATCATAGTTGATCCTATGCTCGCAACCGGTAATTCTGCAATTGCAGCTGTTACAGAGCTGAAAGGACTCGGAGTAAAGCACATTAAGTTCATGTGTATCATCTGTTCTCCTGAGGGTGTAAAGGCTCTTCAGGCTGCATATCCTGATGTAGAGATATATGCGGGCGTTATGGATGAAAAGCTCAATGAGGACAAGTACATCGTACCAGGTGTTGGTGATGCTGGAGACCGTATTTTCGGTACAAAGTAATATTACAAACAAAGGGAGCACGTGTGTGCTCCTCTTTATTTATCCATTTAAATTTCACTGGCAGTATTCTTCAATAAATTGCTTCGTAATATATCCGACTGCTTCCATTCCATCTGAAAACTCTATGAAAACTGGATACCCGCTTTTTCTGGCTGATGAATATGTCATATGATAGATTCGATAGATATTGTTATCCAGAATAAATAGAACATCATCACTGGAATAGCTGCGGGCAATGGCTTTGATTTCGTTATATACAGACATATCTGTTTCTTTTTGAAGCTCATTAACATAAGTACTTCCATTGGAAAGTGTACCCCAGTTGAATTCCTCACCGAATTTTTCTGATAGTCTGTTTATTTCGTTTATTACATAGTTCATTGTTTTTCTCCGTATTATATGATGTATATGTGCCTTGTTTCATTCGTTTGGAAATTTCATGCCCCACTGCGCTCTGCATTCATCCATGATTTTCATAACTGCGATTGTAGCGCTGTGAGGAACCAGAGGGCTTTCCCTGAATCCCACGTCAAGACAACGGTGTACTTCATCGATTTCGTATTCATAGCCGTTGATATCGTCCTTACGTACAAAACGCTCAATCTCATTTCCACTGCGGTCAAAGAGTATGCCTTCGTCTGTGCAGTGGAACCAGTTACCGAGTGTGATTAAGCCCTTTGTTCCTGAAATAACTGCATTGTTGCGAAGCTGTATTTCAAAACCGTTGTCCATTGACGAGAAAGCACCGTTTTTGTATCTGAAGATGATGGAATTACTCATATCTATGCCATACATCATATGAGCAGAGCTGGTAATATCATCTGGCATACCCAGAAGATCGTGAGTGAGCGTAATAGGATAAATACCAAGGTCAAGCAGGCAACCGCCGCCGCAGTCGGCGCGGAATAGCCTGTCATTTTCGTTATAGGGGATATAATTGCTGAAATCTGCCTTGATATACTCGATTTCGCCGATTAGCCCTGAAGCAATCCATTCTTTCATCTTCCTGTAAACAGGACGGCACTTCATCCACATAGCCTCCATGAAGAATAGAGCCTTATCTTTTGCAAAAGCAATAAGCTTTTCAGCCTGAGCTGTATTAAGGGTGAGTGACTTTTCGCAAAGTACGTTCTTGCCGTTTTCGAGACAAAGCCATGCATCATTGAAGTGAGAAGCCATAGGAGTTGCGATATATACTATTTCAGCATCGCTTTTTTCGGCAAAATCCTTATAATTTCCGTAGTACTCGGAAAAGCCGAATTCCTCAGCGAAATCTTTAGCTTTTTCGTCAGTTCTCGAAGCAACAGCACATAATTCTGCATTTTCACAGTGTTTCAGAGCAGTTGCGAATGTGTGGGCTATCTTACCTGTTCCGATGATGCCCCATTTGTATTTTTTCATGATGAAATTCCTCCCATTAATAGCTGTTCTGGGACTGGTCGATAACGCAGTCAATAGCGATTATTACAGCCAGAGCCATAACTATATCCTGATCCTTTGCTACGTCTATCTCAAAACTGTCACCCCATGACATCCAGCGTTTATGTATGGAAGCAATGTAATTTCCTCCACAGGAGATACTGTAATCGTGTTCGAAGAAGTCACCGCTTATCTGCCAGCCTAGCTCATCAATTGTATAGTGCGGCTTAAGTAGTGTGAACTGCTTGACAACATCACCGATAAACTGACCTCCGATATATACAGAGAATCTCGGCAGCAGCCTGAGAAGCCTCTGCTGAACGAATGCAATCTCATTGTTCATATCATCTAAGATATGCATTTTGCGTCCGAGTGATAATATCTCACCTACGGCAGTAAACATAACATTGCCTGATTCGTCAAAGATTTCCGAACGCTGTCTGAATGAAAAAACTTTCTGTTTGAAATATAGTCTCATATTGATTACCCCATATCATTATATTTTCATACTCCTAAGAGTTATGAGCTTTGTTATCTGCCCAGCTGCCAGAAAGCAACTGCGCTTGCAGCGGCAACATTAAGCGAGTCAACACCGTGAGACATTGGTATCTTCACAGTGTAGTCGCAGTCTGCTACAGTCTTGTCCGCAAGTCCTTCGCCTTCAGTTCCGAGAACCACAGCAAGCTTCTGAATATCAGCAAGTTCAGGTGCATCGATACTTACTGAGTCATCGCTGAGTGCCATAGCAGCTGTCCTGAACCCCATTTCGCGGAGCTGCTTTGGATAGTCATTATCGCTTGTAAGATAAGTCCATGGTATCTGAAAAACAGTACCCATGCTTACACGAGAGGAGCGCCTGTAAAGAGGGTCGCTGCACGCGGGAGTAAGCAGTACCGCATCCATATTTAGAGCGGCGGCGCTGCGGAATATAGCGCCTATATTAGTTGGATTTACTACGTTTTCAAGAACTGCCACACGTCGCGCATCTCTGCAAACATCTTCAGCTTTAGGAAGAACTGAACGTCTGAATGCACAGAGTGCTCCGCGGATAAGCTTGAAGCCGGTAATTTCGGTTATATATTCGAAGTCACCGACATAAATTGGAGCTTCACCAACAAGTTGGATCAACTCCTTCATTTGTCCACTTATGTCTTTGTTTTCCATAAGGAGCGAATAAGGGATATATCCCGCGTTGAGAGCGCGCTCGATTACTTTAGGACTTTCAGCCACAAAGAGTCCGAGATCAGGCTCAAAATAGTGGAGCAGCTGAGGTTCGGTCAGCGCCGTAAATATATCAAGCTCGTTCTTTATGCAGTCATTTATCTCAATTATATTTGACATAGCTTGCCTTTCTGGTTGTATTGGAGGCTTTTCACAGCTTTTTAACGGTTCCTGGAAAAGCAACCTCTACGATCAAAGTGTATGTACTTTAATCAGGATTTACCATCCAATCTCTTCTGCTATTTTATCTCCTTCTGCAAGAAGATATTTTTTTATGCCATTCAATAAATCAAATTCATTTTCTTTGAAATATGCATCCATCGATTCTGATATTTCATCAATAGCAGAGGAATCAGGAGTATCACTGTTCACAAGAGGCATTAATTGTGAGATACACCTTTGAAAAATCGAAAATGCGCTTTCATCCATATACTTTTTTATGATACTTCCTAAACCTTTTAAAGATTCAGCTGTCCTGTATTCAAATTCAAAAAACTGATACATTCCGTCTTCTATACCACAAGTGTACCAATTATACAGGTCAGTGAATAACTTTGCATTGGTGGTATCATGCTTCCAGGTTTCCGACATTACAGCAAGAAAAATGGCTTCTGCATCAAGACCTTCTTTAGAAATAAGATCTTCTTTATAGTCATTCCATATTGAACCCATGTCTATCCTCCCTGCAAAATCAGATTAATCATATCAAAGCAACAGCGCTAAAGGAAAAATGCTAATTGCTTAAAACAATTATACCAGTTTCCCCGCATTTCGTCAATATCCGCAGTCATAACTCTTTTTATCTTTTGGTATGGCTTTTCCTTAAAAGATGTGGTATAATATTAATAATACATTTAGAGGAGAAATTAATATGGCTAACAATGATATAAACAGAATGAAGGAGCTGAATGAACTGCTTGCAAAGGCAGCTGACGCATACTACAATACTGGCGTGGAGATAATGTCCGACAAGCAGTACGATGAACTTTATGATGAGCTTGTAGCACTTGAGAAAAATACGGGAGTAGTTCTCAGCGGCAGTCGTACACAGCAGGTCGGCTACGAGGTCTCCTCTGGACTTAAAAAGATAAAACACCCCTCAAAAATGCTTTCACTGGACAAGACCAAGAGTGTTGAGGAACTGAAGAGCTGGCTGGGTGAGCATAAGGGCTTTCTCAGCTGGAAGCTTGACGGACTTACTCTTGTCCTGACGTATAATAATGGTGAGCTGGAACAGGCTGTTACACGTGGAAATGGCGAGATAGGCGAGGAAATAACCGCTAATGCAAGGCACATAAAGGGGATTCCTGCACGTATTCCTTTCAAGGGACATCTGGTAGTTCGTGGTGAGTCACTGATGAAGTACAAGGATTTTGAGCGAGTAAATGCTGAGATTGAGGACGGTACGAAGTATAAGAACCCACGTAATCTCTGTGTCGGAACAGTTCGAAATCTTGATTCACGTGTTACTGCACAGCGAAACATTAACTTTTTCGCATTTAATTTGGTTTCAGCTGACGGGTATGAAGAAAACTCCTTTATCAAGCGTCTTGACTGGCTGGAAGCACAGGGATTTCAGCGAGTTTACGGTCTGACTGTAACCAAAGATACTATTGAGAGAGCTGTTTCTGACTTTGAAAAGGCAGTCTCAGAAAACGAGTTTCCCTCTGACGGACTTGTTCTCATGTACGATGATGTTGCATACGGACTGAGTCTTGGTGAGACATCACACGCTCCAAGGAATGGTATTGCATTCAAGTGGCGCGATGAGACTGCTGATACTACACTCCGTGAGGTGGAATGGTCTGCAAGCCGCACAGGACTTCTCAATCCTGTAGCGATATTTGATCCTGTTGAACTGGAGGGAACCACAGTTTCACGTGCTTCTGTTCATAATCTGAGCATAGTGAAGCAGCTTCGCCTCGGAATAGGCGATACGCTGACTATTTTCAAGGCGAATATGATAATTCCTCAGGTTCTGGAAAATAAAACTGCTTCTGGGACCCTTAATATTCCTGATGTCTGTCCTGTCTGTGGCGAAGCTACAGAGGTACGCACTTCCGACGAGGATGTAGAAACTCTCGTATGTCCTAATAAGGCCTGCGCAGCAAAGCATCTTGGCAAATTTGAACATTTCGTTCAGCGCGACGCTATGAACATAGTCGGAATGTCAACTGCTACAATAGAAACGCTTGTTTCCGAGGGATTTGTAAGTCAGTTCCGTGATTTTTATCATCTTGACGACCACAAGTTTAAAATAGTAGTTCTTGAGGGCTTTGGCGAGAAATCATATCAAAAGCTTGTAGATGCAGTTGAAGCCTCACGCAGAACTGAACTGAGCCGTGTACTCTATGCAATGGGTATACCAAATATCGGAAGGCAGGCATCGCGTCTTATCTGTGCGGAATATCCTGGAGCTGATAAGCTTGAACAACTTACTGCTGCGGAACTTACAGCAATAGACGGCATAGGTGAGGTTCTTGCAAATGATTATGTCAAGTTCTTTGCTGATGAAAAGAATCTTGCTGAGTTCCATAATCTCCTTACAGAACTTACTATAGAGGAGTCAGCTGCAGTAAACAGTGAATCTGCAATAGCTGGCAAGACGTTTGTTATTACGGGATCTGTGCACATTTGGAAGAACCGAAATGAATTAAAAGCCTTTATTGAACAGAACGGAGGCAAAGCGGCAGGCTCGGTGTCTTCAAAGACAGATTATCTGATAAATAATGACAATACATCGAATTCCACTAAGAACAAGACAGCAAAGGAACTAGGTGTACCAATAATAACCGAGGAAGAATTTGCAGAGTTGGCAAAGTTAGACTGAAGAGCTAACTTTTTGCAGACAGTGGAAAAAATGTAAATAACATCAAGTATGGGCGTACTGTGGGACTACATGAAATAATAAACAAAAGCTCGGGACTGAAAAATCCCGAGCTTTTTTATCCAACAAGAAAATTAGCATTATACTAAAGTTTCTGTACTGAAATCTTTATGATTTTTACATTTACAGTTAAGTTTACAGGCTAACTAGCAGCTTTCATGCTAGCCTTGTCCTCATACATTATAGCATCGACTTCTCTTAAAACATCGTCTAGCTTCATACCTTTTTTAAACTCACAGAACCCTGCAGCAATGCTGTAGCCTTTTTTGTGGACGTCCTCCTTGAGTTTTTGTACAGTAAGTTCCACTTCTGTATAAGTTGAATTAGGGAAAAGCACCTCAAATTCATCTCCGCCCATTCTATAGAATCGGCATCTGACGGGTAGTATCTCTCCTGCGCTATCTGCAACTGCAAGTATCGCCTTGTCGCCGGCATCATGACCATAAGTATCATTTATTGGCTTAAGACCGTTCAAGTCGATAGATATGACGTACATCTGTTTCTTACTCATGTTCTTGATATCGTTATAGAACGAATGTCGGTTGAAAGCATCTGTAAGTGCATCACGTGATAGAGTTTCAGTGGTGTAAAACATGTAGTAGAAAGTACATGAAAGGGAAGCCATACCGCTAATAAGGAATTTATAGTGGAAAACGGCATTCATAATAACAGCCATTACGATACCAACCGTAAGAGTCAGTATAAATACACTTTCATGCTTGAATCCGAGTCTGAACTTTATAATAGCCGTAATAAGTAGAACAGTTATGTAGATAAAGCTGAAAACATATGGTACAGCAGCAAGAGGACCGAGTATTCGGTTTCCTTCACTGTCAAACCTGAAAACGCAACCGTTAAATATACTCGTGATACAAAGAACAACATTGAAAAGAGCAAGACATTCGATCATACGCCGAATCTGCTTTTTCAAGACGTCAGTCACGAATATGAACGGCAACGTAACAGTTCCGCTTATGGAGAAACTTATCGCCGAAACAATCTTCATCAGCAATATGTGCCCACCAGCATCATTCAGAGAGTAAACGATGATATTGCATATGACCATTATAAAGGAAAGGAGAGTACAAAGCATGAACTTTGACTTCCTTTTCACCGACAGAGTCGAATTGAACATCAGGAACAGAAAAAGAGTAATATCCGTAATAATTATGAGGTAGCTCATTTGAACAATATCCTTGAACAAAATATCAGCTCCTGTTTTTAATTTCTTGTCTATTATACCATACTACATTAAAAATAGCAAGTGGTGAAAAAAACTTTTGGTCATTTTTGATTTGCCGCGTGATAATTGCATATGCTGTTCAATTGAGCATTATATCAAATAAAAAAAGCACAAAATGTTATATAGTTCTGATTACATTTTCTTATCGAGCACATTCATAGCCCACTGGATATTGATAACGACTTCAGAATCAGAAAGAAGCTCAACCTTAAATTTATCCACAATCAGGTCGTAATTAGCTCGAATAAATTCGGTTCTTGCCCAGTCACCGCTGTCGGTGAGGATTGCGAACTTAAGTGAGCCGTCCTTTTCCTTATTGAGGTAGGCCTCCTTGACTTTGCTATCTTTGTCCTTGTTCATTATCTCGGCAATAATGAAGAGCTTCATAAGCTCAATACCGCGATCGTCTAATCCTTCATCGAGGATGAGAAGCTTTTCGTGAAGCTGATTAACATTGAACACAACCCGCTTGTGACAGTCATTTTTAAGCGGCTTTTTTTCATCATATGGGTCATGGGTGAGATTTTTCATGAAATCTATGGCAGCCGATGAATATTCTGGAACAAAGTGGATAAGGAAGCTTTTATCTGGTTGGTAGTAGTACATAGGAAAGAAAACGACAGAATCTTTTCCGCAGTCAGGGCACTTAAGCATAAAGATATCATTGCTTCTGACGCATTTTTTCATTTCTGGATTGTCATTGGTGTTTATGCTTTCCCATGCAGTAAAATCACAGTCTTTTCCGCATTTTGGACATTTGAGTTTTTCAATATGATTTTTAGACATAGTATTTTCCTCTTTTCTGTTTTATTGTTCTTTGAAGGTTTTATGAGTTCCTTTTATTAATCCCACTCAGCTTTCAATTTATAGCAGGCTGTTGTTTTAGTAAGTCTAGTATTAGAGTGGGAAAGATGAATAATATAATAATAGTATATCATTAAATATATCTAAAATCAAGTTTATATGCTTGTAATTACTTGTAAAATATAAAATATCAACATGAAAATATAGGGCGTACTTTCAAATTTGAATTGAAAGTATGCCCTCTTTGGGAAAGAATGTTATTTTACAGTACCATCATTAAACGATTTTAAAAGAAAAATACTTGCTAAGGAAGTTCATTGCTGTAGAAGCAATGTTTTTGAGAGTAGGATTATTAATGTTGTTATAAAGATAGGAAATTGCATTCATGGTTTCCTCAGGAATGATTATAATAATAGTTGTATCCTCTTCATTAGTACCTTTAACAGATGTAAAATAGCCTGGATTTTCATTACCTCCGTCTATACGTGCATATTCTGCATCAGTATGCTGTGGATCATATACTGTTCCAGCGCCACCCTTGATTTTTTCACAACCATAGAACATATCATCGGAGGTTTTAACCGAATCAGTTGACCATCCATCGCCTACGATTATAGTTTCAAGAGAATTACAAAATTCAAACATACCAAACAAACTAAATCTACCAGCCATATCCGTAACATTAGAAGTATCAAAGTTGCTAAGGTCAAGCTTTGAAAGTGATGTACAGTATGCGAACATTCCCGACATATCTGTAACATTTGAAGTATCAAAGCTTCTTAGATCTAGTTCTTCAAGTGAATTAAGACCTAAGAACATTTCTGTCATATCAGTAACATTGCTTGTATCAAAACTGCTGAGATCAATTGATTTAAGTGAACTATTGCTATATAAACTGAACATAGAATACATAGTAGTAACATTGCTTGTATCAAAACTGCTCAGGTCAAGTGATTCTAGTGAAGCACAACTAGAAAACATATAATGCATATCTACGACTTTACTTGTATCAAAGTTACTTAGATCAATTGATTCAAGGTTATAGCAATAATCAAACATACTAGACATATCCGTAACATTTGAAGTGTCCAAGCTGGTTAAATCAAGTGAAGTTGATTTATAGCCAGAAAACATACCAGACATATCAGTAACATTTGAAGTATCAAAGCCGCTAATATCAATATTGAATAGTGGACCATGGCTTAAGAACATATCAGACATATCTGTAACATTTGAGGTATCAGCGTTATGAAGGTCGACAGAGTAAAGGTTATCTAACTCGTAGCAGAAGTTACTGCAATCAGCCGGAAGTACTGTTCCTTCTTCAGCAAAAATTTGTAATACATCATCCTTTTCAATTCCATCAGGAAGAACAATACCTTCATTGTTAGCGTTTTTTATTACATTTCCCTTAAGATGAAGCGTACCTGTCTCCGCGTCAAAGTATGACTCATTCTTATATGGATTTTTAAATGTTAAATATCCAGGATATTCTTCACCGCCGTCTACATGTGCGTATTCAGCATCAACATGCTCTGGATCATATACAGTTCCAGCACCGCCTACAATATAATAGCACTCTTCAAACATAGACTCGCTAAAAGCAGGTTTTGCTGTCCAGTCAGGTCCGACATATATGGTTTCAGGATCTGTCATATAAAACATGTAAGACATATCTGTAACGTTAGAAGTTTCAAAGCTGCTCAGATCAAGAATGGTATCGCCGCCCCATGCAAACATCCATGACATATCGGTTACACTTGATGTGTCTAAGACTGTCAAATCAAATGGTTCTGTGGAGTTGAAATAGAACATATAAGACATATCTGTGACATTTGATGTGTCTAATCCGCTTAAATTGATATAGTCAGCGCAATGCCACCAGTAAGAGAACATACTAGCCATGTTTGTAACGTTTGATGTATCAAGGTTACTCATATCAAGTGATTTGATATTCATACAACTATCAAACATATAAGACATATTCGTAACATTTGAAGCATCTGCATTTTTTAGATCAATTGTTTCTGCGCCTGATTTGTAGAACAGATAGCTTGAGTCGACAGGAAGTACTGTTCCCTTATCAGCAACAATATTTATAATATCTTTACCGTAAGCGTCTTCAGGTAAAACCAAACCAGTATTATCTTCGCTATTTCTTACATAGCCTTTAAGATGAAGAGTTTTTGTATCTGCGTCATAGTACGACTCGTCAACTTCTTTTTCTGAAGCCACTTTGTTAACTGATTCAGTTTCTTCTGTTTCGTTAACTAGTGAATTAGCTTCTGAAGCTTTTGCCACGATCGTGTTTGAATTTGACAATGAAACTGTTGAATTAACTGCTACAAGAGATAAAGACATTGCAAATGCTACAGTTTTTTTCCATTTGTTTTTCATAAATGGTTCCTCCCTTATTAATAATTATGGATTGTGTGTTCAAATGTGGCACAAAATTATTGAAACGTAAAGTGCTGATCTATTTGAAACAACATGTTATATTATAACTGATTTATACAATTAGTTCTAATCAAATATTGCTGATTAATTATACTATTTAAGAATTATAGGAACGAAAGTAAATGTGGAGAACGTGTAATTTAGATATTATCCGAAACTAAGTCAAAAAAGAATGGAGTAATATATATTTTAAAAGTAAGATTTGAAATTCGTCTGAAATGCAGAAAATAGATTTTTCAAGTATAGGATAATATGCTGTTTCCCATGGCATTGTATGTTGTAAGCGCAAATCAAACCCAACCAAATAACTACAAAGATGAGGCAGGTGTTTCTCAACTCGAATTTTATTTGTAACGCTAACTGTATGAAACTGTACGTTACTGTATTTTACTGTATGTTTGCGTATACTATGTCGGCAGTGCTATGCCCACGGCATGACTGATTCTATCTGATCTTCTGCAGGATATGTTTCTGTTCTTTCAGTACCTTCATATTAGATTCTTTTTGGAACTATACTGCATCATTCTTAATCTTTTTCGTATGGCAAGGTCTTTGAAGTTTGATGCTTATTGTATGTACGTTATTTGAGGAAGTTTTTATCGACATGAAAAGAGGGCGTACTTTCAAATATGAATTGAAAGTGCGTCCTCTTTTGGTAAGCATTTTATTTTACAATTCCATTATTAAACAATTTTGAAAGAAAAATACTTGCTCAGGAAGTTCATAACTGAAGAAGCAATATTTTTGAGTGTAGGATTATTTATATTGTTGTACAGATAGGAAATTGCATTCATGGTTTCTTCAGGAATAACTATAACAATAGTTGTATCTTCTTCACTGGAACCGTTAGCTGAAGTAAAATAACCTGGATCTGTTTGGCCACAATCGATACGTGCATATTCAGCGTCAGTATGATTCTCATTATATACTGTTCCTGCGCCTCCCTTAAGTTTTTCACAATTTAAAAACATATCAGAGGAACTTTTAACAGATTTCGTTGACCAGCCATCACCCACGAATATTGTTTCAAGAGTACGACAATTGCTAAACATTTCGCTCATATCTGTTACATTCGAAGTATCAAAGCTGCTTAAATCAAGAGAACTTAAAAAGTCACATCCATTGAACATAAAGCTCATATCTGTAACATTGCTTGTATCAAAACTGCTGAGATCAAGTGATTCAATTTCATAACAATGGAACATATATGTCATATTAGTAACATTGCTTGTATCGAAGTTGCTGAGATCAAGTGATTTAAGTTGATTGCAAAAGGCAAACATTCTTGACATATCAGTTGCGTTACTTGTATCGAAATTGCTTATATCAAGAGTCGAGAGGACGAGGCATGTCGAGAACATTCCACTGAAATTGGTTACATTGCTTGTATCAAAGCTGCTGACATCAATCGATTTCATATTCCAGCAACCTCCGAACATACCAGACATATCTGTAACATTTGAAGTATCAAAGCTGCTCAAATCAATATTATCTAATCCGAGACAACACTCAAACATCTCAGACATATCGGTTACGTTTGAAGTATCAAAGCTTGAGAGGTCAATATTATATAAATAAGCACCTCTGAACATTCCCTTCATAGTTGTTACATTCGATGTGTCAATATTATTAAGATTGATTTCATGTAAGAATTCATCATCTATATTATCATTCATAAACATATAAGACATATCTGTAACATTTGAAGTGTCAGCATTATGAAGATCGACAGTATCAAGATTCTCCAATCCGTAGCAGAAGTAACTGCAATCTTTTGGTAATATGGCTCCCGCGTCTGCAACGATGTGTTTGATTTCCCATTTAGTTACACCGACAGGCAGAATAACACCTGTACCTAAAGAACTGTTTTTAACATTGCCCTTAAGGTGAAGAGTTTGTGTTTCTGTGTCAAAGTATGATTCGATACCTGTTGTATCTTCAAATGTAAGGTATCCGGGGGCTTCCTTGCCTCCATCTACGTGTGCATATTCAATTCCTGTTTGTTTATCATCGTATACTGTTCCTGCGCCACCCTTGAGTTTTTCACTACCTAAGAACATATCAGTGGAGCTTTCAGCCGACTTCGTTGACCATCCTTCTCCGACTGCTATAGTTTCAAGTGAATTACAATTTTCAAATGTATAAGACATACTTGTAACATTTGATGTATCAAAGCTGGTGAGATCAATTGATAAAAGCGACGGGCATTCTGCGAACATTGAACTCATATTTTTAACATTACTAGTATCAAAAGCTCTGAGATCAAGACTACTAAGTCCATAGCAATGTTCAAACATTGAACTCATGTCGGTAACATTGCTTGTATCAAAGCTATCAAGAAGAATGTACTGGTAATCTGAGTAAGAAAACATACCTCGCATACTGGTGACATTACATGTATTAAAGTTTCTTAAATCCAGCCCCCAAATGCTTTTGCAACCAAAAAACATATATTTCATGTCAGTAACGTTTCTTGTATCAAAGTTGCTTAAATCAGGGGAATTAAGGGATTGACAATCAACAAACATATATCCCATGTTAGTAACATTACTTGTGTCAAAGCTACTGATATAAAGGTCTGAAAGTGAATTGCAGCCTGAAAACATAAATTTCATATTAGTAACATTACTTGTATTAAAGCTTGTTAAATTAAGGCTCCAAATGCTGTCGCATCCACAAAACATACCACTCATGTCAGTAACTTTACTAGTGTCAAAGCCACTGCAATTCAAATTCAAAAGATTGTTACAATCGATAAACATACCACACATGTTAGTAACATTACTTGTGTCAAAACTCGTGAGGTCAAGATCTTGAAGAGAGTGACAGTTGCCGAACATATATTCCATATTTTTGACTTTGGAAGAATCAGCATTTTTAAAATCTGCTGTTTCTACCGCTTCAAGATTACACATCAGCCAACTGCAATCCTCTGGAAGTACTGTTCCCTTGTCAACAACGAGATATTTAATCTCATCTACGGCAATACCATCAGGTAGTATGATACCTTTTCCTTCTCCTTCGTTTCTTACATAACCTTTAAGGTGAAGTGTTTGGGTTTCTGCATCATAATACGTCTCGTCTGCTCCTTGTTCGGAAGTAACATCGTTGACGGATGTTGTTTCTTTTGTTTCACTTACCTGGGAATTAGTTTCTGAGGCTTTTACGATGAACATGTTTGAGTTTTGCGATGAACCTACAAAACTTACTGATGCAAGAGCTAACGACATTGCAAATGCAGCAGCTTTTTTACATTTGTTTTGCATGAATTTTTCCTCCTGTTAATTATATTGTATTGTTTGTTCAAGATGTGACACAAAGATTTTTAACCAAAAGTGCTGATCAAAGAGCAACAATATGTATTATTATATCTGATTTATACAAAAAGTTCTAACCAATTCTTGCTATTATTATTTGTGCCGAATTAATAAATAAACGTTACAAATATAAAATAAGAGTCAAATATCTAGATTTTATTAATTATTATGAGGACTATGTTTGGTTGGCGCTTACTGAAAAATAAATGGCGTACTTTCTAATTTGAATTGAAAGTACGCCCTCATGGAGAAAGTATGTTATTTACAGTTCCATCATTAAACTATTTTAAAAGAAAAATACTTGCCAAGGAAGTTCATTGCTGTAGAAGCAATGTTTTTAATTGTAGGATTATTAATGTTGTTGTAAAGATAGGAAATAGCATTCATTGCTTCTTCAGGAATGACTATAACAATAGTTGTATCTTCTTCACTAGGACCGTTAACTGAAGTAAAATAACCTGGAGCTGTTTTTCCACCGTCAATACGTGCATATTCAGCGTCAGTATGATTCTCATTATATACTGTTCCTGCACCGCCCTTGAGATTTTCACTGCCAGTAAACATATTTTCGGATTCTTCAACAGACTTTGTTGACCAGTCTTCACCTACTATTATAGTTTCAAGTGAATCACACTCTTCAAACATACCTGTCATACCAGTAACATTAGCAGTATCAAAACTGCTGAGGTCAAGAGACTCGAGTGCTCGGCATCCCCAAAACATAAACGACATATTAGTAACATTTGACGTATTGAAATTACTCAAGTCAAGTTTGTTTAATTGATCGCAGCATTCGAACATCAAATGCATATTTGTTACATTTGATGTATCAAAGCTGCTGACATCAAGTTCAGTTCCATAATATAACCAAAACATTCCTTCCATATTTGTAACCTTGCTTGTGTCGAACCTGCTTACATCAATAGAGTTCAACTCCCAAGGACTGTCATCCCATAAAGCAAACATATAGCTCATATCAGTAACATTTGAAGAATCTGCATTTTTAAGATCTACTGATTTAAGGTTTGGCATACGCATACAGAAATAACTGCAGTCTTCAGGAAGAACAGTTCCTTCTTCAGCAATAATGTGCTCAACTTTCAGTCTGTCTACACCTTTTGGAAGTACAAGGCCCTCAAAGTAACCTGCACCTCTAACTTCACCCTTAAGATGAAGTGTTTTTGTCTCTTCGTCAAAATAAGATAAATCCTTATTATCTTCTTTAAGCGTAAAGTATCCTGGGTTTTCTTTGCCACCATCTGCATGAGCATAATCAATATCATGATCTGAAGAAATCGTTGTTCCTTCTCCGCCTATTAGACTGCAGCAGTCCTGAAACATAGGGAACCACGGAGTAAGAACAACATTTTCGGTGGTCCAGTCTGGTCCTACATATACAGTAGTGAGGGATTCACATGCTGCGAACATACTGTCCATATTAGTAACATTTGATGTATCAAAGCTGCTGATATCAATAGTTTTGATATTATAATTCCATCCAAACATATCTGACATATTTGTAACTTTTGACGTATTAAAATTACTCAAATCAAGTGATTCATGAGCTCCCCACGAGAACATACCTGACATGTTTGTTACATTTGATGTGTCAAAATTACTCAAATCAAACGGATCAATATTCACCCAGCTGAACATACATTCCATGTTTGTTACATTTGATGTATCAAAGTTTGTGAAATCAACAGATCGTAAAGAAGTTTGAAAATAAAACATATATGACATATCAGTTACATTAGAAGTATAGGCATTTTTAAGATCTATTGTTTGAGTAGGTAAATTTGAAAATAAGAAACTGCAATCGACTGGAAGAACTGTTCCTTCATCAGCGATTATATGCTCAATTTTATTTCTGTCAACTCCTGCAGGAACAATTATACCTGAACGGTTATTTTCATTTCTTACGTTACCCTTAAGGTGAAGTGTCCTCGTCTCTGCGTCATAGTATGATTCATCACCATTCTGATCCTCAAGAGTAAAGTATCCGGGATTCTCCTTACCACCGTCAACATGAGCATATTCTGTACCTGTATGTGCTTCGTCATAAGATGTTCCTGCACTGCCTTTAAGATTATTGCAATATAAGAACATGTCTGAATCTTCCTTAACTGATTTCGTTGACCAACTATTATCAACTATTATTGTTTCAAGCGATGTGCAGTTAAAAAACATTGCCTCCATATTAGTAACATTTCTTGTATCAAAGTTACTTATATCAAGCGATTCAAGCTCTCTACAATCCATAAACATGTGACTCATATCTTCGGTCGTTCTTGTGCTGAATCTACTTATATCAAGTGATTTAAGCCCTGAACAACCAACAAACATTCCACTCATATTACTAACGTATCTTGGATTGAAGTTGCTAAGGTCAAGAGAAGATAATGCTGAACAGCCTGCGAACATTCCGTCCATATAAAAAACACTTCTTGTATCAAAGCTGCTGAGATCAATGTCTTTAAGATTATAACATGTTGAGAACATTTCAGTCATATCACTAACGCCAGTTGTATTAAAGCTGCTGAGATCAATAGATTCAAGACTAATGTCAAAGATAAACATACTATTCATATTACGAACATTTGATGTATCAAAGCTACTGAGATCAAGTGTTTTAAGATCCGTACAAGCAGCAAACATATAGCTCATATCTCTTACATTACTCGTATCGAATCCTGTAAGATCAATAGTTGTTATGTTTGAATAAGGTACAAGATATGACTCTTCATCTAGATAAAATGGAACATATGTATCACCATCTGCAAACATATAAGACATGTCTTCTACATTAGAAGAATCTGCATTTTTTAGATCTATAGTTTCCACATAATCAAGACCTAACAACAACCATCTGCAATCCTTTGGTAGCACTGTTCCTTCTTCAGCAACAATATGGATAACGTTACGGCCATCAACGCCTTCAGGCAGAACTAATCCTGTCTCATCTCCACCGTTTCTTACATAACCTTTAAGGTGAAGGGTTTTTGTTTCTTCGTCATAGAACGATTCGTCTGTGCCCTGTTCGGAAGTTGCTCCATTGACTGAAGCCGTTTCTTCTGTTTCGCTTGCTAGCGAATTAGCTTCTGAAGCTTTTGCCACGATCGTGTTTGAATTTGACAATGAAACTGCTGAATTTACTGCTACAAGAGTTAAAGACATTGCAAAAGCAGCAGCTTTTTTCCATTTGTTTTCCATAAATGGTTCCTCCTTGTTAATTATTTTGAATTATATGTTCAGGATCATGCACGAAGAATCTTAAAACATAAAGTGCTGACCAATGAGCATCAAAGATAGTTTGATATTTATTCTTTATTAAAAAAGGCCTACAATTATAATAACGCATTTTTTTTGAAAAGTGTAACAGCTTTAAATAAATTTTTTGTTGTCAAATTTGCAAATGCCAAAATTAAAGTAAACGCTTTTTTTGCAGCCTTAATCAATAACAACGCTTTCACGTTATTCGCGTCTGCTGAAAGAATCGGCGCAAGACAATGAAACACCATATCTATGGAGCATATCATTGCCAGAATACAGCAGTAAACCATATTATTAGATTAAGTGATATTAAGTGGCTGTGATAGGTGGGAGTTAATGATAGAAACCGGTTGTAAGTGGTAGTAAATGATTCCGAAAAAACGACGATGAGAATTTGAAATGCTTCCTAGGCGTTGTGTTTTATTGGGCTAAGTTTGACAGGCACATACGAAAAATAAGGAACGCTCCCAAAAGTTTGAAAGCGTTCCTCTTTTTGAATCGTAAATACGTTTTTTCGTATCTAACAACTTAAAAGGAAGAATACCTGATTAATTTCAGTTGTTCCACCAGTTATTATTGTTGTTATTATTCCAGTTGTTCCAATCGTTATTCTGCTGCTGATTGTTATTCCAGTTGTTCCAGTCATTATTCTGCTGCTGGTTGTTGTTCCACTGGTTCCAGTCGTTATTCTGCTGCTGGTTGTAGTTCCACTGGTTCCAGTCATTATTCTGCTGCTGGTTGTTGTTCCACTGGTTCCAGTCGTTGTTCTGCTGCTGGTTGTTGTTCCACTGGTTCCAGTCGTTGTTCTGCTGCTGGTTGTTGTTCCACTGGTTCCAGTCGTTGTTCTGCTGCTGATTGTTATTTGCTGAGTTGCCGCTCTGCTTATAGGTTACCCACTGATAACGGGCTGTGAGAGGGGTTCTTCCATCGTAATGATCGAGCCACTCGTCAACACCATTGCCCGGCCATACATTCATCATGATCTTGCCAGCGGTCTTAGGAATGTTATCGTATGCGGTATAAACTGCCTTTCCATCAACGTACCATGTGATGTGATCAGGCTGCCAGTCGAAGCCGTAGGTGTGGAAGCCCTGTGAAGAGTCAAAGCCGAGGTCATACATCTTCTCGTGATTACCCTGACCGTTTGTGTAGTAGTTGAACTGAACCTTTGTAGTATCCTTACCAAGGATCTCAATATCAATCTCATCCCATGGATTGCCATCGGATTCACCTGTGTAGGTAAAGAAGGAGGAAACAACGCCCTTATTCTTTATAGCCTGCATTGAAGTCTCATAGTAACCATAATGGTAGAAGTCGTTTGTTCTGTACTCAGCACCAGCATAGCTGTACTTGCCAGAATTGTCTCTGTCTATTGTGAGATTTAGAGCGCCATCCCTGAATGAAGTCTGTGAGCTATACCAACCACAGTCAAAAGGATCTCCGTTTGTCCAACCGTCAGATGCAATAAAGTAAGAAGCAGAACCGTCGCGGAAATCATCGACCATAGTAGCAGATGAATCCATTGCAGTACCGTTATCCTGAACGTTTACTGACTGCTGATTGTTATTCTGGTTCCAGTTATTATTCTGGTTATTCCAGTCGTTGTTCTGCTGCTGATTATTGTTCTGGTTGTTCCAGTCATTGTTCTGCTGGTTGTTGTTGGTGGTGTTCTGGTTGTTCCAGTCGTTAACATTCCAGTTATTCCAGTCTATGTTCTGGTTCTGATTGTTGTTCCAGTCGTTATTCTGGTTATTATTCCAGTTATTCCAGTCATTGTTCTGGTTCCAGTCGTTATTCTGCTGCTGATTGTTATTCTGGTTGTTCCAGTCGTTTACTTCCCAGTTGTACCAACTGTTATTCTGATCCTGATTATTGTTCTGATTCCAGTTGTTATTCTGGTTATTCCAGTCATTATTCTGGTTCCAGTTGTTATTCTGGTTATTCCAGTCATTGTTCTGATTCCAGTTGTTATTCTGGTTGTTCCAGTCATTGTTCTGATTCCAGTTGTTATTCTGGTTATTCCAGTCATTATTCTGGTTCCAGTTGTTATTCTGGTTGTTCCAGCCATTGTTCTGATTCCAGTCGTTAACATTCCAGTTATTCCAGTCTATGTTCTGGTTCTGATTGTTGTTCCAGTCGTTATTCTGATTATTATTCCAGTTATTCCAGTCATTGTTCTGGTTCCAGTCGCTATTCTGCTGCTGATTGTTATTCTGGTTGTTCCAGTCGTTTACTTCCCAGTTGTACCAGCCATTATCCTGATTCTGGTTATTGTTCTGGTTGTTCCAGTCGTTGTTCTGGTTATTATTCCAGTTATTCCAATCATTGTTCTGGTTCCAGTCATTATTCTGCTGTTGATTATTGTTCCAATCATTGTTTTGCTGCTGGTTATTATTCTGATTGTTCCAATCGTTATTCTGTTGCTGGTTATTATTCCAGTCATTATTCTGCTGTTGGTTATTGTTGCTATTTGAGCTACTGCCTCCACCATAGATCTTTGTAACGCCTTCAATGCTTGATTCAGTAGAGCCCGTCTTATATGTGCTGTATAGACCAGCAGCTGCGCCAACAAAACCTGCATTGTAGTCACAGGCAACTTCGTTGCTTACGTAATCTGAACGAACGTCGTTGTAAGTACCGTTAGCGTCTGTAGGACCGCCGCAGAGAGCACCGATAAGAGTATACTTGTTCTGTACTCCGTCGTTTGATTCAGCAGCACTGTTTGTGCCTGAAGCTGCTCTGTGATGAGGATTCTTTGAAGCGTTAGGCTTGAAGCCGCAAACGAGACAGTATGACTGACCGTTAGCGAATGCCTTATCGCCTGTGAGGTACTGCATCTGGCCCTTTGCCCAGCCTGCGTCACCTTTGCCATGCTTTGCAGCTACGAGAGAACACATCTGTGCTGTTGCATTGTGTCTAGCCGAACCCCATTTGTCATAGAATTTATATCCGTCGCCTGAAAGATTGCCAAGCTCAGGAGCATGTGACCAGTCTCCAGTGATAGAGCCGAGGAGCACTCCTGCACCAAGTGAAACATTCTCCCAGTTCATTACCCAATAACCGAGAGGTCCGTTCTTGAGATCATTGAGGTATCCTTCATCCTTAGTTGCAAGGTAGAGCCAGCCTGCAGCCCATGCGAGCTCGTCGGCTGATCCGCTCTCTCCGCTGCCGTAAAACTCACATGAGTAAGTTGCAGGATTCTGCTTAGAGAAGTTATAAAGTGCCTTAGCATATGTAAGGTCATCCGGGTTGCCGAAGTTTACATAGTTAGCTGCAAGAGCTGCAGCATATTCAGCAGTAACGTTAGCAGCACCGCCTGTGGACCAGAGCATACGTCCTCTGTCACCCTGAGTCTCGGGTGCACCCCAGTACGAGTGATCCGTACTGCCTTCGCCTTTTTCAATAAGGACCTTTGAAACGTTGTTTCCGTTGAGGACTGTAGCATCACGGAAGAACTTAGCGAATTTGTCTGTTATAACTTTGAGGTGTTCAGTCTGTCCTGTTGCGTCAAAAGCGTCCTTGAATTCGTAATAAGCCCAGCCGAGAGTAGCTGCTGTATAGCCCTGAGGCTGGCCGAACATTACGTGGTCACCGGCATCGTGGAAACCGCCTGGAACCTCGTCGTCTGTGTGGCAGTTGCCTCTCCATGAGAGAGCGCAATCGGAATTGTTGCCGCACATATTGGCATCATAGAAATAGAGGGAATACTGAAGGAGTTTTGCATAGTTGTCGCCATCAGCCGCATTTGCCGTGAGAGAGGGAGTTACTACTGCAAAAGGTGAAACAAATGCAGAAACAGCAACTGCGCTGCTTATGATGGCTGATTTGAGTTTTTTGAGTTTGATCATGTTATCACTCTTCTTTCAAAATATTTGCCTATAACATGCCTAATGTTTATTATACAGGGTTTGAGTTGGGAATAAGTTACAATAAGGTTACACAAAGGTTACGAAAAAGTTTAATTGCAATGATTTGCTTGTTATTTTGCTATAAAGAACATAATAGTGCTATTTTAATTGCAAATGATTACCATAATTGTTACATATTGGAAATAAAGAAATACTATAACTTATACATTGAAAGAGTATTGGATTATGTAATGCATTAGTAAGAGATGTCTCTCTAATAATATCTCTTTGGGGAACATTTATCTTTGAGTATATAAGATTTGGTTTTTACTTGAAATATAGCGAGAAAAGTGATATAATCAAAATGAAAACAATTAAATATGAGATGTTTTTATATCTCATTTTCACTGTTATGGAGGATAAAAATGTTTGGAAGAATAGTATCAGCTATTATGGCAGCAGCGGTTATGACAATTTCACCAGTTCATAAAACAAGTCATGTCCCGGAGGGATGGCTGGTATGGCACAGCTATACCGATTATTCAGCTATGGATAGCAGTTTGTATTACATGGAGCCGAATGGAAAAATAAGAACGATAGAGGGGGATTATGTTCATGCAATGAATGGCAGCTTCGGTCCTGCCCCTGATAAAGTTACATTTATGGCTATAGATACAGCTGCAGATGAATGGGATATTTTCATATATAATGCCATAGATGAAAGTGTTGTGAACATGACTGAACACAGCGGCTTCAGAAACGAAGATCCAAAATGGTCTCCCGACGGGAAAAGCATTGTATTCAAGCGTGGAAAATGGAACAGCAATATTAATGACTTCCAGTATGATCTGGCTATTTTAGATGTTCAGACCAGAAATGTAACGATGCTTACAGATGATATCTCCGAGGAAGCAATGCCTTGCTTTTCTGCTGATGGAAAATACATTTATTATGCAGGCTATAAAAATGGTCTGGGTTCTATATACCGTATGGAATTGAGCAATGGAAAACGCAGAGTTATATACAGCGAAAGCGGAGTAAACGCTTATTATCCTGTTGTTAGGGGAAAAGACTTGTACTTTACAAAATGGCTGAGCAAAACTGACCACCATGATCAGCTGATGCGATTTGACGGCAGAAAGACCGTAAGTCTGCCGTTTAATAAGGCTGACTGTGATTTTTCAGATATTTGTCCTGTAGAAGGGGACTCATATATTTACAGCAGTACACTGCACGGAGATTATGATTTATATTATTATAACGGCAGGGAAGCAGTCTCTCTTATTAAGGTTAATTCTGAAAGAAATGAACTTGGTGCGGATTTTTATTCTTTAAGCTGATCATTTTATAAAGCAAATGATATAAACCTAAAGAGCTGTGACCTTAGGGCGTATTATTCTGAGCCGCTATAAAGCAGAGTTTTCTCCCTGTATTTTTACAGCGTGAGTGGAATTTATTATTTCCAAAGATCATTGACTAGTAGTTGTGCTAATCTTTACGGCAGAAATCTTATTGATTAGAAATTAATGACGTTAAGGAGTGATTTTATATGAATAAACTGCCTAAAAGAATTCTAACCTTTTTTATTTCTGCTTTCTTTCTATTTTCTCTTTCACTAAATGTCTTTTCTTACAAAAGCAGTTTAGTAGCAATTGCTGCTGATTTTGAAGAGAGCGGAGAGATTGACGGTTATACTTATGAGGTTTGGAATCAGGGCAATACTGGAGAGTATGATTTTGAGAACACCATAAATAACGGCTTTGATGCAACCTGGGATGATATTTATAATTTCTGTGTTCATAAAGGTCATGATTATGAACGTAACACTGTAAACTCACGTAATGTCAAGGAATACAGGATAGAATATGATCTTGACGCTCTTCTGAACGGAAGTGACATTGTCGGAGTACACGGCTGGTTATCATTTCCTATGACAGAGTTGTACATTGTTGAAGCATGGGGAATATGGCATCCACCCGGAGATATTGAAGGGCTGAAGAGCAAAGGAACCGTAACTGTTGATGACAAGGAATATGATATTTACATGACGGTTAAGTATGATACACCTAAAGACCGATATTATCCTGTTTACTGGAGCGTTGCCAGAAATTCTCCTTTGGAACCGGATAAACTCACAAATCTTAAAGGTACGATAGATGTTGCTGCTCATTTTCAGGCATGGGCGGACGCAGGTTTTGATCTTGGATATCTTGATTCTATACAGTTTATGGTTGAGGCATACAGAAGTACTGGTTGTGCTAAATTAAACTCAATGGACACAATCGTAGATATATCTGATAAACAGGTAATTGGTCCGCCTCTGATTGGATTTCCATATGAAGCGCACGATCCGCTTCCCGTGAAAGACAACGGACATATTATAGATGTCGATTTTGAATCAGCAGATGATAAAATCAACATTTTCAACTCTGAAGAGCAAGCTGAAATAAGCGATGAATATTCTTATGCCGGAAATCATTCAATGTTTATTCCGGTACAAGATATATATCCTGGAATCGGTTTCTGTTATGAGCTTGATCCCTATGATCTTCCGAAATCTTCGGATAACAGTATATCATGTTATATGACAGGAGCAAGGATTTTCAATATGTCGGATAAGGATATCCAATTCAATATAGATATGATCGCATATCATGAAGATTCTTCAAAAACTGAAAAGGCAGAAACTATCGGAAAAAGAATATGTAAAGCAAAACAATGGACAAACATAAAGGATATCTGCTTTGATTTCGAACATGATCCTGCCTGCAAATATAAAATAATCATATCCCCGTCATGGGATGAAGCAGCTGATTTCTACATCGATGATTTCTATATAGCGTACAGTAATCCTGAAGCAATAGCAAATCAATTTGTTCCTCGGAATATACCCGGTGACCTCAATGATGACGGAGTAGTTGACAGCCTTGATATCATTGTATGCCGCAAGGCCGTTATATCCTCTACCGGAAGTGAGAAAATAGTGACCGAAGGTGATGTTAACGGTGATTGCAGGAGCGATGTAAGTGATCTTGTCCTTATATGCAAATATGTTATGAATATATCTGATGTAATACCTGTTTCGGATGAAGATGCGGTATTATTCTTCGGAGACAGTTCTGTTTACGATAAAAACGGAAAACTCAGTTTCTATGTATCAGGTAAGAAGAATAACGATGACAGCCAGAAGACTATAATACGAAAAGACGGTTCAATGACAGCTGAATGGAATGATTCCGAAAACTATTATCTCAGGAGCTTTGATGACTACACAGAAAATCATAACAGTAAAAAATGCAATGATGTTAATATTGGTTATTCTGCCAATCTAAAATCAGACGGTCATACTGATCTTATGCTGTGTGGAACTCTGATAAACGGCTATGATTCCTGTGATTTCTGTATCTATGAAGGCTGGACAGCGATTAATGAATATGATGATTATACTCAGCCATTCTGCATTCCGTCAAATGCTGTTAGTATCACTGTAAACGGTACCGAGTATTATATGTTAAAGCATAAGCAATCCGAAACACGGACAAGCATAGAGATGTATCGCAAGGACAATCCTCTTATTCTTGGAGAATACGGGCAGATTGAAAATGAAATCAATCTAGGTGATTTCATGAAATACTGGTTTGAGGATGAAATGGTCTGTGATACTGTACTGAAGGTTGGAATGTATCTTGAATCCATATCTTCTTCAGGATACGCTGACTTTGAAAAAATCTCATTTTCAGATTAACACATAGTTCCGCATTTGGATAGTGCAATTAAGCAATCAGCGTATTCCTTATTATACGGTAGAATTCCGTTAGTAGCTTCAATCCTGGTGCTTTTTTGACTGATTTACTGAAAGACTATAAAAATCGTCAAATAATTAATGCACTAAACAGGAAAAAATACGGTAATACCTTGACAAAACGACTTTATAGTGCTATAATGATTACAATATTAATTCATTTTATCATCAGATAAAATGATTAGAGGAGGTTTTTTTATGAATAAAGCTGAGCTTATTGAAGCGATTGCTAAAGAGACAGGTGTTTCAAAGAAGGACATTGATGCAACTCTCAAGTCCTTTGTAAATGTTGTATCTGACACACTTCAGAAGAAGGATAAGGTACAGCTTGTTGGCTTTGGAACTTTTGAGACTGCAGAAAGAGCTGCTAGAAATGGCCGTAATCCTGCAAATGGTAAGCCAATCAAAATTGCTGCTTCAACATCAGTAAAATTCAAGGCTGGCGCTACTTTAAAAACCAAAGTTAACGCTAAACCTTCTAAATCACAGAAAAAGTCAAAGAAAAAGTAATTAATGTGAAACCGATACGACAATAAGTATCGGTTTTTCATTTTTCTTACGAAGCTTGAAAACATTCAATACCTAATTGGAGCTTTTTTTACATTGTGTTGTCATCAGGCATTATTGTTATTATCGGAGGCTGAAAGAAATGAAGATATTAAAAAACATCGGAGTGATAGCATTAGCAATTTTTGTATTTCTTGTTGGTCAGTTGGTCCAGGGGCTGTTTTATAAGTTCTTTTCTGATTATTACTTAAAGATTATTATCCCATGCATAGCAAGAATAATCGTTACAGTTGTTTTAGCGTGGATAGTATCGTCAAAGATACTGAAACTTTCTTCTGAAGAGTTAGGAATCAAGTATAAGAAAATCGATATCAGGTTGGTTATTCTTTCCGTTGTGTTACCACTTGCTGTACTTGTTTTCTATGCCTTTGTGTTGCCGGGGAAAGCGTATGTAGCAAAAGAAGGAAAGCTTGTTGCTTCAATTGTTTCTGGTTTCTTCGAAGTTGGCATTTCTGCGGGTATTACTGAAGAAGTGGTATTCAGAGGAATGATTTTTCGCTATATGAAGAAAACTTTAGGTGTAAAACCTGCAATAATCATTCCTGCAGTATTATTCGCAAGTGTACATATTATGAATATGCAAACCTTTGATCTTACAGATCTTATACTTCTATTGTTGGCCGGATCATCAGTAGCAGTAATGTTTACATCAATGGCTTTGAAATCAGGAACTATTTACCCCGGAGCCTTAGCACATACTATGTGGAACACTCTTATAATCGGCGGTATCTTTGGAATAGGTGAGATAGTAAACGGAACAGCTAATGACTCATACACCATTATTCCGATTGAATCCGGAAGCAAGCTGCTTACAGGTGGCAATTTTGGAGTGGAAGCTGCTTTGCCTGGAATTATAGGGTATATTATAGTATCCATTATTGTCTTTCTATTTGTAAAAGCACAGGATAATGAGAGCCGGGATAATCAGGCCTAAATTGCGTGTTCTGGTTTTGTCTTGCCATTAGATACATTCCCATTTGTGGCAGCATTATAAGTGATTGTTTCATCTGAATTATTGTCAAAAGATTTGATATTTGCAGATTTATCGGACTGCCTGCACCGCTTTGCAATTATGCAAAGATAACTGTCAACGGCGAATATTATGGTTGCTATCTAGCAGTAGAACCTGTTGGAAAGGATTTCTGCAAGTGGAATTTCGGAGAAGATTACGGCAGTCTCTATAAACCGCTGCATAGTCTTAACTATACTGGCTTCTGGCCATCAAAATACAGATTAATCAAAGATACAGTTAAAATAGAGCGTTCTCCGTTCTCTAATGTGAAAACTGTACTGAAAAGTGTTCACAAAAAACAGAATATAGAAAGTCATGTGGATGTTGATGCTGTTTTGAAATACATGGCCGTGCAAACAATGGTAGTCAATCTTGACGGTTTGACAGGAGATACTACTCATAACTTCTATCTGTATGAAAGTGATGGCAGAATCAGTCTTATTCCGTGGGATTATGATCTTGCGTTTGGTGGAAAAATGCTATATATCGAGAGTATGTTCAATCAGCGTATGCAAGACCTTGATCAAGGAACCTTCAATAAAGAAGAATGGTTTCAAAAAAGGAGATTACTTATCACGATGAGATAAGACAGATTATCAATTTACCAATTGATACACCGTTTATCTGTGATTTGTCAGAGCGTGAATTCTTCATGAATATCATTGATAATGATGAATACAGAAACAAATATCATAAATATCTGTCGTTACTCGCTAAGCAGTATGTGATGGAAGGGAAGCTTGAGAAATCAATAAAAACTTTTACCTCTGAAATACAGGATATAGTCGGTACAGAAGATAACGCACATTACAAATATACTGATTTTGAACTTGCGGTAAAGCAATTGAAACTGTTTCTTCAAAGAAAAGCTGAATCTGTAGTAGCTCAGCTTAATGGAGCTGTTCCTTCAGATCGTAACTCTCAGGAGAGTGCAGCAGATAAACTTATAGACACTTCTGATTTGGATGTACGGTTAATGGGGGAAGAATTGGGGAGCTAATCAAATTAATCCATATTCAGTTTTGATCTGTCTTATATGAAAAAATATAGATGACTAAAACGATGCGGATATCTTTCAATTTAATTTTGAAAGATATCCGCTTTTTTCATTTGCTTTCTAATTATTGATTTATATGTTTTATAAAAGCTAATGTAAATAGATTTAATAGTCTTGTGTTTGTTATGATAAATGATTAAAAACAGTAAATAGTGAAAACTTGAATGATTATATTCGGCGTTATGTAAAAAACAATGGCACCTTTTTTGTTACAAATAACCATTTCTGTTGCGTTTGGATAATGATAACAAAAAATTAACAATATTAACCGGCAATAGTGTTATAATTGTATAAAGCCTTAGTGCTTATTAATAAGGGGTGATAATATGAGAAAAACAAGGATATTAACCGTTTTGACATCCGCAGCTTTATCAATTAATCTGTTTAGCGGCAGTTTCGGCATTACATGCTTGGCCAATTCAACTGATAATGCTATTGATATTATTGAAGATATTGACTATAGCTATGTTGGAACAGAACACGCTTATGATCCGATGGCTGAAATTGAGGCAGAAGAAGCAGAGAAAAAATATAGAGAAAACGCTGAATATGAAGCGAATAAAGTAGTTTTCTCGGTTATCGATCATCGTTCTGCTGATAAAAAAGGATGTTATCTCAGTGATAACAGCATTATCTGCTTAAAATATGAGCTCAAAAACGTCAGGATGGTATATGAATCAGTCAACAAAGCTTATGATAATGGTGATACAACAACTGCTTATGAAGTCTTTTACGAGGCAGAAACATCTTCTGATGATATCTGGAGCATTGTTGACCAGTTGAATGAAGATGAAGATATAGCATCAGCAGAACCTGTTTATGTATGGAAGAAGTCGGCAATTGGTGAACCAGTTGAAGTATCATCTGAAGAATTTGCCCGTGAGACTCATTTCTCAATACTTGAAACAGAAAAAGTCTGGAAAAGTATCAAGAACAGTTCAACTCCCGGAGCAGGAACGGTTGTAGCTGTAATCGACACAGGTGTAGATTATAACCATAAGGACCTTGCAGAAAATATTTGGATCAATCCAGGTGAGATAGCTGGTAATGGTATTGATGATGACGGTAACGGATATGTTGATGATATCCATGGTATTGATCTTATAGATAATGACTGTGATCCAATGGATGATCATGGTCACGGGACACACGTTGCAGGTGCTATAGCTATGACTGCAGGCAACGGTGGCGGAGTAGGTCTTGCCTATGGTGCTCAGATTATGTGTATCAAGGCAGGAAGATCAGATGGAACTTTTGCAAGCTCAGACATCGCAAGAGCGGTCAAGTATGCTGCTGATAACGGTGCCGATGTAATAAATATGTCTTTCGGCGGCGAGGAAAAGTCATCTTTAGTGGAAGCAGCATTAAAAGATGCATATGAAGTTTCAGTACTTGTTGCTTCAGCAGGCAATGACGGCCTGCCAACAACAGAAGCTGCAACAAACGGCTATAATAATTGTATGGACGTTTATCCTGCGGGATATAACTTTGTCGTTGGTGTAATGGCGTCTGATAATGATGATCATCTCGCTCCTTTTTCCAACTGGGATTATATTTTGGGAAAGGGCTGTGAATACGAAATGACAGCTCCCGGAGTATATATTTACAGTACCCTTCCTGATAACAGATATGCAGTATGGAGCGGTACTTCACTTGCGGCCGCGAATGTAGCTGCAGCTGCTGCTATAATCAGAAGCGAATATCCGCAGAAAAGCAAGTATGATTCCAAATATATTATGGGACAGCTTATAAATGCCTCATCAAGCAAGGCAACAGCTGAATCTGTGGAAATAACTGTTCCTATGGTAACTACTTCAACAACTTCGTCAAATACCACTATTGTAACCACAACAACGTTCATATCTGATGATCCCTTTGGGAACGCTGATGTTGACGGTAAGGAAGGCATTGATAACAACGATTTTACATATTTGCTCAAAGGCATAGTTGGAATAAATGAACTTGGCGGCAGTAAAGGCGATGTCAATTGCGATGGAACAGCTGATATGTTTGATGCTGTAAGCATTCTCAGACTTTTCAACAATCCTGATTCGGTTAAGGATATTATGGAGTCAGCTACTATCAATAAGGAAACAATAACCTTTGATATTCCGTTAGTTGATATAAATAAAGACGGAAACTATACTAAATACACATTTTCATATGAATCAAATCTACCATTTAAAGCTATTACAGGACAGCTTAAATTCAATGGCAAGAATTACTCAGGTGAATTTAAAGATGTTAAGCTGATCGAATCTGCTGATGGTGGCATAATTTATGAATTCAATCCGGAAAACGGTAAATTCGCTGCATACAGTGCTAATAACGGAACAAGCGGAAGCTTTACGATCTCAACATATGAAGGCAAGGATGGTTCATACTCTGTTGACCCGAGCAGTCTTTCGTTCTATGATGAAAATGGTAAGAAATACCGGAACTTTGATCTTGCTAATTTTCATCCCTCTATGACTATAAATTCCAATGGCACTTCAAATGCTGTAACAGCAGCGGTAAATTCATCAGCAGTTGCAGTATATGATAAGAAGGTAGAATATCCGCGTCTCAACATTATGGACAGCTTAACTGTACAGCCGCACCCCGATTTGCGTGTACTTGAAATATCAGCGATTGATTCTGCTGACATATCAGATATAAACAACGGTGACGGAATAATACAGCCGGGTGAAACAGTTGATATTGGTATTTCGATATGGAATAAATGGGGCGCAGCTTCTGATGTGACTATAAATGTTGAAACAGTAGGAGCTGACGGCAAAGCTAATCCATATGTAGAAATAGTGAACGGTAAGGTTGAGCTTGGGAAAATAGATGTTTCCAGTGGATTAGATAACGGATTGAATTATAACGGTGATAGTATCAAGAGCGTTTCAAAGCCAATTCGAATCAAGATCAAAGATAATGCTCCTAATGACGGAAAAATGGAATTTGTTATTATCATATCATCTAAAAATGGTTTTGACTCAAAGGACACTAATACGTATACTTTGAAAACAAATTATTCATTTATAGTTCAGAATATGGTTTATCTTAGCGGAAAAATAAAGAAGGATATTACGTTAGATAAATCAAGGTTCTGGATTATAAAAGATACAGTTTCACTCGAAAATGGAGCCATTATGACTATAAAGCCTGGAACACAGGTAAAATTTGCTGGTTATTTATATGCTGATAATGGTGAATTAATATGTAATGGTACACAGGAATCACCAATCTCATTGTTTAAAGAAAACGTTAATGGCGGTGGATATGGTATAAGTGCTTATTCGGCGAATTTACGTTACACTAATCTTTTTAATTTAGAGCTTATTCTTTCTTCTTGCGATCATTGTAATATTATTTACAATGAATTAATGTCTGATTCTTTCATGTTAATTAATGATGCTTCAAATTCTATAATATATGATGCGAATAGAAGTCATAACGGTAAAAACACTCACTTCCTTAACGAAATTACAATATCTAATGCATATAATTGCCTATTTAATGCTGAAGTGTTAAGATTCTTCCGAGACGCGGAAAAAACATTCAATTATAGTAATAATGTATTTGTCAGAAATATAAAATATAATCAGTATATTGATTTTTCATATGAAGGATTATCACGTGCCACTATTAAAAATAATGCTTTTTTAAATAATTATAATGATCCATATAAAAGAGGAATTTGGTTTGATGCTGAAGCTATGCAGAGTTCTGCTATAAATAATTATTATGGAACGGAAGATCCAAAGTTAATGAGAATTCCTGATGACGCTATAGAAGAATATCCTGATATATACAATTCATATCTTACTCTTGACTCATCTGAGATTGAAAATATATATCCATTCATGACGGAAGCATATATTACCAATGAAAAGGGTGATTGTCTCGAAAACGCTTATCCTGGTCAGAAATTATTTGTTCATGTAAAATTCAATCGTGATATGGCAAAAGATGTAATGCCGCAAGTTACATTGGGAGTACTAGACTATGAATTGGTGGATGATAATTGGATTTTTGATAATAATCTTTATGATTATTCAAGTAATTATGATGAATATTCTGTAACTGGTAAATGGATATCTGCAAGAGAGTGGATAGGATATTTTGAACTTGATGATTCCGCTAATGAAGGAATGTTGTATATCCGTTCCGAAGGCGCGGTATCTGCCGATGACCGTTGGCTGGTTACTGGTAATGACGGTGGAAGATTTGGTTTTAACGTTATAAACCCAGCGACTATCCAGACTGGCGATAACGATTCTTCAAAGCTTAAAGGCAAGGGTGGAGCAGGCTGCAATCAGCTGACATGGCCACAGGACGAAATGGCTACACTTGCAGGCTACAACCTGTATCGCTCCGTGGGAGACAGCAATAACTTCATTAAGCTCAATAAGTCTCTCCTGTCAAATGAGGACTTACAGTACACCGATACCGATGTAATCACAGGGCAGAAGTACTACTACTATTTTACAACTGTTGATACTGACTTCAAAGAGTCGAAGCCTTCAAATACAGTCGAATGTATACCTCTTGACAGTGAAAAGCCACAGATCAAGCATACTCCAGTTACGTATTCTGAACCAAATAAGGCTATTGTAGTAAGTGCTGATGTTACCGATAATGTCAAGGTTGATAATGTTACATTGTTCTACAAATACAGCAATGAGAATGAATGGAACAGTATTAAAATGAGGAATACATCAGGTTCAAACTATCAGAAGGTGTTCTCCGCTTATGAGGTCAAAAACGGGAAGATTCAGTATTATATTGAAGCTAATGACGGAATTAATAAAGCATATTATGGAACTGAAAAACAGCCAAATATCATTGAGATATTGCCGGTTAGTTTAACGACTACGAAAGCAAATGTTACAACTACAATTCAAACCACTTCAATATCATCCACGACAGGAAAAGCATTACAAAGCACAACTAAGACCTCAGCTACAACAGTAAGCACTAAATCAACTACCGTTTATGGTCCGACACAATCAAATACAACTTCTGCAAATACAAGAACAACACAAACTACAGGTATTCCTAATGGAACAACAACTTCAAAATCATCCACGACAGGAAAAACATTACAAAGCACAACTAAGACCTCAGCTACAACAGTAAGCACTAAATCAACTACAGTATATGGTTCGTCGCAATCAACTACAACTTCTGCAAATACAAGAACAACACAAACTACAGGTATTCCTAGTGAAACAACAACTTCAATATCATCCACGTCAAATAACGATCAAATTCCAACTATCAATGATGTTTCCGTAAAAGTTGATATGCATAATAAAGAAGTAAAATTCTTTGCAGAAGTAAATAATAATGTAAAGGCCGATAAAGTTACGCTATATTACAGATATATCGATGATGCAAAATGGACTGCTTTAGAAATGCAACACACGACTAACTCAACATATTTCGCTCAAATTTCACCATCCGATATCAAAATGGGTACTTTAGGATACTATATTGAAGCTAATGACGGACTCAATACAAGTTTATATGGAAGCAGATTAAAACCATATGTTATAGAAATACCTTCTTTGGATAGTACAAATTTAACTACAACTACCACTACACTGAATTCAACCACTGAAACTTATACAACCTCAAAGTCTTCGACCACAAGTTCAACTTCAACAACTATATATTCAAATCATGCTACTACCAAAACAACTACTAAGACTCAGAACACAACAACATCTACGACAACTACAAAGCCCACAACGACAACAACAACTACTTCTGTGACTACAACTGAAAAATCAACCACAACCGCAACTACGACAACAACAACTACTTCTGTGACTACAACTGAAAAATCAACCACAACCGCAACTACGACAACTACAACGCAGACAAATCCGACTAAATATAATCTCGGAGATGTTGATAATAACAGTGTAATAGATGCCGTGGATGCATCAAAAGTACTTGCATATTATGCACGTATTTCCACAAAGCAGGAAGGTGGATTCATCGATAGTCAAAAGAAAGCTGCAGATGTAAATGATGACGGAATCATAGATGCAGTTGATGCTTCAAAGATTCTGACTTACTATGCATATGCTTCAACGACAGATGAAGTCTTTATTTCGATAGATGTGTTTTTAACCAATCGTTCTGTCAAATCTGAAGATCCTTCTGGTTAAGGTAATATCAATCATCATTTTATGCGTACTTGAATGGAACAATAAAGCAGTAATATTGAAAGTGCTGTAGTGTTGTAGCTATGACAAATCTAGCATTCTAATGCGGTATAGTTTAAAGAAAGTATGCTGAAGATTAGTATTAGGAAGATTTCAAGCTTGATAACTATACGCACATAATCTTAATGTTTCTTTACAACAATTTATAGCAGAAAGAGCCTTGGTGTCGGTATTTATATATTATTGACACCAAGGCTTCACTTATAAAATTGCATTAGCTTATAGAGTTACCTGTTATAAGTTTTCATACCAGATGTTGTAATGCAAAGAAATGTTTGTGATTCCATTGATTTCTTATATATTGTTCATTCCCAGCGTAAGAGTATAGAAAAGCACCTGCCGAATTGACAAGTGCTTGGCAAGTATAAAGTTAATGTGTGTAATATGGATTAAATACTCAGAATGATTTAAGATTCATTCATTAGTTGTTCAGCTATAAGAACAGCGCTTTCTATAAGCTTCGGGCAAACTGTTGTAAATAACCCATGTTCACGTGCATTTTGTCTTTCTTCATCATTAGCAAGATTACATTTCAGAAGCTCACGACAAAGATATGACCCATTCTGCTTAGAAAACTCATTCAAGAATTTTTTAGCATACTCATCAGCAACTTGTTGATTTTCAAAATCACCGATGGTACTCATACCATACTTAATTCCAAGAGCCATTAATGCACCAGTACAAGCTCCGCAAACCTCACCTTTACGCATTCCGCCGCCAAAGCATGATCCAACTTTGAGAGCCATTTCCTGAGTAATACCTAGTTCATCTGCAAATGATGCAAGCACTGCCTGAGAACAATGGCATCTTTTTGAAAACAATTCCTTTGCTAATATTGTATGTTCCATAATACCCTCCAGATATTCAGATTTGGCAGCAGAAGCTGATGATTCCTTTATATACGAATTATAGCACAAAATGAAAAATGAGTCAATGTAATAAATTCCAAAAAAATTTTGATATATCAGGATTTAGACTTGAATGTTGATGATATTGCTAAATGGTACATAGTTTATGCCGTATACAGATACAAGTCAGTCCCCAAACAGTTCCATTCAATCTGCAGTATAGCCTTCAACCGCTTTTTTTATTCTTTCAAAGCAGTAATCCCGAATTAACAAATTACTCTCAACTGTTCTAAGCGGCATTTTTCCATTTACAGTATTATTTCTGGCTGTTTTTAAAGCTCTTTCAGCTAATTCTTTCAATTCTGACTCTTCGAAAACGTCAGATACTTCTGCCATCCAAAAATACAGTTCTCCACATCTAATTCTTCGAGTGAATGCTAAATCAGGTTTTGAGCGGTCACACCAGGATTTTATTAAATGCCACCATTGATTAGGAGAAGCAGTTTTATAATTAACTTCAATTATGTCATTAGGATGTGCTTTAGAGTATTCTCCTGCATACTTTATATATCCTTCGGATTTTTGCTGATATCCCGATTTAATCAGATATTCTGTTAATGGACATTTTACATCTTTTTTATTTTCATAGAAGCTTCTGATTTGTTTGGCGTTCATTTGTGTTATTACTCCTTTGTTTTTAATTCAATTTAGCGCTTAATCTTCTTGGTTTATTGTAGAATATTTTTTATGCATCTCGTGTTGCCTCTTATAATCATTCTGCATAGGCTGATGAAGGTTTTACGAATATTGGGTTAATTCTCCAAATCAGAAGTTGAAGCCATTATCCAAACATCAACTTCATCTTTATTAGGAATTTCAAAAATAGAGGTAACTTTTTCTGCAAGGCCTTCATCAACATAATATGCATTTTTATTATGTTCGAGTATATCATGATTTCTCTTTTGAATTCGCTTTGACCATTCAATCGGATCTATATCTATGTAATGGAATTCATATTCAATTTCTCTGGATGAATAAAACTCTCTTGCATATTTCCGTTCTTTTGCAGTCCAGAATCCCCAATCTAGTACGACATTGATCCCAGAATCTATGATTTCAAGAGATTTTTCGTATAGATATGCTTCAGCTTTTTCAACATAGTAGTCAAGCTTTTCTCCTGCGTCTTGACCAAACAATGCAAGTGTGATTTCATCAACAGAAAGAATTACAGCTTTATATTTCTTTCTGATTTCTTCAGCATATGTACTTTTTCCACTGCAAATTAATCCGCATGTCATATAAACCTTGGCCATTGAATTCTCCCATAAATTACGATTTGTAGCAGAAATGTTATGCTTCTCTACACGAGAATTATAGCATAAATTAAAGAAAAAGTCAATTATAGAACGTTTCTTGGCAGCCTTTCTGAGAATACCTTCTGTGAATACCTAGCTTCTATTAACGCAATATTTTTGTATTTAGTGTTCATGTCAGTAATAAGTCTAGTATTACTAAGGATCACAAAAATAAAAGAACTGTAAAGTGAAGAAGGTGTAAGTAATATATCTGGTATTTTTTGGGGATGGTTTGTACAAATTACGCTATATTAATATATTGACATACTGGCAGTTACACTGTATAATCATAGTTATAGGAATAGCAATATCAAACAGAGATAGAAGATAAAGTGCGCAAAAGCCTAATATATGGTTGTAACATAGCGATCAAACGTTTAATTATGAACCAGAAGTAAATCAATGAAGAACGAATATTTTTACAAGTATAATGCTGGCAAATATCGTTTGATAAAGTTCGTAATCAGAGGGAATGACTGTTCCGAAAAATATGCAAATGGCTGTAAAAATAAAAGCATGTATATGTTTAGTGACATTACATATGATGGACAGTTTTCTTTGAAAGTTCATTCAGGTGGAGCAGATAAGGAGTATAAGTACTTCCTGGATACTGAAGAAATGAAGTATCATCTGAAAGCAGATTATAGTGACGAAGGAATACCTATCATGATTGAGAATGGAGTACTTACAGGAAACAATAGATCACCTGTCTTAAGATCTACGAACTTACAAACGAATTGGATTAATCATAGCGTTAATAGCATTGAAAACGAAAAGGAATAAACCATTTCATTATGAGTTATTTCTTCAGGAGGAGGGATATTCATTGAGCAGAAGTTATAAAAAGTACCCTATCTTTCAAGTAGATAAAGTTGGAGCTAAATGGGCAAAAGCCAAGGCAAACAGGCGTTTTCGCCGGTGTTGCAAAAGCGATGATATACATGGAAAATCTGCCTTATATCGTAGACATTACGAAAGCTGGAATATACACGATGATTTTTACAGATGGTCGAAAATAGATGCCGAAAAGTCATGGAAGCTGGAGGAAAGTCTTCTGGTACATGGCATTACTGATCCACACAGGACGTATTATCATCGCCGATTTAAGACGAAACGTCGATTTATGAGCTATTGGGAGAAGCGTGCAATACGAAAGTAGAATACAATGTTAACTTAATATTTGTTTGAATAATGAAGCCTGAAAGTGTTATTGATCTACTGTCAGGCTCGTTCATTTCAACTTCAGAACCGTTGTGGTTATTGACTAAAAGGCATATTGGGTGTATAATTTGAAAAGAGTTTATATATGCATTAATATAGAATAAATCATTTTGTAACAGGAGATGTATCATGAAAAAGAATGGAAAAAAAATAATTGCAATAGGTTCATTTATTATTGGATGCGTAGGTGGTTTGGTATTTTCACAAAAACTAATATCAATGATTGATAGCATTTCAGAAGGCAGAAATCCTGGAATTAAAATGGGTTTATTGCTGACAATGATGGTTTCGTTATTTGTTAGCTTTTTCCTTTCACTTATAATACATGAGGGTGGTCATCTTGTTTTCGGTTTATTATCCGGATATAAGTATCTTTTATTCAGAATTGGTTCTTTGACTTTAATCAAACGTAATAATAAGTATGAATGCAAAAAATTCTCTATAAAGGGTACTGGAGGACAGTGTTTACTAATGCCTCCTGAGAGTGATGATCCGCAAAAGGTTCCTTTCTTTCTTTATCATGCAGGGGGAGGAATTTTTAATCTGCTTACTGCCGCTATAGCAATTCCAATAGCATTAAATGTTGAAAGCACGATTCTTAATATATTTCTATTGGTATTGGCGTTTATATCAATTATACTTGGTTTAACGAATTTAATCCCTCTTAAGGTTCAGGTACCAAATGATGGCTATAACATAATGATGATGTTACGTAAGTCATCTGAAAGAACGGCAATATATAAAATGCTAAAGGTTAACGGGCTTCTGTTCAATGGACTGACTCCATCCAAGATCTCTCCTGAATATATTGAACTTGGAAGTGAAGGATTCTATAAATCAGCAGAAAACCTTCTTAAAGGTAATGTACTTATAGACCAGTTTAATTTTGAAGAGGCTGAGAAGCATTTTGATGAAGGTGCAAAAGATGATACAATTGCTTATTATCAGCTAGAAAGTCGCTCTGAGTTGTTTTTCTGTAAAATAATGAATAAGGCTTCTGCTGAAGAAATTGATGCTTTATACGATAAGGAGCTTGCGAAATATATAGCGAATGCTGGTAGAACATTTATTTCCAAAAGAAGGCAGATGTATGCATATTATCTTCTGTACAAGCATGATTATCAAGCTGCAGAAAAAGAATACCAGGCAGCAATGAAGCTTAAGGATACATATCCAATTGAGGGAGAAGTGCTTTCCGAACTCAAACTTATAGACTATATTAAGAATAATGCGACAATGAATGGATAATTGTATTGATAGTAGTACATGCTTTTGAAGTTTTAGTTATACGGATATATCAGTCATGCAATAAAAGTTTCCTTTAATATTATTATAAACTGATAAGCCACAAGATCATTGAGTGGGATTTCTCTGCCTCGCTCTATATCTTGTGGATTTTTTCTCAGCTTAAAGGTATTAAACAGCATACTTTATAAATTGTTTGACATCTGACTTGTGTATAATTTTTTGCGAAATGCGAGTGCTATGCTGCTGTGTGATTAATATTCCTTTGTTAGTCATACGCTAGTAACAGCGACTTAATGTAGACTTGAATTTGTATACAGCGTTTTAATTTTAGTTAGTATACAACCGGTAATATATAGACTGTAAATTACTAATTGATTAAAATGTTGAAAATGCACAAAAAGATTTTGGTGTAAAAAAATAAATGTTGATTATAGCTAAAAATAGATAAACTGTATTGACGTGTAGCTACATTAATGATATAATAATTTTAGATTTTTTTGTCAGAAATTGTCGAATAATGAAATATAATTAATACAGAACGTATATACAAAATGTTTATTATTTGAGAAAATATACAAAACGAATTAACTGTTAAGAATAAATTCGTTATATATTTTCGGGTTGTATATAAACTATTAACATCTTTTTTAATTCATATTTACCGTGAATTGAAAAGAAAAAGTGTTAATAATTAAATTGATCTGGTATTAGTTTTCGGAATTAATATCCGATTCAGATATTTATTTTTCTTTTTTATTTTTTAGGGGGCATATTGTATGTGTATTTTTATATTGATGGATATGTAATTTAATTAATTAAATACTGAAAAGCTTATTCGTTTAACAGCATTGGATTTTGACTGGATGTAGTTTTTGTTTCCTTTTTATTTGTGATTTGAAATGCAGCAATTAAACGAATGGGCTTTTTTTATTATTTTTTATTGCAGATATTTTAATTTAATACGAATTATTATAGTTTTGGAGAGTGTTGTGTATGCAATCTAATCAGCAGAATATACGTACATTAAATACAAATGATGTTATTGATTTGAAGGCTATTTTGTCCCTTCTTTTCAGTAAATTATGGTTGATAATACTGGTAGCAGTTGTATGTGGAGGCGCTACATTCTGTTATTCTAAGTTTTGTATGCCTTTAAAGTATTCTTCACACATTTCAATGTATGTTCAGAGTTATACTACATTTAACGAGAATCCAGATCACAACTATAATAATATCAACAATTCAAAGCAGCTCATTAATACGTATATTAGAGTTCTTGATGATGATGCAGTTCTTAAAGCAATCGGTGCAAATCTGATGGACACTTTTGATAATGATATACTTTCTGATAATTTTACAATAAATGACGGAAAGATTAGTCCTTCGTCGTTACGCCCTTGTATTAGCATATCGTCGCGTACAGATACAAGTGCTCTTGATATGGTTGCTACTACTAAAAATCCTGAACTTTCAGCTGCTATCTGTAACATTATGGCAGATGTTGCTCCTCCGTTTATTGACGAAGCTGTTGGTGTTGGACAGTTAAACAAGATAGATGTTGCAGAAGTGTACAGAACCCCAGTGTCTCCAAATATGAAGAAGAACACGCTGTACGGATTGCTTTTTGGTGCAATTATTATGTCTGCTATAATCATTGCAATTGATTTCTTTGATACTACTATTAAGGATACTGACATACTTAGTGATGTTTTTAATAAGGCTATCATTGGTGAGATACAGCAGTTTGAACAGGAAAAGAAAAAGAAGAATGACAGAGCGGACAAGCATGTAAAGCTTACAGATGATGATGTTCCATTCGCTGTTGTTGAAAGCTATAAGTCGATAAGAACTAATGTTAATTTTGCTCTTTCTACATTTGAGAAAAAAGTATTTACTGTTTCTTCGACAAGCCCAGCTGAAGGAAAATCCACTACATCTGCTAATATTGCAATAGCTCTAGCTCAAGGTGGAAGCAAGATACTTCTTATTGATGCGGACCTTAGAAAAAGTGTTCAGCACAAGATTTTTGGAATAGGCAATAAGAGAGGACTTTCTACTGCTATTGGTAAGATGGAAGCTCTTAACGATTGCATTTCTTCCAATGTTATGGAAAACCTTGATGTAATGCCGGCAGGTCCTATTCCGCCTAACCCTTCGGAACTTCTTGCTTCTGATAACATGACTGAAATACTTGAAAAGCTTTGTGAGATATATGATACGATAGTAATTGATACACCTCCTGTAAATGTTGTAACTGACTCAATGGAGCTTGCTAAAAATGTTTCGGGAACTATAATGGTTATCAGATATGGTGATACTACAACTGATGATGTAGAGGAGGCCATGAAGAAGATAGAGTTCTGTCAGATGAATATGTTAGGCTTCATACTTAATGGAGTAAGGACTAAGCACACAGGAAAGTATTATTCAAAGTATAAGTACAAGTATTATAAGTATGGCAAAGGCTACGGCGGCTATGAATATAGCTCTAAAACCAAGGACAGTACTTCTGATGAAGACAAATCCAAACATATTGTTATGAGCAGTAAGGATAATGAGAAAAGCAATAGCAAAAATAATAAAAAGAATACAAACAATAAAAACAGTAAAAAGAAGCAAAGAGCTTAATATTCACTAATAGTAATTGGAGTTATAATAAGTTCAATGTTTTTAATCGTAGTTATTAAGTGTGAAAGCATTAGAAACAAAATGGTGTGTGTGCATGATTTCATTATCTGATTCTGTGAAACTGAACCTTGGTTTCTTATGTATTCGCTCCTTTAACGAATTGTTGTATCGTCATATACATATACTGCAATTTTTTAAAGATTAGCTGCATTAATGTGTTTTTGTTTATATTCATAATATTGGTATTCATAGCCTTGGTGTAAATTAAGAGGTTATTCACAAGGGCGAGAGTGTATTTTTATAGTGGAATAAGTTATAAATATGTTATTGTTGTTTATTCTTCCGTGATATCAACCTCTTTCGAACAGGATTCGAGTTTTTAGCGAAATAGCGTAAATTAGAGATTTTGTAGGCATTTATAATCGTGTATGTTAATGCCGGAAATCATTATTTCCGGCATATTGCCCCTTTAAAATGGATTTAGATTAATAGAGTAATTCTATCTTAAAGAGACAATATTGGCAAAATGAAATTGATAAAAATCGCTTTTTATCTTAAATAGAGCATTTACATAAAAGGATTGAAGATAAGATATATGTATCAAACTGATTTTTTTATCTATTTCAGCTTTCTAGCTTATTTTTTGGAGGGCTTAAAATGGAAATAAAGATAAAACATATGGAAATAAATGTAAAACATAGTACTAACGAATTTGAAAAATGTGTTCTGTGTGAAACTATAACAGATGTTAAAATTAATTGTCCAGTAGATGCGCGGAAGTATTACGAAATTGGCATTGGACAGTTATGTAGAAAGTGCTATCTACAAGTTAAAGGGGTTGGATTGATAGCTGATTATGAAAAGAAACCATTTAATTGCAATAAAAGAAAATAGTATTATTCTGTAGTAGAATATATGTAATGTTAAATGGGGTGGGGACTAGTATAAATAGGGGTATGAATTGTTCACTGAGGAGGTGCGCTGTTTTATTAGAAGTTTATGATTCTTTCTGAATCCTATAAAGTCTGTGAATTCGTCTATTAGTCCGTATAAACTATTGTAAGTGTGAGATTGTATTATTTTTTAAGGGGGAATAATCAATGGAAACTAATTATGTAAAGAATGAAAATCTAGTTCAAGTTACAAATATGAAGTTTTCTGTTCGTAAGACATTTTACCGTGCTATCAAACGTTGCATGGATGTAGTTTGCTCATTGATAGCGTTGATATTATTGTCCCCTTTGTTGCTTATTACAGCTATTGCAATATTTATAGATGATCCGGGGCCAATTCTTTTTAAGCAAATTCGTATAGGTAAGGATAGCAAACCTTTTAAAATTTGGAAATTTAGGTCTATGAAGACTAATGCTGAAGAATTGAAAGCTGACCTTATGAAGCAGAATGAAGATAAAGGTGCTAATTTTAAAATAGAACATGATCCAAGAATTACGCGCGTTGGAAAGTTTATTCGTGATACTTCGATAGATGAATTGCCCCAGTTGATAAACATCCTTAAAGGGGATATGGCAGTAATTGGTCCGCGTCCATTTATTGAGGAGGAACAAAAAAATCTTCCGAGTGACAGACTTGCTGTTAAACCGGGTCTTTCATGCTATTGGCAAATTGGTGGTAAGAATTCTTTACCTTTACCAGAACAAATTGAACTTGACAGGAAATACATTAGAGAACAGTCTGTTTTCGTTGATGTTAAGATTATTATGAAAACTATGCTTCTTGTGGTTAACCGAAAGAATAAGTGATTAGCAGAATCAGCTATTTTAATATAGGTATGTTTTTACTGATTGTAACAAGCTACGGCGGGCATTGGTGTCTTAATGACGAGAAGAAGTGCTCGCCGTATTTGCGGTTTGACGTTACGGAGACTACGGGCGGCGGAGATATAGACCTTAAAAATCAGAAACAGGCTTGAAACGACGTAAAATAGACGCTTTTTGAGTGGCTTATGTTACATAGTTGAGATATGTACAGTTTTTCAATCCGTAGTTTGATTAGAGAGGTATAGAACAAGAACGGGCGTTCTTGATTGCTATGTTATAGAATATGAAAAATAAATATTGGCTTCTGCAATAGGCAGAGGCTGTTTATTGTTATATAGAATGGAGGGTAGAGGCGATAATATGATTTGGTTTATCATTGGCTTTGTGCTGGTGGCGCATGCGTCATTTATGTGGCTGTTTATTTATGGAGCTGATCGAAGAAGGTGGGATTCAGAATTGGCGGAAAACTATACCCCCGCAGAGCAGAAAGCAATTCTCTCTGTTAAACCTGGTCTCACAGGTTATTGGCAGGCATATGCGCGCAATGATGCTGGATATGAAGACCACAAGAGACAGGATATGGAATAGTACTATGTGAAAAATCAGAGCATTCTTCTTGACATAAAGATTCTGTTTAAAACTGTTATTTCTGTTTTGAAGAAACAGGGTGCAAAATAAATAGTGGATGGAGATAGCAATTTATGAATTACATTATTTTCGGTGGATCTGGATTTATTGGAACACATCTGATTCATTTGCTTAATAAGGAATGTGTCAAACCAGGTGATAAGATTTATGACCTGGATATAGTTATGCCTGGAGAAGAAGGTGTTGTTCCGGGAGTGGTTGAGAAAAATGAAGGTGTCGAATACATAAGACTTGATGTTCGTAAATCGATTAATTTCGAATTCAGTCATACACCTGATGACATTATTTTTAATCTCGCTGCTGTTCATCGTACTCCTGGTCATCCGGATAAGGCATACTTTGAAACAAACATACGTGGCGCAGAGAATGTAGTTGCTTTTGCTGAGGAACATGGAATCAAGAAGATATTGTTTACTAGTTCTATTGCTCCGTATGGTGCAGCAGAAGAATTAAAGAAGGAAGCAACACTTCCTATGCCTAATACACCATATGGAATCAGTAAACTCGTGGCTGAGAAGATTCACATCGGTTGGGTGGAGAAAGAAAATGATAGAGAATTGACGATTGTACGCCCAGGCATTGTGTACGGCAAAGGTGAACATGGTAACATGACAAGACTGTATAAGGGAATCAAAGGCCATTACTACTTTTATGCAGGACGCAAGGATACAGTAAAGGCTTGTATCTATGTCAAAGAACTTGTACAGTTTATGAAGTATCATGTGATTGACAATAGTTTCAAAGGCTACGATATTATAAATTGTACCTTTGAACCCGCTTTTACAATTGAACAGATCTGTGAGGCAATGAAGGCCTCAACAGATTTGAAGGGAAAGAAGATACCACAGATTCCTGGCGGTCTGCTAATTGCTGCTGCTACTGTTCTTGGTCCTATCGGTGGCAAAAAGGTCGGAATTAATCCTGCAAGAGTTAAGAAACTGATGGTTAGTACGAATATCAGCGGTAAGAAACTTGCTCGAATGGACTACAAATTTCACTACACCTTAGGTGAGAGTTTTAAAGATTGGTTTTTAGATTGTAATAAGGAAGGATTGTTCTGATGGGAGAGCCTATTAGAGTAGCTCATGTTATTGGTAAGTTGAATGCTGCAGGTGTTGAAGCAGTTGTTAATAATTATTATCGTAATATTGATCATAGTAAGTTTCAATTTGACTATATTATCGACTCTGATGGCGAATGCAAGCCTCCACAGGAATTGATTGATTTGGGTGCTCGTTACTTTGTTGTGCCGCCTTATCAGAAGTTACCACAACACATAAAAGCACTAACGAAAATATTTCGGGACAATAAGTATCAGATCGTTCATTCTGGTATGAACACATTAGCACCTATTTCGATGTTTTGCGCATGGAGAGCAGGTGTGCCTGTCCGCATTAACCATAATCATAGCACTGCTGGAAAAGGTGAAACAAAAAGAAATATCCTTAAGTATATGCTTAGACCTTTTGCAAAATGTTTTGCAACACATTTTGCTGCATGTTCTAAGTATGCTGGAGAATGGCTTTTTGGTAAAAGGATGATGCAAGATAAAACAGTAACAGTATTTAATAATGCTATAGATGTTAAGAAGTTTTCTTTCAATTCTGTAGTTCGCAATGAAGTTAGAAAAGAAATAGGTATTGAAGATAAATATGTAATAGGTCATGTTGGACGCTTTTGCTTCCAAAAGAATCATGAATTTCTTATTGACATATTTAAAGCAGTTCACGAAACTGACTCTAATGCAATGCTTCTTCTTGTTGGAATTGGCGATTTACAGAAACAGATTAAGGAAAAAGTCAAGAATTATGGATTAGAAGATAGTGTGATTTTTTTAGGCGTAAGAAAAGATGTTGATCGTTTATACCAAGCAATGGACATTTTTGTTTTGCCCTCCCACTACGAAGGACTACCTGTTGTTGGTGTTGAAGCACAGGCTGCTGGGTTACCATGTTTGCTATCTGACCAGATGACAAAAGAAACTGTAATTTTGCCGGAGACGAAGATGATGCCTTTGACAGTTGGGGCTAAGAAGTGGGCGTGGCAAATTGTCAAGATGCAAAGGACTAAACGTCGCAACACAACTGAGGATATTAGAAAAGCTGGATTTGATATTGGCCTTGCTGCAAATGAATTAGAAATATATTATGATAAGTTGTGTCATATATAATCATTTATTTTTTATTAATTTAGCGACGATTAAATGGAGAAACAATTATGAAAAAGAAAGTATTGCTTAATTATCTAGGACGAAAGAATGCCGGTCCAGTTTTTTCAATTGAATTTGCAAAAGCGTTATTGCTAAATGGATATGAGGTTTCAGCAATTGTTTCATCTGGCGCAGATAATATTGAACAATGGAAAAACTTAAGTGGCTTATCCGATTTGTGGATTATGGATACTTATTCAACAAATCTTCAATTTGCGCTTGGTTTATGTAGGCTGTTTTTGATTGAACTAAATAAGATATATAAGCATTTTAAACTTAGCAGTTTCGATTATGTAATTCGTCCATTTTATCATCCGTGGGGCACTTTTGTTGATAAGGGTATAAAGAGAAATAAGGTTATAACCGTATGTCATGATCCTATTAATCATTCAGGTTATAATAAAATAAGAGGATTGATGGCTGGGCGGTTTATTCAAACTTCTGATTATATTGTTGTTTTGACAAGGTCTTTTATTCCGATTGTTCATCGTGAATATGGAGTTGATGAAAAGACAATAAAATATATGCCACTTGGTTTGATGAAAATATATAAAGAAAAACAAAACAAGAGTTTGAAATATTATACAAAAGATAAGATTAATTTTGTTTTCTTTGGCCGAATTGAAAAATATAAAGGAATTGATATTCTTGTTGAAGCGTTTGAAAAGATTACAAAACAATATGATAATACAACATTAACAATTGCTGGAAAAGGTTTTCTTGACGATGAAATCAAGAAAAAAGTTAAAACTCTTAAAAATGTGAAAGTTGAGAATAGATATATTTCAGACGATGAGGTAGGATGCTTTTTTGACGGACCTAATGTGTGCGTTGTTTTGCCTTATACTGACGCAACACAGTCTGGAGTTATTCCAATAGCAATTGAATATGGCACACCTGTAATAGCTTCAGATACTGGCGGTCTTAAGGAACAAATGCTTGATGGAGAATTCGGAATATATGTTAAGCCTAGTAGTGTTGATGCTTTGTTTGAAGGGATGAAATCAGTTGTTGAGAATCCAGATATAATGACTTCTCAAAAAGAAAAGATGTTGGCATATGCTCATATGCTTGAGTGGGATCAAGTAGTAGGAAAATTAATGAAAGAGATAGAAGGAGAATCAAATAATTGATTGTATATATTTTTATTGATGAGTTGACTTTACTGAGTATATGAGGTGAAAGAAAGTGAATTATAATTCAGAGTACAGCAGATGGCTTGATAACGTTACAGAAGCTGATTTGCAAGAAGAACTGAAGAGTATGGATGACAAAGTGATGGAAGATGCTTTTTATCGCGATTTGGCGTTCGGCACTGGTGGCCTTCGCGGTACGATTGGCGCTGGTACAAACCGAATGAATATCTACACAGTATCTAAGGCAAGTCAGGGACTTGCAAACTACCTTGGTTCTGATGCAAGTGTTGTTATTGGTTATGACAGCCGCATTAAGAGCGATGTGTTTGCAAAGGTTGCTGCAGGTGTTTTCGCCGCAAATGGCATTAAAGTTCATATCTGGTCTGAACTCCTTCCCGTTCCTACTGTCAGCTATGCAGTAAGAGCTTTAGGTGCTTCTGCTGGTATCATGATTACTGCAAGCCACAATCCGTCCAAGTATAACGGTTACAAAGTCTATGGTACTGACGGCTGTCAGATCACTACAGAAGCCGCAGCAGCAATTCTTGCTGAAATCGAAAAGCTTGATATTTTTGCCGATATAAAGAATTCCTCGTTTGAGGATGGGCTGAAATCCGGTATTATTGTTTTTATTGATGATTCCGTGCTTACTTCATTCATTGAAGAAGTTAAAAAACAGAGTGTGCTGTTCGGTGATGAGATCAACAGAGATGTTGCTATTGTGTATAGTCCGCTGAATGGTACTGGATTAAAGCCGGTTACAAGAGCCTTAGAGGAAAGCGGCTTCACTAATATTACTGTTGTAGAAGAACAGCGTAATCCTGACGGCAATTTCCCGACTTGTCCTTTCCCAAACCCTGAGATTAGAGAAGCTATGGATCTCGGACTTCAATATTGTGAAAAGACGGGTGCTGATTTGCTTCTTGCCACTGATCCTGATGCAGATCGTTGCGGTATTGCTGTAAAAACAGCATCTGGTGAATATCAGCTGATGTCAGGAAATGAAGTCGGTCTTCTCCTTCTTGATTATGTCTGCTCTCAGAGAATTAAACATAATAAAATGCCTGAGCATCCTGTATTCGTTAAGACAGTAGTGACTATGGATCTTGCTGAAAAGATTGCTGAGCATTATGGACTTGAAACAGTGAATGTTCTGACAGGATTTAAGTTTATCGGTGAGGTTATTGGAAAACTCGAAGCACAGGGCAGAGAAAAAGATTATGTTTGTGGCTTTGAAGAATCGTATGGCTATCTGACAGGTTCTTATGTTCGTGATAAAGACGCTGTCAATGCTGCGTTTATTATCTGTGAGATGTTTGCATTCTACAAGACCAGAGGTATTAGTCTAAGCGAAAAGCTTGATGAACTCTTTAACACTTATGGTTTCTGCTTGAACACACTTCGATTCTATGAATTTGGCGGTTCCGTTGGAATGGTGAAGATGCAGGAAATAATGGCTGATTTCCATTGTGGAGTTGATAATTTTGCTGGTCAGAAAGTTGTTAAGACTTTGGATTACAGCAAGGGACTTGATGGGCTTCCGGCTTCGGATGTTCTGAAGTTCTATACAGAGACTGGTTCTGTTGTTATCCGTCCTTCTGGTACTGAGCCGAAAGTAAAGGCGTATATAAGCGTGACAGCGAAGAACAGAATTGAAGCTGAAAAGATTGAAGAAGCAATCGGTGCTGAACTTGCTGAAAAGATTAAGTAAATATTAAAGTAAGAGGAGAAGAGATATGAATCATTATGGAGTAATTATGGCAGGCGGCGGCGGAACTCGTTTTTGGCCGTTATCAAGACAAAAGACACCGAAGCAGTTACTGAAGCTTTCCGGCAAGGATTTAATGGTAAATGAAGCTGTAGAGCGTATGGCGACAGTTATCGGCAAAAGTAATATTTTCATTGTAACTGCTGATGTTCAGGCACCGGCAATGATCACTGCAACACACGGTAAGGTTTTTCCGATGAACATTCTTGCTGAACCCGCAGCAAGAAATACTGCCGCTTGCATTGGATATGCGGCTATGGAAATTTACCGTAAATATGGCGATGGCGTTATGATTATCACACCAGCGGATCATTATATCGAAGATGTTCCCGCGCTGACCGAGATTTTCAAGACTGCAATTCTTACAGCTGAAGATCAGGACAAGTTTGTAACTATTGGGTTAAAACCGACATTCCCATCCACAGGATTTGGATATATAAAATATGATGCATCAGCTTCTGGATCTGTAAAACCAGTTATTGAGTTCAAGGAAAAGCCAGATGAAGAAACTGCTAAGAAGTATATCGAAAGTGGTCAGTACGCTTGGAACAGTGGTATGTTCATCTGGAAGGCTTCTCTGATTTTAAAAAAACTTAAAGAGTATGTTCCAGATATATATGCCGATCTCAAGAGAATCGGAGATGCGATGAATACACCGAGTGAGCAGGAAGTACTTAATGATGTTTATCCGAACATTCGTAAGATTTCCATTGACTATGCTGTCATGGAGTCCAGTGCTGCAAAAGGAGATGTTCTTGTAATTCCTGGCGACTGTGGCTGGAATGATGTCGGAAGCTGGGATATGATGGATGTACTTCATACGCCTAATGAAGAGGGCAATATTCTGCTTGGCGATGTTGTTGCTATTGATTCTAAGGATTCCGTGATTTATTCATCGGGTAAGACTGTAACTGCCGTTGATGTTGAGGGACTTGTTATTGTTGAAACACCTGATGCAATAATGGTTTGTAAGAAAGAAAAAGCACAGAACGTCAAGAAAATTGTTGATGCTCTCAATGAGGCTGGCAGGAAGGAACTGCTATGAGCATAGATCCTATTGTAAAACTTTCCCCTGCATTTAAAGACTATCTGTGGGGCGGTACAAAACTTAGAGACATCTATCATAAGCCTTGTGATTTTGATATCATTGCTGAAAGCTGGGAATTATCCGCACATACAGATGGAACTAGCGTGGTTGCAAGTGGGCAGTGCAAAGGAATGCTTTTTACTGAATATCTTGAAAAGATTGGATTACCAGCTCTCGGAACGAAGTATGATGGGAATAAAGAGTTCCCACTTCTTATAAAGCTCATCGATGCAAAACAGAATCTCTCCGTGCAGGTTCACCCTGATGATGCATATGCATTACAGCATGAAAATGGCTACGGCAAGACTGAAATGTGGTATGTCATTGATGCAGAACCTGGTGCAGGTCTTTATGTTGGTTTTAACAGAGATGTCAGCAGAGAAGAGGTAGCACAGAGAATCAAGGATAACACAATAATGGAGGTTCTTGATTTTCATCCGACAAAGCCTGGTGATGTATTCTTCATTCCGGCTGGTACAGTTCATGCAATTGGCGCTGGAAATCTGATTTGCGAAATACAGCAGAGCAGCAACAGTACATATAGACTGTATGACTATGACAGACGAGATAAGTTTGGTAATCCGAGAGAACTTCACCTTGATAAGGCTCTCGATGTTCTTAATTATCATAAATATGAACCTATACCTTTCGAAGGAAAAGTAAGTTGCAAGTACTTTAATGTATCTTTTGTTGATGTTGAAGGAAAGCAGCAGATTAAGCTGACAAACGATAGTTTCTATTCAATTACCTGTATAAAAGGTTTGGGTACTCTTACGCTGGGCAAGACAATGACCATAAACTCAGGCGAAACGGTATTTATTCCTGCAACTGATTCTATTTTGAATGGTGAAGGAAATCTATCGATTGTAATATCTAAAATGTAAAAGGAGAACACACTAATGAAAAAGGCACTTATTACAGGTATCACAGGACAGGACGGATCTTATCTTGCAGAGTTGCTGCTCGAAAAAGGCTATGAGGTTCACGGTATTATCAGAAGAGCTTCTGTATCTACCACATCTCGTATCGATCATATCCTTGATAAGTTGATCATTCATGAGGGTGATCTCTCCGATTCTTCCAGCATTATTCGTATCGTTCTTCAGGTAAAGCCTGATGAGATCTACAACCTTGCAGCACAGAGCCATGTACAGGTATCTTTTGATGCAGCTGAGTACACAGGTGATGTTGATGCTATTGGCGTTCTTAGAATTCTTGAGGCTGTACATACTGCTGGCCTCGACAAGACTTGTCGTGTATATCAGGCTTCTACTTCTGAGCTTTATGGTAAGGTTGAGGAAGTTCCTCAGAATGAGAATACGCCTTTTCATCCGTACAGCCCTTATGCAGTTGCAAAGCAGTATGGTTTCTGGATGATTAGACAGTATCGTGAGGCTTACGGCATTTTCGCTTGCAACGGCATTCTGTTCAACCATGAGTCCGAGCGCCGTGGCAATAACTTTGTTACACGTAAGATTACTCTGGCAGCAGGTCGTATTGCTTGTGGTCTTCAGGATCATCTTGAGCTCGGTAACCTTGATTCACTTCGTGACTGGGGTTATGCCAAGGACTATGTTGAGTGCATGTGGCTGATTCTTCAGCAGGACGAGCCTGATGATTACGTTATTGCAACAGGTGTTCAGCATACTGTTCGTGAGTTTACTACTCTTGCATTTAAGAACGACGGTATTGAGCTAGAGTGGAAGGGTGAAGGCCTTGACGAGAAGGGTTACGATAAGAAAACAGGCAAGATGCTTGTTTGTGTGAATCCAAAGTGGTATCGTCCTACAGACGTTGTTAACCTCTGGGGTGATCCTACTAAGGCAAAGACCAAGCTTGGCTGGAATCCGCAGAAGACAAGCTACGAGCAGCTTTGTGCTATAATGGCAGAGCACGACCTTCAGCTTGCTAAAAAAGAGGCAGAAGGCAAGTGAAGGCTCTGATTACAGGCAGTGCTGGCTTTTACGGAAAGCATCTGTGCGCTGAACTCGAAGAAAATGGTTATGAAGTGATTCGCTGTGATCTGAAAGCAGAGGATAACATCATTTCAATGGACATTATGAATTCGGATATGGTGCTGGATATTATATCACAGCACCGTCCGGATGTTTTAGTTAATATGGCTGGACAGGCTAATGTTGGACTATCATGGAAGAAGCCCCAACTCACAGTGCAGCTTAACACTATTGGATTGATCAATATACTGGAAGTAGTAAAAAATGTTAATCCGAAAATGAGAGTTATTGCAATTGGTTCTTCCGATGAATATGGAAATCTTAAAGAACGTGGGGCTAATGTGGTAGAAGAAATGCCGGTTAGCCCTATGACTCCATATGCGATTTCTAAGCAGGCACAGGAGCAGTTTGCATTGCTTTATAACAAATATTTTGGCATGAATGTTTGCATGGTACGTCAGTTCAATCTCGGTGGTGCTGGGCAGGCAAAGGGGTTTATGATATCTGATTTTGCTTCTGGCATTGTTGAGATAGAAAGAGGACAGAGTGAATATCTGTCCGTAGGTAACCTTGAGAGCGCAAGAGATTTCACTCATGTGAAAGATGCTTGCTGTGCAATTAGATTAATTGCTGAAAAAGGGCATACAGGTGAGGTTTACAATATATGTTCAGGCTATACTCATACAGCGCAGGAAGTACTTGATAAACTTATTAGTATGGCAAAAGTTCAGATTGAAGTTCGACAAGATCCGGCGAGAATGAGACCCAGTGATACACCTGTTGTACGCGGAAATCATGATAAGTTAACTTCACATACTGGGTGGAATCCCAAAATGAATTTGGATGAGATAATTAAAGATGCTCTTGATTTTTGGAGAGCATATTAACTACAATAAATGTTTTATTTCGATTTTGTTAATATGTTTATCACTAGAAAGGCATTATTTATATCTAGAAGAAATAAAGGATTGATTAATATGGACAAAGTGAGTATAGTATTGGTAAATTACAACGGCGATAGTGATACATTAGACTGCATTAAAAGCCTTAATAAAGTAAAATACGAAAATGTTGAGATAATAGTAGTTGATAATGCGTCTAAAACTCAAATAGAACTTGAAAAAAGAGTTCCAGATGATGTTGTCTTTATTAAATCAAAAGAAAATCTTGGATTCTCAGGTGGAAATAATTTAGGTATAAAATATGCAATAGACCATGGAGCTGATTATGTAATTCTTCTTAATAATGATACAGTTGTAAATGATAGTTTTATTTACGAGTTATTATGTTCAGCGAAAAGACATAAAAATGCCGGATTGATTACTGGTAAGATATACTTTTATAGTCAACCCAAACACATTTGGTATGCTGGAGGATATATGAATCTTGAGCGTGCTAGGATACATCATTTCCATAGTACTGAAGAAGATACATTTCATGATGAGGAAAAAAGAGTTTCTTTTGCTACAGGTTGTTTGATGATGATTCATAAATCTGTAATTGATAAAATTGGGATGCTAGATGAAGCGTATTTTATGTATGCAGAAGATGCTGAATATTGTGCAAGAATTCAAAAGAATAAATATGAAATTTGGTATAATCCCAATGCAATTATATATCACAAGGTGAGTAGATCAAGTGGTGGTGGTGGGAGTAAACTGAGTCAATATTATCGTGCTAGAAATGAAATGTATCTAGTAGCTCATAACGCTAGGCATAAAGTAATAGGATGTATGTGTTGTGCAATTAGATTAGTAAAAAGAATGATTGTGGGGCAATTTACAGTTAAATGTGTCTATTGGGGCTTAAAAGATTGCATTCAACTAAATATGGGAAAAAGTAATAGATCATTTTAAAGAGGGTTAGTATGGAAAAAAAGAAAATTAAGGTGATATGGGCTTCTTTGATGGCGCCTTATGATAGAGTTAGACATGCAAGTGGCAAGATTGAGAATTTTTTTCTTAAAAAACTCCATGCAAGTGACGAATTTGATTTCCGGCTTATCTCTTTTGCCACAAAAAAAGAGGAGAATGATCTAGATCTTGACAAGTATGGGATAACAAATAGCATCTCTATATTTGAATGGAATCTTAAATATAGATGTATAAATGCGATTGGCAAATTAAATATTTTTAGTTCCAGCGCTGGATTAACATCTCCTTATTACGTAAATACAGTAGTTAAGGAAATGAATAAGCTAAAAAAGAGCGGTTTTATTCCAGATATAATTATCATGGATTGGACAGAAATTGCTACTGGTTTAGAAAAATATAAAAAAATATTTCCAGATGCTAAAACCGTAATAATTGAAGAAGACGTCAGCTTTTTAGGACATACAAGAAAAGCTGAGGCAGCATCTAGAATAAAACATATTTTTTTAAAAGAAAAAGCAGCTAGGATAAAAACGAGAGAATTAGAACTATTAAACAAGGCTGATTTAGTGGTTTTAAATAACAAAAAGGATTATAAACTAATAATAAATGATGTCAAGAATATTGAAAAACTTTGGGTTTGGTGCCCCTATTATCAATCAATGCTTCAATATTCTCGAAAAGCTCCTAATCGTGATATACTGTTCTACGGTGCGTTGTCTCGAATTGAAAATTGGAAAACTGCATTATGGTTTCTTGAAAATGTATGGCCCAAGATAGAAGCCGAGAATGTTCGATATGTTATGATAGGCAATAATCCACCAGAAGTGCTAAAATCATATCAATCTGATAGAGTTATTGTTACAGGATTTGTGGATGAAATTCACCCGTATTTTGAAAGCGCATTATGTCTTGCGGCACCATTAGTTTTGGGGGCAGGTGTAAAAATTAAGGTGATTGAAGGTCTATCTTCAGGAATTCCGGTATTAACAAATGATATTGGTATTGAAGGAATTCCTGCTGAAGATAAGAAAGAATTCTTTTATTGTGTCACTCCTGATGACTATATTAGAACAATTAAAAAACTATTAAATGGAGAAATAGATTTAAAGGCAATCGAGCAGAACGGAAAAGCATTTATTAGAAATAATTTTAATTATGAGAAAGATGCTGTTGTTTTTGCAAATAAACTTAAAGAATTGTTATGAATATGTTAGGAAGGCTTGATATGCTAGATAGAATAAAGCGTAAAATATTAACACTCAGAGCTCAACTTGTATCAGGAAATAAACGAGCAGAAGTATATAGACCATACTTGTATCATCTTGGAAAGAATTGTGAGTTTTATACTACTAATCTTGGAAACGAAAAATATCTTATTAGCATTCACGACAATGTGATTTTAGCATCAAATTGTCACCTTATAACACACGACTATTCAACGGCTGTTGTATCAAAGTACCTTGGTAAGGCTGTTGGCAAAATAGGTTCTATAGAGATTAAAGATAATTCTTTTATAGGTGCTGAAGCGATAATAATGCCCAATGTTAAAATTGGGAGAAACTGTATTATAGCTGCTGGTAGTATTGTAACCAAAGATGTTCCTGATAATCAAGTATGGGGGGGCGTACCTGCTAGGTATATTACTTCAATTGATCAATATAGCGAAAAAATTGAAAAATTGAATCATACATACCCCTGGCACGGTAAGTCAGGGGAGGATACAGTCGCAAATCGGATTAAATACTTTTGGAGTGATAATGAGTGACACGTTAAATTGCTTATCACTGTATCATGGAGAAGACGAGAATGAAGTCGAATGTAAATAATACAAACAAAATGACTTATACCTTGCCAATCGTGCTTGTGTGTATATATACTTTTACAAGAGGCGGAGCAGCATTATTGCTTTCAAATACTATATGGACTATAGTACTTTTCTTTTTTTTGCTTTGTTCCTTTTTTAACCTTACCCAAAATTCATCAGTCAAATGCAATAACGAAACAGCATTAGTAGTTTTGATGATTGGAATTATACTATGTTGGAATAATCAAGATTTTGCCCACGGGACTTGGTTTACAGACTATATTATTATAGTATATATGTTTTTTCTTTTATTGGCAATGAAGACGGATCGTTGGATGGAAACAGCGTTTCGAATGATGTTAGTAATGGGCGTCTTTCATATGATAATGACTTTATTATGCTTTGCATTTCCTTCAGTATTTACAAATATTGTATATCCTATTGTACAACCGATTACTATTTTTGATTTAAAGGCTATGTATAATAAGGGAATTATCATGGGATTTAATTATTCTAATAGCCAAGATGCAATATATTTAGCAATGGGTATTATGACCTTGATTTGTTCTTTTATGTTTTCAAACAAAAAGGAGAAAAAGTATAAGAATACCTATGTTATATTAATCTTGCTATTTATGATAGCGTTGCTCTTGACTGGAAAGAGAGGACCTATACTTTGGCTGTTTTTAGCATTTGTATGGACTTATTATGTGTATAACTGCAACAAGAAACTTGAAAGATGGTTTAAAATCTTATCAATTATTTTGTTAATTGTGGGCCTCATCTACATTGGATCGTTTTTTATTCCAGGCTTAATGAATTTTATTAACAGGTTTTCTGAACAAATCGAAGCAGGAGATATATCTTCAAGTCGATTTGAGTTATGGGAAATGGGCTGGAATGAGTTTAAAAATAAACCAATTTTCGGACATGGATGGTTTTGGTTCAAATATAATAATTCTTTTGGTACAATTTTTAATGTTCATAATTGCTATATTCAATGGTTATGCGAGCTTGGCATAATTGGTTCACTCCCTTTTTTTGCTTTTACAGTTTCAACATACATTAGAAATATTAAACTAATCAAAATGATTAGACTAGGATATTTAAATGTGAATAGCCGTCAAATGAGAAATCTTGCATTCTCATTAATGTATCAAACATATTTTGTGGTATTTTGTTTTGCAGGAACTTCATTTTATGAGCCTGAAACATTACTTCCTTGGATTTTTAGTTGCGGAATGGTGACATTTTATTGGCACGATTTGTATATCAATAATTGCGATAAATAGAAACGTGAGGGTGATAGAATGAAAATTGGTATTATGACTTGGTTTTATGCAGATAATTATGGAGCTCGGCTTCATTCATATGCGCTTCAACAGGTTATTAATAATATGGGGCATGAATGTGTTATGATAGCGTATTATCCTAAGAAGTTATTATCAATGAATATAAGGATGAATTTAAATTATAAAAATCGAAAAAAACATCCTGTCTTAGCATTGAAATGTTTAAGAAGGAATATAATGTTTTTTCACGCTAGAAAAGAGATGTATAGGATTAGTAAACGAGTAAATAATGCAAACGATATTGATAACCTAGGACTTGATGTTTTGATTTTAGGTAGCGATGAAGTGTTTAAAGTTTCACATCCTTTTTTTGATAAATTGTATTATGGAGTTGGCGTTAAAACTCCCAAGGTTACTTATGCACCAAGTGCTGGTCAGACCTCCGATGATTATATGTTGCCTAAAGAAATAGTAAATGCGATTAATAACTATAGTGCTTTGTCGGTTAGAGATAAACATACATACGCTTTAATTAAAAGAAGCACGGGAAGAGAGGCTCAGATTGTATTAGATCCGACTTTCCTTTTTGATTTTGTTGATATCACTCAAAACATAAATTGCAGAAATTATATACTTATATATTCTTTTGATACCTTGGATGAGTATTATAGTCAAATTACCGAGTACGCAAATCAACAGAAGCTTCAAATAATATGTGTAGGAAGATACTGTAAATGGGCGAATAGGTCTTATGAGTATATTGATATTAAGAAATGGTTGGGAATGTTTCAAAATGCAACGATTGTTGTTACTGACTCTTTCCATGGAACTGTATTTGCTATAAAAAATAAAAAAAGGTTTGTTTTAATGGGAAGAAGTGATAAAATCAACAAGATCAACGATTTGATGAGTGAATGTGGGGTGTCATTGCCTTTTTATAACTCGGATATTAGTATAGAGGATTATTTGAAAATACCATTTTCATATAGTAAAATTACTGATTTAATTGAAAGGAAAAAAGAGACGTCATTAAATTATATCAAGTCTTCTTTAGATAGCATAAAAGGGTGTTAAAATGAGAGTTCTATTATTGATAATAATTGCCTTAATGTTGTTGAATAGCTTGTTAATAGCTATATATTGTAGGTTAGCTGAAAAACAAGATGCGCGAATAGAAGCGAAAAGAAAACAACAGTATAATGATGCCAATCACGATATAGGAGCTGTTAAACCATCCGAGAAAAAAGGCATAAAAAAAATGATTGGAGGAGTATATGGCAAAATGAATCCGTATCTATATGGTTGGATGAGATATTGTATCGTTATTACAGGAAAAATACCAAGTCATAGAACTCGTAATATAATATATCGTTTGATCTTTAATATGAAAATCACAAAGAATACGGTTATATATTCAGGATGTGAATTAAGATCGCCTTGGAATATCCATGCTGATAGATGTGTTATTTCTACTAATTGCATCATCGATGGTCGAAGAGGAGTCTATATTGGTCAAGATGTGGTATTTGGTGGCGGGGTTCATTTGTGGACAGAGGAACATGATGTAAATGATCCCCAATTTCGGGTTAATTATAATAATGCACAATCTGTAAAAATCGGAGCACATGCATGGATTTGTTCTGATTCGACCATTTTACCTGGCGTTCAAATTGGTGAGGGCTGTGTTTTAGCCACTCGCGCTGTTGCGACTAAGAATTGTGAAGAATATAGTGTATATGGCGGAATTCCAGCCAAAAAAATAGGTTCACGTAATCATGAACTACTGTATAAGTTGAATGGAAAACCAACATGGCATTTTTATTGAGGTAGAGCGAAAAAATGAGCAATGATATTTTTCCAGTGTTTAAGATAATTGAAAAAAGCAGATGTACTGGCTGTGAATGCTGTGTGAATGTTTGTCCGAAACAATGTATTACAATGGAACCGAATGAAGAGGGCTTTCTATACCCAACGTTTGATGAATCAATGTGTGTGAATTGCCAGCTTTGTTCGCAAAGATGTCCTGTAATAAATGCAGTTGAAAAAAAGGATATAAAGTATGAATGTTATACTGGATTTGCAAAGTCGAAGGAAATTGTAAATTCATCCGCTTCTGGTGGGATGTTTTCGCTATTAGTAGATGAGTTTTTAAAAATATCGGAAGGCAATGGATATGTATCTGGAGTTGTGTGGAATGATAACTTTAAAAAAACTGTCCATATCGTTACAGATGATATAAATCAAATATATAAGATGCGTTCTTCAAAATATATTCAGAGCTACAAAGGAAGTGCATTTAAAAAGATTAAGGAATTATTAGAGTATGATAAGTATGTTATGTTTTCTGGAACTCCATGCGAATGTGCTGGGCTAAAATCATATTTGAATAAGGATTATAATAAACTATTTATTGTTGATCTGGTATGCCAAGGACCAACAACACCACTAGCAATGGATCAATTCATTGATCATATAAGCAAAAAAAATAAGTATATTATAAAATCAATTGACATGAGACACGTTTATAAAACCCCGTGGATTCCTCAATGGATTAAAATTGAATTCGAAAACAGGTGCTCTTTCGTTAAATTGTTTTACGAGACTGCTATTGGAAGAGCGGTACATATTATGCAAAGAATGTCATGTTATTCTTGCCAATTTAATGGAAATAGAAGAGCGTCCGATATAACAATAGGAGATCATCATGGTGCTAAAATTGATGATCCATGCTATAATCCATATGGTACTTCGATTATAATTATTAATTCAAAAAAAGGAAATGAACTTGTTTCAGGATTAAAAAAACATGCAGAATTACTTCAAGTATCATATAGCAGTTTATTGGAAAAAAATCCTAGGATTAATAGCGCGGGAAAAGAGCCTTCTAAGAGACGTGAGTTTTCTCAAAGTATTATTAATGACGGGGTGATTATCGCAGCTAAAGGTAGCTGGAGTGTAAGAGAGAGAATACGCATTCGATTACCATATAGTATAAGGATGACTGTTAGGAAACTACGTAAAAAAATATAAATATTAGTGAATTCCACTTGATGAAATGGGGACTAATTCTAAATGCTAAATAAATTTAAGCAAAAGTATCATAAAATGAGCGCGCCCGCCAAAGCTGCGATTTGGTTTACTTTTTGCAACATCCTTCAAAGAGGGATATCAATGATAACAGTTCCAATATTTACAAGAATATTGGATACTGAAGAATACGGTATATTCAATGTCTATCTATCATGGATGAATGTTTTAATCATATTCACTTCTCTAAATCTTTATTATGGAGTTTTTAACAACTCGATGTTAAAGTACGAAAATGACAGAGATAGATATACTTCCAGTATGCAAGGCTTGGTTTGCACTATAACAATTGGAACGTTTTTGGTTTATTTAGTTTGCCATAAACAAGTCAATTCTTTTATTGGATTATCTACACATTTCATGCTATTTATGTTTATTGAAATGTTAGTCTCTCCGGCTTTGCAGTTTTGGTCAGCTCGACAAAGATTTGAATTCAAATATAAACTACTTGTTGGAATTACGGTATTCAAATCAATTTTAAATCCAGTAGTTGGTATTTTGGCGATTGTTATAACAAAACGTGGTGCAATGGCTAGAGTTGCTTCAATGGTAGCGATAGAGTGTTTGATATGTGGATCAATCATGATATATCAGTTTGTAAAAGGAAATTCATTTTACAACAAAGAATACTGGAAATATGCTATTGGGTTTAATTTACCACTATTACCACATTATTTGTCAGGTACTATTCTAAATCAAGGCGACCGAATAATGATTAACGCTTATGTTGGAACTAGTGAAGTAGCAATATACAGCGTTGCTCATAATGTTGGTATGCTAATGCAGCTTTTTACAAATGCAATTAATTCATCATTTACACCGTGGTTTTATACTAGCATGCGGGATAAAAAATATGCTGATATTAAAAGAGTAACAAATTTGCTTTTGCTATTGATGTCGGTCTTAGTAATTGGATTAATGTTTTTTGCTCCTGAAGTTGTAAAATTATTTGCTCCTGATGAATACTACTCAGCGATATATGTTGTTCCACCTATTTCTGCTAGTGTCTACTTTATTTTTATGTATGTTTTATTCTCAAATGTAGAGTTCTATTTTGAAGAGAATAAGTTTATTATGATAGCTTCAATCATTGCAGCATTGTTAAATGTATGTTTAAACGCTGTGTTTATTCCAGTATATGGGTTCTTAGCTGCTGGTTATACAACATTGTTCTCATATGGTGTCTATTGCTTTGCGCATTATATTTTTAGCAAAATAGTTTGTAAGAAGCATATAGGGCTAGCCAATCTATATGATTCTAAGTTTATATTATTATTATCTTTAATTGTTGTTAGTACAACGGTATTATTTAATTTCTTGTATGGATTCTTTGTGATAAGATATATTATTGCATTGTTCTTTGGAATAATTATTGTGATAAAACGTAATTTAATAATCGATACAATAAAAACGATCAGATCTCGTTAAATATATGAGCTTTTTTACAGCAGTTACTAATAATTTCCAAAGAATGTATAAATAGAAAATAGCTTAAATAACTAGATTTTCATACGATTATGTGCTATCTATATTTATTGTTTTTTAGGAGCGTTATTTATGAAGATTCTTATATTGGGTGGAACTGGAATTATAAGTAGTGAAATAACTTCTCTTGCAGTTTTACAAGGTTTTGATGTATCAATCGTCAATCGTGGTCGTAGAAAAGAATTCATCAATCCAAAAGCAAAGTGCATCATTTGTGATTTGAAGCAGGATTCTATTGAGTCAATTTGTTCTAAGTTAGATGAGCATTATGACGCTGTAATTGATGTTGTTTCGTATACCGATGATGTGTTGAAGAGGAATCTTGAGATTGCAAAAGACAGATGTAATCAATATATATTTTTTTCAACATGTGTTGTGTATAAAACCAAAACAGGTAGATACACTGAAAATGATGAGATCGGTAACACAAGTTGGTTATATTCAATTAATAAGATTAAATGTGAGAAACTGCTGATCGATGAAGCAGAATCTATGAACTTCAAGTGGACGATTGTACGTCCTTATATAACTTATGGGAAAACAAGAATTCCGCTGCAATTTGCACCTTTGGAATACTATACAATTATAGAAAGAGCTAAAAACAAAAAAGTAGTTCCTGTTCTAAATAGGGATGTAAAGTGTACACTAACTTCTTCCAAAGATTTCGCAGTTGGGTTAGTAGGGCTAGTTAATAATTCAAGGGCTTTTAACCAGTCTTTTAATATAGTAGGTAATTATGAAACAACATGGAATGAAGTGCTGAGCAATACAATGAATGCCTTTGATATCAGCTTAGATATAATTGGACTTGATGATAGCATTTTTAAAAACCAAAAACTAATGAATGGAATAAATTTTTCTGAAGTTGTGGGAGATAAAGGAAGAGATATGCTTTTTGATAACAATAAAATCAGAAGTGTGGTACCAAGTTTTTCTGGTGAAACAGGGTATTTGGATATTCTGTCAGAAATCGTTGGCTATTTTAGCGATGAAAGCCATCAAAAGGTTAATTACGCATGGGATGCTCGTGTGGATTGTATGCTTTCAAAAACCAAACTATTAACGAAAGAGCAAAAAAAACACTTAGTTTTTCATAGAAATAGTCACTCAACTTTATCAGACAGATTGATTTATTTTTTCCATCGATATGATTCTACTTATTTTATTTACCAAGTGTATAGTAAAATAAAACACGTCTTTAAATAATATAATCGATGTATGTATTTGCTATGTGATGGAAAATTAAATAAGGCTGTTTTATATTTAGCATTATTTGCAACAATATTATTATTGTTGAAGTATTCAGAATGTGCAATGGTAATATGTTGGTAAGATTTTAATGAAGAACAGACTACTTAGTACTTGAGGAGGTTAGAATGAGTTTTTTATTTAGTATTAAGCAATCAATCAAAAAGAATGCTTGCCTAGATTCATTAGTGCGAATACTGCTTACGCCCAAATTTAATCACCAATATAAGATTACAGATATGAATGCTTTACAACGCTCAAAAGGTTTTGTTGAAAAAAAATATATATGGATAAAAAAATATAAGAATTCTCATTTAGGTGAGCGTTGCTTTGTGGTTGCTACAGGCCCTAGTTTAACAATGACAGACCTTGAATTAATAAAGGATGAGTATTCATTTGGAATGAATTCAACTTTATTGTGTTTTGACAAAACTACATGGCGCCCTTCTTTTTATATGATACAAGATGAAAATGTATACGAAAAACTAAAAGTTGAGATAAACGAAGCAAATGATAATAATAGCTTTCCAGTTGTAATAAGTGATGTAATTGCTAATGAAATTGATTGCGAAGCACGATTTAAGAGTTTTCCTTATCATTTTTTGGATCATAAAAAATATCATAAGAATGGATTTGGAGAATTTAAGTTTTCCGATGACTGTTACAGCATTGTATATGATGGTTATTCGATTACTTTTTCTATTCTTCAGTTTGCATGTTACATGGGATTTAAGGAGATATATTTGCTTGGGTCAGATTGTAATTATAATCAAAAAAAATCTCATTTTATTGATTATGGATTTCATGATCCCAAAGCAGCGATTGCGGGCGATAAGATAATAACTGCACATAGTGAGTTTAAGAAGTATGCTGATTCAATTGGAGTAAAGGTAGTAAATTGTACAAGAGGAGGAATGCTTGAAGTATATCCTCGTATGTCACTTGAAGAAGTTTTGGAGGTATGATTATGAAAACAGTAGCGTTAATTCCAATTAAGCTTGGTTCAAAGCGAGTTCCTGGAAAGAACATCAAACCCTTTTTCGACGGAACACCGTTAATGTCGTTTATTCAACAGGCGTGTTTCGATTCAAAGAATATTGATGAAGTCTATATTTATTGTTCTGATGAAGCTGTTATTCCTTATGTGCTTCCAGGTGTTAAATTTATAAAACGCCCGGCATTCTTGGATCAAGATGATAAGAATGCGAACGACATTATCAGAGAATTCATGAACGCAGTTGATGCTGACATTTATGTTAATGCACATACAACATCGCCTTTTGCAAAGGTATCAACAATAGAAGAATGCGTAGATAAGGTTGCATCTGGAGAATATGATAGTGCATTTTGCGCTGAATCACTTCGTACATTTATGTGGCAGGAAGGTAAGCCTATCAACTTTGATCCTGATCATTTTCCGCGCACACAGGATCTTCCTCAGATTTTTGGTGAGACTTCAATTGCTTATGTATTTACTAAGGAAAGCTTCCTAAAGCATAATCGGCGATTAGGATCAAAGCCGTATATCAAAGAAGTAAGTAAAATCGAGGCAATAGATATAGATTATCCAGAAGATTTTGAAATCGCAAACGCAATCTACAAGGAGGTTATTAAGAAAAATGGGCGTACGGATTACTGATTGTACAATTCGTGATGGTGGATATCTTCTTAGTAAGAATTCTGATCCTGAGTTTGTAAAAGGTGTTATGAAGGGGCTTGCTGATGCAGGCATCGATTTTGTAGAAACTGGTTTTCTTCAGACCAATGTAACAGGAGAATCTCTTGTTTATGCAAATTCTGTGGATGCTAGAAAGTATCTGCCTGATGACAATGGAAGGACTCAATTCCTAGGTTTCTGTGATAATAGCAGATATAATGCAGAGAATCTTGATCCATATGATGGAAAGTCATTCAAGTGGCTTCGTATTTCATTTGCAAAACATGAAATAGATGCATCAATTGAGTTCTGCAGAAAAGCTCAGGAAATGGGATATATAGTTCAGTTTAATCCGATGGACGCCATTAGTTATACTGATGATGAAAGAGCTGCACTTATTGAAAAAGTTAATAAAGTAAAGCCTGGATCCATGTCAATTGTTGATACATTTGGTGCTATGTATCTTGAGGATCTTATTCATATATTCAAACAGATGAACAGCTTGCTTGATAATAGCATAGCTATTGGTCTTCATTCTCATGATAATCTAGGTCTGTCAACTGCACTTGCTGAGACAATGGTCATGCTTTCAAAAGAGACTGACAGAGACGTAATAGTTGACGGCTCACTATTTGGAATGGGACGTGGAGCTGGAAACGCAAGTACGGAATTATTGGCAAGTTACCTTAATACACATCATGGTGCAAATTATAACATCCAGGCACTTCTTGATGTTATACAGAAATATATTGAACCTTTGTGTGATCATATTCATTGGGGATATGATTTACCGATGTTTGTTTGTGGAACTGAACATGCTCATGTTGATAATGTATATTATCTTCAAAAGAATACAGATTGCACAGCAAGAGGAATGTATGAGGTTATAAAAACAATGCCAGTTCCACAGAGAACCAGGTATGGAACAGGCTATTCAAAGACAGATTTTACTAATCTTCAGGCGGCATATGACGCATATAAGAAGAGCGAAGGAGCTATAGAATGAACTGCGCTGATTATTTGGTAGATTATCTTATTAAAAAAGGCGTAACAGATGTATTTGGTTTCTCCGGTGGATATATTGTGCCATTTATTGATGCACTGTATAAAAGGAAAGATGAGATTACTGTACATGTGTGCTATAACGAACAAGGCTGTGCTTTTGCTGCAAATGGATTTGCTCGCGTAAGCGGAAAACTTGGTGTATATTTTACAACATCTGGTCCTGGTGCAGTAAATGCTTTGGGAGGGCTAGCAGATGCATGGTTCGATGGAATCCCAATTATGGGAATCTGCGGAAATGTTCCGACTAACGAACAGAAAGGCTATTCAGGAATTCGTCAGAACGGTTTCCAGGAAATGGACATTGTATCTTTGACTAGAAGTATAACAAAGCTCTCAGTTACTCCTTCTGATGCAGAGAAATTTCCGGAGATTGTGTCAAGAGCATATAACCTTGCTATGATAGGTAGAAAAGGAGGCGTTATTATTGATTTTCCGTTCAACATCCAAAAAGCCGATTGTAATAGTCGGTAATGGTGCAAGAGAAGCGGGAGCTGCAGTAGTCCTTCACGCATTTTATGAGAAAACACGCATTCCTGTATTAACTACCATGAATGCTGTTGATTTGGTTCAGGATAAAGAAAAAATTGGTTTTATAGGTGTATATGGAAACCGAGTAGCAAATATGATCGTAGAGCAATGTGATTTAGTAATCAGTATCGGTGCTCGTCTTGGACTTCGTCAGATAGGAAGCAAGAAAGAGTTCTTTGCTCCAAATGCCTTTTTAATTCGTGCAGATATTGATCAATATGAGTTAAGTAGAAATATCAAAGAAGATGAAGAAAAGCATTTGATTGATGCAAAAGAATTTATTGAACAGCTGATGCATGAAGATATTCCGAGATTTGATGAATGGAATACGGCCTGTTTTGCAGCTAAGAAACTACTCGAGCCTTATGATAAGGATTTAGGAAATCTCTGTATAGAAAAGATTTCTTCTATGCTTCCAGAAAACCCAATCGTTGCAATTGATATTGGACAGACACAATGTTGGTGTGCACAGTCTTTGACTTTAAAAGGACATAATGGAAGAATATTGATTGGTGGAAGCTACGGATCTATGGGATGCGGCTTGCCTTATGCAATTGGAGCAACTGTAGCGCAAGGGAAGAAAACGGTTTTCTGTATAACTGGTGATGGCGGTTTACAGATGAATATTCAGGAACTACAAACTGTCGCTAATGAAAAACTACCAATTAAAATCTTTGTTGTAAATAACAAAGCACTCGGAAAGATTGTTGAAATCCAGGTTGGCTCATATGATAGAAGAATGTTAACAACAACAGAACAAAGCGGATATTCAGTTCCTGATTTTGAAAAGGTTGCTTTGGCTTATGGCATTAAGTCTAAAACACTTGACGGTTATGAAGGGTTGGATGAATGTGTTGATTGGTTATCAGATGATGAACCGTGTTTGATAAATATTATGCTCACAGAAGCTACGGTTCTACAGCCGAAAATGAATTGGAATGAACGTGAAATGAAGCCGCTATTAAGTGATGATATTATGAGTCAGGCTCGTGAATTATTAGCGTGATTATTTGTTAATATGGAGGATTAGGATGATTAAATTCCTTGTAATGGATGTTGATGGCACCTTAACAGATGGTAGGATTTATATGGGGCAGAATGGAGAATCTGTGAAGGCATTTAATGTAAAAGATGGCGCGGGTATTGTTTTAATCCTCCCAAAACATGGCATAATTCCTGTTATTATTACAGCGAGAGAAAGCAAAATACTAAAAAATCGTTGCCAAGAATTAAATATAACTGAATTTCATCAAGGTTCTAAAGACAAGCTTGAAACGTTGAATACTATTCTATCTAAATATGGAGCAGGTTTAGACACTGTAGCATATGCTGGAGATGATTTACCAGATATTCCGTGTATGGAAGCAGTGAAGAAAGCTGGAGGAGTAGTCGTATGTCCATCTGATGCTATTCCTGAAATAAAAGCTATAGCTGATTATATATCTGGATTTAAAGCCGGCGACGGTGCAATAAGAGACTGTATAAATTATCTTATTCAGAAGGATTCTTCTTGTTTTAAAGATAGAATTGATGAGGTAATTGAATGGATACAAGCCGAAGGATATAAGACTGGAGCGAATTTACCTGCTGGCTGTACATATTCAATTCAGGAGTATATGACAAAGGCTGAAGAAGAATGCATTCTTGAATCACATAGAAATCATATTGATATACAATATATGATTAAAGGAAATGAATTATTCAAAACATACACTAATGAATGCCTGATAAGTTCAGGGGAGTACAATGAAGAAAAGGATGTCGAATTCTGGAACGATGGCATAATCTCATCTCAAAGTATACTTGTTCCGGGAAGTATAATAATTGTAAGTAATAATACTCCACACAAGGGGGCGATATTATTTTACAAGGAGGAAATGGTAAAAAAAGTAGTTTGCAAACTTGAAGTATGACATGGATTATGTATGGATGATGTGTTTTGTTAGTACTATGCTTTGGTGCACAGACTAGTAAACTGGTATATTGATATTTAATCCATTTAGTTTTTCATGCGCCAGTATATTAGAAGGTTTTTGAATTGTGAAAGGAGCGCCGTGTTAAACTCGGCTGAAAAAATATGACAATTATCGTAACAGGCGGTGCCGGCTTCATCGGATCAAACTTCGTGTTCCACATGCTGAACATATATCCCGACTACAGAATTGTATGTCTGGACAAGCTCACTTATGTGGGTAATCTTAGCACACTTGGCTTTAAAGATACATTTAAATTTTGAAAGGTCGTGAACTGATATGAAAGGAATTGTTCTTGCAGGTGGTAGCGGCACACGTCTTTATCCACTTACAAAAGTAACATCGAAGCAGTTGCTTCCGATTTATGATAAACCAATGATCTACTATCCGTTGTCTACACTTATGCTTGCTGGAATCAAGGATATCCTTATTATCAGTACACCTGACGATACACCGAGATTTGAAGCTTTGTTAGGTGACGGAAGCCAGTATGGTTTAAATCTTAGTTATAAAGTTCAGCCAAGTCCAGACGGGCTTGCTCAGGCATTTATCATTGGTGAGGAGTTCCTTAACGGAGACGCGGGAGCAATGGTGCTTGGCGATAATATCTTCTATGGAAATGGTTTTAGAGCTTTACTGAAGGCTGCTGTTAAAGATGCTGAGGAAGATGGCAGAGCAACTGTGTTTGGTTATTATGTTCCTGATCCTGAACGTTTTGGTGTTGTTGAGTTCGACGAAAAAGGTAGAGCTATAAGTATAGAAGAAAAGCCTAAGAATCCAAAAAGCAATTATGCAGTAACAGGTCTATATTTCTATCCATCAGGTGTAAGTGATAAGGCAAATCAGGTTAAACCTAGTGCAAGAGGTGAACTAGAGATTACAACGCTCAATGATATGTATCTTTCTGATGGATTACTTGATGTTCAGCTTCTCGGTCGTGGCTTTGCATGGTTGGATACAGGTACAATGCAGAGCTTGCTTGAAGCAGCTAACTTTGTAGAAATGGTTCAGAACAGACAGGGGATAACAATCTCAGCTCCGGAAGAGATTGCATTTATCAACTCGTGGATTGATAAAGAAGGACTTCTTAAGTCTGCGGAAGCTTACGGAAAAAGTCCTTATGGAGCACATTTAAGAGCTGTTGCAGAAGGAAAAGTTAAGTATTGAGAAAGTTTAAGTGTACTTCAAAAAAGGGAAAAATTACTTTTCTTATTTGCCTGAGTATTATATTTATTCTTTTCTTCACCTTTGTGGTTCGTGAAACAATGGCATTACGCCATTCTGGCAGCAGAGGTATTATGCTGATTCCGTTCAGAGAATTGGTAGGAATGTTTTGCGAGAAGAATCATCTCTTTTACTTTTGGCAGATAATATTAAATATTTTTCTCTTTATTCCATTTGGCTTTTTATTAACTACAAATCTATATCTATATAAAAAACAATCGATTTATTCTATATGGAAATCCATATTAATAACAGGCTTTTCTTTTTCGCTTTTAATTGAACTACTTCAATATATAACAAGCCGTGGTTATACCGAAGTTGATGATACTATAAATAACACATTAGGCGCTTTGATTGGATATTATATTTATAAAATACTACTTGAGCGTTATAAGAAAAAGCATGACATCTGATAAATTGTTGATATAGCTTAGAACAGATTTATTGTTGACTTAAAAGGATAATGTAACAGTGTTTCCTTGATTTTAAGCCATAACTTTGAATTTTATGACAATTTTGTTCAGTAGTTAGTTCTGAGGAGTTTTATGTATATAAAAATTAATAGGAGACAAAGTAAATGAAGTTCAAATTTAAATATATATTAGCTGCAGCAATAACATCATTAACTGTAGCTTTATCATGTTCGTCAATAGTAGCATCAGCAACAACTGTCAGTGATGTAATTGCATATGCTTATCAGGTAGGAATGCCTGAGGATATGATACAGCAGTATATAGCAATGGGCAGTGGACGTGAATGGTCATCTGAACAATGTGATAAGGCTATTGGAATGCTAAGCGCATGGGCAGCAGAAAGAGACAGTGCTATAAGCGGAGGGGAACAGGATCAGCAAAGTGTTCCTGATCCTGTTGAACCGGAAGTATTCGAAGAAATGCCATTAGAAGAAAAACAGGAATATATTACAGCAATTCCAAGTGAGCAAAAGCAGGAATACCTTGATGTCATGACAAATGAAGAAAAAAACCAGCTTTTGAAACAACTTGATACTTCAGAGCAAGTTGAAGTAATTGCAGGAATGCTTGGATTCGGAGATCCGTTTGGTATCAATTTTTCAATTGAAGATGTTTCAGATGGTTCTGTTATGATCAGTGCAAGAGATGAAGAGAATAATCTTATTGGAGTAACAGTTCTTGGAGATTCAGTTGAGAAAACAGGAGTTATTTATCCTATACCAATACTTACAGCATTAGGAATAATTGTATTATCTGTTTGTGGAATGGCTGTAATAATAAAAAAAGGCAGGTGCGAGTGATGAAGAAAAAATCACTTTTATCGCTGCTCTTAATGCCATTTCTTATAACCGCCTTATGTGGAGGCTTACTGTTTCTTCTTTCTATAAAGCCATATGAAAGAGTCAAAACTTATCTTAGAGTTGCTTTTATGGACAATAATAATGTCGTTCCACAAAGCGATGGTATTGCAGGACTGAATATTGTTCAGACTGATATTGATACCGGATATAGCGGAAAGACTTATGATAAAGGAGAAGTTGTTTATCCTGAATATGGTACGCAGTATGCAGTTATCGAGTGTGAAGCTGTTGATATATTTGCACCTGTATACTGGGGAAATGGATCAGAACTCCTTGAGCTTGGCGGTTGTAATACGCCATCATCAGTTGTTGCTGGCGGAGAAGGAAATACTGTTATCAGTGCTCATGTAAATACCTTTTTTGCTGACCTTAATAAAATCAAGGTAGGCGATGAAGTAAAGCTCTATACTGATTATGGCTGTTTCACATATGTCGTATCAGAACTGATAGAGTTTGAATCAACTGATAAGAAATATCTCAAAAAAGGTGATAAAGACATACTTACGCTATATACATGTGAAGATAATCTGCTTGCAGTGTCTGATAAGCGTATAGGCTGTAGATGCGAACTGAAAAAACGTGAATTCTATAACGAACCGAAGGAGGAAGCAAACGATGAAGAGTAAAATTGCTTCGGTTCTTAGGATACTTGTTTGTATATTAATGGTATTCACTATTATCGGAACTATGGGTGCTATAATGGTGGATAAAATGTATACTCCAGAATATCTTATTTCTCAAGCAAGAAAAACCAATACTTATGAAAATGCGTATAATTCACTAATGAAACGTTATTCAGATAATTACAGCGTATCTAATATTCCAATAGAAGTTTATGAAAAGGCATTTTCAGTTGAATGGATGAAAGATTCAATTGATGATAAGATAAACAGTAATTTTGAAAATAGGGAAGCCGTAATAAATTTTTCTGAAGCTGAAAAGTATATTACAGAGTATTTTGAACAATATGCTCATGAAAAACATGTTATTAAAGATGAGACATATGAAAATAAACTTGCCGAATCCATAAGCTATGCACAGGAAACAGCTTTGAGTGAAGCTGATATATATTCCTTTGATGTTATGGAAAGAGCGGGGATTATAGAAAAAATGTCATCGTCAGTGGATCTGATAAGGAAATATAAATATGCATGTTTGGGTGTATTGATAGTTCTTCTCATTATTATGATATTATTGAAAAGACCAGTTTACTGGAGTGGTACTGCATTATTTGCTGCGGGAATGATACTGGCTATCTCAACGACGATTGTTATAGTTAATAATATGATAGAACGATTTTCGTTGAAGAACTTTACGAAATATACTCTCATTACAGGTACACTTAAGTCGATAGTTGACACAATTCAAAAGACCGGTTTTATATTGACGGCAATTGGAATGTGTTTTATTATCATTTATTGTATTTTTAGCAAAAGTGAAAAGACAGACAGGGAAGATATTCGGCTGGAAGAACGAGAAGACTCTTGAGGGTATGTGTCGCAATTCTTGAAAATGGCAAAAAATAATCCTGATGGATATAATGGCTAAGTTATTTAAGAAAATGGAAATAGTATAAGAACACTTAATTTAGCTGAAATATAAAGTTTATTAATGATTATAATTTGAGGTGATGTATATGAAACTATCGTATTTTACTATAATGAACTATAGAAGTATAGTAGGAAGCTATAAGATCAATTTATTTGATTTTACAACGATTATGGGAAAGAACAATGAAGGAAAAACCAATGTCTTATACGCAATCAAGCTTGGCATGGACATAATAAAAATGACTTCACGAGTAATCCCTAGAAGATTCCCAAAATTGTATTATTGGCCTGAAGATTATCCTATTTCTTTGCAGAAAAGTAACAAGATTAAAAATAAAGATACAAAACTTAGAATGGATTTTTTATTATCTGAAGAAGAAAAAAATTTGCTATTTGAGCGTATTGGTTCAAGAATAAACATGTCGCTTTCTATTTTTATTGATATTTCAGATAATAATCATGTATCAATTACTGTGCCCAAGAGGGGAAAAAATGCTAAAGCATTAACAAGTAAAGTTCGTGAAATATCTCAGTTTATAGTTGAACACTTTGATATTCAATATATTCCTGCTATTCGTTCAACAGATGATGCATATAAAGCAATTTCAGAATTAATAGAGTCTGAGTTATCTGGAATACAAGATATAGAATATCAAAATGCTCTTAAAGTGATTGAAGAAAAACAAAAAGAGCGACTTGAGATATTAGAAAACGAATTGGTTAAACCATTACGTGTGTTTTTGCCATCGATAAAAAGAGTATGTATTGATTTTAATTCAAATGATATTGGAGAATCAGTAAATACTATTAAACGAGTTGTTGATTTGGAAATTGACGATGGAGTGTTAACAAGTCTATCGCGCAAGGGCGACGGTGTTAAGAGCTTGGCAGTAATGGCATTACTTAGCAAAATATCTACTAATAAAAGCTTTTTAATTTTGGTAGATGAACCGGAAACGCATTTGCATCCTGATGCGGTGAGATATATTAATAGAGTTCTGCATGACGTGTCAACCCGTAATCAAGTTATAATATCAACACATAGTTCAATTTTTGTCAATAGGACTAATATTGCATCAAATATCATAATTGAATCTGGATCCGCTAATTCCGCAAAAAGAGTTGAGGATATTCGTAATACACTCGGAATTATATGTTCAGATAATCTGATGTATTCAGATTATGTTGTAGTTGTAGAAGGACCGTCTGACAAAAAGGTTTTAGAAGCGTTTTTTAAAGAAGATGAAAAGACTAATGATTTAATGCAGAGTGGCTTTTTAACTGTTAGATCAATAGGCGGAACAAATAATCTAAATATGGCAATTCATAATCTTACAGATTATTGTTGCAATTATTTAGTCGTTTTGGATTATGATCAGGCAGGAAAGGAGGCGCTAAATAGATTAAAAACAGATAATCATATATCGGTTAAAGATGATAGAGTAATGTTTTTTAAAGTTAATGGGAAGCATTATTCTGAATTAGAAGATATTTATAAAGAAGAAGTGTATAAAGATTATTTACTTAATAAAGGTCTTGATATAAGAAAAGATAATTTTAAAAATAAAAGTATGAAATGGGTAGAGAGAATAAAGTGTTTAATGATAGGAAGAGATTTGACAGATGATGAAGAAAATACCTATAAAAAGGAAATATCCGATCTTGTCTGTCAAAATATTAGTGAGTCTATAACAAGTCAAGGTCTAGAAATACTTAATAAAGTTAAAAAAATAATCATTGACGATTCTGTAAGTATAAAATCTATTCATGTGATTAGGAAAGATTGAAATGAGGATTATAGTTTTAGCAGTAATATTAGTGACATTTGTGACGGTAGCAACAAGCTGCGTCCTTGATACTCAGATTGAATCTGAAAACACAACAGTTACTACAACTAAAGTTTCAAAGGCGACTGAAGAAGCAGATACTAAGGCTGAAAAAGAAACAGAAATTACTATTGTAACGGAAACAACGTCAGTTGCAAATGCTGGTGATTATTCTGGCCTTGCAGGATATTGGTTTATTGATGGTGATCCATCTGCTGCTTCTTTCCATATAACTGAAGACGGAAAGTTTACGGCATACTATGCAAATGGTCTTGTTGAAAATAAAGGAATTGTAAGAAGAGTTTTTGATTCCGAGATTAATAACTATTATTACTGTATGTATCTGGATTCCGGTGAACTCTATGAAGCATTTGCAGATGATGGCGATAAGGAAAAGACAGATATTTATATGGGAAACGGTGGTTTCCCTCATTATGTTAAACTTTATGGTGAAGGCGGTTTAGACGATGACGGACGCGGCCCTGAGGAAGCTTATACCGGAACATGGAATTGTGAAAGAGCTCATATAGAGATAACGTATAACGGTGAAGGGATTTTTCACGCAACTGTTAAATGGGGAGCGAGTGCTTCAACTCATGCACAGTGGGAATATCCTCTTATATTCGATAACGGAAAGCTGATCTGTAATGGTAACGGAACAAGGAGTTTTGTAGAATACGAAGATGCGGAATCAGAACCAAAAGTAACTGAAGAATATTCAGATGGATCAGCGGAATTCACACTTGAAGGAAATCGTCTGTTCTGGAACGATCTAAAAGAGCATAGCGCAGATAATATGCTGTTCAGTAGAGAAGAATATTAATAAAAAACGACGAAAGCCGTATTTATCAATATATTAAAATCAATCGTATAAGTATTATAAGGGAAAAAGGAGGAAGTAATGATTACTATCAAAAAAACTGACAATGTAAAAAAGCACTTTATTCGTTTGCGTGTGACGGAAAAAGAACATGACAAGTTTGTAAGAAAAGCTAAAGAAATGGGCTATAAAACAGTCAGTGATTACATCCGTACACTTATAGACGATGATACAGAATTGATAGATGATAAGAAAAATACAGGTTGAATTGTGAGAAAAAAGCACCCCAGATGATTTAAAGCATCCGGGGTGAGTTTCTCAGCACATACTTTAGCGATTAAAACTATAAAAGCTTGCTGTGAGGAATTGCCATAATTTATAACTTATATCATTCCAATCAAAGAATATCACTGTTATCTCCGAGAGTATTCAGATGACGTCTGTAACGTTTGGGTATATTAATGCCAACAAGATAGCCAATAGAGTGCAGGAAGTCAGATATTACAGAAAAACCGTCCTTATAGAAAGCTTCTATTCTTTTGTCTTTAAAAGGAATATTTTTATAATCGGGAGGACATACAAATGTCCAGTCAGCACCGCTTCGATCAAGAATTATACGGAAAAACTTATCAATATCTGTATCTTTAAAACCTACCTCCATAAGAAGGATGTGATGTTCAACAGCTTCATCAATCTGGCTCATAATAGCTGTTTTACCATCAAAAGATATGAGGATAAGTAGCGGTTCGTCTGCAGCCATTGCCTTACTAACTGCTTCATCCGAAGGATATTTGATTAGATTCATATTATCACCTGTGATTTAATCTAAAAGAATGAGGAATATATTTCAGATATTTATTTACCACTTTAGTATAGCATATATCTGCAGGAATTGCAAGTGATTCCTTTGTGAATATCGTGCGCTTTTTTTCAGTCTGAGAGTCAATCAGTTATTGAAATAATATATACCTAAACGAATACGCTTGAGATTTATTCAAAGCTTTCATGGATCTGCTTTTCGCATTCTTGTAATATCTGTTCTTCATTAGCACCGTCAATATCAAGTCCAAGTGCCTTGAACATAATACACTCTTTGATACCGTAGAAGTTTTCAGCCAGCGCACGTATGTAACCGAAGCCGTATTCTTCAGGGAAGAACATACCTCCGGCTGTTGTAACATAATACAGCTTTTGGGCTTTGCATAGTCCTACGGGATAGCCTTCCTCGGTATACTTGAAAGTGATACCTATTGCATTTATCTGTTCAAAATACTGCTTGAGTATTGCAGGAAAAGACAGATCCCAGAATGGCGCTGCAATAACGATTGTATCTGCCGATGCGAACTGTCGGGCAAGGTCAAACATTGGATGCTTATAATCCCCCTCAAACAGCAATAAGTCTCGTGTCTCTATATATGAATATTCGCCGTTTTGAAAAGTAATATCATACAGATCAAGCTCGGTAAACGGCTCGTTTAATTGTTGGAGTAATACGTCAGCCAGTCTGAGTGTTCTGGAACGGCTGGCTCGGACACAGGCGTTTACAAATAAAATCATTAGTATTCAGCCCCCCCCTTAAACTAATAAAGTTTATGCTTATCCTTCTATTTGAGTTATTGCGTGTTCCACAGAGCTTATAAGCATAGGTCTGCGCATCTCGCCGACCATTATATCAAACTCGTCTCAGGATGGTTCTCCATACATGAGGTTGTCTGCATCTGCGGTTTTCAGCCATTTCAGAGCTTTGTTCAGACCTTCTTTGGTATAGGTGTCAAATCCCTTTACTTGAAGAAGGTATGGCGTTTGTAAAACGCAATTCTCATAAAGGCTGGTTCAAACAACCGGATAGGCGTGTAGAATTGCCTGAATATCCAGAAAGGGCTGTTGAAGAAGGCATTGTTAATGCTTTAATCCACAGGGATTATCTTATTGTAGGAAGCGAAGTTCATATTGATATGTTCGATGATAGAATAGAAATATATTCTCCAGATGGAATGCTTGATGGTATAAATGTTCAGGACAGAGATATCATGAATGTACCTTCCAAAAGGCGAAATCCTATAATAGCAGATATATTTGCCCGGCTTAAATGGATGTAACGCAGAGGAAGCGGAATAAAAAACATAATTGGTGAATATCGGAATCAGCGTAACTATACTGATGAATTGCAGCCTGTATTTGTTTCTGAGTATGAAGCCTTTTATCTGACTTTGAAGAACCTGAATTATAATAATTCAGTAAAAAAGGAACAAGTTTCGACCCTTTCTAAAAAAGGTGCGAAAAATGAAGAGGTTCAAAATAGAAAAGAGTTAGTATACAAAGCGATATGTGAAAATCCACAGGTTAAAAATACAGAACTTGAAACATTAGTTGGAGCGACAAAAAGACAAATAGAGAATTCATTGAGAGCCCTTAAAGCGGAGGATAGAATTAAAAGGGATAAAGAAAACCGCAAGGGAAATTGGATTATAATTAAATAATAATTTTACACCTCTAAGTTGCTAACGATAATAGTAGCAGTACTTAGAGGTGTATCTTATTTATTGATATTATAATGCTTTTTGACATGGTGAATCTGCCCATATAAGCATTAATACGTAGGCATCTTCTTTATTCTGTTATTACAAATATTCAAGAACTTTTGATGTCGGCAAATCTCTGTATTGGGTATTGGGCATAGTATTCAAGCAGATAAATAAAAAACCCTTGTTCTTTCGTCATTTCAATCACCGCATAGAAACATAATTTATTCGGAGAAAGTTTTATTAATACTGGTTTATATTCGTGAAAAGGCTAAACAACTTGTCATACAGATCGTATACTGATGGCTCAGCGTTTTGAAGATCATCAGGCTCTACTAACTGCATACGATCATCAGTGATTGAGAGTTTTCTATTAAGGAAGTCAACAATCATCTCGTAAGAGTTTATCTCAAAAATATACTGAACTGTATCCGATGAAACACATTCACTCTTGAAAACATTGCTGCCAAGCTCCATATTGTCAATTGCATCAGCAAAGATATGGAAGCGTTTAACAGCTGTTTTTACTTCTCCCTGGAACTTTTCTTCATCAATAGCGTTCTGTGAGAAGAATACGTCTTTTGTGCGCAGGATATCATTTGAGAGCAATGCGTCTGTCTGCTTCCTTATAATTGCCTCCATTGCGTTGATACGTTCTGATGTGAATATATCGTCGCCTCTAAAGGTGAATGAGAAATCTCGGATAGTTTTTACGCGGTCACGAAGTGTATCATTCATCGCCATTTGACCGATACGGGTAAAATCATCGCCAAGAACAGGCGCATATTCAAATAGCTTATCACCGATGTTATCAAAATCCGTCATAGTAACATATGGCAGCATGGAAAGGTTCAGGTCAAATATTGGTGCCATACCTTTGATCTCAAGAGTGTCATTATCAAACAGTACGCCATAGTTACCTGTGTGTCTGTCCTGATTGAAGCAGAGAGAATCAACTACGAGCATTTCACGGAATGACTGTGAAGCACCGATTCGTTCAAAGAAATCGAATACATCCTGTAAGCTTTTGGCTTTCATTAGCTTAGAAAAGGAAGCATAGCCATACTTTTCGTTAGTAAATAAGTTGCATTTGGATGCAACTTTATCATGCAGCATAACGGTGTGGTATGGAACATAATTCTGCGGGCTGATAACAGCGGCAATTTCCGATGCCAGCATTTCACAATATGGTTCTAAACCGGGACCGAATTCGTTACCGCGTTTGTAGATAAAAATATCAGAGCCAAAGCAGCCCGGCTGTTCTTCCTTACGGAAGCACTTACGGAATGAACCTTCGCAGGAAAGTTCCGGTGACGTGGACGAGAAGTCAGCAACATAAAGACCTACGCCTTCAAATGCAAGGCGGGAAATTGTTTCTGTGAACTGATTACTGTACAGAGATATCTGTTCCCATGTAAGGTCTTCAAGTTCAGACTTTATCCAGAAAGTGTCATTAATTGTTGCCGCGTGAGTTGTCTTAATAAAGCCTTCGTTATCATCACAGCCCATCTGACGCATCAGCTTCTGCAGGTGTGCATTATGCTTTGATGACTTACGGCTGTCTATCCATGTGTTTATATCTTCAAAACCTAATGGAAGCTTACCAATCCGTTCAACCTCAGTGAATAAAACTTCATCAGAGAAAGCAGTGGCTGGCTTCTTCTCAAAGGTTGCAGCAACATTGTTTTTATTCATTAAGAAGTACATACTATGCCCTCCTTTCGTAATTAGTGGTGATTTCCTATATTATACCATACTTTTCCTGATATATCAATAGATTTTTTAATAAATGGAGTGTGGCTGGGATTGGGCAGCCCACCCCGGGGGTATCGAAATCTCTGCGGATTGACCGCAAGAAGACCGGCGCCCCCTCTTACGCACAAAAAGGCAGGTTCAAACAGCCTATTACCCCACTCGAATATTTTAACAATCCGAAATCTTCGTGATTTCGGTATTTTTTATAGGTGATAAAATGGCCAAGGACGGTACAAACCGCGGCGGACGCCGTGTCCGCGCAGGTGATAAACCGAAGCCTCTCGCAGAAAAGATAGCAGCAGGTGAAGATGCAGATATCATAGAATTTACTCCGAGCATGTTGGAAGGTGCTGAACTGGAAGATGCCGCAGACCTTGCCGGTGAGGATATGCCCTCGCCAGGAGAATACCTTTCGGCACAGCAGAAGGACGGAAAGCGCAATGCAAACCACCCTACCAGCAAGCCTCTTGACCTACTCGGTTATCCCATCGGCAACTCCACACAGGAGAACGGAGTTGTCATCGACACCTTCGGAGGCAGCGGCTCGACGCTTATGGCGTGTGAGCAGATGAACCGCATCTGCTACATGATGGAGCTTGATGAAAAATACGCCTCCGTTATTCTCCGGCGCTACGTTGAGGACACCGGGAATGCCGAAGGCGTGTATGTAATTCGTAACGGACAGCAGATTCCTTATTCCAATCTGGTCAAAGAGGTCGAGACGAAGGAAGGCTGACGACATATTATTCGCATAAATCAGAATTTGTGGCAGCATCTTCAATGTTTGGAATACATGGAGAAAAGTCAACATCATCTTTTTTAATACATTTCCCTCTTTTGAAAACATAGACTTGAAATTCATTATAATGATTTTTATCTTCATCATCACGAATATATATTAAGCCATAACTGCCCGTTGCGACCTCTGAAATATGCCTATATATTTCTATTATTGCATCAATTTCACGTGTTCGGTGATTAGAGCAATATAGGGTGTTTATAAAAGCAGAACCGTTTACATATTGCAGGTCTATTTTATATTCACTGTTTGATACAATATCTTTTACGGATTGTTTTATACTGTCAACTTCAGATTGTGGTATTAAATCTTCGTCTTTATATGTTGCTAAAATTGATAACCAACCATGTAATTCTATCATGCAATCACCTAAATTCCGATTTGGTTTCTATTACTATGATTATACAGCACAGTCGCCGATATGTCAATATTTAGGTAGAATCTAAGGATGGCTGATGGCATGATGAATCATGGAATATATTCAACCCATTCTCCGTCTTTTAATGTCTCAAGCTTTTCATATTCCGGTTTCCCAGTATTACGTCCTTTTACACGAATGGGAATCAAAGCGTCGTGCTGGCAATCGGGCAACGGATCGCCTATATCGATCCAGCCTCTTTCATCAATTTCGTCGTTCCAGTCCTCAAGTACACCTTCAAAATCATTGAAGCAGTACTCATCAAATGACGCCTGTACAGCATCATAGTCGCAATAATAAAAGAGAAAAACTTCGCCTTTTTTATTCTGATATACCATGATCTTAAATACAGTATCATTAGTATTGCATTTATATGGCTGTTTCAAATATGCAAGTTTTCTCATGATATCACATCTCCTTTCCTGCTGAATTCTTTCTGTGATTATACGGTACTGTTGCCGCTCAGATCAAAGAGGTTGAGACGAATGAAGGCTGATGTTGAGATGCTTTCAGACTATGATATCCTATTCAAATAAGACAGAAAATATCAGTGAAGGCGGTATCCTTTCTGTTGTAATTGAAGGCAGTATTCTGTAACGTAATGCTTATATTTCTGCTCGATTTCCTGCAAGTACATTTTGTCCTGTGTACTGATCTGCTTCACTACGATTTCAGTCTGCGGTGCGAGCTTTTTTGAATATCGTACCAGTGCGTTATAGACTTTTGTTACACAGGCTGGTCTGTCGATGAAGACATCATTTTCATCATAATAACCGGTACTGCTGTATAATCGATTTCGGCTGATGCGCTGTTCATCAAGTTGGATCGAGGAAAAGCCTGCTTCAATCAGACAGTTTCTGCCAGCATCTGAAAGATTTACATATTGCTTACCGTTCATATCAGTTCCAATCGTAATCTCACCGGCTTCTGGCACACGGAAATAATAAAAAATACACTCTGGGATTACCACATCGATAGAAAATCCACGTTGAATTTTGGTGGCGTGTTCATTTCTGATAATTTCACACCCCATTTCGAGTGCCTTTTCTGCAAGCATGATAAAGCTATTATATTCCATGTAATAATTGTGCTGTTTTCCCATAGTAATTCTCTCCCTGATTCAGGTTATCTTTACTATGATTATACAGTGCATCCACCGATATGTCAATATCTGGAGACGCTGTAATATGCACAAATCAATCATATATGTTCCTTACATATTCTCCGTATTACAGTATTGCTATTTGTGCGGTTCAGAGTTAATATGTGAATACTATAAAAAACGCATCAGCGGCAAAACATGAGGTTATTATGGAGATAAAGTTTAACATTGAAAAGGACAAGCGTAAGGGACATCGAACACACACTTGAGAACCTGCAGAGAATAGTTGGCTGCTATATCCAGGCGATTTACCCTTATGATGAACAGGTTGCCGTCATATGCAACGAAGACGGACTATTTCTCGACCTTGAATGGAACAGAGTAGTTGAAAAATACGGACCAATCAAAGGAACCTTCTTTATATGCGGACTTGATTTCGATGACTTCTGTGACCTTACTGACGAACAGATAGAGCGGTATAAAAAGCGCTTCTGGAACCCAGAGATGCTGATTCCGACACCTGAAGGTATGATACAGGTTGTCATAAGCGACTAAGGAATCGGGTGCAGTATTATGTGGAAAGAAGGAACCATCGGAATACCAAAGAAGCGCGGCTACATAGTAGTTCACTACTGGGCTAAGGTCTACGAAAAGAAAAGTAAATACGGAATCGAAGGCGGTTAGATAAGCAAGGCAACGCTGAAAATCAATGGCGAGGTTGTTTATAACTACGACCGAGGGCGGGATGTTCCACCGCAAAACGAGGCGGCTGAAAAGGCGCTGGCGATTCTCCTGTACGAATACAACTGAAACAATTAAGGCGGCAACCGGAAGGAAGCCGCCTTTCATATATATTGTCATAGCATCGTATACCTGAACGGTACGTACGGTACAATGTGGAGGGAGAGGTTTATACATGCTTGTATGCTAAATCAAAGCCCATTATAAAAACCTCCATAATACAGAATAAAAACATATAAAACCTGATTATTCTTTTCCCAAAATTGCAGAAAAAGAATAGTCTAGATATTCAGCTTGAAGAGTATTAATGTTATCCTCGTAGAAAGTAAGAAACGCATCATTAGCATTATACCAATGCTGCGTTTTTTCTACTTATTCGCCTTTGCTATCATTTTCTTTTATAAATTCCTTGAGACGATTGATTATGTTTTTTAAATCAGCATATTCTTCATCGCTTAATTGAATTCTTTCAAACTTGAAGCCTTGCTCAATTTTTTCAAAATCTTTTAATAATGATGGCAAATAATATATTTTATTTATATATTTTGCTACTGTATTTTGAAATAGTATATTTGATATTATACTATCTTCTTCATCAGTACCGCATTCAACGAAATCATAGTATTCATGGGCGAGTATTGAATGAGAAATACTTATATTATCAAAATCTTTTTCAATAATTCTTTCTGTAATTTGCTTAGCTTCAGAATATTTACCTTTTGCTATATACATATTACTCTTTAATTCATTATAGGAATATCATTGTTGTGAACAATTTCGACTTCAATATTGGGATACTTTTCAGAAAACTGTGCGATTACATCAGTGCAACTATCACAACAAGTTTTTTCAGTAAAAAGCGTTACTTTACCAGTTGCATTTATAATCCCATTCAATCTCCTATCAATTTCACTTAAAATTTTATATTCTGTATCATATGTTCTTAGATATGCATTTTTGTAAGATTGTCCTTTGTTTGGGGCTTCAAATGGAGTAAACGAACTGTCTTTAGGGGCCCATGCAATTGTTAAACCACTTTCATTAAGCTTAGCATTGTGATTTGTAGCTTCTTCTAAAGTTTCGTATCCACTAAATGAATATATTGTTCTTTCATTAAAATCAGGAATGTCAATATATGCTGCAGCAGCATTACCTAACTATAATGGCGCTTGACCGTGCGATACGATGCGGGAACGATACCGGCGACAGCATTTATGACGAGCGAGATTTGCTGGTGTTGTAATAAGTGCGGGTTTAAATATCAATCAGGGATGATTCTATATTTCATATGCCTTGCTTTAAAATAACAGTATTCCTCTGTTATTTGCTCAACTGACATATCTGTGTCATCAACGAAATATACGAATCCATCTTTCAGTATAATTGTAGAACCATACCAATAGGGATCATAATCGTCAGGATTTCGACTTGAAGTATCATATTCCAAATCGCCAGAAAACCATACTTCAATTTCACAGCCCCATGTTCCGTCAAACCTTAAATATAAAGTTCCATCTTGCAGAAGTTCTTCTTTGGCTATTCGAGCATCGTGAAAGCCGCCAGATGCCCACTCAAGATTCTCTATATCTTTTTGCTCTTTTATTTCTTGTACTTCTTCATAAATATAGCCTGCATCCATCTGTCGGCATTTCTCAAGGATTTCTTCTGGTTGATCATTCTTATCAAGGAAAGAATCAAGCATTTCTTTTGAAAGAAAATCAACACAGCCAACACCGTCATCATTTTTATTCCAATTATCTTGGTTCGAATCAATAATCAATATTTGTAGTATTATTTCTTTAGTGTTTTGAGTAAATGTATTCCACCTGATAAGGCGCTTCATTTCTGCATCCCAGACAATCCAGTATTGATTATATATTTTCTGTAAGTATTTTTCATAGTCATCTGTTGCTGTAATATCCCTATAATATCCGAATACAGCAGAAATGTAGTATTTCCCATTACCTTGACGAACTATCGCATGCATAATGTCACTTCCTTCATTTATTCAGTTCTATACAAAAAAGCCCAGTGATTTCTTATTACCAGAATTATACCACACGCCGGCAGAAAAAGTCAATAAGAAACAGCCCTTCCGGTGAATGAACGGAGGGGCTGTCTGTATCAAATTGAAATATGAGGAATTAGTCATTTGCTTCTTTATGATATTTGATAATTTTAGAAAAAATCATTATTGAAGTCAATAAAACACCTGCGACGAATCCAAATGAATGTGTCAAAAATGAACTTTGGTTATCGTTGGCAAGAACAAAATAAATCAAAGCTACCCATAGATCCGGTCTGAACCACCTTAATTTGAATATATCAGGGAACCTCAAATAACATACAAGGAATGCAGCTATCAGAGCAAATATTCCTCCTGATGAACCTCCACCGTAATCTGGAACTTCGGAATGAACTATCAGTGAGAATGGAATTTCTGCAAGAGCTCCGCCTAAAACGAAAATGATAAGCGTTTTCATTTTCCCTATAAACGGACTCAGTAACGAACCAACACATATCAGAGCAACAGAATTGAAGAAAATATGCGAAAAGTTATAATGGTAAAAAATACAAGTGATCCATCTATAGAATTCATTATTAAGATATTCTATTGAAGTAGTTCCGATATAATCCAATACTTTATCGTTATTCTGTGTCAATATAAATACTTGGATAAAAATAAAGACAAGTATTATAGAAACTATATTATTGCAGAGCCATTTTTTCATGTCAATCCACCTTTAATGCTAAATATCAAATTGCAACAAACAGTAAATGCTATCCCTTATTATATCACAAGCCCATACAAAAAGTCAACGAGAGGAGTGATGCATATGTGCATTTTCAGCGGATTGTTCCGATCGAGGGACAAGCCGAAGGATAGCTACGATTCACCGTCTTACACCTATTTCTTCGGACGGACACACGCAGGCAAGCGAGTCAACGACCGCACGGCAATGCAGATCATCGCAGTTTACGCCTGCGTGAGAGTTTTGTCGGAGGCGATTGCACAACTGCCCCTTCACGTTTATCAATATACCAATAGCGGAAAAGCGCGAGTGACGAAGCCCCCGCTTTATTTTTTGCTGCACGACCAGCCGAATCCCGAAATGACATCCTTCGTATTCCGGGAAACACTGATGGAGGCTTGAGAAAAAATACACATGTGAAGAAATACTTGATACACTTAAGGCAATGAACTTTGCAGATATTCAGGAACAAGGATATATTCCTCTTTATGAAAGAAACCGAATCACTGATGATCTTCATAAAATCGGTGGCTTCAGAACAGATTTTGATTTCATTACCAAGCAGAAAATGAAGAATATTGAAAAATTAAGCAAACATCGCTGATCTAAAAAAATAACTACCTTTCAGGAAAAACAACAACAGCCTCCAAACGACTTATATACGCCTTTTGGAAGCTGTTTTTCTTCTCACAACTGTAAAACTCCGGATTATACCACACTACAGGGGAAAGTCAAGATAGATTTATAAAAACATCTGCAATATCCTGTGGTGGAAACACAGGAACATTTTGATTTCTGTACTGATACATGAAAAAATTGCAGTTGGGACAAAAAAATCATATAACTGAGTCGAAAATCTTGATTTGTGTAGAAATCCGCAAATAAAAAATCTTGATTTATGTTGTTTTTGACTTGATTATTTTCTTGATTTGTGTTGTACTGTTAAAAACAGTTCAGACAGGAGTTGATTACATGAAGCGAAAAATGTATGATTACCTTGTGAAATGGAAGAAGCACGCAAACGGAACAAGTGCGTTATTAGTACAGGGAGCAAGGCGTGTCGGAAAAAGCTATATTGTTGAGGCATT
>JAEEGJ010002413.1_pt1 | contig 98280 bp, 67 predicted proteins | sample 8958761 | NCBI WGS metagenome assembly JAEEGJ01 (sample SAMN16246546, study PRJNA631951) | gut metagenome | biome: gut microbiome; feature: rumen; material: RS-attached | host: Bos | place: Iran: Karaj | collected 2018-10 | reverse complement strand
GCAGATCCTTAAGCGTGACGCGGGACTTTTAAATATCAACATCAGCGAAGACGGACTCAAAAACATCGCATCCAGATCCAGAGGAACTCCACGTATTGCGATAAGGCTCCTCAAGAGAATGCGCGATTTCGCCATGTATATGGAAAAGGACATCATCGATAAAGAAGTCTCTGATTTCGGCCTTAAGCAGCTCGATATCGACGAGATCGGCCTGGACAATATTGACCGCAAGATGCTCATGACTATCGCAGACATCTTCGCAGGCGGCCCTGTAGGACTTGATACGCTCGCGGCTACAACCGGCGAGGATCAGGTCACCATAGAAGACGTATATGAACCGTTCCTTCTTCAGAACGGCTTCATCCAAAAGACTTCAAGGGGAAGAATGCTTACAATGAGAGCTTTCAAGCATCTGGGCCTTACTCCTCCGCCGTCTTTTATTGCAGGCGGAAAGGCCTCCCTGGGAAATTCTTCAGGCTCACAGTTCCAGAACATATCAATTGAAGACTGGCAGAGCAGCAACGGGGAAGACTCCTGATGGAAGGCTTTCCTGATACGCTGGAGATCCCGTCGCTGGATCCTTCTGATTGCGGAAGGCTCCTGCTTCATTGCTGCTGCGGCCCCTGTTCGATGTATCCTTTAAAGCTTTTGACTTCTCAGGGCATTGAGCCGGACTGTTTCTGGTTCAATCCGAACATACACCCTCAGTTTGAATGGGACAGGCGAAGGGACAACCTTCAGAAGGCCTGTGATTCCTATGGGTTAAAGCTGATAAAAGAAGGCGAAGCCTGCGAGGAAGAGTACTGGAGGGCCAAAGAATATTTGGATAAGTACGGCTCGAGATGTGAGATGTGCTACGACAAACGTATGGAAGAAACTGCCAGGTTCTGCGCAGATCACGGTTACGATTCTTTCTGTACGACGCTTCTCGTAAGCCCTTACCAGCAGCATGACAGGATATCGGAGATATCGCGCGAAAAAGCTTCTTATTACGGAGTTAAGTTCTACTATCTGGACTTCAGGCCGGGTTTTTATTTCGGTCAGAAGCTTGCCAAGGAAATAGGGCTTTACCGTCAGAAATACTGCGGCTGCTGCTTCTCGCTGGATGAATCCGAGTTTAAGGACAAGATAATCAAGAGCTTTGAAGCTTAAGACAAACGCTCTTTGGGTTCTTCAGAATCGACAAGGACTGAATAGTAATTCTCGTAGATGACCATGCCGGGCTTTGCTCCCGGTATTTTCTTTACATGGGAGACGGGGCAGTAGTCGACTTCCGCCTTGAGCTTGCCGGCTCTTGAGCCTTCTGCGGCATTGTGTTCTTCAAGGATAATGCTCTTTGAAAAGAATGCAGCGAGGGAAGCGGCTTCGAGGATCGAAGAATCAGACGGCATGTCCTCGTTGTCAAAAGGCCTGAGGATGACATGCGTTCCGGGAAGCCCCTTAACATGGAACCACCAGTCGGTCTTTCGGGAAGCAATGGTGAAGGTGAGCTTCTCGTTTTGTATGTTGCTCCTTCCGCATATGATCTCGTGTCCGTCAGAGGATTTGTAGCGGCGGAAGGGAAGTGCTTTCTCTGTATTCTTACCCTGTTTGTTATTCTTCTTTGCGTTGGCGCGCTTTGCTGCTTCTCGGAGGGCACGGGAAGAGGCTTTGCCTGACTTGGCGATACCGACCATCTTGTTCGGGTCGCCTGCGTTATGGGCCTTGTCGGCTGACCTTACGGCATGTGAACCGTTGACCTCTGCCTTAATCTCTTCGTTGACCGCATCCAGGTCTTCGCGGGTCGTTGCAGCCTCGATAGCCGTCTTGACCGACCTTAAGTATTCGATCGCGAGATTGTCCTCTTTGATGTATTCTTCGGACATTTCGGCCTTGCGCTTTGCTTTGCGGAATTTTCTGTAGTATTCCTGCGCATTTCCGGACGCGTCAAGAGAAGGATCAAGCTCTATCGAGATGACCGAAGGGGGATCTGTCGTGTAGTCTTCGGTGTTGAGAATGGTATCCTGCGGCTTGATAAGATATTTGTAGGTGAGGATGACGTCGCCGCAGTGTTTGTATTTATCAGCTTTTGCGCCTTCTGCGCTGTCGGCTTCGTGGACTTCCTTTTTCTTTATGATCTTGGATAATGCGCTGTCAGCTATCTGTCTGAGTCTGTGTTTCCCTGAATCGAGATCCATTTCCGAGAATTTGGAATCATAGTAAAGGCTGATCGCGTCAGAGATAGAATCCATAGCCTTGGAACTGCCGTATCCCGAAAAATCCATCGGAGCAAACTCCACGGGGACTCCGCATTCGTCAAAGAAAACACGGGGAGTGTAAGTCTTTTCCGTTATCGCGGTCAGAAAAGAATCAAGCCTTGCGATAAGCCTTTTGCGGGCATCTTCACTGAGCAGGGCGATCGTCTGGCGCTCATCTGCGTCAGACTGAAGGCATAACTGTCTTGAAAGAACGGGAGACATGCCTTTGATCGAGTTGATTATCGCTTTCCCGATCGGACGGGACTTCTCGTCTTCGATTATGGGAAGTTCGCCGCGGCGCACCATCCCGAGCGCTTCTTCGGCTGAGAGCTTGTTCTGTGCGGGAGGATAACTGTAAACCCTTGCGGGCATTACTTCTCTGAGTTTCGATACATCAAAGTCGACGTGAACGGAAGAATCGAGGATCTTTCCGCTGCCGTTTACGAGGATTATGTTGGAAAAGCGTCCCATAAGCTCGACAATGAGCCTGTAGTCCTTAACGTCCCTTAATTCATCGGTGTTCGTGCAGTTGAATTCGATGACGCGCTCGTATCCCGGGTCTGTGACGGAAGTTATCCTGGAACCCGCGAGATATTTTCTTAAGAGCATGCAAAAAGAAGGAGGGAGGGCCGGATTGTCCCTGACGTCCTCGGCGAGCATTATCCTTGGAAGGCTTGGATCAGCGCAGATGAGGAGCTTTTTGACGCCCTGCTGCGTTCTTATGTGAAGGACCACGGAATGCCTGTCCGGCATGAAGATCTTATCGATCCTGGAACCGGAAAGTGTGTCGTTCAGGTCATTTGCGAGCAGCTGGCAGGTTATTCCGTCAAGAGGCAAGGCATTATACCTCGGCTGTATCTTCGGATGACTTTGACTTTGCAAACACCAGCTTGAGGATCCATACGATTACCGCAACAAGAAGCTCTATTCCGAGGATCTTGAAGAATCTGGAGAAATCGTTCCAGGAGATGAGCAGATCTATGCCTACGATAACAAGGATCCCTGCAATAACGATAAGTGGAGCGGCAAGGCGGCCCATGATGGGACTGGATACGATAGTTTCCATGATGCCCGGCTGCTGCTGTACCGGCGGAGCGGAACGTCCGGATCTTGAGGCCTGACGTCCGTTAGCGGGCTTTCTGCCGCTTGAAGACGGCCTTCTCGCTGAAGAAGACTGTCTGGAAGTTGAAGTCCTTCTGGAATTGCCCGTCGCCATGTCTTAACCGATGTTTTCCTTTGCCTTGAGGAGCTTCTTGATCTTCTCGGTAGGATTGATGAGATTGGACAGTGAAGCGTCGTGGTTGATGGCATCGATGAGGAGCGCAACGAACTTGCAGAGGTTAACGTCTGCAAACCAGGGAGCCTGAAGGAGTTCAGGACGTCTGTAGATGAGGTTGGTTGCGAATACCTTTGTGATGATGCCTTCCTCGTAAGCCTGGTTGAACTTGTCGATGCCTTCAGTGAAGAGACCGAAAGTAACTGCGCAGAGAACCCTGTTGGCGCCTCTGTCCTTCATGGCTTTAGCGATGTCGAGGATCGAGTCGCCTGAGGAGATCATGTCGTCGATGATGAGGATGTCCTTGCCTTCAACGGAATCACCGAGGAACTCGTGTGCAACGATCGGGTTGCGGCCGTTTACTACGGTTGTATAATCTCTTCTCTTATAGAATGTTCCGAGGGGAACTCCGAGGATTGATGCATAGTACATAGCTCTGGAGATACCGCCTTCATCAGGTGAGATGATCATGAACTTACCGTTGGAGAAGCTCAGGTCAGGGATCTGACGGTACATTTCCTTGATGATCTGGTAAGCGGTGGGGAGGCTCTCAAAGCCTGCGAGAGGGATGGCATTAGCAACACGCTCGTCGTGAGCGTCGAAAGTGATGATGTTGGCAACACCGAGCTCATAAAGCTCTTCAAGTGCGAAAGCGCAGTCAAGGGACTCTCTTGCGTTTCTCTTGTGCTGACGTCCTTCGTAAAGATAAGGCATGATGACGTTGATACGTCTTGATTTACCGGAGCAGGCGAGGATGACTCTCTTGAGATCCTGATAGTGATCGTCAGGGCTCATTCTATTGTCCTGACCGAACATCTTATATGTGCATGAGCAGTTCATGACATCGCTGATGAGGTAAAGGTCATGACCTCTGACCGTGTTCTTGACTACGGCCTTACCTTCGCCTGAAGAGAATCTCGCGTTCTCGAGCGGGATAGTATAGTCCTCTCTGAAGAATCCGGGATAAGTATTGACGAATTGCTCCTGCTGATACTCCGAGCGTCTCTTGTGCAGATAGAAGTTAACCTTCTCGGTGAATTCTTCGCTGCCTCTGAGTGCCAGGAGACCGATAGGACCAACCGGTGCCATCGGGTTGTCACCGTATTGATCGTAACGTGAATAAGCTCTTTCATCAGATGCTGAGGTCATAATGTAAGCCTGCCTTTCTTATGTTGCTGTTGCCTTTTATACGTCTTCAAAATCCAAAAGCTCGCCGATCCTCATCTGGCTTGTGAGGTCAGCAAGTCTTACGGGTGAGTTGATGAGATCATAGATCGATTCATCGAGGTTAAGCGCATCGATGATCCTTGCGACATAAGGGATCATGTTAGCGTCGATGTACCATTCGCGGCTTAAGAGCTCCGGAGACCTGTAGATCAGGTTGGTGCAGCAGACCGCAGAGAAGAGACCTTCTTTGTATGCTTTATCGAATGCTTCAAGACCGTTCGTGAACAAACCGTAAGGAGCGATGCAGAATATGTGGTTGGCGCCGTACAGCTTGAGCTTTTCAGCGGTCCTGAACATCGTATTGCCGGAGTTGATCATGTCATCGATCAGGAGAATGTCCTTGCCTTTGACGTCTTCGCCGAGGAACATGAAGCTCTTGATGGGATGCTCTCCGTTGACCTTATGTGTGTAATCCCTGTCACGGTAGAAGATGCCAAGGGGCAGGTTAAGGTGCGAAGAGTAAAAAATAGCCCTCGAGACACCTGTCTCGTCAGGGCATACAACCATCGTATGTTCTTTATCAAGCTTGATGTAGTCAAAGTGATTAAGAAGTGTGGATGTGAGCTTAAACTGGCACTTGGGGTATTCGATGCTCATCAGGGGTACCGCATTCTCGATCCTTCCGTCGTGAGGATCGAAAACAATGAGGTTTGCGATTCCCAGTTCATAAAGTTTCTTGAGCATCTCGGCGCAGTCCCAGGATTCGCGGTGGGAATCGAGCTTCTCACGCCTTCCTTCGTAAACGAAAGGCATGATGACGTTGATGCGCTTGGCTTTGCCCTTAAGAACGGTGATCATCCTCAAAAGATCCCTGAAATGGTCGTCAGGGCTGATGACGTGGTCACCTTCTACAAGTTCATATGAGTAGCTGTGTGAGAGAACATCGGTAATGATGTACATATCATGACCGCGGACGCTCTCAAGAAGGGAGAACGTGCCTTCCCCGTTATCGTATCTGTTGAGGGTTGAATCGATTATATAGTCGGATCTGCAGTATCCGGGGCTGTTTACGTAGGGATTGCTCTTTTTTTCAACGCGGGCGGACCTTTTTTCAAAAATAACGTCAGAAACGCTCTTAACAAAGTCCTTATTTGCAGTGTGTGTGATAATGCCGATAGGCCCGAAAGGGGGCATAGAAGCCTGATCAAAACCCGAACTGAAATACAGATCGCTCATCGCAGACCAACACCCTCCTTGTTCATACTTAAATATTATAGAATAGTTTCGCTATTTCAAATTACATTATTCTATTTTTTTGCACGAAAAGAAAAAGAAAAGTAGGGGTGATTTTGTGACGGCTTGAATATTGCAAGCTCAGATGCTGCTCAAGATGTCTGAAATAGTTGATTTTAAGTCGTTTATTCCCTTTTTGTCTTTGGAAGAAACCGCAAAGATCTCAACGTCAGGATCAAAATCAAAAGACTCTGACAATGAAGTGAGCTGTTTTTTCAATTCCGCGTTGGAAAGCTTGTCGCATTTGGTGAAGACGATGAGGTAGGGAATGCCTGTCTTATTAAGGAATTCGAGCATTCCGATGTCTTCTTCGGATGGGTCCCTTCTAATGTCCATGAGAAAGAGGACCAGAGATATCTTCCTTCCGCATCTGAAGTAGTTGTCGCAAAGGTCTGAGAACCTGGCCGTAACTTCCTTTGAAGCAGCGGAATAGCCGTATCCGGGGAGATCTGCGACCAAAGCCTTGCCGTCCAGATCAAAGTATATGATCTCCCTGGTCTTTCCGGGCTTTCCGGACACCCTGGCAAGCTTGTTGGTGTTTGCGAGAGCATTGATAAGCGAGGATTTTCCCGCATTTGACCTACCGGATATGACGATCTCGGGCACATCCGTAACAGGCAGGTTTTTGACGTCTGCGCAGGTCATCTTGTATTTCATGTTGTTATAGTTAATGTTCATAGGGTTCATAAGCGTGTTCAACTTGTCGGTTTTTGTCGGTTTTTGTAGTATTTTTGACGCTGATTTTGAGTTTCGCGCCGTTTAAAATCGAATCATGAAAGATTTTAACAGAATAATCCGGATTATTCCAAAAGGTGCCCTGGTAATTAAATCTCGGGATGCCATGGAACGCTTTGAAAAAAGGCCTTTGCTGATCCCGGCGGTCATACTTTTCCTGGATTGCGCTCTGACGTTTCTGACCGGATCTTTCGTTCCGCTGCTCTTTATACTTGCTGTGCTTATTGCTGCGGGGGCATTCATCGTCAGAAAGCATAAGCTTTTAAGCGTTTTGGGCATGGTCTTTTGCTTCGCTCTGGCGGTCTTTTGCAGTTTAAGGATACTGACGGCGCTAAGCAGCGGAATGCCTGCTGATACCGGCGGGTTCTATACGGGAACCATAGTGTCCTGTGAAAGGAAACTCTCAGGAAAGGAACGGATAACGGCTAAGATCGGCGGAGTAACGGTTGAACTGCGCTTTGACAATGACATGGAACCGCCTGAGACTCTGATCGGAGCTGAGTTTAAGGCGACGGGAAGGGTAAGGGAACCGGATCCTGCCGGAAACCCGGGAGAGTTCGATTACAAGGAATATCTTAAGAGCAAAGGGATCCTGTATCAGTTTTATGCGGATTCTTTTTCGTATACTTCGCGCCCGTCTGGTTTTCTTAAGTTTTTGCAGTCTTTTCCGGACTTGTGTTACAGGATCCGTAAAGGGATGTTTGACAGGTTCACATACGGCAGAAGTGCTGAAGACAAAGCACTTTTGGCTGCAGTCTGCCTTGGTGACACCTCGCTTGCGGATCAGGCGGTCATAAGGGACTTCAGACTGTCGGGGTGTTCACATCTTCTGGCAGTCTCGGGCACTCATTTTGCGGGCTTTCTGGCAGTCTTGCCTTATCTTCTCACGCTGGTATGTCCTGAACGGAAGAAAGGTTCGCTTATCTATTTGTTTTGCGCATTCCTTATAGCCTGCATAACGGGCTGGAGCGAATCCGTGACAAGGGCCGCCGTCATGTCATCCTGTGCGTTTATGGAAAGGGATTCGGTTTCCGCTTTGTCAGCTGCCGCTATGGTCATGCTTGCCGCCGATCCGTTCTGTTCATGCAGAACGGGCTTTCTTCTCAGTTTTTCGGCCTGCATTGCCATAAAGCTGCTTGCGGGGAGGATAAACGGCGTTCTGTCTTTCGGGAAAGAGAAAAACGGTCTGGTCAAGGCCGTTTCGGTTCAGATTGCCGCAATGCTCGGGATAATGCCTTTTTCGGGCATCATACAGAGCAGGTTTGGAATCGCGCAATTTATTTCACAGTTTATCGGGAGCTTTCTTGCCAAAGGCGCCTGCATACTGTTTGTCCCGGGTGTTGTCTTGTCTTATCTGTTTCCTCAGGATGCGGGGTATGCTTTGTCTGCACCGTCTTCTCTGTTTTTGGAATGCCTTCGCAGAACCGTGGCAACCGGAAGCAGGGCTTCGCTGGAGATCTTTCCGGGCAGGCCCGCAGAACCTGTGTATCTGCTTGCTTTTTGGTTTCCTGTAATCCTGCTGCTGATGCCAAGGTTCTCGTTCAGGTCTCTGATGCTGAAGATCAGCTGCGTCATGCTTGCCGTCTGCGGAGGCTTGGTCATCGCAGGTCTCATAAGACCCGTAAATGCGGAGATCGTTTTTGCTGACGTCGGGCAGGGGGACTGCTGTCTGATAATGGCGGGCGGGACAACTTGCCTGATAGACGCAGGAACTTATGAAGAAGGCTCTTCGGCTGTCTCGGATCTTCTCGATTATTACGGAATAGCAACTGTAGATATTGCCTTTATGACCCATTGGGACCAGGACCACGCAGGAGGTATTGCTGCGCTTCACAAGGCGGGAAGGATCAGGCGGATCTATACCGGGTTTACCGGGAATGACGGTGATACAGAGGCTTTTGAGAAGTCCGTCCGGCTGCGCGGCTGTGATCCGGCATTATTCAGGAAGGATCTTGAGAAGACTGAGGCCGGCGACTTTTTTGAACTGTCCAAAAAAGTCAGCCTTGAGATCATCTATCCTTCGGACTGCACTTCGGGAGGCAATCCCGGAAGCCTTGTGATACTTATGGACTGCTGTGGCAGACGCCTGCTTTTCACAGGTGATATCGGTCTTGAGGAAGAAAAGCTGATGGTTTCCCAAAACACAGTTCCTGACGTTGATGTTCTGAAAGTCTCGCACCATGGTTCTAAATATGCGAGCAGCAGTGAGTTTCTTGAAAAGGCGAAGCCTGAACTTTCCGTGATCTCAGCGGGAAAATACAATCTTTACGGGCATCCGTCGCCGAAAACGCTTGAAAGGCTGGAAAAGGCGGGGAGCAAAGTGTTCCGTATAGATAAGAACGGTGCCGTTATATTCAGATTTTGAGGATCATCTGGACAGATAAAGCCTCATAATGAAATAAAATGCCAGGACGAGCATGAATGCCGTGCAGGGATAAGCGGCAGAAGCGATAGCCTTGACGGTTCCGGTATTGCCTTTGGTAATCTTTCTTGCCAATACGCGCAGGCCTTTTCCTGCTGACATTGCGAAAAGAGGCAGCACGGGCAGGAAATAATGTCCCTGAATGCCCAGGATCACGTCAGAACCCTCGGGTGTCCAGCTGAGGAGCATGGAAGGCGTGGTAAGAAGCGCGATAAGGACTACGGCAAGAGCGATCAGGATATCTTTTGTCTTGAGAGAATCTATATAAGCGTCGTCTGCGGAAATGATCACGAGGATGATGAACATGCCGATGCTGAAGACCAGCGGGATTACCTGTTCGCCCCAGCAGAGTTTTGAACCGAAAAGGTCAGCCGTCATGTCGCCGACGAACCTTCCGTAAGTAAGTATGGTCATTTTCAGATAAGCAAGCGGGTTTTCTATGGCAAAAGAAGCGGTCATGAAGCCGTTGCCCTTGCTTCCGAACTGGAAGAGCTCCTGGCTGGGAAGGAGCATGTCAAACGTAATGACGGATACGATACCGCATATCAAAGGAATGAGCTTGTTTGCGAATTTAAGCCCCTTCTTTGAGGAGGGGATCATGAACAGGATGGGCAGCAAGATGAGATATCCGCCGCCTTTTACCGCGCCGAGCATGAAGGCCCAGATGCTTGTAAAAGCCAGGGCTTTTTTGTCATCGGGGCTTTGCCGCAGGAGCAGGACAGAAGAGATGAAATTAAGCGATGTGATCAATACCATCGGATCGTATGAGAACGCGTTGCTCATCATGAGAGATGAAGGCAGGACGGCGCAAAGCGCGATGACGAACCGGCCGCAAGGGGCTTTCTTTATTGCGCGGTAACATAAGACTATGTAGAAGACCGCGGTAAGGAACTTCGCCAGATAGCAGTTTGCGACGGTTCCTAAGCCTAAGAGGCGTCCGATCACGAGCGCAAAGGTCTGCGGTATATAGCAGAAGACTGAATAGTAATTCATCTTTACGGATGTCGCAGTCATCGGGATGAGCGACTTGTCAGAAGCCAAAAGACGGAAGTTGCTCTTTAAGATCTCGAGTCCGCCCGTGGAAGGAGGAGTCGAATTCCACCAGATATCCCTATAGAACAGGACGTCATCGGTCCTGCCCATCCATTCGCCGGCCTGTCCCTGACCAAGGAAAAGGTTAGAGAGGCGGTAGCATGCCAGATAGTGAGCCTCGCTGTCTCCCGTGCTCCAGGGAGGTATCAGCAGTATTGCCGCCAGACAGAGCGGTATGGCGGTGATGATGAAGAATCTCTCCGGCGTGAAAGGATAATTGCTGTCGTTTTTAAGGAAAAAGTATAGAGAAGTTCCCGCGAAAAGAATGAGCAGGCAGCAGACGGCCCAGGATGAGACGGTGCCCATTGAAGTGCTGACCAAAAGCCTTACGTTCAGAAAACCGTCGTCCTTGGTGATGTTTATCGATACGGGAGAATCAGAAACGTTTGATATCTTTGCCACATAACTTCCGGGAGCAAGCCTTTTGTCCGATGAAAGCCTTATGGACATTGCTTTTCCTTCGGGTGAGCACATTCCGGTGGTTATGCGGACAGTTTTCAGTAATTCGTTGCCGTTATCCTTATCCGTGAGGCAGAATGAAAGGGAAGTGGGATCGCCGTCCATGACGAAAAAGACCAGGTGATCGAATCCGGATCTGTTGCAGGAGAATTCTAAGTCCATGCTTTGGCCGGGGGCGATCTCTTTTGACGTATAACTTGTAATGCCCTTAACTACTGCTTCTTTGCGGATCCTGGGCAGAAGGTCCAAAGAGAGTGCCGCGGCAAAGGCAACTGTCAGAACGGCTGCCATGATGATGGTTATATACTTTGTCTTAGTCGTTACCGGGGAATTCATATGTATCTCCTTGGATAAAGTATACAACTTTAACGTCACACTGATTCCGCATTATTACTGAACTTTAATATAGTTAACTTTGATATAATTAGTCAATAATCAGAACCATGGGGTTGGAATTAATGAAACCAAGTATATATCTTAAGGCCGTTTCACTGTCTCTTTGTCTTGCGGCGGTCACTGTTTCACAGGGCTGCATGATCAAGAACAATGAAACTGATCTGCAGGCAACAGAATCTTCTTCGGATACCCAGATCGTTACGGAGCCTGTAACGGACACAAGCGGAGAGTCGGTGACGGACAGCGGAACTGACGCACCTTCTTCGGATACCGCACCCACTACGCTTCATATGGAACCGCCCGCCGTTGATACTACGGCGCCGGTATTTATCAGCTATCCGCGTACGATAAAGCTCCTCAAGGGCACCGAATTCGTACCTGACGATTATGTCGGATATATTGATGACGTTGACAAAGATGTCGAATTAAAGGTTACCGGCGACGTTGACATCAATACAGTCGGAGATTATCCGATCAAGATGACGATCACCGATGACGCCGGCAACAGCAAGACTATAGACGTTACTGTCAATGTCTATACAAAGAAGCAGGCTACTAAGAAGCCTACTTCAACATCTTCTTCATCAAAGTCGAGCAGCACTACGACGAAATCCAAAAAGCCCACATTTGCTGAGCTGAAGAAGAAATACGAGACCGGCAACGCCTTCATAGGCATCGACGTATCCAAGTACCAGGGAAACATCAATTTCCAGAAGGTCAAGGATGCAGGCTGCCACTTCGTCATACTGCGTGCCGCGATCTACAACAACGGCAAATTCGGTATCGACAGCAAGTTCGAGCAGTACTATAAGGACGCAAAGGCCGCAGGACTCATGATCGGCGTGTATTACTACAGCGTTGACAACACGGCGGAACTCATGAAACAGCACTGCGCCGAGCTCGCTGCTGCCCTGAAGGGCAAGCAGATAGATTTCCCGGTCGCATACGACTTTGAGAAGTGGAAGGGTTTCCAGAAACTCAAGATGAACTCTTCAGATCTGAACAACATGTTCTATCTGTTCTGTTCCGAGATGCAGAACTACGGCTACGAGGCCATGATCTATGCAAATCCTTACTTCCTGAGGAACTGGTTCAAGCCGGGCAATTACAAGATCTGGCTTGCTGACTGGAAGACGCAGCCGTCTTATGCCGGAACGATACATTTCTGGCAGTTTTCCGCTACGGGAAGGATCGACGGCATTAATGCTGACGTTGACGTTGACGTTTACTATCCTGACGGCAGGGTAGTCGAAGCCAAGAAAGAGGGTTGATCTGATGGCAAAAGCGAAAGCGCTTCCGAAAGGCGTCCTTGGATATGCAGACTTTTTCAAAAAGCTTATGAATGAGCCTGATTCATTGGGGCTCATACTCTTGTATGGAGAAGAGCAGTATCTGATAGACGGTGCCGTCAAGACAGCCAAGAAAAAGTATATTTCCGAAGGCGGAGACATAGATTACAGCCTTATCGACGTCAGGACAGGCGATGAATTTTCCTTGGCCAAGCTTGAGGAAATGACCTCGATGCCTCCGTGGATGTCTTCAAGACGTCTTGTGATAATCAGACAATCGGGCATCCTTGGCAGGGAGATCGATGACAAGGAGATCGAGATCCTCAAGAACATACCTTCATCGGCAGTCGTAATCTTCATTGAGGATTCCGCCGATTCAAGGAAAAAGATATTCAAATCGTTCGTTCAATACGGAACTGTCGTGCAGATGACAGAGATGGAAGAGGACGATATTGCCGCGAGAGTCACGAAGGCGTTCGGAAAATACGAACTTTCAGTCGATAACAGGGCGACGATGTCGCTTATCTCAAGGTGCGGCGGAGGAATGCTCGCGATAACGGGCGAGATCGCCAAGATCGCGCTTTACTGCAAGAATGAAGGCTACACAAGGGTCACGGAAGAGATAATCGAAGAATGCTGCCCGCCGGACATAAGCGGCAGGATCTTCGACATAATGGACGCCTGCGGCAGCAAAAATCCCGCAAAAGCCCTGGGAACGTTGAATAATCTGATCCTTGCAAGGGAAGAACCCGTGATCATGATCAGGGTCGCCGTGATCAATCACCTCAAGCGCCTGATAATGGCAAAAGAGTTAAACGACGGGAAGAAACTGTCAAAAGAACTCGGAATCCACGAATTCTATGCTGGAAAGCTCGTAAACCAGGCGGGCAGTTTTTCCATGAGCCGCCTGATATCGACTTATCTTGCAGCCTGCCAATCTGACTCCGACGTCAAGCACGGCCTGATAGATGAGAGGTACGCTCTGGAGATAATCCTTGTCAGAGCCGCGACCGCTGAAAGGTGATAATTGACGCAACAAAGGTAAAGACTTAAAATCGCATATTGGATTTTTATGAATTAAGGAGAAATATATGAGCAAGATCGAGATGAAGACACCAATCGTCGAGATGGACGGCGACGAGATGACCAGGATCATCTGGAAAGAGATCAAGGACATCGTTATCATACCGTTTGTTGACCTCAAGACCGAGTACTTTGACTTAGGCCTTCCCAACAGGGACAAGACTGCAGATCAGGTAACCATTGATGCCGCAAACAGGACAAAGGAACTCGGCGTTGCAGTCAAGTGCGCCACCATTACGCCCAACGCGCAGAGAATGACCGAATACAACCTCCACCAGATGTGGAAGAGCCCTAACGGCACTATCAGGGCCATCCTTGACGGTACGGTCTTCAGAAGCCCGATCCTTGTAAACGGCATCAAGCCTTTCGTTTCATGCTGGGAAAAGCCCATTACCATTGCCCGTCACGCATACGGCGACGTTTACAGGAACACGGAGTTCCTGGTTGACGGACCTGCAAGGGCTGATCTTGTAGTTACATATCCTGACGGAAGACAGGAAAAGCAGACCGTATTCGAATATACGGGCGGCGGAGTACTTCAGGGACAGTACAACACCGACAAGTCGATCACCGCGTTTGCAAAGGCATGCTTCCAGTATTCCCTCGATACAAAGCAGGATCTCTGGTTCGCTACCAAGGATACTATCTCCAAGGTCTATGACAGACGTTTTAAGGACATCTTCGAGAAAGTCTATAAGGAAGAGTTCGAAGCGAAGTTCACAGAGGCAGGTATCACGTATTTCTATACGCTTATCGATGACGCTGTCGCTAGAGTCATGCGTTCAAAGGGCGGTTTCGTCTGGGCATGCAAGAACTACGACGGCGATGTAATGAGCGACATGCTTGCTTCCGCCTGCGGTTCGCTTGCCATGATGACTTCCGTCCTCGTTTCACCTGACGGCGTTTACGAGTTTGAAGCGGCTCATGGAACCGTTACAAGACACTATTACAGATATCTCAAGGGAGAGACGACTTCCACGAACCCGATGGCTACCCTTTTCGCATGGACCGGTGCCCTCAGGAAGCGCGCCCAGATGGACGGCCTCAAAGACCTTGAGGATTTTGCGGCAAGACTCGAAAAGAGCGCCGTTTCCACGATAGAATCAGGTATAATTACAGGTGATCTCGACAGCCTTCTCAATGTTCCCGAGAAGAAAGTCGTCAACACGACAGAATTCCTGAAGGCAGTCGCTTCAAAATTGTAATTCATTAGGAGGATATATAAATGAGTTATTACACAACATGGATCGAGAAGTCCGAGAACAATTCAAACGAGCAGGAATACATTGAATACGTAAACCGTTACTATACTCTTGAGAAGGGCGTTTACGAGAAGATCCTCGGCGCTTATCCTGACAATGCTGAATTCCTTAACGGCCAGCTTCTCGCTCTGTCCAGAAAGTTCGGCTTTAACGCTTCCAACATGGAGATCTTCGTCGGTTTCCTGGACGGCATCAAGTCCAGCCTTAAGAATGCTGACGCTTTAGACCTTGAATCACTTACAGACGAGTCTGAGATAAGCCTCGACATCGACTATGAAAAGCTTTACTACAACATGCACGATGCAAAGGCTGACTGGCTTTACGGCATTCCTGCATGGAAGAACGTTCTCACTGAAGAGAGAATGAAAGAGATCACTCACGATTACCGTGTAGCTAACATTGCACATTCCGATAAGATCGGAAGAAACGATCCTTGTCCGTGCGGTTCAGGCAAAAAATATAAGAACTGCTGCGGAAAGAAAGCGTAAAAGGCTAAGGAGCACTTGATTTGAAGAAGCTTTTAACTTCTAAGTGGTTTATCGTACTCGCGGTGTCGCTTCTCCTTATAGCGGGCATCGTGCTGAGCTTCATTCCCAACAGTCCGCTTAAAGCTGCGGTCGGTGTTTCGTCGAAGGTGGTATCTCCCGCACAAAAGGGCGTAAAGTCCACCGGAAACGCATTCTCGGATTTCTGGGCAGCCATTGCCGACGGAATCGCTATCAGGGAAGAGAACAAGACCCTGAAACAGGAGATCGCCGACCTTAAGTACAAGCTTAACCAGTACGAGGAAGCCGCCATCAGGTACGAGGAGCTTAAAGGAGCTTTTCATATCAGGGATACCTTTAGCAACTATGACATTTACGGTGCCACCATCCTTTCGAGAGAAGCGGATGAGTGGTTCTCCGTTATCAGGATAAACGCGGGAAAGAATGAGGGTATCGTTCTCGAGCAGGGCCAGTCTTATCCGGTCGTTGACGTCGAGATGAACCTTGTCGGACGCGTTATCGAGACCGAAGGCTCAACTTCTAAAGTATTGCCGCTCCTTCACGAGGGTTTCTCCGTTGCGGGCAAGGTCAACGAAGTAAACGGCGCCTCGGTCATAATCTGCGGAGACTCGGTCCTCAAGAAATCCGGTCTTTGCCGCGTAAAGGGAATCGATAAGAACATAAAGCTCGCGCCCGGAACGGTTATCGTTACTTCGGGCGAAGGCGGATTGTTCCCTGACGGTATTCCGATAGGAACTATCGAAAGCGTTGATTATTCCAATCCCACGGAAGTGACGGCAACTCTCAGGCCTTATTCCGTTATCGGCGAGCTTGAAGACGTTTTCGTTATGATCCCGTTCAATGCAGATACCAAGAAGGAGGGTACTCCCGGAGCTTCCGAGTCATCTGCTCAAGGTCAAGGCGGACAGGGCTGATGGACCGTAGAAAGCTCATCCGGAAGATCCTTGTTTACGCTATATACATCCTGCTTCTTTCATCTTTGCAGGTGTCTTATCCGGGACGCCTGGGATTTGGAGGACAGACGGCCGACATTACTTTCGTTTTTGTCGTTCTGGTCGGTTATTTCTTCGGTTTTAAGGATGGAGTCATTGTGGGACTTATTACAGGACTTGTAAGAGACTGCCTTGCGCCCATAGCCGTTGTCGGTATCGACGGAACGGTCAGGGTAACGGCCGGGATCGGAATGCTCGTCATGTTTTTAGCTGGCGCCGTCGGTGCTTCTTTCTTCACTAAAAGAATGCACAGAAACGTGCCGTTCGCCTTTGTTTCGATTGCTTTTACGACTTTGCTCTATAAGATATCAGGACATTTCATGGCCTACAGCTGGACATTTATCGCTCCGGCCGTGGGAAGTTACGACCTCGGCGTGTACGAGATCGTCGTAAGATCCTGCCTGTTACAGACGCTCTTAAATCTTATCGCGGGAATACCTATCCTTCTGCTTTTGAGGTTTGCAGGCCCCGTTGCCGTTTCCGATCAGAGGAAGTCTTCTGATGACGTTATCGCTATCGGAGAGGAGAATTCATGGCTGCAGATCTGAAGATAGAAGATTATAACGCGTTTGACAGGAATTCCGATAATTCCGGCAAGAATGACAAGAACAGCCTTTTTAAGCGTTTCCTGTCATTGTTCAGCAACCGTTATCTTGTTCTGGCGCTGATATTCACTTCTTTCGGCGTTGCGATCCTTGTAATGACGGCAAAACTGCAGTTTTCAGGCTATCAGAAGACGCTTTCCGAAGGTACCACGGGCGTTTTGAGACAGTATGTGTCAGAAGCGCCCAGGGGAGATATCCTGGACAGCAAAGGCCTTAAGCTCGCGTCATCTATTCAGTACAACACGGTAATGATCGCCAACGCTTATCTGAACGACAAGGAGCTGAACGCCCTTTGTTTGGAGCTCGCTGATCTTTTCCAGAAATACCACTGCATTACGGTTTCGGAATTGGACAACTACTTTACGATGGATCCGAATCCGACATTCCTTAAGGAAGAGGACAAGATCAGGAGATGGCAGAGCGATTCAAACCTTTTCGCGCTCGAAGACTACGCGCAGGGCGTCATCGTTACTTATTCCGACAAGTACGTAAAGACCGATCCGAACGTCTTTTTCCTTTATCTCAGGCAGAAATTCAATCTGGACAACACTTACACGATCGAGGAAGCCTATAAGATCGTAAGGATCAGATATCAGATCTTTACCGACAACTGGGCCTTCATCAAGGGAACTCCTATCAAGATAGCGCAGGACGTTCCGGAAGACCTGATAAAGCTCTTTGCCGAGCAGAATTACCACTACATGGGCATAGTCTGCGGCAAAGGCTATGCAAGGACATATTCTCCTGAAGCGCTTTATTCCTGCCATGTTTTAGGCTATGTAGGACAGATCTCACAGACTACTTTTCAGGATCTTTCCAAGTTCGGTTACACGAATGATGACATGGTCGGAAAGTCAGGCGTTGAGTCGCAGATGGAGAGGTATCTGCATGGAGACAGCGGCATTACGCCTTACAACATCTGGACGAAGAACGGTGAAGAGGGCATGTTCGTGCCTTCCGATTACGGCGTTCCCTCTAAAGCCGGTGCGACCGTTAACCTTACGATAGATTCAAACCTCCAGAAGGTAGGTACGGACGCTCTTAAGCAGTATATCTACAACGCCCAGCAGCAGGAGGCTATTAACCATACGGGCTTTAAGACCGCAAGTTCAGGCGCTTTCGTCGTAATGAACGTTAACACGGGCGCGATCCTTGCGATGGGTTCTTATCCGAACTACGATCCGAATGACTTCATTCTCGCAAATTACGGTGACCCGCAGGCTGCCGAGCAGGTGAAATACTATCTGGGACTCGATGAATATGCCGAGATGACCGCTGCAGACCTTCCTTTGTGGAACAGAGCCATCATGTCGATGTACGCACCGGGTTCAACTTTCAAGCCTATAACGGCGCTTGCCGGATTGGAGAGCGGCACGATAACGCCTGAATCCAACTGGATCACCTGTACTTCACCTTTGGACGTTGACGGATGGATATTCCGTTGCCTCGAGTACCCTAACGGAGGACACGGCCCGCTCAACCTCGACAGCGCAATGGGAACGTCCTGCAATATCTATTTCATGAGATTAGGCGTAAGCACGGGTATCGACAACATCTCCAAGATGGCTAAGCGTTTCGGTCTTGGCGTTAAGACCGGGATCGACCTTCCGGGTGAGATCAAGGGAGTCATGTCGAGCAGAGAGACAAAGAGGCTCTTACATGAATCCGAATACGACAAGATCTGGTTCCCTTCAAATACCGCGCAGGTTTCGATCGGACAGTTCGATAACTGCTTTACGATCCTCCAGCTCTGCAGATACGTTGCGGGAATCGCCACAAACAAGCTCGTAAAGCCTTATATCATTGACTCCGTTGTAGCAAGTGACGGCTCCGTCCTTTATAAGGGACAGGCTGAATCCGTTGACATCGGAATCCCTGAAGAGAACATTACAGCCGTCAGGAACGCAATGAACTGCGTTACCGAGGGCTCGAAATACTGGAGAGGAACGGCCCAGAAGCACTTCTCGTCATTCCCGATCAAGATCACATGTAAGACGGGAACGGCTGAGACGGGTTTCGAGAAGATCAGAAAAGAGTATTCAAACGGTCTTTTCATCTGCTACGCGCCTAAGGAAAACCCTGAGATCGCCATCGCGCTCGTTGTTGAGAGAGGTGAGTGGGGTTCGTCCACAACGGTAATCGCGCAGAAGCTCATTGCCGCTTATTACAACGAGAGAACGAGCACTTCCTATACCATATATGAAAACAATCCCGTGCCCGGTGATCATCTTGCCTGAAACCCTTGATGTGAATTGGCATTTAGACAATTTTTTACTGTCAGTTTTGTATTAAAGGGAAATTGTCCGTATAAAGTTTTTAAGATAAAATTTTCACAGTAACTTTAATGGGGGCATGTTGATGAAAATCGTTTTGATGGCTGATAACAGGAAGACAGAGCTTCTTGTCAATTTTTGTATTGCCTATAAACCGCTCCTTGAAAAGCACCAGTTAATTTCAGTCTACAATACCGCAAAGCTCCTTAAATCGGCTGCTGACCTTGACGTATCAGGTCTTTCCGTCGATTATTCGGCTGGCTTTGAGCAGCTTGCTTCAAGAGCTGAGTTCAACGGCATAGACTGCGTCATATATCTGAGAGACGGCAGGACTAAGAGCGAATCCAATCCCGGAGAGCTTTTGGACGTCTGTGACCAGAACATTATCCCTTACGCGACCAATATCGCGTCTGCCGAGATCCTTATTACCGCCATCGACAACGGCGCTCTCGATTACCGTGAGTGGAATGCCGCTGACAGGCAGGGAACAGGAGTCTGATCTCTTTTCATGAATATCCTCAGGATTCCCAAAGGTCCGTTTATGTCAAACATGTTTTTGGCATATGTAGGAAACTGCGTGTTCGTAATCGACCCGTCGGTGTCTCCGGATGCCGTGAAATACGACCTTCCGCCTGTCTCGGCGATCCTTATAACCCACGGCCATTACGACCACATCAAGTATGTGGACGAATGGCATAGATCATTTCCTGATGCCCCTATATACATGCGTCCCGAGGATGACTGCCTTTTGGGGGATCCCGTCGCCAACTGTTCTTACATGGACGGCATCAGCAAGGAGTTTGATTTCCCTCATGAAAAGCCGGAAGGCACCATCGCTTTCGGCCCTGTTGAGGTAAGCGTGATAACTACTCCGGGCCATACTATGGGTTCCGTATGCTATCTGTTCACTGACGGCATTGAGTCCTGCATGTTTACGGGGGACACTGTCTTTGCGGGATCCGTCGGCCGTACTGACATGGAAGGAGGCTCTTTTGAGCTTTTGAAGGGTTCTGTTGAAAAGATCAGCCGTCTTCCTGCGGATACGCGCATATATCCCGGACACGGGCCGGATTCTACTGTCGGTTATGAGGTAAGATATAATCCTTTCTTTGAATAATAAGGGTTTGCTTGACTTTTTAGTTCTCATATATGTACAATGGGCAAATGCAATGAAGGTGCGTAAGTAGTCCTTGTATTACATGAACAGAGAGTCGTGTCACCGGCTGAAAGCACGATCTTAAGGATACAAAGATGAATTTCAACACTGGAGCGTTCCTGCGAAAACGGCAGTTTGCTGATTAAGCGGATGCGTGCGGCGGCATTACTGCGCGACATAAGTGCGGAAGGCATATAACGCTTTTCGAACATGGGTGGTACCGCGAAGGTGCGATATATTTGCAATTCGTCCCATGGCAATGAAAGTTGCCGTGGGATTTTTTTATGCATAAGGAGGAGAAGACATGACTGAACTTAGTGAATTAAGCGCAAAGCTGTCAGAGATCAAGACCGGGATCGAGTCAGACCTTACTGAGATCAAGAGCTCTAAGGGTATCTTTGAATACAGAAAGAGCGTCATGGACTCGAAGGAAGGCAAGATCGGCTCTCTCATGAAGGAGATGGGCAAGATCCCGAAAGAACTGAAGGCCGATTACGGAAAGATGGTCAACGAGATCAGGAACTGGGCAACGGAGAAGTTTGACGCTTTGGATGCACAGTTCAAGGCTGCCGAGCAGAAGGCACGCTATGAAGCCGAGACAATCGACGTAACACTGCCTTCGAAGAAACTCAAGAAGGGCTATCTCCATCCGAATACGCAGGTCAGAAACCAGATCGTGGACATCTTCGGTTCCATGGGTTTCTCCGTTTATGAAGGAAATGAGATCGAGACGGATCACTATAACTTCACGGCATTGAACATCCCCAAGGATCACCCTTCGCGTGACATGCAGGATACGTTCTATCTCAGTCCTGAGTTCCTTTTGAGAACACAGACCTCCGCAGGTCAGGTTCACGTTATGGAAGCCCAGCAGCCGCCGATAAAGATCATCTCACCGGGTAAGGTGTTCCGTTCCGACGATGACGCGACACATTCTCCGATGTTCTCACAGATGGAAGGACTCGTAGTAGATGAAGGCATTACGCTCTGCGACCTTCAGGGCATGCTCGACGTATTCGTTAAGAAGATCTTCGGCGAGGAGACGAGAACGCGTCTGCGTCCGTCTTACTTCCCGTTCACGGAGCCTTCCGTTGAGGTCGACGTTTCCTGCTTCCAGTGCGGAGGCAAGGGATGCAAGCTCTGCAAGGGAACAGGCTGGATCGAAGTCCTTGGCGCGGGCGTAGTTAACAAGAAGGTTCTTGAAGGCTGCGGCATCGACAGCGACAAATACAGCGGTCTGGCTTTCGGTATCGGCATCGATCGTATTGCCATGCTCAAGTACGGCATCAACAACATCAAACTCTTGTTTGAGTCTGATCTGCGCGTGCTTGAACAGATCGACGATTAAGGTAAGGAGGCAATGATATGTTAGTACCATTAAGCTGGCTTAAAGATTATGTAGATATTGACGTTACTCCGGACGTGCTTGAGGAAAAGCTCTTCAGCTGCGGTTTCGAGGTAGAGGAAAAATACGAAGTAGGCAAGGACATCAGCAAGGTCGTTGTCGGTGAAGTAAAGACCTGTGAAGCAATTGAAGGCACACACCTTCATCTTTGCACGGTCGATGCAGGTGAGAACGGCGTCCTCCAGATCTGCTGCGGCGCTGACAACGTAGCGGCAGGCGGCAAGTATCCTCTGGCTCTTATCGGCGCGCAGGTCTATGCGACAGCAAAGGATCACGTAACAGTTGAAGGCGTCATGACTATAGGTCAGGGCAAGCTCAGAGGATACGATTCGTTCGGTATGCTCTGCTCCGGTGTTGAGCTTGGCGTTTCTGAGGACATGTTCCCGGGTGCGGGATACAACGGACTTCTCGTTTTGCCTGCGGATTCAGTCCCAGGTGCTGACGTTAAGCCCATCTTAGGCCTTGACGATTACATCTTCGATGTTTCCATCACCGCAAACAGGCCTGACTGCCAGAGCATCTTCGGTATCGCCAGGGAAGTTGCTGCGGTTCTCGGCAAGCCCATAAAGGAGCCTGCTCTGGACTATACAGAGAGTGATGTTGCTATCGATTTCAACATACGCGTATCAGCACCTGACCTTTGCCCGAGATACATCGGCCACTATGTTTCAGACGTCACGATCGGTGAGTCTCCTCTCTGGATGAAGCGCCGTCTGGCTCTGGTCGGCTGCTCTGCGATCTCCAACGTAGTCGATATTACAAACTACGTTCTCTACGAGCTCGGCCAGCCGATGCATGCGTTCGATTACTCATACCTTGAAGGCGGTGAGATCCACGTACGCCGTGCAGAGAACGGCGAGAAGATCCAGACTCTCGATGAGAAGGAATTCGCTCTTACATCAGATAACCTCGTAATCTGCGACGGTAAGAAGCCTGTCGCTCTTGCGGGCATCATGGGCGGTCTCAACTCCGAGATCCTCGATTCTACTAAGGCAGTCATGTTCGAAGCGGCAAAGTTTGCTCACGACAACATCCGTAAGAGCTCAAAGGCACTGGGTCAGGTATCTGATTCTTCCATGAGGTTCTCCAAGGGCGTTGACGAATACACGACCGTCATGGCGATGAAGAGGGCTCTGCATCTTATCGAAGAGCTTGGCTGCGGAAAGGTCTCCAAGACCGCTTTCGACGTCAACACAGGTAATTCCATCGAGCCCAGAAAGCTTACCGTCAGCGTTAAGAAGGTCAATGGCGTTCTCGGAATCACGGTTCCCGATGAAGACATCGTAAGGATCCTGACAGGTCTTAACTTCGCACCCGAGCTTAACGGCGATGAACTTACGATCTACATTCCCGGATACCGCGTTGACATGGAATCCTATCAGGATGTCGCTGAGGAAGTTATCCGTATGTACGGCTACGATCACATCGTGCCTACATTCATTCCCACGGCAAAGGTCACTTCAGGCGGATATAACCTGAAGCAGCGTTCCGAGCTTAAGATCAGACGCGACCTCTGCGCGGCAGGCGCTTCCGAAGGCGTACATTACTCGTTCTTCTCGCCCTCGGATTTTGATCTTCTGAAGCTCCCCGAGGATGCACCTGAAAGAACTGCCATCAAGATCCTGAATCCTATCAACATCGATCTTTCACTGATGCGCACGACTCTTGCGCCGCAGATGATCAAGGCAATGGCAAGAAACCAGAAGAACGGCATCCTTACGGGCCGCATCTACGAGATGGGCAACAAGTTCCTGCCGAAGTCGCTGCCTCTTACCGAATATCCTGACGAGCGCGAGACGATCTGCATCGGCGTTTTCGGTGAGAATGAGGATTTCTATTCATTGAAGGGTCTCGTCGATGTTATCGCAGCTTCACTGGACGTTGAATTCGATTACGAGAAGGATGAGAAGACATTCCTTCACCCCGGAAGGACTGCAAAGGTCATCTGCAACGGTGAAGAGGTTGGCTATCTTGGTCAGGTCCTCTATGAGATCTGCGATGAACTCGACATGAGGGTTCCCGCATATGTTGCTGAGATCGACCTGCGTATCTTAAGCAAGTACTATGGCAAGGAAAGAAAGTTTATCCCGCTTCCGAAGTTCCTTGAGGAAAAGAGAGACTTCTGCTTCGTTATGGACAAGAGCATTACCAATGCCCAGGTTGAGAAGGAGATAAAGGCTTCCTGCGAGTACATCACAAAGATCGAGCTCTTCGACATCTACGAAGGCATCCAGCTCGGCCTCAATAAGAAGAGTCTTGCGTACAGCGTGGTCTTCACGCCTAAGGACGAGGAGTTCAAGCCTGAGGTCATCGACGGTTTCGTTAATACCATCCTCTCTAACCTCGGCGAGAAGTACGGTATTACTCTCCGTGCCTGAGGCTCATTTCGTTTAATAGGTAATATAGACGGAGTCAAGCCGTCTGTATGCCTGCAAACACAATAAAACAAATGCTCTGAAGCAGTTTTACGCCCGGACCTCCGGGCGTTTTTCTTTGTCGTATTTTGTCGGTTTTTGTCGGGCAATTCCGGGCTGTTCCCGTTGTAGGATTAGTGAAAAATCTTCAGGGGGTGAATTTATGTCAACACTTGAGACCGCAATTGTTTTTACGATAATCCTGACAATGCTTACTTTCTTTGTGACGGCTCCTGAGAAGTCTGCCATGGAGGCATTGAACGACTGCCGGGCGGGGTTTGAAGAAAGCGGCTTTCAGAATAAGGATTTAAAGCTGCTTTCTGAAAAGAAGATCGGCAAGGCAGCGTCTTACGATACTTCTCCTGAGAAGCTGTGTACCTATCTGACGGGCCTGTCGGACAACTTCCGTCTTATCTACGGTAAGGCTGCGAGCGTTGCGAGTGAGGTGGCTTCAAATGCGGAAAAGGATTAACAGGAGAAAGAACCGTTACGGCGCATCATCAGTCTTTCTTGGCATAGTCTTATCGTCGGTGATCCTTATCGAATGCACATTCCTGACCTTTGTCTGGGAGCTGGATTACAGCATTAAGGTCAACAACGCTGTGGATGCGCAGATCGAAAGCATAATGTGCGAATATAACAGGCAGCTCTTTGACGTTTACGGGATCTATGCCTTTACGATGAACGTTGTTGACGATGACGTTTACAGCAAGGCGCTTCTTGCCTGCGGCTATACCGAAGGCCCTGAGCTCAATCTGGGCGGATATAAGAAGATCGACAGAAAGGCGCTCAGAGACGCAATAAACATGTACTATTCGTACAGGGCATCGGGCATAGCGATAGTACAGATCGCAGACGTGTTTTCAGCGGTGATTGAGGAATTCCTGAATACCGGCGTATTGAAGAGTATCAAAGAGTACACTTCAAGTCCCGCAGCGGGTTATGTTACAGACATCATTCAAGGCTCTGAGAAGATAAGCGAATGGCTTGAAAAGGCAGGGAAAGCGCTGAAGATAGATGACCTGGAGTCGGGTCTGAAACTGTTTGACCAGTTAAAGAATAAACTGAACCTGAAGGACAACGACCTTGAAGACCTGTCCTTCGGTATTGGGATAAAGGATATGAAGCCCGCGATCAAGCTGATCGAGGTGCTTTCAGAACTGCATGAGTCTTTGGGAAAGAGCGATTTCAAGATCGTTACCCACGTCCTGGAAGCAAACTACTGCTCTTACAATTTCGATTGTTATCTCAAACCGGATATCGATGCAACGATAAACGGAACTGCGTTTTCGTCAATACACGAGAAGAATAAGGACGATGCGGAGTTCATACTGACGGGTCTTACGGGAAACAAGTCGATAGCGGCCGTCAATTTTCTCCTGATGCAGGTGCTTACGGGGTCAAATTTCCTGAAAGACTATCTGGACAAAGAATTCAGGGCAAAGGTCGACGTCGTCTCAAAGATATTGTCGGCGATAATCGCGGCGGTGTCAGAAGGGACCGTTGAAATAGATTACCGGATAATCACCGTGGCCCTGATAGTCCTTTTGGCAACGTTCAAGGCGGGAAAGGACATTATTGCTTTGAGAAAGGGTGAAAGGGTCACCCTGGTCAAGGTCAAGGATAAGGACCTGATCACTGCCGGATACAGAGATTTCCTTTTCCTGTTCATGCAGGCGGTTCCCGACGAGACGATGGAAAAGAGGGCTCTGACGATCCTGACAAGGGACTTCGGGGATCTTTATACGGGAATTACGGGAACTGCTGATACCGGACTTAAAAAGATCTCGGTTTCCAGAAGCTATGCATTATACGGGTGAACGTTATGAATGACAAAAAGGGAAGCGTAACCATTGAATCAGCGATCTGCTTTACTATGGTCCTCGTTTTGATAGCCGGCATAGTAAGCGCATTGAACCTTTACAGGACGGATATACTCATGACAAGGGCGGTCAACCAGACCTGCGAGAACGTGTCTCTTCTTTTTCCTCTCACGGTTCCCGCGGGAGATGCTGCATCTGTACTCCTGAACGCCTTCCCGGATACCTCGCTTGACGGTACGAACGCATCGAAAGTCCTTGGAACAGTCGCAAAGGTTGCCGGTGGCGTGGACCAGGCATCAGGCCATAAGCTTCAGGAATCTGTCCTGGAAGGCGTTCTGGCAGGGACGATGGCAAAAAACATCGTGTCGTATTACAAGCAGAGGAACGGAGGCTCGTCATTCTTCTGTCCTGACGACATAGACGTAAGACTGGATATCAGCACCAAAAGGCACATTATCGAGGTGACGACGGATTATTCCGTGGTCACGATCGTCGGGAGAAAGCAAAGGACGGTATACACGGTTATCCCGCTATACGGCGATTCTTCACTGATACTGGAAGGGGATGACAAGAAAAACGGAGGAGACAACATCTGGGGACTCGATAATTTCAGCCGCGGTGAAGGCTTCAGGGACATCTTAGGCTCGAACCTGCCCAAGACATATCCCGTGATCGACAATTACGAGAACGGAAATGCCACGTCTTTCAAGAGCATCGACCTGACGGCGCCTTACTATCAGTCCAAGTCCAAGATAACCAAGAGCATAAAGAAGGACATTGACGAGCTTTCTGCTTTCAAGGGCGGGGAAAAGACGATTGACGGAAAAAGGTATAAAGTGGACAATATTTCGGGCAAGACCCTGAAGGTTGTCATTCCCGGCAATTCCCCCGATGACAGGAAGGAAACGGTCAAGTCTTTGAAAGAATACGCAAAGAGCAAAGGCGTGAAGCTTGAGATCAAAGAATACGGGAACTCGACAAAATATGCCGGCAAGACCGGAAAATGACCTCTCTGACGGGATGCTTCCTTTTATTTAATTTATTGTATTAAATTCGAATATGCGATATTATATATCGGTAAATTTGGAGGTATCTCACTTGAAACACGAGAATACAGTCAGAACGCCGAGCTTGGCTAATTCTAGAATAAATACCGACAGCACTGCAAATCTGTCGATCGGAGACACGTTAAGAAGGGCTAAGAAGAACCTTTTCTTTTCGAGGTGCCTTATAGGTATTGTGGCAATCCTTATCTTAACCGTGCTTTTCGTAGCTTTCTTTACGGGATATGCCGGCGCGTTCCTTGATTACATCAATAATCCTGTCGGGTGATCCATATGATCAAGAACATCGATAAGAACGAGATCAAGTTTGCTGCTGCGTTTACTGACAGCGAGATGGAAGAGCTGATGGACCTGTACAGCGCCATCCTCACCATGGAGAATCCTGACGAGCTTCACAAGTTCTTCAAGGATCTCTGTTCGGTAAACGAGCTTCATTCATTCCTTCACCGCTGGCAGATCGTAAGAAGGATCGAGCAGGGAAAGAGTTACGAGGAGATAATCAAAGAGCTTTCCGGTTCGCCCGAATCTGAAGAGAGCGGATCTTCTTCTGATGCCAGACACGGCGCCGGAAGGGTAAGAGGCAAGGCAAGGAGCAGCACTAAGGTGAGTTCCACGACTATCTCAAGGGTCAAGACATGTTACATCAATCCGGATGGCGGATACAGAACGGCACTTAAGCGTCTAAATGAACGAGAGAATAAAGAACAAGAGGAGAAATCGGAGTAAATGGGTTTATTAACATCAGTTTTCGGTACGCACAGCGATCACGAGCTTAAGAGGATCAAGTCACTTGTTGATTCCGTAATGGCTTTGGAGGATGAATATTCCAAGCTTTCAGTCAAGGAACTTCAGGGAAAGACAGATGAGTTCAAAAAGAGACTTGCTGAAGGCGAGACATTGGATGACCTTCTTCCTGAGGCATTTGCAACAGTCAGAGAAGCTGCTTACAGAGTCTTGGAGATGAAGCCTTACAGGGTTCAGGTCATCGGCGGTATTATCCTGCACCAGGGAAGAATCGCAGAAATGAAGACAGGTGAAGGTAAGACGCTCGTGGCAACGATGCCTGTTTACCTCAATGCTCTTACAGGAAAGGGCGTTCACGTCGTAACCGTCAACGATTACCTCGCAAAGCGTGACTCCGAGTGGATGGGTAAGATCTACAAGTACCTCGGACTTTCCGTCGGCCTCATCATTCACGACATCCCGAACCGCGACCGTAAGGCAATGTACGCTTGCGACATCGTTTACGGAACAAACAACGAGTTCGGATTCGACTATCTCCGTGACAACATGGTAGTCCGCAAGGAACAGATCGCTCAGAGAGAGCTCAATTACGCCATCGTCGACGAGGTCGACTCGATCCTCATCGATGAGGCAAGAACGCCTCTCATCATTTCAGGCCGCGGCGTTGAGTCTTCTGACCTTTACAAGAAGGCAGACGCTTTCGTTAAGACCCTCAAGCCTTACACCGTTGTTGAGACGGACGACAAGGTCGATATGGACGACCTCGTAGGTGATGCCGATTACGTTATCGACGAGAAGGCAAAGACATCCGTCCTTACCGCTAACGGTATCGCAAAGGCAGAGAAGCACTTCGGCATCGACAACCTTTCCGATTCAGACAACTTCGATCTCCAGCACTATATCAATAATGCCCTCAAGGCTAACGGTAACTTCAAGAAGGACGAGCAGTACATCGTCCAGGACGGCGAAGTCATCATCGTTGACGACTTTACAGGACGTCTCATGCCGGGCCGCCGTTACAGTGACGGTCTGCACCAGGCTATCGAGGCTAAGGAAGGCGTAAAGGTCGCAAGCGAGAACAAGACGCTCGCAACGATCACTTTCCAGAACTTCTTCAGAATGTACTCGAAGCTCTCAGGAATGACCGGTACTGCTTATACGGAAGAAGCCGAGTTCAGACAGATCTATAACCTCGACGTTATCCAGATTCCTACGAACAAGCCCGTTATCAGACAGGACGATTACGATGCAGTCTTCAAGACAGAGAACGGCAAGTACTCCGCTCTCCTTAAGACCGTTAAGGAAGCTCACGAGAAGGGCCAGCCTGTTCTCGTAGGTACGGTCAGCGTCGACAAGTCAGAGCTCCTTTCCAGGATCTTCACAAAGTACGGCATCAAGCACAACGTATTGAATGCTAAGAACCATATGCGCGAGGCTGAGATCGTTGCACAGGCAGGCCGTAAGGGCGCAGTCACGATCGCAACCAACATGGCGGGCCGTGGTACCGATATCATCCTCGGAGGTAACGCAGAATTCCTCGCACTCCAGGAAATGAGAAAACTCGGTTATCCCGAAGAACTGATCGATGCTTCCACAGCTCATAACGAGACTGACGATGAGCTCGTTCTCGAGGCAAGAGAACGTTTCAGCACTCTTGAAAAGCAGTTCAAGGAAGAGCTTGCTCCTGAGGCGGAAGAGGTTAAGGCACTCGGAGGTCTCTTCATCGTAGGTACTGAAAGACACGAATCAAGACGTATTGATAACCAGCTCAAGGGACGTGCAGGACGTCAGGGAGACCCCGGAAGATCAAAGTTCTTCCTTTCTCTCGAGGATGACCTCCTGAGGATCTTCGGCGGTGACCGTGTCACTAGTCTTGCTGATACACTTGGAATCGAAGACGACATGGAGATCCAGTTCAAGTCTCTTTCCAGGATGATCGACAGCTCACAGAAGAAGCTCGAAGCGCTGCATTTCTCATCCCGTAAGTCCGTCCTCGAATACGATGACGTCAACAACGTCCAGAGAACCATCACTTATGAGCAGAGACGTCAGGTCATCAATGGTAACGACGTTCACGACATCTATCTGCAGATGGTCGACCGTGTAGCTTCACGTGTTGTCAATACATATGCATTAGACGGCGTTATCTCTTCTTCAGAGAGATATACTCTCGGAAGACAGCTTGAAGAGATCTTCGGCGATCTTGAGATCGTCAAGAAGGTCCAGGACGATGATGATTTTGAGCTCCCTGAAGCTGACGATCTCGCTGAGCAGATCGCAGAAGAGGCTAAGGAGATCATTGCCAAGAAGGACGAAGAGGTTACTCCTGAAGTGTTCAGAGAGGCTGAGCGTCAGATCCTTCTCAGGACCGTTGACCTCAAGTGGATGGATCACATCGATGCTCTGGATCAGCTTTCTTCCGCTATCCGCATGAGAAGCGTCGGTCAGCACGATCCTGTTGTTGAGTATAAGCTCGAAGGTTCCGCAATGTTCGAAGAGATGAACGAAGCCATTCAGAATGACGCTGTTAAGTTCATCATGAGAGCTAAGTTCACACCTGAGTCTGATTTCGAGGCTAAGGAAGTTGCAAGGAACGTTTCTGAAGGAAAGGGCAAGGAAGTAACTCCGAGCTCCGCTTCAACTCCGATCGAGGGGACAGCTGCTTCAAACGAGACCAGACAGCCCGTAAAGAGGGAAGCTGGCAAGGTCGGCAGAAACGATCCGTGCCCTTGCGGTTCAGGCAAAAAATATAAGGACTGCTGCGGTAAGAAGTAATGATCGAAGATAAGGAAAGATACCTTGAATCAGTAAAACATGCCGGAGATTACATCAAAGGACTGCTCGGCGGACGTAAGGTGCCTGAGATCTGCATAGTCTTGGGTTCAGGTCTTGGTCCCTTAGCTGACATCTGTGAACAGTATCTTTCCATACCTTATTCGGACATCCCCGATTTCCCGAGATCAACGGCTCCCGGACATGCCGGAAGGCTGATAGCGGGGAATTTGTCCGGCAAGGACGTCTTCATGATGAACGGAAGATTCCACTACTATGAAGGCTATCCGATGGAAACGGTCGTTTTCTATATCAGGGTCCTCGGTCTTATCGGAGTCAAGACGCTGATCCTTACCAATGCCGCAGGCGGAATTAAGACGGAAATGGTTCCGCCCGAGTTCGTTGCCATTGAAGATCATTTCTCTTTCTTTGCGGAATCCGTTTTGAGAGGACCGAACATAGCTGAATTCGGTACTAGATTCCCTGATCAGAGCAGCGTCTATGACAAGGAACTCATATCTATACTTGAAGACTGCGCAAAAGACCTGGGAGTAAAGCTTTCACGCGGCATATACGCATATATGAAAGGCCCTCAGTATGAGACTCCCGCAGAGATAAGAGCGCTCCGCATCCTTGGAGCTGACTGCGTAGGAATGTCCACCGTTCCTGAAGCTGTCTGCGCTTCCCATATGGGACTCCGCGTAGTCGGCATGTCCTGCGTAACCAATATGGCAGCAGGGATCAGCAAGGGCCCGCTTTCCGAGAAGGAAGTACTTGATACGGCCGCTGCTGCATCCGAACAGAGCTGCGCACTTATGAAGGAATTTATCAGACGCCTGTAATCGAAAGGAGCTTGATCTATGTTTAATCATGAAGTTAAGGATATCAGCCTTGCTCCGTACGGACTTGAGAAGATCGAATGGGCATACCGCAATATGCCGGTTCTCCGCGCTATAGAAGCAGAACTCATCGAAAAGCAGCCTTTCAAGGGCCTTAAGATTTCAGTTTCCGTTCACGTTGAAGCTAAGACGGCTTGCCTTGCTAGGGCACTTGCAAGAGGAGGCGGAGAAGTCGCGCTTACAGGATGCAATCCTTTGTCCACTCAGGATGACGTAGCGGCAGGTCTTGCTTCACTTGACATAATGAACGTTTATGCTGTTCACGGCGATTCTGAAGAGGAGTATTTCGGCCGTCTCAGGAAGACTTTGGAATTCGGTCCCGACATAGTCATCGATGACGGCGGAGACCTTGCTCTGCTGCTCCATTCCGACATGAAGGAGCTAGCGCCTAATATCATGGGCGGATGCGAAGAGACAACTACAGGCGTTCACCGCCTTGAGATACTTAAGAATCAGGGCCAGCTTGCTTATCCGGTTATTGCCGTAAACGATGCGAGATGCAAGCACTTGTTCGATAACAGGTTCGGTACGGGTCAATCCGTATGGACCGGCATCATGGCTACCACAAACCTCGTTGTTGCCGGAAAGACCGTTGTCGTCGCAGGCTACGGCATGTGCGGCAGGGGAGTTGCCATGAGGGCAAAGGGTCTTGGCGCCAAGGTCATCGTTACCGAGATCGATCCTGTAAAGGCCTGTGAGGCCCTTATGGAAGGCTATTCCGTAATGACAATGGACGAGGCTGCTCCTTTGGGAGATTTCTTCGTCACTGTTACAGGCTGCAAGGACGTCATCGTCGAAAAGCACTTCCTTGCAATGAAAGACGGCGCAGTCTGCTGCAATGCAGGACACTTCGATTGCGAAGTCAGCGTTGCCGACCTTAAGAAGATCTCTGTTTCTGCAGATGAACTCCGTCACAACATTATCGGATATAAGCTTCCCAACGGAAACACCGTATGCATAATCGCTGAGGGAAGGCTTGTAAACCTTGCTTCAGGCGACGGACATCCGGTCGAGATCATGGACATGAGCTTTGCTCTTCAGGCACAGTCCGCAATGTATATCGCAAGCCAGCCCGCAAGGCTTCCCGTTGATGTATATCAGACTCCTGAAGTCATTGACAACAGAGTCGCTGAGATACTTCTTAACACGAAGAACATCAAGATCGACGAACTTACTGAAGAACAGAAGAAATACATTTCTTCCTGGGATTTTTAATGCCTCTGAATTCTGATTTTGATATTGGCGGACTTACCATTTACGAATGCATAAAGTCCAAAGCCGGGGAATATAAAGATCTTACTGCGATCGAATACTACGGGAACAAGATCTCGTATTCTGCATTAATCTCAAACATCGACCGCTGTGCCGCTGCCATGTATCTGCACGGCGTCAGGAACGGTATGCATGTTGCGGTAATACTTCCGAACATTCCGCAGGCTGTGTTTATTTTCTATGCCTGTTCCAAACTCGGCGCAGTATGCGATCTTATCCATCCGCTTTCGGCAGTAAAGGAACTGGAAGATTATATCGCTTCTGTAGATCCGCAGATCGTATTTGTTTACGATGAGATCCCTGCAGGTATTACGTTCCTTTCAGGAAACGCCAAAAAGGTAATTCTCGTAAGCCCTTCAGAATATCTTCCGAGGATGGCGAGACTTGCACTTAAAGTAAGATCGGGAGTAAAAACACCCTCCTTCATCCGTTTTGAGAACTTCCCGGAATTCTTCAAGGAAGGTACAAGGCCTTACGCGCTTAAAGAGGACGAGCATCCCATCGCTTCCGATGAATGTGCCATGCTTTATACGGGCGGAACTACAGGGAAGGCAAAGGGCGTTTTGCTTTCTTCAACGAATTTCAATAAAAATGCCGAAGCGGCCATAGAGAGCTGTGAATGCCTTGAAAAAGGCGACAGGTTCCTGTCCGTTTTACCGATATTTCACGGTTTCGGCCTGGGTGTCGGTATCCATACGGTCCTCGTGTACGGCGGAACGTCGATCCTGCTGCCGGTCTTTAAGGTAAAGAAGTTCATTCAGCTGATCTCAAAATACAAGCCGGCAGTTATCGCAGGCGTTCCCGCGATCTTCGGAGCGATCGTCTCCGGTGATTCCAAAGACATAGACATGTCTTTCGTAAAGCTCGTAATATCAGGCGGCGACAGATTGCCTCCGGACACTCAGGATGCAATGAACGAGCTTCTTTCAAGACACGGCAGCAAGGCTGTCATAAGACAGGGTTACGGCCTTACTGAATGTCTTTCCGGCGTAAGCCTTATGCCGCCCGGATGCCTTGAACATAACTGCATCGGCAGACCTTACAGCAATACCGATTTCAAGATAATCGATCCTGAAACGGGAAATGAAGTCCCCAATGGCACAAATGGCGAGATCCTGATCTCAGGACCTTCCGTCATGATAGGTTATTACAATGAAAAGGAAGAAAACCTAAATACCCTGAAAATGGACGGGACCGGCCGCGTATGGCTTCATACGGGGGATATGGGTCGTATCGGGGACAACGGGCTTCTTTACTTTGAGTGCAGGATAAAGAGGATGATCATCACTAACGGATACAACGTTTATCCGGGCGTTTTAGAGGACATTATCAGAAGCTGTCACGGAGTCTCCGATTGTGCGGTTATCGGCGTTCCTGATGCACTCAGGGGTGAGATAGTAAGGGCTTATATCGTTTTCGATAAGAACGCGGAGCAAGGCGGAAACTTTGACGAAGCCTTAAAGGGTGTAAAGAAAGAACTTGGTCTGACGGTTTCTAAATTTGCGATGCCGAGGAGCTTTGCCGTTGTTGAAAAGATCCCGAGGACCAAGGTCGGGAAAGCCGACACGGATGCGCTCCTGAACTTGAAAAATGACCCGTAAAGCATTGAATACTTGCCCATGCGGAGTTTGAATCATATAATTATTTATATTTATTAATGAGGTAGATCAATGGCTTTAAGAAATCTTGTAATAGAAGGAGATCCGCTGCTCAGGAAGAAGTCACGTCCCGTTGACGAGATCTCTCCGAGGATAATCAAACTGCTCGATGACATGGCTGATACCATGTATTACGAGAACCGCGGAATAGGAATCGCCGCACCTCAGGTAGGCGTGCTCAGACGCGTTTTTATCGTTGACGTCGGCGATGATCATGGAAAGATCGAATTCATCAATCCTGAGATACTTGAGACAAGCGGTTCACAGGTTGGCGGTGAAGGCTGCCTTTCTGTTCCCGGTAAGACATGTGAAGTTGACCGTCCCAGTCACGTAAAGGTCAAGGCTTTGGACCGCGAAGGAAACGAGTTCGTTTTGGAGGCTGATGATCTGCTCGCCAGATGCATCTGCCACGAATATGATCACCTTGAAGGCATTCTCTTTATTGACAGGTCAGTCGACGGCAAGGTTTACCGTGTCGAAGACGAAGAAGACGAGGAGGAGTGATCCTTTTGGCTGATCCTCACGGTTTAAGAATCGTATTCATGGGAACGCCTGAGTTTGCAGAGGTCAATCTCAGGGCTCTCGTTGAGGGCGGCTTTAACGTCGTCCTTTGCTGCTGCCAGCCCGACAAGCCCGTCGGAAGAAAGCAGATACTTACACCTCCGCCGGTCAAGGTTTATGCATCGGAGCAGGGAATAGAGGTCTTCCAGCCTAATACGCTGAGGACCGATGAAGCTTTCAATAAGATTTCTGAAGCAGAACCCGATATGATCGTTACTGCGGCTTACGGAAAGATCCTTCCTCCTTCGGTTCTCAATATCCCGAAGTTCGGCTGCATCAACTGTCACGGAAGCCTTCTCCCGGAAAGAAGGGGCTCTGCGCCTGTTCAAAGGGCCGTCCTGGAAGGCGACAAGGTCACGGGTATCACGATAATGATGATGGCTGAGGGCATGGATACGGGCGACATCCTTATCCAAAAGGAGATGGAGATCGGCCCCGACATGCATTCGGACGAGCTCATGATGAAGCTTGCAGGGCTTTCAGCTTCCATGCTTCCTCAGGCTGTAATAGATCTTTCTGAAGGAAAACTCGTTCCTGTAAAACAGGACGATTCCAAGGCCACATATTGTCCGCCTTTGACTTCTGAGGAAGGCCATTTCACATGGGACGAAACGGCGTCCGTCATACACAACAAAGTCAGGGCTTTGAGCTCCTGGCCCGGAGCTTATACCGAAGCGGGCGAACGCAAGCTCAAGATCTACGATACCAGAGTGGTTGAAGAACTTCCTGAAGTTGCCGATAAAGCTTTGGCAGAGCAGGCCGCTCCCGGTACGATCGTTGCAAGCAAGGGCGAAAACCTCATAATCAAATGCGGAAACGGATTTATAAAGATCCTGGAATTGCAGTTTGCAGGCGGTAAAAGATTGAACAGCCGTGACGTTTCGCACAATTACAAGCCCGGACAGGTCTTTTCGTAAAAACGAGGTATCCATATGAATAACCCGATCAGATATAAGAAAAGAGATATTATCCGGTTGCTTGAAGCAGGCAATGAAAGAGAGTTGTGTTTCCTTATGCTGTATCAGGTGTATGAGGAAGGCGCTTTCTCCAATCTGGTCATAAAAAAGGCAGACAAAGCCGCTGACACGCTCGGCAAAAAGCTCGACTTTACCCGTGCGATGCTATACGGAACGATAACTTATACTTTTGCAATCGATTTTCTCATCCGCCACATAACCAAGGAAGATCCTGACGCGATGGATCCTGTTACCAGGACGATCATAAGGATGGCCGTATGGCAGCTTCAGTTCGGAGAAAGCATTCCCGATTATGCCGTTTGCGATTCGTCGGTCGAGATCGCAAAGAAGTACAACCACAAGGTTTCCGGATATGTAAACGCTGTGGTCAGGAAATACGCTTCGGCGCCTGAAGCGAAAAAGTATCTGGATCAGTACAAGCCCGGGATCAGGGCTTCTCTCAAGCCTGAGATATACGGTATCTTCAAGAAGGATTTCGGAAAGACCAGAGCCTTTGACATCGGCATGGCGTTCCTTAAGACTTCCGGCACAACAGTCAGATTTGACGGTTCAAAAGTCGATTCCAAAAAGCTCATAGACGAGCTTAAGGCTATGGGCATTAATGCGGCTCCCGCAAAGATAATAAAGGATGCTGTTGAGATCACGGGCGGCCTTAAAGGCCTTGAGAACAGCGAGATCTATTCCAAATACGGCATGTTCATACAGGGTGAGGCCGCGATGCTCGCATCATTGATCGCTGCCCCTTCTGAAGGAGACAAGATCCTTGACGTATGTTCCGCTCCGGGCGGCAAGTCAACACACATGGCATCCATGTGTCATGACAACTGCAGCATTCTTTCGTGCGACATCAATGAAGCAAGGCTTGAACTTGTGACTGAGAATGCCCAAAGACTCGGTCTCAAGTCCATTTCAGTCCAGTGTTGCGACGCATCAAAGATAGCAAAGGAGAACAAGGATTTAAAGAAGTCTTATGACCTTGTCCTGTGCGATGTTCCGTGCAGCGGATTGGGACTTATCGGAAGAAAGCCCGACATCAGACAGAATATCACTTTCGAGAGGATCGAAGAGCTCCTTCCGTTACAGGGAGCGATCTTAGACAGCGCAGCCAAGATGGTCAAACCCGGAGGCACGCTGGTTTACTGCACCTGCACGCTTAACAGCGACGAAAACGAGAATCAGGTGAATGCCTTTATCGAATCACATAAGAGCTTCCATACGGTTTCCATCACGAAGTATCTTCCTGATACGATCGTGATGGATGAGGAGAGGAAGGAAGCGGCTGAAAACGGCATGATAACGCTTTTCCCTGATACCGACGGAACTGAGGGATTCTTTATCTGCAGGATGGAAAAAGACAGAAAGGATGACCAGGAGTGAACCGTAAATTCTGTCTCGATCTGACTTTGGAAGAGCTTAAAGCCTGGTGCAGTGAAAACGGTATCCAGTCCTACAGGGCGGGACAGATCTACAAATGGCTGTCTTCAGGCGTTACGGATACTTCAGACATGAACAACGTTCCGATAGCCGTTAGAACCAAGCTTGAGGAAAGCTTTATCTTTGGCAGCTTTGAGGTCAGGCAGAAGCTTGTTTCACAGTTAGACGGAACGACGAAGCTGGTATTTGAGCTTTATGACGGAAACATAATCGAGACCGTTGTGATGCGTTATAAGACGGGCCTTTCGATATGCATTTCATCGCAGGCCGGATGCAGGATGGGATGTAAGTTCTGTGCATCTTCAAAGCTCGGTTTCGGAAGATCGCTCACTTCCGGTGAGATGTTTGCCCAGGTCGCAGTTTCACAGAAGATAGTGGGCGAGAGGATCAGAAGCGTAGTAATAATGGGCATCGGTGAGCCTTTTGACAATTTTGACGAGGTCATGGGCTTTGTTAAGCTCGCAAACGATCCTGAAGGTCTTAATCTCGGTGCAAGGCACATAACTATCTCGACATGCGGACTTGTCCCCATGATCGACCGTTTTACCGAACTCGATCTTCAGGTAAATCTTTCGATATCGCTTCATGCACCTAACGATGAGATAAGAAAGAGCCTCATGCCGGTCGCAAACAAGTATTCATTGAAGGAACTGATGGAAGCATGCAGGAGATATACGGCTAAGACGAACAGGAGGCTTACTTATGAGTACACGCTGTTTGGCGGCGTAAATGACGGCGACGAACAGGCTGAAGAACTTGTAAGGCTCCTTGGTAAAGGCTTGTGGCATGTAAACCTCATTGCAGCGAACGACGTTCCCGGAAGCGCTTATAAGGCTCCGTCAAAGCAGAGGGTAAGGAGATTCCAGGAAATACTGGAGTCAGGCGGGATCAACGCGACTTTAAGACGGGAAATGGGGCAGGACATCATGGCAGCCTGCGGGCAATTGAGACGTGGCATGGAGAATAAGGATAAGTGAGTAACTATTCGGCAGTTTGTGAGAAAGGTCCCGTCAGGGAGAAGAACGAAGACAGCTATGAAGCAAAGATACTTCACGGCTGCCTTTGCATGATCGTTGCTGACGGCCTTGGCGGAGAGGTAAGCGGTGAGATCGCCAGCAAGATCGCCGTCCGTACGCTGATGGAAGAGCTTGAAAACAATATGGATGCCTTAACCGATGACGATCACATAGAGGCGCTCCTTTCTGCCGGTTTCAACAAAGCAAACAAAGAGATAATCCGCTATGGATCGGCTCATCCCGAATCCAAAGGCATGTGCACGACGCTTACCGCTGTGGTCCAGAATGACAAAAAGCTGTCTATTGCGCATATCGGCGACACAAGGGCTTATCTTTGCCACCACAGGGAGATACAAAAGCTTACAAATGACCATAACAAGGCGGCTGAGCTCGTCAGAGCCGGGCTGATCACGCAGAATGAGGCAAAAGTGCATCCCGGAAGGAACGTCCTGGTCAAGGTTCTTGGTGAAAACGTATATCTTAAACCTGATTTTTACAGTTATAATTTAAGCTACGGTGATATAATTATGCTCTGTTCAGACGGGCTTTATTCGTTTGTGGACAGGGAAGATTTTATTGCTGCGCTTAATTACAGGAAGGATATGAAATTGGTCTGCGAATGCCTCGCTGAGAAAGCGTTAAAAGGCGGCAGTTCCGACAATATAACGATAGTCGCCGGGGTATGCATGCCCAACGACTATAAGGAGTAAAGTAAATGGCAAACCAGTCACACGGCCCTGAGGGCATGATATTTGCAAACAAATATCGTATCGTAAAGCTTATCGGCAGCGGCGGCATGGCCAACGTTTATCTTGGAATAGACATGAATACCGGTCTTAACGTCGCTATCAAGATCCTTAAGCCTGAGTATTCATCCGATGAGGAATTCATCCGCCGTTTTGATTCTGAAGCAAAGGCTGTCGCTTCACTGAACCATTCGAACATCGTAAAGGTCTTCGGCGTAGGTCACGAAGGACAGTTCCGTTACATCGTTGAGGAATATGTCGAGGGCATCACGGTCAAGGATCTCATCAACCAGAACGGACACCTCGACTGGAGAAATGCGGTACCGATCGTCATCCAGATCAGCCTAGCGCTCGATTATGCGCATCAGAAGGGCATCGTTCACAGGGACATAAAGCCTCAGAACATCCTGATCTCAAGAGACAAGGTCTCCAAGATCACGGACTTCGGTATTGCTCGTGCCGCTTCTTCGACCACGATCACCATGACAGGCGGCGTTATCGGTTCAGTTCACTATTTTTCACCTGAGCAGGCGAGAGGAAGCAAGGTTGGTCCCCAGTCCGATATCTATTCGATAGGCGTCACGCTTTTCGAGATGGTAACGGGAAGAGTTCCTTTTGACGGCGAATCAAACGTTTCCATTGCCGTAAAGCACCTTCAGGAAACACCTCCCATCGCTTCTTCCATGATGCAGGGAATCCCGATGGGTCTTGATGCCATCATAAACAAGTGCATGCAGAAGTCGCCTGAAAAGAGATATCAGTCGATGAGACAGCTCGTAACAGAGCTCGATGCGCTCCTTGTTGATCCTAACGGCGTTTACGGCGTTATCGATGAGACGAGCGAACATTCCGCTATTGCAGAACCCAACATTTCGTTCAGACAGAATCCTGAATACGACAAGATCTCCGAGATAGAGAAGAGCGCTGAAGCAATCAGGCTTTCCAGATACCGCGATAACATTCTTCTCGTTCTCATAATCACCGTCATTGCAGCTGTTCTGGTAGGACTCGGCGTGCTTGTGGTCAAGTCCGTCCATAAAGCGACCAACATAGAACAGAACCTTGATTATACGGTCAAGAACTATGTCGGAATGCGGGCCGAAGACGCCATAAAAGAGCTTGAGGCGAACAGGATCAATTACGATATCGAGTACCAGAAGAGTGAAGATAAGCAGCCCGGTCTTGTTCTCGCACAGAGCATCGCAGAGGGCGTCGTCATTACTTCCGGAAGCACTCTGAGCAAGCTTGTCCTTACGGTTTCCTCGCTTGACGATACCATCACGCTCGCGGATTACTCGGGCGTTGACTACAAAGACGTTTACGTTTCACTTACCGCGCTCGATCTCGAGGTATCGCTGAGGGCGGAGCCTTCTGATACTGTTGAGCCCGGCAAGGTCATCATGACAGAGCCCGGAGCAGGAACTACAGTTCAGAGGAAGTCTTCCGTCGTCATCATTTACGCGACCGAGCCTTCGAGCAGCGTTGTACCTGACGTAGTCGGAAAGAACGTCAAGCAGGCAAAGGAAGCTCTTGAGAAGAACAACCTCACATATACTTTCGAGGGTTCCGCAGAAGTACTGAAGCTTAAAGAGACCGAGCAGATCGTTCTCCTTACGGATCCGGTACCCGGAACTTCAGTTGCAAGGCAGTCTGCAGTCAAGCTTTACATCGGTACAAAGGAAGACTATAAGAACGGTGGCACGCCTACGCCCACGCCTCCGCAGATCGTTGTCACGGTCAATGCAAGGGGCAGCGGCACCGTTACGGGCGGCGGCTCTTACAGCGAAGGCACGCAGGTAACCCTCACGGCAACTCCTGCAACAGGATTCCAGTTTGATTCCTGGGTCGACGCAGAAGACAACGTTGTATCTTACACGAGTACTTATACATTCGTAGTCGGTAACCAGAGCGTATCGTTTACCGCTGTGTTCAAGTATGCGCCTACACCGACGCCTGAACCTACACCGGTTCCGCCTACACCGACGCCTGAGCCTACACCGGTTCCGCCTACGCCTACACCTGAGCCCACGCCTGTTCCGCCCACACCTACACCGGAACCCGGCCCCGGACCTGATAATCCGGACGCACCTCCGGCAGGCCCTGATAATCCGAATCCCTGACGGCTGATCTTTAGCATGAATCAAGACGGCAGGATCGAAGGGATAATAACCAAAGGAGTTGGCGGGATCTATACTGTCCGAATCAGTGATGATTCGGGCGTCAGAAAGGTTTTCTGCTCGGTAAGAGGCATCTTCAGGCAAAAGGACCTTGTTCCGCAGGCCGGAGACACCGTATATATCGAAGAGTCCGGAGACGTTGACGTTCCGTATGTCATAAGTGCTTTCGGCGAGAGAAGGAACAGCCTTATGCGTCCGCCTCTTGCAAACGTCGATTATCTGCTCCTGACCTTCTCGGTCATCGAGCCGGTCCCCGATCTGAAGCTCCTTGACAAGATGCTCATTATTTCAGGCGTCCTGGGGATCAAGCCGGTCATTATCTTTACCAAGAGCGATCTTGGTCAGGCAGAGGCGGAAACGCTTTCAGGAATATACAAAGCCGCAGGTTTTGACGTCATGATCTCGTCTCCTGAAAACCCTGTTTCCAAGGAGACGCTGATGGCTCTTACAGGCAGCGGGATATCTGCTTTTGCCGGACCTTCCGGAGTCGGAAAGAGTTCTTTATGCAACCGCATTCTGGGAACCCGCGCAATGGAGACAAACGAGATAAGCGTAAAGCTCAAAAGGGGAAGGCATACGACCAGATACTGCGAGCTTCATGATTTCGGTGACGGCTTCATAACCGATACTCCCGGATTTACTTCGCTGTCGCTCTTTGAACTCGGTATATCGCACAAGGACGTCTGCAAGGGCTATCCTGAGATAATGAAGCATGCAACTGACTGCAGATACGATGACTGCGGACACGTCGGAGAAGACGGATGCGCTGTGGACGAAGCGTTTCAAAAGTGTATGATAGACGAGGGCAGGATGCAAAGATACAGGGAGTTCTATAAGGAACTCTACGATAACAGGAATAACTACAAACGGAGGAAGAGGAAATGAGTGATTTTGAGATAGCGCCGTCGCTGCTTGCGGCTGATTTCGGATATCTCATGCGTGATATTAAGGCTGTTGAAGGAAAGACCAATTACCTTCATCTTGACGTCATGGACGGCCATTTCGTAGATAACCTCTCGATAGGCGTTCCCGTCGTTGAATCGATTAGAAAATATACCGACATGTTCTTTGACGTGCATCTCATGCTCACAAATCCCGAGAAGTTCGTAAAGCCTTTTGCGGATGCGGGTGCCGATATGATAACTTTCCATATCGAATGCACGAATGATCCTGAACGCCTCATTACGCTCATCAGGTCAAAAGGTCTGAAAGCCGGCATTTCCATTCATCCTGACACTCCAATCGAGAAAGTCATCCCGTTTGTTGACAAGGTCGACCTCGTTCTCGTAATGACCGTTGTTCCCGGCTTTGGCGGAAGCAGTTATCTTGACGTCTCCGACAGCCGCATAAAGGCAGTCAGGAAAGCATTAGACGAAAAGGGCAGTAAGGCATTTCTTTCCGTTGACGGCGGGATCAACAAGAAGACGATCAAGGAAGCTTACGATTCCGGCGCGAGATATTTCGTTGCAGGCACCGCCGTATTCGGAAACGAAGATCCCGGACAAGCCGTTGAGGATCTCAGAGCATGCATTACTATGTCGTAACCGGCGGCCCGCTCACTTCAAAAGCGGCTGACGTGATCAAGGACAGCAGTGTCATCGCTGCCGACAAAGGTATCGATTTCTGTTTCGAACACGGATTCATGCCTGTCCTGGCTGTCGGAGACATGGATTCGGTAAGCAAGGCCGGTCTTGAAAGACTCAGAAATTCCGATATCCCCGTTAAGACTTTTCCGGTTGAAAAGGACATGACTGATACCGAGCTTGCTATATCTTTGGTACCGGAAGGAAATGCGATAACTGTTGTTTGTCCGCTTAACGGAAGGATTGACCACGTGACCGCAAACATCCAGCTTGCAGCCGGACTTCACAGAAACGGAACGGACATCAGGCTTGATGACGGCGTTACTGAAGTGTATTTTCTTTCCGGAAACGATGAGATCAGTCTCAACCTTGACAGATATGGCGATGATTCTGCCGTATCGCTTGTCCCGCTTACTTTTGACAAGGACGTGACCGGTGTTACGACTGAAGGATTGTACTATCCTCTGACAGATGCCGATATAAAATGCGGCAAGACGCTGACCTTCTCAAACGAGCCTGTAAAAGGAGTTTCCAGGGTCAAGGTATCGATCAGGGACGGTTTGATGGCTGTTGTTGTAAGTAACTCCAATGTGTGAAAAAACGGGACTTTTTCATGTTGAATGAGACTGTCTGACTTCATATACTGATAATGCGAAACGAATGAACGCACTTCCGGTCAGGGAGTGCGTTTTTTCATGCCAAAAATCAGTCAGGAGGACGCAGATATGTTGTTGAGTTACGAAGAATTTCAGGAGAGGGTTATGAACGAGTTAATCGATTATCTGCCCGAAAGATACTCGGACTGTGAGCTTGAGCTTCATCAGGTTCCGAAACTGAACGAGGTCCTTACGGGCATAGCGATAAAGCCGAAAGTTCAGGGGAAATCATTTATTGCGCCGACTTTCTATATGGAGAGGCTTTACGCGCAGTATGAGGAATCCGGGTCATTTGAGCAGACGATGTCAGAGCAGGCGGTCTATCTTGAAGAATCAATAAAGTTCATTCCGAAGAACATCCTCAAAATGGATTTTTCCACGGTTAAGGAAAAGATCATCTTCCAGATCGTAAACACCTCAGAAAACCAGGCAATGATCGAAAAATGCCCTCACAGGAATTTTGAGGATCTTTCAGTAGTGTACAGGGCGATAACTGGGATCGGAAAGACGGGAGTTTCAGGTTTTCTCATTACCAACGACATTGCTGAAGCCGAAGGTTTTACGGAGGAAGAACTTTATGAACTAGCTTATGCAAATACAATAAGGCTTTTCCCGTTCAAGTCCGAAAGGATAGAGGTCATGATGAGGCGTTTGATGAGGAAGTGGGGTGCTGATGAGACTGAGATAAAAGAAGCATTTCCCGGTTATACGAAAACTCCTGAGAAGGAACGCGTTTACGTAGTTACGAACCGTCATGATTTCTTCGGCGCAAATGCATTGCTTTACAGCGACGTCATAGGTGAAGTGGCCGGAAAGATCGGTACAGACTGCTATATTCTGCCATCGTCTGTCCACGACCTCATAATCCTTTCCGCTGAAACGTATTTCAAACAGAACAAGCTCGCAAACATCGTAAGAACCACCAACAACGAGAGCGTAAGACCGTCAGAACGTCTTTCTGACAGCATTTATCTGTATTCGCTGAACGATCAGAAGATCTCACTTGCATCTGTCGAAGAAGATGCTTCTTAAAGCGGAGGAAGGAATATGGAAAGGAGAAACAAAAAAATGCTTCGTCTGTTTCTGAGCCTGGTACTTGTTCTGTGCCAGGTTTTTTCATTCGTTCCGGTAAACGCCGATACGGCTGAAGAAGAGACGGCACCGAAGGAAAAGATAACGTCAGCTCATAACGGCAAGGATTTCGTAAAGGGCGTTTCAAAGCTTTCGAAGAAATACAGGATAGCAGCGGATACAAAGAAAGGAATGCCTGAGTTGTCGGGTGCTGAAGGCGTTGATTATGGCGGATCCTGCGTAATGTCGTTCAAGAGCAAAAAGGATTATGATGCTGCACTTAAGGAACTCGAGAAAAAGGATATAGATTACTCCGTTGACGGCAGCGTAGGGATCTGCGCGCCGGTTCTGAAGACGGCAATCAAGGAAGCTAAGATCAATCCAAACGCTAAAACAAAGATCTGCATCATTGATACAGGTTCAAATATCGCAAATGAGAAGGTGTCTCTACTGGAAGACGACGGTTCGGATAATAACGGTCACGGAACTTCCATGGCAAAGCTCATCCTGAGCGAGACAAATGACGCCTACATCATCTCGGTTAAAGCGATAGGTGATAACGGCAAGGGAAGACTGTCAGATGTTTACGCAGGCGTGAGATATGCGATAGACCATAAGGCTGACTATATACTCATGGCTGTTTCTCTTAAGAACAACGGTGATTACGATGGCTTCGTTTCACTTGTAAAGGAAGCGGTAAAAGGCGGGATCAAGGTTATCGCTTCTGCAGGAAACAACAATGCTGATGCATCCGGGTACATTCCTGCAGGGATCAAAGGAGTTATAACTGCGGGCGCAATCGATTCAGACGGCTATAAGAACCCGCAATCCAACTACGGAAAATCCGTAAATTACTACATCTGCGCAGATTCAACTTCTGAAGCCGCTGCTAAGCTCGCAGGTCTCATGATCGCTGGTAAGAGTTCCGGTTGTGCAACAAAGTACAAAGTTAAAAATGAGGAAGACGGGGAGACAACGGAAACGTCCGCATCAATCGAGACGACGGTAGAGACCGAGTCTGAAAAACCAACTGATGAAACCGAAACGTCTGAAACAAATGAAGCCTCGGAAACAACGGAAACTACGGAAGCGCCGGTAACAACTGATGTAACGGAAACGACAAGTGAGACGACAGAAGAACCTGAATTCGAGATCAATAAATCGAAGATGACGTGGCCGAAAAAAGCCGATCTGGTTGCAGCAGGTTATTCAAGTTCAGATGAATTTGCGTCTGCGGTCATAGCCGCATGCAAGGCGATGAAAGGCGCAGAATACGGTACGGGAAATGGTCAGGCTGACTGCATGAGATACGTTAATCTTGCGTATGCACAGGCATTGAAGCTTATTTCCGGACTTAAGGTTTCAAAAGGTAAGATACCCGGAGTAAAAAGATCCAACGGGAACGTTACTTATAACGGTACAAGCATTTCCAAATCCAAGTACCATCTTGTTGACGGCTGTACGACCTGGTCTGAAAAATCGCCTCATGCGATGGGCCATCCGGGAGGAATAAACATTGATGATGCCGGTGGACTTAAGGCCGCTCTGAAAAAACTCGGAGCAAAGAAAGGAAGCATTATCCTCTTTGGCGCGAAAAGCGATTCATCGGAATTCAAATGGACGCATGCAGCCATATATACAGGCACGGGAACTAACGTCTACGAGGCTCCCGGAGGAAACTACACAACCGGCGTTGTCTATACAAAGACTGATCACGGTTCAGGGAAAAAGAAATATACATACGTTGCAGTGTTTACATACGAATCCTTCGTGCTGCCCAAAAGAATAACTGTTGTGAAAACCTCGTCAAAACAGGGTTTAACGGAAAACAATGATTGTTACACTCTCAAGGATACTAAGTACGGTCTCTATAATTCTGCGGGAACTCTAGTACATGAGTTCACTTTGGATCAGGACGGAAAAGCTGATACGTTCAGTATCAGTGATCAGAACCAGACTTATTATGTGAGTGAGATCTCGGCAGGCCGCGGATATAAAGTTAATGTGACTAAATATACGGTCGATCCACAAAAAGCTGATTCCGGCGGTCTCATAACGATCAAAGTCGAAGACGAGCCCGTTGCCTCTGAAGGAAAACTGGTTATTGAAAAGAAAGATCCAGAAGGATGGGACAGCGTAACGGGCGCAAAGATGTCTGATGCCGTATTCCGCGTTGATTATTATGATTCGGTCAGCATTGACGGTTATAAGGATCTGTTTGACGGAGAAGGCAAACCGAAAGAAGCAAAGGCTACTGCCAAAATTACAAGTTCTTCCGCGGCGCAGGGTCCGGCTATGTTTGAGATAAGCGCCAAGACTTTGTCCGAAGCGGATGCTTCCGGCTATTTTTCAAAGCTTAAGGGACTCTCAGCTCTTCCTTTGGGAACCTACGTGATAACTGAAATTACGGCACCTGACGGTTACAGATTGGCGGATGCTTCAAAGCCTTTGATGATGAAGATACGTCAGGAAGGAAACGATGCTGTTGCATATTACACCGCAGATCCTTCCGAATATCAGGTGCTTGAAGACAAAATAGTCCTCAATGAAGATTCAAACAACAGAAAAGCGTTTTTCAGGAAGAAGATCACTGTTAATGAAGATGATTGTTTTGATATGGTTCTTTATTCGATGGAAGGAACCGAATACTCGGTCTTCCACAAAGAAAGCGGATCTCTTGCTCTGACGGTGGTTTTCGGGAAAGACGGCAAGTACAGGGAAGTAAAGTTTCCTTCAGGCGTTAAAACACAGGATATCGGAGATGACGGCGTCTTAAAGCTCCCTGCTGGTGAATACGTTGCGAAGGAGATTCATTCCGGATACGGACTTTATCTTGATAACACCGAAAAGACCTTTACGGTAAATGAAAACGAGACGGCAGAGATCGAATTCAGCGATGAGCCCGTTTTTACAAGGTTCGACTGGCTGATAAAGAAGGTGAGGAGCAGCCTTTCTTCTGAGATCGTTTCAATGATCGACGTGGAAGGTGCAGAATTCACTTTGTGCTATTACGCAGGTTTCTATGATGATGAAAGCTACAAAAATGAAACGCCTTCGAAGAAATGGGTCTTCAGGACTGACAAGGAAGGAAAAGTCTATTACGATGAATCTCATTTCGTGAGCGGAGACAAACTCTTTAAGAATTCAAAAGGCGAATACCTGGCTCCTCAGGGAACATACGTCATAACGGAAACAAAGGCTCCCTCCGGCATGGAAGTCAGTTCGGAAGTAAAGAAGATAGTCGTCCGTTTCGCTAAAGACATAGTAAAAGGATCTGCTTCTGATCCTGCACTTAGTTTTGCTTCCGTATCTTCCGTGACCGATAATTCCGCGGCAGGTTTTAAAGACGGAAGCACCGAATACTATAACGATTACAATTCTTCGATCTCGACAAAAGCCGTCAGTACAACAAGCGGAGCGAAGGAGCTTGCGGCTGTAAAAGACGCCGGAATAACCGACATCCTGACATATAAGAATCTGTTGCCCGGATATCAGTATAAAGTCAGAGCGTGGATAGTTAAGTCTGACGGCAAGACAGTAGTCGATCCGTTTGATACTGTCTTTAAGATAGACGCAGGAGGTGACAGGTCCGGGACTTTGAGTATTCCTTTTACAGTTGACGCATCGGTCCTTAAAGGCGAAACGTTAACCGTGATGGAAGAGGTCTACATAATTAACGGAGACGGCAAAGAATTGCTTTACGCAAGTCACGCTGACATAAACAACAAGGAACAGCAGGTAGTCGTTCCGGACATTAAGACAGAACTGATCGACGAGAAGATAGACAGTTATACAGACCAGGACAACCTGAAACTCTTATCTTACGGCAAAGACGTTACTCTGACTGACTATGTTTCATATAAGAATCTTATCGTTGGAAAGACTTACAAGCTGTCAGGAACTCTCGTTCAAAAGGAAACAGGAAAGCCGCTGCAGAATTCTAAGGGCAAAGCTTATACGGCATCTGTTGAGTTTAAATGTGAAAAGGAAGACGGAAGCGTCAAGGTTGTTTTCGAGCATGTGGACACGTCGGTACTGAAAGGTTCGATCGTGGCTGGCGAGACACTTTCTTGCGGCGGGATCGACTTGATCGTCCATTGGGATGTAAACGATAAAAAACAGACGCTGACTTCACCTGAGATAAAGACATCAGCCAGAGACGGTCAGAACAATACAAAGACACTGACGTATTCTGAGACTTGTGACATCACTGATACCGTCTCATATAAGGGCCTTACAACAGGCAAGAAGTACAAGATAACCGGAACTCTGATGAACAAGGCGACCGGAAAAGAATATGTGGATACTGACGGCAAAAAATATACTGCTTCCATAGAGTTCACCGCAGAGACCGGCTCCGGGACCGTTGAAGTAAAGTTCAAGAATGTGAAGATCTCTTATGAATACACTGCCATAGTCGTATTCGAGAGCCTTCGCGAGATGCGAAAAGATATAGAAATAGCAGTGCATGAAGACATAAACGATAACGAACAGACTGTTTACAGACCATATGCCTCAACGGTTGCGAGCAGTTCGTCAGGGACAAAGAACATTACTGATCTGACAGGTAAGACAAAGATCTCGGACAAGGTTATGTATAAGGGCTTTACTCCGGGCAATACATACCGTGCAACGGCGACGCTCTATAAGACTAACGGAACACAGATCATGAATGACGGAAAACCCGTAACAAACAGTGTGACCTTTACCCCGAAGGAGAGCGACGGAACAGTTAAAGTCCCGCTCACTTTTAAGACTGATTCGATCAGCTCCGGCGAGGCTGTCGTAATCTTTGAGAACATTTATGACGTTGCGACAGAAGAAGAGATAAGCAATGGTGTTCAGTTTAAAGACATCGAGATAGTCAGGCATAACGACCTGAAAAACAAGGACCAGACGCTCAAATACAATCCTACAGTACCAAAAACAGGAGAGGGAACCTCTCCTGTCATGGTAATCGGGTTATTGATACTCTGCTCTGCGGCAGGGCCTTTGGGACTTGCGCTTAAAGTGAAGCGCGGTGCGAAATACCGAGATCCTCAGCGATCGCGAAGAAAGCCTGACGGGAATTCCTTATCGAGCTTTCTGAAACGCAGAAGGCAAGCCTGCAATAGCCGGGCCTGGAGAAACTGGAGCCCTTGACGAGCAGGAGGTTCTTTGAAGCGCAGAGTTCTGCAAATTTGTCGTCGGTGAGGCCTTCCGGAGTGTTCATGAAGATATAGAGTGCTCCGTTAGGCTTAACCGCATCAAATCCGGCATCGATGATGTTCGAATACAGAAGGTTCCTTCTGTGCTCGTAGTTGGAAATGTCGACCTTTGCGTTAAGGGACTTCTCTATGACTTTCTGCCAGATCGCAGGAGCGTTTACGCTGCCGAGTGTCCTGTTGGAAAGAACGATAGCAGCGGTGAGGTCTTCATAGTCTGCGTTCTTGGGAGATACGAGGGTATAACCGATACGTTCACCCGGAAGCGAGAGCGACTTGCTCCAGGAGAAGCAGACGATGAGGTTGTCGATATATGAAAGAGCGCAGGGAACGGTCATTCCGTCATAGACGAGGTCGATGTAAGGCTCGTCGGAGATAACGTGGATCACGTGATCCTGAGCTTTCAGCATTTCATTTAATTCGGAAAGGAGTGATGCAGGGTAAACAACGCCGGAAGGGTTATTGGGCGAGTTGATTATGATCGCCTTCGTCCTGGGCGTGATGGCATCGCGGATGGCGCTGATGACAGGCATGAACTTATCGTCAGTCTGAACGATAACCGGCTTACCGCCGTGGTTGGAGATATAGCCGTTGTATTCCATGAAGTAAGGAGCAATGACGATTACTTCGTCGTCCTGGTCGAGGAGGGAATGAAGAACGTCGTTCATTGCGGATGCCGCACCGACCGTCATGCAGACGGCGCCGCTATTGATCTCAAGACCTGACTCTGCGGATTTCTTTGCTGCAATTGCTGCGCGTGTGGATTCATATCCGCTGTTGCTCATATATCCGTGCATGCCGGGAGTGGGATTGTTTGCAAGTTCCTTCAGAGCGTCACTGACTTCGTGGGGAGGCTCGAGATCGGGATTGCCGATGGAGAAATCGTAAACCTTGTCAGGACCGTAGATCGCCTTGAGACGGTTGCCTTCCTCAAACATCTTGCGGATCTGGGAACCGCCGGCCAATTGCTTTTTGAGCCTTTCTGAAATCATAAAGGACACCTCCGAAAAAATATAAACTTGATCTGAAATATTTAATCAGTATATACCGGATTCTTCAATCTTCTTTCAAAGAATCTTTCGCTTAAGGGCTTGTCGTAGATGAAAGACTGGAAGTGCGTGCATCCGCTGAGCATAAGCTCGTTGGCATCTTCTCTTGTCCTGACGCCTTTGCATATGACTGTGAAACCGAGCATCTCGGCAAGGTTGATCATGTCTTTAACGATAATGCTGCCGCGAGGATCATCGAGCGAGAGCTGGCCGAAGTCGAATTTGAGATAGTCTGCTTTCAGATCCTGGAGAAGATCGAGCGAAGACCTTCCGAGACCGAACTTGTCGATCGTGACCTTGACGCCCTTTTCGGAAAGCTCTTGAGCGGCATTGGTGAGAAGACGTCTTCCGCCTTTGAAATCAGGCTCGGAGAACTCGATGCCGATAAGTTTCCTGTCAACGCCGTGACTGTCGATTATGTCGATGATGTCGCTTGCAAGACTTGAATTGAAGAGGTTCTTGCTCGCGAAGTTGCAGGTAAGGGGAACGAGTTCATAACCGGCGTCTGACCATGCCTTGACTGCTTCGCAGACTTTGCCGAGGACGTGGAAATCTATCTTTGTTACGATGCCGGAGTTTCTTGCGTAGTTAATGAATTCGTCCGGTGCGGTGATCCTGCCGTCACGGGGCCATCTTGCAAGAGCTTCCGCTTCAAAGAGCGTGGGACGGCCATTCGTTTCAACGACGGGCTGATAGTAGATAAGGAACTTGTTTTCATCTACTGCACGGGAGATCGTTTTTGCGATGTTCTTCTGGTTGTCGTGGGCGGCATCCATCTCGGAGAACATTACAAAGTCTTCGGTGCCGCGTCTTGCAATCTGAAGAGTGATGGAGCACTCGCCAAGGACATCGTTGGAATTAACGTGTCTCGGCATGATGTTGGTGATACCTGCTCTTGCGGAAACAATATGAGAGAAGCTTTCGCCGTCGCTTTCCAGTGTAACCTGGACAGCGGAGAGGAAAGTCTTGAGTGATTCGATCTTGGTGGAGTGGATAACGACAACGAAATTGTCGCCGCCAACGTGTACTGCGAACTCACCGGAATCATCGTTAACGAACTCTTCGAGCTTTTGAGCGAACATCTTGATCGCTTTGCCGGTGATATCGGAGCCGAAGAATCTGTTGAGCTGGTTGAAACCCTTGAGACTGATGAATGCGCAGGAGAACATGAAGCGGTCTTCAGATGCCAGGATCTTTCTTAACTCCTTGTGGAAATAATTGAGGTTGTGAAGACCCGTGTCCGGATTGATGTAACGCATATTTCCGAACAGTTCTTTTACGCGTGCCAAAGCGATGCAGTCGCTGACAGTTTTGCAGAACAGGAAAGTGAGATCGTTTAAGCTATCGTCATTGACAGGAGCGAAGTTCTTTCTGTAGTAGCGTATGACAATGTTTACGCCGTCAACGCATTCGATGTTGTTGTCGATGTATTCGGAATCAGAATCGCCTGAGATATAGCTGACAGTGCGCTTGATCAGTTTGCCGTCTGCATATACGAAGTCTTCGATCTTGGAAATGGAGAGGCGGTCGCAAATAGAAGAAAAAGATTCGCCGGAGAAACGGATACCGTCAAATGCCTCAAGCGAAGCTGTTAATTCAGCTGGAGCAAAATTGTCAACGCCCATAAAACACCCCAATTATTAGTATTTAAAATATAAGGTAGAAAACATTTTAATGCAATAAAATTGACAAATAACAATAAATCTAATATTTGTAAAAGAGTTTTGATTATTCAGAATGGAGCTTAAAATGAATGAAAACGATAAGAAGACGGTGAAGAGGATCATAGGCGATTCCGGAGAGGACGCGGTGATCAAAATGATGACGGATAAAGGCTTTCAGCTTGTCTGCAGGAATTTTGAAGTACACAACGTCGGCGAACTGGACTGCGTTTTCAAAAAGGATAATGAGATCTATGTCGTTGAGGTCAGGTCAAGAAAGAATCTCGGAAACTATCCGAGTTCTGCAGAGACGGTTGACCACAAAAAACGCCAAAAGATATTGAAGACAACGGATTGTCTCATACGGAAATACCGTTTTTATGAGATGAACTTTGTTTTTCTTGTAGCACAGGTAACGCATGACGCAAGCGGAATGATTAAAAATATCGAGTTAATTCCGTTTTGATGGTACAAAATGTAGAAAAATCTCTTTCTTTTAAAAAATAATGAAATTTGATTGCTTTGAAATTGCATATTCAATATAATTGGTGAGGTTTTGAGGCGGTATTTGCGCTCGAAATTGCAATTTCACATAATTTGAATTTCATTTTGAAAGAGGAACGGGAAATGAAGAGCTACAGGGAAATGCCTGCCGAAGAGCTGGTCAAAGAGAAAGAACAACTCATTGCGCGCTATGAAGAATATAAGAACATGGCGCTTTCTCTCAATATGACGCGCGGCGTACCTTCTACAGAACAGCTTGATCTTGCAAGCGATATGTACGATGACCTTTCATCCTCCGGATTCCTCTCCGAAAAAGGACAGGACGTCAGAAACTATGGCGTTCCCTGCGGAATAGATGACGTACGCAAGGTTTTCGCGGAGATCCTCGGAACTGATATGGAGAATGTCTTCATGGGCAACTCTTCGAGCCTTAACCAGATGTTTGACGCGCTCATGCGTTCCATGGTCTTCGGCGAGATCGAGTCAGAAAAGCCCTGGTATGAGGTAGAAGGCCGCAAGTGGCTTTGCCCGGCTCCGGGTTATGACAGACATTTCAGAGTCACTGAAACTCTGGGCTTTGAGCTTATTGCTGTTCCCATGACCGAGAACGGCCCCGATATGGACGTTGTCGAAGAACTTGTAAAGGATCCCAAGGTCCTTGGTATCTGGTGCGTTCCCTGCTACAGCAATCCTGACGGAATCGTATATTCCGAAGAAACCTGCAGAAGGCTTGCTTCTATGAAGACTGCTGCTCCTGATTTCAGGATAATGTGGGATAACGCATATGTAGTACATCACATTACAGAAAACGACAGTGAGAAGGGAAGGATCCCTGACATCCTTTCGCTCTGCGCTGAAGCAGGTAATCCGAACAGGCCTTATGAGTTCGCTTCTTCATCCAAGGTTACTTTCGCAGGCGGCGGAATTTCCTGCTTCGCTGCAAATGCTGACAACATGGCAAGAGCCAAGAAGTATCTCTCAGTACAGGCTATCTGCACCAACAAGGTCAATCAGCTTGCTCATGCAAGATATCTGCCCAACAAAGAGGCAGTTGAACAGCATATGAAAAAGCACGCTGAGATCCTGAGGCCCAAGTTTGCTGCAGTTCAGGATACACTTAACAAGGAACTGGGTGACAACAAGGATCTTTACCACTGGACAGATCCCAAGGGCGGATATTTCGTAAGCTTTTATGCATATCCGGGTACCGCAACGAAGATCGTTTCAATGTGCAAGGACGCTGGCGTTGCTCTGACTCCTGCAGGTGCCAGCTTCCCTTACGGCAAGGATCCCGATGATTCCAACATCAGACTTTGCCCTTCGTTCCCGCCGGTCGAAAACATAATCAAGGCAGTAAGCATTCTAAGCGTTTGTGCTAAAATAACAGCTATAGAAAAACTTCTCGAGGAGTGATCCCGCCATGTCAAAAGACGTTTATGAGAGCCCCCTGAATTCCAGATATGCGAGCAGGGAGATGCAGTTTATTTTTTCTCCCGATAAGAAGTTCCGTACATGGAGACTTCTTTGGATAGCACTTGCCGAAGCCGAGAAAGAGTTAGGCCTCGACATCACTGACGAGCAGATCGCCGATCTTAAGGCTCACAAGGAAGACATCGACTATGAAGACGCTGCGGCAGAAGAGAAGATCCGCCGCCACGACGTCATGGCTCACGTCCATTCTTACGGCAAGCAGGTCGCAGGTTCCGGCGCTGACAGGATCATCCACCTTGGCGCGACATCCTGCTATGTTGGCGACAATACGGACATCATCATTATGCGTGATGCTCTGACCCTCATAAAGAAGAGACTTGTCGTTCTCATCTCCAAGCTTTCTTCATTCGCTGAAGAATACAAGGCAATGCCTACTCTGGGCTTTACTCATTTCCAGCCCGCACAGCTCGTAACTGTAGGTAAGAGGGCAACCCTCTGGCTTCAGGATCTTGTCTTTGACCTTGAGACTGTTGAAAATGCCATCGCTTCGCTGAAACTTCTAGGCTGCAAGGGAACTACGGGCACACAGGCTTCGTTCCTTGATCTTTTCGACGGCGACCACTCCAAGTGCGTTGAACTCGACAAGAAGATCTGCGCAAAGATGGGATTTGAATCTTCTTATTACGTTTCCGGCCAGACATATTCCAGAAAGATCGATTTCACGGTACTTTCCGCTCTTGCAGCGATCGCACAGAGCGCTCACAAGTTCTCCAACGACATCAGGCTTCTCCAGCACCTGAAGGAGATCGAAGAGCCTTTCGAGAAGAACCAGATCGGATCTTCTGCAATGGCATATAAGAGAAACCCGATGAGATCTGAGAGGATCGCTTCTCTTTCCAGATATGTGATCGCAGATCTTTTGAATCCTGCAATGACCTCGTCAGAGCAGTGGTTTGAGAGAACTCTTGATGACTCCGCAAACAAGCGTATCTCAGTACCTGAGGCATTCCTTGCTATCGATGCCATCCTTGGCATTTACACCAACGTTGTTTCCGGTCTTGTCGTATATCCCAAGATGATCGAGAAGCATATCCTTGATGAGCTTCCGTTCATGATGACCGAAAACATCATGATGGAAGCGACAAAGAAGGGCGGCAACCGTCAGGAACTCCACGAGGAGATCCGTCAGCTCTCAATGCAGGCCGGTTCCGTCGTCAAGAATGAAGGCAAACCCAACGACCTTCTCGAGAGGATCGCAGCCGATCCCAAGTTCGGCATGACCATGGATGAGCTCGTTGCTTTAAGGGATCCGAAACTCTATATCGGAAGATGCCCCGAGCAGGTCGACGCATTCCTCGATGAGTGCGTAAAGCCTCTGCTCAAGGCTCACGAAGCTGACCTTGCGGTTGACGAAGTAGAGTTGAAGGTCTGATCTTTATCAAGCTTTAACGAAAGGGGCTTCAGGCCCCTTTTTTTATTGCAGATATCTTCTGATCTTTTCTTCGATTATCCTGGTGTTCAAAGGGTGCTTTTTCGTCTCCGTTGTAAGAATCAGCTTTGTTTCGTCAAAGTCCTTGTTCATAGTGTATTTGTTGAGTTTTCTGACGTTGTTGTCAGCATAGGCTGCGTCATCCAGCATCCCCAAATGTTCCCAGTAGTAATCTTGGCGAAGTCTCACATTCAGGCATTTGAAATCCGGTGCTGCTACCAGAATACCGTCCTCATAGACGGGAAATTCATAAAGGTAGGGAATGTTGTGTCTTGCAAGTGTATCCGCGATTATAACTTCAGACTTCGACCTGACGCGTTCGCCTTTTGACGTATAGAATTCAGGATCTTCTGCTTTGAATCCCCATTTCCTGTACGGTTGTTCAAGCCACTGCTTAACGTACTCTTCGTCTGTAATAAACTCGTTTGTTACCAATGATTTCCGCGGCGCACTGAGTTTTTCATACACTTTCAACGGGGCATTCGGATCGTATTTCTTGAGAAATTGTTCAATGGTTTTCAACTGTTCTTCAAGCACCTCAAGCAGACGGATGTCGTAGTCTTTCTGGGCAAGCTTTATGGCGGTGGGGAGCTGTTTTCTTGGCAGGTAGGTGCCTCTACCTTTCATCGAATCATCCTTAAGATAATACTGAAATTGTTTGCCTTTGCTTTCAATTTGAACTTTTCCCGAGGGGGCATGTGAAAGCCGTCTTTTTAGGTCTTTAATCGCTTTTTTCATCTGTTCTTTTTGTTGTGACAATTCAAACAATGCTGAATCGGTGTTTATAGACAGCATATTTGTTCCTCTTTTCACTGAGAATGATTTTTACCGTATGGATTTTAAGAGAAAGAATCTATACGGTAGATTTCAATGTGTTTAGTCAAAAAAACAAATAAAACTACCGTATGAATTGAAGGAAGACGTTTTTATACGGTAGATAATTCCTTTCAATAAGGAAAAAGTGTTGAAAATTACCGTATAGAATTGTTACTTAGAGTTTTATACGGTATTCATTAGGGATCAAAGCTTAGAAAGGGTTATTATCTGCCGTAAGAATCATGATTATAAAAATATATACGGTCGCGTTAGATTTGTGTATTGCTATTATCTAATGCCTGGCCAACTATTATCAACTGATTTGCCTAAAATTGGGACTTTTTCGCTGAAAATGGGACTCTTATATAGATGGGAAAGCATAAAAAAGGGACTGCCGGAGTGAAGTGAACCCCCGAAGTTGAACAAACTTCGGGGGTTTTTATATGAAATTGACGTTTAAACAGAAAAAGAAGATTTACCAAGAATACAAAAATGGCCGTTGTCCTAATTACTTTGCAAAGAAATATAATCTTACTTGTTCAACGATAAGGTATTTTTGTAGTCTTGCCGATAAGCATGGTGTTAAGGTGTTCAAGCACAGTTGGCATAGTTATTCACCTGAATTCAAAAGAGAAGCGATAGAAAGAGTGTTGTTACACAATGAATCTGCTTGGTCTGTTTCGATAGATTTAGGATTACCTGGAAAGAGTATGCTTAATGCCTGGATTAAATCCTACATAGAGAACGGGTATAATGTCGTTACCAAGAAGAAAGGCAGGCCTTCAACCCGTGGCAAAGGAAAAGAAGACAATCGAGGAGCTGGAGAAGGAGAACGAAGAACTTCGAAAGCAACTGTTGAGGAAGACTATAGAGAACGAATTATTAAAAAAACTGCAAGCCTTAGCTCAAGAGGAAGAAAAGAAAGACAAGAACAACTGACCAAGGCAGTAACTGAGTTAAGGCAGGAATTAAAGTGTTCTTTGGATTTTATTCTTGAGACTATTAACTCAATCGTTTCGCTGCCGAATCTTCCCAGATCCGATTACTACTACTGGAAGAATCGTACTGATCCGGATACCAAAAATTCGGAACTTATGGATGCAATAACAAGCATTTACGAAGATAACCACAAGCGTTATGGCTATCGAAGAATCACGCTGCAACTGAAGAACGAAGGCTGGACCGTAAACCATAAGACGGTTAAAAGACTCATGTCTAAGCTTAACCTATATGGAATTACTCCAAGAGCTAAATACAAGTCCTACAAGGGCGACTTCAACGGAACAGTAGACAACAAACTCCTGTACAAGAGAGTCGATACCAAGAGACACAGAACAGAATACATAAGGGATTTCAGCACTTCGGATGTCAACGAGAAATGGACTACGGATGTGTCCGAATTCCATATAGCAGCCGGGAAACTCTACCTGTCTCCTATTCTAGATATGCATAACAGGGAGATAGTTTCCTATAACATCTCAAAAAGCCCTAGTTTTATGCAGACAATAGACATGCTGAACAAAGCTTTCAACAAATTCACTGATCTTAGCAACTTGATCTTTCATTCGGACCAAGGTTGGCAATACCAGATGTATCCATACCACAAGGCTCTAAGAGAAAGAGGAATAACACAATCCATGTCACGCAAAGGCAATTGCTTAGATAACAGTCCAATGGAGAACTTCTTCGGGAAGATGAAGAACGAGATGTTCTATGGTCACGAATATGAATTCAAGACATTGGAACAACTTCAAAAGGCTATGGAAGAATACATAGATTACTACAACAATGAAAGAATTCAGCTCAAACTGAAAGGACTGACTCCTTGCCAGGCAAGGAATCAGTCCTTATACTCATTTTAAATCGTCCAACTTTAGGGGTTCACTTCAAAATGCGCCCCTTTTTGTTTGCAAGGTCTCCCGAAATCCCGAATTACCGCAGTTTTCCCCTATATTTGCAACGAATTTGACTCATTGTTGACACGTAGGGTAAACGATACAAGAGTAGTATTAATGTGTAAGTCCCGCATTTTGCCCATTTTTTGATGCCGGGAAATAAGCAGAAAGGTGAATATGAAATGAAGAGCTTTAAGATCGACAGAACTAAGATTCTTTCCGTTGCAACGGCTTCATTGTTAATAACGACTCTCCTGACCGGATGCGGCGGCAAGAAACAGCCCGTCGTCAGCCTGACTACACAGGCAACAACGGTAGCGATCACGACTGCCGAGACGACAACAGAAGAAACAACGACCACGGAAGAGACAACCACCACGGAAGAGACAACGACGACTGAGGCGACAACGACCGAGGCAACAACAACGACGGAAGAGGAAGAAACGACAACCAAGAAGAAGGTCGTCAAGAAAGCCACTCCGACGATGAATCCCAAGAACATCAAGCTGACCGCATACAGAGCTACGGTCTACGCCAAGAACAAGATGAACGTAAGATCCGGTCCGGGTACCAACTACAAGATCGTCAAGACCCTCAATAAGGGCGACGGAATCGATGTCCGCTACAAGACCAACAACGGATGGTACAAGACCATCAACGGAAACTACGTGCTCGCTTCCCTTACAGTAAAGACGAAGCCCGCGTGACCGAATTTACAGATTGAACCATGAAAAGAGCCGCCACTGGCGGCTCTTTCTTTTTTTGTTCAGCGGTTCTTACAGTCCGTTGCCCAGCTCGTAAGCGTAATTGGGATACTTGGAGGCTTTGGTCGCCGCGGGGGTCCCGCAGCCCTTGCCGAGAACGCAGCCCATGTTATCGAACTCCATATAACTGCAGATCTTGTCGTAATAAGCCTTCACAACATCGAAAGTGTTCTCCGTGTCATCCCAGGCGACGCTCAGGAGCGCGGTCTTCTTGTGCATGTAAGTGAGTTCGGTCGAATAACTGTAGAAACGGTCGATGACGTTCTTCATCTGCGCTGGCCAGTTGTAGTAATAGACCGGCATTGTAAAGACGATCATGTCGCAGGACTTTATCAGGTCCTTGAGCGTGTTTTCATAATCGTCCTTTTGTGCGCACGGACCGTTCATTCCGCATGCCTGGCATCCTCTGCACGGCCTGATATCCGCGTTTATGACGTCGAATTCAATGACGTCGTGTCCTGCATCCTTTGCACCGCGGATGAATTCTTTTGCGAGCATGTTTGACGAACCATTCTTATTTCCGCTGCTTTCAAGAACAAGTATTAACATGAGATCCCTCCTCATTCAGGAATTACCACCATGCTTATATTTTGAATTGACGGATTTAAATTTTCCTGTCGTCTTAATTAACGACTCGTGAATAATCGATAATGTTTTGTTAATGCGGTGTTACCATCCCAAAGTAAAACCGCCCTCTGCGGGTACAGAGGGCGGTCTTATCGTTATCGGAAACCTTGGGCCTACATATATCTCTTCTTTCTGATGTGATAGATAATGATACCTGCACAGCACGCCGCGCTTAAAGCAAGTACGGCAGCACCGATAACATTGGTCGGGCTTGTTCCCACACCTGTTGCGGGAACAGAATTCTTCTTTTTGTAGTTAGGATCCGCTCTGTCGATCATGACGATAGGTGAACCTGAAACTATAACGGAACCGCTCTCGTCGCGGATATTTCCTGCGCGGTCGATAGAGAACTTGATCGCGTCAGCCGTGAGATATGCCTCAGGAGTTACTGTCTCCTTGAGTTCGTAATTTCCGTACTTGAGTCCGGTTACCAGAGAAGGTGTTGTTCCGGTTACGAAGGAAATGGACTTCTTGTCAGAAGATACCTTGACCGTGATCTTCTTGCTGCCCTGCTTGACTACAGCGCCGGACATATCGTATCCGTCGAGGCTCGTCAGAGTAAGCGTTGCCTTGGGAAGTTCCTTCTTTGCAATGTCCTGCTTGGAGATCTTAACATCGTAATCGGAAACCTTATAGTTGTTGATCAGGTCGAGAGTACCGGTTGAATCCTTTGTAACGTTTGCAGTCTGCGTTCTGACGGAAGAATCTGTTACAAGAACGAGTTCAACATTGGTTCCTTCGATCTTGACCTTCGCATCGTATTCCGTAACCTTATACTTTCCGACAGGAATGTTATCGATCTCAACACTCCACTTCAGGCTTCCTGAAGCACGTGTAAGATCTGAAAGCCTGATTCGGGCTTCCGCTTCGATTGCCGTAAATGTTCCGTCAAGCTTCAGATACTTGGCAGCAGCCGTTGTATCTGTTCTTTCGATAACGAAGTAGATGGGAGAAGCAGCTGCTTCGCTCGCCTTGATATCACCGCTGAAAGTCTTCGTGAACGAGAGGTTGCCCTTATCCTGAACAACAGTCTTTTTCTTATAGTTATTGATCAGTTCTGCTTGACCGGGTGTGGTTGCCGTTACCGTGACACCGTTCCTGCTCGTCGTTGATTTACTTGTATCGATCTCATAGTTGTCTGCTGCCGTGCCGTTGTAATCCTCGGTAATGTCATACTTCTGGACAGGGATGTTCTTGATCGTTACACCGTTAGCAGCTGTAGAGCTTACGGTTATACCGACCTTTGTTGAAGAAGCGTTGCCGTTCTCATCGTACCACTTGCCGTCTTCGCCCTGTACGTAGAACGTGAAGTACGTTGTCTTTGCACCGCCTGCTTCGCCGGTAACAGTCTTCTTGAGAACAAGGTCACCCTTCTCCTGAGCGGATTTCTTCTTGTAAGAGTTAACAAGCGTAACTGTCGGGGTCGTATCCTTTGTGACCGTAACGTCGGGCTTGGTTGTCTCCGAATTGTTGCCGTCGTGCTCATAACCGTTTTCGGCTGTGCCTTCGTAATCCTCGGAAATATCGTACTTCTGGACAGGAAGGTTCTTAACTTCAACGCCATCGGTATCAGTAGAGCTTACGGTGATGCCTTTCTTTGTTGAATAAGCATTACCGTTCTCGTCGTACCACTTGCCGTCTTCGCCCTGTACGTAGAACGTGAAGTCTGTTGTATTTGCGCCGCCTGCTTCGCCGGTAACAGACTTCTTGAGAATAAGCTTGCCCTTTTCCTGAACGGTCTTCGTCTTGTAAGCATTTTCAAGAGTTACCGTAGTGGTATTGTTCTTGGTTACATCTACCTTTTCCTTGAAGATAACCGATGCGGCTGTGTCAAGCTCATAGCCTTCTGCCGCTGTACCTTCGGTCTCCTCAGAGATGTCATACTTCTGGACAGGGAGATTGTCGACAGTTACACCGTTAGAGTCAGTAGAGCTTACCTTTACGCCTACCTTTGTAGAAGAAGCGTTACCATTCTCGTCATACCACTTGCCGTCAGCGCCCTTTATGTAGAACGTGAATGTTGTGGTCTTGCTTCCGGCAGGAGTCTTAAGATCCTTAATGAGCTTAAGGCTTCCCTTATCGACTACCTTAGTCTTATAAGAGTTCTTAAGGGTTACTGTCGTGTTATTGTCCTTGGTTACCTCAACATCTTTCTTCTCAACAGTGGATTCAGCACCGTTAAACTCACAGCCGTCAGCTGCTGTGCCTTCGTAATCCTCGGAAATATCATACTTCTGGACAGGAAGGTTCTTAACTTCAACGCCGTCGGTATCAGTAGAGCTTACGGTGATGCCTTTCTTTGCTGAATAAGCATTACCGTTTTCGTCGTACCACTTGCCGTCTTCGCCCTTAACGTAGAACGTGAAGTCCGTTGTGTTTGCGCCGCCTGTTACGCCTGCAACCGTCTTCTTGAGGGTCAGTTTGCCTGTTTCGACAACAGACTTCTTATAGACGTTGATGAGCTCTGCTTCGCTCGTGCCGTCCTTGACTACTTCAACATTTACTCTGCTCGTAACGGACTTGTTGCCATTGATCTCAAAGCCGTTTTCTGCAGTGTCTGCAGGGTCCTTCTCCGTGATCGTGTAGCTCTGGACAGGGAGATTGTCGATCGTAACTGACTCACCTGCCTTGACCGTGATCTCAACCTTGTCAGAATGAGCGGTACCGTTCTTGTCATACCACTTCTTGTTCTCGCCCTTTACATAGAACGTGAAGCTCGATGTGTTGGTGCATCCTGAAGGTCCTTGTACCGTCTTCTTGAGTACCAGGCTTCCCTTGTCCTCATTCGGAGAAGGAGCCTTGTGCGAATAGCTGTTTGTGATGGTGACTTCACCTGAAGTGTTATCACTCTTCAGAGTAACAGACTCGGATGAGTAGCTGACAGACCACTTGTATCCGTCCGGCAGATCGGAATTGGATACGGGTTCTTCCACTACTTCATATGTCTTATCTTCCGTATCAAGACCGGTGATGACAGTCGACTTGTTCGGAGAGATCGAGAACATGTGCTTGTTTTCTCCGAGTTTGCCGTTGTCCTGTACGAACTGTTCTCCGCACTTAATGTAGAACCTGTAGGTATCGGGCATGCCTGATGAAGGAACGCTGCCTGTAACCTTCTTGGTTATAACGAGGCTTCCGTCAACAGGAGTACCCTTGGAAATGTAAGTGTTCGTGATCTTAACAGAATCCGTCTTGTTTGTTGAATCAAGCGTTACGCTCTTGGAGGATGTGTAGGTAACACTTACCGTATATCCGTCAGGAACGCTGTAGCTTGCTTCTTCGATCGTGTATGTCTTGCCCAGTTCAAGGCCTGTAACTTCAGTCTCTTCGCCGGGTTTAACCTTAAATACCTTGGCATCGCTCTTGTCGCCGAATGTTCCGTCAGCTTTCAGATAGTCCTTTCCGCTCTTAACATAGAACGAATAAGAAGAAGGGATTCCTGATGAGGGAACGCTGCCTTTTTCAGCCTTGGTGACCTTGATGCTGCCCGTTTCGGGTGCAGTGGATTTCTTATATGCATTTATAAGCTCTGCGGTTGTTTCCTTATCCGCCTCAACCGAGACGTTTGTTCTCTTGGTTATGGATTTCTCTCCGTCGAGCTCATAGCCCTCAGCTGCCAACTTGGTTGCGTCAGCTTCCGTAACTGTATAAGTCTGTACAGGAAGATCTCCAATGGTTACCGGCGTACCTGCTGTAACCTCGATCTTAACCTGATCATTGGAAGGATTGCCGTCCTTGTCGTACCACTTGCCGTCAGCACCCTGTACATAGAATGTGAATGTCGTGGTCTTGCATCCTTCAGGAACCTGAAGATTCTTGCTGAGCTTAAGGCTGCCCCTGTAATCTTCCTGCTTCTTATAAGCGTTTTCGAGGGTTACCGTTGTTGTATTATCCGTTGTTACCGCTACATCTTCCTTTTTAACTACAGAATGAGCGCCGTCGAACTCAAATCCGTTTGCAGCTGTGTCTTCGTAATCCTCGTAAACTTCATACTTCTGGACAGGGAGATTGTCGACTGTGACACCTGTTTCGCCTGCAGGAACAGTAATGCCGACCTGTGTGGAAGAAGCCTTACCGTCCTTGTCGTACCACTTGCCGTTCTCGCCCTTTACGTAGAACGTGAATGATGTGCTCTTGTATCCTTCAGTAGACTTAAGAGTCTTGAGAAGCTTAAGGCTTCCCTTAGCGGTTTCCTTCTTCTTATAAGCATTTTCAAGGGTTACTGTAGTGGTATTTTCATTTGTTACCTCTACATCTTCCTTCTTAACCGTGGAGTTAGCAGTGTCAAGTTCATAGTTGTCAGCGGCTGTGTCTTCGGTCTTCTCCGTGATCTCGTACTTCTGGACAGGGAGATTGCCGACTGTGACACCTGTTTCGCCTGCAGGAACCGTTATGCCGACCTGTGTATCGGAAGCCTTACCGTCCTTGTCGTACCACTTGCCGTTTTCGCCCTTTACGTAGAACGTGAATGACGTGGTCTTGTGTCCTTCGGTAGTCTTAAGAGTCTTAAGGAGTTTAAGGCTGCCCTTATATTCTTCCTTCGTCTTATAAGCATTTTCAAGGGTTACTGTAGTGGTATTGTCCTTTGTTACCTCTACATTTTCCTTTTTAACCGTGGAATTGGCACCGTCAAGTTCATAACCGTCGTCAGCCGTGCCTTCGGTCTTCTCCGTGATCTCGTACTTCTGGACAGGGAGATTGTTGACTGTGACACCTGTTTCGCCTGCAGGAACCGCTATGCCAACCAGTGTATCGGAAGCCGTACCGTTCTTGTTGTACCACTTGCCGTCTTCACCCTTAACGTAGAACGTGAATGATGTGGTATTGTATCCTTCGGTAGACTTAAGAGTCTTGAGAAGCTTGAGGCTTCCCTTTTCAGCTTCCTTCTCCTTATAAGCATTTACAAGGGTAACTGTCGTGGTTGTATCCTTGGTTACATCAACACCGGGCTTGGATACATCCGAGTGTGAACCATCGAACTCATAACCGCTTGCAGCTGCCGCGCTTCCGTCTGCTTCCGTAATGTCGTACTTCTGGACAGGAAGATTGCTGACCGTTACACCTGTTGTGCCGGCAGGAACCGTAATGCCGACCTCAGTAGTGGAAGCATTACCATCCTTGTCGTACCACTTGCCGTCTTCACCCTTGACATAGAACGTGAAGCTGTTTGTAGTAGTTGATCCTGTAGGTCCGTTTACAGTCTTCAGGAGCTTAAGTTTTCCTGAGATCAACTTGTAGGCATTGGTAAGCTCTGCAGTTGCGACAGCACTTGCAGTAACACTTACGCCCTTCTTCTCTGTTGTTGACTTGGAAGCATCGTATTCATAGCCTGATTCAGCTGTTCCGGTTGCGTCTGCTTCCGTAACGTCATACTTCTGGAGAGGGAGGTTATCGATCGTTACCTCGCCGTTTGCAGCAACTTCAACGTAAACCTCTGTATCAGAAGGAGTTCCGTCCTTGTCGTACCACTTGCCGTCAGCACCCTTTACGTAGAACTTGAATGTCTTTGTTGTGGTGTAGCCGGAAGGAGCACTGATGGTCTTCTTGAGCTTGAGGCTGCCCGTATCAGGTGCCTTTTCCTTATAAGCATTGATGAGCTCTGCAGTTGCAACCGTTGCCGCATTTGCAGTTACTTCAACGCCCTTCTTCTCTGTTGTCGAATTGGACGCATCGTATGTATAGCCTGTCTCGGCTGTTCCGGTTGCGTCTGCTTCAGTAATATCATACTTCTGGAGAGGCAGGTTGCCGATCGTTACAGTGCCGTTTGCAGGTACTTCAACGTAGACCTCTGAAGCAGAAGCCTTACCGTCCTTGTCATACCACTTGCCGTCTTCACCCTTGACATAGAACTTGAATGTCTTGGATGTGGTGTAGCCTGCGGGAGCGCTGATAGTCTTCTTGAGAATGAGACTTCCTGTGATCTCCTTGTACTTGTTGATGAGCTCTGCAGATGCAGTTGCATTTGCAGTTACCGCAACGTCCTTCTTCTCTGTTGTTGAACCCGTTGCATCATACTCATAGCCTGCTGCAGCTGTTCCTGTAGCATCAGCTTCCGTGATCGTGTACTTCTGAACAGGGAGTCCGGAGATGGTTACACCTGTCGTGCCTGCAGGAACCTTAATGCCGACCTGAGTAGTGGAAGGATCACCGTTCTCGTCATACCACTTGCCGTCTTCACCCTTTACATAGAATGTGAATTCTGTTGCGCCGGTGCATCCCGTAGGACCGCTTATGGTCTTGATAAGCTTGAGTTTGCCTTCGCTTGTCTTGTACTTGTTGATGAGCTCTGCAGTTGCGGCCGCTGTTGCGTTTGCGGCAACCTCAACATCCTTCTTCTCCGTTGTGGAATTGGTTGCATCGTATTCGAAGCCTGCTGCAGCTGTTGCTGTAGCGTCAGCTTCCGTGATCGTGTACTTCTGTGTAGGAAGGTTGTCGATCGTGACACCTGTTGTGCCTGCAGGAACCGTAATGCCGACCTCTGTATCAGAAGGATCACCGTTCTCGTCATACCACTTGCCGTCTTCACCCTTTACATAGAATGTGAATTCTGTTGCGCCGGTGCATCCTGTAGGTCCGTCAATTGTCTTGACGAGCTTGAGGCTGCCTGTGCTTCTCTTATAAGCATTGATAAGCTCGGCAGACGCAACTGTACCCTTTGTAACGGAAACGTTTTCGAGCTTGATCGTCGAGTGGGCAGAATCAAATTCATAACCTGTCTTTGCGGTGCCTGTAGCGTCAGCCTCAGTGATCGTATACTTCTGAACAGGAATGGAGGTGATGGTTACCGTTCCGCCTGCAGGAACCGTAATGCCGACCTCTGTATCAGAAGGATCACCGTTCTCGTCATACCACTTGCCGTCTTCGCCCTTTACGTAGAATGTGAATCCTGTAGAGTTGCATCCTGCGGGTATTTCGATCGTCTTGGTCAGTGAGAGACCGCCCATGCTTCTTACATACTTGTTGATCAGCTCAGAAGGCGTGGTCTCGCCTGCTTTGACTACAACACCGTTCAGAGACTTTGTTGAATTGTCGCTGTCATATTCATATCCTGTTGCAGCCGTACTGGTTGCATCATCCTCTGTGATGTCATACTTCTGTGCAGGAAGATTATTGAGCGTGATGATGTTGGTATCGCCGGCCTTGATCTTGATGCCGGTCTTTTGTTCTGAAGACCCGCTCTCGGTATACCACTTGCCGTCTTCGCCCTTAACATAGAATGTGAATTCCGTATCAGGATCAACACATCCTGTAGGTCCGTCAACTGTCTTCTTAAGTGTCAGGCTTCCTGTTGTGGGAGCGCTCTTCTGGTACTTGTTGATGAGTGTTGCGGTCGCGCTTCCGCCTGCAGGAACAGCAACTCCATCCAGAGATTTTGTGGAATCCCCACTCAGATACTCATATCCGGTTTCAGCCTGAGAGCTTGCATCAGCCTCGTAGATCTGATACAGCTGGGCAGGGATGTTGTTGATCGTGATCTTGTTGGCCTCGCCGGCCTTGATCTGGATGCCGACCTCGTCATCTGAAGGATCGCCGTTCTCGTCGTACCACTTGCCGTCTTCGCCCTTTACATAGAATGTGAATTCTGTATCAGGATCAACGCATCCTGCAGGGCCGTCAACAGTCTTCTGGAGAACCAGGCTGCCTGTCTTCTTTTTGTAATCGTTCTCAAAGGCAACTTCAGTCGGCTTGGTGCGGTCTGTGCTTACGTCGGCTATGGTTGCTGTCTCGCCGTCAGTCTTACTGCCGCCGTCGACCGTGTACTTAACTGTGACGTCAAAGCCGGTGAGCGTGTGCATTGTTTCTTCAACCGTATAGGTCTTGGAAGTGTCTTCAACTTCGATGAGATTATTTTCCTTGAGCTTATATGTGCCCTTCGTGCCTTCTCCGCTTCCGGGTACCTTTTCGAAGTCATCTCCGAGCTTAAGTGTTGCAACGGTATTGCCGTCTGCATCCTTCACTGTAAAAGTCAGGTTCTTGAGGTCTTCTTCCGTTACGTCGCCCTTGATCGTCTTTGTGAGGTTGATGTAACCCTTTGTTGTCTTACGTGTATATGTGTTGATTACAGTAACGTCATAGCTGGGATTTGTATCAGAAATTACGATCGAAGGATGTGTTGAAGCAGCTTCGCCGTCTCCTACTTTATAAGTAGTTACCAATTCATAGAAATTATTCTCGGAATTGTTTTCATTCTTCTCAAATACTTCATACGTTCCGCTCTGCTGTACAGGAATGGTCATGCTTCCGTTGGCAGTAATATCAAAGTAATGCACTTTGTTGTCCATGGAACCGTTAGCCTGGACATAGCTGTCACCCTTCTTAACCGCGATCTGATAGGTGTTTCCGGTGTAAGGAGAGTTGCTGGCCTGTTTCCTGACAGTCAGTTGATATAAGGTGTATGTATTATAGAGATATACATTATTACCCTGATTGCCGATGACATGAACAGAACCTTCACCGGTTACGGCAAGAACTGCGCCTGCAACCTCGGTTCCATCGCGGTTTTCGATCAATCTGTATGATCCGGCAGGAAGATGTGTTGCCGTAAATGTTCCGTTACTATTGGCAGTCGTGATAGTGCAGTAGGTTGGAGATGCTGTAAATACAGCGTTTGTAGCATTACTGCTCTCGGGGTCGTAGTATTTTCCATCGGAATTGATGATGGCAATCTTAAAAGAATCCGGAATGCCGCTGATATTTCCGACCCTCTGAACAAACTTGTGTACGGTCAGATCGCCATACTGCTGTTCGTTATAGAGGTTATTAAAGGCTGCCGTAACCGTTTGATTGTTAGACACTGTAACAGTGCATTCCGTGGAATCATCGGTAGGGTTGTTCATGCCGGAATTTGTTTTGAAATAGAAGTATCCGACAGGAGCAGTACCGTCTGCGCCAACTTCGGAAACGGTATATACGCCGCAGGGGAGATCCTCCTGGAGTGTATATTCGCCGTTTGTAAATTCGCTGTATTCTACTTCCTGTAAGAAGTTTTCAGGTCCTGTAATGACGAATTTCAGGTTGGCGGTTACAGGGTTGGTAATATTGAAAGTCTTCCTTATGGCCAGTTTGCCCTTCTGCTGTGTGTAATCATTCTTTATCTCAACACTGGCATTGGGTGTGGTATCGGATATATCTACATAATCGGGTGTAACCGACGAAGTCAGATCATAGTTAATAACTCTTGCATCCTGAGTATCCTCGCTGATCACATAACCGCCGGAAGGGAGGTTTATGATCCTGATCGTTTCGCCGGCCTTGACCGTGAAATAGTGTTCGGCGGTATCTATAGTACCGTTCAGGGACTGAACGTATCTTCCGTCACTGGTCTTGACACTGACTTTATATTCCTTGCCGTTATAGGAAGGATTAAGTCCTGTGACCTTCTTGGTGATCTGCAGGCTGTGATTATTGGTTATAGTTACTGTTGTATAATCATTTCTTAAAGTTGCAGTAGCATTGTCATCCTTTGCAAGCGTAACTGTTGATCCGTTAGACGTTGCATTTACATAAGTTATGCTGTTTCCTGAATAATCCAGGCCGGTCAGATCGCCGGGTTTGATCTCCTCGATAACGTATTCACCGAGATTCAGTTTCTCAAATCTGTCGGTCTTACCATTCTTGATCTTAAATTCATGAGGATTGCCGCCAAGCTTACCCTGGAAGTCCTGAACATACTGGTTGCCCTTCTTCAGGTAATACTTGAACTCGGCATCCTGGACTGTGGCATTGTCTGCTCCGGCCTTGTTGCCGTCAATATATACTTCCTTTGTTACGGAAAGTTTTGCTTTGTCGATGGTAACCTTGTTGATGAAAGCGCCAAGCGAGAACTCGGTGCCGGACATTACTATTCCGGCTTCTTCTTTATAAACGTTTTTAGGTTCGTTGTGATTGCTGTCAAGGTATGTAACGTGGTCGATCGTAAACTTAATAACTCCGCTATTGTTCTCAACCTTAACCTTCATCCTCATTTCTCCGTTTGAAGGGGCATCCATGCCTGAAGAGGAACTGACAGCAGTTTCCTTGATCACATAGTAATGGTATTGAGGATTGAGGGGATCTACGTCTGCAATATTGACGCTGAGGCTCGGGAAGAAAAGGTAGCCGTTCTCATCGGTCTTTACGGTAGTGCCCGTAAGACCCGTTGTATCGTAGTCAGATCCCGTTTCCGTGAAAGAGAACGTGTACTCGTCTTTTCCGGCATATATGTTTGTTAAACGCTCTGTGTTTTCGCCTCTGAATTCGGTGGTAAATGCCTTATAGGCAGCAAAATGGAAAGAGGCCTTCTCTGATGTGTTGATATCCTTGGAGCGGCCCTGGTAGAAAAAGTGCCACTGACCTTCGGTCGTTACTTTACCGGGAGTTGCAAGCCAGCCGCCGGCTGCATTTACAATGATATCCGCTTTCTTGGGGAACAGGAAGAGTCCTGCCGTGTTCATGACCTTAGCTTTGGTAGCGTTGGGTGCATTAAAGATTATATTTTTACAGATATATTCCTCTATATCCGCATCGTGATCAGAATAATTACCTGAATGCTGCTGGTCACCGGATGTGATCGTCTTTTTCGTGGTGCCGTCATCGTTCAGTACTTCAACCTTGAATTTGTTGATCGTAAGATTCGTATTCCTAAGATTGAAAACAACATTGGTGGAAGGATATTTCTTTATCGTGAGATCATCAGCGCCCCGAAGCAGAGTCTCTATCGTGCTTCTTGCCGGAACGTCGATATATATCGTAGCGCCCTTGTACTCTTCAGAAGAGAGGTCAAGAACGTTTCCGTTTTTGAGAAGCTTTGACACATCGACAGAGGGCTTGGCTGCCAGCATATCAGACTGCTCCTTGGTATGCTCGAGCATCTTGTTGACATTTTCCGTGAGGTCAGGTTCTGTCTGGTAATGGAAATTGACAGTAGGAGATCCTGAGTATGAAGGCGGGGTCTGTCCTTCGAAAGCCGCGGCTCCTTTATTGAACTGACTGTCAAATTCAATGATATTTGCGATAGCTTCGGTGGTGTAGATGTTGAATACGGAAGATCTGGTCTTACCGAAGACAGGATGGCTGCCCGGTTCGACGGATGCGATTATTATGCTGGAAGGTGCTTCGCCGGCAAGATCGACGTCGTTGTTCGTCTCGCCGATGTATTTGTTTGTCGCAAAGGTGGTTTCCATATGCCCGGTCTGGTTCATCGTACCGACAAGGAGTCCGTAATCAGTCGCACGACCAAGGATCGTGTTATAGTTTACGGAACTTGCCGAATCGTAATCCAACACGTTCGTAGCAGCAAATACCCTGCTCTTCTTTTCGGTCGGATACCAGACAAGTGTTCCGAAAACGATCGAGTACGCAATTACTGCAGCTAATACTTTCTTTCCAAACTTGAACATACAAACACCTCTACCGCTTAAATAGATAATTACGATTCTAGTCAAAATAAGATATGTTTCAAGATTCTTTGATGGCTAAAACCCTTGTTTTTATTAGATTTAACGAGAATGTAATTTGGCTGTATCATCTTCGAGACAAAAGCCTGACGTTTAACATAAAAAACTGCCCGCTACTTAATGTCACAGCCTGCTCTTAATGTGCTAAAATTGTGTGTCATTCACGGGACAAGACCGCGACTGAACAAACTCAAAGGAGTCCGCCATGTCAGATTCAAAGACATACAGGGTATTCGTGCTCAATCCCGGCAGCACGTCCACAAAGCTCGAGTATTTCGAGAACGAGAAGAGCATCAAAAAGGACAACATTTTCCACGATTCGACTATTCTACGTAATTTCGATACCATTAACGCCCAGCTATATTACCGCATGGAATACGTCCGCAAGTGGCTGAAAGACAACGACATCGACCTTACAGGCATTGACGCCATCGTCGGAAGGGGCGGCGCGTGCTACCCTGTCCAGAGCGGCACATACGAGGTCGACGAGAGGCTCTTGAACGACGTCCGCGCTGCAAAAGGCGGCGTCTATCACTCATCCATGCTCGGCATCCAGATGGCAAAAGAGCTCCACGATGAATTCGGCGGCCGCCTGCTCATGGTCGACCCGATCGTCGTTGACGAGCTTCAGGATGTCGCAAGGATCACAGGCGTAAAGGGCCTTTACAGAACTTCCGCTACACACGCCCTCAACCTCAAGGCAACTGCCCGCGAGCATGCCAAGAGGACCGGCGTCAAGTATAAGGACATGAACTACATCGTCTGCCACATCGACGGCGGCATCACAGTTACAGCTCACAAGAAAGGCCGCATGATAGACGCCAACGACGGAAGTGGCGGTGACGGCCCGTTCACACCCACGAGAATGGGCACTATGGCAGTCACCGACGTCATCAAGTTCCTTTTCGACAAGCCGCTCGAAGAAGTCAGGAAGCTCTGCCAGTCCACAGGCGGCCTGTCTTCATGGTTCGGCACATCCAATTCAGATACCATCCACGAGCTCGTCGAGCAGGGTGACCCCAAGGCAACACTTATCTGGAACGCCCTGATCTACCAGATCACAAAGCTCATCGGATCAATGGCATGCGTGCTCCACGGCGAGGTTGACGCGATCATCCTTACCGGTGGTCTGATGCGTTTCGACGATATTTTGGAAGGCATCAAGGAAGCGTGCTCCTGGATCGCACCCGTCTCCTCCTATCCCGGAGAACTCGAGCACGAGGCAATGAGAGACGGCGCACTCCGCGTCTTAAGAGGCGAGGAGGAAGCTTTGGTCTATCCCGGCAAGCCTGTATTCTCAGGCTTTGACTTCGACTGATAAAGGAGGCATTTATGGGTTTCATCGATACCATCAAGGCAAAGGCAAAAGCAGATCTCAAGACTATCGTTCTCCCCGAATCCGAGGATGACAGAACCTACAAGGCAGCTGAAACAGTAGTAAAAGAAGGCTTCGCGCTCCCCATCATCCTGGGCGCGGAAGAAGACGTAAGGGCTTCTGCGAAGCGCCTCGGCGTCTCCCTCGAAGGCGTACAGATCATCGATAACACTAAATCTTCCGACATCGACAGATACGCATCTCTCCTTGCCGAGATCCGCGCTAAAAAAGGCATGACCTTCGATCAGGCAAAAGAGATCCTCTTATCTGACCGTCTTACCTTTGGCATTCTCATGGTAAAGGCCGGAGACGCTGACGGCCTTGTATCGGGCGCATGTCACACATCAGCAGACATGCTCCGCCCCGCGCTTCAGATAATCAAGACCGCGCCCGGCAGAAAGGTCGCTTCGATAGCTTTCGTTTTCGAGATCCCGGACTGCGACTACGGTGAAAAGCTCGGAAATAACGGTATTTTATTGTGCGCAGACTGCGCTCTGATGCAGGATCCCAACCCTGAAGAACTCGCTGAGATCGGTGCTGAATCCGCCGCTTCATTCGAGGCGCTCGTCGCACCCGAGGCAAGGGTCGCATTCCTCTGCCACTCGACAAAAGGTTCCGCCAAGCACCCCTTCGTTGACAAGGTCACACAGGCTGTCGCTATCGCAAAGGAAAAGTATCCTGATGTCCTGCTCGACGGCGAGCTCCAGCTCGATGCCGCCATCATCCCTGAGATCGGCGCTTCCAAGGCTCCCGGCTCACCCGTCGCCGGCCGCGCCAACGTATTGATCTTCCCCAACCTTGAAGCGGGCAACATCGGTTACAAGCTTATCCAGCGTATCGGAAAGGCCAAAGCCTACAGCTTCCTCCAGGGCCTCGCAGCTCCCGTAAACGACCTGTCCAGAGGCTGCAGCGTTGAGGAGATCGTCGGCGTCATAGCCGTCACCGCGGTCCAGGCGCAGCAGATAAAGAAGGGCTGATCGCAATCTTTTATACACAGTGTCCGTTTTTGTACCTTTTTGGGGCTGAAAAAGCACTGTTTTGAGCACTTAATGGTCTTTTTGTCAAAATCCGTACCTTTCAGAACGAAAAAGGTACGGATTTTTGCACTCGCTGTTTAACTCGCCGTTTATAAGTACTTTTTCTTGTAGCAGATGCACCTGGAGAAACTGGGGACGTTGTCATAGATCCACTTTGCATTTTCGGTCGCGAGCCTTATGCAGCCGTGGGAGTATCTGCCTCCGAGCCTGCCGTCGAGAACTTTCTTGCCGTTGTGGCCCTTGTAGGTGATGCTGTGGATCCAGAGCTCCTTGTGAAGCCTGACTGCCCAGTAGACCTGGCTGTTGTATGAATAGAATCCCTTGCTCTTAACGCCGATCTCGTGATCGCGGTTCCAATATGTTTTAAATATACCCGGCGCACAGATCCAGAACTTGATCAGTTCCCAGTTGTTCTTCTTTCCCTTGAAAACGCCGAGGAAGCAGTACTGGCTGTCAACGAGCACCAGGTACTTTGTTTTGCTCGTATACTTCTGAGCTTTGTTGATCATGTATTCGCGGATCTTTGAAGCGTCCTTGTAATACGCGGAAGTCTTGCTGACGACGCCGTTTATGTTGGGAGGTGTCAGTCCGCCCTGTTCGCGCTCGACCAGCACGATCTGGATAGCCTCGATGCAGCGGTTGTAGTCTTCATTTCCTGCAACAAATCCGTCGCATGACCACCCGAGCCAGCCGTTGGTATCAAGACAGACCCTGTAAAAGATCCTGTATTTTACGAGCAGTTTTCCCGTGAGATAGATCTTGACCTTCTGCATCGGCTTTTTTGCCTTTTCATCGCCCGCGGCCTCAAAACTGCCGGCCTCTCCGGTCCAGCCTATGCCGTCGATATATGCGTTGCAGCAGACTTTGCCCTCTGTGTCGCTCTTTATGCCGACCTCGAGAGCCTCGATGCTGAGGTTCTTTCCGGGCTGGCCGCAAACCTCGCCCTGGGCAGTATATTCCTCGTCCCAGCCCTTGCCGTGCATATAGGCGCGGTATGTGAGCTCAGCGCCTTCGGGTGCTTCAAAAGGCACCGTCGTAGGTGTGGGCGTTTTTTTCTTTTTGGAATCCTTTGCTTCGTCGATATGACCCGACGCAAAGGCAACATCTTCGGAAAGACTGCCGTCCGTAAGAGCCGCATAAGAATCGGTCTGCGCCAGTTCGGTAAAAGCCGTAAATGTCAGCAGTGCCGCCAACATAAAGCAGAAAACGCGCTTGAACCTTGTCAAATCAGATGCCCTCCCCGGAATAACTGGAGATATAATATCACACTCTTTTCATTTCTCACCGATATATATAATCTTTTATGAAACTTAGACATAACTAATGCGTTTGGTAGGGTATACTTGTAAAAGCGAATACCCAAAAACACAAACCATTCAAGGAGTTATCACCATGAAGAAGGCACCCGCTAAGATCATCATGTCAGCTCTTCTCGCTTCGGTTCTCGCAGTCCAAGGCTGCGCAGGAACAGGCTTCAAGGGACCGAAGGTAGGCAAGGACGCCGAAAAGAAGGCCGCAACACTTGACGACAACGCACCGGTGATCACCGAGGAGAACAACCCGATCGCCCTGGGCAAAAAGCTCATAGACATAAATTTTGACGACGGCGGCATCGGCGGGTTCGGAAAATTCTTATATGACGGCATGTTCGAGTACGCAAACAAGGACGGATGGCTCGACTGCAAGATAACGAACGTCGGTTACGTGGATTATGCAAACCAGGCTTTTTTCGAAGGCTTTTCCCTCGTTGAAGGCTGCGAATACACATACAGCTTCGACATCAAGTGCGACATCGAGCGTCTGGTCGAATACCGCCTCCAGATCAACAGCGGCGACTATCACGCATATCAGGGCGAGTACATCAAGGTAGGTCCCGAGGTTACGAACTTCTCCGTTGACTTTGTCATGAAGGACCCCTCCGACCCGGCTCCGCGATTAGTTTTCAATATGGGATTTCAGAAGGACATGGACAGAAAGAACAAGCCTGACGAACATCACGTCTATATCGACAATATCTGCCTCAAGGTCAAGGACCCTTCAAATGCAAAGGCTCCCGCGATCGAGGCTCTTCCCTCTTACCTCAACGTTGCCATCAACCAGGCAGGTTACAGGACAAATGACGCGAAGACCGTTTTTGTAAAGACTGAAAACAACAAGGAAGACTACTACATCGTAAATGCGGAGACAGGAAAGATCGTCTGGCAGGGCAAGCTTTCCGATACTGCTGACGACCCGGCTTCCAAGTCCAAGGTCGCAAGAGGCGATTTCTCCGCATTTAACCAGCCGGGGTCTTACTACATCTACACCAACGCAGGCGCTTCCTACACCTTCAAGATCGCGGACGACGTCTATAGCGATCTCTACAAGGACGTTGTCCTGATGCTCTACAGACAGCGCTGCGGCGTCGCTACCGACAAGGCAATCGCGGGCGAAGAGTTCGCTCACGAGGCCTGCCACACCGGCGAAGCAAAGATCTTCGGAACAGACAAGAAGAAAGACGTCTCAGGCGGCTGGCATGACGCAGGCGACTACGGCAGATATATCGTTTCCGGCGCAAAAACGATCGCTGACCTCTTCGCTGCATACGAGGATTACGGCGTAAAGGCTGACAATATGGGCATTCCCGAGAGCGGCAACGGAACCCCTGACCTCCTTGACGAGGCCCGTTTCGAACTCGAATGGTTCCTCAAGATGCAGGACGAGGAGACCGGCGGCGTCTATCACAAGGTCACCGGCATGAAGTTCCCTGAAATGAACATCTCCCCTGAAAAGGAGACCGAGCAGATGGTATTGGCTCCCATCTCCACGGCTGCAACAGGCGACTTCGCGGCAGTAATGGCAAAAGCGGCAGTCATCTACAAGGACATTGATGCGGCTTTCGCAGCCAAGGCTTACGAAGCAGCCGTAAAGGCATGGAAGTACATCGCTGAAAACAATGACACGACGGGTTTCAAGAACCCTGAGGGCATGGTCACCGGCGAATATCCCGATGCAAACACCCTGGACGAAAGATTCTGGGCGGCAGTTGAGCTCTGCCTCACTGCAAATGCTGAGGCGGCAGGCGCAAAGAAGGCAGACGCTGACACATACGCAGCATTCATAAAGAAAACTGTCTCAGACTCGAACCTCAAGCTCGGCCTCGGCTGGACCGACATGGCTATGTACGCAATCTACGATCTTGCGAAGTCCTCCACGGAGTTCGCTCCTGACGCAAAGAAGCTCCTCCTTGCAGAAGCGGACAAGCTCATAGCAGCTGCAGAAGGCGACAGATACTTCCAGAGCCTCGGATCAAACTATTACTGGGGCAGCAACATGGGCATCGCCTCCAACGGCGAACTGCTCTACATGGCTGCAAAGATCGCTGACGAGAAATCCGCTGCCAAGTACAAGACGGCTGCTTCAAAGGAACTCGATTACCTCCTCGGCGCGAATGCAATGGGTTACTGCTTCGTAACGGGCTATGGCACATTCAGCCCGGTCAAGGTACACCACAGGCCTTCGCTGGCAGCAGGAAAGGTAATGCCCGGAATGCTCGTAGGCGGAGCTGACAACGCCCTCGAGGACGATTACGCAAAGAAGATGTGCAAAAACGAAGCTCCCTCAATGTGCTATGTTGACAGCGATGCAAGCTACTCCACCAATGAGGTGACAGTATATTGGAATTCGCCGCTGATCTACATCCTGGCGGCTGAGGGCTCCTGAGGAAAGTATTCATGAGGATCTGGGTAGTTAACGACGACGGAATAGATTTTGAGGGCATCAAGGTCCTCGCGCGCCACGCCGCCAAGTTCGGCGAGGTGACCGTCATCGCGCCCTCGGGACAGTGCTCGGGCATGTCCCAGCGCATTTCTTTAGACCTTTTCGATCCGACAAGATCCGAAGAACGCTTTAAGAAGGTCCCCTTCCCCGTCGAAGGCGTTGAAGCCTATTCCGTTGACGGCACCCCCACGGACTGCGTGATCCTCGCGGCTGTCACGCTTCCTGAAAAGCCTGACATCGTCTTTTCGGGCATCAACCATGGTGAAAACGCAGGCATCGACGTCCTCTATTCGGGAACGATCGGTGCCTCCATGGAAGCTTTGGTACAGGGGATCCCCGCGATCGCCTTCTCCCTCAAGTGGGAAGCGACAGGGTATGAGCTCGTGGAACAGGAGATCGACGGCATTATCGAAGAGCTCCTCAAAAAGAAGATCGACAGGAATAAGATCTGGAACGTCAATTTCCCGGCCGATCAGCCTGATACTTTTAAAGGGATCTTGTGGGACTGCGTTCCGAGCCAGAGAAGATACCGCGTACCTGCCTCCGAGACAAATGACGTCGAGCGCGCGGACAGAGTCGCGTTAGATCAGGGTTATATTTCGATCGGAACTGTTACAAATATGGCGCTGGTGCCTTGATCAGGGCTAAGCCCTTTACTCCACGCCGTTAGCCCTTTTGACTTCTTCGACACGCTTTGTCATGGGATTTACGATGTCGAAAAGATCAGTTGAATTCATCTCATTTGTATAGGAATAGAATCCCGTCGTGACTGCGCCGTCCACGGAAGAGATCCTGATCCAGCCTATGCCGCTCAATCTCTTGCCGGCCGGGATCCTCGTGCGCTTATTGCCTTCGGCGTCTATATACTCAAGGATAGAGCCGTCGTGGCTGTAGCTGTCAAGATAAGCGTCAACGCCCTTTACGCGCGTGGTAATGAGGTCGAAGGTCCATGGCGCGGACGCTTCCTCGTTGCCTATGTGGCCCATCAGGATAACATACTGTGCGCCTTCTGCCCTTGCCTTATCTACGGATTCCTGGACAGCCTTTGCTATGGTCTGACCGTTTTCATCCTGCATGAAACTGTATATGTAATTTCCGGAAGCGTCCTGAAAAGTCCCGTCAGGCGCCAGCGTTAACGCTTTCGGCGTCGTAACGCCGACAAAAGCTATCTTCTTCCCGCATACTTCCTTTATGACATAAGGCTTTAAGACCTGCTTGCCTTCTTTAAGGAGATTACAGCAGATGTAATCGTAGTTGGCCTGCTTCACGATCTCATAAAAACGGTCTATACCGTAATGGAACTCGTTTACGCCCGGGATGGCGACATCGTATCCGAGGTCGTTCATGAGATCTATCATGATGGAACCCTTGGTGGTGTAGCCTAAGATGTCACCCTGAACGGCATCGCCGTTATCTACAAGAAGGACCGTGTCACCCTTGAGCTCAAGCTGGTAACGCACTTCATATACGCCGCCCATACCGAAATTCTTGTCAAATCCGCAATGCATATCGCCCGTCATGAGGATGACGATATCGCCGTTTGCCGCGACATCGGGCCTGACATGGAGCGAAGGCTTGTTGCTGTGCTGCAAAGGAGCTTCGGTAGTCTGGCTTGTGATTATGACAGGCGTTCCCGACGGAACGCTGTTCTTGGGATCTTCACGCGAACAGGCGCCGATCAACAGCGAACAAGCCAGTATCAGTGCTGCCAAAGACTTTTTCTTAATGGTAACGTCCAACTTTCATTTAATCTGTCTGACATTATAACATTATTTACTTTATTGGTAGGTAAAACTCCCAGAGGACACGCCAGAAGGAGCGATTTAATAAAATTTTAAGGTGTTTACCGCTTTTGATTTAAAGATTTGTTGGGTACTATGTAATCGCAAAGGGGGCAAAGATCTATGTACAACATTCTGATATGCGACGATGAGCAGGATATCATCAACGCACTCAAGATCTATCTTTCCAATCCGGAATACAGCTTTTTCGAGGCCACGAACGGCCGTATGGCACTCGAGACTGTCGAGCAGAACGATATCCACCTGATCCTGATGGACATCATGATGCCCGGAATGGACGGCATCTCCGCAATGGTGAAGATCCGCGAGATCTCCAACGTTCCCGTCATCCTCCTGACGGCGAAAAGCGAAGACGCCGACAAGATAATGGGCCTGAATTCAGGCGCAGACGATTACATAACCAAACCCTTTAATCCGAACGAGGTCGTGGCGCGCGTACGTTCACAGCTAAGGCGCTACACCCAGCTGGGCTCAGGCACACCGGTTACAACAGTGATCACGATCGGCGGGCTTGAACTCAACGACACGGAAAAGACGGTCACGCTCGACGGCGAGGACCTGGCCTTAAGGCCCAAGGAATACGACATCTTGAAGCTTCTGATGGGGAATCCCGGAAAAGTTTTCTCGACCAAGGAAATCTACAGGCTCGTCTGGAAGGATTCCCCTGCCGGAAGCAGTGAGAACACAGTCGCAGTACACATCCGCCACCTTCGCGAAAAGATCGAGATAAACCCCAACGAACCCCGCTACCTCAAGGTGATCTGGGGCCAGGGCTACAAGATTGAAAAGGAATTAAGATAATGGAAGAAAATAACAAACTCGTTCTTGCAGAAAACATTGAAACTGCCGAGAACACTACCACCGCAGAAGAAGCGGCGTCTCCGGTGCCGCATCCGATAAAGAAACTCCCGCTGACCCACAGCCTCCCGGCCAAGGTCGCGGCCTTCATCCTGACTGTGATCAGTGCATTCGTTTTCCTCGGATCAGCCGCACTCGGATTTTTGGCTTTCCAGTCCAATTTCTACACGACTTCCAAAGAAGACATCAGGAAAAACAACTTCATGGGCGAGGCTGAAAGAGACGCGGTCAACGTCGTAAATCACCTCTACCATGATGCAGACCACGGAAAAGACAGCGCAAAGGCGCTCGTCGAGAATAAGAACATCGCCTACATAAACATCGATTTCTCAGAGGACATCGCCAACAAGACCTGGTCTTACGATTCCGGCAAGGAAGCCGGCTCAGATACTTTCAGCATCAGCCTCTACAATTTCGAAGGCGGCTTCATCCCCCGCAGTTCGGAAGGCGCTGCCGGCTCAAAAGGCAGTGCGGAGGTCAACATGGCCCTCACCAAAAACTTCACATACGGCGACAGATACGCTCTCATAAACCTCTATCTGAATATCGTTTATTCCATGCGCTACGCAACCTACGCGGTCGCGCTGGTCTCCGTCATACTCTGCATCTCATGCTTCGTCTTCCTGATGTGCGCATCAGGCAGGCACCAGACCTCCGCCGTCCCAGAGGCAAGCTTCGGCACGAAGATCCCGTTCGACCTCCTGGCCGCGGGCGCAGTATTTGCTTACGGCCTTTTCGCGATGCTGGTCATGCAGTTTCGCGGACGTGAGCTTATCGAATTCGTCCTCGCCATGTTCCTCATAGCCGGCCTGCTCTGCGTCGGTCTCGGCCTGTGCATGAGCCTCGCAACAAGGATCAAGCTGGGCTCCTGGTGGAAGAACACCATTATCTACAGGATCCTGAACTTCGTCTGGAAGTGCATCAAGGGCATTTTCAAGCTCATCGCGAACATCCCGCTCGTCTGGAAAACATCCGTCGCCGCTTTCGGTATCTTCCTCCTCGACCTGCTCTTCGTAGGTCTTGCTGATGACCCCGAAAAGCTCATCTACATCTTCGTCCGCTTCTTCCTCATCCTCCCCGCGATCCTCTATGTCGCCGTCATGCTCCGTAAGCTCCTTAACGGCAGCAAGGATCTCGCTGAAGGCCATCTCGAAAAACAGGTCTCAACTTCCGGCATGGTCCTCGATCTCAAAAAGGCCGCCAACAACCTCAACAGCATCGGCAAGGGCATGTCCCTCGCAGTCGAGGAGCGCACCAAGAGCGACCGCATGAAGACCGAGCTCATCACGAACGTTTCGCACGACATCAAGACGCCTCTGACGTCGATCATCAACTACTCAGACCTCATCTCCAAAGAGCCCGCCGGCAGCGAAAAGATCGCGGAATACGCTGAAGTCCTCCACCGCCAGAGCGAAAAATTAAAGCGCCTCATCGACGACCTCGTCGAGACGTCTAAGGCAACGACCGGCAATCTCGAAGTGATCCTTGCTCCATGCTCCGTCAACGAGATGCTCAGCCAGGCAGAGGGCGAATACGAACAGAGGATGAAAGATGCGGGCCTGACCCTCGTGTCAGTGATCCCTGAGAAGGCAGTGTCCATCATGGCGGACGGCAGAAGGCTCTGGAGGGTTTTCGATAACCTCATGAGCAACGCATGCAAATATGCACTCTCCGGAACCCGCGTTTACATGTCTCTCGAAGAGCAGGGCAAAGAAGCCGTCATCACCTTTAAGAACACATCACGTGAAGCGTTGAACATTTCCACCGACGAGCTCATGGAAAGATTCGTCAGAGGCGACAGATCCAGAAACAGCGGCACCGAAGGCAACGGATTAGGCCTTGCGATCGCAAAGAGCCTGACTGAACTTCAGAACGGCAAGCTCGAGCTCTTCATCGACGGCGATCTTTTCAAGGCCGAGCTCAGGTTCCCTCTGATCTGATGCAATTCTCCACAAGTATTCATGATATAATGACAGCGGTCTTTCACAAGGCCGCTGTTCGTTTAGGAAAACGCATTCACTTAAGGAGTTATCTATGTCAAAGAATTTAAGGATCAAGTGCCCTTCTTGCGGCAACGTAGCAGACGTACCCGGCAACGGCGCATGCGCAAAGTGCAACAACCCTCTCGTTCTCCCTGAGGACGGCGTCATCCAGATGTACCGTATGGGCAACCCCCTCGGTATGGCAGTAGGCTTCGGTGTTTATCTGAACGATATTCCCATGGGTCACCTCGCTAATTCCGAGTCCATCAGAGTTCCCGTATCTTACGGTCACTACAAGGTCCACATGACCCACGGCATGAGCAGAAAAGGCGTAGACGCAGAGTTCGACGTCACACCTCAGGACAGATTCATCTATCTCAAGGCTCACATCAAGCCCGGTTTCTGGGCAAACACAGTCGTCGTTGAAAGAGTACCCGGCGACCAGATGCCCCCTATCTAAAGAGAGGATTCAGGCCAAAGATCAGAGAGCTGCTGCGGCAGCTCTTTTTTTGCTTCATTTTGGGAAAACGAACAGTTTGAATGCCGGGTGTCGCTTAATCGACAGATGGGCCTCAAATTATCTATGTTATTCAGTTTGGCGTGATGCAATACTGACGTTATTTGAAGAAACAACAAACTGCTGACGGCTTTTTCGCCGAAACAGACAGTTCAGGAGGGGAAAATGAAAAAAGAACTCATAAAGACCGCATCATTAACGCTTGCTCTCGGAATAAGCATTGCGTGCTTTGCTTCGTGCGCCAAGGCAGACGGCAACGCCATACCTGCTTCTTCGACTGAAACAACCGCAGCATCTTCAGCTTCTCCATCTGAAACCTCTTCCGCAGACAGCCGGCCTGAAACAAAAGTTACCTATACCATAGAGAACATCCGCCAGTTCATAGTCGGCGTTGACGATCCCGTCGAACTCGCTGACGGCTCAAAGAAAGTCATCGTAAACTTTGACAACGCGGCAACCACTCCGGCTCTCAAGCCCGTAATGGAAGAGGTTGACTCAAAACTAAAGACATACGGTTCGATCGGAAGAGGCTTTTCCGCAAAGTCGAACATTTCCACGGAGATATATGAGAATACAAGAGACAAAGTCTTAAGCTTCGTAAACTGCTCTTACCCTGATTACACTTGCGTATATGTAAACAGCACGACTGACGGACTCAACAAGCTCGCTTCCGCACTCATTATGAGTAAGAACGACATCGTCCTCGCAACCCGCATGGAACATCACTCGAACGATCTTTCCTGGCGCAACCGCTGCAAGGTCATCTACGCAGATGTTGATGATCAGGGACGCATCAAGTATGACGAGATCGAAAAGCTGCTCAAGAAGAACAAGGTCAAGTACGTAACCGTCACGGCCGCTTCCAACGTAACCGGCTATGTCACGGACGTTCACCGCATCGCAAAGATGGCTCACAAGTACGGAGCAAAGATAATCGTTGACGGCGCTCAGATCGTAGCCCACAGGTCTTTCTCGATGATCGGAAGCACGCCCGATGAAAACATCGATTTCTTCGTTTTCTCCGCTCACAAGATGTATTCACCTTACGGCGGCGGCGCGATAGTCGGCCTTACTGATGAACTTAACAAGCACATGCCGAAATTCTACGGCGGCGGAACAGTCGACATCGTTACCGATAATACAGTAACTTACACGGACGCACCTCATCTTTATGAGGCAGGTTCCCCGAATTACCCCGGCGTTGTAGGCCTCGGAAAGGCGATCGACGTTATCAACGAAGTCGGTTTCGACAGCATCTCCGCTCACGAGCAGAAACTCATGAAGAAGATGATCGACGGCCTCAAGCAGCGCAAAAATGTCGTCATTTACGGCGATACCGATGACATCAGCGACAGAGTCGGCGTCATTTCATTCAACTTCACCGATATCAATTCAGCTCTCCTTGCAACCAAACTTGCAAACGCCGGAGCAGGCACACGCAGAGGCGCGTTCTGTGCACATCCTTACGTATGGAGGCTCATGGGCGTTTCAAATGAGCAGGCCAGGATATATGAGGGCTGCGAAAGTGCCAAGACCCCCGGCATGATCCGCGTAAGCTTCGGCATCTACAACACCGAGGAAGAAGTTGACGAATTCCTGAGACTTCTTGATCAGACCTTGGAGAATTACAGAAATTCCAACCATGAAGGAACCGAAGAAGATTTCGATCCTGCGTTCTGACGCTTTATGTTATCAACAGAATAAAAGCGGTTGTCCTCCCCCTATCTGAAGCCTGAAAACACATCAGATAAAACAAGCCCCGAAGCTCAAAACTCCGGGGCTTTATTACTGTTTACTATTTCCAGGACTTGACTTTTATCGTCTTGACTCCTGATCCCTTAACGGCATTCTTCATGCTGTCCTTAGAGAGCTTTGTGGCGTTAGGGAAATTCAATTTCTTCAGGTTCTTGGCTCCGTCAAAAGCCTTGCCAACCGATTTCAGAGCTGAGGAGGTTATCGTGAATGAAGTAAGTTTTTTGCATTCTGCAAAAGCGTCTTTGCTTATCGTTTCAACTTTTGCTCCGCCGGTTACCGTCGTGAGACTCTTGCATGCACAGAAGGCTTCCGGTCCGATCACAGTTACTCCGTCCGGAATATTAATGCTTGTCATGCCGCAGAACGCAAAAGCACCTTTGCCTATCTTCTTTAAGCTCTTCGGGAGCGTAACGGTCTTAAGCTTTGTGCATTCTTCGAAAGCATCGTCTTCGATTACGGTCACGCCCTCGTGGATCGTAACACTCGTTAATGAGCTGCAGCCTGAAAAAGTATTGTAGCCGAGCTTGGAGACCTTTCCGAAAATGACAAGTTCGGTCATTTTTGTGCATCCTCTGAAAGCCATTTCGCCAATTGACGTTACGCTGTCAGGAATAGTGATATTTGTAAGGCTTCTGCAGTTTTCGAAAGCAGCCTCGCCTATCTTTGTCAGACCGTTCGGAAGAGTAATATCCTTAAGCTTGGAGCAATCCTGAAATGCCAGATCGTCAATGATCTTAACGCTGTCAGGGATATTGACGGTTGCAAGCTTAGAACAACCGCTAAAAAAATTGATCACGGCAATATTATTGGAAAGCTTAGCACTGACAAGTTTTGTGTTTTCATCAAATGCGCCATTGCCAATAAATGTTACGGTATCCGGAACTGTGATCTCTGTAAGACCGCCCCACACAAAAGCATTTTCACCGATTACCTGAACGCTGTCAGGAATGGTAACGGTTGCAAGTGCTGTACATTCAGCAAATGAATATGCGCCTATCTTGGTGATGTTTCCTTCGAAGACAACTTTCGTGATCTTCTTGCGGGACTTATACCAGGGAACCTTCTTTTCGGACTTGTAATCCGGCATAGCTCCGTTTCCTGATAAAGTCAGGACTCCGTTTTTGAGCGACCACTTGAAATCTTTTGCCGCATCCAGCTTGGGTTCCGTAAGATTAACGACCTTGGGTGCAGCCGCTGAAGTCTCCGTCGTTGTCTCGGCCGCCGTCGTTTCTGTTGTAGTTTCGGCTTCTGTCGTCTCGGAAGTCGTCTCTGCGGTTGTCTCCGTGACCGTTTCCGCAGTCTCGGTCACCTGAGTTGTTGTCTCGGAACTGCTGCTTGTTGTCTGCTCCGGCTGCTTTCCGTTGCACGCTGCGAGCGACATCACGATCGTAATAGAAAGAACGGACGCTAAAAACTTCTTCATAATAAACCACCTCTGACAGATTATACTCAATGGCCAACGCCTTCACGAGCATAAGGATAATTGTCTTTTGTGTAATCTGTGTGTAGTTTTTGTGTTTTGTTGATGTTTATTCCCAGTTTCTTCTTCAATTTCAACTCAAAGTGAAGAGGTAACTGGGAATGGAATCCGCAGACCGGCTCCTTCTTACGTCAGCAAGCAATAATTCTCCATAACGCGCTCTGTTTTTATTCAAACAGAGCGTATAACAGGTAATATGCTGAGTTTTCGCGGATTATTCTCCATAACGCGCTCTGTTTCGGACAAAACAGAGCGCCAAACAGGTAATTTCCACGGATTGAAGCACAAAAAAGCCCGGCACGGAGCCGGGCCTTAAAGACAAAAGACAACGCGAAACCGCCGTGGATCGCGCCGCCCCGCCCCGCGCCTTACGACGCGAAGCCGATCCTGCGCTTCGTCCTGCCGTTGGGCTTGAAATCAGGGATGTCGCACGCCTCGATAGTGGTAATGATCTCGGATGTGAGCTCGTTTTCAGGCATCTGAACAACCCTGTTCGCGAGGTTCATCTCCGCCTCCTCAAGGAGCTTTCTGACGTAGCGGCCGTTACCGTAGTCGTCGTTGACCCTTGCGGATTCAAAGTCGCTGCGCAGCTTGTCCATCGCCTTTTCGGTAATGGCGATGTTCTTCTTGGAGGCCATGAGTTCCGTGATCTTGCAAAGCTCGTCGGTGGTGTAATCCTTGAAAGTCACGTGGAAAGCTATCCTGGACTTCATTCCGGGGTTGCGGTCGAGGAATTCCTTCATGGGACCGGGATAGCCCGCGAAAATAACCAGCGTGTCTTCCCTGTGGTTCTCCATCTCCTGGACTATCGTGTTGATGGCCTCGTCTCCGTAGCCGCCCTTGAGGCTGTCGCAGAGGGAATATGCCTCGTCAATGAAAAGCACTCCGCCCTGGGCTTCCCTGAATCTCTTCTTGACTATCTGGGCAGTCTCGCCGACGTGGGCACCTACAAGATCGGCTCTTCCGACCTCGACGAAGCTGCCTGTGGTAAGTATCTTCTCGTCACTCAGGATTTCGGCGCAAAGCCTTGCAACAGTGGTCTTTGCGGTACCGGGATTGCCGGTGAATACCATGTGCATCGAGCCTCTGTCGCGCTGGATGCCCCTGTCCATGCAGAGCTTGTCGAGCTTGAACTTGGCGATGGCCTTGGAGATGACTTCCTTGGCGGATTCGAGGCCGACCATGGCTGTAAGTTCCGCCATTGCCTCGCCGTGTTCGCGGACGTCCTTGAGACCCTCATGGAGTCCCGTGATATCAGCGGCAGTGAGGTTGTAAAGCTCATCCTTGGGGATGCCCGCTCCGTCCGGATACTCACTCATCAGCCTTCCCGACTGGTTCAGGAGTGCCTTGTCGATGAGGTTTCTGACAAACCTTCCGTTGCCGAAATTCTCGAGCAATCTAGTCCTGTCAAAGAGCAGTCTTGCCGCCATGACAGCGTCATCAGAAGCCGTAAGGCCGCGCTCGCTGAGCATGTACAAGAAGATCTGTGTCAGTTCGTCAGTTGTGTAATCGGGAAAATCGACCCAGTGGGGAACCCTGCTCTTGAGGCCCTCGTTGAGCTCTAAGAAATTTCTCATTCTCTGGTCGTATCCCGCGAGGATGACGATGACGTCGTCCCTGTTGTTTTCCATCTCCTGGATGAGTACGGAAATGGCGGTCTGCGAACGCATCGCGTACGCCTCGTCAATGAAGAGCACGCCGCCCTTTGCAGCGACGAAAGCCTCGCGCACCGCGCACTGCGGGAACATGGTGTCCAGATCCATGCCGCCGCGCTCGACGAACACGCCGCTCTTAAGCACACCCTTCTCCTTTGCGATGCCGGCGAAAAGCTTTGCCACGGTGGTTTTAGCGCTGCCGGGGTTGCCCGCAAAGACCATGTGTGTGGAGATGGATTTGTAAGAGCTGCCGCTGTGCTTCTTGCGCTCCTTTTCGACGATGTCGGAAGCCAGGATGCTGTTGATCTGCTGCTTGACGATCTCAAGACCGATGAGGCTGTTCAGCTTTTCGAGCGACGATACAGACTCCTCGCGGTCGGACATGTATTCCTTCGAAGGGTCGCAGGTGTAGATGCCGCTCATGTTCTTGTTGATGCACCAGGGCTCAAATCTCTCGAAGGCCTCGAGCACATCAGTCTGGCTGAACTCATCGCCTGCAAAGTCCTTGAAAAACGCATTCGCGTCCTTTGCATACTTGCTGTACTCAGTCTTCTTGATCAGAGTCTTGAGATAAGCGACGGCGGCCTTCCTGCTGCCCTTGCCCTCCCTCAGGTTCACAAAGAACACGAGTTTGCTGATCTCGGGAAGGATGTAGTAGGAGTACCCGGGATCTTCCCTGTTGTAAGTGAACACGAACAGACACTTGTTGCAGTTCTTCCTGAAGAGCTTTTTGAGGTACTCGCAGGCTGCAATATAGTCGGATGCGCTGTAACCGAATCTCTCAGACAGATCGATCACTACGGTGCCGCCGTAGCTGTTCTCGATGAGGTCATCTATATGGTGGTCTCTTTCAAAGAAATTGGGCTTGATCTCGCTTAAGTAAACGATACGTCTGCTGCTCAGGCGCTTTGCCCCGTAAAGGTTATTGACAAGGAGCTCGGCCAGATCGTATTCAGCCCCACGGCTGTTGCCCGAAATGATGTAATGCGCCATGTTGACGTCGTTGTACGCATCAAGCTTGTTGGCGTTGATGTTGGCAAGTTCGCCGGCGTATGTCTTGTCGTAGATCTCAAGGTCGTTTCTGCCGCAGGATGCGATGCGCTCTTCCATAGTAAAAGGCAGGGCCCTCTCGTCATCTGCGTTGAGATAGTAGTTCCACAGGTGCGCAGCCTCAGCGATCCTCATGGAAGAGCTCTGGATATACTCGTGCCTTTTGGCTTCCATGAACAGTTCCTTGAACCTGTACATCGTGATCTCATAGGGTTCGGCCTTGGAAAGACCTGCGTTGCAGGCGTCCTTGACCATTCCGCAGATCTCTGCGTGAGCGGACTCCAGTGTGTGCTTCTGCTCGTCAAATGCAAATACGGCGTGGGCCAAGTCACCCTCAACATCGTGAATGAAAAAAGACAGGCTCGAAGGAGTGTTGCGCTGCACATAGGCGTTGACTGTGGCAATGCCGTTGTCGCAGCAGAAATCGCTGCGTCTGATCTTGCCTGCTGCTTTGATCTTTTCTTCGTTTGTCTCAAGCAAAAATCCGTAATACTTCATTTCTATCACCTCACTTAACTTACTGATCCATTTTCGTACACCCTCTATATGGAGCGGTTTTCGGGAATTGTAAAAAGTTTTTTTCGAAACTTTTGAATCAATTGAAGTACGGTTTTTGATGTCGGATAATAAGAACAGATTGCGAAAAGGAGGCCCTTGCTAATCATGGCTAATAATACCAATCCGAGTCCGATCATGCCTTTTACCGAATACAACACGTTCCAGGGCTTCTATAAGATCAGGCCCGCAGACGAAAACCGTGATCTGAACTATGTTTTTAACAAGAGCATCCTACACGTAACCGACTGGCTCAGAGAGCGTTTCGAAGAAGCGGGGACCAAGACGGAATTCGATCCTTCAGAGTACCGTTTCCTTGATGACTATCCTTCAGCCAAATCAATGGAAACCGAAAACTTTGATGTTTTCGCTGCTGAAAACATTATCGTCACAGGCGCCGGCACGCGCTTCGATATCGACGTGCTGGGGATAAAGGATTTCGGCGAATGGGCGATGCGCATCTTCGAACCTAACAACAAATCTGAAGCAGATTATGCGGACAGATTGTTTACCACGGATATCGCTATTAAGAAAGCTGATGAATTTGTTTTTCTGGCTATCAAGACCACGTGTACGGAAAGCCTGCTCAAGCACGAAAAAAAAGCCAGCATGTTCAGGCCCGTCTTTCTCAGATACATCGTTGAAGATGCCGAACTCATTGTCTCCGGTGGCAACCTGGCAGCACTGAAATACCCGATAAATATCGCAAGACTCAACATCGATCTCAAAGGAAATCTGCTCAAGGACGAGTATGAATTCTTAAACGTCATCTTTGATTCCAAGCGACTGCTGCCAGTCGTTTTCTGCCCTGCAAGCAGCGGTTACGACAAGCTCGCTTATGCACGTTTTATAAGAATATTCTCCTGGAATATGTCAGGCGAAGCATACGTCATCACGGACGAGCACGGTGACAAGAGCGACTGCTACAAGGGCCTTTTCGAGAAGATGTATACCAACCCGAAGTACGACATATTAAAGAGGGCCAAGATACCCGTCAATGATGCAATGGCCAGGATAAAGGACAACTATCTGGTCATCTATCCGCCCGTAAACGGCATCTGCGATATCGAGTGGCACGCCGTCAACGAAGAAATAAAGAATTACTCTTATGTCGTACCCGAGCCCGAAAACGAAGCTGCAGCAGAGCCCACAACGGACGAGCAGACAGAAGCCGCCGCACCCGCTGCAGAACCCAAGCCTGCTGATCCTCCGGAACTCCCTAAAGAGATCAAAGATCTGATCAAGGATGAGGTCCATAGAATAAGAGATGCCGTCGGTACTTCTCTGATGGCAAGACGCGAAGCTTCAGGCTGCGCAGACATCGACTACGGAGACACTTCCTTCTATTCGGAGCTTTGGAATAAATATGTTGATAAATCAGACAGCAAGACTATCGAGAACCTGAACCGCGAGCTCGACGAAACAAGACAGAAGATAACCGAGATCATCAACGACAAGGAAAGCGATACTGACAAGCGTGTCGAAGCAGTCCTTGAAAACTTCAAGAAGGATCAGGGTAAAGAGATCGAAAAACTCAAGAAATATAACGAAGAACTGAGCCAGGAAAAGAGGGCTGCCCAGAAAGCATTGGAGGCTGAAAAAGCCAACAACGAGGCATCGGTCAAAAAGCTTAAAGATGAGTATGAGACGAAGTTCCGCACAATGCAGGCCAACGACTTGGAGGCAAGAAAACTCGACTTTTTCCTCCGCTTCATGTCGGTATCGTACGACAAGAAAAAACTGCTCGAATGGGTAGAAAAACACATGAGCGATGAGATCGCCGTCAGCAACGCAGCTAAAAACAACTACGGCGATCTGTTATCGCGTCTTCCTGACAGCGGCACACGCCTCAGGGATGCTTTCATTGCGCTGTATGCCTTCATCCTCAATCAGTCAGACAAAGAGAAGATGCCTGACGATCTTTACGAAGCAATAAAGGCAGACAAAAGAATGTCCGCTTATCCGATCGAACCGTGCGGCGACGATGCCGAGCTGTGCAAAAAGCATTACGGCCACACCGCGGCCTATCACATCCCCTATTCAAGCGGGGACACGAATTACATGTTCAGGCTTTACTTTGAATACGATGAATCAGTTGGTAAATATCTTATCGTCGCGGTCGTCCACCACGTCCCGTGGTCGTGATAAGGGTTTGCTGCTAAAGATTATTAATCCAATTCTGCAATCGGCTTGGTAAAACCATCACTGAGCTTTTTCCCATACAGGTCTTCTTATAAGCCTTCTCAAGAACAGTATTATAAGCTCCCTGCAACCTTTATCTCAGTGCCTTCAGGGAATTCTTCCACATAGAGCTGGAAGCATTCCTTTCCGTTGTCACGGAACGGATAAGCCTCATACCAATGACCTCCGACGCAGACATATATCTTCGTGTTGTCGCTGTACGTTCCCTCTTTGAGCGTGCCGGTGATCGTTGTAAATCCATTCACCGAAGATGTCCTGATGGAATCGGCTGCACCTTCAAGCTCTTTCACTCCAACGGGATCGCCTTCGATTTCGGTAGCGGGCAGCTTGGGCGGATTTGCGGACAGCTGCGGCAGGAATCTTTCGGCTTTTTCGATGATGAGCACGTTCGCCTTGATCGATCTGATGTCTCTCACCTGCACCGTCAGAGATCTTGAGAACAAAGCATTCTTGTAGCTTTCAGCCATGAACGGCAGCAATGAACTTCCGAACGAATCGCGGTACATCATGAGGTTATTTCCAAGAGCACCGAGCGTCATGATCTTGTTGTCGAAATTGCTCTCTACTTTTCCTTCGTAGTCGAAACCGAATCCGCCGTCATAGTAGATCTCTTCCTCCAAAGGCACGGAAGACGGGTACATCATGGCTGCCAGGTCGCCCTTGAAATCCTTTTGCACCTTGTAAGGCGCCTTATTGTAGCGCTCAACATACATCTGCCCTGTAGCTTCATGGATTGCGCGGGCGGCAAGCGCGGCACCTTCGTTATTCCAGTGCGAGTCGGTCTTGTGGTAGAGCACCTTGTTTTCGGCAGCGAAAACATCGTAGAGGTCAACGTATCTGATGCCTTCCTCCTTAAGTCTCTCAACGAGGCGCACGCGGTTGCCGGGCTTCGTCGTTTTCGCGTAATAGTACGGCATGTTCTCGCCGTAGAGCGAATTCTTGTTTGCGGCGATCACGAAAACAAACTCCGAACCGTTCGCCTTGCAATATCTGTCAATTAACTTCAATGTCCTGACGCAGTCGTTCAGCTCCCTTTCGCTCATGACCTCCGTGCCGGTGTAATCGCCCAGCGTATCGGTGTAGAACATCCAGCCGTTTTTGCCGTAAATGACCGACTTCGAAGACGACGTCCGGAACACCTTTGCCGTTACCAAAGAATAACCCGTGACCATCTCCTGACGAAGCGCGCAGTGGCCTTCGAAATATTCGCCCAGCTGCTTGAGATAATCCTTGTTGATCGTGGTTTTATTCTCATCTTCTGAGACCATGACGGGAGCGGGCAACCTGGCAGCCGAACTGCTCTCGGACTTGGACGGCCCTGTTATGAGCATGCCTGCAAAAGGCACCAGGAGCACCGCCAGGAAGATCACAAAATAGAATGTATATTTCTTACCGTCTTTCATATCAGAACCTGAAATAAATAAATGGATTGTATGTGCCGCCCGCGAGATTCATTATGCAGAGGATAAGCAGTAAAGGCGTGACCACCCACGATATCTTGTCGAGAACACTGTATTTTTGGAGCTTTTCCTTGAGCGGAGCGGAAAATACCACTCCGGCGATCAGCACACAAATAGCGAGCGGAGTCATCAGCGGCAGGAGCAGCGTGCTGTTTGCAGAGGCAATCTCGGGCGTGCTCATGAACGGTCCGGCGAACATCTGCTTAACCCAGAAGAAGCCCTGCGACAGCGTGTCCGCGCGAAAAAAAACAAAACCGACCATTACGACCAGCACCGCGTATATATGGCCTGATATTCTGGCAAAAGCATTCGGCCTCGCGCCGGGATCCTTTTCGCCCTTGCCTGCCTTAGACCTGACAAACTCCTCGATCATCTGGAAAACGCCGTGATAAAGGCCCCAGAAGATGAACGTCCAGTTCGCGCCGTGCCAGATTCCCGTTGCCAGGAACACGATGAACTTGTTGACGACGGTTCTGACCTTGCCCTTGCGGTTGCCTCCGAGCGGGATGTACAGGTATTCCTTGAACCACGTGGACAGCGAGATGTGCCACCTTCTCCAGAACTCCCTGATGGAAGTAGAGATATAAGGATAATTGAAATTTTCCTTGAAATGGAACCCGAACATGAGTCCCAAACCGACCGCCATGTCGGAATAAGCCGAGAAATCGAAATATATCTGGAGCATGTAAGCAATTGCACCGGTCCACGCGCTCAAAGCGCCTATCTGCGACTGCTGTGCGCCAAACAGAGTGTCTGCGATAACGGCCACGTAGTTTGCGATGAATACCTTTTTCGCGAGTCCGCAAATAAAGCGCCTGATGCCCTTTGCGGTCTCCTCGGGAGTCTCTTTCCTGCTGATTAGCTCAAGCTCGATGTCGTGGTATTTGACGATCGGACCGGCGACCAGCTGCGGGAAAAACGACACGTAAAGCATAACGGTGAAAGGGTTCTTCTGCGCCTTGCAGTCCCTGCGGTAAACGTCGATAACGTAACTCATCGCCTGGAAAGTAAAGAACGATATGCCGATCGGCATCACGAGCCCCGTCGGCTTGATTGACATACCGAACCACCCGTTGATCGTGCCGGTCACGAAATCCGCGTACTTGTAAAGGCCCAGAACTCCGAGGTTCTGGATAACGCTTACCGCGACGATGAGCTTTGCAAGAGCTCCCCTGCCCTTATCCAGGCATTTCCCGATCAGCAGCGCCCAGATGTAGTTGAGGATGCAGGATGCGATCATGAGGAGAACGCATACCGGCTCGCCGTACGCATAGAAGATCAGGCTCGCGATGAGAAGCAGAACATTTCGCGTGCGGACGCCCGGCAGGACCCTGTCCAAGATCAGGATCACCGGTAAGAAAATGCACAGAAATGTAAGCGAACTGAATACCATCGAAAATACCTTTCGAAGCTATTGTAACATTGTTATTTTTCTTAACTTCACAATGTTATCTCCGCTCGGTTACAAGTTCGCGACAAAAATGAGGTATTGAGCAGATCAGGCATTCAGGAACCTGTCCAGGTCCTCGGTGTACATCTTATAGATGCCATAGATCAGCTGCTGGCGCGTGACTCTGACCTGGTAATCGTACAGATCCTTGAGCAGTATAGGGGTCGCGAAAGCGATCTTCGCAGCCGCAACCAGATTCATCTTGAACCTTGCGTCGCCCTTGTCGAGTCTGTCAAAATCGATACTCTCGATCTCCTTGAGGAATGCCTCATAATCAGCCTTCTTATCGAGTGATTTGACCTCATTGGTAATATAAGCGTCAGTGCCGCCCCAGCCATACGATACGCCGTGCGCTTCAAAACGCTTGACCGACGACTTCCTGACGTTCTCGGAACTCTTGATGTTACCGATAAAGAGCTTTTTCTGGCCCGCGACACGTCCCGCCAGGACCTTCTGGTAGAACTTCTCGTCGGCTACGATCACATAGACCGATCCGTCCTTAGTGCCCACAACATTATCTTCAGTATCATCAGTGCGGTCGATCAGCTGAGCCATTGCCTGTGCAAGCAGCTCATCCTTTGCAACGATCACGAGCGAGCTCTCATACTCCTCCGGCTTAACGAGCAGGCTCTCTGCGTACTGCGAAAGCTCCACCGCGTTCTGCAGCGTCTTTGCACCCGCAATACCCGTAACGGTGCGCGCCAGATGCACAGGATCGGCCAGTGAGAGCACTCCGATCAGCTTCCCATACGTCTCTTCCGGAACTTCGGCAAGCAGGGTCTTACCGATCAGAGCGACAGGAAAAATAGCTCCGACTACGCTCAAAACGGTATCCACGCCCTTTTTCGCGAGATCAGGGCGGCTTGCAAGCACCTCAGCCGTATCGACCATCTTCAGGACATCGCCCGCGGTATTCCAGGCATTCGCGACCTTGTCGTCAACGCCAAGCTTCTCCTTAAGCTCTTCCCTAGCCTCTTTATCGAGTTTCGCGCTGCCGATCTGCTCCTGCATCGCGCTGACCAGCTCGTTCAGCGTCCCCTTCGGGAGCTTGTCGAGAACTTCCGCACTCATCGCAATCGTCTTATTCGTCTGAGCCATGCTTTTCACCTCTCTTGCCGGATTATAGGTTTGCGTTTCTTTCTAGATAATACAATTATTCCTGCAAATTTGAATAGTGTTCAAGGAGCGGTTGCCTTCAGCACCGTTTACACTTTTCTCTCATACGCACTCAGCACTGCGTCATTGATAAAGTATGCGATCTTGCGCTTAAGCGACTCCTGCGTCGGGATCCAGTTTTTCGTGCCGCTGATCAATATCAGGTCGCGGTTTGGCAGGATGCCGTTGCGCATATACTCGTCGCTCTTCCAGTAATTGTTCTCAAGATAATCGTCGTCATCGGTCATGCCCATGAACTCGACAAAGAAGCACCGGTCAATGATGCGCACAGGGAACGAATAGTCGGGATTTCTTTTTCGCCCGCCTTTAAGCAGGAGCGCCGGCTCATACTTCGCCTCAAGCCCCAGCTCCTTCAGCGCGTTTCCCACCATCATCTCGCCCCTCGACCTGACATTGAAGCCATAGCCGTCATAGTAGCCGGTATTAACTTCGTGCGCGTTCGAGCAAGCCTGAAGCTGCTCCCACATAGAGACATCAAATTCAGACACGTCGCGGATGAATTTGAAGTTGTCGGGTATGGCCAGGTGTCTTCGTTTAATCTCTTCCCGGAATGCAGCTTTGATACTCATACGCTTCTCATACAGTTCAAGTTCTTTCTGCATTTCAGCGTAATTACCTCCGGTAATATGCGTATCCTGTCTGCTTAAACTGCTTCCGAAGCCTGTATACTTGCGGATGACAGGCGCACCGCAATGAATACCAGTCTTATATCTCGGCAAGCGTTCATATTCGCTATTTAAGCGAAAATACTCGGCAATAATATAGATGTCACAGAATAGAGATAGATCCATACCTGTATCCTACGCCGGTTAACCGCCGAAAAAACCGACAAAAAACTACAAAAACCGACAAAGCAATATGGTTCATTCTCTATTACTTCTTCAATACTTATTTAAAGTGAAGAACTAATTGGGAATGGATTGCAAAATACTAGCTCATTCCCACTTTCCTCTTCAATTCCGATTAAAAGTGAAGAGCTAATTGGGAATGGAACACAAATTACACGCTCATTCCCAGTTTCTTCTTCAATTTCGATTAAAAGTGAAGAGGTAATTGGGAATGAACCCCCATCTAAGAAAGAATTACCCCTTATACCCCTCAACCAGAGCCTTGAGGACCAGATACCGCTGCTTTTTCTCTTCCTTCGCGAAATGCACGTCACGCGACTGGGGATATTGATCGTCATAGACGAGCGAAGCGGCTTCCTCACCGAACTGCTCAGACGTGAGATCGAACCTAGCCGAACCAATAACGTTATAGCAATGGAAATTGCCGCCCTCGCGCGGGATCCCGTAAACCAATCCTCCGAAAAGATCCTGCACCAGAAATGCCGTAATGGAGCACTGCCCCAAAGTGCAGTGGGAGGAGGCCCAGCGGTCCTGAAGCCGGGGCGCGCAGGTCTCAAGGCGCCACAAGCCGTCGCTCAAAGCGTCATACAGATCCAAAGGCGAATTTAGCCAGGGAAGTGCCGCAGCAACAGACTCCAAAGGACGGACCGACCCGCAGGATGAAGCACCATAGAACTTATAATCTTTCACTGCATCATCCTCCTGTCGTGACCCTTCTTCTCGAAATCAGTGCTGTCCGAATCATCATACGTCTCAACCTCGGGCTTGGCGGTCATGTAGTCGAACTGCTTCTTCTCACCGTAGCTCCAGCCGGAATCGAGGCGGACAAAATCGAATGTGGTCTCATATGCTTCCATCGGATATGTAGTGTCAAAGTATTCGAGGACGTTCTGTTCCTTATCAAGCTGGTGTGCATTTGTCTCCTGAAGATTATCTACGCTCTTTTTCTCCAAGCCGAGCAGGATCTTCGGAAGCTGTACCGAAAGGAAATATAGAACGAGTCCTATCAGAAGGCCTATGCATAAAGCCTCGAAAGGATGCTCCAGACAGTAATTCATCACTTTGTAATGGAATATGAGTACTCCTAATAAGAGTAACAACTCAGGTAATGAGTAGAGGATGCCTCGCAATACGGAGTTGAACGTGACGGTCTTCATCTTCGCGCGCTTCTTTGTGCGGTCGACCGTCTCCCAGCCTTTCGCATACGGGAAATCGCCCGAGACCTTGCCGGTCTGGCCGTTGACTATGTACTGATACCTGAGGCCCTTATATTCAACGGTCAGGAACCAGATCGGAAGGAGCGCGTACTTGATCTGCTGGTTGTGGTATCTCGTATGGCTGCCGTTGGACCGCGGCTGGAAGCTGTCGTAACCCAAATTGATCTTGCCGCACATTTCGAGCGCGTACTTGTCGAGACGCCTGTAGATCTTGTCTGTCATGTCGAGGGGCTGCTCGTCGTATTTCTCTGCGAAATAGCCCTGCAGATACTCGGCCCTGAAAGGCACCAGTTCCGTGAAATCGAACGGTTCCGCCGCGGCCATGAGCCTGTCGGGGACCTTGGCCTCGCCGTCGAAAGGCACATCCTTTATCCTGAATTTGACCTTGCAGAAGACGCGCTGCTTATAGTTGTTTGCCATGTCACCGCCTCCCGAATAAGCGTTATCAGTGGACTTGCCCACGCTCGCTATACCCTGGAGATTGATGTCGACCTCCGAGCTTATTATCCAGGTCGGAACATAAAGGCCCGTCATCTTGGCGAGGACTTCGTCATTGATGTAGTTCTTAGGAAGGTGCGGTATCTCCGCGCAGTGCTCTTTGAAAAGGCTTTTCGCCTTCTCTTTATCGAACGCAAACGGAATGATGTAATCGGGCTTGAACTCACGCGTAAGCCTTCTGGTTACGATGGCGGGCGAACCGCAGAATGAGCAG
>JAEEGJ010002412.1_pt1 | contig 98284 bp, 72 predicted proteins | sample 8958761 | NCBI WGS metagenome assembly JAEEGJ01 (sample SAMN16246546, study PRJNA631951) | gut metagenome | biome: gut microbiome; feature: rumen; material: RS-attached | host: Bos | place: Iran: Karaj | collected 2018-10 | reverse complement strand
TGTCTCTCTCGTTGAAGTAGAGATAGAGAGCCATCGCAACTGCTGCCTTATCCTCATCGCTGGCTTTCTCGAAGGACTTAGCCTCCAAACTGGTCTCGATGGTGCTCTTCACGGTCTTTACCTTCGCTGTTGTCTTCTTTGCAATTGCGGTAAAGATGCCCAAGATGAGTACCAAGATAAGCAGGATAGTGAACACCACCAAAACGGAGATGCCTGCTAAAAGCCATATCTGCGGATCTGATATTGATAGTAATTGCATATTATATTCTATTTTGAAGACCCTACCCAGCCTCCCCTTAAAGGGGAGGAGAAAAGTCTCCCTTTAAGGGAGATTTAGAGGGTCTTTCGTTCTTTAACTACAGAGGAATATTGCCGTGCTTCTTGGCGGGGTTAGTGAGTTTCTTGTTCTCGAGCTGAGCCAAGGCGCGGATGATGCGGAAGCGGGTGTTGCGAGGCTCGATTACATCGTCGATGTAGCCATACTTGGCAGCCTGATAGGGATTTGCGAAGAGGTCTTCGTACTCCTTCTGCTTCTCAGCCATGTAAGCCTTTGCTTCTTCCACCTTACCCTCGTCCTTGAGAGCCTTAGCTTCCTTAGCATAGAGCACACTTGCAGCACCGCTTGCACCCATCACAGCAATCTCGCTTGAAGGCCAAGCATAGTTGAGGTCGCCACGAAGCTGCTTACAGCTCATCACGATGTGGCTGCCACCATAGCTCTTACGCAAGGTAACGGTCACTTTGGGAATAGTAGCCTCTCCGTAAGCATAGAGCAACTTTGCACCATGCAGGATGACGGCGTTGTACTCCTGACCTGTGCCGGGCAGGAAGCCTGGAACGTCAACAAGCGTTACGATAGGAATGTTGAAGGCGTCGCAGAAACGCACGAAGCGAGCGCCCTTGCGGCTTGAGTTGCAGTCGAGCACACCTGCCAGCTGCTTCGGCTGGTTGGCTACGATACCAACGCTCTGGCCGTTGAAGCGAGCGAAACCTACAATGATGTTCTTTGCAAAGTTAGGCTGCACCTCGAAGAACTCGCCGTTATCCACGATGCCTGCAATCACCTGATACATATCGTAAGGCATGTTGGGATTATCAGGAATGATGTCGTTCAGGTAGTCTTCCATGCGGTCGATGGGGTCTGTGCATTCTACGCGAGGAGTCTTCTCGAGGTTGTTCTGAGGAATGTAAGAGAAGAGCTGCTTAATCATAGCGATACACTCTTCTTCGTTCTTGGCCGTGAAGTGTGTCACACCACTCTTTGTGGCATGAACGCTTGCGCCGCCAAGCTGCTCCTGAGTAACGACTTCGCCCAGAACTGCCTTCACAGGACCAGGACCTGTCAGGAACATATAGCTGCTGCCCTCTACCATGAAGGTGAAGTCGGTAAGAGCGGGACTATAGACAGCACCACCGGCACACGGACCCATGATGGCGCTAATCTGAGGAATGACGCCAGAAGACATGATGTTGCGCTGGAAGATTTCAGCATAACCTGCAAGAGCATTGATGCCTTCCTGCAAGCGAGCACCGCCTGAGTCGTTAAGACCAATGACGGGAGCGCCAACCTTCATGGCGATATCCATCACCTTGCAAATCTTGCTTGCCAGCATCTCGGAGAGAGAACCAGCAGAAACCGTGAAGTCCTGAGCAAAGACATAAACAAGGCGACCGCCAATTGTGCCGCTACCTGTCACGACGCCGTCGCCCAGATACTGCTTCTTCTCCATACCGAAGTTCGTGCAACGATGCTTCACGAACATGTCCATTTCCTCGAAGCTACCTTCGTCGAGCAGGAGGTTGATGCGTTCGCGAGCCGTGAGCTTGCCTTTCTCGTGCTGCTTCTCGATAGCCTTTTCGCCGCCGCCTATACGAGCCTTGGCGCGGAGCTCCATAAGCTCCTTAATCTTTTCTGTTTGTGTACTCATCTTTGTGATTTACTATTTAAAGATTTATTGTTTTCTATTTTGCTATTTATGTCCTTCCCTACGGGGAAAAATCAGGAGAGCTTTACAATTTCGCGCACAAAGGTACAAAAAAGAATTAAGAATGAAGAAAGAAGAAAGAAGAATTTTCTCTAAATTCACACATTATATATTATTATATACGAAAACAAGCCCCGCCGACTAATGAGTTGAGGGGACTTGTTCTTATTATCTACATTTCTTATTGTCTTATTCTCTTATCTTATTAAAACTTTCTTCCCGTTTACGATGTTGATGCCTTTATGAAGCACAGCTGACTTTCGACCTGATAGGTCATAAACAGTAATGTTATCGTTATCATCAGCGTTAACATCTATTATGCCGTCTGGCAAGTGATGTCGGTCAAAGCGTTGCAGCCATCGAAACACTTCGCAACGCCGCTGATTAAGACATGTCTTAGCCAGCGACATTTGCCGTTTTAACAGAGATAGTTGCCAAACTTGACATGTGATGCTGGCCAACTAGGCACGCCTAGTTTGGCAATTAGCCTCGCCTACATCTTAAACTTCATCAGTATGGGCAAGTGGTCTGAAGGGTGCCAGAAGTTTGAGATATTCTGTGGATTGCGTACGGGGGTAGTGTAGCTGTCTTTCAGAATTGCGGCTCCATTCACTTTCTTCTGTAATGCCGGAGTGACGTAAATGAAGTCGATACGGCGATTGCTGCCTGTTGAGCCGATGAACTCTTGCGGATAAAGGCTCTTGATGAGGTCGATGTAGGGCGTTTTGCTGCAGATGTAATCGTGCACCAGAAACTTCGTTGTGCTGTCCGGGTACTGATAGGCCGCGTTATCTACACGCGAGACAGAATTGAAGTCACCCATCATCGCCCAAAACTCGCGCTTAGCGTTGCTGTGGGACAATATGGTATTCTTGCAGATGAGTTCCATCTCTTTGCTTCGGAAGACGTCGCCTTCGCCCTTGGCTTTGCTTTCTTCACGCTTATCTGCCGGCACTCTGTACCCATACGCCATAGGCCAAGTGTGGAGCGTCACAAGGTTGAGTGTCTTCTGCTTCTTGCCGAGCTTGACCTTATACCACGATGCACCATGACATACTATTGTATCGGCATTTCCCGTGATAAGCTTCTCGGCCTCCATCGGATAGCGCGAGGTGATGAGTTGCGGGTAGTTGTCGGGATGAGCGCTCAAGTAGACATAGGCGTGACCATAACGCTGAGCCAACCTGCGCCATCTTGCCAGGCACTCCTCCTCCGTTTCTTTCTCGCTCTTGTCGGAGTTCGTCACGTACAACTTCTGCGCCTCGCACCAAACACATATATCGGGCTTCTGTGCGGAGACCCAATCTGTAAAGCGCTTGTAGTCGTCGGTCTGGCCGTCCCACATACCGTTCTGTATGTTCCAATAAAGCAGATTCAAGGTCCTGTTATCTTCTTTTCGAGCATGACCCGTCGCGGCTCCCACCAGAAACAAGACAAGGAAAAACATTCTCAATTTCATAGTAATATGTATTATAAGGTTTATTATTCAGGCAATATCTTTGAGTCTTTAGAGGTATTTGCTGACGATGGCATCGGTCTTCTCCCATAGCTCGTGCATCTGTTTGTGATGAAGGAACTTGTCGCCAACGTCGATGGTGCGGTTCGAACGGTTGAAGGTGCCTGTCTGTGTGGCTTTATCCTCGTCCAATAAGAGGCGGATAGCTGTATCGGCTCCTTGTCGGGGAGTGCGGATGAAGGGACGGAAGAAGATGTCGGTTAGCGGGTCGATGAAGTTGTGCATACGGATGATGTCGGTCGAGACGATGCCCGGGTCGGCAGCATTGACCGTGATGCCTTTGTCCTTGAGACGTTCTGCAAGGTCGAAGGTGAAGAGTGTCAGCGCCAGCTTCGAATTGCTGTAGATGGGGATACGCCAGAAGCTTCCCTTTCTGCCACGCTGGAAGAAGTCGGGAAAGTCCAAGCGCCCTACCCTATAAGTCAACGAGACCATGTTTACGATGCGACTTCCCTCTCCCATCAACGGCAGCAAGAGGCGGGTAAGTAGGTAAGGACCTACATAGTTGACCTGCACGGTACGCTCCATGTTGTCTTGTGTGATGTGGAGTCCCGTTTCGAGTGTCCCGGCATTATTCATCAGGAGGTCTAGGTGCTGGAAACGAGCCTTTATCTGGTCCGCGAAACGACGAACGGAACTGAGGTCCGCAAGGTCTATGCCCACAACCTCAACATGCTCGTTGCCCGTGGCCTTGACAATCTCCTGCCGCTTCTCTTCTGCCGTTTCAGGATGGTGGCAAGCCATAATTGTATGAAAGCCTTTGCCAGCCACGGCCTTCGCTTCCTCGAAGCCCATGCCTGTGGCTGCGCCTGTTATAATCGCCAGCTTCATAGGTTCTGCTCCCTCTCTATGCGTTCTATTTCTTTCACCAAGTCTTGCGGAAGTTGCTCGCGAAGATGCTGATGACAAGCCATCTCCAGCGTGTACATCCTGCCGATGCAGTAGTTGCTATGCTTGCAGCCACAACGATGATGGATGTCTTCCTTGAGCCGGTTCACGAAGTCGGGTTCGTTGAGGAGGCTGCGAGCCATCTGCACAGCCTCAAAGCCGTGACCCAACACCTCGTTTATCTTGTCGCCACACACCAAGCCTCCAACATAGATGAACTTCATGTCGGGCATTGCCTCACGGAACTTCAGGGCATCTTCAAGGAAGAAGGCTTCCTTGTAAGGGACTGGCTTTGTCATCATGTTCCTGACGAGCGATTTGCAGCTTCGGATGCTGTATTTGAGCCAAGGCTTGTCCATGTAGTGCGTCATCGTCTGCAAAGGCAGTTCGCCTCGCATGACATACATCGGTGTGGCGCTCACCAGTCCGCCGCTCAATACGAGGGCATGGACGCCGAGTTCCTGCAGGCGACGGGCAACGGGGATGCTGTGCTCCTCCAACGAAACGCCGTTCTTCAGTCCGTCCCGCATGTTCATCTTGCAGACGACGGCAATGTCGTCCCTTGCCGCCTTCATGGCTGCCTCCACACAAAGCGTCATGAAACGCATCCTGTTCTCAAGCGAACCACCATACTCGTCCTTGCGATGATTGAAGTAAGGGTTGAGGAACTGGTCAATCAGATAACCGTGTCCGCAATGTATTTCCACCTCGTCGAAGCCTGCTTCGCGAGCCAAGTTGACTGCCTCGCCGAACTTTTTTGCCAGCTCCGGCAGCTCGTCCCGACGCAATCCGCGCACGATGGTAGGGCTGTAGAGATTGAAACCCGTGGAAGCCCCCACGGGAATGCAGCCGCAGATGGCTTTGTGGCTCATGTTGCCGCAATGCCCCAACTGGATGCCCGCCGCTGCACCTTCCTTGTGGATGCCGTCGGTGAGGCGGCGCAGACCAGGCACAATCTCTTTTTTCATCACAAGCTGGCGGTCAAAACTCAAGCCGCTTTCTGTCACGGCGGCATAGGCCACAGTCGTCATTCCCACGCCGCCCCGAGCCACGCTCGTGTGGTAGTCGTAGAGCATCTCGCTGGGTTCGTGCCCGGGACACATGCTCTCAAAGGCCGCACTCCTGATGGTGCGGTTCCTCAATGTCAGCGGCCCGATGTGTGCCGGCTCGAATATCTTGTTCATGGAAAGTTTAAAAGTTTAAGAGTTAAAAAGTTATAGAGTTGGAATGTGGCTTTACGCCTTTTTGCCTTTTTCTGTTGTCAGTAAACGAACGGCACTATTCGTTTTCGCTTTCCTAAGGCTTCTTCGCCAAACTCCTCCTTATACCTATTATATATAGCGTGGGCGCGTGGCACGAGATTGGCTGCCGTCCAGATCGGAAACACCCAAGCCGCCAAGGTTGCTGCCGCGATGGCAAAGCCCGTCCACTCAATGATTTCGCCCAGATAGTTAGCCGAAGTCACATAGCGATACATGCCTTTGGAGGGCAGATAATGCTTCGTGTCGCCCGGCTTGCGAAGATGACGGACGACGTGGTCCGAGTGGAGATTGATGGCCATCCCTATGAAGAAGAGCAAGATGCCTGCAATGGCATTCGGACGAAGCAAGTAGGAAACGCCTTGCTCGAAGTCGGGGTTGGGAAACCAATAGAGTCCTCCGCCCTGAATCAGCCCGTTGATGAGATTGAAAACGATGCCCATAAGCATGATGGCTACTGGCATCCGGCTCTGCCCTTTCAGCAGGAACGGGAAGACGAGACTGCGCTGGAAATAGTGCAACTCGAAGAGGCAGAACAGAGCCAGCTGCGGCAAGTGCCACTTCAAGGGCGAGAGGCTCCATATCGCAAGCATAACAATGAAAACAGGTACCTCCATGAGAATCCAACCCAGCTTGTTATTGATGCTCAAGCCCCACTGCTTCGTGCGGAACTGACCATAACCAGCCGTCACGAAATAAAGGCTGACGAAGACCACTATAGCCAGCACCAGCATGCCATAAATAAGGTAGTAAAAGAGTCCCTCTGACATTATTCCTTGCATTTTAGGCAATGCAAAGTTACAGATTTTCATTCAATAATCAAAATTATTAAATCACAAATGCACATCCAGAATGTTTGAAACAGACATTTTGGGGCTGTAATGTTTTCGGAAAATCCTTGACAAAAAAAGTGACGAAAAACGGTGTAATCGAAAACTCTGCGTGGCTAAAAATCAAACGCCGCACGCGAAGTTGGCCAACGCCACACGCGGCGATGACAAATTCCGCACGCGAAGTTACCCATCGCCGCAGGCGGAATTTGGCGAAATTCCACGCGGAATTTATCTGCACAAAGCACTTGGTTTGTACTTTCTTTGCCCTGCGCTTCAAAACGCCTCTCCGCAAACCCTTTATTATAGAGGGGAACTCGATTTAAGCCCTTATTTTGCCTTTGGGGTAGCAAAGTGCCACAGGAGCAAAAACAAGCCCTCAGAAAGCGTCTCGCCTGGAATTATCTTTACAAATTCGCCTTGCTGAGCAAAGGATGGCAAAATGTGACGCTCTGATTTTTTCCACAGAGGCGCACATGCTCCTCCCGCTCACCTGACCACTTTCTTCTTCCCGTTTACGATGTAGATGCCGCGGGGCATTGAACATCGACCGTTGTTCATTGGGCATTTCCGGCCGTAGAGGTCGTAACAGGCCGACTCCTCTTCGCTCTCCCCGACGGGAGAAACAATTCCCGTCATGTCGTCTATCACGACGCTTACCAGCACGGGGCGATGGTCGGACGCAACGGAATTTGCTATCACCTTGCGCACATTTATAGAACGCACCACATTGCCGTAGGAGGCGATGTAGTCGATGACGCGGTTCGGATTCTGCGCAGGGAAGGTATATGACGAACTGCTGTTTGTCAGACGGTTCAGGAAGACGAACATGTCGTCCTTCTTCATCGTAGTGATGAGGGTTGAGTTTGGTTTGTCGTTCCAGTCGCCACAAATGAAGAAAGGCTTGCTCCAACGAGAGGCTTCCGCAATGATGATGTCCAGCGAGGCCAGACGGTTCGGCTCCTCAAGGTCGAGATGTGTGCATGCGAAGACATAGTTCTGGAACTCGCAGACGAGCAGCGTCCTCTTCTCCTTGCCGGGCAGAGGCGTGTTGCTGACAGACAAAGGCTTCTCCTTGCTGAGGATAGCAACGCCATACTTGCCGCCGCTGAGGGGAATGGCGGGGCCGAATGTGCCGTACATGTCGAGATAATCGGCAAAATAGGCTGTCTCGTCAACACGTCCCGAACGCGGAACAATGTAATCCACCTCTTGCAGGCCTACCACATCGGGCTGACTGCTTTGAATCACCTTAGCCTGTCTCTCGAGGTCCACCGCATCGTCCATCCCTGCACCATGACGGATGTTGTAGGTCATCATGCGCAATGTAATGCCATCACTCTGCGCACATAAGGGCAGGCAGGCAATCAGAAGACAAAGGATTAGTTTTAGCTTTTTCATGGTTGTTATAGCTGAATTTATTTTTTCACACCTTTATATACGAGGTAGAGGACGACAGCCACGCCGAGAACCAGCATCGCTATCTTCAGTTCTCCACTGTACTGGGCGACTTTCTCCTCGAGCTGGCCGCTATAGTAATGGCCGATGTACCAACCCATTCCTGCAAGAATCGAGTTCCAAAGGCCGGCTCCAAGCGTGGTGTAGAGGATGAAGCGTCCTAACCCCATTCGCGCCAAACCCGCAGGGATGCTGATGAGCTGACGAACGGCAGGAACCAGACGCCCGAAGAAAGTGCCAACCGCCCCGTGCTCGTCGAAGTAGCGCTCGGCATTCTCCACCTTCGCGCTGTCAATCAAGCACATGTGTCCTATCCTGCTCTCTGCGAAACGATACACAAGCGGCCGTCCGAGATAACGAGCCAACCCATAGTTCACCAAGGCTCCGATGATGGCTCCGAGTGTGGCACAAAGCACGACAAGGAAGACATTGAGTTCGCCAGTAGTGGCTGCCATATAGGCTGCCGGCGGCACTACCACTTCGCTGGGGAAAGGGATGAAGCTGCTCTCGATGGCCATCAGAAGCGTGATGACCCAGTAGTTCAAGTGCTCGAGGCACCAGGCTATGAAAGGAATGGATTGCATTACAGTTTCGCTATTTGCTCCCCCTACAGAGGGGCGGGGTGTTCTCTATTTACAATTTAACAATATCTTTACTTGTGAGTTTGACGGCCTTGCCCTGAAGCAGACTGTTCCGGCGACAGAGAATGATGGAAGACATGGGACGGAACAGGGAGAACCGACGCCGGAAGAGATAGGACGAAAGGCGGTTCATCCTACGCTTGCGGTCGGTAAGGACTACCACTGCCTCTGCTTCATCGTTGCGATGGCTCATGAGCTCCTTAAGCCAATCCTCGCTCTGCAGTTTCACATCGACAGGCAAGATGACAAGCCACTCGTAATTGGCGGCTTTGGCTCCAAGGGTAAGCGCAAGTTTGTGGATATCAATGCCTCGTGTTGTGGTGGAGCAAAAGGTATGGCTGAGATATGGGCAGCCCGCTTCCATGTCCTCGAGCCACTCTTCAAGGTCTTTGTCGTGCAGCTTATCGACCACAATCACCTCATACTCTCCTCCGTATTGAAGGGAAAGCAACTGAGGAAGCAGACTTCTGAGCTGCTGCTCTTGCTCCTCGCAAGTGACAATGATACTCACGCTTTGCATTTTACTCACCTGTATAAGCTTTCGGCAGTTCCCTGCAGTTGTATTGGCTGGCCATCGTCTCGCCATAGGCTCCAGCAGATCGGATGGCGATGAGGTCGCCTCGCTTGGTTTCCGGCAACAGACAATCCTTTGCGAAGATGTCGCTGCTCTCGCAGATAGGGCCAACCACATCGTAAGTCTGCGGCGTTGACAAGCTGCTTATATTCTGCACTTTATGCAGCGCTCCGTAAAGAGCTGGGCGAAGCAACTCGGTCATGCCTGCATCAACGATGACAAACTGTCTTTCCTTCGCCTGCTTGACATAAAGGCAGCGTGTGATGAGCGAACCGCATTGGCCGACGACTGCTCTGCCGAGCTCGAAGTGAAGATGCTGGCCGGGACGCAGTTGCAGGTGCTTGGCGTATGTCTCAAAGTAGGCTTTGAAGTCAGGGACAGGATGCTCGTCAGGATTTTCGTAGTCGATTCCTAAGCCACCTCCAACATTGATGTTCTCCACAGAAATGCCTTCGGCCTCGAGCAGGACTTGTAAGTCGTTAATGCGATAACAGAGCGCTTCGAAGTCGTCCATCTGAAGAATCTGGCTTCCTATATGGAAATGGAGCCCGACGAAGTGGATGCTCGGCAACTGCTCAGCAATACGGATGACATGAATCATGTCGTCCATGGAAATGCCGAACTTGTTCTCGGCAAGGCCTGTAGTGATGTTGGCATGTGTATGCGCCCCAACATCAGGATTGATGCGGAAGCTGACATCTGCCACCTTATTCATTCTCTTGGCAATCTCTGCAATGACTTCCAGTTCAGGGATGCTCTCGACATTGAAGTACTGGATGCCTGCTTCGAGAGCCAGCTCTATCTCCCAGTCTGCTTTACCTACTCCGGCAAAGACGATCTCGTCTGCAGGGAAGCCGTTCTCCAGGCAAACCTTTATCTCTCCGCCACTCACACAATCACAGCCAAAACCTGCTTGCTGTATCAGCCGAAGCACCTGAGGAGTGGCGCAAGCTTTCACGGCATAATGCAAATGCCAGCCTTCGTGCTTGTCCGTCTCGCTCTTGATAGCTGCAAGGGTCTCGGCAAGCAACGCTGTATCGTAATAATAGAAAGGCGTCCGAAGTCGTTCGAAGCGCTCCTTCATGTCCTGTAACAATCTTCTTGCCATTTTATTTATTTAAATAATGTGTCGCTGAGAGCTTGGAGCGTGCGCTTCTTGTCCTCTGCCTTCACAACAAAGGAGATGTTGTGAGAGGAGCCGCCATAACTAATCATACGAACCGGAATGTCCTTGAGTGCCTGGCAGGCCTTTGTCTCGAGGCCGACATTACCACTTTCCAAGTCGCCCACAACACAGATGATGCACATATCCTCCTCCACACTAACCGTACCATACTTCTTCAGTTCATTGACAATATCCGTCAGGTGATTGCGATTGTCGATGGTAACGCTCACGCCAACCTCACTGGTGCATATCATGTCGATACTGGTCTTGTAGGTCTCGAAGATTTCAAAGACCTTGCGAAGGAAACCGTAAGCCAAGAGCATCCGGCTGCTGTTTATCTGGATACAGATGTTGTTGTCGCGAGCCGCAACAGCCTTAATCGTGCCACGCTGGAACTCGTTGTTGATGATAGTTCCCGGAGCATTGGGATCCATCGTATTGAGAAGGCGGACAGGGACACGAGCGAACTTTGCCGGCTGAATACATGTGGGATGCAATATCTTGGCACCGAAGTAAGCAAGCTCCGCAGCTTCCTCGAAGTAGAGCTGGCGGACAGGCTCCGTTTGTTCCACGAAGCGAGGGTCGTTGTTGTGCATGCCGTCGATGTCTGTCCATATCTGAATCTCTTCTGCCTGAATAGCCGCGCCGACAAGGCATGCACTGTAGTCGCTGCCTCCTCGAAGCAAGTTGTCTATCTCCCCATAAGCATTGCGACAAATAAAGCCTTGCGTCAAATAGATCTGATAGTCAGGATTAGCCTCCAGCACCTTCGATATCTTTTCCTTGATGTAGTTCATGTCCGGCTCGCCGTTCTTGTCAGTACGAATGATGTCGAGGGCATTGATGAGCAACGTCTTGATGCCGCACTCCTGCAGGTAATTAGTGACCATATTGGTGCTGATTATCTCGCCTTGTGCCAAGATGACCTTTTCCTCGAAGGATGTGAAGTGAACCTTTGTAAAGGAGCGCAGATAGTCGAACTCATCATGCAGGAACCTCATCGTCTTCTGCTTGGCTTCCTCTGTTTTATAGAGCTTTTCGATATGCCCGGCATAAGCCTGTTCGAGCTGATTCATGATGGTGTTGGCTCCTTCGGGATTCTTCTTGTAGAGGTAATCGGAGATTTCCACCAATGTGTTTGTGGTGCCGGACATCGCAGAAAGGACTACGAACTTAGTTTCTCCATCTTCTGTGATGAGCTTCGAGACTTCTTGCATTCTCTGGGGTGAGCCAACAGATGTGCCACCAAACTTCAGTACTTTCATATTCTTATTCTTTATAATCTTTATCTAGTTTTGCATCCTCACAACGATAAACGCTTCCGGGGAAGAACTCAGGCCATTGCATGTTGTGCGTGCTGAGGATAATTGCGGTATTATTCTGCCGACGTATCTCGTCGAGAAGGGCCAAGATGAGTTCGCCGTTTTCTGCATCGAGATTGCCGGTCGGCTCGTCTGCGAGGATGACCTTCGGGTTGTTTAGGATGGCTCGTGCTATGCCGATTCGCTGCTGCTCGCCACCGGAAAGTTCGTAGATGAACTTGTCTTTCTTGTCGGCAAGCTTTACCATCTCCAGAACTTCGACGATGCGTTTCTCGCGGTCTGCCTTTTTCTTCCATCCTGTAGAGCGAAGAACGAAGTCGAGGTTGCGATGAACCGTTCTGTCGCGAAGCAGCTGGAAGTCCTGGAAGACGATGCCCATCTGACGCCTGAGAGCGGGTTGTTGCTTTGTCTTGAATCGATTCATATTGAAGCCGAGCACTTCCGCTTTGCCACCTTCAACGGGCAGTTCGCCATAGATGGTTTTTAGCAGCGACGACTTTCCGCTGCCTACAGGACCTGTGAGATACACCATCTCGCCTTCTTCTACAGAGAAGTTCACTTTGCCCAGAACAAGATGCTCGTCCTGATAGATATCGACGTCTTTGTAATTAAGAATCATCTTTCTGTTGAGAGGTTATTAGTTATCTGTTATTGAGGACATCGGCCCTCGTCCTTTCATTCATCTTAATGCTTCTTCCAACCGGGATTGTGGCGTTCGATGAGTTCCTTTGCCATATCCTCGATGCGGAGGCCTTTGCTGGTGAGCAGTACGATGAGGTGGTAGAGCATATCGGAGCCCTCGTAGATAAGGCGGTCGTTGGTGCCGTTGGTGGCTTCGATGACGAGTTCCAGAGCTTCCTCTCCCACCTTTTGCGCCATGCGGTTCAAGCCGTCCTTGAAGAGCGATGTGGTGTAGCTGCCTTCGGGCATCTCCTCGTGGCGCTTCTCTATGAAGTCGTTGAGCTCGGACAGGAAGAGCAGCGGATTGGGCTTGTTCTCTTCGCCCCAGCAGGTATCTGTGCCCGTGTGGCAGGTCGGTCCGTCGGGATTGGCTTGAATGAGGAGCGTATCGTTGTCGCAATCGACCTTGATATCGACGAGATGCAAGCAGTTGCCGCTGGTCTCGCCTTTTGTCCAAAGGCACCCGCGGGAGCGGCTGAAGAAGGTTACGAGCCCGGTATCTTGGGTCTTCTTCAACGCTTCTTCATTCATATATCCGAGCATAAGCACCACTTTCGTTGTGGCATCTTGTATGATGGCGGGCACCAGGCCGCCGCATTTATCGAAGTCTATCTTCATTATATTCTGACGTTAATATTCTCTTTCCTTAAATATTCCTTGAGTTCCGGTATGCTGATTTGTCCGAAATGGAACACGCTGGCGGCAAGTGCGGCGTCGGCATGTCCTTGGGCAAAGACGTCGCGGAAGTCCTCCATGCGTCCTGCGCCGCCGCTCGCAATGACGGGAATGGTCAGTTCCGATGAGAGTCGAGCGAGCGCATCGCAGGCAAACCCCTGCTTCACGCCGTCGTGGTTCATGCTGGTGAACAGGATTTCTCCGGCGCCTCTGTCGTTCACCTCTCTTGCCCAATCGAAGAGGTTCCGGTCGGTAGGGATGCGTCCGCCGTTGAGGAAACAGGTCCAGGCTCCGTCTTTCTCCTGTGCATCGATGGCGACGACGCAGACCTGGCTGCCGAAGCGACCGACGATTTCGTCGATGAGTTGCGGCCTGCGAAGGGCGGCGCTGTTGATGCTTATCTTGTCGGCACCCGCCGAGAGCATTCGGTCCACATCGGCCAGTTCGCTGATTCCGCCGCCTACGGTGAACGGGATGTCTATCTCGGCTGCCACTTTCTGCACCATATCCGTGAAGGTCTTGCGGCCTTCGTGGCTGGCGGTTATGTCGAGGAAGACGAGTTCGTCCGCCCCCTGCTGGCTGTATATCTTGCCGAGTTCCACGGGGTCGCCAGCCTGCCTGAGTTGCAGGAAGTTCGTGCCTTTGACGGTCTGGCCGTCTTTGACATCGAGACAAGGTATGATGCGTTTTGCTAACATGTGGCCCTCTCTAAATCTCCCTAAAGGGAGACTTTCTTATTATCTAAAGCCCCCTCTAAATCTCCCCAAAGGGAGACTTGCTTATATCTAATTTTCTTAATTTCTCAATCTCTATATGTCCTTCGTAGAATGCTTTGCCGAAGACGACTGCTGGGATGCCTGCCTGGTCGAGCGCCACGATATCTTCTGTGCTGCCCACGCCTCCGCTGGCAATCAGATGGCACTCCGGATAGCGGCGCATGATGCTCTGGTAGAGTTCGATGGCTGGTCCGGCCAGCGTGCCGTCGCGGCTGATTTCCGTGCACAGCACGTTCTTCGTGCCAGCCGACATGTAGCGAGAGAGGAAATCCTCGAGCCCGATGTCGGAATCCTCCTTCCATCCGTTGATGGAGACCTTCCCGTCCCTCACGTCTGCACCGAGGATGAGTCGTTCTGCCCCATACCTTTCGAGCCAACGAAGATAGCGCTCCGGCTCGGTTACAGCAAGGCTCCCGACCGTCACCATTGAGGCTCCTGCCTCGAAAGCCTTTTCGAGGTCGTCGTCGCTCTTAATGCCTCCGCCGAAGTCAACGATGAGCCCCGTTTGCGTCGTGATGTTACGAAGGGCAGCGAGGTTGACCACATGCTTGCTCTTGGCACCATCAAGGTCGACGACGTGCAGGCGGCGCATGCCCAAATCCTCAAACTGACGGGCCATTTCGAGCGGGTCGCCATAGACCTTCTTCGTGTCGTAGTCGCCCTTGGTCAAGCGAACGCACTTGCCTTCGATGATGTCTATTGCAGGAACCAGTTCAATCATAGTTCGAGGAAATTACGGAGAATCTGCTGCCCCACCTTGCCGCTCTTCTCGGGATGGAATTGCGTGGCGAAGAAGTTGTCCTTCTGCATGGCCGCGCTAAACGGGTGAATGTATTCTGCGACGGCAGCCGTGTGCTCGCATACCGGCACATAGAAACTGTGGACGAAATAGACATATTCCTCACCTAAGCCTCGGAATAATGGGGCAAGGGGCGAGGTGCAGGGGGCAAGAGGATTGCTGTTCTCCTGCTCCTTGCTCCATGCTCCATGCCCCTCTAAGGTATTCTCCTGCTCCTTGCTCCTTGCTCCTTGCTCCTCTAAGGTATTCTCCTGCTCCTTGCTCCATGCTCCATGCCCCTCTAAGGTATTCTCCTGCTCCTTGCTCCTTGCCCCTTGCTCCTCTATATTAAACGTGAGGCCGTTCCATCCCATGTGGGGTATCTTGTCCTCATGCTTCTGAGGGATGAATCGTTTTACGTCCGCGTCGAAGATGCCCAGGCAGTCGGTATCGCCCTCTTCCGAATGGCGGCACATCAGTTGCTGCCCGATGCAAATGCCCAGGACGGGCTGCGTGAGGGAACGAATCACCTCGTCCAGTCCGTGCTCGCGAAGGTAGCGCATCGCGTTGCTCGCCTCGCCTTGACCCGGGAAAATCACACGGTCGGCGCTTCGCAACTCTATGGGGGAATCTGTCAGCAAGGGTTCTACGCCCATTCGCTTCAGAGCATGGACGACGGAAAAGATATTTCCGGCATTGTATTTGACTACTGCGACCTTCATAATGCGTACCCGCGTATTCGTTTCGGGCGACAAAGATACATATTTTATATTTAATAAGGAAACGAATGCCCCGAAAAGTCTGCTTAATCGCCGAAAAAAGGGGTTCTGCGCAAAATAAAAGCGATGATAACGGGGAAGAAGGTTTCATGGCGCGGTCTGCTCCGAGCATCAAAAGGCGTATGCCTTGGGCTGATTGCTCCTCCCGAATGTTCCGACTTTACTTTCAAGGCTTCGGACGAAAAGGAAAAACCCTTTACAGAAAAAAAAGAGCGAAAAATGAAGAATTCGGCATCGTAGCGTGGGGCGACGGCAAACGCCGCACGCGATGTTGGGGCAACGCCGCACGCTAAGTTTGCAATTACCCCGTGCTGCGTTCTATGATTCCGCACGTTGAAATCGCGCGAATTCCCTGCGTAGTTTAGCAATCTCCTACGCTAAACTTGTGCTTTCTTAGCCCTGCGACTCAAAATTCCATTTCGTAACCGATTGACCGTCACCGGAAATTCGATTTAAGCCCTTATTTTTCGTCGGGGGTAGAAAAGTGCCACGGAAGTAAGAACAGGCCGTCAGAAAAGGCGCCCTCAGGAAAATGTTTACAAATCAGATACTGGAGAAACAGCAAATTGCACGCCTGCAGCCGCTTCTGCAGGATATGCTATCGGGCAACAGCAAGTATGGGGATTGCCGGTCCCGCCTTCCCTTAATCGCTTTGCAAATGCTTATATCGCTCCCCGTCGGACTGAAAAGCCGGCCTCAGGGGAGCCGCTCGCAAAAAGGTTCGCCTTCCCCCTCAGAACTCCAAATCGAGCTTGATGGCATCGCCGTCCTCCCCGCTTTCGGGAACATCCCCGCCTTCGGAGCTGACAAAACCGAAAGCATCGCGAAGCGCTTCCTCGAACTTGCCAAAGTCTTCGCGGAAAAGGAATATTTTGTGCTTTTCGTAACTGACTTGCGGCATTTCCTGAGGACCGCTCAGCATCTTCTTGCTTTCTGTGATGCTTAGGTACAATTCGTCTTTCCTGTTGCGCTTCACGTCGATGTAGTAAATGCGCTGACCGGCCTTCACGGTACGCGAGAAGAGGATTTCGCTGTCTCGCCCCTCTGCTGTCTGTTGCTTGCTTTCTGTTGTCATTTTCTTTGCTTCAAATGCTTTTGCTTGGCAAAAGTACAAAATATTTATGAATTATAAGCATTTCGTCCTTTCATTTTTTCATTTTTTCATTTTTCATTCTTTCATTTATTCATTCTTTCATTTTTTTTCGTAACTTTGCCGCCAAATTAAGCCCCCGAGCGAAGGAGTTGACAAGGAAACGCGTTAATTCTTAACTCTTAACTCTTAATTCTTAACTCTAATAGCGCTCTATGATAAACCGTGAATTGATACGAATCAAGCTTGTGCAGGTGCTCTATTCCTATTTGCAGAAAGGTACGCACAACCCTGATGTGGCAGAGAAGGAACTGCTGCTGAGCCTGGACAAGGCTTACGACCTCTACAACTATCTTTTGCTGCTCATGGTCGAGGTCAGCCGCATGTCGGTCCGCATGCTCGAAGTGCACGAAAAACGCAGCAAGAAACTGAAGGACGGAGCCAGCTGGAGCCATAAGTTCGTGGACAACCGCTTCATCATCCAACTCGAGTCGAACCGTCAGCTCCGGGACTACTGCTCGGAACATGAACTCAGTTGGGCCGACCACGAGACCTTCGTGCGCGGTCTATATAATAAGGTGGAGGAGAGCGACTTCTACAAGGACTATATGGCCAGCGAGACCTCGAGCTTCATGGAGGACCGCGAGATATGGCGACTCATCTACCGGAACCTCATCTGCAACAACGAAGAGCTCGCCGACCTCCTGGAAGACAAGAATGTCTATTGGAACGACGACAAGGCTATCGTCGACACCTTTGTCCTGAAGACCATCAACCGCTTTACGGAAAACAGCAATTCGGTCCAGCCGCTAATGCCCGAATTCAAGAGCGACTCCGATCGCGACTTTGCCACAAAACTCCTCTATCGGGCCATAGTGGGTCAGGAATACATCAACGGGCTCGTCAGCGAAAGCACCCGCAAATGGGACTTCAAGCGCATCGCGCTCATGGACCGCATCATCCTGCAACTTGGACTGGCCGAGATAACAACCTTCCCCAACATTCCCTTGAGTGTCAGCATCAACGAATACGTCGACATCGCCAAGATGTACAGCACCCCGAAGAGCGACAAATACATCAACGCTACCCTCGACGCCATCGCCAAGAAACTGATTGAGGAAGGGAAACTCAATAAAGAGGGAGCCCTTATCAATAACCAATAAACAATAACCAATAACCTATATTTATGCTAACATTACTTCAAGCTCAAGGCGGCAACATGTCGTTCCTTTTCATGATGGTCATCATCTTCGCCATCATGTGGCTCTTTATGATTCGTCCTCAACAGAAGAGGCAGAAAGAGATTCAGAACTTCCGCAACAGCATCACCAAAGGCTCGCAAATCGTTACAGCCGGCGGCATCTACGGAACCGTGAAGGATATCGACGAAGCTGACAACACGCTCAAAGTGGAGATTGCCAACGGCATCTGCATCAAGGTAGATAAAGGCAGCGTCTTTGCCTCTCCGCAATCAACCGCACAATAAGAAATGTCGAGAATCGGGCGCAGTTTCAACAAATGGCGGGACAAGTTGTTCGGGACAAGAAGTCACGAAGTGCTCGTCTTTTGCTTCTTCCTTGCCGTTTCCTTTAGTTTCTGGCTCCTGCAAGCCCTCAACGAAACGCTTGAGAAGGAAGTGCCCATCAAGGTGAGACTCGAGAATGTGCCCGAAGATGTAGTCATCATCGATTCCCTTCCCTCCTCGATAAGCGTCACCCTTCACGACAGAGGGCTCATCCTTGCACGGCAGAGCATTTCCAACATCTTCCGCCCCAAACGCATCAAGGTTGACTTCACGAAATACAACACCGGCAAGGCCGATGCGGAGGTCTATATCTCATCCGATGAGATACAACGCCTCATAAGACGGCATCTCGTGGTTTCCACAAAGATACAGGCCATCAGGCCCGACACGCTTCGCTTTTCCTACAATCACGGCCTCTCGAAGACTCTGCCCGTCAAGTTGGCAGGAACGCTCAAAGCCTCCAGGCAAAACTACATCCAAAGCATTCTTGTCGAGCCGGAATCGGTCAAGGTCTTTGCTCCTAAAGCCATGCTGGACACGATGCAAGTCGTTTACTCCGAGGCATTCGACCTGGAGGAACTGAGCGGAGCAGGCAACTATCAGGTTGCGCTTCGCAAACAGAAGCTCGTGAAATATGAGCCCGAACGGGTCAACATAAAGGTTGGCGTGGGTTACTACACGGAGAAGACAATCAAAGTGCCGGTCATCGGATTGAATTTCCCGGCAGAGAAGAAGCTCCGAACCTTCCCTGCACAAGTCAATGTCACATTCAAGGTGGAGTCCGGAAGATATGACAAGATTCGTCCGGAAGACTTTGTGCTTGCCACGACTTACGAGGAGCTGTTGGAGAACACGGAAAGCAGCAAGCTTTCGTTGCACTTGAAGTCTATGCCGGCAGGGGTCTCGAATGCCAGAATCTCTCCCAAGGAAGTGGATTATCTCATCGAGCAGGTGGCGGAAGGCGTCGATAATTGACCATTAAAGAAGACAGGCATTGAAGAAAATCGGCATAACAGGCGGCATCGGTAGCGGGAAGAGCTATGTCTCTGCTCTCTTGCAGAGAGAGTTCGGCATTCCCGTCTATGATTGCGACAAGGAAGCCAAGCGGCTGACCGCAGAAAGCCAGGAGATTCGCCAACAGCTCGTCGCACTCATCGGGGGCGATGTGTTTGAAGGAGAGAAGCTCAACAAGCAGCTCCTGGCCGATTACCTCTTTTCCGATCCCGAACACGCCAGCCAAGTCAATGCCATCATCCATCCGGCGGTACTGAAGGACTTCGCGTTTTGGGCTGAGGAACAGGGAAAGCCCATTGTTGCCCTCGAAAGTGCCATCCTTTTCGAGAGCGGCTTCAACAACTATGTCGACAAAGTCCTCTTCGTTGATGCCCCGGAAGACATCCGCCTTCAGAGGGCGATGCGTCGCGACTCTGCCAACGAAGAACAGATTCGGGCGAGGATGAAGATGCAACAGCCTGAGATTCATCGAAGTCAAGCCGACTTCATCATCGACAACAAAACGGCGACAGAAAAGGAAATACAGGAACAATTAGCCCTCCTCCTTCACCACGATGGAGAGAGGCGATTAGAAAAATAACAAATAATACTATAACTAACTGCCCAAGGCTCTGCAACGCAGTTCCTTCGCACCCAAGAACGAGGGTTAGGGAGAGGGCCTATATTATGCTTAAAACAATCTTAGCTATCTCCGGCAAGCCCGGGCTCTACAAACTCGTATCACGAGGCAACAACAGCCTCATAGTAGAAACCATCGACGCGCAGAAGAAACGCTTCCCTGCATTCGCTGCAGACAAGATCATCTCTCTGGCCGACATCGCTATGTATACCGACGAGAAGGAAGTGCCTTTGCGCGAGGTGTTGAACAACATCAAGAAGAAGGAAGACGGTAAGCCTACCGCTATCGATTATCGCACTGCTTCGAAAGAAGAGCTTTATGCTTTTCTGACTGAAGTTCTTCCCAACTGCGACCGCGACCGCATCTACCCTGCCGACATCAAGAAGCTCATCCAATGGTATAACATCCTTGTTGGCAACGGTTTGGACAACTTTGATGAAGTGTTGAAAGAAACGCAGGGAAACAATATTGACGACCGCAAAGATTAAAATCCCAACTGCTCCTGCTTCCGTTCATACGACCAGGATGTAAAGATTTTGGCAGCTGCTTCTCGTTATATTTCAGGGAGGCAGCTGTTTTTGTATCCGCCAGTCCAGGTGATTTCGGGAGAGCCTCATCAGCATTCCGCAACCAGTTCTGTTACAGGCGCTTGCCCACACCCCAAAACGCCGGCTGCGGCGATTGGCATTTCCGCGTGCGGCGTTGCCCATTTCCGCGTGCGGCGTTTGCAATCTCCGCAGCCGGCGTTTGCAATCCCTCCACAGGGCGTCTGGAAACCCGTCGCTGAACATAAAATTCTTCTCCCCCAGTAAAAGTAAGGAAATGTCAAGCAAAATTCCATCGTTTTTTACTGCAAAATGCAAGCGGCTATTGGCAGGAAATCATAAATATTTGGCGGCATAAAATAAAAAAAGGCACGATTTGCTTGCGTTATTTGAAAGATAATTGCTAAATTTGCATCAGCAAACACGATAATTGAGTTATTCACACTATTATTTCTAACACGTCTGTCGCAAGGCAGACCCAAACAAACTTAGCTATTATGAAAAAGTACATTGCTGAATGCATCGGTACGTTTGTACTGACATTCCTGGGCTGCGGTGCAGCCGTGAGTCTTGGTTGTGGAACTCCCGAAGGCGGCATCGCTGCTGTTGTAGGCACAGCCATTGCCTTTGGTCTTTCTGTAGTTGCTATGGCTTACACCATCGGCGGCATTTCCGGTTGCCACATCAATCCTGCCATCACGCTGGGTTGCCTCGTGACGGGTCGCATCAGCGTGAAGGACTGCTTCGGCTACATGTGCGGACAGGTCATCGGTGCCATCATTGCCGGTGCTGCTCTGTTCTATCTCTATCCCGGCTCCGGACTGGGCACAAACGGCATCGGCGCTGGTTGCAACGGATGCTGGTGCGTAGCTCTTGCTGCTGAGATTATCCTGACTGCCCTCTTTGTGCTTGTTGTGTTGGGCTCTACGCACAAGACGAACGGCGCAACCAACAACTTCGCAGGTCTGGCCATCGGTCTCTCGCTGATTCTCATCCACTTGGTAGGCATCTACTTCACCGGCACAAGCGTGAACCCCGCCCGTTCCATCGGTCCGGCTATCTTTGCCGCTGGCGATGCCCTTGCTAACCTCTGGATCTTCATCGTAGGTCCCTTCGTAGGTGCCCTCGTTGCAGCTTGTCTCTGGAAGATTGTTGAGCCTTGCGAAAAGTAATACATACATTATTTATATAATATAAGAAACCGCCTGCGTGAGAAGCGTAGGCGGTTTCTTGAATGCTTTAGCATCAAGGCGCGCTGTTAAGGCGCGGAGCTATGAAATATGGAATACATGTCACAAGAAGGCTACGACAAGATTGTAGCCGAGTTGCACCAGCTTGAAACGGTGGAGTTGCCACGCGTGAAGGACGCCATCTCGGAGGCTCGCGACAAGGGCGACCTCAGCGAGAACTTCGAGTATCATGCCGCGAAACGAGAGCAAGGGAAGCTGCTCGGAAGGATTCGCTTCCTGCAACGGGTGCTGGAGTTTGCCAGGGTGATAGACACATCGAAGCTCCGCAGCGACGGCATCGGCCTACTGAACAAGGTGGAGATGGTCAACCTCGGCAACAACACGAAGATGGCTTACACGATTGTCAGCCCGCACGAAGCGAACATGAGCGAGGGCAAGCTCTCCATCAAGTCGCCCATCGCACAGGCGCTCTTGGGAAAGAACGAAGGCGACGTGGTGGAAGTCCGCGTCCCCGTCGGCACCTTGAGACTCCGCATCGAAAGCGTCACACGGTGAGGCACGATTCTTTTTCTTTTTTTCACCTTTTCACCTTTTTCCCGTGAACGCTTAGCGGCTTCGCGGGTTTGCAATAATGAAGGCCTTTGAAAATTGAATATTGAAAATTGAATATTGAATATTAAAAGATGAAAAGGACAATCATTATTGCAGTAGCACTTGTTTTCTGTGCTTTTGCCTCAGCGCAGAAGGCAGAGACCATAGAGTCAATCATTAGTACAAGCCACGAGCCGGAATGGTATGCCCAGCAGATTGAGGCGTGGCAGAAGAAGGTGGATGCCGACCCGAAGGACGAATGGGCTTGGACGAACCTGTTCCGAGCGACGAACTATCACGAGATGTTCACTACGGGCTATGGCGACGAGGACCAATCTCCGTCGGCAGCCATCATCAAGAAGATGGAGAAGACCATCCCCGACAGTTACGCGCTGAACCTCTGCAAGGGACGCTACTGCCTGCGCTCCGATTCGGCTGCCATGAGAGGCGACAACATCTATCGTGCCATCGAACTGATGCCCGAAGAGGTCTGTGCCGAAGACGTCAACTACTTGGCTTGCCGCCTATGGAGCATCGACCCCGAGAACCAGAAGGTCGGCGAGCTATTTCGCCAAGCGTACATCATGAAGTACTACCCTGCCCGCATCATGCACTATAACATGAACATGCTGCGGAGCATGCAACCTGGGGCTTTGTACTTTGCCAACGGCGACGTCCTGCTAGGCCCCATGAAGATGATGCAGGACGCATTGGAAGAAAGGACGGACGTCACCGTCGTTCCCATCTCCTACTTTCACTCCCCCAGCTACTTGCAGGCACTCTTCCGCAAGCTTGGCATCAAGCCTAAGAGCTTCGACGTGCAGGACTACGGGAACCTGTATGGCGAGGACTGGTACAAGCACTTCGAGGCGGACATCATCATGTACCTGATAAAGGAGAGCAAGCGCCCGACCTACTTCTCGACAGACATCCTTTCGCAAACCATCCTCGACAAGGACAGCATCTACAACGAGGGACTCCTGCTCAAGTACAGCCCCAGGAAGTATGACAACTTCGCCGTCGCCATGCACAACGTCAGGGAGGTCTATCATCTGGAGTACCTTGCAGAGCCTGACCTTGTCTATGACTCTTGGGTAACGAGCCAGCAGCTCGACTTGAACCACGTGACGCTCCTCTCTCACCTTGTGTCGAAGTTCAGAAAGAAAGGCGAGACTGAGCAGGCCGACCGCTTGCATGACATCCTTGGCAAATGCATCGAGCGTTGCCAACTCTTTGACCATCCAGATGCGAAAGCCGCCATCATAGAGAAGTTCAAGAAAGACACAGAAGAAAAGGAATGAGCATTCACCTGTTTCATAAGCCACTCGCCTCGCTTACGGACGACGAGCTGATGACGATGGTGACCAGCAAGGACGACGATAGAGCATATGGCGAGCTCTATCGTCGCCATGCGCGTCGGCTCATGGGATTCTTCTTCCGGCAAGTCGGCAAGGATGAAGCCGCTGCAGCCGACCTCGTGCAGGATGCCTTCCTTCGCCTATGGACGTCGCGCAACAAGTTCGGCGGCACGGGCTTCCGCACCTGGCTCTTCACCATCAGCTTCAACCTGCTGCGCAACCATTACAGACACGACGAGATTCGGAAGCAGTACGAGCTGTCTGCTTCTAAGCAACAGGAAGTGGCAGCCGACGCGCATATCGTCGAGCAGATAGACAGTCGTGCCTTCGACCTCGCCTTGCAAAGGGAGCTGGAGAAGTTGCCGCCAGAAGGACGCTTGCTCTTCTCGCTCAGGTTCGAAGAAGAGCTGACCGTACCGCAGATAGCCGAGGTGATGGCTGTTCCCGAAGGCACCATCAAGTCGCGCCTTCACGCATTAACACAAACACTCAAGCAAAAGCTTAACCCAACATGATACAGTTTGAAGACAGACTTCGCGAGTCGGCACAACGGCTTGCTGCTCGCGACAACCAAGCACTACATGTTCCCGACACTCCACTCGCACAGAAGCGAACCTATTGGGGCTGGTTTGCCGCACCTGCAGCTGCTGTTGCAGGCATCGTCCTCGGCATGTCGATGCACCTTCTTGCCACGGGCGAACCAGAGATACGCTATGTGCAGAACACCGACACGGTCTGCATTGAGCGGCCCGTTCGCGACACCTTATATATAACGCAGGTCGTGGAGAAAGTGAAAGTAGTAAGCAAACCTGTCCCACAAGTAACGGAGAGAAACAAGCAGGTCACCGAAGAGGAAGATACAGCCGCCTGCACATCCGTCCAATGCGACGGCATCAACTACGCTGTGCTGGCGCTAAACTGACAAAGCGTTCCACAGCATGAGCAACGCCGTCGCGGTCGTTGCTGTCTGTAACAAAGGTTGCGGCTTGCTTGACGGGCCGCTTGGCGTTGCTTGGAGCACAGGAAACACCAGCAAGGTGCATCATGCCGAGGTCGTTGTAGCCATCACCGCAACAGAGCAACTCGTCCGGCTTACCTTTAAGCTTTTTGAGAAGTTGGCTAAGAGCTTCGGCTTTGTCGATTCCCTTGGGCATGATTTCGAGGAGGAAGCTTTCGCTGCGACAAAGGCTGAGGCTCGTCTCGAACTTCTTGCCCAGTCGCTTCTCCAAGTGCCAGAGCTTGCGAGGCGCACCTGTAACGAGGCATTTGTGCTGAGGTTCTGTGATGGTCTGGACGAAGTCGCTCGTCTCTATCAATGACATCTTGTTAGCTTTGGAGATATAGTTGGAACGCTCGTCGGGTTTGCCCTGAATGACTATGCTGTTGCCTTTATAGCCATGGATGCGGAAGTCGCTCCCCACTGCCGCCACAAGTTCGGGAATGAGGGAAAGGGGAATGACCTGTTCCGTGAGGGCTTTTCCTTCGGCGCAATCCCAGACAAGGCTCCCGTTGAAGGATATGATGAAGCCTTGATGCTTCTGCAATTCAAGTTGCTCGGCAAAGGGAAGGATGCTGTATAGGGGACGTCCGCTGGCAAGAATAATGGTAAGTCCGCGTTCCTGTGCCTCTAAAAGCGTCTGCCGAGAATAAGGTGTGATGGCCTTCTCTGTGGTGAGCAAAGTGCCATCGAGGTCGGAAGCCAAAAAGCGAATCATTCGTCTTCAAGCTTAAGGATGAGCGTCGTTGCTCCTATTGTGATGATGGAGCCGTCTTGGAGGCGGATGCGGTCCTGGTCGCGAAGGATTTCGTTCATGTAGAAAGTGCCTGTTCCGGAAGGTGCATCACGAAGGATGTACTGCAAGTTGCCGTCCTTGCCTCGCTGCACGCGAATGATGCAATGGCGGGTGTCGACACTTGGGTCAACAGTCTCGATGGGTTTGTTGATGTTGGTGCCGTGAACGTAGCGCCCGAAGACATTGTCGCCCATCTCAAGCGGAATCTCCTGACGATAGTGGAAGGCGTTCTCAACGACGATGATGGACCCCAAAGACCCTCCCAAACCCTCCCTTAAAGGGAGGGCTTCCTTCGCGGAAAGCTCGCCTGCTTTCTCCCCTTTGGGAGAGTTAGAGGGAGTCTTTATTGCGAACTGCTTGTTGCACTGGCTGCAAACGAAGACGAGACGTTGGCCTGGTTGGTAGCGCGTCTCGTCGAATATCGTGTAGCTGTTGCATTTGGGGCAACGAACCTTCTTCATTAAGTTGAAAAATTTAAAGGTTAAAGAGATGAAAGGTTAAGGCTCGATGGGCGTCACGTTGCCTTTCAGCTGGAGGGGCCAAGCTTGGGCGAAGTCGCGGCAATCGACCTTGCACTGGTTGATTTTCTCGTAGGCTTCGTCTTCCGACTCAAAGCCAGGAATGATGACGCGAACCATATTGCCCACTTTGCAAGCACGGGCATCGTAGCCCTGTTCCTGAAGTTCCTTGGCATAGTTGAGGGCGCGTGTCTCGCTGATAGCACTCGCAAGGACGATGGCGCAACTCATTGACCATTGACCATTGGCCATTGCACCATTCTCGCTTTGTACGGGAGCTGTCGGAGTCGCTTCCGGCTGGGCGGCTGCATCTTCCACTTTTGAGATATCGGATGAAGCCATAAACTTCGAGGCGAAGAACATCTCGGCCTGCTGACTGACGCCGCTGGTGATGGATTTTCCGAAGGGCGATGTGACGGCGAAGAAGAGCACAACAGATGCTGCAACGGCAGAGGCATAGTTGAAGGCCTTGCGGTTGATGCGGATTGTTATCGTGTCGTGGTCGGCCTGGATGCTGGTCAGCTTCACCTTCTTGGCTGCCAGTCGCTTTGCTCTTTGCTGGCGAATCTCATGACTCAGCTTGGCAAAGGGAACAGCATCAAGACCGTAGAAGGCAGGCGAGGCGATGCCTGATTGCTGAGGGATGAAGCTTATCTCGCCATTTTCCGGGTCACGGAGCAGATAGCCCATACTGCCGAATGAGAGAGTGCCCTCTTCTTCGAGCATCTGGACGAGCTCGTCGACATATTGGACACACATCATGCGTGCGTCCTGACGATTAAGGTTGTGCAACTTCGAGAACGAGCCGACGAAGTCTTCGCCCTCTTCCTGTTCGTTCCACTTGAAGGTTACGGTTCTATAAGGAGGCAGGAAGATGCCTTCCTCATCGATGCGACGGCTGCTCATCTCCTTGCTGGTGAAGGTTCCAAGCTGCGGAACACTCACTTGCAACTGATGGAGGAGCAGATATTCAATATGTGTTGAAAGTTCTATCATGCCGACAAAGGTACGACTTTCCTGCGAGAGCCGCAAACTTTTCGGCAAGAAGTTATCAACAATTTTTCAACCAATACTTTAATCTTTCTTCTCTTCGGAGGCCTTAATTTGCTCAGCCACTTCGGGTTTAATCTTGTATCGCTTATTCAATCCTTTAACGATGTCGTTTGTGATGTTGAACTTGGGATTTGCAATCAAAAGGTTGTCTCCGGCCTTTACCATCACGTAATCATACTTCTTCGACTTGTTGTAACGCTTCAGGAAAGACTGGATGCTATCGCGAGCCTCCTCGTTGATGCGAGCCTGCTCCATCGCGAACTCACTCTGCAGACGGTCAGCCAGCTCTGCAAGGTCCCGCTGTTCCTTCTCGATTGAGGCCTGAGCACGCTCCACTTCATCGCGGGTGGTGAACTCGTTGCTCTCGTATTTCTTCTGAACGGAGGCAGCATGATTCTCGAGCGCACGCTGCTTCTGGGCAAGCGTCTTCTGGATGTTGTTGCCTTTGCGGGTCAGCACCTCACTATAGTCCTTGTAGAGCTGGTACTGACTCATCAGCGTATCCAGTTCCACATAAGCAATCTTGAGACCGACCGTCTCTTCCTGTTTAGGTGCTTCCTTAGTTGTTCCCTCTTCTTCTTTTGTGCCGCAAGCAGCGAAGAACACAGTAGCAGCCGCAAAGGCCATAAAAGTAAAATACTTCTTCATGATGTTGTATTACATAATTATTCGACTGCAAAGATACGGAGAAAAAGCCATACTGCAAGCAAAAGAAGTCTTAAGGAAACTTAAAAAAGCACAATCTTACCAGTTCCCAGCATTTATGCCGACTAATTTGACGGATGGCGGACATCTGCGGCGGCTTCGGAAAGTCCGATTGAAGCACGGCGCGTTTGTCAAGATATTTCCAAGCGAGTCGCTCTCTGACGGCTTATTTTTCCTTCTGTGGCACTTTGCTACCCCGAAGGCAAAATAAGGGCTTAAATCGCGTTTCCCAGTAATATCGGGGGTTTACGAAGAGGTGTTTTGACGAAGAGGGCAAAGAAAGTACAATCGCAAGGAGCGATACGGACAAATTCCGCGTGGATTTTCGCCAAATTCCGCCTGCGGCGTTGGGCAACTTAGCACGGGGAAATTCCAAACATCGCGTGCGGCGTTGGCAAACATCACAGGCGGCGTTGGCCTCCGACGCCTGCCCCGCCGCCAAACACCCCACTTTCCGACACCATTTTATGTAAAGATTTTTTCAGTCCATTCACAGCCGAATAACCCGACATTCATCGGCTTTTTGCGTCTGTTTGCCGGCAATCCGTCCGGTCGCTCCCCGACTGGCTGTCGATGCCGAAATGGAATTGTCCCAAGCAGGAAAGCCATCGCACAGGCAACACAAAAGCAACATTTGTTGTCGCCAAACAGTTGCAAATAAGGAAAAAAATCGTAACTTTGCAGGGTCAAGAAGCGAAAAAAGAAAAGGTGAACAATCAAAAAGCAGAACAAATATGAAGAAGGGTTTTATCTTAGCGGCATGTTTCCTCGTTTTCTCCGTTGCCTTAATGGCACAGCAGCATAAGCTGTGGTACGACCGGCCTGCTTCTCATTGGCTTGAGGCCGTGCCTATCGGCAATTCCCACATGGGCGCAATGGTGTACGGAGGCACCGATACGGAGGAGATTCAACTCAACGAAGAGACATTCTGGAGCGGTTCGCCCTACGACAACAACAGCCACGAGTCGCTTGAAAAACTGCCCGAAGTGCGTCGCCTCATCTATGAAGGCAAGGAACGCGAAGCGGAGAAGCTGCTGGACCGCTACTTCGTGAAGGGTCCCCACGGCATGCGCTTCCTGCCTCTCGGTAGCATCAAACTCAATCTTGGGCACAAGAATGCAACCGACTACCGGCGGGAACTGAGTCTCTCGGACGCTCTCTCCACAACCTCCTATATATATAATAATGTAAGGTACGAGCGCACCGTCTTCGCCTCGATGGCCGACAATGTCATCGTCTGCCGCCTGAATGCCGGAAAGAAAGCAGCGCTCTCGTTCGGCATCGACTTCACAAGCCAACTTCCCTCGAAAGTCATCAGCGCAGTTGCCACAGGCGGTAACGGACAAGTCAACGCGCTCTCGGCCGTCGTGGAAGGTTTGGACCAAGAAGGCATCAAGGCCGGACTGAAGGCAGAGTGCAAGGTGATGGTCGAGACAGACGGCAAAGTGATCTGGCGAAGCGAAGGCCTCGATGTGACGGATGCCACGACGGCAACCCTCTTCATCGTGGCTGCAACCAATTTCGTCAATTATCATGACATAAGCGGAAACGCCTCAGAAAAGAACAATAAGGCGCTCGAGGCATTGCAGGGAATGCCGTACAAGCAATTGCTGAAACGCCATATCGCCAAGTATCGCGAGCAATACGACCGCGTCTCCCTCGTTCTGTCAAAGGCCGCCCCGTCCAGCCTGCCAACGGACGCGCGCCTGAAAGCCTTCGAGACGAACGCAGGCGACCTCGATATGGTGTCGCTCATGATGCAATATGGCCGCTATCTCCTCATCTCATCGAGTCAGCCAGGAGGTCAGCCAGCCAACCTGCAAGGCGTATGGAACGACAAGAAAGACGCCCCCTGGGATTCGAAATACACCATCAACATCAATGCCGAGATGAACTATTGGCCAGCCCTCGTAGGCAATATCGCAGAGACACAAGAACCCCTCTTCAGCATGGTGAAAGACCTCAGCGAAACGGGCAAGAAGACTGCCAAGGAAATGTATGGCTGCGACGGATGGGTGGCGCATCACAACACCGACCTGTGGCGCATAGCAGGGCCTGTCGACGGCACTCCCTGGGGCATGTTCATCACTGGCGGCGCATGGCTCACCACTCACCTCTGGCAACACTATCTCTTCACCGGCGACAAGGAATTCCTCAAGCAATACTACCCCGTGATGAAGGGGGCAGCAGACTTCCTGGTAAGCTACATGCAGGAATATCCAGCCTCGGGCGAAGTGAAGCAGGCCGCAGGATGGATGATGACCGTTCCCACCGTCTCTCCCGAACACGGACCTCAAGGTAAGAACACCAATGTGACGGCAGGTTCCACTATGGACAACCAGATAGTCTTCGACGTTCTCTCGCAAGCCCTTCAAGCCGCAAAAGCCTTAGGAAAGGACGAATCGCAACTCTCAAACCTCAACGCTGCACTTTCCAAACTCCCGCCCATGCAGATCGGACGATACGAACAGCTGCAAGAGTGGCTCATCGACGGAGACGACCCGAAGGACGAGCACAGGCACATCTCGCATTTGTACGGCCTCTATCCATCGAACCAAATCTCTCCATACACACATCCCGAGCTCTTCACCGCCGCAGCCAACACACTAAACCAGCGAGGCGATATGGCTACGGGCTGGAGCCTGGGATGGAAGACAAACTTCTGGGCACGTATGCTCGACGGCAATCACGCCTTCAAAATAATCAAGAACATGCTCCATCTGCTTCCCGACGACTCGAAAGCAAGAGAGTATCCCTTCGGACGCACTTACCCGAACCTTTTCGATGCCCATCCGCCATTCCAGATTGACGGCAACTTCGGTGTGGCTGCAGGCATTTGCGAGATGCTTCTGCAAAGCCACGATGGTGCGGTGCATCTGCTTCCCGCCCTACCCGACGCATGGGACAAGGGCGAAGTGAAGGGACTGCGTGCAAGAGGTGGCTTCATCGTCAATGAGCTGTGGGAAAACGGGCATCTCAAACAAGCAGCCATTCGCTCCACAATCGGCGGAGTGCTTCGGCTGCGTTCATACGTCCCCCTGAAAGGCAAAGGACTTCAATCAGCCACAGGCAACTGCCCCAATCTCCTGCTGCAAGAAGCCCGCATAAAGGAACCGCTGAAATCTCCCGAACTGAAAGGCGACATGCAACTCATTCCTATAAAGAAAGTCTATGAGTATGACATAGAAACCCAAGCGGGACGCACCTATATGGTAAGGGCAGAATAGCCTTTTTCTCTAAAATGAACTATTTCTCGACACAAAACTTGCGCATATAAAAATAATGTTGTATCTTTGCACCCGCTTTTTGGCCGTGTGATGGCGAATTAAGCATCAAAGAACTTAATTTATAGTAACACAAACAACATTAAAAACAATGAAAAGTATTAACGTAAAAGGTACTGTCCGCAAAGAGACAGGCAAGAAATCAACACGTGACATCCGCAGAGCCGGTGCAGTTCCCTGTAACCTCTATGGAGAAGCAAAGAAGGACGGCAAGCCCGTTGCTTTGAGTTTCTGCGCCACTCAGGAAGAGCTCCGCAAACTCGTCTATTCTCCCGACATCTACAGCGTGAACCTCACTATCGACGATAAGGAGTACAAGGCTATCATGAAAGAGCTTCAGTTCCACCCCGTGACAGACAAGCTGCTGCACATCGACTTCTATGAAATCACAGAGACCAAGCCCATCGTGATGGAAGTGCCCATCAAGTTGAACGGCCTGGCAGAAGGTGTGAAAGCCGGTGGTAAGCTCTCTGCTAATGTGCGCAAGCTCAAGGTTCGTGCCCCCTATACAGTCATTCCCGAATATCTCAACATCGACGTCACAAACCTCGGCCTCGGCAAGACCATCAAGGTGGCCGACCTCAAGTTCGAAGGTCTCGAAATCGTGACAAGTCCAAGTGTCGTTGTCTGCCAGGTTAAGATGACAAGAAGCGCAATGAGCGCAGCCTCTAAGACAGAGGATGGTTCTGATGCCGCTGCAGAATAAACTAAATGAAATACCTCATTGTAGGGTTGGGTAACATCGGCCCTGAGTACGAAGGTACCCGCCACAATATCGGATTCAGAGTATTGGACGCCCTAGCTAAGGCGTCCAATACTGCTTTTGAGGACAAAAGGTACGGTTTCATAGGCCACATGCGAGTGAAGAACGCAGAGCTGGTGCTGCTCAAGCCGTCCACCTACATGAACCTCTCTGGCAATGCCGTTCGCTACTGGCTCCTGCAGGAAAAGATTCCCGTAGAGAACATGTTGGTTATTGTGGACGACCTCAGCCTTCCCCTCGGCACAATCCGCCTCAGGCAAAACGGAAGCGACGGCGGCCACAACGGCTTGAAGCACATAGCCCAAACACTTGGAGGACAAGGCTACAACCGCCTCCGCTTCGGCATAGGCAACGACTTCCCGCAAGGCTATCAGGTGGACTTCGTCCTCAGCAAGTTCACGCCAGAAGAGGAACAAATCGTGGACGAGAAGGCCATCACAGCATGTGAAGCCATCAAAGCCTTCGCCCTGAGCGGCATACAGTTCGCAATGTGTAATTACAATAATAAATAAGGAGTTATGGAATTAGTTGAAAGATTTCTCCGTTATGTAAGCTTCGACACGCAAAGCAGCGAAGAGAACGAAGCACAATGCCCAAGCACAGAAAAGCAACTGGCTTTGGCAAAGTATCTGCGTGACGAACTCAAGGAACTCGGCCTCACGGAAGTAGAGATGGACGAGCACGGCTATGTCTATGCCACCCTGCCTGCCAACACCGACAAGCAGGTGCCCACAATCGGCTTCATCGCCCACATGGACACAAGCCCCGACTGCAGCGGCAAGGACATCAAGCCTCGCATCATCGAGAACTACGACGGACAGGACATCGTGCTCTGCAAGGAAGCTGGTATCGTGACAACCGTCAGCCAGTTCCCTGAACTCAAGGAGCATGTTGGCGAGGACCTCATCGTCACAGACGGCCACACCCTACTCGGAGCCGACGACAAGGCTGGCATCGCCGAGATTGTGACTGCGATGACCTACCTCATGGCGCATCCCGAAATCAAGCACGGCAAGATTCGCGTCGCCTTCAATCCCGACGAGGAGATTGGCGCAGGAGCACATCTTTTCAATGTCGAGAAGTTCGGCTGCGAATGGGCCTACACGATGGACGGCAGCGAGGTGGGCGAGCTGGAATACGAGAACTTCAATGCGGCCAGCGCTAAGATTCTCATCAAGGGCTGCAATGTGCATCCGGGCTACGCCAAGGGCAAGATGAAGAACGCTTGCATCATAGCTTCAGAGTTTGAAAGCCTATTGCCTGAGAATGAGCGGCCTGAGACAACAGAAGGTTACAACGGCTTCTATCACCTCACAGGCATGAGCGGCACAGTAGAGGAGGCACAGCTTTCCTACATCATTCGCGACCACAACAGCGACATCTTCAAGCGCCGCAAGCAAGTGGTGCTTGATATTGCAGAGAAGCTGAACGCCAAGTACGGCCAAGCCACAGTAACGGCAGAAGTGAAGGACCAATATTATAATATGTTGAGCCAGCTGCAGGACAAGCCGCAGGTGACAGACATCGCCAAGAAAGCCATCGAGGAGGCTTGTGGCTTCTGCAACGTCGTGCCCATCCGAGGCGGTACAGACGGCGCTCAGCTCAGCTTCAAAGGGCTCCCGTGCCCCAATATCTTCGCAGGCGGCCTCAACTTCCACGGACGCCACGAGTTCGTGCCCATCCAAAGCATGGAGAAGGCTATGATAACCGTCGTGAACATCTGCAGAATAGCTGCTGAACAATAATGGCAAACACTGAGGCTCGGATAGACAAATGGCTTTGGGCGGCGCGCATCTTCAAAACGCGTACCATCGCTGCCGCTGCTTGCAAGAAAGGGCAAGTGAGCATGGGCGGTGTGCCACTTAAAGCCAGCCGGATGATTAAGGCGGGCGATGTGGTCAGCGTGCGCAGACCGCCAATCACATACAGCTTCCGAGTTCTCCAACCCATCGAGAGGCGCGTCGGAGCCAAGCTCATTCCCGAGGTTCTTGAGAACATCACGACGCCCAACCAGTACGAACTCCTCGAGATGAGCAAGATAAGTGGCTTTGTTGGCAGAGCCAAAGGCACAGGCCGGCCGACGAAGAAAGACCGCCGCAGCCTGGAAGACTTTCAGAACGAAGTGCCTGAGTTCTTCGGCGACTTTGAGTTCGATATGGAGGATGGAGATGAAGAATAGTTTCGTAATAACGGAATAACGTACGTTATAACGTCATAACCAAGGAGGAAACATGATTGACCGCATAACTGTCGACAAGATACTTGATGCAGCGAACATTGTGGACGTTGTCTCCGACTTCGTTACGTTGAAGCGCGCCGGCTCCAACCTGAAGGGGCTTTGCCCTTTCCACGACGACCGCACGCCTTCGTTCATGGTATCGCCGGCCCGCAACTACTGCAAGTGCTTTGCTTGCGGCGAAGGCGGCAGTCCTGTAGGGTTTATCATGAAGCACGAACAGCTCTCCTACCCCGATGCCCTGCGTTATCTGGCAAAGAAGTACGGCATCAAGATTGAAGAGAAGGAGTTGACGCCCGAGGAGATTCAATCGAGAGGCGACCGCGAGAGCATGCTCATCCTCAACGAATGGGCACGCGACTGGTTCAAGCACCAGCTATGGGAGACGCCCGACGGGAAAGCCATCGGCCTTGCCTATTTCCGAAATCGCGGCTTTAGAGACGACATCCTGGAGAAGTTCCAGGTGGGTTTCTGTCCAGACAGCCGCAAGGTTTCCCTTTCTGCGGACGCCTTGAAGGAAGGCTATCAGGAGCGCTACCTTGTGAATAATGCCAACGAGATGGAGCCGCGACTGAGCATCGGCACGGGTTTGAGCATCAAGAAAGAGAAGGGCGACTTGCGAGACCGCTTCTACGGACGTGTGATTTGGCCAATCTTCACCGCCAGCGGCCGTGTGGCAGGCTTCGGAGGCCGCGTGCTCGATGCTGCCACAAAAGGCGTTGCCGTCAAGTATCTCAACTCCCCCGAAAGCATTGTCTATAGCAAGAGGAAGGAGCTCTTCGGCCTCTTCCAAGCACGTCAAGCCATTCGCAAGGCCGACCTCTGCTACCTCGTAGAGGGCTACACCGACGTGATGGCCATGCATCAGCAAGGTGTGGAGAATGTTGTGGCATCCTCCGGAACGGCCCTCACACCCGAGCAGATTCATCTCATCCACCGCATCACCAACAACATCACCGTTATCTTTGATGGTGACGATGCCGGTATCCACGCCAGCGAACGCGGCATAGATATGCTTTTGGCCGAAGGGATGAACGTCAAGCTGCTTTTATTGCCAGACGGAGAAGACCCCGACAGCTTTGCAAGGAAGCATACTGCCACAGAATATCAGCAGTATTTGCAGGACAATCAGGTGGACTTCATCACCTACAAAGCCTCGCATATCGAAGAAGACAAGCGCAACGCCCCAGATGCGCAGGAGCGACTCATCCACAATGTGGCGGAGAGCATTGCCGTCATTCCCGACGAGATAAAGCGCACCATCTACATCCGCCACGCAGCCCAGCAGCTGAACATGCCCGAGCGGCTCATCGATGCAGCCGTTCGCACCCAGATGGGGAAATTGCGCGAAGAGAAACAGAAAGAGCTGGAGCGAGAGCAAAGAACAGCCTCCACTCCAATCTCCCCAAAAGCGGAGGAGACAAGCACTCCCATCGTAGAGGGAAACAGCAGAGGGCTTCTGGGAAATTCTGAAACATCTCTGGCTCAGGTGCTCATCCGTCACGGGGAGAAGATAATGTGCTACATAGAGGATAGCAATGGGAAGGATGTGCCGCTCTCTGTGGCCGAGTACATTTCCTACAGCCTGCAGGACGACGACATTCCTCTGCAATCGAGCCTTTGCCGGACGCTGCTTCAAGAGGCTATTGAGAACGCACACAAACCCAACTTCCACGCAGAGCAGTACTTCATCAGCCATCCCGATCCTGACATTCGCGCACTTGCACTCAAGTTGGGGCCCGACTCTGTGGAACTGAGCCGGCTTTTCGATGAACAAACCCTCAAAACCCCAGAAGAGGGGACAGACACTGAGAGAGAACAGGAAGGAGAAGAAGCAAAGCCTTCCGATATGCATCTCGAAGAAGTGGTTCCACGCCTAGTGGCCAGCTACAAGCTCGGTGTCGTTCAGCAAGAGCTGAAGGACATCATCGAACAGATGAAGCGAAGCGAGGTAAAAGCGGACAAAGAGAAGTCTCGTGGTCTCTTGGAGGAATACAGACAAAAGACCTTGCTTGCCAAGGAATTCGCAAAAGCGTGCGGCGACAGAGTCGTGCTAAAGTAACCACCTAAAACACAACAGATTAAAGAACCGCCTGCGGCGACCCAAAACGCCGCCTGCGGCGTTGGTCATTTCCGCGTGCGGCGATTGGCATTTCCGCGTGCGGCGTTGGGCAATTCCGCAGGCGGCGTTTTCAGGCACCGCTGCAGGCAGTTGAATCCATTCCATATCAGCCCAAGCAAGACAACCTTGGCAAGACCACTTTTTCGCCCCCAAAACTAAAGAAAATTGGGTTTTCCCTTTGTGATTTTCGCAAGTTTTTGTATCTTTGCGCAAGTTTTATAAACAAACCAATAAACTTCAAACTAATAAACAAACACATCATGAAGATTTCACGTATTGAGCATCTGGGCATCGCCGTACAGAGCATCGACGAAGTTCTGCCCTATTTCCAGGACGTTCTCGGACTGGAGGTTTACAAAACAGAAGTTGTAGAAGACCAAAAAGTAAAGACCGCCTTCCTCAAAGTCGGCGAAGTGAAACTCGAGCTCCTGGAGCCCACATGCCCCGAGAGCACCGTTCAGAAGTTCCTCGACAATGGCGGCAAGGGCGTTCATCACGTTGCCTTCAAGGTTGAAGACGGTGTGAGCGAAGCGCTCGCCATGTGCGACAGCAAGGGCATCCGCCTCATCGACAAGGCTCCACGCAAAGGTGCAGACGGCCTCCACATCGCCTTCCTGCATCCGAAGAGCACATGCAGCATTCTGACTGAACTCTGCGAAGAATAATCCTCAGGCCTAACCCCTCCCCTAAAGGGAAGGGGCTTTTTTTACTCTTAACTCTAAAACTATGAAATCAAAACTTATCATTTCATTTCTCCTGCTCCTCGCCCCTTGCTTCTTCTCCCACATGCAAGCACAGGTCCTTACGCCGGAGAATCAAGTCATTGCCTTGCGTCACATCATTGAGCAGACCAGAGACCAAAAACAACAGGAAGCGGCTCTCAAGTTGATGGCAAACACAGGAACATATCAGGCTCTCGCCTATGCCACTTCCCTTTTGAAGGACGAGTATCTGGCCTATCCAGCTGCTCAAACCATATGGACGATTCTTTCCAATCACCCCGAATACAATGGAAAGGAGACGCGCCAGACTCTCACCTACATCCTTCCCTTGCTCAAGGCGGGCCAAAGGAGAGATGCCCGGATTTGGCTCAACAATGCCAATCAAAATGAAGAGGGCTTCGTCTGCCTCTTCAACGGAAAAGACCTCGATGGCTGGAAAGGCCTCGTCGAGAACCCCATCAAGCGTGGCAAGATGAGCAGCAACGAACTGGCCGAAGCACAGAAGAAGGCCGACGAACTGATGAAGAAGGACTGGATTGTCGAGAACGGCGAACTGGTCTACATCGGTCACGGATGGGACAACATCTGCACGGTGAAGGACTATGCCGACTTTGAACTGCTCGTAGACTGGCGCCTCGACCCGAACGGCAAAGAGCCTGATGCAGGCGTCTATCTGCGTGGTGCGCCACAAGTCCAGATATGGGACATCCGCCGCACGAACGTCGGCGCTCAGGTTGGCTCTGGCGGTCTCTACAACAATCAGAAGAACCCCAGCAAACCGACCAGCGTGGAGGACAACAAGTTGGGCGAATGGAACACCTTCCGCATCATCATGAAGGGCGAAAAGGTGACGGTTTGGCTCAACGGCGTCAAAGTGGTTGACGACGTCGTCCTCGAGAACTATTGGGACCGCAAGCAGCCCATCTTCCCCAAGGAACAGATAGAGATGCAGGCCCACGGCAGCCGCTGCTACTTCAGGAACATCTATGTCAAAGAACTTTAGCCCCCAATTCCAAACTCCCCCTCTACAGGTTCTCCCCATTAAGGGAGAGCTAGAGGGGGTTCGCATCGTCTTCATGGGCACGCCCGACTTCGCGGTGCAGTCGCTCAAGCGGCTCATCGAGGAAGGCTGCAACGTGGTAGGCGTCGTCACGATGCCCGACAAAGCTATCGGCAGGCATCACGATGTCCTGCAAAGCAGCCCCGTCAAGAAGTTTGCCCTCGAGAGAGGCATCCCCGTCCTGCAGCCCGAAAAGCTGCGCGACGAGGCTTTCCTCGAAGAGCTCAAGGCCTTGAAACCCGACCTGCAGATAGTCGTGGCCTTCCGAATGCTGCCCGAAGTAGTGTGGAGCCTGCCGCCTCTCGGCACCTTCAACCTGCATGCCGCCTTGCTTCCCCAGTATCGAGGTGCTGCCCCCATCAATTGGGCCATCATCAATGGCGACAAAGAGACAGGCATTACGACGTTCTTCCTCGACGAACAGATTGATACGGGACGCATCATCCTGCAGGAAAGGATTCCCATTGCCGAGGACGATTGTGCTGAAGACGTACACGACAAACTCATGATGCAAGGGGCTGAGCTCGTCATCAAGACGGTGCGGCTCATCGAAAGCGGAGAGGCAAGAGCCACCGACCAAAGCCAGTTCATGACGGACGAGCCGTTGCGGCCTGCCCCAAAGATATTCAAGGACACTTGCCAAATCCTTTGGAAAGAACATACGCTCGAGAGCGCATACAACTTCATCCGTGGCCTCAGTCCCTACCCTGCCGCTTGGACGCAAGTCATCGCAAACGGCAAAGAGACCGAAATGAAGGTCTTCAAAGCCTCCCCCGTCCCCTCCAAAGGAGGGGGGAATGGCGGAGACAAGCTGCTCATCCCTCTGCCGGGCGGCACTCTCTCGCTCAATGAAGTGCAGCTTGCTGGCAAGAAACGCATGTCTGTGGCAGACCTTTTAAGAGGGACAAAGATTACCAATATATATTAATAATGTTATGAAGAAGATAACCCTCCTCCTTTTTGCTTTTGCTTCTCTCTTGCAAGCACAAGTTCCCGTTTACCTCGACCCAACCAAAGACATCGAGGCTCGAGTGGAAGATGCCCTCAAGCGCATGACGCTTGCCGAGAAGATTGGTGTCATTCACGCGCAGAGCAAGTTCTCGAGTGCCGGCGTAAAGCGTCTCGGCATTCCTGACTTTTGGACAGACGACGGACCTCATGGCGTTCGGCCTGATGTGCTTTGGGACGAATGGGAGCAGGCCGGGCAGAGCAACGACTCTTGTGTGGCTTTCCCTGCCCTCACCTGCCTGGCTGCTTCATGGAACCCTGAAGTTTCCCGTGCTTACGGCCACGCCTTGGGCGAAGAAGGGCTGTATCGCGGAAAAGGCATGATATTGGCTCCTGGCATCAACATCTATCGCACGCCTCTCGGAGGCCGCAATTTCGAGTACATGGGCGAAGACCCTTACCTGACCTCTCGCATGGTAGTTCCTTATGTTCAAGGCTTGCAAAGCGTCGGTGTGGCCAGTTGCGTGAAGCACTATTGCCTCAATAACGACGAGGAGTATCGCCATCAAGTCAATGTGATTGTGAGCGACCGAGCCTTGCACGAGATATACCTGCCTGGCTACGAGGCTGCGGTGAAGGAAGGAAAGGCGTGGGGTGTGATGGGCGCTTACAACCTTTATAAGGACGAACACAACTGCCACAACCAGTACACGCTCAATAAGATACTGAAGAAGGATTGGGGCTTCGACGGCGTGCTCGTCAGCGACTGGGGCGGCGCACACGACTTCGACCAAGCCGTCCGGAACGGGCTCGACATGGAGTTCGGCACTTGGACAGACGGCCTGACGATGGGCGCCACGAATGCTTACGACATGTATTACCTCTCGAAGCAATACCAGAAGGCCATTGTGGAAGGCAAGTACACCACGAAGGAACTCGACGAGAAGGTGCGCCGCGTGCTTCGTCTCTTCTTCCGCACCACGATGAACAAGCAGAGGCCTTATGGCTTCCTTTGCAGCGAGAGTCATTATGAAGTGGCACAGAAGGTGGCTGCAGAGGGCATTGTCCTTTTGCAGAACGAAGGCAACATCCTGCCCATCAAGCCGCAAGGCAAGAAGATTCTGGTCGTGGGCGAGAACGCCATCAAGATGATGACGGTTGGCGGCGGCTCAAGTTCCTTGAAAGCACAGCACGAAATCAGTCCGCTCGAAGGTCTGAAGATGCGTCTGAAAGGCATTGGCAACATTGACTTTGCCCGAGGTTATGTCGGAGATGTGGGTGGCAACTACAATGGTGTCTCCACGGGACAGAACCTCAAGGACGACCGGGCTCCTGAAGTCCTTATCGCAGAGGCAGTCGAGAAGGCTAAGACGGCAGATTACGTCATCATCTTCGGCGGCCTGAACAAGAGCGACTATCAGGATTGCGAGGGGCACGACCGCAAGTCGATGGAGCTGCCATACGGTCAGGACAAACTCATCACGGCCATTGCTACCGTCAACAAGAACACCATCTACGTCAACATCAGCGGCAACGCCGTCTGCATGCCTTGGCGCAAGCAAGTTCCCGCCATCGTGCAGGGCTGGTTCCTGGGCAGCGAGGCAGGCATCGGACTGGCCGACGTGCTGCTTGGCAACACCAATCCGAGCGGCCATCTGCCCTTCACATGGTACGAGAACCTGAGTCAGGTCGGCGCCCATAGTTTTGGTGAGGCTGCCTTTCCTGGTATCTGGCGCGAGGGAAAGAAGATAATCGACGAAGAGTACAAGGAAGGCATCTATGTGGGCTATCGCTGGACGGACAAGCAGAAGCTGAAGCCCGCCTTCGCCTTTGGTCATGGACTGAGCTACACGACCTTCAAGGTCAGCAACCTGAAAGCAGTAAACGCAGTCACTACGGACGGCAACATGACCTTTACCGTTGACGTCACGAACACAGGAAGCATGGAGGGTAGCGATGTGGTGCAGCTCTACATAACCGACTCGAAATGCAGCGTTGACCGACCAGTCAAGGAGCTGAAGGCTTTCCAGAAAGTCAGCCTCAAGCCCGGCGAGACAAAGACCGTCACGCTCAAGACCGACAAGCGAGCCCTCTCCTTCTGGGACGAAGCAAGCGACGACTGGAAAGCTGAGCCAGGCCAGTTCGTTGCTCAAGCAGGCGACGCCAGCGACCGCCTGACCTGCAAGGTAAAGTTCACTTTACAATAAAACCTTATTATATGAAGAAAGGACGTATTTCACTGGCACTCATAGCTTTGCTGTTTGCAGGAATTGCAGCGGCACAGGAGATATCCTATATCGAGTCGGACGGGAATTGGTATCGGCTTTATGATGCGAAGGGAAAGCAGATTAAAGGATTTGCCCGCAGCAGCGTGGGCGAAGTGGTTGGCTGGGGAAGCACGTTCTTCGTCGGGAAGAGCTCGGGCTTCTATCGCATCTTTGATGTAAAGGGAAGAGTCATGGCGTCGCAGAGCATTAGCAACGTTGGAGAAGTTTTGTCAGTCTCGGCTGAAACGATTACCAGCCGCAAGGGCAATTGGATCCTCATCTGGGACAAGAAATTCAAGAAGACTGGCTCTCGTCCCGCCCCTAACAGATAAACCAAGCACGCTTAGTTGACAAACTTAACACGCCATGTTGGCAAACTAAGCACGCCATGTTATATTGTTAGAACGCAAGTTGCGAATTAAGAGACACAAGTTGCATACCAACATACGCAACCTGCGAATCAAAAAGCGCAACCTGCGAATCAAAAAGCAAGAATGGCAAGAACTAGCATTCCGATGCGGCTGTGAGTCTTTTCCCTTCTCGGTGTGATAAAAAACAATAGCCTGGGGCATGAACCTCAGGCTATTGTCTTATCGATGAGCAGGCTTAATATCCGAAGACTTCCTCAAGCGAGACGCGTCGGATTGGCCCTATCTGGCCGAGGGCTGCCATGTCGAGTTCCTTCTCGTTGCCGAGGATGAAATAGCGGCCCGTCTTCTGAGCCATGAACTTCTTCTCGAAATCGGCAATATCCTTAAGGCCGAGGCCTTGCAAGTCCTCGTAAATCTTCTTGTCGATATCGAAGTCGAAACCTTGTCGCTTGGCTGAGATATAGGCCTGAATGACGCCGAATTTTGTGGTGCGACGGCTGGCAATCTGCTTCGTCAGGGCATCCTTGGCAATCTGGAAGGCGCCTTCGTTCTCGGGCATCTTGTCGATGATTTCCCGGAACTGCTTGACGCAATCCATCATCTTGTCATTCTGGGTGATGATGTGTGTGAGGAAGTACTCGGGCTGCCCTTTCTTGGCAGGGGTAAGATAGTATGCCATAGCATTATAGGCCAGTCCGCGAGCCTCGCGCAACTCCTGGAAGACTACGCCGTTCATGCCTCCGCCAAAGTATTCGTTGAAGACCTCGATGACGGCGTGCTCGTCGATGTTGGTCTCTTTCCCCTCGTTATAATACATGCGCATATAGATGTTCTTGGCATCGTAGGGTGCGATGAGGACTTCCGGAGCTGTGGCCAGTTGCAACTTGTACGGCTCGCCCTCAGGCACGGGCTTGAGGTCGCTAACGGTGGGATGCAGGTCGGACACGCAGCCATCCAGCTTTTCCTTCAAGATAGGACCGTAATAGAGGACTTGGTGCTCGTACTGGGAAATATTCTTCAAGAGGTCGAGCAGTTCCTGAGGATTGGTATCCTGCAATTGCTGGGCCGTCATGTTGTCGCGGAGGGCGTTGTGAGGACCATACATCCCATACTGACCGAGCATGGTGAAGCAGCTGCGCTGTTCAGCCTTCTGGTCCTGTCGGTTCTTCAGGATGAGACCAACCATCTGCTCGTAGGCGTTCTGGTCAACTTTGGCATTGTGGAGCAGATCTTCGAGCAGGGCGAGCGCATCGGGCATGTACTCGGCGAGGCCGCTCAGACCGATGGTAATGGCATCTGCATTCACGCTGATGGCGTAGTTGCAGGCCATCTTGTAGAACTGTTGCTTAACCTGAGCAGCAGAGAGCTTGTCGGTGCCAAGGTAGTCGATGTAGCTGGCGGCCACATCGTAGCGATTGTCGTCCTCCTGCCCGAACTCGTAGCGGAACTGCAGCTCGAAGAGGCCGTTTTCGGTGTTCTGCTTGTAGATGACAGGCAAGCCTTTCTGCGTTTTAAAGAACGAGAGGTCCTTCTCGAAGTCGAGGAACAGGGGCTCGATTGGGTCGACCTTTGCCTCCTGTATGTCCTTCACGAACTGACTTACGAGGTCGCGGTTCGTGGGAATGGGCGTGATGGCGGGCTTGTCTATCTTCTTCTGCGTGGTGTCCTCGCCCTGCCGCTTATAGACAGTCACATAGCCTTCGGTAAAGAAGCGATTGGCAAAGGCGACAACTTCCTCCTTTGTTATCTTTGCGAGGCGGTCCATCTGGCCGACCTGTTGCTGCCAGTCGATGCCGTTGATGAAGGCGCCGAGCATCTTGCTCGTGCGAGCCTGATTGTGGTCGAGACTGCGCAGTTCGTCGAGTTTCTTGTTGTTGAGAGCGGCCAGGAGCAAGTCGTCGTCGAAGTCGCCCGCCTTCAGTTTCTCTATTTCTGCAAGCAGGAGGTCTTTCACTTCGTCGAGCGACTGACCTTCCTTAGGCGTGCCGGCAAGCAGGAAGAAGCCGTGGTCGAGCAAAGGTTCCACAAAGGACCCTGCCTCCATCACCTTCATTTCCTGATTCAGGTCGAGGTCAAGAAGTCCTGCCCTACCGTTGGAGAGGATGACATCGACAAGTTCCAGCGTATCATTCTGGAGAGAAGACGCCTTTTCGCTGCGCCAACCCAGCCAGATATTCTCGGCTTCCTGACCGATGACAGTAGTGTCAACAGGAGCAGTCAGAGGCTCCAGTTCGGGGAAGGAGGGTTGGCTGACGTCATCGCCCGGCTTCCATTCGCCGAAATACTTCTTCAGAATCGCCAGCGTCTTGTCGGGGTCGAAGTCGCCCGCCATACAGATGGCCACATTGTTGGGCACATACCACTTGGCAAAGTAGTTCTTGATGTTTGTGATGGAAGGGTTCTTCAGGTGCTGCTGCGTGCCGATGGTGGTCTGCGTGCCGTAGGGGTGCGTGGGGAAGAGCTTGGCCAGCAGAGCCTCGTATTGCTTGTTGCCGTCGCTGGAGAGGCCGATGTTGTACTCCTCATAGACTGCCTCCAACTCGGTATGGAAGCCACGAATCACCATATTCTGGAAGCGGTCGGCCTGCACCTTAGCCCAGTTCTCTATCTCGTTCGAAGGGATATCCTCCACATAGCAGGTCACGTCGTTCGAGGTGAAGGCATTCGAGCCCTGGCTGCCGATGGCCGCCATCAGCTTGTCGTACTCGTTGGGGATGAAATACTTGGCTGCGAGCTGCGACACGCTGTCTATCTCGTGATACTTCTGCTTTCGTGTGGCCTCGTCGGTTATGGTGCGATATTCCTCGTAACGCTGCTCAATCTCGTCGAGCAAAGGTGCCTCGGCCTCGGGGTCTGTAGTGCCGAACTGCTTGGTTCCCTTGAACATAAGGTGCTCCAGATAGTGAGCCAGACCGGTTGTCTCGGCTGGGTCGTTCTTGGAGCCCGTACGTACGGCGATGTAGGTCTGTATGCGGGGCTCTTCCTTATTGACAGAGAGATAGACCTTCAGGCCGTTGTCGAGCGTATAGATACGCGTCTGCATGGGGTCGCCGTTCACGCTTTCGTAGTTGCGGCCCTTACAGGAAAACAGACAACAGACAACTGCCAACAGACAACAGACAATAGAAAACAGACGGATTCTGATGAGATTTTTCATTTTCATACCATAATATATTTAAATTGCGGGGCAAAGATACGACATTTTTTGTTACCAAACAAATAATTGCACTTTATCTTGAAAAAACCATTTGTTTGGGTGGACTTTGTAAACATTTTTCAGGAGCGACGCTTTCTGACGCATTATTTTTGTTCTTGTGGCACTTTTCTACCCTGAAGGCGAGAAACGCGCTTAAATCGAGTTTCCTTTTATACATGGGCTTTTCGGCAGGAGTATTTTCTGTCACAAAGCAAAGAAAATACAAGTTTAGCACAGGAGATTGCTAAACTACGCAGGGAATTCGAGCAATTTCAACGTGCGGAATCATAGAACGCAGCACAGGGAAATTGCAAACTTAACGTGCGGCGTTGGCAAACTTAGCGTGCGGCGTTGGCAGACGCCCCATGCCCCGATGCCAATCGATGCAATTTAAGCCTATATTTTTGTAAAGAAATTTCCATCATTTCCGAGCAGAAAAACCAGACTTTCGGCATGCCGGAACAGAAACTTTTTGTCGTTTTTCCTTTGAGATGAGCGAAAATAGTACTACCTTTGCAAGGCAATATATATACATACACATTCAAACAATACAACGATGAAGACAATTACTCTTTTTGCCCTTGGCCTGATGCTCGCTTTTTCCGACACTTTTGCACAAGAGAATTACAAGGAGGTCTCTGGCATCTATGTAGGCGGGCACATCCGTCGCCAACGCCCAGTAACAATTACCAGGCTCCGCAATTCAGGCTTCACCTACGTCATCCTGTTCAATGTCCATGTGGACCCGGACGGTACGCTCAAGACCGACGGAGAGACCATCTGCAAGGACGGCAAATACGTTTTCCAGCAAACGCAGCCCCATTACCAGGAGGACATCGCGAAACTCAAGACAGAGCCAACCAGCATCACGCGCATTGACATCTGCATCGGAGGCTGGGGCAATAACTCGTATGGTAACATCAGAGACCTTATCAATTCGAAGAACACCACGATGCTTTACCGCAACTTCAAAGCACTCAAAGAGGCGGTGCCCGAGATAGACGGCGTCAACAATGATACCGAGCAGGACTATGATGTCAACACTGCCGCACAATTCCACATCAAGATGTACGACCTTGGCTACAAAACCACATTTGCACCCTACACCAACAAGAGCTACTGGACACAGCTCAACGACAAAATACGCGCACAACGCCCCGATGCCGTGGACCGCGCCATGATTCAGTGCTACGCAGGCGGAGCATACAATGTGGGGCAGGTAGGAAACTGGAACTTCAACGGCGTAACAGAGCGCCATGCAGGCCTGCTGAAGGAAGGAGGTCCGGCTGATGACAGCACTAAGGAGTTCAACGACAACATGCAGCAGTTCCAGAAATGGAAGGACGACGGCGTAGCAACAGGCGGATTCGTCTGGGTGTATAACGACGAGGGCACATGGTTCCCCAAAAACAGCACCCAAGAAGACCTCCTCAACACTTGGGCGTCGGGCATAAACCGCATCTACGGAGCCATCACCGTACCCGAGAATGAGGTAGTCGTGAAATGCTATAGCGAAAAGAACTACAAAGGCTACTGTGTGTCGCTGCCGGAGGGAAAGTTCACACAAAGCGACCTCGCCGTATATGGACTGCAAGCCAAAGACCTCTCGTCGTTGGAGATTCTTGATGACTATCATCTGGTCTATCTCTATAAAACGACCAACTGCACCGGCATTCGAATCACGAGAAAAGCATCGTCGAAAGCGCTGACAACAAGCTACGATAATCAGGTCTGCTCCATCAGCGTAGAGCCCAACCCCACCGCAATTAAGGACATTAAGAGCTCTGAAGGCCACAACAATTCCGAGAACTTCATCTACAACATCTCAGGCCAGCGCTTGGACAAGATGCACAAAGGAATCAATATCGTAAACGGTAAGAAAATTGTTGTTAAGTAGGCAGTAAGAACTTCTTCACTACACAAACATCGAGGACATCTGAAACGCAAATATATTAAATCATGAAAAAAGGAATACTCTCCATCTTCTTGCTCCTGACCCCTTGCTTCCTGCCACTTGCAAACGCTCAGGAGTTCATTCTGCCAATGGGATACAACGAGCCTTGGGTAGGCAAACTGCTTTTTAACAGCGAAGGCGGTTACAACAACGACAATGCAATACCCAGTAACAATCCCTGCCACCCATGGTCGCTGCTTTATGAAGCCAGGGAGGGCGACGTCTATACCATCACCTTGCCGACAGCTTGCAATGAAGGGAGTTATGGCCGAGTGCAGTTCAAAACTCCAATCACCTTGCAAAGCAATCACAGATACCGTCTCTCCCTTGCGCTCCAAGCCAACAAAGCCGTCAACGACGTCGGCATTGCCCTGTGCGAAAACGAGGATGACGGCACCTATCTCGTATGGGACGCCATCGACCTGCAGGCAGGGAAGAAAGCGACCTTCATGCGAAGCAACCTCAGCGGTGTCGATATCCAAGACGCAAAGATTGCCTTCGAATTCCCTACCACTCAAGACAATACATCCATCAGCATCTCAAGTGTCAGCATCTTCGACCTGACCAGCAATCGCGAACTATGGACTGGCACATCATACTACAACTGGTTCTTCTACGCCAACGAATGGGGAGAACGAATCCCCGGCCTGCAAATCGACGGACGTATAGAGACACTTAGCTGGACGCAACCAGACTTCGACGACTCGCAATGGAGCGAAGCCGTGATGCCCATCGGCAATTGGGGAGCCATCAACGGACTCGTGCAGACGGAATGGCCGGGAGGCAACAACACTAACCACTGGTTCCGTCGCGACTTCACGCTCGACGAGGTGCATCCCACATCCAAATATGTCCTCTATGTCCTCCACGACGACAATTATCGCATTTGGCTGAACGGCACCCTCCTCGATGAAGCAAACGAATGGAGAGACAGGCTGGATGACCCTGTCAAGCTGGAGATATCGGCATCCTTATTGAGAAAGGGCAACAACGTCATCGCGGCCTATGTCCAGCAGAACTGGGGAGGCAAGCTCTACGACTGCGGAATGACCGAAGAACTTGATTTCTACGAGGATTACGACCCCGATGCAGACAAGACGCAGATTGTCTTCAACGAGATAATGGTAGGCAACATCGACCAGTACATCGACTACTCATACAACTACGGAGCATGGGCAGAAATCTACAACCCGACAGACAAAAGCATCTCCCTCGACGGCCTCTACATTACCGACAATCCTGATGAGCCCATGAAGTTCCAGCTGTCTGCGGGTACTGGCGTCGTGAAAGCCGGCGACTTCAAAGTCATCTACTTCGACCACAACGCTGCAGACGGAACTTTTGGAGATACGGCCTACAAGCAAGTCCGCTTCAAACTGGACAACGACGGAGGCACTCTTTACCTCTATGATGTTGACGGCAACCTCATCACCTCTGCCGACTACCCCGGATGCATTACCCGTTGCTCATGGGCTCGCACTCAAGACGGAGGCGAAGAATGGAGTTATACGGGAGAGCCGACACTGGCAGCATCAAACAACGGAAGCGACTTCGCAGAGTTCCGCCTCGAAGCTCCTGAGATTGACACCGATTCACGACTCTTCACAGAACCATTCACGGTTCAGGTCAACATCCCTGCAGGGGCCACTTTGCGTTATACCACAAACGGCTCTGCTCCATCCCTCACGACTGGCTCGACAAGCGAAGACGGCATATTCAACATCAGCGAAACCACCGTCTTGCGTCTCGGCCTCTTCCAGGAAGGAATGCTCCCCAGTCCCGTCGTTACACGAAGTTACATCTACCGCAACCACGAATACTATCTGCCTGTCGTTTCCATCACGACTAATGCCAAGAACCTATACGACGGAATGATTGGCGTCTATACAGACGGCGTAAATGGAGTGAGCGGACGAAACCATGGCGCATCAAACATCAATATGGATTGGGAACGCCCCGTCAACTTCGAGTTCATCACCCCGGATGGCGTGATGGCTGTCAACCAAGAGGCAGAGTTCGTCATCGCTGGAGGCTGGAGCCGCCACTATGCCCCATCATCCTTTAAGATAAAGGGCACGAATCGATACGAAGGCAAAAAGACCATTGACTACTATCCCTTCTTCCGTTACAGGCCTTACAACAAGTTCCGCCAAATCATGATTCGTAACGGAGGCAACGACAACAACTCTCAAGAACACGGCCGAGTTCGTGATGCCATGACTCAGCAGATACTCATGTCGAGCGGCTTCTATTGCGATTGTCAGGACTATCAGCCCGTTCATGTCTTCTTCAACGGACGATATCTTGCCCAGCTCAACCTTCGCGAGCCAAACAATCGCTATCATGGTTATGCCAACTACGGCTATGATGACGACGAGATGGATGCCTTCGAGTATTCGAACGGCTACTTCCAGATGTCTGGCACAAAGGATTCCTTCAACCGCTGGAAAACCCTCGCACAGAACTGCTCATCGCAGAACACCTATGAAGAGCTCAAACAGCTTATCGACATCGACGAGATACCTAACTTCTTCGCAGCTATCAGCTATATCGGTTGCAGCGACTGGATTTGCAACAATAACAATATCAAAGGCTACCGCTCGTTGCCCGACGGCCGGTTCCGCATGACGCTTCACGACCAAGACTGGGGTTGGAGCAATCTCAACGGCGTGGGACTTCTCGATAACAGTGGCAACAACGAATTGCTTACCATATACAGAAACATGAAGCGAAACAGTGCAGACTTCCGCCGTCGCTTCATCGATGCCTACTGCATTCTGCACGGAAGCGTCTTCACAAAAGAACGTTGCCTCAGCATTAGCGACAGCATCTGCCGCCTCGTAGAGCCTGCACTCGCTTGGGAAAGCAAAGAACCTTGGACATCCTATAACGAGCAAAAAAGCAAGATGGCCGGCCTAACTGCGCGAACATCTCGCATGACTGCCCTGAAGAATGCATACGGGCTTGGAAATGGAATGACGGCAAAGTTCAGTGCAAATGTGCCAGGAGCCGCTTTCCTCATCAACGGCCAGCCCGTTCCCACAGGCACTTTCGACGGAACACTCTTCGCTCCTGTCACTCTCGAAGTATCTGCTCCCGCTGGTTATAACTTCGTAGGTTGGAGCAAGACAGGCAACTCCACAGTTACCGACATCCATAAAGGCGACAGCTGGAGCTACTGGGATCAAGGCTCGCTCGACGGCACGAACTGGAAGACGGGAGCTATCGATTGGCCTCAAGGCCCCACTCCACTCGGCTACGGAAAGAGTTCCATTGTCACAACAATCAGCTATGGAGGGAACAGTAGCCAGAAGCATCCCACCTACTATTTCCGAAAGAACCTTACAATCGAGAGCGAGCCTGCGAACATTGCTTCCTTCACACTCAACTTCACAGCCGACGATGGCTTCGTTGTCTATGTCAACGGCACAGAAGCCTGCCGCTACCTCCTCCCCGAAGGCGAAATACTTTTCGAGACCTACGCCACCACTTACGCTCCCGACAATCCAGACTCCGGCACCATCGATTTGCCCGTCAACCTCTTCCATAAAGGCGAGAACATCATTGCAGTCGAGGTGCACAACAATGTTCCCGGTTCATCCGACATATATTGGGATGCCGAGATAAGCTACAATGTCACTTCCGGCACAGCCATCGTCAGCCGTGAGCGCACGCTACAGCTCAACACGGATGCCAATACTGAACTGCAAGCCATCTTCCAACCCCTGCAATCCAGTTGTCTCATCGCTGCCGGTTCGTCTCCTGTCGTAGTCAACGAGGTAAGTGCTAACAACACCGTTGCAGCCAACGAGTACGGAAGGCGTAACGACTGGATAGAATTGTACAACACGACCGACCACGACATCGACCTCGAAGGCATGTTCCTCACCGACGACCCAGCCATTACCGATAAATACCAAATCACCAAGAGCTCCCTCTCTCCAGGAGAAGGTTGGGGCGAAGCTTCCACCATCATTCCCGCCCACGGCTATTATATTGTGTGGGCAGACAACCTCGACCCACTTCGCCAGTTGCATACTGGTTTCAAGCTCTCCAACAACAACGAAGAAAGCGTCACACTGACTGCTGCCGACCATTCTTGGAGCGACTGCCTCACCTACAATCCTATGGGAGGGAATGAAAGTGTCGGCCGCTATCCTGATGGCGGAAAACGGACCTATCTCATGACTCGTCCCACAATAGCAGCACAGAACACGCTCACCTCCTATAGCGAGTGGCTTTACGGATTCGATGAGAACTTCGACGAAGAGACATTCCTCTCTGGACTTACAGCATTGGAGAACACGGAGAAGACAGAGGCTTCTGCCATTTATAACCTTGCTGGTCAGCGTCTGAGCAAGACACAGCGCGGCGTCAATATCGTAAACGGCAAGAAAGTTCTTATAAAATAATGTCAGTCAAGTTCCGCAAGTAATGATAACCCTGCGAATATTCTCATGAGGACTTGCAAAAATCCTCGTGTGGATTTAGAGGAATCCTCGTGTCGATTTACAAAAATCCTCGTGTGGATTTGCAGAACATCACGAGAGCAAACAGAAAGCATCCAAGAACTTCCTGCCTGACAGCATTCTATTGGTTGCGGAACTTGAGTAATGTTAGCATATACATTTAATATATGAAGACAATAGGCACACAAATTAACAAACATCTGGCAAAGCCTTCCATCTAATAGTCACAACCCATTTGCTTACCTATAATTAACACATAATAAGGATGAATAGATTGTTTATTTCGCTCTTGCTGCTTTTCGCGGCAGCTGGAGCTTGGGCAATGCCCAGGGCTGAGTATCCTCGCCCACAGTTCGAGCGCCAGGATTGGCTTAACCTCAATGGAGACTGGACTTACACCTTCGACTTCGTAGGCTCAGGCTTGGAGAAGCGGCTCTTCGAGAGCAAGGGCTTCGACGGCAAGATTACTGTTCCTTTCTGCCCCGAGAGCAAGCTCAGCGGCGTTGGCTACACCGACTTTATCAACAACATCTGGTATCAGCGCAACATCCAGATGCCGCAAGGATGGGCAGGACGCAACATCATGCTCAACTTCGGTGCCGTCTATTACAACAGCGAGGTCTTCATCGACGGACGCCTTGCAGGCCGACACTTTGGCGGCAGCACCTCATTCGCCATCGATGTGACGAAGTTTGTTGCCGACGGGAAGCTGCATTCGCTCGTCGTCCATGCTTACAGCGACACCCGCACCACGAAGCAGCCCGCCGGCAAGCAGAACGTGCGCCTCAACCAGTTCGAGTGCATGTACACCCGCACCACAGGCATCTGGCAGACGGTCTGGATGGAGCCTGTTGCTGAGAATGCATTGCTCCGTGCACAAGTCATCACCGACATCGACCAGAGCCAGGTCATCCTGCACCCCACATTCTACCGCGAGTCGGCTGGAACTTTGACCGTCACCATGAAGGACGGCAAGAAAGTCGTTGCCACAAAGACCGTAAAGGCGCAGAACAACTCGACAATCGTCCTGCCGGTCAAGGGACAAAAGCTCTGGAGCCCTGAGAGTCCCTTCCTCTACGACCTCACATACGAGATGAAGGACGCCACGGGCAAGGTCACCGACCGCGTACAGAGCTATGTCGGAATGCGCAAGATTCACGTCGAGGGCAACAAGACGTACCTCAACAACGAACCCTTCTACCAGCGGCTCGTGCTGGATCAGGGCTTCTATCCCGACGGCATCTGGACGGCTCCGACTGATGAAGCCCTCAAGCACGACATCGAACTCTCACTGGCTGCAGGCTTCAACGGCGCTCGCCTCCACCAGAAGGTCTTCGAGGAACGCTTCCACTACTGGGCCGACAAACTGGGCTACATCACTTGGGGCGAAGCACCCTCTTGGGGCATGAACGCCAACGACCCCGAGGTGGCTCGCAACTTCCTGACGGAATGGACCGAGGAGATTGTGCGAGACCGCAACCACCCGAGCATCGTCACCTGGACGCCCATGAACGAGGAATGGTGGCCCGACCGCGTGCAGTTCCCGCGCTTCGTGAGCGACGTCTATGACCTGAGCAAAGCCCTCGACCCAACAAGACCCGTCTGCGATGTCAGCGGCGGCGTGCATGTCAAGACGGACATCTGGACGACGCACAACTACGAGCAGGATCCCAAGCGACTGAAGGATGTCATCTTCAACGGCGAGCGCTGGTTCCAGACGCCCAACAACACGCTGGATGTTCCTCGCACCAACACCGGCTTCAACCGCCCGACCGACAATGAGGTCTATGATTACCCGCGCTACGAGAAGGCTGACAAGCCCTATCTCCTCGATGAGTTCGGCGGCATCAAGTGGGTGAAGGGACAGGACAAGGCGACGGGCAACTCCAATGCCTCTTGGGGCTACGGCGAACCGCCGCACTCGCTCGAGGAGTTCTACACGCGCCTGGAGGGTCAGGTCGATGCGCTGATGGAGATAGCCGACAACGTCTGGGGCTACACCTACACGCAGCTGACCGATGTCGAGCAGGAGCAGAACGGCATCTACTTCTACGACCGCACCGCGAAGTTCGATATGGCACGCATCAAGGCCATCTTCTCCAAGAAACCAGCCTCGAGCAAGTAGGATTCGAAAATCGATAAAGACTAAGGCAAAAAGTCGGCCTGCATGTTGAGCTATTGAGCACCTACCACAATAGTCCGACTATTTCAAGGCTGATTGACGCTCGATTCTTACAGGCTGTTTATCAGCAGGTTGCAGAGCTCACAAACGCCGCGTGCGGCGTTGGTCATTTCCGGCTGCGGCGTTGGCAATCCCCGCGTGCGGCGTTGACCATTTCCGCACACGGCGTTTTTAATGTCCTCAGGCAAGAAGAATTCGCGGGGCTTCAACCAGGTTTATTCCACCTTATGGGCAGAAAACTTCAGGGTGCCGTTCTTCTGCTTTGTGACAACAAAAATCTGGCGGATGAGGGCGTTGTTTTCGTGGTTGAAAATGCGCGAAGAATCAAAAGCCATACCATTAACGCGAGTCTCGAAGTGCAGATGAATGCCGGTTGCCCTTCCCGTCTGCCCCTCAAGGCCGACTGGCTCGCCTGCTTGCAACCACTGACCTACCTTAACGAGATTGCGGGAATGGTGGCTGTAAAGCGTCTCCAAACCATTTGCATGACGCAAGATGACGCAATTTCCATAGGCAAAATGAGGACCCGAGAGGATGACTTCACCCGGGAAAGCAGCCCTTGTGGTGTCGTTGCCAAAGGTCTGCAGGTCGGTTCCTCCATGATGGCGAGCTCCGCCAAATGGGCTGTTCACCTTAGCTCCAGGCAAAGGATAACACCACTCCTCGACAGTATAATTGGCGAAGTTGATGGTAAACTGGTCACGATTGGCGAAGGGGTCTTTTGCTGCCTCGACCTTCATGACCTGCCACTCGTCAATGTCGGGTTTCCCGTCCTGAGCCAATATCATTGAACATTGAATATTGAACATTGAATATTCGGCAAGGAGAAAGATAAGCAAACGGAATCTGTTCATTCAATTTATAATTTTCAATCTTCAATTTATAAAGATTCCGTTGTAGTTCCTGCCTGTATTGATGGTCTCGCGGCGGGCACTATAAAAGTCCTCCGACGCGCGCGTGCACGTACCTTTTATATATATGTCGCTGACGCCCATCTCTTCGAGGAGCCACTTGTTTGCATCCCAAAGGTCGATGAAGACCCTCTCTGACTCCCCCTTAAAGGGGGAGGACAATAAACCTCCCTTTGAGAGTCCTTTCCTTGCAATCCTTTCCATCGGGAACCCTGCTGAGCGAAAAGCCTCATAAACCTCGTTGCCCACCTCGAACCACTCGAGCGAAATGCCCGGTCCTATGATGGCATGAAGGTCTTGGGGATTGATGGGGTGCATCTTCTCGATGGTCTTCTGCACAATACGGCTGACTGTTCCTCGCCAGCCCGCATGGACGGCTGCCACGATGCGCTGCCTTGTATCATAAAGAAGGACAGGGATGCAGTCGGCCGTCTTGACGCAAACACAAAGGCCAGGCTTGTCGGTGATGACCGCATCGGTTGCTTCGGGGCGACCTGCTTCATTCATCCAAAGGACATTGTCCGAATGCACCTGACGAGGAAGGGCAAGGTCTTCGAGCCGAAGTCCAAGCGCCTCTACCCCACAGCCCTTGCCCGTCGTGAAGGCCGTGAGCCAGGAGGGAGTCTTGTAGATAATGAGGTTACCCTTCGTCATCCTCTTCGTATATGAAGTCCTCCAACTCGTCGGCATCCTCTATGGCATCGTCGTCCAGGATTTCTATCTCTTCATCCTCACCCTCGTCGAGCATTTCCTGACGGAAAGCGGCAATGTCCTTGTTGCGATGGACAATGGTCTCTTGCTGGGTGATGGCCGTTATCTTGTTGCTCTCGCTGTTCAGAGCCGTCCAAAGGAGGTCTTTGAGTTCGGTCAAACCGCTTCCGGCGACGGCGCTGATGAAGACGCAGGGCAGATCGTCGGGTAGGTCTTCGGAGAGCATCTGCTGGAGTTCGTCGTCGAGGAGGTCGCTCTTCGTGATGGCAAGAACCCTTTGTTTGTCGAGCATCTCGGGATTGAAGTTGCGCAGTTCGCCGAGCAGCACCTCATACTCGTGCCTGATGTCGTCCGTATCGCCTGGCACCATGAAGAGCAAGAGGGAGTTGCGCTCGATGTGACGCAGGAAGCGAAGTCCCAAGCCTCTGCCTTCGGAAGCACCCTCGATGATGCCCGGAATGTCGGCCATCACAAAGGACTGTCCGTTTCGGTAAGGCACGATGCCGAGCGACGGCTCCATCGTGGTGAAGGGATAGCCTGCAATCTTCGGGCGAGCACTCGACAGGGAACTGAGCAAGGTGCTCTTTCCTGCATTGGGAAAGCCCACAAGGCCCACATCGGCAAGCAACTTGAGTTCGAGGATAACGGTTCGCTCTATCATCGGTTCGCCCGGCTGAGCATAGCGTGGAGCCTGATTGGTTGAGGTAGCGAAGTGCTTGTTGCCCATACCGCCACGACCGCCTTTGAGGAGCATCACGACCTGTCCGTCGTCGGTCACGTCGCAGATATACTCGCCCGTCTCGGCATCATAGACGACGGTACCGCAAGGCACATCGATGTACTTGTCCTCGCCATCTGCGCCTGTGCTTCCGCTCGGACCGCCATTGCCTCCGTGTCCTGCAAAGACATGACGCTCGAAGCGAAGGTGCAGAAGCGTCCAGTAGTTGTGGTTGCCACGCAGATATACATGGCCTCCTCGCCCACCGTCGCCGCCATCAGGTCCGCCATTGGGAACATATTTGGCTCGGTGCATGTGCATAGAACCGCGACCGCCTTTCCCCGAGCGGCAGCATATCTTGACGTAATCTACGAAATTGCTTTCGGCCATTTATTGGATTGATGATTGAAGATTGAACCTTTGTTCCTTGGAGGGAGACAAAAGGGTGTTCATTTCACAGTATCGAGGAACTTGAAGATGGAGGCAATCATGTCTTCCTTGTTGGGAGTGTTTGCCCAATAGAAGGTGTGGCGGATGCCTTCGCGCTCGAACCATTCAATCAGGGGAGCCGTCTGTTTCTGATACACTTCAAAGCGCTTCTTGATAGTCTCTTCGTTATCGTCTTCGCGACCTTGTTCTTGGGCTCGACGCAGCAGGCGGAACATGAGGATGTCCTCTTCGACCACAAGCTCTAACATGATGCCCAACTCGTGTCCACGCTCCTGGAGCATCTTCTTGAGAGCTTCTGCCTGAGCAATCGTGCGAGGGAAGCCGTCGAAGATAACGCCTTTGCCTGCAGGCTGGGCGTCGTAGGTCTTTGCCAAGATGTCAATCATGAGTTCGTCGGGGATGAGCTGGCCGTTCGAGATATATCCCTGGGCAATCTTGCCCAGTTCCGTACCATTCTTGATTTCCGCACGAAGCACGTCGCCTGTGCTGATGTGACCCATTCCGTACCTTTCTACAATCGCGTCGCTGTAGGTGCCTTTACCAGAACCTGGAGCACCGAAAATGATAATGTTCTTCATTATTCTATTTTATATTATTGTATAAATATCTTTCGTGTTTCGTCCGAAGCCGTCGTAGTCCAGGCCGTAACCTACCACGAAGTCGTCGGGAATCTCCTTGCAGCAATAACGCACATTGAGCTTTACCTTCAACTTGCTAGGCTTGAGCAAAAGGGTGCAGATGTCGATGCTCTCGGGGTTTTGCTTTTTAAGCGTGTCGAGCATGTGAGCCATTGTCAGACCTGTATCGATAATGTCTTCGACGATGATGACGGGACGGTTTGTGATGTCGATGCCCAGTCCTATCACTTCGCGAATGCTGCCCGAAGAGCTTGTGCCTTGATAGGATGCCAGCTTGACGAAGGAAATCTCGCAAGGCAGGTCTATCTCTCGAAGCAAGTCGGCTGCAAAGATGAACGAGCCGTTGAGCACTGCCAGGAAGACAGGCTCTTTGCCCTCGTAGTCGCGATTGATTTTATCTGCCACACGTTTAATCTGACTTTTCAATGTTCTTTCTGAGATAGAGACAGTGAATGTCTTGTCTTTCACTTTGATGATTCTGCTTCTTTGCATATCTGTATTCATTGAGGGTTGACACTTGCTCCGCGAACACGGCTGAGCGTCTCCGGAGTCATCTGTAGGAAACTGGCTATATGGACCATAGGAGCACGGAGAATGATTTCCGGTTTCTCACGGAGCAACCTTTCGTATCGTTCGGAAGCATTCTCGAAGCGCTGGCTGTCGGCGTGCCGCTGACTGCTGATTGCTATGTGCTCGAGTATCTTGAGACAAAGCGTCTCTATCTCTCTGTTGTTGACAGCAAGGTCTCCCAGGCCATCATAGGGGATGGCGTAGAGCAGGGTGTTTTCGAGGGCTTCCACGATAAGCCTGCTGGGTTCCTGCAAGAGGAAGCTCTCTATGCAGAACACGATTCGCCCCTCGAAAGAGAAGTGCTCGGTGACGTCCTTGTTGTTCTTGTAGTAGTACTGCCGCACCATTCCTTCCTCTACAAAATAGAGGTTGCGGCAAACAGTCCCTTCCTTCAAGATGGTGTCACCTTTCTGGAACTTCATAGGGACGAGGATACTGCTCAGGTCCTCAATTCCTTGAGGCGTCATTGGGCAATAGATGCGAGAGATTTCCTCTGCAATGTCGCGAAGTGTTTTCATTTTACCTTAATATTAGCTATATCACTTTTAGTCCAGCTTCAGCACAGCGAGGAAGGCTTTCTGCGGCACTTGCACATTGCCAATCTGCTTCATGCGTTTCTTGCCTCGCTTCTGTTTCTCGAGGAGTTTGCGCTTACGGCTCACATCGCCGCCGTAGCACTTTGCCAGCACATCCTTTCGCACCTGCTTAACCGTTTCGCGAGCAATAATCTTTGCTCCGATGGCAGCCTGGATGGCGATGTCGAACTGCTGGCGCGGGAGGAGTTCCTTGAGTTTCTCACACATCCTTCTGCCAAAACTTTCTGCATTGTCAAAATGCGTCAGAGTGGAAAGAGCATCCACAGGTTCGCCATTGAGCAGGATGTCCATCTTGATGAGCTTGCTGGGTCGATAGCCCGACTGATGATAGTCGAACGAAGCATAGCCCTTCGAGATGCTTTTTAGCTTATCGTAGAAGTCAATCACTATCTCGCCCAAGGGCATTGCATATTGCAGTTCCACGCGATTTCCGCTTATATATTCCTGTTTTAGGAGTTCGCCGCGCTTGCCCAAACAGAGCGTCATGATGGGGCCGATATAGTTCGCAGTCGTGATGACGGAAGCGTGGATGTATGGTTCCTCTATGTGGTCGATGAGCGTTTGGTCGGGCATTCCGCTGGGGTTGTGGACCTCCGTGCAAACGCCCTGCTTGTCATATACGAGGTAAGACACGTTGGGGACAGTGGTGATGACATCCATGTTGAACTCGCGATCGAGCCTCTCCTGAATGATTTCCATGTGCAGAAGGCCGAGGAAACCGCAGCGGAACCCAAAGCCGAGAGCCACGGAACTCTCGGGCTGGAAAGTAAGGCTGGCATCGTTGAGCTGCAACTTCTCGAGCGAAGCACGAAGGTTCTCGAAGTCCTCAGTCTCAATGGGATAGACACCGGCAAAAACCATCGGCTTCACCTCCTCAAACCCCGAAATGGCTTCCTTGCAAGGGTTCTCCACAGTGGTAATCGTGTCGCCCACCTTCACCTCAGTTGCCGTCTTGATGCCCGAAACGATGTAACCCACATCGCCGCACTTCAACACATTTCTCGGCATCATATCCATCTTGAGGACGCCTATTTCATCGGCTTTATACTCCTTTCCCGTATTGATGAACTGCACCATATCGCCGCTCTTCATCGTACCGTTCACAATCTTGAAGTAGGCGATGATGCCTCGGAAAGAGTTGAAGACAGAGTCGAAGATGAGAGCCTGCAAAGGAGCCTTCTCGTCGCCCTTCGGACAAGGGATGCGCTCCACAACGGCCCTGAGAATCTCCTCCACACCCATGCCCGTCTTGCCGCTGGCACGGATAATATCCTCGTGCTTGCAGCCGATAAGGTCCGCGATTTCGTCCTCGACCTCCTCCGGCATAGCGTTCGGCATATCGCATTTGTTCACGACAGGGATGATTTCAAGGTCGTGGTCGATAGCCATATAAAGATTACTAATAGTCTGTGCCTGAACGCCTTGAGTGGCATCAACAACCAGCAGAGCACCCTCGCAAGCCGCAATGCTTCGGCTCACCTCGTAGCTGAAGTCAACATGTCCCGGAGTGTCGATGAGGTTGAGGATGTATTTCTGGCCATCAAGCGTGTATTCCATCTGGATGGCGTGGCTCTTGATGGTGATACCACGTTCCTGTTCCAGGTCCATATCATCGAGCATCTGCCCCTTAGTCACAGTAATAGTCTTTGTATACTCCAGCAAGCGGTCTGCCAAAGTGCTTTTCCCATGGTCGATATGGGCAATGATGCAGAAGTTTCGTATGTTTTGCATTTAGGAAAACGATATATTGCTTTGCAAAATTACAAAAAAACGAGGACAACACAAAATAAAATGTGATTTTATTAACGGAGATGCAATAAAATCGCACAACTCTTTAAACAAAGTTTAATCTGTTTAATTGTTAAAACTGGCAAGAGGGGCAGAGAGTCAGCTCCCCTGCCCCCTCTCGTTCCCGAAGGGAGGGAAAAAGGCGAAGGGATGTCATGGAGCTGCGATATGAGGTACACGGGTAATGTCTTTCGGCTTGATTCGCTTACTCTTGGATGAGGACTAAAAGAACAGGCTGAACAGGAAGTAGCGCAGGGAATAAAAGCGGAGTGGCAATGGAAGGAAACCGTCTTTACGGAGTCTCGTCTTGCGTGTTCGAAGTTCCTTCAGGCTGCGAGTCAGTGTCCAAGTCTTCTGAATATAATCGACCGTCAGCTGCCTTATCCTACGCTCAAGTGTTGATTCATTCAAAGACCTCAACTCACTCAGAACAAGACTAATGTCATTCAAGCGTTTCTGAATACGTACCAAGTTGTCGGTGTGAGTGATCGTGCCTGAGTGCTGACGATAGAAATAGGCTTTCGCATCGAGTTCGACAAGAGAATCCGCCTTCAGGAAAAGCTGGGGAGTGAAGAGCTCATCCTCGTGAAAAAGGCCGGGACGGAACCGTAGCTCCCCAAGAATCTCCCGCTTGAAAGCATAGCCACAAGCAGCAGCCCGCAGGTTGCGATGCCGGAGATAATAGCCTCCAGAGCCCTTGAAAACCTCCTTCCCTGCAGGCGTACATTCTTCTTCCCCCGGCTGTTTGGACATTTTGAAAAGCACGAGGTCGTGCGACTCTTTCCTCAACTCATTGAGTACTGATTCATAGACAGAGGGGACGAGGCAGTCATCGGCATCCACAAACTGGATATACTGCCCCTGAGCATGCTTGATTCCGGTATTGCGAGCCACAGAAAGGCCTGCCTGCTCTTGCCGGACATACCGACTTCCCTCTCTCCCGACAAAGGTCGGAAGCACCTCGCTGCCATCATCCACTACGATTATCTCGGCTTCTCCCGGCAACAAACGAAGTGCCTGAATGCTCTCCACGCAATCCTGAAGATAGGCCTCAGGTTCATTATGATAGGTGATGATGAAAGAGATGAGTGGCTCCATAACTTTGGCAAAAGTACAAAAAAATGAAGAATGAAGAATGAAGAATGAAGATTTTTTTTGTAACTTTGCAGTCAAAACATATTAAAATGATTGTTTGCATAGCTGAGAAACCCTCTGTGGCACGTGAAATAGCGAATGTTCTGGGTGCCAAGAATCAGAAGAATGGTTACCTGGAAGGCAACGGCTATCAGGTGACGTGGACTTTCGGCCACCTTTGCGAACTGAAGGAACCTCACGAATATACGCCGATGTGGAAGAGCTGGAGCCTGGGGCAACTGCCAATGATTCCGCCCCGATTCGGCATCAAACTCAAGCAGGACAAGGGCGTGGAGAAGCAGTTCCGCATCATCGAGGAATTGATGCAAAAGGCCGACGAAATCATCAATTGCGGTGATGCCGGGCAGGAAGGTGAGCTCATCCAAAGATGGGTGATGCAAAAAGCCGGAGCGAAGTGTCCCGTAAAGCGGCTTTGGGTGAACAGTCTGACAGAGGAGGCTATCAGGGAAGGCTTCCAGACGCTCAAAGACCAAAGCGCTTATCAAGGGCTTTACGAGGCAGGACTCATGCGGGCAATCGGGGACTGGCTGCTTGGCATGAACGCGACGCGACTCTACACGCAGAAGTTCGCTGCAGGGAAACATCAGGTCCTCAGCGTTGGCAGAGTGCAAACCCCTACCCTCGCCCTTGTTGTGGCTCGCCAGAGGGAGATAGACAACTTCGTGCCGAGGCAGTCGTGGGTGCTCTCCACAATGTATCGCGACACGAAATTCAATGCGATTGTCCGCGATGAGGAAGCAGAAGCAGAAGATGCCGCAAATGTTGCCGCTGCTGCCGAGAAGGGGAAAAAGCAGAAGCCGAAAGGCATCATCTACAAGCCCCTGGAATACGCCACAGAGGCTGAAGGGAACGCAATCCTCGACACCATCAAGGACAAGCCGTTCACCGTCCTTTCCATCGAGAAGAAGAAGGGAACAGAAGCTCCGCCAAGACTCTACGATTTGACTGGACTTCAGGTAGATTGCAACAAGAAACTCGGGCTTTCTGCCGAGCAAACGCTCTCCATCATCCAGAGTCTCTACGAAAAGAAGGTCACGACCTATCCTCGTGTCGACACCACTTTCCTGCCCGACGATGTCTATCCCAAGTGTCCGCAAACGATGAACGGGCTCTATCAAACAAAGTTTGCAGGAGTGGCTCCTTATGCCGACCTCATCCGTCCTCTTGGCGGCGGGAAGCCTTTACGCAAATCGAAGAAGGTGTTCGACAACTCGAAAGTGACCGACCACCACGCCATCATCCCTACGGGCGTCATTCCACAAGGCCTCACAGAACTCGAGCTGAAGGTGTTCGACCTTGTGGCTCGTGCCTTCATCGCAGCATTCTACGACGATTGCAAGTTCGAGACAACGACCGTTTTAGGTAAAGTTTCTCCCGATCCCTCTCAAGACGAGGAGAACGACATTCTTTTCCGAACAACCGGCAAAGTGATTATCGAAGAGGGTTGGAGAGTGGTGTTCAAGAAGAAAACAGAAGCGAAAGAAGGAGAAGACAATGAGCAAGGACTGTTGCCCGTTTTCGAGAAAGGCGAGAGCGGACCACACATCCCGTCGCTCTCCGAGAAGTGGACAACGCCGCCCAAACCCTATACCGATGCCACTTTGCTTCGTGCAATGGAAACGGCGGGAAAGACCGTAGAGGACGAGGAGCTCAGGGATGCGCTCAAAGAGAATGGCATTGGCCGTCCGAGCACCAGAGCTGCCATCATCGAGACACTCATTCGCCGCAACTATATTCGCAGGGAACGTTCCTCTCTACACCCCACCCAAACAGGCTTTGAGCTTATCGACCTCATACACGAGGAGTTGCTCAAGAGCGCAGAGCTTACAGGCCGTTGGGAGAAGAAATTGCGGCAGATAGAGCGCCACGAATACGAAGCCCGCACTTTCCTCGACGAACTCAAAAAAATGGTCAGCGATATTGTATTAGCCGTATTAAGGGGACAATAAATCCATACCCTTATACGTTATATATAATATGAAGACGATTCTGCGATACATTCTTCTGGTTTTGCTTGTGGCTGCCTGCACAGCGGAGACGCATGTCAAGAAGGGCGACCAGTTCTATGCTATCGGCGAGTATTTCGATGCCTCGGCCGAATACAAGAAAGCCTATTCCCAGACACAACCCAAAGATAAGGACAAACGAGGGCAGAGAGCCTGGAAAATGGCACAATGCTATCGGCGGCTCAACTATACAGCAAAGGCTATCGGCGGTTATCAGAACGCAGTTCGTTATGGCTATCCCGACTCGATGGCCTTGTTCTATCTTGGACAGCTTCAGCAAAAGAATGGTGACTACAAGAATGCCGCCAAGTCATATAACGCTTTTCTTGAGTTTGTTCCTAATGATACACTGGCTATCAATGGATTAAAGGGGTGCGAACTTGCACAGAAATGGAAGAATCAGTTCTCACTTTACAGCATCAAGAAGGAGCCGATACTGACCAGCCGGAGAAGCGATTTCTGCCCTGCCTTGCTTGGCGACGAGAACGACTTGCTCTACTTCACCAGCACGCGAAACGATGCAAAAGGCAATGAGATAAGCGGCATCACAGGCACCAAGAGCGCAGACATCTTCTTCACAAAGAAAGACGACAAAGGCAAATGGGAGCCCGTGGAAGCTGTTGAGGGCGATCTGAACAGCGAATACGAAGAAGGAGCCTGCTGCTTCTCGCCAGACGGCAAGACAATGTACCTGACCGTCTGCACCTTCGATTCCGACTATCCTCGCTATGCACAGATCTATACCAGCCAGCGAAGCGATGCCTCTTGGAGCAAGCCGCAAGTCCTGCCCATCAGTAAGGACACGCTCACCAGCTTTGCCCATCCAGCCGTCTCGCCCGACGGATTGTGGCTCTACTTTACAAGCGATATGCCTGGCGGGCAAGGGGGCTTCGACATCTGGCGCATCGCCATCACGGGTCATGGGCTTGGAGGCGTTGAGAATGTGGGCTATCCCATCAACACGCCTGGCGACGAGATGTTTCCTGCCTTCCGTCCCAACGGCGACTTCTATTTCTCGAGCAACGGACATGTGGGTATGGGCGGCCTCGATATCTTCAAGGCAGAATGCGACAGCCTGGGTGTATGGACGCTCGAAAACCTGAAGTATCCGATGAACTCGAATGGCGATGACTTCGGAATGACTTTCGAGGGCCTTCACAATCGAGGCTACTTCTCTACAAACAGAGGCGATGCAAGAGGATGGGACCACATCATGAGGTTCGAGCATCCCGAAGTCATTCAGACCGTAAAAGGCTGGGTTTACGAGAAAGACGGCTACGAGTTGCCCGAAGGCCTGGTGTATATGGTGGGCGACGACGGCACTTACCTCAAGCTCAGCGTCCGTGGCGATGGCAGTTTCGAGCAGGAAGTGAAGCCGCAAACCAAATACATCTTCCTGGGCACCTGCAAGGGATACCTCAATCATACAGAAGAACTTAGCGTCGATACAAGTAGCGTGAGCAAGGAATACACGCTACAGTTCCCGTTGGCAAGCATCGAGAATCCCGTCCTCATCCGCAACATCTTCTACGAGTTCGACTCTGCTGCGCTGCTCGACAGCTCTTGCTTGGCTCTCGACAGCCTTGTAGTCCTCCTGAACGAGAACCCGAATGTCACCATCGAACTTGCTTCACATTGCGACTTCCGAGGCAAGGACGAGTACAATGAAAAGCTTTCGCAAAGGCGAGCAGAGAGCGTTGTGAACTACCTGATAGAACATGGAATCGACACGCTTCGCCTGACGCCAGTCGGTTATGGCGAGAAGCGCCCAAAGATTGTGACGCGAAAGATTGCATCGACCTACGACTTCCTCAACGAAGGCGACACGCTGACCGAAGCTTTCATCCTTGCTCTCGAGGACGAGGAAAAGCAAGAGATTTGTCACGCCTTGAACCGAAGGACAGAGTTTAAAGTGCTAAGAACCACCTACAAGCTCTTCGACGAATCCAAGACTCCTGCTCCTCCTATAAAAGAAGATTTGGATAATGCGGAGAAGGAATCTGCAATCGACGAAAAAGAACAAAAGCTGGGCGACCTGAAGCCTAAGGGACGCGACGCCGAAGAAGACATGAAGAAGGCTGAAGAGGAGAAGAAACGCGAAGAGGAAAAAAGGCGTGAGATGGAGAAAAAGCTCGACAGCATGAGACCTGAGGAGAGGAAGAAGTACGATGAAATGATGAAGAAGGAAGATGCGAGGCGGAATGCTGTCGAAACCACAAAGTCGATAAACAAATCGAGTGTCCTGCCCACAAACCCCCTTAAGTCCAAAGTCGAAAGCAAGCTGGAAAGCAAAAGCGAAAGCAAGGACGCAGACAGGAAATAGTCCACTCGTCGTTTTTACCTGATTCATGATACAGAGAAATGCACCAAATTCTTTACAGAAAAACACATCGAAAAAGGGAGGATTTGGTATCGGGACACAGAGCGTTTGCCAATGACACACGTGAAGTTGCCCAACATCACACGTGAAGTTTGCAATTACCTCGTGTGAAGTTGCCTATCGCCACATGTCGAATTTGGCGGAAACTCGTGCGGGATTTACCAACTGTTCATGAAGGATATGTACTTTCTTTGCTTCGCATCTCAAAATATCCATTTGTAACCGATTGATTGTCACGGGAAATTCGTTTTAAGCGCATTTCTCGCGTTCCGGGTAGGAAAGTGCCACCAAGATAAAAACAAAGCGTCAGAAAGCGTCGGCTCTGGAAAAATGTTTACAAAATCCGAAGGTCGTGGCGGGGAGTTGTGGAAGCTGTACCGTTAAAACATTATAAATAATATGTCTCGGGTATTGTGCTCTTAACTTTTCTTCGTACATTTGCAAAATAAATTCAACAACCGACTACGGAAGAAAGAAAAAATAACTATGAAAGCAAAGTATCTTGTAATGTTGCTTGCTGCAGCTTTGTTGGGACAGGCTCCCATCGCAGCAAAAGAGAAAAAGGACAAGCCTAAGACCGAACAAGTAAAGAAAGACAAGAAGAAACTCTTCGGAAAGAAGAAACAGAAGAATCAGCAAGCTCCAAAGGACTCTGCCAAGGTGGAGAAGCCAAGCGTTGACCGCAACGGACTCTTCCATGTGACGAAGATGAAGAACGACTGGTTCTTCGAGATTCCCGACTCGCTTATCGGCCGTGAGTTCCTGACAACCGTGCGCTATACTTCAACTCCTTCCGGCATCGGCAAGTTCGGTGGCGAGCAGGTGAACCAACAGACCGTTTATTTCCAACCTGCTCCCGACGATCAGCTCCTGCTTCGTGCACGTCTCTTCGTCAATGTGGCCGATACGGCACAGAACATCAACCGAGCCATCACAATCAGCAACGAGAACCCCATCATCGGGGCTTTCAAGGTGGAGAGCCACAAGAACAAGACCTACAAGATAAAGGTGACTCAGTTCTTCAATCAGGACAATCCGGCTCTTGGTCTGCCTAAATCGGTAAAGGACGGCTTCTCGCTGCAAGGGCAAGTCAACGAGATGAGCTACATCGAAGACATCAAGTCGTTCCCCTTGAACACAGAAGTCCGTATGATAAAGACTTTCAACGGAGGCGGCACAAACCGGATGGCTGCAACAAGCAGGACGGGCAAGGCAACATTCGGCCTGAACATCAGTTTTGTCCTCCTGCCCGAGAAGCCTATGATGCGCCGCTACTTCGACCCGCGTGTCGGCTACTTCACAGACAGTTACACAAGCTACTCGGACGACCAGCAGCGTGTGGAAGGCAAGACATTCGTGACGCGTTGGCGTCTGGAACCTCGTCCGGAAGATGTAGAGAAGATGAAGAGAGGCGAACTCGTCGAACCCATCAAACCGATTGTCTATTACATCGATCCCGCTACTCCCAAGCAATGGAGGAAATACCTTATCATGGGTGTGAACGACTGGCAGAAAGCTTTCGAGAAAGCAGGCTTCAAGAATGCAATCCGAGCTGAGGAATGGCCCGAGAACGACTCAACGATGAGCATGGAGGACGCTCGCTACAGTTGCATCCGTTACTTGGCAAGTCCCATCGAGAACGCTTACGGACCGAATGTTCACGACCCCCGTACGGGCGAGATTCTCGAGAGTCATATCTGCTGGTACCACAATGTGATGAGCCTCGTACATAACTGGTATATGGTTCAATGCAGCAGTATCGACGAAGCGGCTCAGAAGATGAACTACGACGAGGAACTGATGGGCCAGCTCATTCGCTTTGTCTCCAGTCATGAGGTAGGTCATACGCTTGGCCTCCGACATAACTTCGGCAGCAGCTCAACTGTGCCTGTCGATTCTTTGAGGGACAAGGCTTGGGTGGAGGCTCACGGTCACACGCCCTCAATCATGGACTATGCTCGCTTCAACTATGTGGCCCAACCAGAAGACGGCATTGACCGCATCGGCATCTTCCCCCGCATAAACGACTACGACAAATGGGCTATCCAATGGGGCTACACACCCATGTTCGGAGCGAAAGACGAGGATGAAGACCACAAGATGCTCGAACCGATGACCCTCAAGGCACAGCAGAACAAGCGCCTTTGGTGGGGCGATGGAGAGAGCGAACACAGAGACCCTCGCCGCCAAACAGAAGACCTCGGCGACGACCCCATCAAGGCAAGCAATTATGGCATTCTGAACCTGAAACGCGAAATAAAAGCTCTGCCGGAATGGACCAAGGACAACGACAAGGACCTTTACTGGAACGACATAGAATTAATGTACGGGCACATACGCACGCAATTCCTTCGTTATATGGGACATGTGGTTCGCAACATTGGCGGCTATCAGATTACCTTCCAGCCTAAGGGTTCGACGGAGGATGTGTATGTTCCGCAGCCCCTCGACAAACAAAAGGCAGCGCTCAATTTCATCAACGAGCAAGTCCTGACGGAACCTGTTTGGCTTCGCGACATGAGTTATGCTCATCGCATTGCTTCCGTTCCGCAGAACCTCACGAATTATGTAGGCGAAAGTGTCGTGACGAATCTGATGAACAGGCTCGAGAGCCTGAACGACCTCTACAAGCCTCAAGCTTATCTTGCCGACCTGACGAAGATGATTTTCACAGAGTTGGACACCAACAAGAAAGTCTCTCCCTACAGAGTAGCCCTGCAGAACAACATGTATCTGCACCTCAGTCGTGCATACGGGAACGGCAATCAGCAAGTTCGTCCCGCAGTTCTCTACACGCTTCAACAGTTAGAGAAGAAGACGAAGACAGCCAGCCAAAGCGCTCCCGACGCAGAAAGCCGTGCACATTGGGCAAGTCTCTACGATCAGATAGGCAGGCTCCTCAGTTGGAAATGAGATAAAACACGACTGCTATGAGAAAGTCTTTGATGATGGCAATCCTGTGTGTCGTCTCCCTTTCTGCAAACGCACAAATCTTCAAGAGCCATGCAAACGCCTCCGACAAGTCGGAAGCAAGGTTTGTGAAGCAAGCGGACTTGTATCTGCAAGATAAGTGGGGCGTAGGTTTTACGGTGAGAAAGGAAAGCTCTCCCTACTTTGGATGGAACCTCATTGGTGCTTCCTATATGTCTGGATGGTACGCAGATGAATGTCCGAAGAACTTAAGCATCGTCAATGCCCGACTGATGGGAATAAGGTTCAACATCCCTATCAAAGGCAATTTCAAGTTCTATGCAGAAGGGACACCGGGTTATTCCTATGTATATAGAAAGTATAAATATAGAGAATACGACTGGGGCTACTACGTCACGAAAACCCAAACGAACAAAAGCCATTGCTTTGGGCTGGATTGCGGTGCGGGCTTCCAAGTGTTCAAGAATCTCTCCATCGGATATAACTTCACTTTCTTAGCGACAATTAACGACAACACAGACAATTACCACATTCATTGGGGACGTATCTCAGTCATGTTCTAATTATCCTGATTCTAAATACACACATAGAAAAAGCGCTGCCTGGTAACGAAACCCGGGTAGCGCTCTTTTTATATGACAATATTGTCAATTACTCTGCCAGGCGCTCTTTTGCCTTGTAATAAGAATTGTAGCTGGTAAAGCCGCTTTCCTGTGCAGCGGTATCCTTTGTGGCATTGGGATGCTCCGCCATATAGCGGTCATAATGCTCAAGACGAAGAAGGTTCACATAGCGCGAAAAACCATTGAAGTGCTTCTGAAAGACATTGGACACATACGAGCGGCTGTAGCTGCAATGCTCCACAACGTTCTCCAACTTCAGATGGGCGTCGAGATAACCTTTCTTGTCCCTGACATATTGCTCAATCTCTTCGACAATCTTGTGTTCACGCTCACGGGCAAACGCATCCATGGACTCAGAATTATCCGAATCTTCCAAATTATCTGAAGACTCAGAATACTCTGATGGCTCTTCCTCAAGCACCAAGGACTGGCGACGCCACGCTGGCAGCACGAAGATGAGCATAACAATGTTGAACACCGACAACAAGACATTCATCACAGCCATCACCTTAGGACTATCAAGCAAGAAAGGTGGCCAGACAAACAATGTCATAACGATTGGCAGCAACCAAACGCGACGGGCGAACTCCATGGGAAAGTCGTCGGGGTTAGAGTAATTCTCGTCGCGAGACTCACGCATCCACAGAATCGTTTGCCGGACGGCAAGGGTGCAGTAAATCATCATGCCGATGCCCAATACCGTCACGACATACTGCCAGAGCCTCGAAAGCTCCCGACTCATCAGGCTGCCCGAAGTCCATGCGTCAACAGCCAACGGCGCCATCACAACAGTAGTGATGGCAGCTGTAGTTCGTACCGTAACTCTCCACTTCTCCCAACGCTTTACCGTACCAAAGAAACAGAAGAACAAGGCACCGCCAAAGAAGTAATATGTACCAGGGAAGTATGATTTCCACAATGTCCATGCAGATGGACTTGTGGGATTGAGCACATATGGAATAAGCACGACCGACACCAAATAGATGATGACCAGTAGCCTGCGGTCAGGCCAAAGGAAGTCATGCGACTCCTTCGGCGCTTGACACGTGTGGAACCAGCGAATGGCAGCAAACACCCAGCAACTCGTCAAATATGCCGCAGCAGCAATGCCATACCAGTAAATATCGTTCAGATATATCATATTTTATGCAAAGGTACAACATTTTTAAAACATTGCCAATCGTACAAAACATAAATTTGTACTAAAAGCAATGTTTTCTGTACCGAAGGCAATGTTTTTGTACGAAAAGAAATGCCTGCTCTCGATGAAAACCCATAATTTTGCAGGCAAGAAAGAGCGAAAAGAATATAACATTATAAATAAAAACAAAAACAAAACAACATGAACAGCAACATCAAACACAAAGTCCTTGCAGCAGCGCTGACAATAGCAGCATTCGCTGTGGGGCAAACAGCATGGGCTGGTTTCACCATCTCAGCAAGTTCTTCTGGTGACTACAACTCTTCGACTTCGGATGTCACCACAACCTTTACAATCCGTAGAACAGATGCGAGCAAAAGTGAGACTGTGCATTATCGCACCGTGGGCAAGGCGGCATTTCAGAACAAGAACTTCACTCCTGTCAATGGATCGCTCACCTTCGATGTGAACGAAACCACGAAGACAGTCGAAGTGACGGAGCCAAGGTACACATCGATGGAAAGGAAGTACTTCTATCAAAGCAACACCCGCAGCTATATCTTCGAACTGATGGATGCCGATGGCTACCCTATAACCTCCGCAAGCCACAACATCGGCTATCACAGCGTATTCACGCATACTGATACCTATGTTAACCAGTCAGTCAACAATCTCGTTTATTTCAACAGCAGCGGCACGATGATGTCAGGCATCAGCAGCAACAAATATATCGATGTCCCTTATGCTCCATCTACCAATAGATGGATTAGGGTAACAGACGCCGGTTACGGCCAAGCCGTACACACTGTGTCAACCAATAATCTCTATGATAGCCGAACTGACTTGCGGGAATATCTTAACGAGATTGGATACAAGATGTATGCAACAGTCTATTTCGACCAAAAAGAGGAAGCCGACGGATACCAGTACATCCAGATACTCGCCGACAATGCCACAACCTACGACCCCGACGATAAAGATGGTACTGTTGACTGGCCCAGAGATTATTCTATATATAAAGCATGCTTCATCTTGAGCTATGAGAAAAGCGGCAGCGTGATAACCAACCCCCACAAACAGTTCTTCCCCCACAAGAACAATTGGCATAACAACGCAGTCTACAGAGAGAATAATGTCAGTGAATTAGAATTCGACGACGACAGTTGCTGGCTCTACAGACAAGAGTTCAAATCATATACAGATTATGATTCCGGCACAGGCTCTATAAATCTAGCAACCACTATAAACGATATCAACATACGTTTTGATGCTGCAGGGTCAGGTTCCGACACATGGGACTTCAGAAACCTGAAACTGCGACTGACTCTTGTAGATAAAAACGCACCAACCACTTCGTCCAGCGATATTGAGCTCGCTCCTGGTCCCTACCACAAAGGACAGAAAATCTATGTAAGCATCCCCTTTAACGAAATTGTCAGCGCATCAGGAACAGTAAAGCTCGAAACTTCATGGGGCGACCTGACTTACAACACAGGCAACGGTACCAATGTGCTGACTTTCAGCGGCGATATCAACCCCGACACTGATAACAGTACCGACTTCAAGACAATACGCTTCAGCGGTAGCGGCACCATCAAGGACCTTGCGGGCAATGCTTACACTTTAGGCTATCTCCAAAAGACCTTCTATTGGACTCGAATCGAGAGGTTCACCCTCACTGACGAAAACACAGTTATAAGCGGACTCTCTACTGAACCATACATTGACGATGGCGTAAACCATCCTCAACCTATCGTTACATGGCGCGGCAAAGTGCTTACCTTGGGAACTGACTATAAGCTGTATTGGAGTAACAACGGCACACTCTCAAGCGGTACGAAAACCGCTACTGTCACCATCGAAGGACAAGGCGATTACACCGGTAGCGTATCTGCCACCTATACCATACGGGCCCTCACACTCGATGATTTTACGCAACTTGAGGATGGTTCCTATGAAATCGCCAACAAACATGACCTTGGCAGACTCAACGTACTTGTCGGTACTTATAATAATGAGTGCCTGAACCTTACTTTCCGTCAGACCGCCGACATTTCCATCAACGACACATACTATTGTATCGGTGACGGAGGACATAAGTTTAGAGGAACTTACGACGGACAGGGATACACCATCAGCGATGCCAGGCTTGACTACAACGGTTGCGAATATATCGGACTGTTTGGACATGTCGGTAGAGACGGAGTAATCAAGAATTTAGTGCTTGACAACTTCACCGTATATGGTGGCCAATATACAGGAGGAATCTGCGGTTACTGTAAGGATGGCACCATCATCAACTGCCGCGTAGGAACAAATGTTTCCGTTAGAAGCATGAGTCTCTCAATCGGAGGAGTGGTTGGCAGGCTTGAGGGCGGCAAAGTTATAGGTTGTGCGAGCGGCGCTACAGTAACAGCCAGTTCGATCAGACAATGGCAAATTGGTGGAATAGTTGGCTATGTTGAGATGACTTATGACAGTTATAACCCTGAAATCAGGGACAACCTCTACTTTGGCACATCTGTCACCGCTAGTGGTGATCAGAATTGGTATGTGGGAGCTATTCTTGGCAGAGGAGGACGTCTATACAACAATTATCACACTTGCGCCTCACTTGGCGGATTGGGCAATGGTGATGACAACATCGGAACGGACTACGTTGATGTGAGCAATGGCTATGATGCCAGCTATGGAAGAGCCATCACTCTTGGCGATGGCGTGAGCATCGATGCAACCACAACCGTCTATGATGTCAGCGGCCTTACTGCTTACGGCAATGTTGCATTGGCAACTCAAGACGGCACCATATATAGTGCCGGCACCAAAACGATACCAATCAAATACTCTGGTGGCAGCGAAAGCTTCACGATGCCCGACATGGATGTGATTGTCCTGACGAATGGCTACAGCAACAGCGGTGTTATTGCCAACAACAAAGGCGCCGGCAAGAACGTCGTCCTCTCTGGTCGCACGCTCTATAAGGACAACTCATGGAACACGCTCTGTCTGCCGTTCGATGTGACAATAGATGACAGCCCGTTGGCAGGCGCTACAGTTATGGAACTCGACACAGATGAGTCTTCTTTGACTGCAAGCACACTGACGCTGAACTTCACGCCTGCTACGGTTATCGAGGCCGGCAAGCCTTACCTCATCAAGTGGGAAAGCGATGACAGCCAAGGGGCGACGGATGTCAACATCTCCAATCCTGTATTCAGTGGCATAGAGATTAAGCAGGGGCTCGCTCCTGCCAGCGTAGGTAACGCCATTACCTTCAGCGGCACCTATGCTCCTGTGACATTCGAAGCTAACGACAGGAGCATCCTCTATGTAGGCGCAAGCAACCAGCTCTACTATCCGAGTGCTAATGTCACGATGAATGCCTTCCGCGCTTACTTCCAAGTGGCTGAATCTAACAGCATCAAGCAATTCGTTGTGGACTTCGGCGATGACAATCCCACAGCTATTGAGACAATCGCCAACGGACAACAGACAACAGAAGGTGCCATCTACAACATTGCAGGTCAGCGCTTGAACAAGGCTCAGAAGGGCGTCAACATCGTGAACGGAAAGAAGATTGCGATAAAGTGAGAATAAAGCTGAGTTTGCTCATGCTTTATCGAGCGTGAGCAATCTCGGCAAAGCCAAGGTTCTCTTCTAATTCTTATTTCTTAATTATTAATTCTTAATTTGAAGAAGCAATGAAAAAGACATATATTCAGCCCAGCACGCTGACAGTAGAGATGCAACACAACCAGATAATAGCTTATAGTATCGGTGGCAATGCAGGCTTCGATCCGACTCCACAGCCCGGTGACGGCACAGAACCTCCTCGTGTAAAAGAAACCAACATCTGGGACGAGGAGTGGTAAGCCCCCTCTCTATGTAACACCTCACCCCTGCCCTTAGATGGGCAGGAGACACAGCAGCCCGCTTGACAGAAGTCTGGCGGGCTGCTTGTTTGGTACGCATAATGGTATGATGGACTGCATAATCTTTCAGAAAAGCGTGCTTTATGTCAGAAAAAAGGCTTTTTTTGTAACTTTTTCAGCAAAAACGCATTATAGTTTAACTTTTTTCCTTAATTTTGCATGCGGATTGTGTCGGTTACATTACATCGCAATATACATTATATATAATATATTATTAACCTAATTCATTAAACAATGAAACACAAAGACACTAACAAACTGACGAGGGTGGCAATGCTGCTACTTGTCGCGCTCTTCAGCCTGACAGAGGCAAGGGCACAAGAAGAACTAACCGTGTACGAGAATGCTACAGGAACAAACGGGTATGTTCCGGTATACGGTTTCTATGCTGATGCATACAACAAATGCGAGTTTGTCATTCCTGCTGATGGGCTTGCCGATATGGAAGGCGGCACTATTTCGCAGATGACCTTCTATCTGTCCTCTCCCGCACAGGAAAGTTGGGGGTCGGCAGAATTCCAAGTTTTCATGAAGGAAGTAAATGATGCCACTATCAGTGCTTTCTCTGGAACTGCAGATGCGACTATCGTTTACGAAGGATCTCTTGACGGCACGCAAAGCGAAATGACCATTGAGTTTACCTCTGAATACCAATACCAAGGCGGCAACCTGCTGGTTGGCATTTACCAGACCGAAACGGGCACATACAAGAGTGCCACTTTTACCGGTGCGGAAGTCAATGGAGCAAGTATATCGGGTTATAGCTACGACAGCTTTGATGCGATTAGTGCTACCCAGCGCAACTTCGTTCCCAAGACCACATTCACATACACTCCCAGCGGCAGTGTGGTTTACTACAAGCCTAAAGACCTTACAATGGGCGAAATCACCGCCACAACTGCAGCGATAAGCTGGACAGCTCCAGCAGGTGACGTTACGGGCTATGCATACCAGTATAAGAAGGCAGCTGAAGGTGACGAGGCTTGGAGCACCGAGCAGACAGTGACAAGCACATCTGTCTCTCTCTCAAGCTTGGACTCTTCTACTCCCTATAACTTCCGTGTAAAGGCTGTCTATGCTGGCGGCGAAAGCGGCTATGCCACTATCAATTTCACTACCGACTGCGACATTGCAAATCTGCCTTTCAACGAAGGCTTTGAGTACGGCATCCCCTGCTGGACGCTTATAAACGAGAGTACTGCAAACGCTTCCGATTTTGGTATCAGTTCAGCCGCAGCACAAACAGGCAGCAACTGCTTCCGCTTCTCATCGTATAACAGTTCCAGCAGTTACAACCAGTATTTGATTTCTCCCGAAATGAATGCAACGAAAGGTGTTGTCGTGCAATTCTCTTATAAGACATATTCTTCTTCCACAGAGACATTCAAGGTAGGTTATTCCACAACCACCAACGATCCGAGTGCTTTCACATGGGGCGATGAGATTTCTGCAAACAACAGTGGTTCTTGGGCGCTTTCTGATGAATACGAGTTCCCCGCTGGAACCAAATATGTGGCTATTTGGTATTATTCCAATTATCAGTATCGTCTCTATGTTGACGACTTCAGCTTCAGCGTACCAACTTCTGTCCTCAAACCTACTGACCTTGCAGCAGTTCCCACAGCTAAGAGTGCAGAGCTGAGCTGGACGGAAAATGGCGAAGCCACCGCTTGGCAGATTTGTCTGAATGGCGACGAGACCAACCTTATCGCTGCCGACAGCAATCCCTTCATGCTGAACGACCTTACGCCCGAGACCACTTACACCGTTAAGGTACGTGCTTCCGTGGGCACCGAGTTCAGCCGCTGGAGTGACGCGGTTTCCTTCACGACACTCGCACAGTTCCCCGTACCAACAAGTCTTGCTGCAGTTCCCGCAACTACGAGCGCAGAGCTGAGCTGGACAGAAAATGGCGAAGCTACTGCTTGGCAGATTTGTCTGAATGGCGACGAGACCGACCTTATCGCTGCCGACAGCAATCCCTTCACGCTGGACGGCCTTACGCCCGAGACCACTTACACCGTTAAGGTACGTGCTACCGATGGCACCGAGTTCGGCCGCTGGAGTGACGAGGTTTCCTTCACAACACTCGTACAGTTCCCTGCTCCAACAGACCTTGCCGCAAGTCATGTCACTGCCACCTCTGCCAACATCAGCTGGACAGGCAGTGCCGACAGCTATAACATACGGTATGCAACATCTACAGGCAGAGATTTCTTCGATGATTTCGAGAATGGCCTCGATGCAAAAGGCTGGACTACCATTCGTAATGCTGATGGTACCGAATACACAGACTGGAGAACGTTCAACCCTAGTAACTTCCAAGATCCTATTCCCGCCCACAGCGGCGATAATGTTGCTATGTCAAGGAGCTGGGCATCTTCCGCTTACAGCGTTGACAACTGGTTGATTTCGCCAAGACTACCTTTGGGCGGAACCATGACATATTGGGTTATGGACGACGGTCAATACCACGAACACTATGACATCTATGTATCCACAACTACAACCGACATCAGTGCCTTTACAAAGGTGTATGAACCTGGCGATGCATCCGACTCGTGGACGCAGGTTTCTGTTGACCTCAGCAGTTTTGCAGGTCAAGAAGGTTATGTTGCATTCCGTCTCACGGACGAAGACCAGGACTTCCTCTTTATCGACGATGTTACCATTTCTGCTCCAATAGCCGGTGATTGGACAACCGTCAACGGTGTCACCAGTCCTTATGCTCTCGAAGGTCTTACACTTGAGACACAATATGTAGTACAGGTACAGGCTGTCTATGCTGACGGTGAGAGCAATTGGACGTCACCTGTAACCTTTACCACAACATCTCCCAACGATGCTCCCACTGAATTGGCTGCCACTGATGTCAAGGCTACCAGTGCCACACTTGACTGGGCAGGTTCTCAGGAAAGCTATACTTTACAATATAGACACGAGCTTGCCGCCGACCCAACTGCACCTGCTACTATTATCTTTACAGCTGATGATGTTTGGGGCGATGGTTCTGGCTACCAGATGTTGCTCGATGCCGATGCAACAGCATACGGTACCATCATCCCTGAATCAGGCGCATTGACATCAAGCGGCGATGCCTCAGCAGAGATCTATGCCGAGTTCGAGTATAAGATTCCAGTGAATGCCGATGGTGCTTTGACCACAGTAAACATCGTGGCAGACAACAGCATTATCATTCAAATCCCTGCCGGCACCTACGACTGGTGTATCACTAACCCGACCGCTGGTGACAGGATGTGGATTGCATCTGGAAATGGCAATGTTGGTGGCCGCTATGACGACTATGTCTTCGAAGCCGCCAAGACTTATGAGTTCCATGTTTACTTAAAAGGTACGAATGATGCTACAGATGTGACCATCACTCGTCCTATGTCTGAATGGACAGTCGTTGAAAACGTTACAGCTCCTTATGAACTCACCGGTCTCGCTCCTGAAACTTATTACGAGTGGCAGGTACAGGGCAACCTTGCTGACGACACCACCGAATGGAGCGAGCTGAGCAGCTTCACCACAGATGTGATGCCTGTTGTTGTCGAACTTGCTGACGATGCAGACAACACAGCATTGATTGAGGCACTCAACGGACAGACCGCTAATGTTCAGCTCACTGGCCGCACGCTCTATAAGGACGGAAGTTGGAACACAATCTGCCTGCCGTTCGATGTGACTGTGGCTGACAGCCCGTTGGCAGGCGCTACTGTTATGGAGCTCGACGCAGAAAATTCTTCTTTGAATCAATACACACTGACGCTGAACTTTACTGAAAGGGAAGCAATCGTGGCCGGCAAGCCTTACCTCATCAAGTGGGAAAGCGGTGACAATCTGACTGAGGACGACCTCGTATTCAATGGTGTAGAGATTAAGAAGGACCTCGTTCCCGCTGTTGTGGGTGGTAATGTCATTACCTTCAGCGGCAACTATGCTCCTGTGACATTCGAAGCTAATGACGAGAGCATCCTCTATGTCGGCGCAAGCAACAAGCTCTACTATCCGAATGCTGCAGTCACCATGAATGCCTTCCGCGCTTACTTCCAAGTAGATGATTCAAGCCTCATCAAGCACTTCGCTCTGAAATTCTCCGGTGACGATGCAACAGGCATCAACTCAGTTGAAGCAGGAAATGGCAGCGAGACCATCTACAATGTTGCAGGTATGCGCCTGAACAAGGCTCAGAAGGGCGTCAACATCGTGAACGGCAAAAAGATTCTTAAATAAAACAGACCCTCTCCCCATCCCTCTCCCTCTAAAGGGAGGGGGGGAAAGGATAATAAAAAATAAAGGAAAAAGATTATGAAAAAGACATATATTCAGCCCAGCACGCTGACAGTAGAGATGCAGCACAACCAGATTATAGCTTATAGTGTAGGTGGCAACGGAGGCTTCGGTCCGACTCCACAGCCCGGTGACGGCACAGAACCTCCTCGTGTAAAAGAAACCAACATTTGGGACGAGGAATGGTAAGCCCCCTCTCTCCGCCCCTATAAGGGGAGGAGTGGCCGAAGGCCGAGGTGGGGTGATTCGATCTCCACTCTGACATTTACCTCACCCCTGCCCTTAGAGGGGCAGGAGACACAGCAGCCCGCTTGACAGCAAGTCAGGCGGGCTGCTTGTTTGGGTGCAGAGAGGCATTACTCTCCGCCCCTTTAAGGGGAGGAGTGGCCGAAGGCCGAGGTGGGGTGAACAAGTCGCCAACCATTCTTACCCCACCCCTACCCCTCCCCTTAGATGGGAGGGGAGTTGGGATGCTGCGCTCTTCCCAATTGCTCCGCTACTAATGGGCAATTGCCCTTAGATGGGAGGGGAGTTGGGGAGCGAAACTCTCCCCAATGCCTGCCACAATCGGGCAATTGCACCTAGAAGCAGAGGGGAGTTGAAGGGGCGTCAGAGGGTACCTGAAAACGCCGGCTGCGGCGATGGCAATCCCCGGCTGCGGCGATGACCATTTCCGCACGCGGCGTTGGTCAATTCCGCACGCGGCGTTTTTTACCCCCTCACAGAGGGCTTTTTCACTGGGCCAATCTACCTTGAAAACCAGACACAGGTAAGTCGAAAAGTTAACACGCTTACTTGTGTGACTTAACAGCAGAATGTGACTCTCAATCCGTGGAATGATTTTACGCATAATTGATTGTATAAACTTGCACAGAATCAAACATTTTGGTGACAAAAACGAGTTTTTTTGCAACTTTATAAAAAAAAAATGCTTGAGGACTTAAATATTTTTTTTAATTTTGCACGTCATTTGCGTAAATATCTAACAAATAATCGTAATTATATCTTTATGAGAACAAAACAACACAACAACGCATGGATAGCACAAAGCCTCCGTGCTACGGGCAGACTTCTGCTCATGACTCTTTTCCTGATGCTAGGCGTCAATGTCATGGCTCAGAAAAAGATTATGTTACATCCAACTACCAACGACGGCGCCAAATGTGAGAAGAGCGACATGACGAGCCTCGAGGCCACATTCTCCTTCCCTGTGCTCGAGGCACAGGATTGCAAGAACAAGGGCGGTGAGTTCTCCTTGCTCAGCATGCCCAACACCGTGATTGGCGGCAACGAGGGCGATCCCGAGATTCCCGTCGTCAACGAACTGATAGCAGTGCCTGTCGGAGCTACTCCACAAATCAGGGTGAAGAGCTTCAGCACTGAGGACTACAACCTCGCCGACTACGACATCAAGACTCTGGCTCCACGCCAGCCTTCACTGCGAAAGGACAAGAATGCCGACGCCGCCCCCTTCGTCTACAACAAAGCTGCCTACGAGAAGGAAGGTCTCAGCAAAGAGCCGAGGGCAGTGGTCGAGGTGGTGGGCACCATGCGTGGCATCCGCTTGGCCAAGATGACCATCGAGCCCGTGAGCTACGACCCAGTGAAGAACACCGTCCGTGTGTTCAACGACATCGAGGTGGAGGTGGATTTCGACGGTGCCTCGAAGAAGGCCACCAACGACTTGTACACAGAGACCTACAGCCCCTACTTCGACATCGTCTATAAGCAGCTGTTCAACGGCAATGCCACAAAGAGTGCATACGACGATCATCCCGACCTCTACAAAACACCGGTGAAGATGCTTGTGGTTTCCACTTCGACCTACATCAACAGCGCAGCTTTCCAGAACTGGCTGACTTGGAAGAAACAGAAGGGTTTCGATGTGGATGTGCAGACCGTTGCCAACGGCGCATCAGCTTCCACAGTCAAGAACTTGATTTATTCCAGATACAACGCCAACCACCCGACCTTCTTGGTTATCGTTGGTGACGAAACAGTTGTTACCAACTACTCTATGTGGGACTATGACAGCAGTTACGGCAACGCAGCCACTGACCTGGAGTATGCTTCCGTCGATGGCGATGTCTATCACGACATGTTCATGAGCCGTATGCCTGTTTCGTCCACCACGGAACTCGGCAACCTCGTCAACAAGATTCTGACCTACGAGAAGTACACCATGTCCGACCCCAGCTATTTGGACGAGACTCTGCTCATTGCCGGTTGGGATGACACATGGACTCCCAGGGTGGGCAAGCCGACTATCCAGTATGCCAACAATTACTATTTCAACGCAGCCCATGGCATTACTCCTCATGTGTTTCTTACCACTAGCAGCGGCGAAACAGAATGCTACAACTTTATAAATCAAGTAGGCTTCATCAACTACACTGCCCATGGTGACATTCAGAAATGGCACGACCCAGAGTTTACCAACACCAATGTCAACAGTCTGACAAACAGCGACAAGTACTTCTGGGCTATGGGCAACTGTTGCTTGACAGCCAATTTCAAGAACGCCCAAAACAGTCAAGTCAGCTTTGGCGAGACTATGGTTCGTGCAGCCAACAAGGGCGCTTTCGGCTATATCGGTTCCGTCCCTGAGAGCTATTGGTATGAGGACTATTATTTCGGTGTAGGTGCCACAACCAAGCTTAACGCAATGCCCACGCAGGAACAAACCAAGACAGGTGCCTATGATGCCTTGTTCGACGACACGGGCTTCAACACCCTGAACTCAGTGCCTTTCATCGGCAATGTGGCTGTGGCTTACGCCCATGCTAACAGTTATACAAGTAGCGTTTCCGACGAATACTACTGGCGAGCCTACCAGTGCTTCGGCGACGGCTCCGTGATGCCTTATCTCAAGCAGCCGGCAGCCAACAATGTCAGCCATGCCAACGTCATCTTCATCGGCGCCACCAGCTTCACAGTGAACGCTGATGCAAAATCCTATGTGGCCATCACCAAGAACAACCAAATCCTCGGTGTTGGCGTAGTGCCCGCTAACGGAACCTCGGTGGATGTGCCGATTGAAGGCCTCACAGAAGGCGGAGAAGTGATGATTGTGGTTACCCGCAACCAGCGTCAGCCTTACATCACGACCATCCAAGCCATTGCTCCAGACGGTCCATATATCAACCTCGACAGCTATACTCCGACGATGGCTTTGGTTGGTGAGAGCACCGACCTGAGCCTGACATTCAGGAATATTGGTACAAGTGCCACATCAGGTCCCACCACGGTCACCCTGACTTCCAACGATGCCAATGTCACCATCGACGGCAACGGCAGCTTCAACGCATTGGATGCCGATGCCACTGCAACCGTGAGCGGCTTCAGCTTCACCATCAATCCGGGTGCAACCCTGGGCGACCCTGTCTCCTTGCATTATACTGCTGTAAATGCCAGCAACACTTGGGAAGGCGACTTTACCATCATCCCCAATCAGAGGTTCACTGTTAACGTCGCAGCCAACGACAGCAGCTACGGCACTGTCAGCGGCGGCAACAGCTTCGATTACAATACATCTTGCACCGTGACCGCCACGCCTGCCGACGGCTATATGTTCACAGGCTGGACTCTGAATGGCAATGTTGTTTCAACCAACCCCGAGTACACCTTCAATGTGACCAGTGACATGAATCTGGTGGCCAACTTCGCAGCAGGTGTCATGATTGGCAGCGGCACTACCACTAACGAATATCTGCCGACCTACAACTACTACAAATACTCCCTCTCTGAGCAGATTTACACTTCTGCTGAGTTGGGCGGTGCAGGCATCATCACCAGCATTGCCTTCTATAATGGCGGTACGGCGAAGACGCGTACCTTAGAGTTCTATATGAAGGCCACGACGAAGAGCAGCTTCTCTGGCACTTCCGACTGGATTGCCGTTTCTTCTGGCGACAAGGTGTTCAGCGGCAGCGTCACAATGGTTGCTAACGACTGGACAACCATCACTCTCAGCTCTCCATTCGTCTATGATGGCACCTCCAATGTCGTTCTCGTTACTGATGATAATACAGGTGCTTATACCAGTTCTCCTCACATGACCTGCCGTGTGTTCTCTACGAGTTCAAATCAAGCCCATTATTGCTATGACGACAGTAATAATTTCAATCCTTTGTCACCCTCGGCGTCTTCCGGTTCCAACAATTCTACGTTGTCTGTAAAGAACCAGATCATCCTCTCCAAAGCTCCTCTGCCTACTGGACAATTCAACATCACGGTTAGTGCTGATCCTTCACAGGGTGGTACGGTAAGCGGTGGCGGCGAATATCAGTTCGGGGAGGCCTGCACTGTTACTGTCACACCTAATCCGGGTTACACCTTCACTGGCTGGACAGAAAATGGAGTCGTGGTTTCTACAGAATCAACCTACATCTTCTCTGCTGTTGCAGACAGAAACCTCGTAGCCACCTTCATCCAAGCCATAGAAATCGGTCAAGCCACTTCAACCAACAATTACCTGCCCAGCTACAGCTATTACAAGTATTCCATGACTGAGCAGATTTACACGGCTGATGAAATCGGCATGGCAGGAGCTATCAAGGGCATTGCCTTCTACAATGAGGGTGCAGAGAAGACGCGTACCTATGACTTCTATCTGAAGTCTACGACGAAGAGTAGCTTCTCGAGCAAGACCGACTGGGTAACTGTAGCTGCTTCCGACAAGGTGTTCAGCGGCAGCGTCACCATGGCAGCCAATGCATGGACTTACATCACCTTCACCACTCCGTTTGAGTATGACGGCATTTCCAACATAGTGCTCGTTGCCGACGATAACAGCGGTGAATGGTCCGACTCGCCTCACATGGCCTGCTCCGTCTTCAGCACAAGTCAGAGCCAAGCCATATATATATATAATGATAACACGAACTACAACCCGGCATCACCTACGACATCCCAAAGTTCTAACTATGCTACGCTTCAGGTAAAGAACCACATTCGTCTTTCTATAGAGGGAGGCGCAAGTCCTTATCCTGTTCCCACGGATTTGAGTATCTCCAACATCACCAGCAGATCTGCTGTTGTAAGTTGGGAAGGTGAAGCAGACAACTACGAGTTGCAATATGTTGAAGAAAAGATGGAAACGCTTACCTTCGACTTTGAAGACGGCTCCCAGGGATGGACTGTTCTGAAAGGAACAGAAGGCACATCGACACACAACTGGATGCACAACACAGCGTATGTTGCATACGACTCCAACGGAGCCCAGATTGTCCCTGAATGTCACAATTCCTCTTCCGGCATGATGCTTTCCGAGTCATACATCTCCGCTGCCACAGCTGGCGGCTCCGGTTCGGCTGTCACTCCCGACAACTACCTCGTATCTCCAAGGATACAGTTAGGCGGAACCTTCAGCTTCTATGCAGCATCCCGCATGAGCAACTATCCTGCAGAGAAGTTCTCCGTGCTGGTTTCGGAAACTGGCAACAGCATCAGCGACTTCACTCATACAGAGCTGACAGTGACTTTGAGCAATAACAGCTGGAAAGAATACACTGTTGACCTGAGCGCATACAGCGGCATGGGCTATGTGGCCATCCGTCACTACGACTGCTACGACCAGCATCTGCTCTATATTGACGATGTAACCATTGAAGGAAAGAGTTCAGACTGGGTAACAGTGAGCAACGCCACCAGCCCCTGCACTTTGACCAACCTCACGCCTGGCACACCGTATCTGACAAGAGTTAGAGGCTTGTACGGCGCGAATGACGTAAGCGACTGGAGCAATAATGTAAGCTTCACCACGAAGGATTATGTAACCCTCGAGCTTGCTAATGGTGCCAACAATACTGATGTGATTGATACCAACAGCGGTGAAGAAGCCACAGTAACCCTCACAGGTCGCACACTCTACAAAGACAACGCATGGAACACCCTCTGCCTGCCTTTCGACGTGACAGTATCTGAAAGCCCATTGGAAGGCGCTATCGTTAAGGAACTCGACACCACGACTTCCAACTTGAACGGCAGCACACTGACATTGAACTTCACGGATGTTACAGACATCGAGGCAGGTAAGCCCTACATCATCAAGTGGGAAAGCGGTGACGACATCGTTAATCCTGTTTTCACAGGTGTGACGATTAAAAAGGAGCTCATTCCTGCTGAGGTAACAGACGTCGTTTCCTTCATTGGTAACTATGATCCTGTGCCATTGACCGCCGGAGACCAGAGCATCCTCTACATAGGTGCGGGCAACCAGCTCTACTACCCGAATGCCAACTTCGCATTAAACGCTTTCCGCGCTTACTTCAAGATGGACGACAAGACAAAACGAGTCAAGGCGTTTGTGATGTCTTTCGACGAAGATTTTGCGACAGGCATTGTTTCTCTCCTTGGAGAGACGGAAGAGGGAGCAGTTATCTACAACCTCGCCGGCCAGCGTCTGAACAAGACTCGCCAGGGTATCAATATCGTGAACGGAAAGAAAGTATTAAAGTAAATACATGAAAAGATGCAGCCCGCTTGGCAATCAGTCAGGCGGGCTGTTTTGTTTTATATAGTCTGCCGTCTGAGGATATTATTAGTGCATCCTGAATCCCTGTGAGTTCGGCTTATGGCACATTTACAATAAAAAAGTTTTATGTGCTTGTGTATTTATAAAAAAGTCTCTATCTTTGTCCCCGTTTGTTTGACAAAAGAGAGTAAGCATAACTATAACAAAACTTAAAATGAACAACAGAACAACCTTTACACGAGCCATGATGGCATTGCTCCTTGCTCTGTTCTGCATCTCTGGCGCTTTTGCTGAGGATATCACAGAGGAACAGGCACTTGAGCAGGCATTGGACTTCTTGGCAAAACAGCAGGCTATTCCCGGCAAGCCAGGCAACAATCAATCTTCAGCACAGAAGCAACTCACGCTGGCCGACAGGGTGAGCGGACTCTATGTCTTCAATGTAGAAGACAATAGCGGCTTTGTTGTAGTCAGCAACGACGACCGCACCTACCCCATTCTGGGCTTCAGCGAGAAAGGCAGCTTCAGCACAGACAAGATGCCCGACAACATGAAAGCTTGGCTGCAGGGCTATGCCGACGAGATAGCATGGCTGCAGAAGAGCGGCTCAAAGAAAGCCGACGCCATAAAGCCCGCCAAAATGGAAAAGGTCGGCACACATAGCACAGCTGCCGTTGCTCCTCTTTGCACCTCGACATGGGATCAGGATGCGCCTTACAACAACCTCTGCCCTACATATAGCAGCTGGAATGGCAGCGGCAGGTGCGTCACGGGCTGTGTGGCAACAGCAATGGCGCAGGTGATGTACTACCACAAGTGGCCGGAAAGTTCAACAAAGGCTATACCCGGATACACCACCTACAGCTACGGATTGAACCTCTCTTCCCTGCCTGTCACAACATTCGACTGGGCAAACATGAGGGACAGCTACTCCGGTGGCTATACAACGGTGCAAGGCAATGCCGTAGCGAAGCTGATGCAATACTGCGGCTATGGCGTGCAGATGGACTACGGCCCATCGTCGGGTGCTTACACGGAGGATGTCGCCATTGCCCTGCGTGAATACTTCGACTACAATCCCTACACCACACGCTTCGTGTCGCGCAGCTCCTATACCTATGCCAATTGGACCGACATGATGTACTATGAGGTGTCGCATGGTCGCCCTGTATGCTATGGCGGCACATCAACTGGTGGCGGACATGAGTTCGTGTGCGACGGCTACACATTCGAGAGCAACACCGACTTCTTCCATATCAACTGGGGATGGGGCGGCGATAGCGACAACTACTTTGTCCTCTCGGCTCTCGACCCCGACCAGCAAGGCATTGGCGGCAGCACATCGACCGACGGATTCAATTCGGGACAGGATGCCGTAATCGGCATACAGAAATCGACGGCAAGCGGCACGACAGCCAACATCCCTGCCAATGTGGTTGACCTTACGCTGAACAGCGTTAGCTTAAGCCGCAACCCTGTTGCGCCATATTCGACGGTAAGCGTGAACTTCAACATCACCAACAACAGCTCAGATCCCTATGACGGCGACCTTTGGCTGACTCTGAGGAAAGACGGCAACGACTACCTTATGGAAGTCGAGAGCGTTCTCTTGGAGCCCGGCACAACACAAGACGTCGCCATTCCATATACCCCCACAGAGACTGGCACATACACCCTTATGCTTACCTACATCAATTCTGTCGGCGAATATGTTACCTACGAAGGAAAGTCGGTCGCGCTGAATGTTATAGAATACCTGACCAACGAAGTTGTTCCCGTCTATGGCTATTGGACCGACAACTACAGCAGGAGCCAGTTCATCATTGGCGAAACTAACTTGGAGGACATGGTAGGCGGTACGCTCAACGCCATGACTTTCTCTGCCTCGCAGACATCCGTCAGCTGGGGAAATGCAAAGTTCGACGTCTATCTGAAGGAAACGACAGACAACACCATCTCCGCCCTGAAAGATTGGGGCACACTCGACAAGGTTTACTCCGGCAGCCTCTCCATCGTCAATGGCGAGATGACCATCACCTTCAGCGAGCCCTATCCCTATGTAGGCGGCAACTTGCTGGTCGGCATCAACCAGACCGTCACAGGCTCCTACAAGAAGAGCTCATGGAACGGACAGACCGTTAATGGTGCATCAGTAGGCGGCTACGGCACACAAATCAGCCAGCAGAACTTCCTGCCCGATGTGGTCTTCGACTTCACCCCCGGAACCGGTATCTATGTCAGGAAGCCAAAGGACCTGGCTGTCAGCTACACTGGTGGTGATGAGGCAATCGTTAGCTGGACAAGCGATGAGCAGGTGTTCGATATCGAGGTGAATGGCGAGACAATCGAGGATGTAGGCAATCCCTGCACTTTGACAGACCTTGAGTGTGCCACAACATATTCCGTTAGGGTACGCGCCAAGAATCAAGGTGTGGTAAGCGACTGGACAGAACCCGTCAGCTTCACCACCAATCTCTCCCTCCAGTCCTGCCAAATCAGGCTTGACCTTACAGACACCACCGGCGACGGATGGAACGGCAACGCCATAAAGATAGTGGACGCACTGACTGGCACAGAACTTGGAACATATGCCAATACGAATGAAGCAGGGAAGAACGAAGCACAGACTTATTATGCAGAAGTTCCCGACGGCAGAGACATCCAGTTCCAGTGGGTGAACGGCAACTACTTCCACGAATGTATCTATGTGGTTTACGATGTGGCTGGAAATGAAATCCTCTCCGGCAAAGGAAAGATTAAGACGCCCGTCACATATCATGTGGACTGCAACGCCGCCACAGCCATTGTCCTTGTCAACGACGAAGACAACACTTCGCTGATTGAGAATCACGACGGCGCGACCAATTGCGAAGTCACGCTGCAGGGCCGCACGCTCTTCAAGGACGGTTCTTGGAACACCCTCTGCCTGCCTTTCGACTTGACAGTATCCGAAAGTCCATTGGAAGGCGCTATCGTAAAGGAACTCGACACCACAACTTCCAGCTTTAACGGCAGCAGACTGACGCTGAACTTCAAGGATGCAGCAAACATCGAGGCCGGCAAGCCCTACCTCATCAAGTGGGTAAGCAGTAGCGAAAACATCGTCGATCCCGTGTTCACAGGTGTGACGATTGAAAAGGAGCTCGTTCCTGCTGTGGTAGCGAATGCCATCACCTTCACTGGCAACTACGCTCCTGTGCCTTTGGCTGCTGGAGACCAAAGCATCCTCTACATAGGTGCTGGCAACCAGCTCTACTACCCTGCTCCTGGTAGCAATATCACCCTCAATGCCTTCCGCGCATGTTTCCAACTGGCCGGTACTGCAAATCATATCAAAGAACTTATGATGAACACCGACGAAGATTTTGCAACAGGCATTGTTTCTCTCCTTGGAGAGAGGGAAGAGGAAGCCGTTATCTACAACCTCGCCGGTCAGCGCATGAGCAAGACTCGACAGGGTATCAATATCATAAATGGAAAGAAAGTATTAAAGTAAATACATCAGAATGCAGCCCGCTTGGCAATCAGTCAGGCGGGCTGTTTTGTTTTATATAGTCGGATTATCAGCCCTTTTCAGGGACGATGTTCACCCTCTCATTTTATGCTTCCAAACGCCGGCTGCGGCGATGGCAAATTCCGCGTGCGGCGATGGCAATCCCCGGCTGCGGCGATGGGCAATTCCGCGTGCGGCGTTTTCATCCCCCTTACGGAGGGCTTTTTCTCTATGCCAATCAACCCCGAAAACAACGCACGCTTAGTTTGCAAACAACGCACGTGTAGTTTGCGATTTATCCACGTGTAGTTTGGCAACTAAGCACGCCTAGTTTGGGATTCAGGCCTGTCAGAACTCGAGGTCTGCAAAGTGGGGATTGTGGTCGGATAGTATGAACTTGGGGTCTGGAACCTCAATGTGGGAGTGATTGACCTTGATGGTCGGGGTGATGAAGATGAAGTCGATTTTCTCGCACTTAAGAGGTGGAATCTGGCAGAACTGGTGGAAGGTGTAGGTTGTGCCGGTGTGATTGGGCGTCATGTGATATGCATCGTTCATGCGGAACTTGTCCGTCACCATCGTGGTATATGCTTCGTCGTCCTCCGTCACATTGAAGTCGCCCGTAACGACTGCGGGTTGCTTGCCGACGATTTGCTGAATCTTCTTCATGATGAGCTTTGCACTTTCTCGGCGAGCAGTAACGCCCACGTGGTCGAAGTGCGTATTGACGGCCATGAAGACTTTGCCCGACTGCTTGTCTCTCAGTTTGACATAACTTGCCACTCGCGGGAGGGCAGCGTCCCAACCCTTCGAACCTGCCACATCAGGCGTTTCGCTCAGCCAGAAATTGCCTTTCTCCAGAGCTTCGAACTTGTCCTTGCGGAAGAAGACGGGCGTGTACTCACCCTGCTTTGCGCCATCGTTACGCCCTACCCCGACATAGTCGTAATCGGGCAGAAGGGCAAGCAAGTCCTCGAGCTGGACATGCAGAACCTCCTGCATACCCACGATGTCGATGTGCTTCGACTTAATGTAGTTGGCCACTCTGTCCTTCCGAACCTTCCAACCATAGCCGGCCTTATCGTCGCCATCGTTCTGAAGGCGGATATTGAACGTGCCCCATCGAACCGAACAATTCGCCGGTTTCTCGGTCTTACATTGAGACACAAAGGGCACCAGCATTGCAAAAACCAATAGCAGAGACTTCTTTACCATATATTTATCTTTTTAGCATTTCACATTTATCAGATGCAAAGATATAAAATAATTCACAATTCACAATCTCTAATTCAGAACTTTTTTGTACTTTTGCATTGTAAAAATGTATAATTGTCAAATTGTCTGATTAAACTATGAACAAAGCGATGCTTATCGGCAATGTAGGCAAGGAGCCTGAGGTGAAGTATGTAGATGCCGGCGTCTGCGTGGCAAGCGTGCTGCTGGCAACCACCGAACGCGCCTACAAACTGAAGGACGGGACAGAGGTGCCCGAGCGAACTGAGTGGCACAACATCATTCTGTGGCGAGGACTGGCCGAGGTTGTCGAGAAATACGTCCACAAAGGCGACAAACTCTTCATCGAAGGGCAGATTCGCACACGCAGCTATGACGACCGGAACGGAATGAAACGCTATGTGACAGAGATTTGGGCAGACTCGATGGAGATGCTTACCCCTAAAATGAAGAGTGAGGAATGACGGGCAATGAATCGAAGCTGCACACAATCCCCAATCCATAATCTTTAATCTCTAATCCAACATCCCTAAATGTCTGGCTGGCAAGAGTTCATCGACTCGATTTATACCGTAAGCATCCAAATGCCGACGCTCAGCGTCTGGATTGCTTTCGCAATTGTCTTCATTCTGCTCCTTTGCTCGGGCTTCGTATCGGCAAGCGAGATTGCTTTCTTCAGTCTTACTCCCAACGACAAGAGAATCATCGAAGAAGAGAAGCATCCTGCCGACGACGAAGTGTCGTATCTGCTGAACGACAGCGAACGCCTCCTTGCCACTATCCTCATCAGCAACAACCTGGTGAACGTGGGCGTCATTATCCTCCTCTACTTCTGCTTCGACAAGACTATCGATTTCGGGCAAGCCGTTTGGCTGGAGTTCCTCGTCATGACGGTACTCCTCACCTTCCTGCTTCTGCTTTTCGGAGAGGTCATCCCCAAAATCTACAGCGCTCAGCACGCACTTGCCTTCTGCAGGATGTCGGCACCTACGCTAAAGGTGCTGAGCAAAGTGTTCTGGCCTTTCAGCAAGCTTCTCATCCGAAGCAAAGTGATTACGAAACGCTTTACCAATCACGAGTCGGATATGCTAACGGTGGATGACCTCGAGAAAGCGATGGAGCTGACCGACAAGAAGGACATTGCGGAAGAGGCCGGCATGCTCAAAGGCATCATTCGCTTCGGCGGCGAGATGGTGAAGGAAATCATGACGAGCCGCGTCGATATCGTTGACCTCGACATAAAGGCCTCGTTCAAAGATGTGCTTGCCTGCATCGTGGCAAACAACTACAGCCGCATCCCCGTCTATCAGGACACACAAGACAATATCAAGGGAGTGCTCTACATCAAAGACCTCCTTCCCCATCTGGGGAAACCTCAGGGGTTCCGTTGGCAGACACTCATCCGCCCTGCCTACTTCGTGCCTGAGACAAAGATGGTGGACGACCTGCTTCGCGACTTCCAGGCAAACAAAGTCCATATCGCCATCGTTGTGGATGAGTTCGGAGGCACCAGCGGAATCGTGACGATGGAGGACATCCTGGAGGAAATCGTGGGCGAGATAAACGACGAATACGACGATGAGGAGAAGCCCTATCAGCGCCTCAACCAGAACACCTACATCTTCGAAGCAAAGACGCTCATCACGGACTTCACGAAGATTCTCGGCCTTGATGACGATTATTTCGAGAATGTTGAGGGCGAAGCAGAGACGCTGGCCGGCCTGCTTCTCGAGATAAAGGGAGAGTTCCCCATACAAGGAGAACGCATAGAATACAAGCGTTTCACCTTCGATGTGCTGGAAGTGGACCAAAGGAGAATCGTCAAAGTAAAGGTCATCGTCCATAATGAAGCATGAAACAAAAAAGGAAGCCTCGTTGAAGCTTCCTTTTCTTTTTACGCTCTTTCCTCAGGACTTTTGATTGAGCAGCTTGTCTATCTCGTTGAACTCCTCACCAAGATTGAGGTTGAGGTAGATGCGATAGAGCGGCGAGGCCCAACGTTCCTGCCTCTCCGGTTGCAGTTTGCGAACCATTTCCATGCAGGGACGAGCCAGACGATAGAACTCCTGTGTCCTCATCTTGTCTGTGAGATACTCGGGGTTCTTTGTGTCCTTGGTGCTCACCTCTTGCGAGATGACGGCCTTGTTGAGATAAGCTATTCCCTTATTATACCAGGCATCGACGAAGTCGTTCTGAAGAGCAATCGTGCTGTCGGCATAAGCGATGCACTCATCATAGTTGTCCTCCGAAAGGTAGCTCTTCGACTTTGCATAGTAGAGGATTGTCTTAGGTCCCGTTCGGCGAGCGAGGTCGTCGGCAAGACTTCTTTCTTCATCAAAAGCACGCTGCGCTTGATACCAGTCTGAGAGCTGCACGAAGAACCAGTCGTGCTCGGGATAGTTCCTGACACCTTGCTTGAGCGATACTACCCAAGCGCTGTCGTTACCGAGCTTTCCAAAGGAGCGCACTTTGTATTCCAGCAGGATTGCGGCTGTGAGGGAGTCGGTGTAGGGGATTGCATTATCCACATGCTTGACTGTTCCCTCATAGTTCTCGGCCTGAAAGGCTGCGAGCGTCGCCCAAAGAACTGCCTTTGAATAGGAGGTGTCTGGTTGCTCTGCGTCGTCCTTATTAGAGCAATAGAGGTCGAGGAAAGAATAGGCGGCCGCATAGTTCTTCTTGGAAAGGAAGTATTTTCCTCCGCTGAGGATGTTGCGACGATGCTTGAGGCGAAGCGAATGTGTCCGTTTCCGGAAGTGCGGTTTCACGTTTCCTTTGGCATCGGGCAGTACATCCACGCTGTCGCAAAGGCGGAGCTGGCCGTACATATCGCGGAGCTTGTTGAAGAACACAGCTGTGTCGTATGGCTTTTTGAGGAAAGCCTTCTGATTCTCCACACCATTGAGCGACTGCTCGAGCAAAGCGGCTGAATAGTAAATCTTGGCTTTCTGTTTGTTTTTGAGTTCAGGGCGGCTCAAAGCCCCAAGCAGAGCATTACGAGCCGCATCCTGACCGCCTTGGTTCTTGAGCGCAGTTCTGGCATTCTTATAGAGTGTCGTAAGCTTTTCCTGCTTGGGTTGCTTCGGCTTCTCTTCCTTTGCCTTCTTGGCGGAGCTAAGCGTCAGGAATGCTGGAAACAAGAATGTAAGGAACAATGCCCACCTCATGATACAATTGAAGATTGAAGATTGAAAATTGAAAATTGAAAATTATGAGGGGGATTACATCAGTTTGTCCATCTCGGCTGCCTTTGCGGCCTGACCGGTTACGGAGTAGCACTGACGGAGCTCGAATGCCCACTTCATCGGTTCGTCGGGAGCACACTCGCGGGCTTTCTCGAAGAAGGGGATTGCTTCGCCGAAGAGGGCCTTTGTGCGTTCGAGCGTCTTCTTTGCTTCTGTCTGGTTCTTGATGGAGCTGACGGTTGCATTCAGAGCAAGAGCCTGACGATACTTGCAGAGTCCGCATTGATACCAGGCATCGTAGTAGTCGTCCTTGATTTCAGCACACTTGTGATAAGCTGCGAATGCCTCGTCGTATTTCTCGCTCTCGAAGTATTTGTAAGCCTTACCGTACTGAGCGATGAGGATGTTGGGGTCTTTGGCGAGAATCTCGTCGACGTAGGGCATCATGAGGTTGCTGTCGGGACCTGCTTCCTTATCCTTTTTGAGGTAGTAGGCGATGAGCATCTGGATGAAGTCCTCGTTTGCCTTGGGTTCGGCGAGAGTCAAATCGCGCACATAGTTTGCCCAAGCTGTGGAGTCGCCACGCTCGAGATAGGAGGAAGCCCTCACCTGCTTTGTGCCGAGAGCGCCTTCTGCAAACTTCACGGCCTCATCGTAGAGAGCATCCATCTTGTCGTACATCTTTCCCTCGTGAGCGGTGTGGAAGGCATAATAGGCAATCTGCTCGTTGGGGATGCGGAGCTGAGCCTTGTCTGCCACTTCGGGATACTTCTTGGTATAGTTCATGGCGATGTCGAAAGCCTCGATTGCCTTGTCTATCTTGCCGCATTCGGAGTTGAACTGAGCGGCATAGATGTAGTAGTCGCCGCATTGAGCAAGGTTGGCGAGTCTGTTCTTTATGTGAGCCTCGTTGCCTGCCTCGCCCTTCGTCACCTTGGTGTTCTTCACCTCACCCTGCAGGGCATCGGTCATGCTCTTGAGGTTCGTGTAGAAGAAGGCTGTGTCGAAAGGTTCCTTGTTGACGGCGTGCTGGAGCATGATGTTGTGAGGCTGGAAAGTCATCTCGACAAGCGTCTTGTAGGCTTCGCCGAGTTTGTTTTCGGCCACACCGCCGCCCTTGATGGCCTTACGGACAAGAGCCTGAGCCTTCTTGCATTCGCTCATGATTTCCTCTTCCGTTGCAGTCTTCTCGTTTATCTTGGCAGTGATGGCTTCGTCTATCTTCTGAGCCTCTGCCACTTGTGCCTTAGCCTCCTTCTGAAGCTGCTTGAGGGCTGCCTTATCTACTTGTCCCATGATGGTACCCACGCTGAGGAGCAGTGCCATCGAAATCATAATCTTTTTCATATCTTATAATTTAAAATGAAACTTTCTATTTCTTTTTTTTTTACTGTTCGCTGTTTCCTGTCTCTTCGGCTGGAGTCTCTGCTTCGCCATCCTGAGTCTCGGCCTGACTTTCGTCGAGGGTTGCTTCGTCTTCGGCACGAGGAACTACGCTGAGGTGCGAGATGACGTCGTTGCGCTTCTTGAGTTCGATAACCTTCGTGCCTTGCGTGACGCGGCTCTTCGTTTCCTTGATGACGTCGGCGTGCAGGCGGATTGTTGTGCCGCTCTTGTTGATAATCATCAGGTCGTCTTCGTCCTTGATGACGGTGATGGCAACAAGGTAGCCGGTCTTGTCCGTGATGTCGAGCGTCTTGACGCCCTTAGCATGACGGCTTGTCTTGCGATAGACATCTTCATCGTCGATTTTCACTCTGGTTCTCTTGCCGAAGCCGTTTTCGCTGAGCACCATGATGCTTTCCGTCTCGGGTTCGTTGATGATGCACATGCCGACAACCTCATCGCGCGGGTCATCGTCGAGGATGATGCTCTGCACGCCGGTTGCGGTTCGTCCCATCGAACGGACTTGTGTCTCGTCGAAGCGGACGGCGCGGCCGCCTGCGTTGGCGATGATGATTTCGTTCTTGCCGTTTGTGAGCTCTACGCCGATTACCTGGTCGTCCTCGCGAATGTTGATGGCGTTGATGCCGTTCGAGCGGACGCGGCTGTAGTATGTCAGTTCTGTCTTCTTGATGATGCCCTGCTTGGTGCAGAACACTACGAAGTGGCTCTGGCAGAACTCGGGGTCGCCGAGTTTGCGGATGCAGAGGCAAGCGCGAACGGCATCGCCCGGCTCGATGTTGAGCATATTTTGGATTGCCCTACCCTTGCCCTGCTTGTTGCCGTCGGGAATGTCGTAGACCTTGAGCCAGTAGCAGCGTCCGCGGTCGGTGAAGAAGAGCATCGTGTTGTGCATCGTGGCGGGATAGATCTTCTCGATGAAGTCGTTGTCGCGAGTGCTTGATGCCTTTACGCCGATGCCGCCGCGGCCTTGTGCCTTGAACTCGTCGAGCGGGATGCGCTTGATGTAGCCCATGTGCGACATCGTGATGACCACCTCGTCGTCGGCATAGAAGTCTTCGGCGTTGAACTCCTCGGCGCTCGGCAGAATCTCGGTTCTTCGCTCGTCGCCGTATTGTTCCTTGATTTCGAGGAGTTCGTCCTTCATCACCTTGCGGCAAAGCTGGTCGTCGGTGAGGATTTGGTTGTAGTACTTTATCTTCTCCATGAGGTCGTCGAACTCCGCGTGGAGCTTCTCCTGATTGAGGCCCGTGAGTTGAGCGAGTCGCATCTCCACGATGGCCTTGCTTTGCAGTTCATCAAGAGCGAAGCGAGCCTCCAGAGCGCGTTGTGCGTCGGCTGGCGTCTTGCTCTTCTTGATGATTTGCACCACTTCGTCGATGTTGTCGGAGGCGATGATGAGGCCTTTCAGGATGTGAGCCCTCTCCTCAGCCTTGCGCAGGTCGTATTTGGTGCGACGGATGGTGACGTCGTGACGATGGGCCACGAAGTTCGAGATGAAGTCCTTGAGTGTGAGAAGCTGCGGACGTCCCTTCACGAGGGCGATGCTGTTCACGCTGAAGCTGGTTTGCAGCGGCGTCATCTTGAAGAGTTTGTTGAGGACGACACGGGCGTTTGCGTCGCGCTTCAGGTCAACCACGATGCGCATGCCTTCCGAGTCGCTCTCGTCGTTCACATTGCTGATGCCGTCAATCTTCTTGTCGCCGACGAGCTGGGCGATGTACTCGATGAGTTGCTGCTTGTTGACGCCGTAAGGAATCTCGCTCACGATAATCTTGTCGTGCGTGTCGCCGTTCTCAATCTCGGCCTTCGCACGGATGACGATGCGGCCGCGGCCTGTCTCGTAAGCGTCGCGGATGCCTTGCATGCCCATGATGTAGGCGCCTGTCGGGAAGTCGGGACCTTTCACGTATTGCATCAAGTCCTCCACCTCGAGGTTCTCGTTGTCGACATAAGCCACGCAAGCGTCGATGACCTCGCTGAGGTTGTGCGTGGGGATGTTCGTAGCCATACCGACGGCAATACCCGTAGCGCCGTTGACGAGCAGATTCGGGATTTTCGTAGGCATGACGGTAGGTTCTTGGAGGGTATCGTCGAAGTTGTTGGTCATATCGACGGTCTCCTTCTCCAGGTCGTCCATCATGGCCTCACCCATCAGGCTGAGCCTGGCCTCGGTATATCGCATGGCGGCAGGAGAGTCGCCATCGACGGAGCCGAAGTTGCCCTGCCCGTCAACAAGGGTGTAGCGCATCGCCCATTCCTGAGCCATACGCACGAGGGCCATATATACCGAGCTGTCGCCGTGCGGATGGTACTTACCGAGCACCTCACCCACGATACGGGCGCACTTCTTGTATGGGGCACTGTGGAAATTCCTGAGCTCGCGCATACCATATAGAATACGGCGGTGCACAGGCTTGAAACCGTCTCTCACATCCGGCAGGGCGCGAGCCACGATGACCGACATCGAATAGTCGATGTAGCTCTTCTTCATCTCCTGCTGGATGTCAACTTTGATTATTCTTTCTTGATCTTCCATTTGGGGTTTAGTTGTCTTTTATCAGACTAGTTTTTATCATACATATTTCGGGGTACAAAATTATAAATAATTTTCGACTTGTGCAAATCCTGAAAGTGAAAAAATCATAAAAGAGAGCCCCGACCTGAATCGGAGCTCTCCTGTTTGTCATTATGGCTAATCTGGCGTCACTTCACCAGTATTTTTTTGCCGTCCCTGATGTAGATGCCGGGCTGTGCCGTCTTGTCGATTCTGCGGCCTTGCAGGTCGAACACATCTTCCGTCTTACTTCTTACTTCTTCCATCTCTTCAATGCCGTCGGGGTCGATTGGCATCAGAGCCCAATAGGTGTCGGAGACATCGAGATTCAGCGAGGAAGCGTATGTGAATTTCCCTCCAAAGCCGTACCTTCCTGCTCCGATGGCGTTGGGTGAATCTTCGCTATGCGTGGCGAGAACTTTGGTGATGTCGGGCCCGATGTAGATGCTGCCGCAGCTCCTATTCTCGGTTCCTCCGATTGCTGCCGCACCTTGTCCGCCCACGGCTTGGACGTCGCCTCTCAGGATTTCGATGTCGCCACAATTGCTCATATAGCCTGCTCCGATGCCTGCAGCCCTACCCACGCCAAATTCGTCGATGCCGCTATAAGCATACAGTACGGCTTCGAATCCGGGATTGGCTGTAAGGGTGAGTTTGTGGTCGGGAAGCACTCTTATCGCCGGGTCGTTCGGACCGCCTCCAAATATTGAGCAGAATCCCTGGATTGTGATTGTGGCATCGCCAGCACAAATGACGTTGCGCCCACTATTTAGCATGCCTTCGTTGATGCACGCATCGATAAAAGCCACCTTAGCACCTTCGCGGATTACGATATCCGTGGGGGTGGCAAGAGTGCCGTATGCAAAATCATCGTTCGCCAGATAGAGTGTATGGTCGGGGCTGCTGTAAGTCTCGAGGTTGTAGCCCACTCCCGGACGTGTGTGGGTATAGTGATCCAAGTTGTAGTGCAAGTAGATGTAGGCCCCGCCAGCGCCTTTGTTCAGGTCGACTGCCGCGCCGTCGGAACTCAAGGCATCGGTAGCGCTGGAGTCGAAGTATATTTTTGTGAGGGCCGAGCGGTGGGGGGAGGTGAACAGTCTTTCGTCCTTGCTATAGTACAGGTGAAGTAATGTACCGCGGGTGCCGCTGTTGAGGTTGCCCTTCGTGCCGGTAAAACGGCTTCCGCCGGCATAAGGCACGAGGTAGTAAGTCATTTCCGTCTCATAGTCATAGAAGGAGTCGGGATAGTCCGTGCTTGTCTTGATGGCCAAGCTGGTAATGTAGCCGTGGTTCTGGCCGTCGTTCCAGTCGGCGGGCTTGTAGAGCAGATAGATGTAGTCGGTACCGTTGCCGCATCCCTTGTTCAGGTCGTAGTCGATGACTTTATAGCCCCTTTCCTGATAGTAGTTGATTTGGGCACTTACCGTGCTCCAATCGGCGCCGCCTACGAGCATCAGGTCGGTCATGAACATTCTAACATCTCTCGCCCAAGTCTGTGCAGGCATAACCAACGCGAGGACGACAACCAGAAGCAGCCTTGCTGCCCGAGGCATAACGGAAAAGTAATTGTGTTTCATAAATTTAGAATTTTGCTGCAAAGTTACGAATAAGCGAGCGAAAATCCAAATTTATTTGAGATTTTCTGAGCGAAAGGACTCCGAGCTTAATCGGTTAGAAGTGTGTCAAAATGACTTGTTCCTTTTGTTCCTTTTGTTACAAAAGAAACTAACGATGCCAATCAAGACGCCAACCAATCCAACCCCAAGACAAATCAGGTTGTAATTCTCCTTCGCCCAAGTTATAATTGCTTCCATATTTTCTTATTTTCAATTATCTTCCGCTGCTTGCAGATATTCTGGTTCTTCTTCGTTTAGGGAATAGACGGAGGTGAAGTTGTCTTCGTCGTCAGCCCATTTGTTGCATTGTGCCATAACGGTCTGCAGAGCCTGTTCCTGCCCTTCTGGGGGATAGTGGTACTTCTTGAGCAATCGCTTCACCATAACGCGCATTTTGGCTCTTGCTGTCTCCTTGTGGTTCCAGTCGATTGTGCGATTCTTGCGAAGCTGTTCTGTCAGTTCTTTAGTCAGTTCTATGAACTCTTCGTTCGAATAGGCTTCACGAACCCCTTCTGGTGTTGACAGAGCGTCATAGAAGGCTTTCTCTTCTGCTGTCAGCCCCAGTTCGTCTTCTTC
>JAEEGJ010002410.1_pt1 | contig 98394 bp, 90 predicted proteins | sample 8958761 | NCBI WGS metagenome assembly JAEEGJ01 (sample SAMN16246546, study PRJNA631951) | gut metagenome | biome: gut microbiome; feature: rumen; material: RS-attached | host: Bos | place: Iran: Karaj | collected 2018-10 | reverse complement strand
AAGCCTCCTCTTTTGTGACCTCATTTCCTGCCAGTACCTTTTCTTTTAACTCTTGAATTAAATTGCCCATCTTATTCTCCTTTTACATTATTTATGCCTACTCCATGATGCGAATAGCTGTTAATCTTGTTCCCACAAATGATGCTAAGCCGCAGAGCACAAGGTCTCCTGGCATATCAAGTGGAAAGCAAGACAATAGAATAACTCCAATTGTCTCAGGAGTATTCAGGTAATATTTCAACATCAAATATTTATATACGATTCCAATTCCATAAGTTACGGCAAAGCCTCCAAGACAAGCCATAAAATAATGAATAAAGCTTACACTCATTTTCCTGCTAAGGGTTCCTGTGACAAATGCAGCCACTATAAACCCTACCAAGTATCCAAAGCTAGGACGGAACACATAGCCTATTCCACCGCCTGCTGCAAATATTGGAAGTCCCACTAGTCCAAGGAGCACATAGCATCCAACAGAAATTGCCCCCAGTTTTCCTCCCAGCAAAATGCCCGCCATCAATACAAAGAAAAACTGTAATGTGAAATAATCCATATAAGGTACCGGGATTTGAATGAACGCACCTATAGCAACTAGCGCTGCAAACAAGGCGCAAAGAACCTGATTTTTTACAGATAAAATAGATTTTGTCATGATTAGTTACACTCCAGTAAGTATTTGGCCACAGGACCGACCATTACTGAGTGTAAGAGAATAGATGTTAAATGTCAACCGGTAGCTGTCTATTGGGTGACAATAGTAAAACACTAGCCTTACATAACATTTGGTAACGGAAATGGAATAACGCTAATGTTCTGGGAACTCAAGCCGACCTGCTTAGAATGGTACAAAAATCTGTGTTATAATTCTATACATATTAATTTGAGGAGAATAACGACATGAATTCAAGATCAGACATATTAAAACAACAATATAACTTACAACAGCATCCGGAAGGTGGTTGGTTTGCAGAAGTTTATACCGCTCCATTTGAAATAGAGGGTCGTCCACTTGCTGGTAGTATTTACTTCTTGTTAGATAAAGAAGAAATCTCACATTTTCATCAGATAGACTGCGATGAGATTTGGTACTATCATGAAGGCTGTGGTATGAAAGTTACTATTCTTGGCCCAAATGGAAAAGAAGAAATCTTGCTCGGAAATGAGGTAGAAAAAGGTCAACGAGCAATGGTCGTTATCCCTAAAGGTGTTATCTTTGGTGCGGAAAATCTTTCTAATGAAGGCTTCACTTTCGTATCCTGTGCCACTACACCAAACTTCACCTATGAAGGTTTTAGACTTGTATATAAAGATGAAATCAAAAACAACTGGGCCAGTTATTACGATGATGTGGAGTACTTAGCATATTAATATCTATCCTAAAATCCCCATATATTAACCAGCACACCAATAGCGATACCTATGACAGTATCTAAAAATCTATTGCAGGCAAATAAATAAGGGTTTGAATCCCCAATATGATTCACAACAATACTCAAAAACACTACACATGAAAAATATGAAGCCTTCTTTTTCTTAATAAATACTGATGTGTAAATTACAAGCACAATCATCCCCGATATTATCACTGAGCCCACATAATCATATCCTCTTGCCTTTGGCAAAATGAGCTGCTTAAAAACAATATAAAGGAAACCATAAAAGGTTCCTATAAAGGTTCCTATCATTCTCTGCTTGGCATTTTTGATTGTGTTTTCCCTAGTTGCCTGCATGCACCAGAGAGCAGAAAGCTGTGAGTAAAAAACAATTCCTGCCCCATTTCTATAATAATCCACTATAAAGCAGAGTAGAACTGCTATAGCTGATTTTATTATTCGCATTCCAATTCTTGGAAACTCTAAGTTTAATTCTTTAAGCTTCTTCAATTCTTCTAGTCCACCAATCCATTTTGAAATCTTGATAAATGTAAGGATCTATATCCAACAATTCCGAGCATTCACGCCCTTCCAAATTTGCCTTAACAACTTAATTTTTCCTTTATCTCCTTCTTTTTTATGATAATGGAATAAGTTTAAAAGCCGCTGTATTCTGATACACTATCGGACTATCGTACTCAAAAGCTATGATCCCGTCTGTACTTGCAGTCACCGTCTGAATAACTTCTCCAGTATATGGATTGGTAACATACGCCATCACCTGCCCTTTGATTACTACATCACCAGCCTGAACTAGTGGTTCCATAAATCCAGCATTAGCTGTTCTGATACTTATAAATTTGTCACTTTCTATGACTTTTGAAACACATCCTTCTGTACTTTCATAATCAATAACTCCTTCTTTTGCCAGGAAGTTCAACACAGCGTTCACGCCAGTTTTAGCGCTCTTCTTATCTATCTTTTCCGTACTGGATGTATAAATAGAGAAGGCTTCGGTGTCCCAAATTTGCCAATTGTAGTTTAGGGTTGCTGTATCATAGGGTCTTGGGTTGTGGACAACTACAAAGGGTAATCCAAACGCCTTGGCCATCTCTACATTTTCATTTCCAGTTTTCATAATCCTTACCTGGGGCACAAAATGTCCCGGCATATAGAAGGATGCAAACTGGATTCCATACTTATAGTCTTTTATCTGCTCAAATATTCCTGCTGCGATTCTCTGTGTTGTTTCCCCTTTTTCGTATCCAGGAAACATTCTGTTTATATCAGTATTATCAATACTCCAAAATCGTTTCTTTATATTCATGGAATAAGGATTTCCACAGGGCACTACCATAATGGACTTGTCTTTGGAAATCTTTCCACACTCTTCTAGTTCCTTCAGTTTCTTTATCAACAAACTGCACACGTACACCTGTTGATATTCATTTCCTCGTAGGCTACCAACGATACAGGCTGTCTTTTCACCTTCTCCAAAAACATAGCCTTTTACTCTGAAAGCGTCTCTGTATAATCCCTTAAATGAATATATAACCTCTTCTCTCATACCTGATTCTCCAATATTACCTTTTCCTTGAGAATTCTTCCCATAAGCGAACCTTCCTCCACCACAGGATATTCTCTAACTGTAAAAATCATCCCCTTTTCTGGTGCTTTGATTTCTGCTATTACATCTCCACTTAACGGATTAACAATCTTTCCTACTAATTCTCCTTTTTCTACCACACTTCCATGCTTCTTTTCCTTCATATATATACCTGAACAAGGCGCGTTCAAATAACAAACATCATCGCCATCTGCATCATAGGCAACAATTGCTTCTTTCATATCAGGAACTGCTCCCGTCCATATTCCCAGCTCCTTCATGAGAGAAAATATACCGTCAGTCAATTGATTACCATACTCTTCTGTAATTCTCATACCCACCCCCATTTCCACAACAAGGGTCTTCGTTCCTTTGCTGTTAAGTGAATAGGCAAGAGTAGATTCCAAAACTGTGCTGGCACCATGTACCCATATCAAATCCATATTTGCTTTCTTTGCTATAGGTACAAGTACATCAGCATTCAATTCGTTTATACGAATCTGTGGAACCTCTGTAAGGAAAATATTGCTGGCATGAATATCTATTACAAGGTCTGCTCCCTCCAGTTCCTCAATAATTTTGTATGCCAGATACTCATTCATATCTCCATCCAGATTGCCTGGAAAAATTCTATTCATATCCAGGTCAAAAGCTGGAATTCCTCTTGTAATGGAATCAATTCCAAAGGGATTCATCGCCGGATATATATCTACTATGCCGTTTAAGCTATCAACCTGCTCCCTAATCCTCCTAGATAGCTCATAGCACACATACTGTCCCTCCAATTCATCCCCATGGATTCCGCTCACTATGCATATTCTTTTCTGTCTCTTCTTCCTGTCAGCCATGAATCTATGCTTCGTAATTACGAATCTCTCATCCACAGGAAGCGACAGCCTCACTACATCTTCAATTGATTCCAACAATTCCTTCATCAAAAACCTCTTTCACAACCACATTGATGTCCTGAATCTGAGTTACATTTCCGGTGAATATCCCCTGATTTACAAGACAATCCTCTGAATCTCTTCCGTTAGATATTTTGATATATTCATCTCCCACAAGCTTATAATTGGTTGGATCAAACCCTAGCCATTTTCGGTCATTCCATATCTCTACCCAGGCATGTGATAGTCCCTCGCCCATCATCATGCCTGCAACATAGCGACACGGTATACCTTCCATTCTGCAAAGAGAAAGCATGATATGTGCATAATCCTGACAAACACCGCTCCCGCCAGTAAGTGCCTCCTCCGAGGTTGTAGCCATATTTGTAACCCCTTGCACATACTGAAAAGAATTACTTAACTCTTCCATAATGGCTGATGCCTTATCAAGAGCTGAATCAAATCTTTTCAAATCAAGCTTCTGATAATACTCCAAAGTCCTAAGTCCTGGCTTTGTCTTTGGCGTTTGATATTTGAATATACCTATCTTGTGAAGTTCATCTGCTTTCTCGTACTCTTCTCTGCCAGTTATGGCAATTCCATTTACATCAAATCCGAAACTGTTATGGAGCTCATTTGTATATCCGAATAAGGTAATGTTTCCGTAGGAATCCTCATCCTCACTGATCACATTATCTGGATATACCTCCACCGACATATTTTCGATTTTTTGTAAATCATTATCATGTGGAACACACTTTAGTGAAAATCTATGATTTATTACGTAGTCACTAAAAGTAAGCTTCATATGATAGCCAAACTGTAGCTTTTTCAAAGCTCCTCACCTACCAATTGTTCAATCTCATCTGTTAACGTTTCATAAGGCATATCATCCAACTGGACCAGATAATTAATGTGTGCCATCCTTGTACTGTCATATCGCATGGTGCTTTTATCGATACGATTAGTAAGTCTTCTTGTCTCCTTACGAATCCTCTCCGGAAATACTTTTAGTCGTGAATATAAATCAATTCGTTCCACAAGCTTACCAACGCGTATCATGTTCCGTATTGAGGACTCCTCAATGTCATCATCCGCCATTCCCCAGAATGCAGCTATATTGTCCGTCACATGCTGCAAGCCAATTAATGGTGATTTGTTAATTGCCGCCTGATTCATGGCATATACCGCCAATTGGATATATGAAAGGGATTCACTTCCGATTTCTTCCCTTAGCACAATCGCATTATCATAGGCCCTCATCAGGTTAGAAAAGATTGAATTCTCATCCTCCAAAGAAAAGCAATATCGAGCAACAAAATCCTCCTTGCTCTTGTAGATGTTTGGAATATCCTGACTTTCACAGAACTTTTCGTACTCCAAATCATCAATATCAATCATTGAATCAAATCTGGCCTCAAAAACCTTTATAGTTGTATACACTCGCTCTGTATATCTGCCAAGCCAGTATAATCTGTCTGTGTTCTCTACTGAGATAATACCCATGTATCCTTAAATCCTCCTCCCTGCGAAGAATTAACAATAAATGAATCTGGATTTCTGGAAAATCTGGTCAATCCACTTTTCCATACCATTGGTTCATCCCCCATAAGTACAAAGGCTCTCAAGTCCGCTTTTCTTGGGAGAAGCTCGCATTTTTCCATGATATCGATATCCAGAAAATCTATAACCTCCTGTGCAATAAATCTTCTAGGCTCACTCTTCAACATCTCCTTGAAGTTTACTTTTTCTTCTGAACCCATCTTGCTGCCGAACACTACTCCGTAACCACCAGCCTCTGCCACATCCTTTAAAACTAGCTTGTCAAAATTCTCCAGCACATACTTCATATCCTCTTCATAGTATGGAAGATAGGTTGAGGCATTATTGAGAATTGGCTCCTCATTCAGATAATATTTCACCATCTTTGGAACGAAATAATATATTCCCTTATCATCAGCCACACCATTTCCTGGTGCATTGATAAGTGCAACATTTCCCTTTCTGTAAATATCAAATATGTGAGGAATGCCAATTACTGAATCCTTCCTAAAGGTCATTGGGTCAAGATATTCATCTGATATTCGTCTGTATACAGCTCCTACTCTCTCTTTACGTCCAGAATAATCGATAAAATACAAGTGATCATTTTCAACTATCAGCTCGTGTCCAGAAGCCAAATGCGCACCTGTCTTTTCTGCAAGATACGAGTGTTCAAAATAAGCTGCATTATATCTGCCAGGAGTCAAGATGACCGTGTGTCCTCCCACATTCACATGGTCCATAGTACGACGTAGCATAGCGGCATAGTTTCTGTTGTCTTCAACATGTTTTCCCGTAAAAAGATCCGGTGAGCTTCTTCTGGAAATCATTCTCGCAATCATTGGGTAAGATGCGCCTGAAGGGATTCTTAGGTTATCCTCCAGAACATACCAGTCTCCATCCTTCGCCTGAACTAAATCAATACCTGCTATGTGGGCATATATTCCCTTTGGTGGCTTAATTCCATCGCACTGAGGTAAGTATCCGCTACCGGCGTAAATGAATTCCTCCGGTATGATGCCGTCTCTAACAATATGCTTATCGCCATAGATATCGTTAATAAAACAATTTAGAGCTACAACTCTTTGCTTCAATCCCTTTTCAAGGTAAGTAAACTCATCCTTATCAATGATTCTTGGAATCATATCAAACGGAAAAAGCTGCTCTTTGAATTCATTGTTTTTATAAATTCCAAACTTAACACCATACCTTGCCAATTGCTCATTAACAGCCACAGAACCTTCATAGATTTCCATATCCTCAACCCGTTCTTTTTTACTAAAAATGTCTGCGTATGTTGTCATGCTCTCTCTCCTCCTTTCTGTAAAATAAAAAGGCGCCTCAAGCCACAATTGTGACTCAAAACGCCTTTGTTTGATTAAAGTATACGGAAATTCAAAGAATATGCAACTGTTTTCTATTAAATTATCTCAATTTCTTTCATCCAAAGATTAATGCTTAATCTTTGCTCCTAAGTATGCTGCCTTTATCTCGTCATTTTTAGCTAATTCCTCACCCGTTCCTCTTAGTGTGATAGCTCCAGTCTCCATAACATATGCGCTGTGGGCTATCTTAAGTGCCATATTTGCATTCTGCTCAATAAGAAGTACCGTAACTCCCTGCTTGTTAATCTCTTTAATAATGTCGAATATTCCCTGTACAATAATTGGCGCAAGACCTAAGGAAGGTTCGTCCATCATAATTATCTTAGGCTTGCTCATAAGAGCTCTACCTACTGCAAGCATCTGCTGCTCACCACCTGACAATGTACCTGCCGGTTGCCATGATCTCTCCTTAAGCCTAGGAAACAAGTCATACACATAATCGATATCATCAGCTAGGCTATCTGTTCTCATATATGCGCCTATCTTAAGATTCTCTAATACACTCATATCAGGGAACACATGACGTCCCTCAGGAACCAGCGTAATTCCTTCTGTTACTATCTCATTGGTCTGCTGACCCATGATTTCCTTGCCATCTATCTTAATTGAGCCTGACTCAGGCTTAACCAGACCGATGATTGACTTTAATGTAGTACTTTTACCTGCTCCATTAGAGCCAATTAACGTACATATCTCTCCATCATTTACATCGAAGGATATGCTTCTTACTGCCTTGATTCCACCGTAACTTACGCTTAAATCTCTAATCTCCAACATCTTCAGTCACCCCCAGATATGCTTCTATTACAGTTTGATTAGTGGCTATTTCCTCTGGTAATCCACTCGCGATCGTCTTACCGAAATCAAGCACATATATTCTATCTGATATCTCCATGACAAGGTCCATATGGTGCTCTATCATAAATATTGTAAGGTCATACTTATCTCTGATTTCTCTAATGTACTCTGTCAGCTCCATAGTCTCCTGTGGGTTCATGCCTGCAGCGGGCTCATCTAATAGCAATAGCTTAGGCTCTGTTGCCAATGCTCTTGCTATCTCAAGCTTCCTTTGAATTCCATATGGTAGAGATCCTGCTATATCATCCTTGTACTGATATAAATCCAACTCCTTTAAAAGTTCCACTGCCTCCTTACGCATTCTGATTTCTTCGCTATGGTTCAGCCGAAATGTGGCCGTGAATGGATTCTGCTTAGCTCTCATGTGTTTAGCCACCAGTACATTATCCATTACTGTCTGGGATGAAAAGAGACGAATGTTCTGAAAGGTTCTGGCGATCCCTTTCTTAGTGATTACATCTGGTGTAGGTGCTACTATAGTTCCAAAATACTCTCCCTCATCCTCACCTAGGTACATGCGCTTCATCTTACCCTGAGGATGGTTTCTAACTAATATCTTATTGTTAAAATATACTTCTCCATTAGTTGGTTCGTACACTCCTGTGATACAGTTAAATGCTGTTGTCTTGCCTGCACCATTAGGTCCAATAAGAGCGATGATTTCACCCTTATTCACCTCAAGTGTCAGATCATTTACTGCTACTACACCACCAAACTGCATTGTTACATGCTCAACTCGGAGGACACTTTCTTTATTAGACATTCTTTTTCCTCCTTATTCTTCTTTTGATACTTATATATATATTCTTAAACCAATCGAAACTGAATTCCTTTGAACCCATAATTCCCTTATTCCAGAAAAGAACAAATAGCATCAGAAGTACTGAAAAGATTACCATTCTAAATCCTGTTCTAGTAAATGGAACCTTAAATGAACCGATGTAATATTCCTTGTCTAGGAATCTAAGCCACTCCTGGCCTGCTGTAATAAGGAATGCACCTAATACCGAGCCACTTACTGATCCGATTCCTCCGATGACTACCATAAGAAGGATATTGTAAGTAAGAGCTACTGTAAAAGTAGATGTGGCTGCAGACCTTAAGAATACTGCCATGAGTCCGCCAGCTACTGTAGCAAAGAAGCTAGATACTACAAATGCTAACTGCTTTGTCTTAAATAAGTTGATTCCCATAGCTTCTGCTGCAATATCGTCATCTCTGACTGCTTTGAATGCTCTACCATATGATGAATTAATCATTAAAAGCATCAATGCAATACACACACCACAGATAATTACTGCTTGGAAAATACTTGAAAAGGCTGGTATGTTACTGAGACCATACGAAGCATTAGTAATCTTGCCTAGTCCATCCCAGCCTAAAACTGCTCGTACAATTTCTGAGAAACCTAAAGTAGCTATAGCTAGATAGTCACTTTTTAAACGAAGTACTGGCCAACCTATTAAAAATGCAATGATGGCGCCAATTACTCCAGATATTAGAAGGGCTACCACAAGAGGCACCTGAATATTATGTAAGAATGATGCCATGCCATATAGGTAATACACCTGATCTCGAATTTCTATTGGCATTGTGAAGATTCCTGTAATATAAGCCCCTAAACACATGAATCCTGCTGTTCCAAGGGAGAATTGTCCTGTGAATCCAATCATCAAGTTCATAGATACTGCTGCAACCGCATATATACAACTGCGTTCAATGATTGTGATTGCATATGAATTCTCAATCTCAGTAGCCTGTAAATAACCAAGCAGTATAACTACTATTGCAACACAAGCTATATTAAATATTGTTTTGTTAGTTAATTTTATCTTTTGCATAACAGTACCTCACACTTTATCAGTTGCTTTTTCGCCGAAAATTCCTGTAGGACGAATAATCAATATGAATATAAGTAGTACAAAAGTGAAGGCATCTGAGAATACAGAATAGCCTGCAGCTGTTATTGCAATCTGGCATATCCCTACGATAAAGCCTCCCACCATGGCGCCTGGAATTGAACCTATTCCACCAAGTACTGCTGCAACAAAACACTTAAGTCCTGGAAGTGATCCAGAATATGGCTGAACTGTATTTCTATCTGTGAAATATAGGATTGAGCCAATTGCTGCCAGTCCGCATCCTATTACGAAGGTCATGGTAATTACTCTATCCACTTTGATTCCCATAATACGCGCTGTATCCTGATCCTTTGAACAAGCTCTCATAGCCATGCCTAGCTTAGTATGATTCACAAGTGTCATTAGTAAAAAGGTAAGAACTATTGTGATTATTGGTGCAATAATTGTTACTCTTGATACTGTAATATCCCCAAATGTATGTATTTTCTTTAATATATCAATCTGTGGATAACTTTGAGGCATTGCTGTAAATAGATAATTTGCGAGATTCTCCAAAAAATAGGATACACCAATTGCTGAAATCATAACTGACATTCTAGGAGCTGTTCTCAGTGGTTTATATGCTATTCTTTCGATTACCACACCAAGAACTATTGTTCCTATGATTACAATTGGAAGTGATAATTGCCATGGAAATGCTGCCATGGAATAAATTGCAAAATAACCTGCCATCATAAACACATCGCCGTGAGCGAAGTTAATCATTCTTAAAATTCCATATACCATTGTGTAACCAATAGCAATCAGAGCATACGCTCCACCTAATGACAAGCCATTTAATAATTGTTGAAAGAAATATGATATTGTCATATATGTTACCTTCTTTTCTAAATTTATCAGCGGAATGATTTCTCATTCCGCTGACTTTTATTTATTCCCCGTGAGTTACTTCCTCAACAAAGGTAAAAGCTTTATCCTTAACCTCTAGGACATAGGTTGTGTTCTTCTTGGCATCACCATTCTCATCGAATACTACCGTTCCGCCAATTACACCATCCTCAACTGTAATACTAGCAAGGGCATCTCTAATTGCTGTACCATCTAATGAGTTAGCACTTTCGATTGCATCACACATTACCATGTATGCGTCATAACACATTACCTGATTACCAATGATATTGTCTGTGCCAAGGTTTGCCTCTAAGTATTTTGATTCACTGTTAATCCACTCCTTGAAGGCTGCATCAAATTCTTCATTGCCGCCCTCTGCATAGAAGCAATCAAGAACTACCCCCTCTGCGTTATCACCTGCATCCTCCGTTAATACTGGGTTATTCCATGTGTCACCTGCAATCCACTGTACTTCAAGCCCTAGGTCTGCTGCCTGATTCAAAAGTAGTGGAGCATATACATAATCTGTAGGAGCAAATACGGCCTTAACACCTGAATTCTTAATATTTGTAAGAATAGCCTTGAAGTCTGACTCGTTAGTTTGGAATGTCTCGGCTGTTACGATTGTACCGCCTTTAGCTTCGTACTCATCCTTGAATGTCTGTACTAGACCTGATGTGTACTCATTACCAATATTGTCGATTGTGGCAATCTCTGTATAACCCTGATCTATAGCCCAGTCAGCCATTACTGTGCCCTGGAAAGGATCTAGGTAGCATACTCTGAAATAATAATCATTTCCAAGTGTTACATTAGTGTTTGTACAGCTTGTTCCGATTGCCGGAATCATAGCATCTGAGAAATAAGAACCTGCTGCGATACATGTACCTGAACCATATCCTCCAATAACACCCACACATCCATCAGAAATAAGCTTCTGTGCCGCAGTAGCTGCAACAGTTTTGTCTGACTGGTTATCCTGCCAATCCAGCTCAATAGTGTACTCTTTTCCATCAACTGTTACTGTAGGTCTCACGGAGTGAGCAAATTCAATACCAAGTTCTTCCTGAGCTCCGCCTGATCCATTTTCACCTGTCTTAGGCTCAAACACACCAATTTTAATTACATCCCCGTTACCTGCTGTCTGTGCGCTCTCACTACTTGATGACTCTCCGCATCCAACTAATGATGTGGCAATTAATGATGTGGCAAGTAATAATCCTAAGCTTCTTTTCATACCGATATCTCCTCTCTAAATAAAAAAAGAGGCAGAGATCAAATAGATCCCTACCTCTTTGTAAGTTGTGCTTGATTTTAATTTATTTTTTATTTATAGTCAATGACAAATTTTATTTTTGGAGGGTGAATAATGGAAAAATCAGATCTTAAATACTCATCTTACATGGAAATACTTGATAGAGAATTAGTGCCTGCCATGGGCTGTACAGAGCCCATTGCTATAGCCTTCGCAGCAGCCAAAGCAACTGAACTACTAAAAGTAAAACCCGAAAAAATTATTTTGAAAGTCAGTGGAAATATTATCAAAAATGTTAAGAGTGTTATCGTTCCAAATACTCTTGGCATGAAAGGTTTAGAGTCCGCAGTATTAGTAGGCGCTCTTTACGGCGATGCATCAAAGGATCTGGAAGTAATATCTTCTGTCACTGATGAGGAGGCTACTTCTCTAAGAGAACTTATGACTCAGATAGATATTGAGGTATATCCTCTCTCCACCTGCCATGTGCTTGATATCGAAGTCACTGCATATAAGTCTGAACACACTTCCTTCGTTCATATCCAGGATGAGCATACTAATATCATTGAATTATCCTACGATGATGCCCCGATTTCTATTACATCCTCCACTGATTCTTCGGTTGATTCTTCTGTGGATTACACCCTCTTAACAGTTGATGACATAGTTGATTTTGCCTCCACTTGCGACTTAGATGATGTCAAAAATCTACTTGATACTCAGATTACTTATAATAAGGCAATAGCCGTGGAAGGTCTTCATGGTCACTATGGAGCATCCATAGGACGACTCCTTATGAAGCAGGATGGCTGTGTTCGCACCAAAGCTAAAGCACTTGCAGCGGCTGGCTCCGACGCTAGGATGAACGGATGCAATCTGCCAGTAGTAATCAATTCTGGCAGTGGTAATCAGGGTCTCACCGCTTCCCTTCCTGTAATTGCTTATGCTGAACATTATGAAAAAAGTGATGAGAACCTCTACCGTTCTCTCTTAGTTTCGAACCTGGTTACTCTCCATCTCAAATATGGGATAGGACGTCTCTCAGCGTACTGCGGTGCAGTCAGCGCTGGTGCTGGCGCCGGTGCTGGAATTGCTTATCTTTTGACCAAGGATGTCACTGTGATTCGCCACACCATCGTTAATGCTCTAGCTATTACCAGCGGTATAGTCTGCGATGGTGCCAAAGCAAGCTGTGCAGCTAAGATTGCCATGGCTGTAGAAGCTGGTATTATGGGCTTTGAAATGTACGAAGAAGGCAATGAATTCCTTGATGGTGATGGAATCGTTAGTAAAGGTGTGGAAAACACCATCAACAATGTCTCTTACCTAGGCCACTATGGTATGAAAGATACAGATGAGAAAATCATCGAAATTATGTCCAAGTGTTATTCCTAAACAAAAAAAAAGCACTCTCTAGGTTTCCCTAGAAAGTGCTTTATAATCATATCCAGAATTAATCCTGTACGTATGGCATAAGTGCAACGTGACGAGCACGCTTGATAGCTACTGTAAGAGCTCTCTGGTGCTTAGCACATGTACCTGTGATACGACGTGGAAGAATCTTTCCACGCTCAGAAATGTACTTCTTAAGCTTTGCTGTATCCTTGTAGTCGATTACGTTATCCTTACCACAGAAAACACAGACTTTCTTTCTTCTATGCATTGGTCTTCTTCTCTGCTGACCATCACCTGTCTTATTAAAAGCCATGATTTAACCTCCTATTGAAATCCGGTCGGAGCTTGGCTCCTTCCTAATTGAACGGTAATTCCTCGTCAATTCCATCAGGGATATTCATGAAGCCGTCGCCTGCATCTGAGCTAGGTGCGAAACCTGCGCCACCGTCAAAGCTGCTTCCGCCGCTCTGAGAATTCTTGCTCTCTGCGAACTCAACATTCTCACAGACTACATCGGTAGTGTAAACCTTCTGGCCGTCCTTGTTTGTGTAAGAGCCTGTCTGAATACGACCCTCTACAACGAACTTTGTGCCCTTGCGAGCATATTTCTCAAGGAACTCTGCTGTCTTACCGAAAGCAACGCAGTTAATAAAATCTGCTGTCTGCTCATCGCCATCTCTCTTAAATCTACGATCAACTGCAAGAGAGAATCTTGCAACAGCGCTGTTGTTTGCTCCACCATAACGAACTTCTGGGTCTCTTGTGAGACGTCCCATAAGAATTACTTTATTCATAATAATTAATCTCCTTGTCTTATACTATTAAGCCTCGTCAGCTCTAACGCATAAGAATCGAAGTACGTTGTCCATGATGCGAATATTCTCTTCGATCTGTGCAGGTACGCCTGCCTCAGCATCAAAGTGGATGAAGTAGTAGTAACCCTCATTCATCTTCTGAATCTCGTAAGCAAGTCTCTTCTTGCCCCAATCATCGACGTCAGAAATCTGTCCACCAAAGCGAGTGATGTACTCCTTTGCCTTTTCAACTGTGGCAGTTCTTGCATCGTCTTCGATCTTCGCATTAACAACGAGTGCTAATTCATACTTGTTCATGCTTTCTACCTCCTTTTGGTCTATTGGCCAAGCTACGTCATATAGCCTAGCAAGGATATAAATGTTTTATACCACGAATTAAGATAATAGCATGAACTTATGCGTTTTTCAAGGCTTTTTCCTATTTTCTCTTATTTTTATAGTTCTATTCCTTGTAACTTTGCTAGATTCGTAAATACCTGGCCGATTTTTTCCTGAATAACCAGCACATTTTCCCCAACTCGGATGCTCAAAGGATCTCGATTTATTATCACAAGATTCTTTCCTCTAAAATAATTAACAAATGATGCTGCAGGATAAACAGTAAGTGATGTACCACCTATTATCATGGTATCTGCTGAGCTTATTGCTCTGATTGCTCCCTCCACTTGATCCTCCGGAAGGCCCTCCTCATATAGGGTGATGTCTGCTCTGACAACTCCTCCGCAGTAGTCACATCTAGGTATCTCATCCTCTGAATCGAAAATGTAATCCACAGGATAAGTGGTGCCGCACTTCATGCAGTAGTTTCTAAGCGCACTTCCGTGAATCTCAAAAACTTTCTTGCTGCCGGCCTTCTGATGAAGACCATCAATATTTTGTGTAACCACGCCTATTAGCTTGCCCTGTTCCTCTAGCTTAGCTAGATATTTATGGGCATTGTTAGGCTCGATTTTTCTGGTATCCATCTTTTGTCTATGAAACTCAAAGTAAACCTTTGGCTCATTTATAAGACAACTGTGACTCAGTAAATACTCAGGCTGATACATGTCAAATCGAACATCATGCTGATTGTATAAGCCATCTTTACTTCGAAAATCTGGAATACCGCTCTCTGTACTAACCCCTGCGCCGCCAAAGAATACTATGCTATTAGAAGCATCAATTATCTCTTTTAGCTTTTCGATGTTATCCACCAAATTTCCCCCTCTCTTTAATTGTAATTATATTGGCAAATGGTAAACCACTATTGCACTAACTATTCCAATCAAACATCCCACAATAATCTCTATCATGTTATGTCCAAGCTTTTCCTTAAAACGGATTATATCAAGAGGCTGCTTGCCTTCTTCAAGTCTCTCATCGTTGAGATTGTTAAGGGCCTTACCCTGACGCTGAGTCTCAAATCTAACTCCTGTAGCATCGAAAAGCACTATTGACCCAAAGAATAAAACTACAGCAAATTCAAAAGAGCCTGTACCCTTTAATAATCCTGTGATAATAATAAGCGCAGCAACTATCGCTCCATGGGAACTAGGCATTCCTGTATTGCTTTTGAAGCGCTCCTTGCTAAACCCACTTCTGAATGTATCAATAATCATCTTCAGAAGCTGCGCAACCGCCCATCCAATTGTTGGGGCCAAAAAATATTTACTTGTAAATAAAGCAACCAAATGACTCATCTTCTCCTCCTATAAAAGGGCGTTGTAAATATCTCGCTTGCTAACCCCTCGATCCTTTGCCACTGCCTTCATTGCCTCTTTTTTATCCATACCCTGAGCCAAATACAGATCCATATGCTCTTCTATGGTCATATCTTCAAATTGGGCTCGCGCCTCTTGAATAGCTTCTTCTTTGGACTTGCCTGCAATGACGAGAACATATTCTCCTCTAGGCTCCTTTGTCTCATATGATAAAAGCGCTCCGCCGATTGTTGTCTTCTCTTTTTCTTCGTGCTTTTTTGTAAGCTCTCTACAGAGAGTAATTCCTCTGTCTTCTCCAAGAACTTCTGCCAGTTCCTTTAAGGTGCCAATCAAATGATGTGGTGCCTCGTATATAATAATCGTTCTAGTTTCATTTTTTGTCTCTTCTAAGACTCTACGACGCTCTTTTTTGTCTTTTGGTAAAAATGCCTCAAATGCAAAGCGTCTACAGGCCTGTCCGGACATTGTCACTGCTGTAATACAAGCAGCTGGACCAGGTACCGAAGTCACCTCTATGCCTGCCTCATAGCACATAGCTACCAGCTCCTCACCAGGATCTGAAATACCAGGAGTACCTGCATCTGTGACAACTGCAATGTTTTTACCCTCTTTTAGCTTTTCGATAAGAGTAACTGCCTTATCCACCTTATTAAACTCATGATAGCTAGTCATAGGTGTATCTATTTCAAAATGATTAAGCAACTTTATTGAATTTCTCGTATCTTCTGCTGCAATCAGATCTACTTCCTTTAGAATTCGAACAGCTCTAAAGGTCATATCCTCTAGGTTTCCTATAGGGGTTGCAACTAAATATAATGTTCCTGACATATTATCTCCTGTATTTTGGACCAAAGTCTAGTTCATGCCGTAAATCTCATATATTTCTTTTGTGTATTCACCAGGATTCTCATACACAATAAGTGGTGCTTCAACAGTAAGCTGTGCTCCGCCACCTCTGACACCCTCAACTAATACCATATTTGGTTCCTTATCTACGTAAGGATACACAAGACGCATGCGCTTTGGCTCAATCCTGTATTTTCTCATAGCCTCAAATATTTCTACCAAACGCTTTGGTCTATGAACAAAATAGCATCTTCCTCTTGGTTTAAGCACTGCAGCGGTCTCTCTTACCACATCATCAAGGGAACATAAAAGCTCGTGCCTTGCAATTGCTTTTGCGTCATTTGGATTCTTAAGTCCGTGATGATTAGTCATATATGGTGGGTTGCTGGTAACCACATCTATTTTTCCTTTTCCAAAAATAGCTGAGGCTTCCTTGATATCACCCTCTATTATTTCTATCTTATCCTGCAGTCCATTAAGAAGAACTGATCTATTTGCCATCTCAGCACTCTCATGCTGAATCTCTAATCCGATAAAATGCTCACCCTCAGTCTTTGCCTCAAGAAGGATTGGCAAAATTCCTGTGCCAGTGCCTAAGTCTAGCGCCTTTTCCCCTTCTCTTACTTTGGCAAAAGATGATAGCAAGACAGCATCCATGCCAAAACAAAATTTGTCAGGATGCTGAATTATTTTATATCCATTTATTTGTAGATCATCTATTCGCTCATCTGAACGCACAAGATTTTCCATTAATCCTTATCCTCCAAGTCGGCAAGCTCCTTTGCCTCCTCCTTAGATACCTGTACCTTTTTCTTACGAGGCTTAAACTTAAGGTCTGTTGTAGGATAATCCTTAACTTCCTTAAGGTCGCCCTCTTCGAAAAGAACTCTAACTGTCTGTCGAAGTACATTAACAGACTGAACTGTTCCCTTGTATCCCTCTGGTGTAGTAACAGTGTCGTTAATTCCTGGAAGTCTGCTATTTAAATACTCGTATGTCTCCTGCTCATTCTTGAGGCAGCACATCAAGCGTCCACAAAGTCCAGAAATCTTGGTAGGGTTAAGTGAAAGGTTCTGCTCCTTAGCCATCTTAATAGATACTGGAACAAAATCTCCAAGCCAACTCTTGCAGCAAAGCTCTCTACCGCAAATACCGATTCCGCCCATAAGCTTTGTCTCATCTCTTACACCAATCTGTCTAAGCTCGATTCTAGTATGGAATACTGCTGCCAAATCCTTAACAAGCTCTCTAAAATCGATACGACCGTCTGCTGTGAAATAGAAAATAAGCTTATTATTGTCAAATGTATATTCTGCGCCAACTAGCTTCATATCAAGCTCGCGCTTAGCGATTTTCTCCTCGCAAATCTTCATAGCCTCTTTTTCTTTTTCAAGATTCTTGGCTGCCTTTTTAACGTCGTCCTCTGTGGCCTTTCTCATAATCTTTTTGATTGGGCCTGGGACTTCATCATCTGAAATCTCCTTGTCTACTAACAAAACTGTTCCGATTTCAACACCACGAACTGTTTCAACGATTACCTGATCCTCTCGCTTGAGCTCCACCCCAGCTGGATCGAAATAATATACTTTTCCGCCGCCTCTAAAGCGTACGCCGATTACTTTTATCATCTAGTATTCTCCTTCATTGCATTTATGAGAAGCGTAATTGTCAATTCGAAATTGACATTAGCATTAAGTCTGGCTCTAGTCTGTGATATAGCATCAATTATGTTGTTAAGTCCCTCGTAGGAACAACTCTGAGCCTGATCGTGAATATCAAATAAATCCTCTTTGAAAAGAAGGATGTTATCATTCAATGTCGCTTTATATAATAGCACATCTCTATACCAAAGGGTTATTAAATCTAGCATTTGCTCTACAAAACCCTGAAATTTTTCATTTTCTGCTTCGTTGCTTTTTTTCTCCTGGTCGTTGGCTTCTTTGATTGTTTTTACTTCGTTGGATACCTGAAGTGCATCCATTTTACCTGCTTTTTTACATAATGAAACCACCATATCCTTGGCTTCATTGAAGCTTGCATCCGTTGTCAAAGCTATTGCCTTGCCTATATTCCCCTGAGCAAAAGATGCTACCATCTCAGACTGATAGTCCACAGCATCGTACTTTGTCTGCAAGAGATTTTTGATACTGTCAGTATGCACTGGTTTCATTTGAATCAAAACGCATCTGGAAAGAATTGTCTGCAAGAACGCATTATGATTTGCTGTAAGCAGAATGATTACCGCATATTCAGGTGGCTCTTCAATGGTCTTAAGCATTGCATTTTGAGCCTGTGGGTTCATCTTTTCTGCTTCATCGATAATATAGATTTTGTATTTGCTACTATATGGCTTAATATCAACATCGTTGACTAGCTTTTCTCTAATCTGGTCAACGCTAATATTCTTTTTGAATTTCTTAGTCTTACTATCGTAGTCCCTAGAAATGTAAATGACATCTGGATTATTGCGGCTGGCTGTCTGTTTGCATGCATGGCACTCTCCGCAGGCATCATCTGCTGAATTCTCACACTGGAGCATCATGGCAAAAGCTTCAGCTAACATCATTTTTCCAGAACCCTTTTCTCCGCTGAAAATATAGGCATGACTATGCTTTCCTGTTTTTATCGCATTTTTAAGAAGGTCTTTTGCGTCCTCCTGACCTATAATCTCTGCAAAGCTCATTAATTATCTCCCAAATTTAGGTGATGATATCTAAAAGCAATCCTCTAATCTCATCAACCTTATTTAATATATCAATATGGTCTCGCTCGTCCTGAACTAAAGCTGTTGCAAGCTCATCCATTCTCTCATCCACAAGCTTAATCATTCCATAAACTCTGTGTCGTCCACGTCTATCCAAAAAGTTCTCGCGGGAAAACTTGTGTGAACGGTTAACCACTTCATTGAGGAAATCCTTTACCAATCCACGATATCTCTTCATATCTCTGATATCCATATGCTCAGACAAAAGCTTTCCCTGTGTGGTTATATCATTAAGTAAATTTGTCAGCTTTTCCTGCAACTCTGCATCATCAACTGCTGCTGCAAGTGTAAATTTAAAAGTATCATCTACTTGAGCCTTTGCTTGCGTAGCCTCCGACTGCTGCACCTGACTTACTTCATTTACTCGAATATCCATAAGCTCACCTGCCATTAATAAATGCTGCTATCTTATCACATGTTTCCTTGCTGTCTTTGTTGTTATTGAAGACATTAGTGATTCTGGCATTTTTAATATTTTCCTCTGAGAAATCCTGCTGGTCTGCAAGAAATCTGCGACACATTTCCTCGTACTTAGGATTCTCCTGCATCTTCTCTCTCTCAAGAGCTCTAGTTAGGCGAATGCCATCATCTACTTCTATATATATCGGCAAAACCTTGTCTTCTCCGTAGTAATCACGGATTTTCACGAAGCTCTCAACTGTCCCGATTATAAGGTAATCATGGTGCTCAAGATCTAGTCTTCCGTCATCTACTGTAAAATAAAACCATGGGCCATGAACTGTATTGTATTCCCTAAGCTCAATGACCTTACCCTCTGCTACAAGTCTATCCTTTTCCTCTATGCTAACGAAATTGTATTCCTCACCTGGCTTCTCATGACTTCTGATTGGTCTAGTGGTGTATGAAACAATTGTCTTTAAATCAATATCTGTCCTATCTAGCAAAAGCTTGAAAATAGTGTCTTTTCCTGATGAGCTCTTGCCCATGATGCAATAAATGTTACCCATATAATCCTCTATACATATATTTTCTTACTTAGAAGTATAATTAAAAAATCCCTATTTTACAACGGAGATAGTGCCACTTATTAGCCCCGTAACTTGTATACTTTTTTCCAAAGCTTCTTTTATTAATTTAATGTTTTGTTCTTTGATCTCTTCTCCTGGAACAATCACTGGAACTCCCGGTGGATATAAGCACACCATAACATTTGAAATCCTGCCATTTGCTTTATCAAAAGCTATACTTTCAGCAGATTTATTCTTTGCCTCAAAGGGTTCCATTACCTTGTTTGATTCAAATGTTATTTCAGGCATCTCGATTTGCTCTTCTTTTAAAGTCCCATCTATTTCTAATAGTGCCTTTTTTAATCTATCAAATCCTTCTTTTGTATCCACTATGCTTGTCATTGCAAGCACATATGAAAAGCTAGAAAGCTCTGTTTCTATTTCATATTTTTCTCTGAGTAGGTTGGCAAGCTCTACTCCTGTAATACCAGCATTTCTCGTAGATATGACAATCTTGCCCTTATCTTTTATTTCATTACTTTCATCAATGATATGAAGATGTCTTAGCTGTCCACTTACTTCATAAAAATCAGCTAACTTATCCACATATTCTCCAAAAATATCCTTCTTTTCTTCAAGAAAGTCCATACATCTACTTATTGAATCCATAAGCACATAGGATGGAGAACTTGTTTCAAATATCTCTAGAGCCTCTTTTATTTTTCTTGAATCCACAAGCTTACCGCATATATGCAAAAGTGCAGTCTGGGTCAAACAAGGAAGGGTCTTGTGAAGGCTCTGAATTGTTATATCTGCAAAACCTACTGCTGAATGTTTAAAATCAGGATGGAATCCAAGATGTGCTCCATGGGCCTGGTCAACTATAAGGATTACTCCTTTTTCATGGCAAATGTTTGAAATATCCTCTATGTTGCAATGGTAACCCTCGTAGCTTGGGGTAGTTAGTACTACAGCCTTTGGAGAATAATTTTCTATGGCAGCTTCTACCATTTCACTAGTCACTCCATGGAAAATTCCATCTGCATCCCAGCTAGGATTAATGTACTCTACTTTTAGATGCCTAATAATGGCTCCATTATATACGCTTTTGTGGGAATTTCTCTGGATTACTATTGTATCTCCTTCATTGCAGGCTGCATATATAGCTGCTAAATTTCCTATAGTAGAGCCTCCCACTAGCATCAGACTTTCTTTGGAATTGTATATTTTAGCTATCCTTTGCTGTTCTAATGCTATAACACCAGTTGGATGATGGAGATTGTCAACTCCCTCAACCTCTGTCATGTCTATTTTATATGGTCCCTCAAACATCCTCTTATGCCCTGGCATATGAAATGGGTACATATTTGATTTTGAGTATTCTTCCAACTTCTCTTTTAAACTCATAATTTACTTTGTGACTTTTATTTTTCCCTATTTATTTATATAATGAATTTGATTTCAGGAGGTGCTTATGGACAGAACTCTAGTTATTCTATGCGGTGGCGATAGCTCTCGCATGGGTACAACAAAAGCTCTTTTACCATTTGAAGATAAGACTATGGTTGAATATATCTATGATAAGTTCAGCCCTTATTTTAATAAAATCTATCTTTCAGTTAATGAACGTGGTGACTTTTCTCACCTTGATATTGACGCCCAAGAAATCCCTGACATTTCTAAAAATGGCGGACCTTATGCCGGCATTATGTCTTCTCTTACAATGATTTCTGGAGAAAAAGCATTTTTCATGTCCGTTGATACTCCATTTATGGATCCTCGCACAGCTGTATTTTTATATGACAACTCTGCAGACTATGACATTACTAGCTTTAAATTCTCTGGTAAATATCTTGATACTATCTGTGGTGTTTTCTCTAAAAAGTGTATTGGAACTCTTTTCAAAGGCCTCTTTTTCAATCGCACCACTTTTAGCTATATTTTGGATAAAGTCTACACCAACCTTTACGACACATCTGAAATCGAAGAGTTTTCTAAAATATCTGTAGATCAACAGTTCTACAAGGTTAATGATAGACAGTCTTATTACTATGCAGTCTTTTCTATTCTTAAGAAAAACTTTACCTGCTAGTACTAGTCTAGAAATCTCTTAAGCTGAGGCATCCAGTCTCCCAAAAAGACTACATTGTCCTCGATTGCCTTCCATATTGGCTTTAAAAAATTAATAAGACATATATTTACGTCTTCCCATGCAGGTTCAGACTTCTTTACCTGCCTAAGCTCTACCTTCCATTTCTTTTTCATATAGGTATAGCTTCTATATCCTTCCAGCATATTTATTCTGTCATCATTTATCTTTATAGAACGCTCTGCTAGAAGCTCTGCAAGTCTCTCTTTTACTTTTCTTCCATTTACTGGACATTCCGTAAGAATCTTATATGCCAAATAGTAATGATCCATATCATTTATTAGCTCAAGCTTTTCTATGATTTCTATAAGATGCTTACTTAATTCTTCTTCCTTTGGATTTGTAAATACAACAACACTTCGATTTTCATAAGCAGTGAGCTTCAGTTCCATCTTTTCCGGCTCATGGGATGCTCTATGTTTATCAAAATAAATCTTAAGTGGGATGTACATTTCATCCACTGTTATTTTTAGATGGATTGCTCCCTCTTCCACAGTTCCATTTACAATAAAAGCTTCTGAGGAACCCTTTGCCATAATATCCTTTAAAATATCCCTCATATAAAGGACGGCCATTTTATCATCTATTTCTTTAATGTATTCAAAGTAAATATTGCTGATACAGATGTCTTTATAAACTGCCTGGTTAAAATCTCCAGTATTGCAAAGGTAAAGCTCATTACAATACTTTCCATCTGCAATAATTCCAATTATTATTTCAGCAACAGATGCAGATAATAAATTCTTAAAAGGAATATTTAATTGTTCTGACTTTTCCTTTATCGTAAATCTATTAATCATTACAGCCACACACCTACCATATTCTGGACTTTCTTAAGGACTTTTCGTTCTTTTGCATATTCCATAAGTTTTACTACATCTTTTTTCTCATCCATGATGTAGCCCCATACTCCTTTTTTGAAATCCTCTCTATCCATTTTTTCCTGGTACTTCAGTACATCGCAAATCAATCTTTCTTTTGTATAGATTTTCATCTTTGCACCAGCAAAATCCGTTTCAGTTACTCCGATTTCAAGGACCTCTGGCTCAGTATAAAATGGTTCTACTATTGGATAGTCTATGTTAAAACGAGATTTGCTTGTGTTTTTATTGATAGCAATACTCCATTTATACGGTCTATCTTTTAGATAGCCATACATAAACAGCGCTGATTCCATTGTAAGAATTCCATCTTCTCCAAAAAGCTTTTGAATCCACTGATCCTCTGTGCACTCAAAATATTTTGTAGTATAGTATCCGCTTTTTACACGGATTAAATATCCTTCCTCTACAAAATGAAGAACTCGTCTGTAGTCCACTCCAAGTGCTTCTATTTCACTAGTACGAACTAATCCACCATTCTTCTCTACCAAATCATTAATCTGCTCTAATTGATATTGCTTCTTTTCATCTCTAGAAAATAAACTTTCCATTTTTTCCACTCCTACTCTTCCCAAGAGGTAATTATATTCTAATTATCACATTCTCTATATTTACTGTCAATAAATCACTAGTACTTCCATTGATTTTACCTGTTATTTTTCTTGATATTCTAGCCTTTTTTGCCTTCTATTTGTCGTTTTAAACAATTATTAGTCTTATTTTTAGTCTTTTTATCCCTTATTATTGTCGTTTGTTTGTCTTATACTTTATTTATACCAAATAGATGTAATTATTGGAGGAATATATATGTCAGAACAAACCATCAATCTCAGAAAGAATCCTTCCCGTAAGGAATGTGAGAATGTTATTAAAAAAATTCTTATGACTGAAGTTTTGGAAAGAGGAACCAATGAGCATTTTAAAAGTGCCTCTGATTTCATGAGCTATTTCCAGTCCCTTTATCCAGCTAGCGATAGCTTAACCAAGCAAGTTCAGCGTGCAGTTAAAAATCTTTGTATGCCAAAGGATGACAAAGGTTACTTTATTATCAATAAGACTGAGGCCCAGTTGGAGCAGGATAAGGAAATCGCCTTTCTAATGAATAAAACCAATGCAACCCTTGTTCCTTTTGAAGAATATGAAACTTTATTCTTAAAAGCAGATGGCAAACACAAGGATTATCTCTATCAGCTTTTATCTGAATCAGATACTTTTTCTGACAAGGTTATAACTATGATTAACTCTTCAAACGGCATAATATTGTTTACAAACAATAAACATCAGCTAGAAATAATGATTAATAGTCTGATAAATAGATAATTTGTTTTTCTATAAGTGAAAATTATTTTCAAGTCTCTAATAACACAAAAGGACAGCTTATAAATTATAAACTGTCCTTAATTATTATATTTTGTCTTTTTATTTTAATATTACGACATACGCTGTCGTTTATCTGCGTCTTCTTCGCTTTTTTCCATTATTTCTAATGATTGTCATATTAGTTTTAGGCTGTCTATAGTGCTTTGCCTTGAATCTATGTCTAAATAACAGAATAGAGCTAGACTTACTTTTTATAAACATTACTACAGCCGCAACTGCAATTATTATAAGAATTATCAAGCCAATCTTAACGTAGTTTACCTGGATATAATCCTTTCCACTGCCTCCTTGCTCTACTGGCAAGTTGTCAAATGGATAGCTGCCTGTCTCTGCATTTGTAAATAGAAGATTTGCATATCCTACATTTCTTCCAGCATAGCTATACTGGAGCTGTCCAACTACAGCTTTGTTAGTATCATCCTTATATGGAACTACCGATGAAGTCACATCTAATATGCTAGCTGCCTTAGGAATAACAATTAATCCCCTTTTATCTATCTTTATTAACTCACTCTTTTCACTAAGCTTTCCAGTTATATCTGTATTATCCTCCGATATAGAAGCAAAATCAGATACATGGTATTTAGTGAAGTTGTCATAGCAATATTCAAATAAGTTGGTTGTGTCTACATATTGCTCGCCAGTCTGATCTTTAAGTACTACGCATACTAAAGTCATACCGTCTTTTTTAGCGTATGTTACAAGTGTCGACCTTGCTACATCTGTATATCCTGTTTTACCACCAAGGCAATATTCATACAAATATTGATTAGTCTTGAAATAATGAAGCATACAATGATGATTGTTAAGCATTGTAGGCTCTGAATGCTTATTTGTAGGAGGAATGGTGTAATTCTTTGTTCCTACAATCTCTGCAAACTTTGGAATTTTATATGCTGCTCTTGCTATCAAGGCCATATCATAGGCACTTGTGTAGTGTTCATCATCTGGAAGTCCATTTGAATTATTAAAATGGGTATTCTTGCAGCCCAACTCCTTTGCCTTTGCATTCATCATATCAACAAAAGAGTTAATATCACCAGCTACATGTTCTCCAAGAGCATAAGCACATTCATTTGCAGATTCAAGCATCATACCATAGAGAGTCTGTTCTACAGTCATCTCTTCATTAACATCTCTGGCAATACTTGATGAACCAAGCTCTGTTCCATAGACAGCTTCTGCTGAAAATGTAACTGTCTCATCCAAATCACAGTTTTCAAGAACTACAAGAGCTGTCATTATCTTTGTGATACTGGCTGGATAATGAACATCATCCATATTCTTTGAATATAGGATGGCTCCCGTCTCCTCTTCCATCACTATGGCCGCCTCTGCTGTAACATCTACACTGCTAGGCCAATAATCCTGTGCCTGAACTTCTATTTTCGGGACTGTTAATATTAGATTAAAAATAAAAATAAGGCTTAATGCCTTCAATAGTTTCTTTTTCATTTTGTACCTCATCTCACTAGTATAACTTTTTAATTCTCTCAAGCCAACCTCTTCTTTTGTTTTTTTGCTAAAGATGGTATGATAGCTATGTTTTAATTTTTCAAACGGAGGTAATAATGAGATTAAGAAATATTCCAGGCGCGGATGAGGTTGTTGCAAACAGTCCTTATTGTATTTCCCAGCCTGCTAAATTCAAGGGCTCATTTAAATCAGAGCTTTTTAACAATGACAATCCCCTACATATTGAGATTGGTATGGGAAAAGGTCAATTTATCACAACACTTGCGAAACAAAACCCTGACATAAATTATATTGGCATTGAAAGATATACTAGTGTACTTCTTAGAGCTATTCAAAAGGTACAGGAGGAGGAGATTCCTAATCTTAGATTTATCTGTTTTGATGCCGCTGATATACTTGATATATTTGCTTGTAGAGAAGTAGATAGAATTTATCTCAATTTTAGCGATCCATGGCCAAAGGATAGACACAGCAAGCGTAGACTTACTTCTTCTACTTTCCTTAATAGATATAATTCTATTCTTGCAACTGAAGGACATATTGAGTTTAAGACAGACAATCGTGATTTATTTGATTTTTCAGTTGAAGAAATCAATAACCACCCTCTTTGGAAGTTGGATGCAGTTACTTATGATTTACATAACGATTCAACTATGAATGAGGGCAATATTATGACTGAGTATGAAGAGAAGTTTTCTAGCCTCGGTAATCCAATATTTAAGTTAATAGCTAGTCGATAGAATAAAGCATGCTAGGCATGCTTTTTTATTTATATATTCTTGTTTTATAAATAAAAAAATCGTCGAGAATCATCTCGACGATCTGTAGTGCGCGATCAGGGGTTCGAACCCTGGACACCCTGATTAAGAGTCAGGTGCTCTGCCAGCTGAGCTAATCGCGCTCATTTATTTACTTTATTGCCTCAGCAACGAAAATAAGTATATAGCCTTTTTGCATATTTTGCAAGCCTTTTTTTAAATTTTTTTCTGTTTTTCAAAACTTTTTTTACTGGAGTTTTCTGAAAAGTCCTCACAATTTTTCTAGTGATTATTTAATTGCGTGTTTATAAAACAACACCTGCCTCAAATATGAGACAGGTATTAAAAATCTAAATACTTGCGAATAATTTTTCTATTTCCTCCGCGCTCATTACACGGTTAGGATCAGTTAAATCAACTCCTACATCTGGAATAACTATTTCCTCACTTGCAGGTTTTTCTTCTGGTACCTCTGGCTCTGGAGCAGCAGGAGCTTCTGCCTCAGCTTCAGTTGCTGGCGCTTCTTCCTCAAGAGGCTCTCCTATTTCTTGTAGGAGTGCATCTAAACTAGCTCCTAAGTCTTCTTCCTCTGGTTCGCTTGCCACTATCTCTTCTACAGGAGCCTCTGCTTCAGCTACTGGCTCCTCTGCCGGTACTTCTATATCTAAATCAAGTGGGGCTTCCTCAGCCGCTGGCTCTTCTACTACTGCATCTAAATCTAATCCAAGGTCCTCTACTGGTGCCTCTTCTGCCACCGGCTCCTCTGCTGGTATTTCTACATCTAGATCAAGTGGAGCTTCCTCAGCCGCTGGCTCTTCTACTACTGCATCTAAATCTAATCCAAGATCCTCTACTGGTGCCTCTTCTGCCACTGGCTCCTCTGCCGGTACCTCTATATCTAAATCAAGTGGTACTTCCTCAGCTGCTGGCTCTTCTACTACTGCATCTAAATCTAATCCAAGGTCCTCTACTGGTTCCTCTTCTGCCACTGGCTCCTCTGCTGGTACCTCTATATCTATATCAAGTGGTACTTCCTCAGCCGCTGGCTCTTCTACTACTGCATCTAAATCTAATCCTAAGTCCTCTACTGGTGCCTCTTCTGCTACAGGTTCCTCTGCCGATACTTCAATATCCATATCAAGAGGAATCTCCTCTGATGGTATAGCTTCTTCCATTACAGGCATATCTGCTGTCTGCACAGGTTCTTGCACCTCTGGCATAACAGGTGCTGCCATTTGTATTGGTTGAGCTGCCATTGCTGACATTCCACCCTGGATTCTTCCCTCTAAACTTGAAAGCTGATTTGTAATAGCTGCTATTTTCTGCTGAATATCAAAATTATTTTCCTTAAGTAAGCTCTGCTGCTTTTCAAGAATCTGTGTGTTATTAGATTCTAGCTTTTCCTGAATACTAACAAGCTGATTAATAAGCTCATCATTTGAGTTCATTAAAGCATCTGTATTTTCTTTACTTCTTGAAATTGTTACCTTAGCAACTGCTTTTTGAGCATTAATAATATCTTCTGCAGGAAGTGAGCTATTCTCTTCTATAGCACGAAGTCTCTGCTCCATTTCATCGAAGCTCTTTTTAATGACGAGGTATGATGCTTTCTGTGCGTTGTATATATCCTCATATTTCTGTGCTTCCATATCTTTTTGCTTAAGAGATATGTCCATAACACCGCTAATAAGGAAAAACAATACAACAATCATCAAAAGCACGCCAATTGCCATAGCCATAAAATTGCTCTTGTAATTTATCATGATATAAAACTCCATGATAATTAAAATAGCAAGCGCAATACTAGCTAGAATTATTTGAATTTTGTCTTTGGCTATTTCTCTTTGAATTTTCTTAGCGTTCTCGTCCATGTGGCCCCCTAGTTTTCGTCTTTTTTATCAAATAGATGTACCATGTCTAGTGCAAACGAAATAGGATACAGCTGTACCATCACTGAATCAACTACTGTACCTATCTTGAGATTAAATGTTATCTTCACAAAATCAATTTCTGGAGATTCAAATAGTCTCTCAAATATCTTTACACTTTCCACATCTATGTTATCGGTCTTTGGTGGCGAAATATCAACTACCCTATTAAGTAATTGTGACATAGAACTTGCTGCAGAACCCATCATTTGATTCATTGCCTCAGATACTGCTGACAACTGAAGCTCTCCAATAGGCTCTGGGCTTGCAACACCCTGTCCACCCATCATTAGATCTGCGATTATCTTAACATCATTTTCTTTTAAAATTAAAACATTGCTTCCAGTAAGTCCCTTAACATAATTTATATGTACAAGTACACAGACATTATGATAATCGTCCAGTGACTCACTTTTTCTAATCAATTCAATCTTTGGTGTTGTAATATCAACCTTTAGATTATTTAAAAGGGCACTCAGAGATGTAGCTGATGAACCCATACTAATATTTGCAATTTCCCCAAGTGTATCCTGCTGCTCTTTAGTCAAATTCAAATCTGCCATACATTTTTGTCCTCCTCTTATTCCTTCCCCCTTTGAAATGAATTAGAGTCTTTTAAACTTAGTTTGATTATACATTATTTAATTTTATTCGACTACTTACCAGATAAAAGTATTTTACCCCAATATTGCGAAAAAAATGTGGATTTATTGTTATTAAACGAAATAAAATAAGGCCTAGCATTCACTAGGCCCATGATTATATAAACATTGTAACTATTGGAATTGTGATTATTGAAAGCAAAGTAGTTATGATAACTGTCTTGCTACATAGTGTTTCATCGCCGCCGTATTCTTTTATAAGCATTGAAACTATGCTTCCTACAGGCATTGCAAACAACAAAATAAAAATACCAAATACCATCTCGTCGTTTTTCATTCCTTTAAAGATAAAGGATGCAGCTATTGGAATAAGCAAAAGGGTAATAAAAGCAAATACGTATAAACGAATTCCTTTGAATACTTCCCTAAAAGGAATCTTTGCAACTGATGCTCCAATTACAATCATTGAAAGAGGAATTGTTGCATTTCCTACATAGTTAAAGAAAGACATTACTGAGTCATTAAATTTAATTCCACTAAAATATAGAATAATAGCAAGTACTGAACATATCATTCCTATATTTAGAAGTCCTGATAGACTGCTTTTTCTCTCTTCTTTTGGGATATTCCTTTGAGCAATAAAAACTCCAAGAGTATAAAGAATTACATTGTAGGCTAAAATATAAAATGTAATGAAAATTACAGCATGGCTTCCATATATACTTGATAATACAGGTATGCCCATGAAACCTACATTTGAAAATATTGTCATTAGCATAAACATGCTTTTTTGACTATCTTTTGCACTGACAATTTTTGCCACTGGATAGCTAATAACAATGCAAATTCCATAATATATTAACACAAATATAAGGTTTTCTTTTATAAGAGACAGATTAGAGCCTCCAGCTGCTGTTGCTGTTATTGCTCCATTAATTACTAGTGCTGGATTGAAAATATTTACTACCATTTCGGACAACTTTTTATGTCCACCTTCATCAAGCCAGTTTCTTTTGTAGCTTATATAGCCAAGTGCCATCATAGCAAGCAGCATAAGCATTCTTTGAAAAATAACAAACACTTCCATTATTCGTCCCTCTTATTTTTCTAATAATAAAAGGAGCCCTCAGGCTCCCCAATAACGTTCCTAGCGCGATTCGAACGCGCGGCCTTCCGCTTAGGAGGCGGACGCTCTATCCAGCTGAGCTATAGGAACATAGCAACTACTAGATTTTAATCTAATAATTACGAAAAATCAACAGTTCCCTGTAGCCATATTGTGCCTTTAAAACGTCTGCCAACAGCAGGCTCTCCAAATAAATTTTTCTTATTAATGCATACCTCGAAAACTACATCATTACTCTCAATAATCATGACGTAGAGTTCTTCCATTGTAAGGTGATTTACAAGTGACTTAACATCCAAAATATCACCAAGAATATCATACTTGTCATTTTCAATACCAAAAGGCATAAAATAACTTGTGACCACACTTAAAATATCTTCCCTGGTCACACGTCTAGATATTCTCTGATAAAGATCAATCTCATCCATTGTAAGACTTTCGAGAGCTTCTTCATTTCCCTCTCTAGCCTGTTCAAATAAATCAATTCGCTTTTTATTATTCATCTTCTCCTTTATACGACTCTTTTCATTGTCATATAAAGGAAGAATGATTTTGGCATCTAGTGAAAGAGCTGCTAGTCTAATAGTCCTGTCTCCACTCTTTCCTGCCATTATATTGTTTCTAAGGAATTCTCCCATGTTCTGAAGCTGAAAAATCAAATTAACACCTAATCTGATTTCATCACACATTACAAGGTAATTATCCTTATCCGATTGCTTTATTACTTCAACATCATTTTTCGAAGAAATTGACTCACCAAAATAAGTAGGATAATAGTAATCTAAGATAAACTCATCATCCTCATTGTAAATACCTCTAAGAACAAGTCCTACATTATCAGCAACCATATATCTAAGCTCAACAAACTGATTGCCTTCGAAATCAATGGCAGATTCCTGATAATCCGGTCTAAGAGTAATCTCTTGTAAAAGATTCTCCAGTTCTCTTTTTTTAATTTTGCTAAATCCAATTGCTGGCAAATATTGATGCACGTTAGATACCACCTATAGCTTGTTGTAATGCCTGCTCTTCTTCATCAGCAAGCTGGATTATAGAATTTCCATCTATAATCTCCTTAACATAAGTATAACATCCTTCGCGAGAATGCATAGCATTAATTATAAATCCGTTGTTCTTTTCATTTAAGAGGCAAAGAGAAAAGCTAAGCTTACCACCCATCTCATTGAATGCATCGTACTTAACAAGACCAATCTTCTGGAAGCAATCCTTCATGTTCTTGAAAATCATATCGATGTTTCTCTCGTTACTTGCATTTGCCTCAATAAGCTCATCAACCTGCTCTAATCTATATACAAGAGTGTCTTCTAATGATTTAGCATCATTTCCCTGCATAAATATCTTGTATCTCTTTTTTAATTTTGCCATCTGTACAATAAAAACGATTAAAAGAATCATTGTTAAAAGTACAAGACCAGCAAGACCTATAATCACATAATCAGAGCTTATTCCTAAGTATTTTTCAATCATTAATCTCTCTCCTAAGAACATTTGTTCTATTTAATATTTTCTAGTAATTCAACGATTCTATTTAACTCATCCTGAGAATAGTACTCGATTTCAAGCTTTCCAGATTTATTATCCTTAGCATTGATGAACACCTTTGTACCAAGCACACCCTTAAGTCTTTCCTGGGTCTCCTGGTAAACAGCTGCAAGCTGTGAATCAATCTCAGATGCCTTTGATTTCTTATCACTCTTCTTGTCATTTAAAAGCTTTTTAACTTCACGCTCAACATCACGTACTGACATTTTTTCATCGAATGCTCTCTCAGCAAACTCATACTGTTTGTCTGGATCAGCAATTGCAAGCATAGCGCGGGCATGACCAGTTGAAAGTTTGTCATCAACAATCATATCCTGTACTCGCTTATCAAGCTTTAATAATCTAAGAGCATTAGTGATTGTAGTTCTACTCTTTGATACTCTCTCAGCAACTTCATCCTGCTTAAGATTAAACTCATCGATAAGACGGGCAAAAGCCATAGCCTCTTCGATTGGATTCAATTGCTCACGCTGAATATTATCAATAAGAGAAATCTCAACGAACTCTTGCTCGCTAAGATTCATAATGATAACTGGAACTTTTTTGAAACCAGCAATTCTTGCTGCTCTCCATCTACGCTCACCACCAATTATCTCATAGTAACCCTTACGGTCCTGAACAATAATTGGATTGACGATACCATGTATTTTAATATTATCTGCTAACTCTTGAAGCTTATCTTCATCAAAGTTTTTTCTAGGCTGAAGCTTATTAGGCTCAACCTTATTAATATCTACTTCAACAGGAGCGCCGTGCTGTTCTGGATTAACTGCAACAACACCCTCTTCCTTCTTAACAATAAGAGAATCTAATCCCTTACCTAAACCTCCCTTTTTTGCTGCCATGATTATATATCCTTTCTTCCAATAATTTCTTTTGCAAGATTTCTATAGCTCTCTGCACCAGCAGACTTCTCATCATAGAGATTAATTGGAAGTCCATGAGATGGAGCCTCTGCAAGACGAACATTTCTAGGAATAATAGTCTGATATACTGTTGCATTAAGATTATTCTTAACTGTATCTACAACATCAGAAGAAAGATTTGTTCTCTTGTCATACATAGTAAATACTACACCATCAATCTTAAGCTTTGGATTAAGTCTCTGCTGAACAAGATCAATTGTATGAATCAACTGACTGATACCTTCAAGTGCGTAGTACTCACACTGAATAGGTACTAGAACTGAATCGGCAGTAGTCATCGCATTGATAGTTAACATATTAAGTGATGGAGGACAATCAATAATTACATAATCAAAATCATCCTTTACATAATCTACTGCATTTCTAAGAATATATTCCTTTTCATTAATACCAAGAAGCTCAATCTCAGCACCGGCTAAATCTACATTAGATGGAATAACTGTAAGGTTTGGAATATTATCAACCTTATACATACATTCCTTAATGCTGCACTGATCAAGAACTAAATCATAAACAGTATTCTCACATTCATCCTTATCCAAACCTAAACCACTTGTTGCATTTCCCTGTGGGTCAGTATCGATAACAAGAACTTTCTTTCCTGCCTCTGCTAAGCAAGCTGATAAATTAATACTAGTAGTAGTTTTACCAACTCCACCTTTTTGATTGGCAATAGCAATTACTCTCTTCATCTATTTTCTCCCTTGTTAGTTTATGTTTGTACTGAATAGTTAACATTATATCATTACGATATATTCAATTCTACTCAGAAAGACTGTTTGCTTTGATATATTTTTCTATATTACTTACTATATATAGTACATATTTTTAAATTAATAATGTTTCACGTGAAACATTATTATATCTAAATAGCAATATCTTGCAGTTAGTTAAAATTTCAAAACACTATATTTTGTGTTTAGATCATAAATCATATAGAAATGTTTCACGTGAAACATTTCTATATATAGTTTATATATCTTTTTCAATATCAGATATTATATTTTCCAAATCGATTTTTGCTTTGTAAGGATCTAAAACTATAACATCCTTTAGATTATTTAACCTATTAATTAAGTCAGAAGAATTATTTCTCACTGGATTAACAGTTTTATTAGTAGAAGATGGCTTATTAATAGCAACTGAATTAGTAAGTAAAGCATTTAATTCTACTAATCTACCATCAAAAAATCTCATTTTCTTTATTTTTTCATCCATCTGAGAATTCAGATCCTTGAGATTTAATCTAACTTCTTCTGCTTTTTTATTATTTTTTTCATTAATATCTCTAGGCGTAAACTCTACAAAGTAAGATTCATTAGACTCTTCTAAAAGATTTAGAAACTTAGTTTCTTCTTTTATTTTAGTCTCAAGTAAATCCATATCTTCTTTTAATTGAATCTTCTGTGTAATAAGTTCTTCCTGATATTTTCTAAGGAAGTCATTAACCATACATAAATCCCCCAATTATTTTTACTTAAGTGGTTCCTTACTAGGAGTTCCAGCTTTTCTTGGATATGCCTTTGGCGTATTTTTTTCTTTATTAATAATCAAAAAAGATCTACTAATGTCCGTTTCAGGAATAGTAAAATACACAGGCTCTGTCATAGTACCACCAAGTTTCTTAACAGCAGAACCAGATGCTTCAATCTCATCTTTTATATCACCTGACTTAAAGCTAATAAAGTATCCATTAATCATAACTAAAGGTAAACAATACTCAGATAAAGTAGCAACATTAGCAACTGCACGTGAAACAACTAAATCAAAATGCTCTCTATAGTTTTTTCCACGACCGGCCTCTTCTGCTCTAGCATGAACTAAAGTAACATTAGTAAGTCCTAAAGCATCTACAACTTCCTGTAAAAATTTAATACGCTTATTCAAAGAATCAATAAGAGTAAATGAGATTTCTGGATAAGCTATAGCCATAGGTATACCAGGAAAACCTGCACCTGTTCCCAAATCACAAACTGTTTTAACATCAGATGGTAAAACAGTACATATAGATAAACTATCAGCAAAATGTTTTACTAATACATCATCAAACTCTGTAATAGCAGTAAGGTTCATTACCTTATTTTTTTCTACTAATAAGTCATAAAACAAATCAAGCTGCTGAATCTGTTTATCAGATAAACTAAAATTCCAACTTGAAAGTGTATTAACTAGATAAGAATAATCTCTATTCATCTTTCTCCTTAAAAAGTGATTGTTAAGAGGGTATATAGAAGTACCCTTAAAACTAACCCTTATATGTTTCCAAATAAACTAAAAGAACAGAAATATCTGCTGGACTAACACCAGATATTCTAGAAGCCTGTCCAATATTAGCTGGTCGTAATTTAGTAAGCTTCTGACGGGCTTCAAGTCTTAAACTAGAAACATCCTCATAATTAATATTTTGAGGTATAACTTTAGATTCTAATTTTTTAAACTGTGCAACCTGTTTAGCTTGTCTTGTAAGATAACCTTCATACTTGATATAGATATTAACCTCTTCCCTAACCTCATCTGAAAGTTCTGGTCTATCTAGGTCTATAGGTGCAAGCTTATCATAATCAAGTTCAGGACGTCTAATTAAATCAACAAGCTTGATACCATTTGAAAGAGGAATACTACCATAAGATTCAAGTAACTCTTGAACCTCTTTTCTTGCTCCAATATTTATTTCCTTAATTCGAGCAACCTCTTCTTCTATTAAACGTTCCTTTTCAACTACATGATCATAGCGTTCTTTAGAAAGAAGACCAACCTCGTATCCAATTTTAGAGAGGCGAATATCTGCATTATCTTGTCTAAGTAAAAGCCTATACTCTGCTCTTGATGTCATCATACGATAAGGCTCTTTTGTTTCCTTTGTAACAAGATCATCTATTAAAACACCAATATAGGAATTTGATCTATCAAGAATCATTGGCTCTTTACCAAGAAGTTTTAATGCAGCATTTATACCAGCAACCAAACCCTGAGCCGCTGCTTCTTCGTAACCACTACTTCCATTAAACTGACCAGCAGCAAAAAGACCATCTATCTCTTTAAATTCCAAAGAAGCTTTTAACTGTGTTGCATTAATACAATCATACTCAATGGCATAAGCATTACGAACAATCTTAGCATTTTCAAGACCAGGAACTGTTCTATACATTTGATACTGAACATCCTCTGGCATTGAAGAACTCATACCGCCAATATACATTTCATTAGTATTAAGACCTTCTGGCTCAACAAAAAGCTGATGTCTATTCTTATCAGAAAAACGAACAACCTTGTCTTCTATACTAGGACAATATCTAGGACCTGTTCCTTCAATAACACCAGAGTACATTGGAGATCTATCAAGATTAGCTCTAATAATCTCATGAGTTTTTTCATTTGTATAAGTCAAATAGCAAGGAACCTGCTCAATCTGAACATATTCTCTATTAGTACTAAAAGAAAATGGAATAACTGGATTATCGCCATATTGTGGTTCCATCTTAGAATAATCAATAGAATTACCATCAATTCTTGCAGGTGTACCAGTTTTAAAGCGGTTCATTTCTACATTATTATCCAGTAATGATTGGGTTAAATGGTTAGCAGCTTTTAAACCATTAGGACCAGTATGTTCTATTACATCACCATATAAACATCTAGCTCTAAGATATGTACCAGTACAAATAACTATAGCCTTACAATGATAAGTAGCACCAGATAAAGTCTTAACTCCACAAACTTTATTGTTTTCAATAACAAGTTCAGTAACTTCAGCCTGTCTCAATGTAAGATTTTCAGTTTCTTGCATTGTCTTTCTCATTCTAAGAGAATATGCAGCTTTATCAGCTTGAGCTCTAAGAGAATGAACAGCTGGACCCTTTGAACTATTAAGCATCTTTGACTGGATAAAAGTATGATCAATATTAATACCCATCTGTCCACCAAGTGCATCGAGCTCACGAACTAAGTGACCCTTTGAACTACCGCCTATATTAGGATTACATGGCATCAATGCTACAGAATCCATACTTACTGTAAAACAAATTGTATTAAGGCCCATGCGTGCTGCAGCCAAAGCAGCCTCACAACCAGCGTGACCAGCACCTACAACAACAATGTCATAGGATTCTTCAACGTGTGACATAATTACTCCTTAAAAAATAAAATCGTATCATTTTTTTGTCGTCGCAAATTTCATTTGCTCCTGATATGATATTTTCTTCGCTACGCTTGAAAAATCATATCACTTTGTCGTCGCAAATTTCATTTGCTCCTGATACGATATTTTCTTCATTTCATTCGAAAAATCGTATCATTTTCCCATACAAAATTCACTAAAGATTTTGTTTGCTAAATCATCTTCTATAGTTTCACCAGTTATTTCTCCTAGGAAATTGTAAGCATCCATTAAATCAATGGAGAAGAAATCTTCTGGCATCATATTATCAATACTCATTAATACATTAGATAAACTATTCTTAGCATTAACAAGACAAGAAGCCTGACGAGAGTTAGTAATGTATAAAGTCTCATCAGATTTAACCTGACCAGAGAAAAACATATTAGTGATAGTAGATTCTAAGGTCTTAAGTCCATCTAAACTAACAGATGAAAAAGAAATAACAGGTTTATTATATTTTTTGCATATATCTTCCTCTGTAATAACAGATAAAAGGTCAGATTTATTAAGCAAAATAATTACTTTTTTATCTATAATCTTACTAATAATAAACTCATCATCCCCATCTAAAGGTCTAGACGAATCAATTACAAATAAAATTAAATCAGCATCATCAATAGAATCAAGTGCTTTATCAACACCAATTTTTTCAACGATATCATCAGTCTCTCTAATACCAGCAGTATCAATAATATTAAGAGAAACACCATTAATTGTTATCTGCTCTTCAAGAGTATCACGAGTAGTACCAGGTATATCTGTTACAATAGCTCGCTCTCTTCTACTAAGTGTATTTAAAAGAGAAGACTTACCAGCATTAGGTTTGCCAAGAATTAAAGTATTAATACCTTCTTTTAAAATATGACCGGAATTAAATGAATTAATTAAATCATCAATTCTACTAATCATCGAATCAACTTTATTTTTCAAATCATCTGGATATCCAGTCAAATCATAATGTTCTGGATCGTCTAAAGCAGATTCTATATATGCAGTTTCATATAAAATCTTGTCACGTAAATCTACAATAATATCTCTTAAAGAACCAGAAAGCTGCTTTACAGAATTTTTCATAGCGAGTTCTGAATTAGAGGAAATCAAATCCATAATAGATTCAGCTTCTGATAAATCAATACGACCATTTAAAAATGCTCTTTTAGTAAACTCTCCTGGTTCAGCAATTCTACAACCAACTGAAACCAATAAAGAAAGAACCTTTTTTAATACAAGAATACCACCATGACAATGAATCTCAATAACATCTTCTGTTGTATAACTTCTAGGACCTCTCATAATAAGAACTAAAACTTCATCAACAAGTTCTTCATTATCATAAATGTGACCATATTGAATAGTATGAGTCTCACAATCTGCAAGTTTATTTTTACCACGAAAAATAGAATCCGCAAAAGAAATAGCATCTTCACCGCTAATTCTAATTATGCCGATTCCTGAACTATTAAGTGATGTAGCAATAGCACAAATTGTATCTGACTGGTACAAAATAAACCTCCAAAATGTAACCAAGAAATCTCAAAAGAGATTCATTAAATACAATAGAAAATGATACTAACAATAATATTAATTTCTATTATATTTAATTAAGCCTAAAAGCAAATAATAGGGTTAGTCTAATAATAAAAAGACTAACCCTAAAAAATCAATAATTATTTCTTAAGAGTAATAACAACGTAGCGATATGGCTCCTCACCCTCTGAATGAGTTGTAACATTATTATCATTCTGAAGAGCAGAATGAATAATACGTCTCTCATAAGGATTCATTGCCTCAAGAGTAACAGCCTTCTTTGTTCTCTTAACCTTAGATGCCATGTTTTTAGCAAGGTTCTCTAAAGTTTCTTTTCTACGACGTCTATAATCTTCAGTGTCAATCTTAACTCTAGTATAATTCTCAGCTGAACGATTAACAGCAAGATTTGTAAGATACTGTAAAGAATCAAGTGTCTGACCACGCTTACCAATAAGTACGCCCATCTCTGGACCAGCTAAATCAATAGAAAGAGTATTATCAGCTTCCTCTAACTCCATTGAAATATTAACCTCAAGCTGCATAGCCTCGAAAACACCATTAAGAAAATCCTTAGCAACATCCTTTGGATCTTCGTTTCCAGAAATAACAACTTTAATTACTGCATCTTTTGAACCAATACCAAGGAAACCATTACTTCCTTCTTCAATAACTTCATATTTAATCTCACTAGAAGTAACACCAAGTGAAACTGTTGCATTAGTAAGAGCATCATCAACAGTCTTACCTGTAAACTCTTTAAATTCCATTACGTCAATCCCCCTTTATTTATTATTCTGTTCGTTAAACTGTTTAACAAGATTTGCTTTTGAAGCAAGAGAACCATCAGAAGCATTAGATCTGAATTCTTCAGCTTTCTTTAAAACATCATCTGATGCATTAACAAGATTAGCCTTTTCAGACATAGTCTTCTTAGTGTTCATGTTAGCTGCATTATAAATCTGAGCCTGACGAATACCACGCTTTTCAGCTTTCTTAGCAGCTTTTTCTTTATTAGCCTCAATAATACTTTCAAGATCAATCTTCTCAAAGTGCTTATTAAGGAAGTACTGCTGAATTACACGAACAACAGCACCAGCAATCCAGTAAAGACCAAGACCTACAGGAACAGAGAATGCAATGAAAAATGACATAAGTGGCATCATAATATTCATTGTCTTCATCTGCTGAGCCATTGCATCATTCTGATCTGATGAAGCAGTCTGTGCAAGTTTGATATTTAACATCTGTGATAAATAAGAAACAATAGGAACAAGCAAAGCACAAACAATAAGACCAAAATTCTTATGAGATGCAAACCATCCATCCTTAATTAAATTCAAAGGAGTATCTGAAATATTAAGAACAAATAAGTAATTAATCTTATCAAGAGCTACATGAGTACTCTGAACTAAATCAGAAAGACCAGAGAACTTTGATGCAACCATATCCCATCCATCATTTGGTAACTTATAAAGTGTATCAACAATGAAATCTGAAACTACAGTCTTATCTGAAGCACCAAAATCTGGTGTAATCTGAAGACGAAGCTTAGCTGCATCATAAATTTTCTGCATGCTATCTGCATAACCATCTGTAGCCATAATACCAGTAACAAGATTACTGAAAATGCCCTTAACAGAAGAAATGTAAGCAGGTACATTATAGAAAACTCTGTAAAGTGCAAAAAGAATAGGCATCTGGATAAGCATATATCCACAGCTACCTGCCATAGAAACACCGTACTTGTCGTAAAGTGCCTGAGTCTCATTTTGCTGAGCTTGCATTGAAGCCTGATCTTTTTTACCCTTATACTTTTCCTGAATAGCCTTCATCTCAGGCTGCATCTTACGCTGCAAAACAGAAAACTTCTGCTGCTTATATGTAAGAGGAAACATTAAAAGGTAAATAACAACAGTAAAAACAACAATTGTAAGAGCTATGTTCTCAAGACCAATAGCAGCAAGAAGAACATAAATCCTGTCCATAATCCATCCAAGACCCTTAGCGATAGGTCCTAAAATGGAACCGTTATAAGCGGTTAAAAATAGTTCGCTCAATGTAAATAAACCTCCAGTTTACTAAGGAACCGGATCATATCCACCACGTGAAAAAGGATTACATCTTATTAATCTCCATGCAGCTAAAGCACCACCTTTAATTGCCCCATGTTTTTGAACTGCTTCTAATGCATAAGCAGAACATGTAGGACAATATGGGCACTTAGTTCTCTTCATTGGAGAAATATATTTTTGATAAAACCTGATTAAAAATATAAAAAGCTTCTTCAACATAATAGAAACGATGATTCCAATTATTTTCGAGTTACCTTGTGAAGATTTGCAAGATGAAGCAAAGATTTTTGAATCTCATCGAAATTAGCAGAAGCCGAAGCCTCTCTTGCAACGACTACAATGTCCAAACCACTATTGAACATCTCTTCATTTAGTCTATAACTTTCTCTTATCAGTCTCGTCAAATGATGTCTAACTACTGAATTTCCAACCTTTTTACTAACAGAAATTCCAATGCGATTTCGATCTGTATTATTATGGTAGATATACATAACAAGCTGTCTATTAGCTTTTGACACACCTCTTCTGTACACAACAGTGAAGTCCTTATTCTTTTTTAAAGATTCACTAAATTCCATAACAATTATTTTCTCCTAAATAGAAAGAAAGACCACATGGTCTGTGGCCTAAGCTGATAATTTCTTTCTTCCTTTTGCACGTCTAGCTGCAAGAACCTTACGTCCGCCTGCTGTGCTCATTCTAGATCTAAATCCATGTACTTTGGATCTCTGTCTCTTTTTTGGTTGATATGTCATCTTCATAATATATCCACCTCCTCTTTATGAGAAAACATCAGTTGAAATTATATAAGGAAAACCCTATAAAGTCAATAAAAAAAGCATTAATTAAAAGTAAACATACATGTGGATAACTAAAAAACACAATATCTTAATAGGATTAATAAAAATAAATACAAAATGTTGTGTTAAAACCATTAAAAAAAATTAATTGTTATCTACAACCTGTGGATAACATTGTGGATAAAGTCAAATTAAATCAAAAATTTCAACAATTTAGTCAAAAAACATATTAAAACTAAGCTCTAATCCTGTGGATAACTCTATTATTTCATGGTGGATAACTCAAAAATCAATTACATAGGCTCAAATTTAAAAAATAAGCCACTTTTTACATTAAACAACCCCCTACACCTTTTAGGGTAAAATATTGCTAAAAAGCCTTATATAGGTTAGAATGGAAATAATTAAACTGTGGATAAAAGGGATATTAGATGGAAGAAATTGTTAAAAAATGGGATGAGATTCTCGCTTATGTAAAAACAGAGTATGTTGTAGCAGAAGTATCTTATGAATCTTGGCTTAAGCCTCTTGAATTATTTCAAATAGAAGATAATAAATTATATATCATTTTCAACGGTGATCAAAGCAGCATGACTATAGGATATGTAACCAGAAAATTTGGTACTCCTATCAAGGTCTCTATTGCAGAGCTCACAGGTAATTCATTTGAAGAAATCGTAATCATTTCTCAAGAAGAAGCAAACAAGCTTAAAGCAGATAATGATACACAGCATATTAAAATAGAAGAAACACCTCTATTTAATAATAAGAAAATAGGAAATTCTACAATTAATCCTAAATTTACATTCGATAATTTTGTCGTTGGTCGCAACAACAGATTTGCTCAGACTGCAGCTCTTGCAGTAGCAGAATCACCAGGTGAATTTTACAATCCCCTCTATATATATGGAGGACCAGGACTTGGTAAGACTCACTTGATGCAGGCCATCGGTAACTACATCGAAAATCAAAATCCTAGTACACATATCTTATATGTAACTTCAGAAGAATTCACTAACGAAGTTATTGAAAACATGAGAACTAATAACAATGCTACAGCTATGCAGCGTTTTAGAGATAAGTATCGTACAGTTGATGTTCTCATGGTTGATGATATTCAGTTTATTATAGGAAAAGAAGCAACACAGGAAGAATTTTTCCATACATTTAATGCACTTCATGCAATGGGTAAACAGATTGTTATTTCATCTGATAAGCCACCAAAAGATATGGAGACATTAGATGACCGTTTCAAATCAAGATTCGATATGGGTCTTATGGCTGATATTGGATATCCAGATTATGAAACACGTATGGCAATCTTAAATAAAAAGATTGAAGAAAAGAATTTTAATCTTGATGAATCAATTAGAAAATACATTGCTGAAAATATTCAATCAAACATTCGTGAAATTGAAGGAGCTTTAAATAAACTTATTGCTTTTTCTAGACTTGAAAAGATTGATATAACAATGGATATTGCAGAAAGAGAGCTTCAGAATTTTATCTCTCCTAATATATCAAGAGAGATTACTCCACAGCTCATCATTGAAGTAGTATCAGAACATTTTGGAATTACAGTTGATCAGATGGCATCTAAAAATAGATCAAGCAATGTAGTTAGACCTAGACAGATTGCTATGTACTTATGTAATACAATGACAGATTCTTCACTTCAGGCAATTGGTGTACTTCTTGGAGGTAGAGATCACTCTACAATTATCCATGGTGCTAATAAAATAGAAGAAGAAATCAACAAAGACGATAGTACAAAATCACTTGTTGAAACTATCAAGAAAAAAATCAATCCAAACTAATTGTTAATAACATGTTGATAAACATATGGATAAGCTGTTATTAGCCTGTTTATTAAATGCGGATAATAAACAAAAACAAATTTTAAACAAATTCTGTTCACATTTTATCCATAGATTATCAATAATAAATTCACAAATTTTTAAGCACTTATCCTTCACGTTTTACGTGTAAATACTGCTGTTTCACACTTATATACATATCAACAGCCTATAAGAATAGTACTTAGAAAATAAATTATATTTTTTTATGTTAAGAAAGGGAGCAATCAAATGAAAATCAGATGTCAAAAAGCAGACCTTTTAAAAGGAGTTAACTTTGTTTCAAAAGCAGTTCCTACCAAAACTACAATGGCTATTCTTGAATGCATTCTTATAGATGCATCTTCTGGAGAGATTAAGCTTACTGCTAATAATATGGAACTTGGAATTGAAACAATTATAAATGGAACTATTGAAGAAAGAGGAATTGTAGCACTTGATGCAAAGATTTTCTCTGATATTGTAAGAAAGCTTCCTGATAATGAAGTTACTATAGAAACAGATGCTTCATTTAATACAAAGATTACTTGTGAAAAAGCAAAGTTCTTCAATGTAGGTAAGTCAGGAGAAGATTTCTCATACATTCCAGTTGTTACTAGAAATCAACCAATCATTATTTCTCAATATACTTTAAGAGAGATTATTAGAAAAACTATCTTTACTGTTCCTGATAAAGATAACAATAAGATGATGACAGGTGAGCTTTTAGAAATAAAAGATGGCAAGCTAAAAGCAGTTGCACTTGATGGTCATAGAGTTTCTATTAGATATGTTGATCTTAAGGATGCAACAAATGATGTTAATGTTGTTGTTCCAAAGAATACTCTTAATGAAATTATTAAAATCATTGATGGTGGTGTTGATGATTTTGTAAATATTTTCGTTACTGACAATCACATTGTATTTGAATTTGATCAGACTACTGTTGTATCTCGTATTATTCAGGGTGAGTTCTTTAAAATTGAGCAGATGCTTTCAGCTGATTACGAGACAAAAGTAAAAATAAATAAAAAAGATTTACTTGATTGTATTGATAGAGCAAATACTATCGTTAACGAAGGTGATAAGAAACCAATCATTGTTAACGTTTCTGATAATGTAATGTCACTTTCAGTTACTTCATTTATTGGATCAATGAATGAAGATATTGATATTGTTAAAGAAGGTAAGGACATCATGATTGGCTTTAATCCAAAGTTTGTGATGGATGCACTTAAGGCTATTGATGATGAGGAAATAAATCTTTACATGCTTAATGCAAAGAGTCCATGTTTCATTAAAGATGATGAAGGTACATATATTTACATTGTCCTTCCTGTTAACTTTAATAATCCAGGAGCTAATTAATGGAAACTATTCAAATTAGAGATGAATTTATAAAACTTGGACAGCTACTAAAGCTAGCTAATTTAGTTGAGTCTGGAGCTATGGCCAAAGAAGTCATTGAAGAAGGACTTGTAAAATATAATGGTGAAGTTGAAACTCGCCGAGGCAAAAAAGTTTATCCTGGTGATGTTGTTGAATTTAATGGAGAAAGCGTAACAGTTACTAATGATAATTAAATCCATTGAGCTAGAGAATTTTAGAAATTATGATTCGTTAAATATTAATTTTGATGAACATACTACTATTCTATTTGGCGACAATGCCCAGGGTAAGACTAATATTTTAGAGTCTGCCTATATGAGTGGTACTACCAAATCTCATAAAGGAAGTCGTGATAAAGAAATAATTAAATTTGATAAAAATGAGAGTCATATTAAAACGGTCATTTCAAAAAATGACCGTGACTATCAAATAGATATTCATCTTAAGAAAAATAAATCAAAAGGTATTGCAATTAATAGAGTTCCAATTAAAAAAGCCGCTGATTTATTTGGTCTAATCAATATTATTTTCTTTTCACCGGAAGATTTAAATATTATTAAAAATGGTCCAGCTGAAAGAAGAAAATTCATGGATGCTGAACTTTGTCAAATAGATAAAATATATCTTTCTGATTTGACAAATTATAACAAAGCTTTAAATCAGAGAAATGCTCTACTAAAAGAGATGATTTATAAACCTGATTTAAAAGAGACATTGCCAGTATGGGATGAGCAGCTTATTACATATGGCAAAAAGATAATAACAAGACGTCAACAATTTATTAATGATATCAACATCATAGTTAAAGATATCCACTCTAAAATTACATCAGGTAAGGAAAATATAGATGTAAGTTATGATCCAAATATTGAGGATATTTTTTTCCTTGATGAATTAGTAAAAAATAAAGAAAAAGATATGAGATTTTGCCAGACTTCAGTAGGGCCTCATAGAGATGATATTAAGATAACTGTTGATGGAATAGATATTAGAAAATTTGGAAGTCAGGGTCAGCAACGTACTTGTGCTCTCTCACTTAAACTTTCAGAAATTAAACTTGTTGAAAATACAATAAATGACAAGCCAATACTTCTCCTTGATGATGTTTTATCTGAGCTTGATAAAAATCGTCAAAGTGATTTATTAGATAATTTACTTGATACACAAACTATCATTACTTGTACTGGACTTGATGAATTTGTAAAAAATCGATTTAAGCTAAACACAGTTTATAAGGTAACAGATGGTTCTATAGAATTAATTACGGAGGAACTAAATGAGTAAGGAAGTTAATCAGGAATATGGTGCAGATCAAATACAGATTTTAGAGGGACTTGAAGCTGTTCGTAAACGTCCTGGTATGTATATTGGTTCTACCTCTGAAAGAGGTCTTCATCATTTAGTATATGAGATTGTAGATAATGCAGTTGATGAAGCACTTGCAGGATTTTGTACTCATATTCAGGTAACTATTAATCCAGACAATTCAATTACAGTAGTTGATGACGGTCGTGGTATTCCTACTGGTATCAACAGCAAAGCTGGAATTCCTGCGGTTGAAGTTGTATTTACAGTACTTCATGCCGGTGGTAAATTCGGCGGTGGCGGCTACAAGGTATCAGGTGGTCTTCATGGTGTAGGTGCATCAGTTGTTAATGCACTTTCCAATTGGGTTGAAGTAGAGATTAAGCGAGAAGGCAAAATCTTCAAACAGCGCTATGAACGTGGCAAGACAATGTATCCTCTTAAAGAAATTGGAACTTGCGATACATCTGAAACAGGTACAAAAGTTACATTCTTACCAGATGACACAATATTTGAGACCACTGTTTTTGATTTTAAAACATTAAAAGTAAGACTTCGTGAGACAGCCTTCCTTACAAAGGGTCTTAGAATTACTCTTACAGATACAAGAGGAGAAGAACCTAGAGAAGAAAGCTTCCATTACGAAGGCGGTATCAAGGAATTCGTTCAATATATCAACAGAGGTAACGAAGCACTTTATGATGAAGTTATTTACTGTGAAGGAACAAAGGACAATATCTATGTTGAAGTTGCAATGCAACATAATGATGGATATCAGGATCAGGCCTACAGTTATGTAAATAATATTGTTACCCCAGAAGGTGGTACTCATCTTACTGGTTTTAGAGGTGCTCTTACAAAGGTATTTAATAAATATGCTAGAGATTACAAGATTCTAAAGGATTCTGATCCACAGCTTGATGGTGATGATATTCGTGAGGGTCTTACAGCAATTATTTCTATCAAGATTGAAGAACCTCAATTTGAAGGTCAGACCAAGCAAAAACTTGGCAACTCAGAGGCTCGTGGAGCGGTAGATGCAATCGTATCAGAACAGCTTACATGGTTTTTAGAGCAGAATCCTACTATTGCTAAAAATATTTGCGAAAAATCGCTGCTTGCGCAGCGAGCAAGAGAAGCAGCTAGAAAAGCTCGTGATCTTACTCGTAGAAAAACAGCATTAGAAGGAATGTCACTTCCAGGAAAGCTTGCGGATTGCTCAGATAAAGATCCTAAGAATTGCGAAATCTTTATCGTAGAGGGTGATTCCGCTGGTGGTTCTGCAAAGACTGCAAGAAGCCGTGCAACTCAGGCAATTTTACCACTTCGTGGAAAGATTCTTAATGTAGAAAAAGCACGCGAAGATAGAATATACGGTAATGCCGAGATTAAGGCAATGATCACAGCTTTCGGTACAGGAATTCATGAGGACTTTGATATTTCAAAGCTTCGTTATCACAAGATTATTATCATGACTGATGCCGATGTTGATGGTGCTCACATTGCAACACTTATGCTTACATTCCTTTATAGATTTATGCCGGAGCTTATTAAGCAAGGCTATGTATATCTAGCTACTCCTCCACTTTACAAATTGGAGAAAAACAAAAAAGTTTGGTATGCATATTCCGATGAGGAATTAAATCAGATTCTTACTGAAGTTGGTCGTGATAGTTCTAACAAGATTCAACGATACAAAGGACTTGGTGAGATGGATGCTGAGCAGCTTTGGGAGACAACAATGGATCCTGAAAAGAGAATTCTTAAGCGTGTAGTTATTGATGATGAAGATGCTTCAGAAATCAATGTTACATTCTCTACTCTCATGGGTGACAAGGTAGAGCCACGTAGAGAATTCATCGAAGCTAATGCAAAGTACGTACAAAACTTAGATATCTAAAATTTGTAAAAAAATTTCGGGCTTCGCCCGAGTAGCAAAGATAAAGGATTATTATGGACGACAAAATTTTTGATAATATTCATGAAGTTGACCTAAAACAAACAATGGAAACATCCTACATCGACTATGCCATGAGTGTAATTGCCTCTCGTGCGCTACCAGATGTAAGAGATGGTCTTAAGCCAGTTCAGCGAAGAGTTCTCTTCTCAATGATTGAGCTTAACAATGGTCCTGACAAGCCACACAGAAAATGTGCTCGTATTGTCGGTGATACAATGGGTAAATATCACCCACATGGTGACAGCTCAATTTACGGAGCACTTGTCAACATGGCTCAGGAATGGAACACTCGTTATCCACTAGTAGATGGACATGGTAACTTTGGTTCTGTGGACGGTGATGGCGCAGCTGCAATGCGATATACTGAGGCCCGCCTTTCAAAGATTTCAATGACTATGTTTGGTATCAATTACAAGGATGACAAGTTCACCACTGGTAAAGATATTGACATGGATGGCGTTGACTTCATGCCAAACTTTGATGAGACTGAAAAAGAGCCTACAGTTCTTCCAGCTCGTTATCCTAACCTACTTGTTAATGGTACAACTGGTATCGCCGTAGGTATGGCAACCAATATTCCACCTCATAATCTTAGAGAAGTTATTGGTGCTGTTAATAAAATTATCGACAATCAGATTGAAGAAGATAGAGATACAGAAATCGATGAGATCCTTGAGATTGTTAAGGGACCAGATTTCCCAACTGGTGGTGTTATTCTTGGAAAGGCTGGTATTGAAGAGGCATACCGCACAGGTCGTGCTAAGATCAGAGTCCGTGCCGTTTCAGAAATCGAGCCAATGGATAACGGTAAGAATCGTATCGTTGTAACAGAGCTTCCTTACATGGTAAACAAGGCTCGACTTATTGAAAAAATCGCCGAGCTTCACAAGGATAAGCGAATCGATGGAATTACAGATCTTAGAGATGAGTCATCACGTGAAGGTATGAGAATTTGTATCGAGCTTAGACGTGATGTTAATCCAAACATCATTCTAAATCAGCTTTACAAGCACACTCAGCTTCAGGATACATTTGGTGTTATCATGCTTGCACTTGTTGATAATCAGCCAAAGATTCTTAATCTTAAGCAGATGCTTGTACACTATCTCAATCATCAGAAGGATGTTGTTACTCGTCGTACAAAGTACGAACTTAACAAGGCCGAGGAGCGAGCTCATATTTTAGAGGGCTTACTCATCGCTCTTGATAATATTGATGAAGTAATTCAGATTATCAGAAGTTCTGCAGATGTTGCTACAGCAAAAGCTACGTTGATGGAACGCTTTGGTCTTTCAGATGCACAGGCTCAGGCCATTGTAGACATGAGACTTCGTGCTCTCACAGGTTTGGAGCGTGACAAGATTCAGCAGGAGTACAATGACTTACAGATTCTTATCGGTAAGTTAAAGGCAATCCTTGCAGATGAAAAAGTTCTTCTTGCAGTTATCAAAACTGAGATTACAGAGATTGCTGATAAGTATGGAGATGATAGACGTACTAGCATCGGATTTGATGAATTTGATATCAGCATGGAGGATATGATTCCTGTAACTAACACAGTTGTTACATTTACAAAGCTTGGATATATCAAGCGTATGAATGAAGACAACTTTAAGGCTCAACATAGAGGTGGTAAGGGAATCAAGGGTATGGACACAATCGATGACGATTATGTTACAGAGATGCTCATGATGTCGTCACACGATTATCTCCTCTTCTTTACAAATAAAGGTCGAGTATATCGAATAAAGGCATATGAGATTCCAGAGTCTAGCCGAACAAGCCGAGGAATTGCAATTGTTAATATTCTTCAGCTTCAGCCAGATGAGAAAATCACAGCTATGATTCCAGTTGAGGATTATCATGAGGATAAATACCTCTTCATGGCTACAGCCGATGGATTTGTTAAAAAGACAAAGATTACTGAATATGAAAATATCAGAAAGAATGGTCTTACAGCAATAACACTTCGTGACGATGATACTCTTATTGAAGTTAAGTTAACTGATGGGGATGAAGATGTAATCATGGTTACAAAGTATGGTCAGGCAATTCGATTCTCAGAGACTGAGGTTCGTGCAACTGGTCGTGCTACAATGGGTGTAATCGGTATGAATCTTTCAGCTGATGATGAGATTATCGGCATGCAGCTTATCTCACAGGGTGAGAGTTTGATGACAGTATCAGAGAACGGTCTTGGTAAATGTACTCTTATGACTGAGTTCAACACAATCCACCGTGGTGGTAAGGGTGTTAAGTGTTACAAGATTACAGAAAAGACAGGAAATCTGATTGGTGCAAAGGCAGTGGAGAAGGATGATGAGGTAATGCTTATCAATACTGCTGGAACAATTATTAGAATAGAAGTTGCAGGTACAACACTTCTTAGCAGAATTACATCTGGAGTTAAATTAATCGACTTAAAAGAAAATACTAAACTAATTAGTATTGCAAAAGTTAGAAAAAGTGATACAATTCTGTCAGAAGAGGTTGAAGAATTAAATGAAGGTTCAACAACCGAATCATAGATTCAGGTAACTTTTAATAGCAATGGGGCTGTTATTTACTTTAAATAGCAGCCTTTTTATTTTGAAAAATTTTGCTTTAGTCATGTAAAGCAGTGATAATTTAAAGTAATAACAGGATATTGTGATGAAGATAATAAATACTACTACAATTAGTGATAACGTAAAAGAGATGTGCATCGAGGCAAATTATTATCTCTCAGAAGATATGAATTCTGCACTTAAGAATGCTACTAATAGTGAAAAATCTGAGCTAGGAAAGAAAATTTTAAACCAGCTTCAAGAAAACTTAGATATTGCTGACAAGGAAATGATTCCAATTTGTCAGGATACAGGTATGGCAGTTTTCTTTGTTGAAGTTGGACAGGATGTCCACATTGAGGGTGGCTCTCTTACAGATGCTATTAATGATGGCGTAAGAAGAGGTTATACAGATGGCTATCTTAGAAAGTCAGTTGTAGGTGACCCAATAGAGAGAGTTAACACAAAGGACAATACTCCAGCTGTAATACATTACGATATTGTGCCTGGAGATGAGCTTAAGATAACAATAGCTCCAAAGGGATTTGGCTCTGAGAATATGAGCCGTGTCTTTATGCTAAAGCCGGCAGACGGAATAGAGGGTGTGAAGGATGCAATCCTTACAGCAGTCAAGGATGCTGGACCAAATGCTTGTCCACCAATGGTTGTTGGTGTTGGCATTGGAGGTACATTTGAAAAGTCAGCACTTATGGCTAAGAAAGCTCTTACAAGAGAATTTTCAGACCGTCCGACTATTTCTTGGGTTAAGGATTTAGAGGATGAGATGCTTGAAAAGATAAATAAATTAGGTATTGGACCAGGTGGACTTGGAGGTACTACTACTGCCCTAGCAGTTAATATTAATACCTATGCAACTCATATAGCTGGTCTTCCAGTTGCAATTAATATTTGCTGTCACGTTAATAGACATACAACGAGGGTAATGTAATGGAACACAGAATAACAACACCAATCACATCAGAAGTTACATCAAAACTTTCAGCAGGCGACTATTGTTACATCACAGGTTACATATATGTTGCTAGAGATGCCGCCCATAAACGAATGGACGAGGCACTTAACAAGGGAGAAGAACTACCAATACCAATAGAAAATGAAACAATTTATTACATGGGACCTTCTCCAGCAAGAGAAGGTAGACCAATAGGTTCGGCTGGACCTACAACAGCAAGTCGTATGGACAAATACGCACCACGCCTTTTAGATCTTGGACTTAAGGCCATGATTGGTAAGGGCAAAAGAACAAAAGAAGTAATTGATGCTGTTGTTAGAAATAAGGCTGTGTATTTTGCAGCAGTTGGAGGAGCCGGTGCCCTCCTATCAAAATGTATTAAATCATCTGAGGTTATCTGTTATGACGACCTTGGAGCAGAAGCAATCCGCAAGCTATATGTGGAAGATTTTCCTGTTATCGTTGTAGTTGATTCTGAGGGGGACAACTTATACGAGACAGCAATCAAAGAGTTCGCTAGATTATAAATTCTTTAATCAATAAGGGATTTTTAATATAAAGGAAAGAAATTAGAAAAGGAGTATAAATGATTTGGCGAAGTATATTTCAAAACGAATTTTACTGGCAATAGTGTCTCTATGGATAATTACATTAATCACATTTTTTGCTATGAACGCTATTCCAGGTGGCCCTTTTAACAAGGAAAAGGCCACAGATCCAGCGGTTATCAAGCAGTTAGAGGCTAGATATAACTTAGATAAACCACTTGGAGAACAATACAGACTCTATATGAAGAACCTTCTTCACGGAGATTGGGGTATTTCAACAAAATCAGGTCGTCCTATCTGGAATGATATGATTGAGAAATTTTCAGTTTCAGCTGGTTTAGGTCTTAGAGCTGCAGCAATTGCTATTATTTTTGGTATTATTCTTGGTGCTATTGCAGCACTTAACAGAAATAAATTACCAGACAGACTTATAATTTTCTTTACAACTTTAGGAACGGCTATGCCTTCCTTTGTTCTTGCTACACTTTTATTATTAGTATTTTGTACATGGCTAGGTTGGTTTGATGTTTTCTCAGCAAACAGTGTAAATTATTTACTACCTGTAATTGCACTTGCAGTATATCCAATGGCATATATTACTCGTCTTACAAAGACTAGTATGCTTGATGCATTAAATCAGGATTACATCAGAACAGCTAGAGCTAAGGGTGTTTCTAGAACAAAAGTTATCTTTGTACATGCCCTTAGAAATGCTCTTATTCCAGTTATCACCTATGTAGGACCAATGGTAGCATATATACTTACTGGTTCTATGGTTGTAGAGAGTATCTTTACAATTGGTGGACTTGGCTCAACATTTGTAACATCTATTACTAACAGAGATTACCCAACAATCATGGCAGTTACAATTTTCCTTGCTATGCTTATGGTTGTAGCAAATCTACTTACAGATATTGTATACAAGCTTGTTGACCCTAGAATTAAACTGGATTAGGAGGAAGAATATTTTGGATAATAAAGAAATGAAAAGAAGCTTCCTCTCTGCTCAGGTTGATGTTTCAAAGTTCAACGCTAGCAATTTTGAGAAAGCTACAGATGATGAAAAGCGTCAGCAGGACGTTATGGGTGAGTCTACTACTTTCTTTAAGGATGGTATGAGACGTCTTCGCAAGAACCCACTTGCAATGGGAAGTATTGTTGTATTGGTTGCTATTATATTAGCAATTCTTATCGCACCACACTTTGTTCCATATAGCTATGACGAGGTAATAACAGTTAATGGACAGCGTGATAAGACAATGACAAACCTTGATTTCATGTGCTATTCCGACAAGGAACTTGCATACATGGAAGAGACAGGTGAAGATTTATTCCCTCATATTTTTGGTACAGATGGTCTCGGTAGAGATTACTTTATTCGTGTTATTTATGGTACAAGAGTTTCACTTGCAGTAGGTGTTGTTGCAGCACTTATGGTAGTACTCATTGGTATCATTTATGGTTCAGTTGCAGGTTATTTTGGTGGCAAAATAGACCTTGTAATGATGAGAATCGTAGATATTATTTATTCATTGCCTGACATGCTAATTATTATCCTTTTGTCGGTTGTACTTAAGGAAGTATTGGCAGGCAAACTTGCAGGAACAGTATTTTCAAGACTTGGAACAAATATGATTTCTATGTTTATTGTATTTGGTCTTCTTTATTGGGTAAGCATGGCTCGTCTTATTAGAGGTCAGATTCTTACTATTAAAAATAATGAGTACGTTCTTGCAGCTAAATGTATTGGCACACCAAATCGCAAGATTTTAACAAAACATATTTTACCAAACTGCTTATCAGTAATTATTATTACTACTGCCCTTCAGATTCCAAGTGCTATCTTCACAGAGAGCTACTTGTCATTCTTAGGACTAGGTGTTTCTATTCCACTTTCATCACTTGGTTCACTTGCCAATGATGCAAGAGCCGGTATGCAGTCTTATCCAGCAAGACTTGTAATTCCAGCAGTTATTATTTGCTTAATCGTACTTGCACTCAACCTTTTAGGTGATGGCCTTAGAGATGCATTCGATACAAAGCTTGATTAATTAGGAGGAAATTATGGCAGATTCAAAATATGTTTTAGAAGTAAATGACCTCCATACAAGCTTTTTTACAGATTCAGGTGAGGTCAAGGCAGTAAACGGTATTAATTTTAAGCTTGAGCCAGGTAAGACTCTTGGAATCGTAGGTGAGTCAGGTTCAGGTAAATCAGTTACAGCTTATTCGATTATGCAGATCCTTGCTCAGACAGGACGTATCACTTCAGGTGAAGTGCTTTACAAGGGTGAGGATATTACAAAATACTCTGAAAAAGAGATGCAGAAGTTTAGAGGAAGCAAATGCTCTATCATCTTCCAGGATCCTATGACAAGCTTAAACCCAGTATTTACAGTTGGTTATCAGCTTGAAGAAGCTATCATGCTTCACACAAATAAAAATAGAGCCCAGGCAAGAGAAAGAGCTATTGAGCTTTTAAAGTTAGTTGGCGTTAATGACCCAGAAAAGAGAATTTATCAGTATCCACATGAACATTCAGGTGGTATGAGACAGCGTGACATGATTGCTATGGCCCTTGCTTGTGAGCCAGATATTCTTATTGCTGATGAGCCAACAACAGCTCTTGACGTTACAATTCAGGCACAGATTCTTGAGCTTATGCAGAAGCTTCAGAAGGAGCTTGGAATGGCAATTATTATGGTTACCCATGACCTTGGTGTTATCGCATCTATGTGTGATGAGATTATGGTTATGTATGGTGGCCGAGTTTGTGAGAGAGGTACAGCAGATGATATCTTCTATGCCCCAGCTCATGAATATACAAAGGGATTGCTTCGTTCAATTCCACGTAAAGAAAATATGAATAAAAAGCTTGTGCCAATCGGTGGTACACCTATCAATCTTCTTAATATGCCAGCAGGTTGTGCATTCTGCCCTCGCTGTGATGAGGCTATGAAGATTTGTCTTACAGAGGCACCAGAGGAAATCCGTGTTGGCGACACTCATCTTGCAAGCTGCTGGATGAATGTAAAAGAAGCGTTTGAAAATAGTAAGGAGGCATAAAATGAGCGAAGAAAAATACCTCCTTGAGGTAGAACATTTAAAGCAGTACTTCCCAGTAAAGGAAGGATTTAGAAAGGTACCACTTAAGGCAGTAGATGATATTTCATTTGCAATTAAGCCAGGTGAGACATTAGGACTTGTTGGTGAGTCAGGATGTGGTAAGACAACAGTTGGTCGTACTCTCCTTCGTCTTTATCAGCCAACAGCCGGACGTATCATATTTGATGGAGAAGTTCTTTTCGACAGTGAAAAGAAAATTGACGTAGATATGCATCCATATCGTAAGCAGATGCAGATGGTATTCCAGGATCCATATTCATCTCTTGATCCTAGAATGACAGTTGAGGACATTATCGGTGAGCCTCTCGATGTACATAAGCTCTACTCTTCTAAGGGCGAGCGTCGTGACAAAATATTGTCACTTATGGAGACTGTAGGACTTAATGCTGAGCATGCAATGCGTTATGCACATGAGTTTTCTGGTGGACAGAGACAGCGTATCGGTATTGCACGAGCACTTGCTGTAGATCCAAAGTTCATCGTATGTGATGAGCCTGTATCAGCACTTGATGTTTCAATTCAGGCCCAGGTTGTAAATATGTTTGAGGAAATCCAGGAGAAGCTTGGAGTTGCCTACTTATTTATCGCCCATGACCTTTTAGTTGTACATCACATTTCAGATAGAATTGCTGTTATGTACTTAGGTCACATAATGGAAATTGCAGATGCAGACGATTTAAATGATAATCCAGTACATCCATATACACTTTCTCTTCTTTCAGCTGTACCTATTCCAGATCCTGAGACAGCTAGAAATAGCAAGAGAATCATCTTAGAGGGTGATGTTCCAAGTCCTCTAAAGATGCCAAGTGGATGTCCATTTAGAACAAGATGTAAGTATGCTACTGAGCAGTGTGCATGTGAGATGCCACCACTTACTGATAGAGGAGACAGACATTTTGTAGCATGCTGGAATAAATAGATTTTAAACCAAGAAGGGGTTTAGAATAAATAATTAAGATTAAAGGAGAAAGAAGCATGAAAAAGAAACTCTTAGCAGTTCTTCTTGTTGCTTCAATGGCAACAAGCATCGTAGCATGTGGTAACAAGGGCCAGAAGCCTTCATCATCAAATAATGGTGATGGAAACGCAACCGCAGAAGCTACAACAATCAACACAGACACTACAACACTTAAGATTAATCTTGCATCAGAGCCAGATTATCTTGACCCAACACTTAACTCATCTACTGATGGTGCAGCACTTGCACTTAACTCATTCGTAGGACTTTATACCCTCGATGAGAACAACAACTGCGTACCAGCACTTGCAGATGGCGAGCCAGAGGTTTCAGAGGATGGACTTCATTACACATTCAAGCTTATCGAGTCTAAGTGGTCAAACGGTGAAGAGCTTACAGCTAACGATTTCGTATACAGCTGGAACCGTGCAGTAGCACCTGAGACAGCAGCTGACTACGCTTATATGTTTGCACCTATCGCAACAAATGAAGATGGAACACTTAAGGTTGAAGCAACTGATGATTATACACTTGAAGTAGAATTAAACGCTCCATGTGCTTACTTCTACGATCTTCTTGCTTTCCCAACATTCTTGCCAGTTTACCAGCCAGATGTTGAGGCAGCTAATCCAGATGGAACAACACCAGGTGCTTGGGCTCAGAATCCAGGATTCGTATGTAACGGTGCATTTACACTTTCAGAGTGGAAGCACAATGAATCAATGGTTTATACAAAGAACCCTAACTTCTACAGAGCAGACGAGGTTTCTCTTGAGAAGCTTGAGTTCATGCTTTCAAATGACTTTACAGCAATTTATGCTGCTTACAACTCAGGAGATCTTGATTTTGTAGATCAGCAGATACCAACTGATGAAATTGAGTCACTTAAGGGTAACCCAGAGTTCCACGTTCATGATTCACTTGGAACATACTATGTTGGATTTAATGTAAATTCAAAGATTTTTGATGGTCTTACACCAGAGCAGGCAGCAAAGATGCGTCAGGCTCTTTCACTTCTTATCGATCGTCAGTGGATTGTAGATACAGTTGAGCCTACAGAGAAGACTCCTGCAGATACATTCATTCCTGATGGAATGGCTGATGGTAATGGTGGTGTATTCGAAGCAGCTGATGCTGGCTACTATGATGCTACTACAACAGGTGCAGGTAATGTAGAGGAGGCTGTTAAGCTTCTCGAGGACTGTGGCTATTCATTCACAGATAAGGGTGATGGCACATACGATATCTCTCCTGCACTTGAGGTAACATATCTTACAAACCCATCAACAACACACGAAGGTGTTGCAGCTCTTATCCAGCAGGATTGGGGCAAGGTTGGTATTCAGGTAAAGGTTGAGACTGAGGACTGGAACGTATTCCTTGAGGATAGAAAAGCTGGTAAGTTTGATATCGCTCGTGAGGGATGGATTGCAGATTTCAACGATCCAATCAACATGCTTGAGATGTGGGTATCATACGGCGGAAACAACGATATGCAGCTTGGTAAGAACCCAACACCACAGGCTCCAGATTGGACAGAGTATGATGAGCTTATCCAGGAGATTTATGTAGAGACAGATTACGCTAAGCGTGCTGAGCTCATGCACAAGGCAGAGGATATGCTTATGAGCACATACGCAGTTGTACCTGTATACTACTACAACCACATCTATCTTCAGAAGTCTAATGTAGAGGGTGTATATGCTACAACTAACATGAATATTTACTTCATGTACGCTAAGAAAACAGCAAATTAATAACTATTAAAAAACTTGGGGAAATCGCTAAGATTTCCCCATTTTTTTATTGACAATAGCCCTATACTCTAGTAGAATAACACTTGCGTCGAAACAAAATAAGTAATTTACCTACAACTTTGGAGAAGTACTCAAGAGGCCGAAGAGGCGCCCCTGCTAAGGGTGTAGGTCGGGCAACCGGCGCGAGGGTTCAAATCCCTCCTTCTCCGTTTACTTTTTATAATATGGTGCCATAGCCAAGTGGTAAGGCAAAGGTCTGCAACACCTCTATCACCAGTTCAAATCTGGTTGGCACCTCTAATTTAAATCCCTCGACCCTAGAAAATGGGGGCGAGGGATTTTGTTATTATTTTTTATTTAGCGAGATACATGAACAAAAGGAAAGCAGTGAAACTGCAATTTTGTGAATGAATGCTGAATAATATTTATGAGTATAGAAGAATTGTAAGGAGGAAATGCAATGACAATTTATGATGAGCTGGTAGCTCGAGGCCTCATTGCTCAGACAACAAATGAGGAAGAAATCAAAAAATTAATAAATGAGGGCAAGGCAACTTTCTATATCGGCTTCGATTGTACTGCAGACAGCCTTACAGCTGGACATTTTATGGCCCTTACTCTTATGAAGAGACTTCAGATGGCAGGCAATAAGCCAATTGCTCTTATCGGTGGTGGTACTACTATGATTGGTGATCCATCAGGCCGTACAGATATGAGAAAGATGCTCACACGTGAGGATATCGATCACAATGCTGAGTGCTTCAAGCGTCAGATGGAGAGATTCATTGATTTCTCTGATGATAAGGCTCTTATGGTTAACAATGCAGATTGGTTGCTTAATCTTAACTATGTAGACCTTCTTAGAGAGGTAGGCGCATGCTTCTCAGTTAACAACATGCTTCGTGCTGAGTGCTACAAGCAGCGTATGGAGAAGGGTCTTTCATTCCTTGAGTTCAACTACATGATTATGCAGTCTTATGACTTCTATTACATGTTCCAGAAATACAACTGCAACCTTGAGTTTGGTGGTGATGACCAGTGGTCAAACATGCTTGGCGGTACAGAGCTTATCAGACGTAAGCTTGGTAAGGACGCTCATGCTATGACTATTACTCTCCTCACTGATTCACAGGGTAAGAAAATGGGTAAGACAGCTGGTAATGCAGTATGGCTTGATCCTAACAAGACTTCACCATTTGAGTTCTACCAGTACTGGAGAAATGTTGGTGATGCAGATGTTCTTAAGTGCATCCGTATGCTTACATTCCTTCCTATCGAGGAGATCCAGAAGATGGATAGCTGGGAGGGCGCACAGCTCAACGAGGCTAAAGATATCCTTGCTTATGAGCTTACACAGATGGTTCACGGTACAGAGGAAGCTGATAAGGCTCGCGAGGCTTCAAAGGCACTTTTCGCAGGTGGAGCTAACTCAGAGAATGTACCATGTCACAAGCTTGCTGATGAGGACTTCAGAGATGGTAAGGTAGACATCCTTCAGATTCTCGTATCTGCAGGTCTTTCTGCTAGCCGTGCTGAGGCACGCCGTAATGTACAGCAGGGTGGCGTTTCTGTTAATGGAGAAAAGGTTTCAGACCCATTCACATCATATGAGAAGTCAGCTTTTGCCGAAGAGTTCATGCTTAAGAAGGGCAAGAAATCATTCTGCAAAATCGAGTGCTAACAGATATTTAGAGCTTAGAGAAATCTAAGCTCTTTTTTATTGAGACTACAAAAAATATGTATTATAATTGCCTCTCAGGAGGAAAGATTATATGGACAACGTAGGACAGGTCTTTTATTACCAGTGGGAAATGGATTTACTTCACTGGTTTCAAAGTATAAGAAATGATTTTTTAGATTTTCTATTTCCGAAGATTACAGTGCTTGGAAATGCAGGATTATTTTGGATAGGACTTACTATTATACTTCTAATAATTCCAGCCAAGAGGAAAACAGGAGTACAGGCAGCTATAGCGCTTATACTTACAGCTCTTATTTGTAATGTCATTTTAAAGCCAGGGATTATGAGAAGTAGACCTTGCTGGATAGAGGAAATTGAGATGCTAGTTAGCATACCACATGACTACTCTTTCCCATCGGGTCATTCCAATGCAAGCTATGCGGTTGCAACTGCTATCTTTACTAGAGACAAAAAGCTTGGAATTCCATCACTTGTGCTAGCAACACTGATTGCTGTAAGCCGTTTGTATGTTTTTGTACACTGGCCTACAGATGTGCTAGCTGGCTCCATAATAGGAATCTGTGGAGGAATCGCAAGCTTTTTCATAGTAAATTCAATTTATAAGAAATGGTCTAAATGATGCCCGTATCTAAACCATTTCAACAACTAACAATTCATAAGGAGAGAGCACAATTTCAGTGCTTGTAGATGAAATGTTATCAGGGGTTTTGCTTACATTTGTAAGCAAGACCTTTTTAATTTTAGAAGGAAGACTTATAGTCTGGGCATCCTTCTGAAAATTAGCCAAAACCATAATATGCTTATCTCCAACTCTGTTATAGGCAATGAGGTTATGTTGTCTTTTCAAGAAAGGAATAAATTTGCCGTAAACAAATGTTGATTCATATTCTGGATTTTTTCTAAGAGCGATAAGGTTTTTATAAAAATTCCATACTGAATTAGGGTCATCCTTTTGAGAAGCATAGTTAATGCTTTTATATTTAGGATTGACCATAAGCCAAGGTGAGGCTGTTGTAAATCCTGCATTAGCACCATCTGACCATTGAAATGGAGTTCTTGCATTATCTCGTGATTTGTCAGCAAGTAGTTGAAGAGCTTGTTCTTTTGACATTCCCTCATTGATAGCATTTTCATAGATGTCAGCATTAGCGCAGTCATCCAGGTCATTTATATCTTTGACAATATCAAGATTTTCCATACCTATCTCCTGCCCCTGATAGATAAAAGGTATGCCAGGAAGAAGGAAATAGATTGCAGCCAACATCTTTTTAGTAGCATCAGATAAAGCATCTTTTGGAATAAATCTAGAAACCCCTCGTGGCTCATCATGATTTTCAATTATATTTGAAAGAAAACCAATGCCCTCTACTCTCTCATGAGCTTTGAAGATGGCGTTCTTGTATAAATCAGGCGTAATCTCCTCTTCTATTAGCTCAGCTGAAAAATCAAACATAGTAGAAAAATATCCATCATCACCAATGAAAAGAGGAAGCTCCTCGTCCTTTTCATTGAACACCTCTCCCACAGAGAAAGCCTGATATTTTCTAAATGTTTCAGTAGCCATCTCATCTAAGAATTCACCGATTCCAGAAGCCTCTGCCAGCATATTATTCATTGATGTCATACCATCATCTCTGTCAGCAGGATAATCTGAAAATGGCAGTTTCTTTTTTATATTTATAATGGCATCTATTCTAAAACCAGCTATTCCCCTATCAAGCCACCAGTTAATCATTTTATAGATTTCTTGACGAAGCTTTGGATTCTCCCAATTTAAATCAGGCTGCTTTTTATGGAAGACATGAAGGTATACTTTATCATCATGTCCTGGTAATTTATCCCACACGCTGCCACCAAAATAACTGCGCCAGTTACAAGGAAGAGGCTCTCCATCTTTGTGATTTTCAATGTAAAAATATTTTCCATATTCACCATCAGGATCAGCGCATGCCTTTTTAAACCACTCATGCTCATCGGAACAATGGTTTACAACAAGGTCCATTACAATTCCAATGTTTCTCTTTTTGCCCTCTGCGATTAATCTGTCTAAATCTTCTAGAGTTCCAAAGCGAGGATCGATATTATAGTAATCCGAAATATCATATCCCTGGTCAGCTAAGGGAGAGCAATAAATTGGTGAAAGCCAAAGAATGTCAATACCGAGCTCCTTGAAATAATCAAGCTTTTCAATGACTCCATTTATATCTCCTATACCATCCCCATTAGTATCATAGAAACTCTTTGGGTAGATTTGATAAGCAACTTTGTTATGCCACCACTTTTTTTCCATATCACCTTTCTCCTATCAGTAAATCTAAGTAAAAGCTAACATAAAAATATTGACAGGTAAATAAGTTATGCGTATAACTAAAAACAAGGAGGAGAATGTTATGGTAAGAATAAAAGATATTGCTAAGACTTGTGGGGTTAGTACAGCGACAGTTTCTTACGTGATACATGGTAAGCATGAAAAAGTCTCTAAGGAAGTACGGGAGCGAATCGAGGCAGAGATAGCAGAAACGGGGTACATAACAAATCAATCTGCTATTAATCTTGTAAGCAGATGCTCAGGATTGATAGGTGTAGCTGTTATGAATACCAGTGAAAAAAAGGATATTATGGGGGACCCTTATTTTAGCATTCTCTTCTCTTACTTGGAGAAGGAGTTTAGAAAAAGGGATAAATATATCCTAATCATACTAGACCAATCCCCTGAGAAAGTTGTGAAGGATGCTTTGCGCTGGAACTTAGATGGATTAATCCTAAGCAATTATACAAAAGAGAATATGATTGCAATCAGCCGAGAATTCGTTAAGCCAATTGTCACTATAGATGCAGCCTTCATCCATGAATACGATAAGATGGTTCAGGTATTTATAGATGATTATCTAGGTGGATATAAAATCGGACAGTATTTTGCATCTATCAATCACAGAAATGTAGCAATGCTAGATGATAATGACGAGGAGGAGACACGCCACAGATGGCGAGGTTTTAGGCAAGCGTTTTTGGATAATGGTATTAATATAGACGAAGACTCACATTTTATCATCAATATAAAAACCGAAGAATTACAAGAGGGACTAGATAGATTTTATCTAAAGCTAATGGAAAAGACCGCAGTATTTTGCAACTCCGACTTCTATGCTCTTAGATTAATCAAGTATTTGAATGAGCATGGAAAAAAGGTTCCAGATGATATTTCTGTAGCAGGTTATGATGATATTTTCTTTTCAAAAATATCCAGTCCAGAGCTTACTACAATCAGGCAGGATGTGCAGATGAAAGCAGAGATGGCTGTAGATAGCATGATGAGAATGATTAAGAATAAGCCAGTGGAACATAACATAAAACTGCCAGTTGAACTCATCGTGAGGCAGTCATGCAAGTCGTTGTAAATAATTAATAAAATTCAAAAAGTAAATATGGCACATAGTAATAGTTATGTGCATAACCTTTGACCCAAGCAAATGCTTGGGTTAATTTTTAGTTACAAGGTTATTCGTATAACTAAAGGAGGACTAAATGGAAAAGGCTTGGTGGAAAGAATGTGTCATATACCAGATTTACCCTAGATCATTTTGTGATTCTAATGGTGATGGTGTTGGTGATTTAAATGGTATTAGAAGTAAGCTTGATTATTTGCAGAAGCTAGGAATAAATGTGATTTGGCTCAGCCCAATTTACAAGTCACCTAATGATGATAATGGTTATGATATATCAGATTATCAGGATATTATGGATGATTTTGGAACCATGGAAGATTTTGATGCTCTCTTAAAAGAGGCTCACGAACATGAAATAAAAATCGTAATGGACCTAGTAGTTAATCATACTTCTGATGAACATAAATGGTTTGTGGAAAGCAGATCTTCAAAGGATAATCCTAAAAGAGATTACTACATCTGGAGAGAACCAAAAAATGGTAAGGAGCCAAACAATTGGGGTTCATGTTTCTCCGGTTCTGCTTGGGAATATGATGAAAAAACAAATATGTACTATCTTCACTGCTTTTCAAAAAAGCAGCCTGATTTGAATTGGGACAATGAAAAAGTCAGGGATGAAGTATTTAGCATGATGGACTGGTGGTGCAAAAAAGGTATCGATGGATTCAGAATGGATGTAATTTCCATGATATCAAAAGTGCCAGGTCTTCCAGATGGAAACCAGTCGGAAGGTGCTCTTTATGGAGACTTGTCAAATACTACAAATGGTCCAAAGGTACATGATTATTTGCAGGAAATGAGAAAACGAGTGCTTTCAAAATATGACCTGATTACAGTAGGCGAATGCGCGGGAGTCACAATAGATGAAGCAAAAAATTATGCAAATCTAGATGGATCAGAGCTTAACATGGTTTTCCAGTTTGAGCACACTAGCTTAGATTATGAAAATGGCGGCAAGTGGACTACAAAGAGATTTAACTTACCTGAGCTTAAGGAAAATTTGAGCAAATGGCAGTATGAGCTAGAAGGAAAAGCTTGGAACTCACTTTATTGGGATAATCACGATCAGCCTAGAATTGTATCTCGCCTAGGGGATGATTCTTCTTTATCGGCTAAATGTATAGCAACAGTTCTTCACATGATGAAAGGTACACCTTATATCTACCAAGGAGAAGAACTTGGAATGACAAACTATCCATTTAGGACAATAGACGATTGTAGGGATATCGAAATTCTAAATGCATACAAAGAATTAGTAGGTGGCGGATACATGACAGCTGAAGAGCTGATGGAAGGTGTTAGAGCAAAGGGCCGTGACAATGCAAGAACTCCAATGCAATGGGCTAAAAGTCATGAAGCAGGATTTACAACAGGAACACCTTGGATAAAGGTTAATCCAAACTACACTTTTATCAATGCAAAAGACGAGTTGGCTGATGAATATTCAGTATTTTATTTTTACCAGAAACTAATCGGGCTTCGAAGAAAAAGTGATTGGTCGGAAGTAATTGTTTACGGCGACTACGAGCTTTTAGACAAGGATGACGAAAATGTATTTTCATATACCAGAAGCTATGGGGATAGAAAGCTTCTAGTTATTTGCAATCTAAGTGACAGAATAATTGATTACACTCTTCCACTTGATGTAAAAGAAAAGGCCTGTCTGATTAGCAATTACGAGTCAAGTGAACTATCAGATGAGATGTTTCTTCGTCAGTGGTTTGCAGGAGTATGGGAGATTGAATAATAGGTACCAATGAGCAAAAGCTCTAAAAATAAAAAATGAAGGAGAGGTATTGGTATGAAAGAGAGATTATTATCACTGTTATTAGTTGGACTAATGGGGGCCAGCTTAGTAGGTTGCGGAGGGGCAACTGAAGGCGGTACTGCAGGAGGTGACTCAGGAAAAACAATCCGATTAGTCAACGGAAAAATCGAGGTAGATTCGCAGTTAAAGAAGCTTGCCGAGATGTATGAAAAAGAGACTGGTGTACATGTGGAAATCGAATCCATGGGAGGAGGAATCGATATCCAGGGTGAATTAAAAGCTTATTACCAGTCAGACAACATGCCAGATATTTTTGTATGTGGCGGTGCAGCAGACTTTGATAACTGGGATGGATTACTTCAGGATATGTCTGACCAGGAATGGGTACAAGACACTGATGCAGCATTCACAAGTGATGAGGGCGTAGTTGGTTTCCCTTACACAACAGAAGCAGTTGGTCTTGCCTATAATGCAGATATATTAGCTAGAGCAGGGGTAGATCCAGCATCTATTACAGGTCCAGAGTCAATGAGACAGGCATTTGAAACAATCGACTCAAAGAAGGATGAACTTGGACTTACAGCAGTAATTGGTTACTTCGCAGAGCCTGTAAATCTCTATTGGTCTACAGGAAATCATCTTTTTGGAACCTATCTTGATTCAGGTCTTGATAGAGACGACAGAACATATATCGATATGTTAAGTGACGGTGGAAAGATTGATGATGAAAGATTTGCTGCTTTTGCAGACATGGTAGAGCTTTTCAATGAATATTCTGATCAGTCACTTTTAGTATCAGGTACTTATGACCAGCAGATTCTCAATTTTGCTTCAGGAAAATATGCATTCGTAACACAGGGTTCTTGGATTGGCGCAACAATGACTGGTGATGATGCAGATGCTTATGCAGAAGCTCACAATTTTGAATGTGGAATGATTCCTTATGCATTTGAAGAAGGAATGGATACTATTCTTACAAATTCACCTTCATGGTGGGCAGTTTACAAGGATGGTAATGTAGCTGAGGCTGAGGCATTCTTACAGTGGATGGCAGGCGAAGAAGCACAGGAAGTTCTTGTAATGGAAGCTGGATTTATCAGCCCATACAAGTCATGCAAATTTGTTGCTAACGACCCATTTGCAGGCACAATCAGTAGCTATACTTTGGCAGGTAAAACATCAGCTTGGCACTGGCTTGAAATGACAGATGGATATTCACAGAACTATACAGGTCAGGTATTTGCTGATTTTGCATCAGGTACACTCAGTAAGGATGAATTTATTGAAACATTCAAGCAGGTAACTGAAAACGCATATGCTCAGTAAATAAAACCTATGAGATGGAAAGCATGAAAACGGCTTTCCATCTCATATTGAATTTCGTGGGGGATAATGGCATGAATAAAGATAATAAAAAACCTCTGTCATTAGTTTTACTAGCGGCGGGCTGCTTTGGAATTATCTCAGCTCTAATAATGGACATAATGGGAGCTGACAATACATTTAGAGGAGAGCTATTGATAGTTGGAGTTATAGCTTTTCTGGGGGGATTATATATTTATCCAACGCAAAAGTATCATAAAGGAATTATAAATTTCATTTTCTTATTTCCACTTTTGTTTTGCTTTGTTGTGACAGTAATCATTCCATTTGGATTAGGACTTTTTTACTCTACAACAGATTGGAATGGAATTAGGCTAACAAGATTCGTAGGGCTTGATAATTACAAGGCTATGTTTACAGAGATAAGTTTCCTATGGTCACTTATCATAACAGTTCTTTTTGTAGTGATTAATATGATAGCTGTAAATGTTATTGGCCTTGCACTTGCTGTACTTTGCACCAGCAAAATAAAAGGCGTGGGATTTTTTAGAGCCGCTTATTTTATACCAAATTTAATAGGTGGCATTGTTCTTGGTTATATTTGGCAGTTTGTGTTTAACAATGTTGTTTTAAATTGGACCCTTCAATTATTTGAATACAATAGCTCAATGCTTTCAAAATATAACACAGCATTTTTAGCCATTGTCATTGTATATATATGGCAATATGCAGGATACATAATGATGATTTATATTACGGGACTTACTACTGTCCCATCAGATGTAATCGAGGCAGCATCAATTGATGGAGCAACTTCTGTGCAGACATTCTTTAAAATAAAACTTCCAATGATTGCATCTACAATAACTATATGTACATTCCTTACATTACAATCTGCATTCAAGCAGTTTGATGTAAACATGGCACTTACTAATGGAACAGGTTCAGTAAATTTCATGGGACAGTATCTGACAAATGGAACACAGATGCTTGCTCTTAATATTTACAATACTGCCATTACAAAAAATAGCTATGCCCTAGGTCAGGCCAAGGCAGTGCTATTCTTCATCATTCTTTCAATAGTTTCAATAATTCAAGTAAGAGTATCAAATAAGAGGGAGGTGGAGATGTAATGGTAAAAAAATTAACAGTATTGGACCTGATAATAAGAATAGTTGTAATTATCATTGCAATCTTAGTTCTATTTCCATTTTTCCTTATAGTTATAAATGTATTTAGAAATGCAAATGATATAGTAAGCAATCCAGTAAGCCTTGCAAATATGTCATTTGAAAAGTTAATAAACAACCTGACCTCGGTAATTAATAATACCAATTTTAGCTTTTGGTCAGCTTTTGCAACATCCGCTATTGTAACAGTGTTTTCCCTTGTTTTACTTGCACTGTTTGGTGGAATGGCAGCTTGGGTAATCTGTAGAAACAAAACAAAATGGTCTGCGCTTATTTACATGGTTTTTATTGCATCAATGATTATCCCATTCCAAGTTGTAATGCTTCCGCTAATTTCTACATTTAGAGATGTAGGAAAATTTCTTGAAATCACAATGCTTCAATCCTTCCCTGGCATTGTATTTGCTTACCTTGGTTTTGGCGGGGCAATGACAGTTTTTATCTTAAATGGATTTATTAAAACAATTCCATTTGAGCTGGAAGAAGCTGCCTCCATCGATGGTTGTTCACCGGAGGGAATTTATTTTAGAATCATTTTTCCACTGCTGAAGCCGCCGATTGTTACGGTGACAATATTAAATGGTATGTGGATATGGAACGATTATCTTCTTCCATCACTGATGCTTGGTCACAATGGAAAGGTAAAAACACTTCCTGTGGCAGTTCAGGCATTTATTGGCTCCTATGTAAAACAGTGGGATTTGATACTTACAGCAGCATTTCTTGCAATCATCCCAATGATTATTCTGTTCTTATTTGCACAAAAGCAAATTATGGGTGGTCTTGTTGATGGAGCAATTAAATCCTAGTATTGCATATTGCGAGATAATTTAGTATATTGTATACATCTCGTGAGGGAGTAGCTAGCGTATTTTGATACGTTGCTTGTCAACAGACTCGGTTTTTATAACCTGGCAATCATTAAATAGTGAGACTCACGTGTAACCTTTGGTTGCACGTGGGTCTTTTTTGGTATGAAAGGAAATGTATAAGGAGACAAAATGACAGTATTTGATATTTTCTTGTTCGGAGTTGGATTATCTATGGATGCTTTTGCAGTAGCTATTTGCAAGGGACTTGCCATGAAAAAAGTAAACAAAAAGCAATGTTTTTTGATTGCTTTATTCTTCGGAGGCTTTCAGGCCTTGATGCCGTTACTAGGGTTTATTCTTGGGAACACATTTGCAAAGATGATTGTTGCTTATGACCATTGGGTTGCATTTATTTTGCTTCTCTATGTTGGCGGAAAAATGATAGTTGAAGCTATTGGAGAATGGAAGGATAAAGACTGTGCTACAGAAATGGATCCACCACTTGATTTAAAAGAGCTTACTTTACTTGCAATTGCAACTAGCATAGATGCTCTTGCTTGTGGAATTACATTTTCTTTCTATGACGGATTCAATATAATAAGAGCTATAGCAATCATAGGTGCCACAACATTTGCAATATCAACAGGTGGCGTTTATGTAGGAAATATATTTGGAAGCAAGTTTAAGGCAAAGGCTCAGCTAGTTGGAGGAGGGATTTTGATTTTCCTTGGCGTTAAAATTTTGCTTGAACATACAATGGGAATTACACTTGGATTTTAGGAGGATGTTATGGTTACATTTTTTTCAACAATACCAGGGGCATTGATACTCCTGCTAGTAGGCTTTGTTTTTTTGATTAAGGGCGCTGACTTCTTTGTAGAAGGAGCATCTGCTGTTGCTAAAAAGCTCCATGTGCCAGCTCTTGTTATCGGTATGACAATTGTTGCCATGGGTACTTCTCTTCCAGAGCTTTCTGTATCTGTTACAGCGTCCATTGCCGGAAGCAATCAGCTAGCTATTGGAAATGTTGTTGGTTCTAATATTTTCAATCTTATGGTTGTGCTTGGTAGCTGTGCATTGTTCTCAGCTCTTGATGTAGCAGATGACACAATAAAGAAGGATTTTCCATTTTCTGTTGGCTGTGTGATAGCACTTGTAGCTATGGGACTTATTGGTCATTCGGTTGGACATATTGATGGTGTAATTCTTTTAGTTGCTTTTGCATATTTCTTGTACAGCATGCTTAAGGCAGCAAAGAAATCTCGCAGGGAAGCAGCAGAAAATGATGAAGATGCAGAAATAGTAGACATTCCTGTATGGAGATGTATTCTTTATATTATCGGTGGTGCTGTAGCTATTAAGTTTGGTGGTGACTGGGTTGTTAGCTCATGCTCTACTCTCGCTCTTAAGTTTGGCATGTCAGAGACACTTGTTGGTCTTACAATTGTGGCCCTTGGCACATCCCTTCCAGAGCTTGTAACATCAGTTGTTGCAGCTAGAAAAAATGAGCTTGATATGGCTATAGGAAATGTTGTTGGTTCGAATATATTTAATGTTTTATTGATTCTTGGAACAGCAGCTGCCATCTCTCCTATGAATTACCTTACAGTAAATGCAATTGATGCATCTATTCTTATTGCATTTTCAGCGATTGTATGGATTATTTGTGCTAAAAAGAAAAAGCTTACTCGCCCACATGGTATTTTGATGTTGGCTCTTTATGTTGCTTATTTAATTTATATCATCATAAGAGACGGCGGTGTAGCATAAAACCGGCACTTGTGTTAAAATCAAAAGGTTTAAAGGGGAATTTTGAAAAAGGGAGGTAGTCTAATGGGTATATTTGATGATCTTTCAGATAGAATTGCACATACTACTAACGATATTGGTAAGTTTGCTCAGAATGCTTCTGATATGACTAAGCTTCAGTATGACAAAAAGGTCAAGGAAGCTGAGCTTCTCAAGCTATACGAAAAGCTAGGCAAAAAATATTACGAAGAACATAAGGATGAAAACATGGATGAGGTGAAAGAAATCACTGCTGTCATCCTTAGAATAAAAGAATTAAATGATGATATCATGTCACTTAAGGGAGGCACAGCCTGTCCTAAGTGTGGCGCTTTAGTCAAAAGCGGCTCCAAGTACTGCAGTGCTTGTGGGGAAAAAATAGACGATTATTTTGAAGATTAGGAGTTTAAAAATGGGTAACAAAGGCAATTATTACATTACTACAGCTATTGCTTACACATCTGGTAAGCCACATATCGGAAACACATACGAAATCGTACTGGCTGATTCGATTGCACGTTTCCGTCGTCAGGAAGGATATGATGTATTTTTCCAGACAGGTACAGATGAGCACGGTCAGAAAATCGAGCTCAAGGCAGCAGAAGCTGGTATTACACCAAAGGAATTTGTTGATAATGTCTCAGGACAGGTTAAGGCAATCTGGGATTTAATGAATACATCTTATGATAAGTTCATCCGTACAACAGATGAGGATCATGAGAGACAGGTTAAAAAGATTTTCAAGAAGCTCTACGACAAGGGCGATATTTATAAGAGTTCATACGAGGGACTTTACTGTACACCATGTGAGTCTTTCTGGACTGAGTCACAGCTTGTAGATGGTAAATGCCCAGACTGCGGTCGCGAGGTACAGCCAGCTAAGGAAGAGGCTTACTTCTTCAAAATGAGCAAGTACGCAGACAAGCTTATCGATTACATCAATACACATCCTGAGTTTATTCAGCCTGTATCTAGAAAGAACGAGATGATGAACAACTTCCTTCTTCCAGGTCTTCAGGATTTATGTGTAAGCCGTACATCATTTACATGGGGAATCCCAGTAGATTTTGATCCAAAGCACGTAGTTTACGTATGGCTTGATGCCCTTACAAACTATATCACTGGCATTGGTTATGAGTGCGATGGTGAGTCATCTGATAGATTCAAGGCTTTATGGCCAGCAGATCTTCACCTTATCGGAAAGGATATCATCCGCTTCCATACAATTTATTGGCCAATCTTCTTGATGGCACTTGATCTTCCACTTCCAAAGCAGGTATTTGGTCATCCATGGCTTCTTACCAAGGCTGCTGATGGTGGCGATGACAAGATGTCAAAGTCAAAAGGAAATGTTATCTATGCAGATGAATTAGTTGATTTCTTTGGCGTAGATGCTGTTAGATATTTCGTTCTTCACGAGATGCCATTTGAAAATGATGGTGCTATCTCATGGCCACTTATGGTTGAGCGTGTTAATTCTGATCTTGCAAACACACTTGGTAACCTTGTAAACCGTACAATCTCTATGAGCAACAAGTATTTTGGTGGTGTTGTAGAGGACAAGGGTGTAGTCGAGGATGTTGATGCAGATCTTAAGGCAGTAGTTACTGGTACTGTTGCATCAGTTGAGTCAAAGATGGCTGAGCTTCGTGTTGCAGATGCTATTACAGAAGTATTCAATCTCTTCAAGAGATGTAACAAATATATTGACGAGACAATGCCTTGGGCACTTGCAAAGGACGAGGCAAAGCAGGACAGACTTGCAACAGTTCTTTACAACCTTGTAGAGGGTATCTCAATTGGTGCTACTCTTCTTAAGGCATTTATGCCTGAGACATCAGAGAAAGTACTTGCTCAGATTGGTGCTAAGGAGATTCCTTACGATGAGCTTTCTACTTTCGGTCATTACGTAAATGGAAACAAGGTTACAGATGCTCCAGAGATTCTCTTTGCTCGTCTTGATCTTGATGAAGTTATGGCAAAGGTTGCTGAGCTTCACCCAGCACAGCCTGAGGAGGCAGATGCTGATGATGAGGAAGGCATCGATATCGAAGGCAAACCAGAAATCACATTTGATGATTTCATGAAGTTACAGTTCCAGGTAGGTAAAATCGTATCTTGTGAGGCAGTTAAGGGCTCTAAGAAGCTTCTTTGCTCACAGGTTAAGATTGGTTCTACAACAAAGCAGATTGTATCTGGTATTAGCAAGCACTATTCTCCTGAGGAGATGGTAGGCAAAAAGGTAATGGTTCTTGTAAATCTTAAGCCAGCTAAGCTTGCAGGTGTTTTATCAGAGGGAATGCTTCTTTGCGCAGAGGATGCTGAGGGCAATCTCTCACTCATGACACCAGAGCGCAACATGCCTAACGGAGCAGAGATTTGTTAATAGAGTAATGTGGTTAGTGTGAGAAAATCAGACTAAGCACAGTAGAAATAGCATGTAGTTAACAACCTCCAAGTTTGCTGGAAGTCACATGTAGTGACTGTAAGCAAATTTGGGATTGTTAACGTAACATGCGAGTGTAAAATTGAGGTTATGAATGATTTTTGAGACACATGCTCATTATGATGATGAGAAGTTCGACGGGGATAGAGTCGAACTTCTTTCGCATTTATTGAAAGAAAATAATATTGGAAATATTGTTAATGTGGGAGCTAGCTTCAGAGGATGCAAGGACAGCTTAAAGCTGGCTGAGTCCTATGACAATGTCTATGCAGCAATAGGTATTCATCCAGAAGAAATAGACGATGCATCTGATGAGGTATTGGAGTGGCTTCGAGAAAATGCCTCAAATCCAAAGGTTGTAGCTATTGGAGAAATAGGCTTAGACTACTATTGGGTCAAGGACCCTGAGGGTCGAGCAAAGCAGCGCATCTGGTTTGATAAGCAGATGGATCTTGCAAAAGAGGTAAATTTACCTGTAGTTATTCACTCTAGAGAGGCTGCAGAAGACACTTTTAACACAATTAAGAGTTATAATACACAAGATGTCAAAGGTATTGTCCATTGCTATTCTTATTCAAAAGAATTAGCATTAGAGTATGTAAAGATGGGATGGTACATAGGTGTTGGCGGCGTTGTCACATTTAAAAATGGCAAGAAGCTTGTGGAGACCGTTGAAGCAATCCCTCTTGAAAATATAGTCCTTGAGACAGATTGTCCTTATATGGCACCGGAGCCACATCGCGGTAGCCGCAATTCATCCATTTATTTAAAATATGTAGCAGAGAAAATTGCCCAGTTAAAAGGGGTAAGTGTAGAGGAAGTGGAAAGAATCACTTACGAGAATGCTCTTAGAATTTATTCAAAATGTAAAAGGAATTAAGAATGGCTTATTTAAGTAATCCAACATATACAAAGGCAGTCCTTGAAGCACACGGATTTTCCTTTCAAAAAAAATATGGTCAGAACTTTCTTATAGATGGTAATGTTCTAAATAGCATTATCGATGCAGCAGGAATTACAAAAGATGACTTTGTATTAGAGATTGGCCCTGGAATTGGAACAATGACACAGCGTCTTTGTGAGGAAGCTAGAGAAGTTGTTGCCGTTGAAATTGATAAGACCTTGATACCGATTTTAGATGATACTCTATCAACATATAAGAATTGGTCGGTAATCAATCAGGATATTTTAAAAGTGGATATTAACAGGCTAGCCCTTGAGAAAAATGGTGGCAAGCCAATAAAGGTAGTTGCTAATTTGCCTTACTACATCACTACCCCAATCATAATGGGATTGTTTGAAAGTCATGTTCCACTTGAATCCATTACTATTATGATTCAAAAGGAAGTGGCAGATAGGATGCAAGAAGGTCCTGGTTCCAAGGAATATGGAGCCCTTTCTCTTGCAGTTCAGTATTACAGCAAGCCAGAGATTGTATGTGAGGTACCACCAAGCTGCTTCATGCCACAGCCAAAGGTATCCAGCACTGTTATTACACTTAAGTGTCACAATAATCCACCAGTTGAATGCGATGAGAAGCTACTGTTTCAAATAATTAGAGCTTCATTCAACCAGCGAAGAAAGACACTACAAAATGGTCTCAGCAATGGTCTTCATTATTCAAAGGAACAGATTGCAGAGGCAATTGAAAAGGCGGGCTTTAGCCCAACTATCAGAGGGGAGGCACTTTCGTTAGAGGAATTTGCTAAATTAACGAACGTATTAAAAGAGTTATAAGCTATCAAACTATACATTTGGAGAGCAGAAGACATGGATGTCCGAAACTACAACAGAGAAGTTCAACTTCTCATAAGTGAAATCCAAAAGAATAGAGGTAAAGATCCAGCAGCATTACTATCTGCCTGTGATAAGTTGTTAGCATATGGCAAGAGTATTAAAGATGATGCTTTGATAGGCTACGCCTTTTTTTCAAAAGGTGAGACTTATTATCTCTTGAATGACGCCTCTAATTTCTATTCTCAGATGTTATCATGTATGGGTCCTATGGAGCATGTTAGGGAATGGGGCTATGTTGCTATGGCCAATAACATGCTAGGCATTGTTTCTCTTAATAGAGGCAATGCGCCATTTGCCCTTGATTATTTCATAAAAGCAATCAGCATTTGTCAGGACTACTCTCTCCCTGACATTGAGTGGATGATTCATATGAATCTAGGCTCACTTTATCTAAACATAGAGGAATATCAAAAAGCTATTTCCCACACTGAAATTGCATATAGACATCTTCTAGATAATTATTCAGTGGATGATTATATCGAAAATGCCACTGCTATTATGCTTGGAATGGGTCGAGCTTATCTTAAGCTAGATAGAGAAGATAAATATCTAGAGATAGAGAAAAAGCTTAAGACAGAGTCGTTGCCATATTTACAGGATTTGGACAAAATCGTTATTTATTGCTTTTTTGCTAGAGTTCATCAAGCTATTGGAGAGGCAGATGCCAGAGACTACTGGATTAATATGGTCAATGAGAATGCTAGCACCAGCATGCCTATTTTGGATGTATTTGATGATTTTTACGATTATTTGCAGATGCTTTTGGCCATTGAAAAGTACGATGATTTCTTTAAAGCATACTCTGTTTTAGATGACTTAACAAAACACACCTCAATTAAAAATCTAGAGAGAAAGCTTTTAACGCTAAAAATCAGATACTACCGTAAGGTAGGACAGATTGAGGAATATAAAATTGCATCTGTTCTCTACTTTGAGCTCTCTGAATTTATGGAGCGAGAGAATCGTTTGATGGTTAGCAACATGATTGTTATGCGCAATTCGTATATGGAGCTTACACAAATCAACCGAAAAGTAGAGGAAGAGAATACATTTCTACAAAAACGTTCAGAGACAGACCCTCTTACAGGGATGTATAATAGATTGAAGTTGAATGAGTACAGTGAGGAAGCTTTTGAAAAAGCCATCATTAATCGTTCATCAATAGCCGTAGAGATTTTAGATATCGATTACTTCAAACAATACAATGACAATTACGGTCATCAAGCAGGTGATGATTGTATTAAATTAATAGCTTCAACTCTTCTAGAATTATCGAAAGAAGATCGAATATTCACAGCTAGATACGGTGGAGACGAATTCGTGGTCATCTACGAGGGCTTTACCAAAGAGGAAGTGGAGAATAAGGTTGATAATCTAAGAAACATGATCTATAAGGCAAATTGGGAGCACAGATTCTCCCTTAGCGATGACAGGGTAACCATTTCTCAAGGCATCTGCTATGGAACGCCTGAAAGTGATACTACCCTATTCGCATATTTGCAGTTGGCGGATGAGATGCTTTACGAGGTAAAGCAAGAGAGCCGTAACAATTATAAGATCTGTGATGCTGCGGAGAGAAATACTAAAAAGTAGGGGAAAGTATGAAAACCGTTAAAAAGATATTCTTTGATGATGTTATTAGCCTGATAAAGAACTTTTTTGCATTGACTATAGTGGTGGGAATTTGTTTTCTTCCTGCACTATATGCTTGGTTTAATATTTATTCTAACTGGGACCCTTATGCTAATACAGGGGCTCTTAAAATTGCAGCAGTATCCCTTGATGAAGGATTCACTGATGATGAGGGTGAGTACCACAATCAAGGAGATACTATTATCGATAATCTTCACGAGAATACAGCCGTAGACTGGCAGTTTGTAGAGACGTCAGACGAGGCAATAAACGGTGTGTATAGCGGCAAGTACTATGCAGCAGTTGTAATTGATAAGCAGTTCACTTACAACATGTATAATGTCTTAACAGAGGAGGTTAATCGACCTACTCTTCTTTTCTATGAAAATCAAAAGAAAAATCCAGTAGCAACTAAAATTTCAGATACTGTAGTTCAATCTTTGCAGAACAACATTAATGTAGCTTTTACAGAAGTTGTTGTCAGCAGGGTTTTTTCTAGTGCTTCTGATGTCTCAGCTGATTTAGAAGAAAAAGTCGGCTTGGATGAAACCATTGAAAAGCTAGAGTCTCTAAGTAATGATTTAAATGGATATCAAAATACAATTACAGAGATTATTGATAATGACGCTCAGCTACAGGCAGCTCTTCAGCAGGCTAAGACGGATGCCAATAATATTCAACAACAGGCTCAATCAGCAGCCAATGCAGTAGCTAGTTCCGCTTCTGTTTCTCAAAATGCTAATGTAACTTTAAGCAGCTATGCAGATGATATTAACAGTGCTATCAATCTCATCAACACAAAGGCGTCAGAGATTAATCAGTATCTTGATATTGCAGCAGCATCTAATGATGCAAAAGTAATTGCTGACAATATAAAAATGGCCCTTCAGAAGATGGCAGAAATAGAGCTTATTACTGCAAATTTACCTAATAATTTGGGAGATATAGTATTTGAGCAGGCTAAAAGCGATATTTTAAGCAAGCTTAATAAGGCCCAGTCGGCTTTGACTATAGCGGCAGGTCCTTTGCAGACATTATCAGATAATCTAGAAAACATATCTGCAACACTAGAGGCACTAGGTATTACAGGACTTACCCAAGAGCAGATACAGTTTTTATATTCAGTAGGTATCATTGATGAAGCCACTTATCAAAAGATTGTTCAGCTTTCAGATGTAGAGGCACAAAAGGCAGAAATCCAGAATATCATCGAAAAGATAAATGCATTAAATTCCGAAATTAACAACCTAATTGAATTGACTAACAGCGTAAATTACGACGATATCGATACATCGAAAATTCAAGAAAAGCTAGATAAAATTAATAGTATAGATACTGAAAAATTGGCTTTACTTGGAGAACAGAAGCTAAAGGAAATAGTGTCAAATATTAAGACTAATAGCGATGGTCTTGAAAATCTCATAAAAACACAGTTGAGGGATAAAGTATCAGAAGGTCTTACATCTTTGACAGGAACACTTAACAATACAAATGCCCTACTTAATTCTGTGGGAGAGACTTTTGGAAATCTAGTAGTAGTTTTCAGCGCAATCGACAATACCATTGACTGTGCAAATACTAGTCTTGATAAAACAAGAGAGGCTATTGTCTACGTAAATGGCAGATTAATAGAGGTAATAGATCAGGTTAAAAACGCTGCATCAAATGAAAAGATATCTGTGCTTGTAAACGCCCTCTCCGGTGACCCAGAGGTATACGGCAAGTTCTTCTCTACTCCAGTAGAGGTGGTTACAGAGGCAGTTTATCCTGTGGAGAATTATGGCTCAGCTGTTGCACCATTCTATTCAACCCTCGCATTTTGGGTTGGTGCACTTATTCTAACAGCCATCATCAAGATAAAGCCAGATAAAGACAAATATCCAGATGCGTCTGCAGGACAATTATATTTCGGTAGATATGTCCTTTACTGGGTATTAGGACAAATTCAAGCGGTTATAATTGTGTTGGGAGACCTTTTCCTCCTTCATGTACAGTGTATTCATCCTGGACTATTTATGCTGGCAGCCTCAGTAATAGCAACAACCTTTACCATTTTGATTTATTCCATTGTAGTTACTTGGGGAGATGCAGGAAAGGCCCTTGCAGTAGTAATTGTAGTTATACAGATTGCCGGAAGTTCAGGTACTTATCCAATTGAGTTGTTACCTGACTTCTTCAAAAAAGTATATATCTTCTTCCCTTTCCCATACGCAATCAACGCAATTCGTGAGTGTTTATGTGGAATGTACGAATTAGATTACCTTAAATACTTAGGATGTCTAGGTATATTTATAGCAGTGTCCCTTGTAATTGGTTTATTAATAAGGGTTCCATTTGAATCTCTAAATCATTACATGGAAGAGAGAATGGAAGACACTGAGATGATGTGAGGGTGGAGTTATAAAAAGGGAAAAGAAATGAGTAAAAACAAAGAACAAATAGTATATGAAAAATTCTTAGAACTGCAACAGGAGACACATCTTAAAAATCAAAAGAAAATAAGAGTGGGACTTAAGGTAAATATCTTATTGCCACTTGTATTTCTTGCTATTAGTTTTATTAGCAATCGTTCAAAATTGGTGTTTCTTGTGCTTTGGATTGCATCCCTTTTTGGAATAGCATTCTATCTTCTCTATGTGGAATATATGGATTTCAAGCTTCAAGAGCAGCTAAAAGAACTTGGAATTATGGAGGAAGAGGCAGAGGCACAAGCCCTTATTGGTGAAGAGGTCCTTCAGAGTATCGATGAGATTAAATCTATGGGGGAGAAGCTAAAACGATGATTAATGTAATCAAGATAATAGTCGCAGACATAAAAAGATTATCGGTAAATGTTGTGGCCATGGTAGTTATCATTGGCCTAACGGTAATTCCATGCCTTTATGCCTGGTTTAATATTCTCTCCAACTGGGATCCTTATGGTCCTGATGCAACAAAAAATCTTCAGGTTGCTGTAGCATCTTCAGACCAGGGCATTGTTATTGGAAATTACGAGTTAAATGTTGGTGAAATAATCATTTCAAATTTAAAAGAAAACACAACAATTGGTTGGGTTTTTACTGACACAGCTCAGGAAGCTATAAGTGGAGTATATTCGGGTAAATACTACGCTGCCCTTGTAATTGACGAGGAATTTAGCGCCGATATGATAAGTTTCTTGGGAGGAGAAATAGAAAATCCTGTAATTACTTACTATGAAAATGACAAGAAAAATGCTATTGCCCCTAAGATAACAGGCAAGGTCAAAACTGCAATTGAGCGAGAAGTAGACCATGCATTTGTGGGTACTATGGCTGAGGTGCTATTAAACGCCAGCGAATACTTTGCAACTCTTGATGAGCAAGGAAATATTACAGGTCAGGGAATAGAAAAGCTTGAGCAGTTAGATTCGGATTTAAATGGATTGATTGCTATTTTGGATTCTTATATAGCGTTATCCGATGCTGCTGATAGCATTACAGAAGCGGGCCAGGCAGTGGCAGATAGCGCAGGTTCCATTACCTCTCTTGCAGGCCAGATGGCTGAGAATGCGCAGAATACTGGGTCAACAGCCCAGGCAGATATTCAGAAGCTAAAAGATGAAATAGATAAAAAAGTTGGAGACATAAACAGTAAGTTTAGCAATGTGGATGCATCTATAGCCACTATTAATAATGCCTTAAACAGCATATCATTTGGCAATATAGATACAACTCAGTTGCAATCAGAAATCAATTCCATTCAAAAAGCATGGAAAGATGAAGAAGGAAAAGGTCTTTATCAAATGCTTGTCGATGCCAAGGCCTTTATTCCTGGAGCGGATGCTCAGCAAATCTATCTTGCTACTATAGCGCAAATAGATGGAGAGGTATCCAATCTTACTACTGATTTAAACAATCTTGTCAGCGCTTCTGCAAAAACAGAGGCTGAGTTTAACGAGGCAAAGGAAAAGCTTACAAAAGATGTGGCTACAGTCTTAGCTGACACAAAAACAGTACGAGATGATTATTTAAATAAGATTTCACCTCTAGAGCAGACTGCCATTAATTCAGCAAGCTCTACAATAACTGAGCTTGAAAAGCTTTTAAATTATAATGCACAGAGTATTGATTTAGTTATTGATAATCTGGAGAATTATGCGGATTTGATTAATCAATCAAAGGAAACACTTGTAAAATCAAGAGATGAAGCTGTAGAAATGGAGCGACAGCTAGCCAATCTCATAGCGGATATAAAGGGCGTCAGCGATAATGAGGCCTACCAAAAGTTTATGACTTTGGTACAGTCGGACCCAGAACTTTTATCTGATTTCATCAGCAGTCCAGTTGATATCTCTGATGAGTACATTTATCCAGTAGCAAATAATGGTTCTATGACCGCCCCATTTTATATTATTCTTTCAATTTGGGTTGGTGCATTAATCATGTCCACAATTCTTAAGACAGCGGTTAAGGACACAAGCGGCATGGAAAATGTTAAGAATTGGCAGTGCTTTGTGGGAAGATTCTTTACAACATTTGTTATAGGTCAGATTCAGACAATAATTACAGTTCTTGGCGCATTTTTGTTTGTAGGAATACAATGCCAGCATTACTTCCTGTTTTGGTTGGCATGTGCATGGACATCCTTTGTATATTCACTACTGCTCTATTCATTTGCATACTCATTTGGAAACATCGGAGAGGCACTTTCCGTAATCCTGATGGTTATTCAGGTAGCAGGTGCAGGCGGAACATTCCCTATAGAAGTACTTCCAAAGGTGTTCCAGGTGCTTTATAAATTTATGCCATTTAACTATTCCATGAACGCAGTCCGAGAGTGTATTGGTGGATTTTATGAGAATACATACCAAAGATGTATGTTGACGTTGATTGTTTACGTAGTGATAGCCGTATTTATAGGTGTTGTGCTCTATCATCCATTTAAAATACTCAATGAAAAAATAGAGCACAGCAAGGAAAAATCAGGAATTCTACTTTAAAAGTTTGCTACCGTGAGGAGGAAGCTCTACATCAAAGTGCTGTCCTCGATAATCAAAGGATAGATGCTTTGTATCTGCAGTATTATTTAGAGCAACGATTACAAAATCATCATTTAAAACGCGGGCAAAAACAAGGGTTTCATTTCTTACCTGCACCTCTTCATAGAGGCCGGTTTTAAGTGGCTCCAGATTTTTTCTCAAATCAATCAGAGTTTTGATATGATCAATTAAGTCTGAATTTTTCATAGTTTTAATATCTATAGCGGGCCTGAGAGCATAGTCTCCATCCCCGCTTTTTTTATCCCCTTTAATACCCCACTCACTGCCATAATAAATAGATGGAATACCTGGCATAGTAAATAACAGTGAGTAAGCAGGATAAATATTAGCCTCATCTGTCAAAAGAGTGGCAATACGATTAACATCATGGTTGTCGATGAAATTATAAAGATATTTTCCGGCGTAAAGACCGCCTTGTCCCCACTGCCTCTTCATTGCATAGTTAATCTCGAAATAATTGTGGTCATTGTGGCTTGAATAGATGCCCTTCCAGCATTCGTAATTAGTTACAGCATCCAGCATTTCCTCATTTACATAGATATTGTAATCACCATGAATTATCTCGCCCATAAGCCAGAAGCTGGATTTCTTTTGTTCTGTAAAATTTTTGAGACGCTTAAAGAAGCCTCTTTCTATACAGTCAGCTGCATCAAGTCTGAGACCATCAATATCAAACTCATCTATCCACATACCAATGGCATCTAAGATGTGTTTATCAACAGCTTCGCACCAGTGATTAAGCTTTACCAACTCTTCTGCCCTAGCCCAGCACTCATAAGAAAGACCATCATTGTGCCAGTTGTTTCCACCGAAATTAAGCCCGGCAATCCACTTCCTATAAGGTGAGTTTTCTCTATTTTTAAGAACATCTAAAAAAGCAAAATGGCCCCTGCCAACGTGATTAAACACGCCGTCAAGAACCACTCTAATTCCATTTTTGTGGCAAGCTTCTACCACCTTTTTAAAGTCATTATTGTCCCCAAGTCTAGAATCAATTTTGTAATAATCCACTGTATCATATCCGTGTGTGGATGACTCCATAATAGGTCCAAGATATAAAGCATTAATGCCAATATCTGTTAAATGAGGAATCCAGTCAATCAAAGTAAGAATTCTGTGACCGGCAGTCTCCTCTCCCCTATTCTCCCTTGGGCAATCAAACGCGCCAAGCGGATAAATATGGTAAAACACTGATTCTTTAATCCACTCTATATCTCTCATACTCAAGCCCCCTAGCTTAAATTAATTATTAGCTAAATATGCGTACATACAATGGTCAAGTCTCTTTCCATTAATATTGATTTTATCTCTAAGTAATCCCTCGTAGTTAAAACCTATTTTTTCAACCATATGAATACTTGGTTTATTGTCAGGTAAAATCAAGGCTTCAAAGCGATGCACCCCATAATCCCTTGCAATTACAGGAATGGTGGCACGTATAGCCTCTGTGCAATAGCCTCTATTTAAAAATTCCTGATCCATTTTGTAGCCGATAGTACAGCTTTCATAAATAGGTCTTACAATATTTCGATAACTTACAGTGCCAATGATTCTCTTTGGATCATCCTTTTCAAAAATCCAGTAGCGAACCATTATGCCCTTAATGATATTTTTGTATTCAAAATCCAGTAACTTACGCTGGTGTGAAAGAGTATAAAAGTCCTCTCCTATCACAGGTTCATATTTCTCGAAAACACTACCGTTACGCAAATAGAAGTCTAAAACCTTCTGAGCAGAATCATAGTTAAGAACTTTTAAAACCAACCTGTCTGTAGTAACCTCAATTTTCATACTATCCCCCAAAAAATAATTAATCGACGCCTCTAATACTAGTGTTTGGTATATAAGGGCGAAGTATATTTACAAACTCGGAAAGAGTCTCTACTGAATGAGGACTGAATATAGGATTAATAACCTGTTCTGACTCTCGATAGCTTTGCAAATAATAAGCTTTTGCCCCAGAAAGCCATCTACCAATAGATTCCATGTCAGAAATGTCATGGCATTCTCGCATGATTGTGGTCCTAAATTCGTAGTCCATTGTACCACTAATTAAAAGAGAAACTGTGTCCTCTATTGGAGAAATATCAAAATTTTTCATGCAGGCAATTGTGTTGTATTTTTCTTTGGAATGCTTAATATCCATGGCAACATAGTCGATTAAGCCTGCATTAATAAGATAATTAACCATATCAGGATTGGTTCCATTGGTATCTAGTTTAACCAAAAGTCCCATATCCTTTATCTGCTTAATAAAATCGGGAAGGTCCTTGTGTAGAGTTGGCTCGCCGCCTGTGATGCAAACACCGTCCAAAACTTTTGACTTTGCCTTAAGGTGTTCAAATATTTCATCAGTGGAATATGCCTGCACATCCGAAGGTGGCATAACAAGGTCTCTGTTGTGACAATATGGACACCTAAAATTGCAACCACCTGTGAAAATAGTGCTAGCAATTTTTCCAGGATAATCTAAAAGCGTTGTTTTCTGTAAGCCTAGTATAAGCATAAGTCATTCCCTTTTATTGGTAAAAGTGTTAACATAGAATAGCTAAATTTTAAGAAATTAAGCATAATTTCCAAGTAAAAGTATAGCAAAATAGGAGGTGAAAATCCATGATGTCAGAAGAAGAGCGTTATATGAAACAGGCGCTCAAGCAGGCTAAGAAAGCCTATGACATTGATGAAGTCCCAATAGGATGCGTGATTGTTCAAAATGGTAAAATAATTGCCCGTGGATACAACCGCAGAAACACCGATAAAAGCGTCCTTGCTCATGCAGAGATTGCTGCCATTTCAAAGGCATGCAAGAAGACAGGAGATTGGAGACTTGAGGATTGCACCCTTTATGTTACACTTGAGCCTTGCCAGATGTGTGCTGGCGCCATAGTGCAGGCTCGTATACCCAAGGTAGTAATTGGAGCCATGAATCCAAAAGCTGGATGTGCTGGTTCTATTATAAATGTCTTGCAGATGAAACAGTTTAATCATCAATGCGAGGTTGAGTCAGGTGTTTTAGGCGAAGAATGCAAGATGATGATGACTAGCTTTTTTGAAGAACTAAGACAGCGAAAGAGTCAATTAAAGTAACGGTAGGATTTTGTTGACAAAAAGCCCTTAGTTATCATAAAATAAGGGCTCCGAGCGATTTGCTCGAATTAGATATCACTTGGCGGCTACCCTAGAGTTGCTATGATCTTTGGGTCCCTCGTAATGGGCACCTACGAATCGTGTCAGGGCAGGAATGCAGCAGCACTAAGTAGGACCGTTCATCTGACGAGGGGTTACCTGGAGGGAGTTTCTTTAGGGTGGCTACCAAATGGTATCTGGTTCGGCAGCTCGGTATTTTTATATGTATAGGTGAAAATATGGGAGCACAGGACAGAACAGAACGAGTTTTAAGAGAAATGCATGTGCTATTTTCAAAGGCACAGCCATATGAGGGAAGCACAAAAAATGTCATTGTGGACAAGAACGCCATGATGGATCTTTTGAAAGAACTTAATGAGTGCATGTACGATATGATGGAAGAGCATGAACTCACTGTTAAGAGCCGCGACAAAGCTAATCGTGAAATGCAAAAGCAAGGCGATGACATTGTATTTGATGCCACCAGAAAGGCAGAAGATATCTATGCCGCATCCCTTATGTATACAGACAATGCTCTAGAAAGCATTCAAAACATTGTTAAGGAGTCTCAGGAATCTGTTGCGAAGGTTTACGAGGAAGCCATTAAAAAGATAAAAGAAGAGAACAGAGCAATTAAGACTAATCAGTTAGAGCTTAAGAGCCATCTCAATGATTTGATAGATACACAGAAGTATTTGAGACTTATCGATGAGGAGAATATGCGTCTTCTCAAGGAAAAGAATGAGGGAGGCGAAGAAGGATTTGATTCAGCCCCTAAGTATGCAGCTCCAGAGATTCGTATCGATAAGGATTATTTTGCTAGAGCGGGTCTAGAATATGACGATTTAGATGAGCCTGCAGCAGAAACAGAGGAGGCAGGTATTTCCTCAGATGATTTAGATGCTGAATATTTTAAATGGCAGCAGGAAGAGTCAGAGGAAGACAGCAAGAAAAATGGTAAAAAGGGCTTTGGTGGCCTTTTTGGATTAAAGAAGTAAAAAGGAGAATAAAGGAATGAAGCTTTACAACAACGGAGTATACCTAATTAATGGCACCCAGATAATTGAGGATAGTCATGAGGCAGCCGCTGCAATCGAGCACGCTACTGGACGCAAGGTCACAAAGGACGAGGCACATGGACAGACTATGGCCTATTCGATTCTTTCGGATCACAACACATCAGGCAACATGGATCACTTACAGATTAAGTTTGACAAGTTAGTCAGCCATGATATTACCTATGTAGGAATTATCCAGACAGCAAGAGCTTCAGGCCTTGAGAAGTTCCCTATTCCATATTGCCTTACAAACTGCCACAACTCTCTTTGTGCAGTAGGCGGTACTATCAACGAGGATGACCACATGTTTGGTCTTACTTGTGCTAAGAAATACGGCGGAATCTATGTTCCACCACATCAGGCTGTTATTCACCAGTTTGCACGTGAGATGATGGCTGGAGGCGGTAAGATGCTTCTCGGTTCAGATTCTCATACTAGATATGGTGCACTTGGTACAATGGCAATGGGCGAAGGTGGCCCAGAGCTTGTTAAGCAGCTTCTTAATCAGACATACGATATCGCTATGCCAGGCGTTATTGCTGTATATATGACAGGTACACCTAGAAAGGGTGTTGGTCCTCAGGACGTTGCCCTTGCTATCATCGGCGAAGTATTCGATAAGGGTTATGTTAAGAATAAGGTAATGGAGTTCGTAGGTCCTGGTGTTGCCAACCTTTCTATGGACTTTAGAATTGGCGTGGATGTTATGACTACAGAGACTACTTGCCTTAGCTCAATTTGGACTACAGACAAGAAGACTGAAGAGTTTTACGAGATTCATGGTCGTAAGGAAGAGTACAAGGAGCTTAATCCTGGTCAGGTTGCTTACTATGATGGCATGATTGAGATTAATCTTGATGAGATTAAGCCAATGATCGCTATGCCATTCCACCCAAGCAACACATACACAATTGATGAATTAAATGCAAATCTTATGGACATCCTTGATGACTGCGAGAAGAGAGCAAAGGTTTCTCTTGATGGTCAGGTAGAGTTCTCTCTCAAGGATAAGGTTAGAAATGGTAAGTTATACGTAGATCAGGGTATCATCGCTGGTTGTGCTGGTGGTGGTTACGAGAACATCTGTGATGCAGCAGACATTCTTCGTGGCGCAAGCATTGGACCAGATGAGTTTACTCTCTCTGTATACCCAGCTTCTACTCCTATTTACATGGAGCTTGTTAAAAACGGTGCTGTTGCAACTCTTATGGAGACAGGTGCTATTGTTAAGACTGCATTCTGTGGTCCTTGCTTTGGTGCTGGTGACACTCCATCTAACAATGGTTTCTCAATCCGTCATTCTACTAGAAACTTCCCTAACCGCGAGGGTTCTAAGCTTCAGAATGGTCAGATTGCATCAGTTGCACTTATGGATGCTCGTTCTATTGCAGCTACAGCAGCTAATAAGGGTTACCTTACAGCAGCAACAGAAATCGATGTAGATTATACAAAGCCAAAATATCACTTTGATGGCAGAATTTACGCTAACCGTGTATTTGATTCACACGGCGTAGCTGAGCCTGAGACAGAGATTCACTTTGGTCCAAACATTAAGGATTGGCCAAAGATGAGCGCTCTTCCAGAGAATTTATTCCTTCAGGTTGTTTCTGAGATTCATGACCCAGTTACAACAACTGATGAGCTTATTCCATCAGGTGAGACATCATCATATCGTTCAAATCCACTTGGCCTTGCTGAGTTTACTCTTTCACGTAAGGATCCAGAGTATGTTGGACGTGCTAAGAATATCCAGAAGGCTCAGAAGGCATTAGAGGCTGGAGAGTGTGCTGGTGAGGCAGTTCCAGAGCTTAAGGCAATTGTTCACAAGGTAAAGGAAACTTACCCAGAGGTTAATCACGACAACTTCGGTGTAGGATCTACAATATTTGCGGTTAAGCCAGGTGATGGTTCAGCTAGAGAGCAGGCAGCATCTTGCCAGAAGGTACTTGGTGGATGGGCAAATATTGCTAATGAATATGCTACAAAGAGATATCGCTCTAACCTTATTAACTGGGGTATGCTTCCATTTGTTATTCCAGAAGGAGAGCTTCCATTCAAGAACTTAGATTATCTCTTCATCCCTGGAATTAAGGATGCTGTTATTAATAAGGCAGATACAATCAAGGCTTACGTTGTTAAGGATGAGGGATTAAAGGAATTTGAGATGACTCTCGGAGAGCTTACTGATGATGAGCGTGAGATTATTCTCAAGGGATGCTTAATCAACTACAACAGAAGGTAATTTAGGAGGCATTGTATGTCAGGGGATAATTACGAACAGGACAAATATAGAAGAAAGAAACTGATAGGCAATGTGATAGCTGCTTGCGTGGTGGTAGCTTTTTATTTCATGCTGCGAAATTCTAGAAGTGTTGCAGCAGCATGGGATCATGTATCTACAGTATTTCAGCCGATTTTTATAGGTTTTGTCATGGCCTTTCTCATGAATCCATTTATGGTATTTTTTGAGAAGAGATTCGAGAAAATCTTTAATAAAATTATTAAGACTAAGGCTACAGCTCAAAAGGCTAATCGTACACTTTCCACTGTTTTGTCCTTAATCGTACTTTGTGGAATAGCAGTATTTATCATTAGAGCTATTGTTCCTAACCTGATTAGCACAATAATTTATCTTGCTAACAATATAGAAGATCAGATAGCAGCAGTCCTTGACTGGTGTAATCAGATTACAAAAGGCAATTATAAGGATGTCCTTATGAAGGCTAAGGACAATAATATTGGAGATATTGTAGACCAGGGACTTAAGCTTTTAAACCAGTACGTAGAGTGGGATAAGAGCTTCATGGTATCTACAATCACTTCAAGTGTTATTTCCGTAGGTAGATTTGTAGTAGGTATCATCATAGGTATGTTTGTGTCTGTATATGTCCTTATTTCAAAAGAGACATTTAAGGCTCAGGCTAAGAAGCTTATATGTGGTATTTTTGCTCCAAAGTATTCCAACATAATCCTTGAGATTTCAAGAAAGTCAGCAGAGATTTTCTATGGATTCATTATCGGAAAGATACTTGATTCCGTGATTATTGGCTTTATTTGCTATTTCGGATGCTTAATCATGGATATGCCATATCCTGTACTAGTATCTACAATTGTTGGCGTGACCAATTTTGTACCAGTATTTGGTCCATATATTGGAGCGGTTCCAACTGTTGCTATTATATTCCTTACAGAGCCAATGAAAGGAATTTACTTCCTGATATTTGTTCTTGTATTACAGCAGATTGATGGTAACTTAATTGGACCAAAGATTTTAGGTGATTCCACTGGAGTATCTTCATTCTGGGTTGTATTTGCTGTTGTTACAGGCGCTGGATTCTATGGTGTCTGGGGAATGGTTGTGGCTGTTCCAATTGTAGCGGTAATCTACTACATTGGTGGAAGATTTGCTAGTTACTTGGTGGCAAGAAGACAATTGTCAACTAACACAGAAGACTATCTTTTGCTTGACCATATTGACCTAGAGACCAATGAATTAATTGAGCACGAAAGTGAAAAAACAAAAAGCAAGAAAAAGTCATTGTTTTCAAGGCTTATAAAGAAAAATAAATAATTATTAAATAATTATTAAACCGAGGTTTTTTGGCCTCGGTTTTTTTGATTTTAACTTTAAGGTATGTTAGTATTTTAATAACTATAGGATGCGAGGAATGCATATCAAATTTTGCATTCTAAAACCCATAAGTATGCGTTTTTGGAGAATAATACTGTGGAAAAATTAGAGTACAAAAATAGGATTGACGAGATGAAAGATCTCATCTCACAAAATAAATTCGCTGACGCCATGTCTGTAGCTGAGTCAGTAAATTGGAGAAAGGTACATAATATCAACGATTTGATTGCTGGTAGCGAGTGCTACGAGGCAGCAGGTAAAATCGAAGAAGCCAGGGAGTTATTGTTCCTGGCACATGAGCGTTCTCCAATTGGTCGAATGATTATCTATAAGCTGTGTATGATTTCTATCAAGCTTAAGGATATCGAGATGGCTCAGGAATACTACAATGAGTTTGTTCAAATTGCACCTCATGATAGTCTAAAATATATCCTGAAATACAATATTAGTATTGCTAAAGGGGCAGACAATGCCACTTTAATCAAGATTCTTGAGCAGCTCAAGGAAAGTGATTTCATTGAGGAATGGGCTTATGAGCTTGCTTATCTTTATCACAAGACCAATCAGGCGGAAAAATGCATAGGACTTTGCGACGAAATCATTCTTTGGTTCGGAGACGGTCCTGTAGTTGAGCGCGCCCTTGAATTAAAGATGCTTTACCAGCCACTTGATAAGGCGCAGGAGGACAAATATCGTAGCTTCCAGCAAAAAAAGGATGGATTGGCTGAGATTCATCCATACAGCAATATCAATCCAAGCGAAGTGCTTCCTCAGATGCCAGCAATTGAATTGCCAGAGGGACCGGAGAGATTTGATACTATTAATCTTCAGGCCGAGATTAAGAAGAATATCGACGAGATCATGAAGGCTACAGATACGGGCGAAGTATCTGAGAATATTGGCGCCATTAAGAACCTTGTTGAGGAGATTCCTTATTTACAGGTTAAGGGAGAGCTTGAAGATGCTCTAGAAGAAGAGGACGAGTTCTCAATAAATGATACCTTCAATGAATATCTTAAAGAGGGTAATGATGGCCAGATAAGTCTTCTACTTCCTGATGAGGCTGAGGATGAAGAGGCCCAGGTAGAGGGTCAGATGACCATAGAGGACGTTCTTGCTGAGTGGGAAAAGACAAAGCGTGCAGCAGAAGCTGCCATGGAAGATGCGAAGACTAAGGAGCTAGAGAATGCTAGAGCCAGAGCCCTTAGAGAAGCAAACAATGTGCTTAATCGTCTTGAGGGCGTTATGTCAAAACTTGATGCCGGCATGACTTCCGCAGAACTTTTAAAAGAAGAATACTTATCCGAACAGGATGATAATACAGACACAGATCTTAAGCTATCTGAGGATTCTACAGAAGAACTTACTGAGGAAATAGCAGATGATATCATCGAGGAGGAGTCTGAGGAGAACGCTAAAGATACTCCGGAAATTAAGCCTTGGCCGATTTTAAATCAGGATGAGGACCAGGAGCTTGATGATTTCCAAAATGCAGAAGATCCAGATGAAGCAGAGGAAGCAGAACCTAAGAGCTTTACTATCCCTAAGCTCAACATTGAGGGATTAGAAGAGGGCTCTCTAGACATTCCTGTGATTAATCCGGCTGGTGCGGCGACCATACCAGGTGCAGTTTCTGCAGTGGCAGATCCAGTATTACATGCTGCAGAGGCATTAGATAAGGCTAGTTGGCAGCCACCTACACTAGAAGATACCGAGGAGATAGACGAAGTGGACCTAAAAGAAGCTTCCCAAATGATTGCTGATGTTAACGATTTCCTACAGAAGGAGATTGATAGACTTACATTAGGAAATGAGCAGATTAGCGCTCAGGTTCCAGAATCAGTTGATGAAGATATTATTTTACCAGAGATTAAGCTTCCTGAAATAAAGATGCCAGATGAAATAGAAGAGGAATTTGATGAACCTCTTACAGAAGCATATGATGAGCCGGAAGAGCCTCTTACAGAAGAGATAGAACTAGACGTAGTTAGCCAGGAAGATCAAGAATTCTTTGATGAAGATGAGGAAGAAGAAATACCAGAGGATAGCGTACCTGATATTAACATTTCAGATATCGAGCTTCCACCAATAGAACTTCCTCAGGATATATTAGAGGATACAGGTGTTGAGCCTATTCAGAGTGAGCCAGTATTTGCTCCAGAGCCAATACCTCTTCCACAGTCAGTAATGGCAGACCCTCTTCCAGAAGTAACACAGGTTACTTTGGATGAGCCAATTGCTCCAGCAGCACCAGTTGTTTCACCAGCTCAGGTTGCAGACACTGCCAATACCGCAGCTAATTCATCAGACTTTGAACTCGAAGATGAGGATTTAGCAATATTCTCATATTTCTTACCAATAACAGGCATGAAAAAGAGCATAGCTCAGGCTATCACTGGCGCAGCTGCTCATTTAGCTCAGGCCGGTTCCAAGGGTGGAAGCATAGTTATTATCGGTGAGCCAGGTTCTGGAAAGACACAGATGGCCACTAGTATCATAAAGGTTCTTGAGAAAAAGACTGGATATCCAAAGGGTGGCATCGGCAAGATTTCCGGCGAAAAGCTAAACGAAAAGGATATACAGAAGCTTTATTCAAAGATTCAGGGAGGATGTCTTATTATTGAGGCAGCCGGTGGCATCTCAAAGGAGACAGCCGTTACTCTATCTCTTTTAATGGAGCAGGATAACTCAGGCACAATTATAATTATTGAGGATAACAAAAAGGGAATCGAGAAAGCATTACTGAGAGATGGTTCCTTTGCTAAGCGATTCACAGAGAAAGTTGTTATACCAGTATTTTCAATTGATGAACTTGTTTCATTTGCTAAAACATACGCAATGGAAGCTGGCTGTACCATTGATGACATGGGTGTTTTAGCTCTATACAATCGAATCAATCTTATCGGTCGTTATGATCATGCAACTACTATCAAGGAGGTTGCAGAGATTATGGACGAGGCTATTGATAAATCTACTAGGGGCGGATTCTTCAACAAGCCTAAATACGACAAGAATGGCAACATAATCTTAAAAGAGAAGGATTTTGATAGATAACACATTTTAATTAGCGGGAGAAAATAAGGGGATTTTAGAATGAGTTACTTCACTGATTTAGACGGGTATTTATTTGGCCAAGGAACACACTATGACATCTATAAGAAGATGGGTGCTCATAAGGCTAAGCAGGGTAAGCAGACAGGCTTTTACTTTGACGTATGGGCTCCAAACGCTACATCGGTAGCGGTCATAGGTGAGTTTAACAACTGGGATGAGACTAGAAATTATATGCAGCGAGTTGAGCCTGAGAGCCAGGGGATATTTGAGGCATTTATTCCTGAAGCAAAGGAAGGCCAGCTTTACAAGTACCTTATCACCACATCAGATGGAAGAAAGCTCTATAAGGCAGACCCTTATGCTACCTATGCTGAACTTAGACCAGGTACAGCATCTATCATCTACGACAATACCAAATTTAAATGGACTGATTCATCATGGATGAGACAGAGAAAGGCTAATTCCAACTTTTGGGAGAAGCCAATGTCCATATACGAAGTTCACCCTGGCTCATGGAAGAGACATCCAAGACCAGAAAATGATGGATTTTACAGTTACAAAGAATTTGCTCACAGCCTGACAGAATATGTTTTAGACATGGGATATACCCATGTTGAGCTTATGGGAATCTCAGAGTATCCTTTCGATGGATCTTGGGGATATCAGGTCACAGGCTACTATGCACCTACATCTAGATATGGCACTCCAGATGATTTTATGTATTTAGTCAACTATCTACATAAGAATGGAATAGGAGTCATTCTAGATTGGGTACCAGCTCATTTTCCGAAGGACGCTCATGGACTTGCGGATTTCGATGGAGGTCCCCTATATGAATATCCAGACCCAAGAAAGGGAGAGCATCCAGACTGGGGAACCAAGATTTTTAATTATGGCAAGGCTGAGGTTAAGAATTTCCTTATTGGTAGTGCACTACAGTGGGTAGACGTTTATCATATTGATGGACTTAGAGTTGACGCAGTTGCATCCATGCTATATCTCGACTATGGCAAGAAGCCAGGTCAGTGGATTCCTAATGAACATGGCGGCAATGAAAATCTTGAAGCCATTGAGTTTTTTAAGCATATTAACACTCTTATCCGCGGCAGATATCCAGGAACAGTGATGATTGCCGAGGAATCTACAGCATGGCCTAAGATTACAGGCGATGTGGAAGATGGTGGTCTTAACTTTTCATACAAATGGAACATGGGTTGGATGCATGATTTCATAGATTATATGAAGCTAGACCCATATTTTAGAAAAGACAATCACAACAAGATGACTTTTGCCATGAGCTATAACGAGGCAGAACGATATATTCTTGTTTTGAGTCATGATGAAGTTGTTCATCTCAAGGGCTCCATGCTTGCTAAGATGCCAGGATTAGAAGTTGATAAATACAGAAATCTTATGGCAGGTTATGCATTTATGATGGGTCATCCTGGCAAAAAGCTCCTATTTATGGGACAGGATTTTGCTCAGGGGACAGAGTGGAGCGAAGCTAGAGAATTAGACTGGTACGTTCTTGACAATCCAAATCATAGACATGTATCTAGGATGTTCAAGGATTTACTTCATATTTACAAATCATATCCAGCTATGTATGAGCAGGATGTGTCTTGGGCTGGTTTTGAATGGGTTAATGCGAATGATAGCTATAGAAGCATATTTAGCTTTATCCGCAAGGCCAAAAATGGGAAAAATAGCATATTATTTGTAATCAATATGACTCCAATGAGATATGATGATTACAAGGTGGGAGTTCCTACCAGCAAAAAGCTTAAGCTTCTATTAGATAGCCAGCTTGAAGCTTATGGTGGAGAAGGCAGTCTGATACCAGAAACACTCACTCCAAAAAAGGAGGAATGTGATGGTAGGGATTACTCAGTAGCCTTTAAAGTGGCACCATATCAAGTAGCAATATTTGTTTATTAATTAAGTGGGCTGTGAAATCAGCCCATTTATTATATATATATAGGAAGTATAAATGGAAGAGTTTAAAATAATAAAATTACCGGAGAAAACTGAAGAAGAGGAAGTTGAGGTTGAGGAAAAGCCCCTCCGTGAGATTGATGAAAATTATGAACCTCCAAAGAAGAGATGGATTTTCCTGATTCTCCTTATTATCATAGTAGCAATTTCCTTGATGGTAATAAAAATATTCACAACATACAGCGACTATCAAGTTGAAAAGACCTATGAGAGAAATGAGTCAGCAGAAAGTACATACTGTGACTATAAAGGTAACTTACTGAAATACAGTCCTGATGGTGTATCTTGCACTACCTATGACGGCTCTTTGATTTGGAACTATACTTACGATATGGTTAATCCAAATATGGATGTATGCCAGGACTACATTGTAGTCTACGATAAAAAAGGAAGTGAAGTAGATCTCTTTTCCTCAAAAGGATTTGTAAAGTCAATCACAACAACCACACCTGTTCTTGAGGCCAAGGTGGCTAGTCAAGGTACAGTGGCTCTCCTTTTACAGGAGAATAGCGTTAGTTATATTCAGTTGTATGGTAAGGATGGCACACTCCTTGCCTCAGGTGAAATCCATCCTGAGAATAAAGGATTTCCAGTGTCAATGGCACTTTCTTCAGATGCCACAAGACTTTTACTTTCTATTGTAAATGTAAATTCAGGAGAGCTTTCTTCAGAGCTTGTGTTCTATGATTTTACAAAGGAGGGAAAAGAAGAGCAGGATAATATTGTTGCTTCTTATACATATTTAGGTTCTATAATTCCTAAGGTTGATTATGTAAAAAATGATAAAGCTATAGCCTTTTCCGATTCTAAGATTATTTTGTTCAATAACAATCTCAGAGCTACTGTAGCAAAGGAGATATCTGTAAATGGAGAAATGAAGAGTATCTTCTATAATGATACCCATTTCGGATATATAAGTGAGACTGCAAAAGAAGACGGTGAGGTTGTCAATAAATTAAACGTTTATAATCTTTACGGATTTAGATGGATGTCAAAGGAAATTGACGGTAGCTATGAAAGTGTTCAGATAATGGATAATAATGAGATATTCATTAGAAATGAAAATGAAATTACTATATATAACCTTCAAGGCATAGCAAAGTTCAACTATAAATTTGATGAGGTTGTATATAATATCATTCCAGGCTCAACTTCTAAAAGATACTATTTAATAGAAGAAAACAAAACTGAGCAGATATGTATTAAATAGCACGAAGAAAAGGGTGAATAATGGATATTAATATTTTACTTGTAATTTTTATAGTGTTGATGGTCTTTTTTATAGTTCGAGGTGCCCAAAGAGGCATGATAAGGATTATATATAGCCTAGTTGCTTGGATATTCCTTCTCCTCTTTGTAAACTATGGAAAAGTATACATAGCAGATTACATAAAGCTCCATACAGAAATACCGACACGTGTAGAGAATGCCATAGATGGTCATTTGCACACCAAATACGATAGTTCTGAAGCAGAGGAAGTAGGTTCCGGTAGAGATGCTGTCCTTTCAATTGTTCCAGAGTTTGCAAAAGATGATATAGAGACTAGTATAGAGAACTCTATCGACAATATCATAAAAGCAATAGCTAAAGAGCTATCTGATGCAGCTATTAATGGAATATCTAATATTCTTCTTATTGCTGTTGGAATAATTATTATCTATATAATAGATAGATTATTAAGAGCTGTTGGATTTGTTCCTGGCATTAGGGATGTGAATAGACTTCTTGGAATTATAGCTGGAGCAGTAGAAGGTATGCTAGTTACATGGTTTGCAATGTATCTAGCTGATTGTTTTCCAACATCCTTTTTTGGCCAATTTATAATAACTTACGCCAAGGAAAATCAAATGCTTTACTATATCTATACAAATAACCTAATTGAAAGAATTATCGGAATATAAAGACATTAATTTTTTTAAAAAAAGGTGTTGACTATAAGGTTGGCAGATGATATTATACTATTCGTTCCGCTGAGAGCGGTACACACTTAGAAAACACTGAGTTTTCTGAGAAAAAGATTTTGAAAAATAAATCAAAAAAGTTGTTGACAAACAGCTGGCGACATGATAGTATAAACGAGTTGCTGCTGAGGGCAACAACAAAGTGAAGATTGATAACTGAACAGTGAAACAAACCTTGAATTAATACAAGTTTTTAAAACATGTATCCTTGAAATTCATTTAGTTTCTAAGACGAAACAAAACCTTTATTAGTAAACAAGTCAGTTTTATACTGATTCGGAATTAAACTTTTTAACATGAGAGTTTGATCCTGGCTCAGGATGAACGCTGGCGGCGTGCTTAACACATGCAAGTCGAACGAAGCAATTTTCTACGATCCCTTCGGGGTGACGGATTATTGACTGAGTGGCGGACGGGTGAGTAACGCGTGGGTAACCTACCTTGTACAGGGGGACAACAGTTGGAAACGACTGCTAATACCGCATAAGCGCACAGCATCGCATGATGCAGTGTGAAAAGTTTTTTCGGTACAAGATGGACCCGCGTCTGATTAGCTAGTTGGTGAGGTAACGGCCCACCAAGGCGACGATCAGTAGCCGACCTGAGAGGGTGACCGGCCACATTGGGACTGAGACACGGCCCAAACTCCTACGGGAGGCAGCAGTGGGGAATATTGCACAATGGGCGAAAGCCTGATGCAGCGACGCCGCGTGAGCGAAGAAGTATTTCGGTATGTAAAGCTCTATCAGCAGGGAAGATAATGACGGTACCTGACTAAGAAGCACCGGCTAAATACGTGCCAGCAGCCGCGGTAATACGTATGGTGCAAGCGTTATCCGGATTTACTGGGTGTAAAGGGTGCGTAGGTGGCATGGTAAGTCAGATGTGAAAACTATGGGCTCAACCCATAGACTGCATTTGAAACTGCCGAGCTAGAGTGCAGGAGAGGAAAGTGGAATTCCTAGTGTAGCGGTGAAATGCGTAGATATTAGGAGGAACACCAGTGGCGAAGGCGGCTTTCTGGACTGTTACTGACACTGAGGCACGAAAGCGTGGGGAGCAAACAGGATTAGATACCCTGGTAGTCCACGCCGTAAACGATGAATACTAGGTGTTGGGGAGTAAATCCTCGGTGCCGTCGCTAACGCATTAAGTATTCCACCTGGGGAGTACGTTCGCAAGAATAAAACTCAAAGGAATTGACGGGGACCCGCACAAGCGGTGGAGCATGTGGTTTAATTCGAAGCAACGCGAAGAACCTTACCAGGTCTTGACATCGACATGACAGTCTTTTAATCGAGATCTTCCTTCGGGACATGTTAGACAGGTGGTGCATGGTTGTCGTCAGCTCGTGTCGTGAGATGTTGGGTTAAGTCCCGCAACGAGCGCAACCCCTATTTTCAGTAGCCAGCAGTTCGGCTGGGCACTCTGGAGAGACTGCCCGGGATAACCGGGAGGAAGGCGGGGATGACGTCAAATCATCATGCCCCTTACGATCTGGGCTACACACGTGCTACAATGGCGGACACAAAGGGAAGCGAAGCGGTGACGCTTAGCAAAGCCCAAAAATTCCGTCTCAGTTCGGATTGTAGTCTGCAACTCGACTACATGAAGCTGGAATCGCTAGTAATCGCGAATCAGAACGTCGCGGTGAATACGTTCCCGGGTCTTGTACACACCGCCCGTCACACCATGGGAGCTGGAAATGCCCAAAGTACGTGACTCAACCTTCGGGAGAGAGCGTCCTAAGGCAGGTCTGGTAACTGGGGTGAAGTCGTAACAAGGTAGCCGTATCGGAAGGTGCGGCTGGATCACCTCCTTTCTAAGGAAGAAGAGTAAGGGTTGTCATGGTATTAAGCAGTTAAGGTCTTAGGACTTTGAAAGCTAAAAATTGTTGGTGTCGATGCGCTTATGGGAAACACCCGTTCCCATCCCGAACACGATGGTTAAGACGTAAGCGGCCGAAGGTACTGCACTGGCGACGGTGTGGGAGAATAGGTGGACGCCAACTCAAACTTACATAACACTAGTTGTTATGTACTTGCACATTGAAAACTTCATACAATTTGAGAATTAATAAAGCCATTTATTAATTAACAAGACATCCTGATATCGTAAAAGATATCAAATATCAAGTAGTAAAAAAACTTGTAACACAAGAAACTTTTTAATTACGAGAATCAAATCGCGTTCAAGCATTAAGAGCGCAGGGTGGATGCCTTGGCACTGAGAGCCGATGAAAGACGTAATAAGCTGCGATAAGCCACGGTTAGGAGCAAATATCCTGTGACCCGTGGATCTCTGAATGGGGAAACCCGGCTGAGCAAACCTCAGTCACTGTGCACTGAATACATAGGTGTACAGAGGGAACCTCCTGAACTGAAACATCTAAGTAGGGAGAGGAAGAGAAAGAAAAATCGATTTCCTTAGTAGCGGCGAGCGAAAGGGAAAGAGCCCAAACCGGAATGCGTGCATTCCGGGGTTCGGACAGTCATCACGGTAAGATAGGATAGGAGAATAGTCTGGGAAGTCTATCCATAGAGGGTGAAAGGCCCGTATCCGAAATCCGAATCATATCAGACTGTATCCAGAGTAGGTCGAGACACGTGGAACCTTGACTGAATGAGCGGAGACCACTCCGTAAGGCTAAATACTACTCAGTGACCGATAGCGCATAGTACTGTGAAGGAAAGGTGAAAAGGACCCCGGGAGGGGAGTGAAAGAGAACCTGAAACCCTGTGTTTACA